>Ga0065721_10003551_pt1 | contig 424505 bp, 358 predicted proteins | sample Mesricmetagenome_FD_59108 | JGI IMG/M metagenome (GOLD analysis project Ga0065721, IMG submission 59108) | Mesophilic microbial community from rice straw/compost enrichment Sample: eDNA_1 v2 (version 2) | ecosystem: Engineered > Solid waste > Grass > Composting > Bioreactor | place: USA...
TCTGCGAAATTGTCAACCCCGGCAACTGTTCGACGGCTACGGTAACGGTCGTCGTGGAGGCGGCAGCTATAGCAGCAAACGACGATACCCCCGCACCGGTCAACGGCAAGGACGGCGGTGATACGCCGAGTGTACTGGATAACGACACGCTGAACGGCGATCCCGTTGATCCGGATGAGGTGACACTGACGCCTGGCACGCCAGTTGACGCGGACGGCACGCCTACGGACCACCTGACGATGAACCCTGACGGCACGATCAGTGTTGATCCGGAAACCCCTACGGGCACGTATGAGTATCCTTACACGATCTGCGAAATTGTCAACCCCGGCAACTGTTCGACGGCTACGGTAACGGTCGTCGTGGAGGCGGCAGCTATAGCAGCAAACGACGATACCCCCGCACCGGTCAACGGCAAGGACGGCGGTGATACGCCGAGCGTACTGGACAACGACACGCTGAACGGCAGTCCGGTTATCCCGAGCGAGGTGACCTTGACGCCGGGCACGGTGGTCGACGGCAACGGAGATCCGGTCACGGGCATTGTTATGAACCCTGACGGAACGGTTACGGTATCACCGGAAACCCCTGCGGGCACGTACGAATACCCTTACACAATCTGTGAGATCGTCAACCCTGACAACTGTTCGACGGCCACGGTCACCGTTACGGTCGATCCATCCACCATAGCCGCTGAAGACGACGACTTTGGTCCAGTCAGCGGCAAGGAAAGCAACAGTAACATTGGCAACGTGCTTGAAGGTCCAGGATCCGACAGTTACAACGGTAGTCAGGCAACATTGGACGAGGTGACCATTACGGTGACCACGCCAGCAGCTCCGGTCGACGGTGCGGCGAATAACAATGTTCCGGTACTGGATCCGGCCACAGGTATTGTTAGCATACCTGCGGAGACCCCCGCTGGCGAATACCAGATTACTTATACGATCATAGATAGGCTGAACCCGGATAACACATCTACGGCCACAATAACCATCATAGTAGTCGAGCCGCCTACGGTGGAAGACACCGAGCATGTGACTACGCCAGAGACACCCGTAACCATTCCGGTTACAGAGATCGTTACCCCAGGCACGGACGGAGATCCAATCATCACCTTCCCCGATACACCGGAGCATTTCACACCCACGGTTGACGGGGATGGCAACATCACCATCACCCCCGGTCCAAATGCCCCAGTAGGCATACCGGTGGAGATTCCGTTCGAGGTGGAAGACGAGTTCGGCAACAAGGTTCCGGGCATTATCAACATCACGGTGGAGGCTGAGCTGGAAGCCAATAATGATGTGGCACAGCTGCAATCGGGAGAGACGGTAACGATACCCGTGCTATCGAACGATGTGGCGGGAAGTAGCCCGATAGACCCGACAACACTCCGCATCACCAGCCAACCTGCAAATGGAATGGCGACGGTGAATTCCGATGGGACAATCACGTACACCAGCCATATAGGTTTCACCGGGACAGATACATTTGAATACGAGGTAACTGACGAGAATGGTTATGCGTCTACAGCAACCGTAACAGTGACTGTAACGCCTAGGCCATTGAAGATACCGAATGTATTTACCCCAAATGGCGATGGCAATAACGATGTGTTTGAGATCGTGGGCCTAGAAGGTTTCGATCGCATTGAGGTGACCGTGGTGAACCGCTGGGGTAACGAGGTATACCGGAGCAGCGATTACCGGAACGACTGGAACGGCGGCAACCTGAATGAAGGTACGTACTACTACAGTATCATTACTCATAAGGGCAATGCGCAGGAACGGTACACGGGATGGTTGTTGATTAAAAGGCTGTGAAACGACGGATGATACTTGAAAAGGAATTAATAAAAAATATGAGAAATATTATTCAAATGTCTGCCACGATGTTGCTGCTGGGAGTAGGTAAGTTTACCTTCGCCCAGCAGAATATCCAGTTCACGCAGTACATCTTCAACTCGATCAGCGTAAACCCGGCGTACACAGGGTACAAGGAGGAATGGTTCCTGCAACTGGGGCTGCGAAACCAATGGACGGGGCTGGATGGTGCTCCGCAGACGGGTTTATTGTCAATTGACGGCATAGTAGACCCGCTGAACAGACGACACGGAATAGGCTTACAAATCACGGCGGACAAGTTGGGTCCGCAGTCTGCCAACGCTGCCTATGCAAACTACGCGTTCCGCCTCCGACTCAATGAGGAGGATACCCAGCGGCTGAGTTTCGGGGTTGGGGTTGGTATTACCCAGTACAGCCTTAACGGTTCATTGCTTGATCCCATTGCCGGAGGCGACCGGGTAATTCCACCCAGCCGAATCAGTAATTTTGTCCCTGATGTCCGCTTTGGTATCTATTACTATAACCCGAGGTGGTATGCGGGGGCCTCGGTGATGGACCTCCTCTCGGGCGACCAGAGCAACAACATCTTCCGTTGGGACAACACGACGACGGACAACATCCGTCGCAAGCGGCACCTGTATTTCATCGGGGGGGCACTTTTCGGACTTAGCCGCGGGCTGGATTTTCGGCCAAGCTTACTGGTTAAGGAGGATTTCAGTGGACCGACCAGCCTGGACGTGAATGCGATGTTCATCTTCGGTAAGCGGTTTTGGATCGGTGGTGGCTGGCGTACGGGCGTGACGGTGTTCGAACGTCAGTACAGCCGCGTAAGCGGGAACAGCCTGAGCGGCCGGAACTCGTTTTCGGCGTTAATGCAGATCTACCTGACTAACCAATTGCGTATCGGCTATTCGTACGACCACGTCGTCAGCCGTTTGGCAAGCGTGCAGAACGGCTCGCACGAGGTGACCCTGGGCATCACTTTCGGTCGGCAACAACAACGGCTATTAAGCCCCCGATTTTTTTAATACACCTTTTCTCCGCTTGAATAAAAATAGAAGACGATGAACAGACGATACATTTATCCCTTATTGGTTTTTCTCATACTAGGTGTCGGTTTTTCGAGGGCGCAGGAGCAACTAGGTCTCCGCGAGCGCGCCGATGAATTGTACCATCGCTATGAGTATGCAAATGCGGTGCCGTTATATATCAAGCTTGCTGACCGAAGGAATCCGAGGCTACACGATTTGGAACGGCTAGCGGATAGCTATTTGAAGATGAAGGATTATGAATCGGCAGAAAACTGGTATGCCCGGATTGTGCAACACGATGACAGCTCACCGCAACACCTGTTAAGTTATGGAGATGCGTTGAAGATGAACGGAAAATATGCCGAAGCCAAGAAGCAATTGCAAGTGTATGCGGATAGGACGGGGAATAGCGATGCCATTGCCATTCAACTTGCCGGTTGTGACTCTGCTTTACGATGGCTGGCATCGCCCACCGCCCACAAATTACGCAACGAGGCCGCTGTAAACACGCCGCTTTCCGAATTTTCCGTGTTTCCGGTGGATGGCGCGGTGTACTACGCAGGAGAACCCACGGACGAAGCTTTCCGTAAGCATTACGGGTGGACGGGCAATGCATTCCTGCGGGTGTATACGGCAGACCACTCGGCAGCAGGTATTCTTGATAGACCCGCATTTGCCGGCACGGGTATTAATGATGAGCCATACCATGTGGGGCCGGTTGTGGCTACGGTAGATGGCAGTACGCTGTATGTGACACGTACCCACACCGGAAAGGAGGGGGAGCGTAGCCGTGAACGGGGGCGAAAATACCGGACGAATACACTTGAACTCTATCGTTATACACAGGTAGACGGGGAATGGGTAGCCGAAGCATTTCCATATAATAACGTGAAGGAATATTCAATCGGCCATGCGGCGCTCTCTCCACGGGGTGATGTACTCTATTTGGTGAGTGATATGCCCGGTGGGCATGGCGGAACGGATATCTGGTACTGCGAACTGCAAGCCGATGGAACCTGGGGCCAGCCAATCAATGCCGGTGGAACCATCAACAGTGCGGGAAACGAAATGTTTCCCAATATAGGGCCTGATGGTACGCTATATTACTCAAGTGATGGATTTGCCGGGATGGGAGGGCTTGATGTGTTCCAGGTATCTGGAAGTCGCCATTCATGGACAACCCCGCTGAACTTGAAGTATCCGGTCAATTCAGCAGGTGATGATTTCGCGTACCTGACGACTTTCGAAGACGGAGACGGATACCGGGGATTTCTGTCGTCCAACAGGCGTGGGGGTAAAGGGGGGGATGACATCTATTCGTTTGCTTTTGAAAATCCTAAAATCATCATTATCCTGAAAGGCACAACTTCAGATAAGTCTACGGGCGAACGCTTGCGCGAAACATCCGTGACGCTCTTTGACGGAGAGCGCAAAATCGTCGCTAAAAAGAACAGTTCAACCACGGGAACTTTTGAATTTGTGTTGTCAAAAGACCGCGATTTCACCGTAGTTGGTCAGAAACGGGGATACCATGCGGATTCGGCCAAAGTGTCTACCCATGGGATAACCAGTTCGGATACATTGGAAGTAGCGCTTCTATTGGAACCCGTATTCAAAGCAGGAGACACCTTTGAGCTGGAAAACATCTATTACGATTTCGACAGGCACAACATCCGGCCGGACGCGGCGGTAATTCTGGATGAACTGGTACGCACTTTGCGCGACAACCCGACATTAAAAATCGAGCTTTCAAGCCATACAGATAGCCGGGGTAGCGGCGCATACAACGAAGCCTTATCACAACGGCGGGCACAGTCGGCCGTGGATTACCTTGTAAGTCGAGGCATAGCACGCGACCGGATGGTGGCCAAGGGATATGGCGAATCTCGGTTGGTGAACAAGTGTGCTGATGGCGTGCCTTGTTCGCGCGAGGCACACCAAGCCAACCGCCGAACCGAAGTAACGGTATTGGAATATTAGTTGCTATTGACGGCTCATGATATTACGATAAAAGTGATGCGTTTTTGTGTCCCGTTCAGATTGCATATGTAAATATTTAGGATTGATCCGTCAAAGGGACATACTGCATGCCAACTATGCAATGATAATGACTGAGTTGAAGAGGACTGAGGCTCGCCCAACAGGAAATATGCGTTATGAAGCCCTTCGCCTAGTCGATATCAAGACGGCGATCGACTATTTTGGGGTGACCGAATTATTAGACAATATAGGCGTTTCCGCAATAAAAAACCATCTGAATAATATCAGGAAGGATAATGCCTGTCGGGTCGAAATCGCGAAAAATGGCAGTCGCTAACCCAAAACGTCAGGGAACCTCTTTGTAGCTATAAATGTAATTATTAAAGAAGCCTATCCCGTGATGAGGATTGGGCTAAAACGTTTGATAACGAACTATTGTTCTTGTCAGATTATCAGCTGTGATGATGTTTTCTAGGCAACTGAAGCTGTTGGCGGGTCAAGTCGACCCATTGATTTGTTGATATTGAATGCACACGGATGAAGTGGCAGATATGAAAAGGCTACTGAAGGCAGCTGGGCCACAGGTACAACGTGACGATATACGTGTTTTGGTCATATCGGAAATGTGCGAATCTGTATATGCTCCGCTATTTATTTCTGCAGGAGCAAGGGTTTATATCTCCCCATGAGCCTGTAGAAGTGATTCTCGCTGCGATAAAGGCAATTTTACTCGCTAGACACCCATTCCATGCAGCAAATAGTTAACAAAGGTGAATTGAACATCTTCGACCTATTTTCCTGTCAGGAGCAAGAAATAGCGGAATATCTTTTGAAATATACTTCGCGTCAGGATGTTGGTAACCAATTGAATCTTAGCTATACGACAGTTGCAACTTACCGGGACAGGATCTTGAAAAAGGCAAATGTAAAGCAAATCTCACAGTTAAGTAAGCTGATCGGTCATAGGCATGAATCGTAATCGTATTTATTTCGTATTTTCGCGCCCATGGATAACCGTTTGGTTCTTTACAATACATTAACAAGAAAAAAGGAAAATTTCGAACCGCTGAATCCACCCTTTGTGGGGATGTATGTCTGCGGTCCTACCGTATACAGTGACGTCCACCTCGGCAATTGCCGTACGTTTGTGTCCTTCGATCTAATCTTCCGCTACCTGACTCACCTCGGCTACAAGGTACGTTATGTCCGTAATATTACCGACGCAGGGCATTTGGAGGGGGACAATGACGAAGGGGACGACAAGTTTGCGAAAAAGGCCAAATTGGAACAATTGGAGCCCATGGAAATCGTCCAGAAGTATACGCTGGGATTCCATGAGGTACTACGGCTATTTAATACCCTGCCCCCCAGCATCGAGCCGACCGCTACCGGCCATATTTCGGAGCAGATCGCGATGGTTCAAAAAATCTTGGAAGAGGGATATGCCTACGAAGTCAATGGGACCGTTTATTTCGATGTGGAAAAGTACGTGAAAGCGTACGACTATACCATCCTAACCAATCGGAAACTGGATGATTTGCTAAACAATACGCGCGAGTTGAATGGGCAGGACGAAAAGCGGGGAAGGCTGGATTTCGCGTTATGGATCAAGGCTAAACCGGAACATATCATGCGTTGGCCGTCACCTTGGGGAGTGGGTTTCCCGGGTTGGCATATTGAATGCTCGGCCATGAGCCGCAAATACCTTGGCGATCAATTCGATATTCACGGAGGGGGAATGGACTTGGCGGCGACGCACCATACCAATGAAATTGCCCAATCGCAAGCCTGCAACCACACCCAGCCCGCAAAATATTGGATGCATACGAACATGCTGACGGTAAACGGTACGCGTATGTCGAAGTCGGCAGGCAATGGCTTTTTGCCCCACGAACTTTTCAGTGGATCCCACCCGTTGCTGAATCGTGGGTACTCGCCCATGGCTGTACGCTTTTTCATGTTGCAGGCACACTACCGGAGTACACTCGATTTTTCAAACGAGGCTCTAGAAGCGGCAGATAAAGGGTATAAGCGGCTAATGAACGCGATGGCATTGCTGCCCAAGCTCAAAGCAACGGGCAAGAAGGCGGAAAGCAATATAGAAGCGCTGAAACAGCGGTGTTATGCTGCTATGGACGATGACTTCAATAGTCCGGTCCTGATTGCGGAATTGTTTGAGGCCGTCCGCGTCGTCAACAGCGTATATGACGGTAAACTGGCGATCGATCCAACCTCACTGGAAAATCTTCAGACGCTGATGTGCCATTTCGTGCATGACGTGCTCGGTTTGCTGGATGACAATACCGGATCCGATGACTTTGAAAAATTAATGGAGGTGGTCATCAGGCTCCGCAACGAAGCTAAACAAAACAAAGATTACACGACGTCCGATCGCATACGGGAAGGGTTGAGTGCCATAGGTATTCAACTCAAAGACAGCAAAGAGGGGACGCTTTGGAATAAGATTTGAACGTACTAACGATGAGATACATTGTTTCGATTTGCGTATCGGTATACTTTCTTTGTTTATCCGGGTCGGCATTAGCACAGGTGCTCGGGAAAGTAGGCAGTTTGCTCGCCGCCGACCGAACGGCGGCACGGCTTTCGGCTACGGAAGGACCTTATACGGCTTTACGGTCCATTGTCGATCGTAATTCGCTGTTTTTTACGCCTGCGCCCGTTGGGGCATTGGAATACCTGGATAATCGCCCCAATATCCCCGATGTAATGACGTGGAAGCCGGCTTTTGCCGCGGTTGCAAAAAGTATGGAGTGGGGGGTGACCGCCGGTTCACTTACCTTTCAGCGTGTTGGGGCAATAAAACGATATGGCGAGTATCTTACCGTTTGGCATCGCGACCGAAAGGGAAACTGGAAGATCAATTTGCGTGCGCAGATTGAACACAAAGGCGGCAAAGAAGAACCTGAATTGAGATACATCGAACCTGACGAAAAGGACTATACGAGATTCAGGACCAAAGAGCGGATTCAACAACGCAAGGAAATTGTGCTAAGCAACGATCAGCTGCTTTCCGCAGTATTGAAATCAGATGCGTCCATCGCTTATGGCGAATTCCTGGCAGACGACGCTCGCTTTTATTTTCCATGGAATACGCCGGTTGTGGGGAAAAAGAACATTTTGGCTTTCGTTAAAAAGAGAGACATGGCCATTGAAGCGGAATCGCTGGTGGCAAATCGATCCTACAGCGGCGAACTCGCTTACTCGTATGGCACTGCTACCGTAGCAACGAAGACTGAGCAAATGAAATGTAACTACGTCCGCATTTGGCAACTGCAACCCGACTTTCAATGGCGGGTAATCATTGAGATGCTATTTGAGGCGTAATTATTTGCCAAGTCGCTGATTTGCCAAGTCGCGGAGTCGCTGATTCGCAACTCGGCGACTTCTCGGTTTCGCAAACAAGGCCTTCGCAACGTAGCGATTAAAGCTGAGCAACGGTCGTATTCTCCTGTTCTTTCAACCAGATCTTCAGGTCGTCACAGTCGTGGTATTCCTGATTGATATCGATGAAAGTCACTTTGCGCCGGCCTTCAAACCATTCGCTTAGTTTGCGGTTAATCTTGTCCTGTAAGGCTGCCTCCTTGATTTTAGCAAAGTCCTGTTCAAGATTGGCCTGATGGGGAGGTGTCCGTGATTTGAGATAGGTGAAACGGTAGCCCGTTTTTCCGGTACGGTCCGAAAACTCCGCGGGACGGGAATATTGCCCGGGTTGCAACGTGTCAATAGCCGTAAAAATCGAAGCGTCAAGCTTGTCGGCGGGAATCAACGTAGTACGGTTTTGCTGGTTTTCCAGGTTTAGCAACATACCTCCGTTGTATTTGGTTTCTTTATTGTCCGAATAAAGTGTTGCAGCCGTATAAAAATCAAGTTTTTTATCGACTACGTGTTGGTAGATGCTATCGATGTGTACTTTAGCACGTTCCAAGCTGGCCAGAGTAGGCTTGATCGTTATCAAGACATGACGTGTGCGGACTTCCTCGCCACGGCGTTCCAGTACTTCCAGGAAGTGGAAGCCATATTCGGATTCGAATACAGGGGAAAGTTCGCCGGGTTTGAGCCGGAAGGCAACCGCCGAAAATTCTTTGACGAACCCATCACGGGTATTGAATCCGAGGTCGCCGCCATAAGGAGCTGATCCCGGATCTTGTGAATATAACCGGGCTATCGTTGCAAAGTCAGCTCCTTCCGCTACCTGGCGCCGTAAGTCTTCGGCCCGGTCGCGAAACTGCTGCTTCTCTTCGCGGGTAAGCTGTGGAAAAACAACCAGTTCGCCTACTTCCACCTCGGTATTGAAATAGGGTAGGCTGTCTTTTTCCAACGACTCGAAATACCGTTTTACCTCCAAAGGAGTTACGTCGATGCCCGATACGATGTTCTGCTGCATTTTATTGGCTTTCAACTGCTCATATACGCTTGGCCGCATTTCTTCTTTGTATTGGAGCAACGAGCGGTTTAGGAACCGTTCGAGCCGTTCTTGTCCACCTGCTTGATTAGACATGTAACGTAAGCGGGAATTGATGTTATCATCTACCTCGCCTTCACTTACATCAATGGAGTCGATGGCGGCTTGCTGGGCCAGCAATTTCTGGGTAAGTTGTTGTTGCAGAATATAACACTTGAAATCGTCGTTTGCTTTATTACCTTGAGCGAGGTATTGGGCATATTGCATTTCAATCTCCGACTGTAGGATGATGTTGGATCCTACCACGGCTGCTACCTTGTCGATTACCTTGGCTTCTTGGGCAGACGCCCGGTAGGTGATAGTTATTAGTATCAAAAACAGAAAAATGCAGCGATTTCTACTCATCTAGTTATATATTTCAATGTCGTTTTTTTTGCGGGCATCCATCAGGATACTCTTTTGCATTTGGTCAACCAAATCTATCTTGCGTTTATTCAAAATCAGGTTGCGGATGTTGTCATATACCAATGACAGCGGCGAGCGGCTATCCCTGAATTTCGAATCGTGCAAAATTATCAGATATAATTCATTATTTTCAATTATTTCAAAAATTCGCCCGGTACGACTGTAGTTCTCTTCACCAATGCGTGAAAGGGGAACTTTCTTTGCCAGGTCATCCGCATACTGCCAGGTGGTGTCGCGCAAGCTGTACTGCCTCGCGTATCGGGCGCAATATTTTTCCAGTAAATCCTGCGCTTCGAAATCTCCCGACAAGAACAACCGCTTTACCCGGTCCAGCTCAGGTGCACGGTTCGGCAATTGAATATACGAGACTTTCAAAATAGGTTGCTTTAGCATGAATAGCTCCTGTCGAGTAGCGTAATAGTTGCGTATTTCTGCGTCTGTAACCACTGTGTCGAGTTTCTGGCTTACCAATTCCTGCTCATATTCATAGACAATCAATCCGTTTCTATACTCTTCAACCTGCGCCTCCAACCGTTCCGTGTTGATCGCAATATTGCGCCGGGCATAATGCAATAACGCCTGTTGACGAAGCCATTGTTCAATGTAGGCCCTCGCTAGCTGAATGCTGTCGGCGCCCGTGACACCTACAGGTACAACCCCTTGCAAATCTTCAGGATAAAGAAAACGATCAAACGACCGGGCCAATGGTTTTGGCTTTTCATGACGGCATGCCACTAGCAACATAGCTGAAATGACGGCGATTGATATAAATACCCTAACCATTTAGTTTCCAAGCGACACGATATCATTTACCTAATTCAAGAAGCTAAAGTACATATTTGTAGCCAATGGACAGGGATTTTAACCAATTTTAACACATTGTTCTCTGCTCGCAAAATCTTTAAAGTAAAACACGGGTTTTTGGGTATTAATGTTATTTTTGCGTACCGACGGTCCACGCAATTGGTTGCCGGTAGCCAAGGGTAATGCCAACGATAGCAGAAAATAAATCAAAATCAGTATAACTATGGTCAATAACAGGATCAATCGTAAACTAAGGATGGGAATGGTGGGTGGCGGACAAGGAGCGTTCATCGGAGAAGTGCACCGCATTGCTGCTCAGCTGGATAACCAAATTGAATTGGTCTGCGGAGCATTCAGTTCAGATGCGTCCAAATCGAAAGAAAGCGGTCGCTCACTGTTTCTTCCCGAAAACCGCGTATATGGAAGCTATCAGGAGATGATCGAACGGGAGCGTGCGTTGCCGGAAGACGAGCGAATGGATTTTGTCAGTATTGTCACGCCGAACCACGTTCATTTTGGACCCGCAATGTTGGCGCTGGAAAACGGATTTCACGTGGTGTTGGACAAACCGATGACCTTTGATTTAGCAGAAGCCAAGCAACTTAAAAAGAAGGTGGATGAGACAGGCTTGTTGTTTTTACTAACTCATACGTATGTCGGCTACCCCATGGTCAGACAGGCCAGAAAACTGGTGAGCGACGGTGCATTGGGAAAAATCCGGAAAATCTATGTGGAGTATCCGCAAGGTTGGTTGAGTCGGGAACAAGATGATAGTAATAAGCAAGCCTCGTGGCGTACAGATCCTTCCAAATCCGGCAAGGCGGGCTGTATGGGCGACATCGGTACGCACGCATTGCATTTGGCCGAATTCATCTCGGGATTGCGGACCACGCAACTCTGCGCTTCTTTATATACGTATGTGGAAGGACGGAGGTTGGATGACGACGGCAATGTGCTGCTGCAGTTTGACAACGGCGCCAGCGGCGTACTGATTGCTTCGCAGGTAGCAGCAGGTGAGGAAAACGCCTTGAAAGTCCGTGTATACGGGGAAAATGGCGGATTGGAATGGCATCAGCAGGAACCCAATTCGCTGATTGTAAGGTGGCTTGACCAACCGATGCAAATTTACCGGGCAAACGGAGCCGGCCTATCTGCCGAAGCAGCTTCGTTGTGCCGTACACCGGCAGGGCATCCGGAGGGGTACCTCGAAGCCTTCGCTAACTTATATAAGTTATTTGGTAATGCGTTGCGTGCGAAACTAACTGGAGAAGAAGGCGATGGGTTTGATTTCCCGTCGATTGACGATGGGGTACGTGGAATGGCGTTTCTGGATCACGTGGTCCGCAGTAGCGAGAGCAACGAAAAGTGGACGTCTTTTACCCTGTGATGGGTCGAAAATGATGGTTTTATTTTAACAGATAAAGATGCAGACAATAAAAGGACCAGGTATTTTCCTGGCGCAGTTTTTGGGCGATCAGCCCCCCTTTGATTCTTTTGAGGCAATTTGCCGTTGGGCGAAGGAACTGGGGTTCAAAGGTATTCAGATTCCGACATGGGCGACTTCGTATTTCGACTTGCAAAAGGCGGCCGAGAGCAAGACGTATGCGGATGAAATTAAGGGTTTGGTAAATGAAATCGGCTTGGAGATTACCGAGTTATCCACACACTTGCAAGGACAGTTGGTGGCGGTGCATCCGGCATATGATCAGTTGTTTGACGGGTTTGCACCCGCAGCGTACCACAACAATCCGAAAGCCCGGACGGAGTGGGCCGTTCAGCAATTGAAATACGCTGCCCAAGCGTCCGCGAACTTAGGGCTGAATGCACATGGGACCTTCAGTGGGGCATTGTTGTGGCACACCGTCTATCCATGGCCTCAGCGTCCCCAAGGCCTGGTAGACACCGGATTCGAAGAATTGGCGAGACGATGGCGTCCGATATTGGACGTGTTTGACGAACATGGCGTGGATGTGTGCTATGAGATTCACCCGGGCGAAGACCTGCACGACGGAGTGAGCTACGAGCGTTTTCTGGAAAAAGTGGACAACCACCCAAGGGCATGCCTTCTGTATGATCCCTCGCATTTTGTGCTGCAATGTTTGGACTATCTCGCTTATATTGATCATTATCACGACCGAATCCGGATGTTCCATGTGAAGGATGCCGAGTTTAATCCTACGGGTAAACAAGGGGTTTACGGCGGTTATTCGGGATGGGTAGAGCGTGCCGGCAGGTTCCGTTCACTCGGTGATGGTCAGGTGGATTTTAAAGCGATATTCAGCAAACTGACGGCGTATGACTTCAAAGGTTGGGCGGTCATGGAGTGGGAATGTGCCCTGAAACATCCGGAAGATGGTGCCCGTGAAGGCGCGCTATTTATCCAAGATAATATCATTCGGGTAACGGAGAAAACGTTTGATGATTTTGCTGGCGGACAAGCGGATGAAGCCAGTAATCGCCGGTTATTAGGCATAGACTAGACAACGTTCGGGGGCGGCTGCAAACCGCATTGCGGTGATGCGGCCGCCCCCATTTGATTTCATTCCGGCTGCCCGGCGCTAAAGGAGGATTATAATTTTTCCTACGACTGTATAACCTTATTGAATGAAGAGCTGTTTTATTGTTTTCTTACTTGCATTTCCCGCCATGATTTTTGCACAACGTCAGCCGATTGATTTGTTGATCGGCACCTATACAAATAATGGAAAAAGTAAAGGTATTTACGTGTATGCGTTCGATCCCGTCACGGGCACTGCAACCTCGAGAAGCACCCAAGGGGCCAAAAACCCTTCTTTTCTATCCATCAGTGCAGACCGCAGCTACGTCTATGTGGCCAATGAAAATGGGGATGGCCAGGGAGCGGCTAGCGCGTACGCTTACGAGGGTGCTACCGGGAAGCTTACTTTCTTAAACCAACAGTTGACGCAGGGAGATGCGCCGTGTCATGTTGCTACGGATAGCCGTGGTAAGCACGTGATCATTTCTAACTATTCGGGGGGCAGTGTTAGCGTGTTTCCCATCGAAAAGGATGGTAGCTTAGGGACGCTCAAGCAACGTATTCAACATACAGGCAGCGGTCCGGATAAAAGCAGACAGCAGGCTCCGCATGTGCATTCTGCATTTTTTACGCCCGATGAAAAGCGCGTTTATGTACAGGATCTGGGAACGGATGAAATCGCTATTTACGATTTTCAGCCGACAAATGCGGATGGCCCATTGGTTCCGGCGGCCCAACCCTTTGTGAAAAGTGCGCCCGGAGGCGGGCCGAGACACGTTGCGCAGTCCGCCGATGGAGGCGTAGTGTATCTGGTGCAGGAAATGACCGCTAAAGTAAGGGTGTACCGGCAAAAAGATGGACGCTTGGAAGCCATCCAAGAGGTGGAGATAAATGAAGAAGGCTTTTCCGGCCAAAATGGTGCGGCCGATATCAAGTTATCACCCGATGGAAAATTTTTATATGCCTCCAATCGGGGCGAAGCCCATACGTTGGCTATTTATCGGGTAGACCCCCTCGATGGCAGGCTTACCAAAGTAGGCAATCAATCGGTTTTGGGCCGGGGACCCCGAAATTTTACAATTTCTCCGGATAATAGATATCTCTTGGTGGCCAACCAAAATACAGACGAGGTAGTCGTTTTCGCAAGGGATACGGAAACGGGCATGCTTACGGATACGGGGAAACGCATTGAGGTGCCTTCGCCGGTATGCTTGGTTTTTGTGAACTAGGGAACTAGTCCCCATTTCCCTCGCTACTAAGCTTGTGCGTTTCTTTATCGTACATGCCCGCAAGATCGTCGCGCACCGTACCCCGCCATTTTTCGGTACCGATAAAATAGGCAGCCCGTGCAATAAGGTGGGCGGCGACGGGAGCGGTGAGGGTCAAAAAAAAGATAATAGCAAGTGCTTTGGTGGTTACAGACACCTCGTCGGGAAAATAGAAGGCCGCACATAAAAGCAATAGCCCACCACCCAGCGTAGCAGCTTTCACCGTAACGGATAGTCGCAAGTAAAAATCCGGCATCCGTAAGATGCCGATTGCCGCGATAAGAATGGCTAATGCACCTACCGTGCATAACATGCCGATCAGAATAGCTGTCATTTTCTTCCTCTCTTTTCTAAATAGTAAGCAAAGGCAATGGTGCCTAAAAATGCAATGAGCGCCAGGATCATTGCCACATCAATGAAGGTCGATTTCTGCGTACTGATGCTGTAAACAGCGATAACGCTTACGCCGATCGTAATCAGCAAATCCAATGCGATGACCCGGTCAACCACGCTAGGTCCGCGGAATAACCGGATAAAAACCAATAACAAGGATAGTCCCAGGATGGGTAAAATTACGTAGTCTATGTAAGTGCTCAGTGTCATCGTAAGATTTCCAATAGCCTCCGTTCAAAACCGTCTTTGATTTGTTGGATAAACTGTTCCTTATCCTTTAGGTACATGACATGAATATACAGTACCTTCCGGTCTTCACTTACGTCAAGGATCAGTGTGCCCGGCGTTAGCGAAATAACCGTGGAAAGCAAGTTGATCTCAACATCGCTTTTTGCATTCATAGGATATTTCACGATTCCCGGCTTCATGAAAAACTTCGGGGTCACCATGTCATAGGCAACCTGTAAATTGGCCTTGATCATTTCGTAGAGAAAATACAGGAAAAAGCCAATGATTTTCGGTACACGCGTAAAATAGCGATGATCACTTTCATTGCGGTTCATCAGCCACATCAGGAAAAAGCCAACGGCAAAACCAAACAGAAAGTTTGTGTAATACAGCACCCCCGTCAAGGCGACCCAAATGAAGGCGAGCAGAAGGTTCATCAAAAATTGTTTAACCATGGCGTCGTGTGTTACGGTGATACATTTGTTCCCAAAACCGCTTCGAGATAGGGCGAAGGGTCTTTCATCTCCCGTGCAATATGCTGGACAACCTGCGTAATGTTTTCTGCACCTAACCCGATGTACAAGGTAATCGCTGCCAAAAAGACAATCGGGACAACCAGCAATGCCTTCCGGAAACGGGACATCGGTTTGAATTCATCGACGGTGAAGCTGCCGTCCTGCGTATCCGGTAAGCTCTTCCAAAATACCTTAGCCCACAGTCTCGCAATGACATAGAGCGTTGCAAAACTGCCGATGACAATAGCAGCGATCAATAGGTACTGGCGATCCATAAAGCCGGCTTCAAATAAATAGATCTTTGGCCAAAACCCAGATAGGGGTGGTATACCCACCAATGAGAAAAGTACGAGCGCAACCAGCAGCGAAAGCAAGGGGTACTCTGCATAGAGCCCACCCAATTTTTCCATATTCATTGTGCCGCGCAGCTTCCGGATGAGCCCGGCAATAAGAAAACTATTGGTCTTGACCATCATGTCATGAAATAGGTAAAACAGGGCTCCCGTAAGTGCAATTTCCGAATACATACCCAATCCGCCTACCATAAAGCCGATATGGCAAACGATCAGGTATGAAAATACCCGTCGGATGTTGTTTTTAATGACCGCTCCGAATGTGCCCGTCAGGATGGTGAGTATCGCCAATATCACGAGCAGCGTGCTGAGGAAATTATCGGGTATGAAAATCAACGTAAAAACACGGAACAAGGCATAAATGCCAACTTTGGTCAGCAACCCCCCGAATATCGCGGCAACGGCCGAGGGTGGGGTATGATAGGAAGAGGGAAGCCAAAAATATAAGGGGAATACGGCCGATTTAATTCCAAATCCGATGACAAAAAAGATGGCGGTGATGTCCACCAGTTTGCGATTCTCCATGACGCCGATTTTCATGGATAAATCGGCCATATTGAGCGTGCCGGTGATGCCGTATAAAATACCGATTCCGGTAAGGAAAAATGTCGACGCAAGAATGTTCATCGCCATGTATTTGACCGAACCCTCGATCTGGGCTTTCCTACCCCCCAACGTCATGAGTACAAAGGATGCGATGATGATGACTTCGAACCACACATACAGATTAAAAATATCTCCGGTAAGGAACGCTCCGTTAAGTCCCATCAGCAGAAAATGGAAAATAGGAAAGTAGCCATACAGCATCCGCGCACGCGCGATTCCGGTAGCCGAATACAGGGATACCGCAAATCCGGAAAACGAAGTGAGCAATACCATGCTGCTGCTGAATACATCTGCAACGAAGGAGATGCCAAAAGGGGCGTCCCAGCCGGCTGCCTGGAGGGTGAGGATACCGCCCCGCCATACTTTCGCAAATAGTTCGATGGATAGCAACATTGCTAAGGCGCTACCCACGACGCTGATAATGCGCTGTGTCACCGTTTTTCGCCAAAAAAATAAGGCTATGACCGCTGTAAATAGATGAATCAGTACCGGAAAAATGAGTGTGTTGTCCGTCATATGTCTTCCTCCTCCGGTGTGTTTAAGTCGTCAAGGTCATCCGAATTGACCAATACATAAACCCGTTTTAATAAAACGATCGCAAACGCCTGCAATCCGAAACTGATGACGATGGCGGTCAAGATCAATGCTTGAGGTACCGGATCGGCATATACGTCGGTAAACAGTTTCGCCGCTGCATCGATAACCGGCGGCTTTCCCTTGGTAATTCCGCCTAACAGGAAAATCAACAGATTGGCTCCATTGCCCAACAGAATAAGCCCGATCAGTAGTTTGACCATACTACGGCGAAGCAGCATGAAAATGCCTGAAGCGTAGAGAATTCCTATTAAAAGAACCAGTACAATCTCCATATCTATTCGCTGTATTGAGAAATGGTAAACAAGATAGTGAGTACTACGCCAACTACCACCAAATATACTCCAAGGTCAAAGAACAAAGCGGAGCCGACCATGCCGATTACTGGTAGCGGGTCTTCCATCCAAAGTCCGGTCATGACCGGCTGGCCGACCAGCAGGGGGGCACACATGCTGAGTGCCGCTAACCCAAGGCCTGCCGGGATTAGCGAGCCAGGAGGGATACGGAGTAGCCGCAAGGTAGCGTCGGTGCCATGGGTAAAACTATGCAGTACGAATGCGATGGAAGCAATAAGGCCGCCCACGAATCCGCCGCCCGGGTGATAATGGCCGCGTAGAAGCAGGAATATTGAAAAGAGCAGCAAAATAGGAAGCAGGTAATTGGAAGCGGTTTTTAAAATAGTGCTGTTCATACTTATTCTTTTTCCGATGCGTTAAGCCGTAATTTCAATAAACTGAATACGCCGATGGCTGCGATGCTCAAGACCACAATTTCGAACATCGTATCAAACCCCCTGAAATCCACGAGAATTACGTTGACCACGTTCTTACCCTTCGCCAATGTGTAGGCGTTGTCTCCATAAAAGCGGCTTACCTCGCCGTCAATAGGTTGGTTCAGCACCTGGAGCGCAATGAGCGAGATTACTGCGCCGAAAGCCAGTGCAACCATCCAATCGCGTATTCTGGCCGCGCGGTTAGCAAAATTGAGAAAGGGTGGAAGCCTGAAGAGTACCAAGACGAATAAGACGACGGTTAAGGTATCGATGGAAAACTGGGTCATTGCCAGATCAGGCGCGCTATAAAACACAAACAGTAGGCAGATGCAGTAGCCAATAACACTGGTGGCCACGACTGCCGTAAGCCGCGATGGCGTCGTAACTGCCAGGAATATGGCAGCAATGAGAATCGCAGCCACGCTAATTTCGTAAAGCCCGACTGGAGAAAGGTAATCCAGGGTTAAGCGGACAGGGCCTCCGGTAAATAACCGAAAGGCAAGCAGTAAGACTGCAAACACAATAATGCGAAATAGATATACCCGCAGAAAACCATTGTGAAGTATCTGTGTATAGCGGCGAGAAATTATTTTTACGTAGCTGGCAAGCTTACCGAAAAGATGACGGGGTGATAGGGCGTTGAATCGCTCAATTGTGGCCAAGCTGTTTGCTGAAGGTTTTCGGATTACATACAGTAAAACACCGCATGCCAACGTAACGCCGCTGAGCAATAATACGAGGTTGAACCCATGCCAGATTTTCAGTGGCGTATCTACAGGTGCATGGAGCATGGCCTGTGCCGCGGGATTCAATAACCCGCCGTCTACGAGAGACGGCAGACAGCCAAATAATAAACCCAGAAGAGCCAGCAACAGTGGGGCTGCCCACATGAGTGGGTGAGGTAAGTGGATGTCGGCATACTGTCGGGGAAGCGGACCGGTAAACGGTTTAATGCCTGCAAGAAAGCCTGCATATAGAACCAGCACGTTGGTAAGTACAGCCAGACCGGTAAGCACGACCGGAAATACACCCGGCGTATGCAAAGTCGCTTCGTAGATTAGATCTTTGCCAATGAAGCCAAACGTAAGGGGAATTCCGGCGCTCGACAAAGCGGCTAACATTCCTGCAACGAACAGGGGCCCTAAAACCTTGCGTAAGCCCGACAGCTGCGTAACATCACGCGTGCCCGTCTCGTGGTCGATCACGCCCGTGGCGAGAAATAAGGAAGCCTTATATAACGCGTGGACAAGAATAAATACGGTCGCAGCCAGCAAGGATTCCGGCGTGCCGATGCCAATAAGGAAGACCAATATGCCGAGTGCTGCAATCGTTGAGTAGGCCAGTATCGCTTTTAAGTCGATGCGGAATACGGAATGGAAAGCGCTGTAAAGCATCGTGACGCCGCCTACAACGACCAGCGGGTACATCCAATAATCGGTGCCGCCTAATACCGGATGGAGCCGGGCCAGCAGGTAAACGCCTGCTTTCACCATCGTAGCAGAGTGTAAATAGGCAGATACGGGTGTAGGCGCTTTCATGGCTCCCGGTAACCAGAAATGGAAGGGAAATTGGGCCGATTTTGTGAATGCGCCGGCAAAAACCAATGCCAATATCCATCCATATAGCGCATGGCCTTTCAGGTATTCATTTGCTCCAAGCATTTCCTGGATCGAATAACTGCCGGAAAGATGCCCCATCAAAATCAACCCCGCCATTAATAGGAATCCTCCTCCGCCGGTTATGCCTAATGCAATCAATGAGCTTTTACGCGAATCCGCATGGTCATTGTTGAAACCGATGAGGAAAAAGGAGCTGATGCTGGTTAATTCCCAAAAAATAAACAACAGCAGCACGTTGTCGGCTAAGACAAGACCGAGCATCGCTGCCATGAACAAGCTTAGATAGGCGTAAAAACGATCGAGGTACCGATGGCCCTTTAAGTAGGGGGCGGCGTATAAAAAGACCAACGATCCAATGCCGGTTATCAATAGGCTGAACAACAGCGAAAGCCCGTCAAGACGGAAATCAAAATTGATGCCCAGTGAGGGAACCCACGGGGCATGGAAAGATACCGCCTCCCCTCTGCCGATGACCGGAATAAAACTGGCAAAATACGTAAACAAGGCGATCGGCAGAAACGACACATAGATGGCCAATCTACCCTTCAGATATTTACCGAAGGGTATATATAAAATGGAGACAATCAGGCCTGATAGAATCGCAATTAACATCTGTCTTTTTTGTTGACGGGTGACTAAAATATATAAATTTTGCCAACGCCATTGCTTAAAATTTGAAAAAAAGTGAATATTCCTCTTTTTTTTACGCTGGGCCTCCACTTTTTCTGCTATTTGAAAAGTTCTTCTTATTATTGAAATGTCAAAGGAAATTGCAAATGAATCTAGTTGTATTAGATGGCTATACGTTAAATCCGGGCGACCTAAGTTGGGACAACCTGCAACAAAAAGGAAACCTTACCGTTTATGACCGCACCCCTTTGCAAGACATCGTGGAGCGGGCTAAAGATGCCGAAGCTGTATTTACGAATAAGGTGCCTCTCAACGCCGATACCCTGGAGAAGTTGCCTAAATTGCGTTATATCGGCGTATTGGCGACCGGCTACAACATCATAGATGTAGCCGTAGCCAAGCAACGGGGCGTCGTGGTGTCCAACGTGCCGGGATATGGTACCGATTCCGTCGTACAGATGACATTTGCGCTCTTACTGGAGCTGTGTCAACGGGTGCAGCGACACAGCGATAGCGTGTCAAAAGGCAAGTGGTCCCGATCACCCGATTTCTGTTTCTGGGAATATCCCTTGGTGGAACTATCCGGAAAGACCCTGGGGATCATCGGATTCGGTGACATCGGTCAGCGAGTGGCTGATGTGGCGTCGGCTTTCGGTATGAAGGTATTGGGCTATAGCCGCACCCAAACAGACCAATCACATCGCCGGAATTTTAGTTGGGCCAGCTTGGATGAGTTGTTGGAACAGTCGGATGTGGTGAGCATTCATTGCCCGCTTACACCGGCGACTCAGGGATTGATCCATGCAGGAACGCTAGCCAAAATGAAGAAGAGTGCCTTTTTGCTGAATACGTCAAGGGGGCCGATTATCGTTGAAGAAGATTTAGCCGACGCATTGAAACGCGGGCAACTCGCCGGCGCGGGACTGGATGTCCTTTCGGCTGAACCGCCTCCGTCAGACCATCCGCTATTTGGTATTGAAAATTGCCTGATTACGCCACACATTTCGTGGGCTACCCGGGAGGCTCGGAGTCGCATGATGGAAAAAGTAGTCGCCAATTGGGTGGCCTACCTCCAAGGCCAACCGATCCATGTCGTCAATACGTAGCCATGCATGTCCTCATTGCTCCTAATGCATTTAAACACGCGCTAACAGCGCAGCAAGCGGCCTTGGCTATTCAAGCCGGTTTGGAAGCCAGTAAACTGACGTGTACGTGCGAGTGTTTCCCGATAGGGGACGGTGGCAATGGGACTGGTGAACTGATATTAGACCGGCTGGGAGGCTATTCGGTTGAGGTACGGGTGGATGATCCTTTGGGAAGGCCGGTAACTGCTTCCTTCGGACTGATAGCGGATGGGCAGACGGCTGTCATCGAAATGGCACATGCATCGGGGTTGCACCTTTTGAAACAGAATGAGCTGAATCCGTTGCGTACGAATTCGTTTGGAACGGGACAATTGATGAAGGCTGCGATGGACCGCGGGGTCCGAAAGATTATTATTGGTATGGGGGGATCAGCTACGGTTGACGGAGGAAGCGGTATACTCGCAGCACTTGGCGTCCGATTTTTGGACGCAGCGGGGGCAACGATTACCGATCTGCCCTTCGGTCTTTCGCGATTGCATTCATTGGACTGCACGTCAATGGACGGACGATTGGCAGATTGCGAGATTACTGTATTGTGCGATGTGGACAATCCCTTGTTAGGGAAGAATGGAGCGGCTGCCGTGTTCGGTCCGCAAAAGGGGGCAACCCCCGAGATGGTCGGAGCATTGGAAGAAAGGTTGCGGCAATTTGCGGCGGTCGTAGAGTCTGTAACCGGACATAATATCGCTGATTTTCCATCGGGTGGAGTGGCTGGTGGCGCCAGCGCAGGGTTAGTTGGAATTCTGAATGCCAAGCTGGCGAATGGCATTGATTATTTTTTGCAATTGACGCATTTTGACGATTCCTTGTCCAAAAGCCAACTGGTCATCACCGGCGAGGGAAGCATTGATAGCCAAACGTTGCGGGGCAAAGGACCTTACGGAGTAGCGAAACGCGCACGGCAAATGGGGGTGCCCGTTCTCGGACTGGCAGGAGGAGTGCCCGTTCAAATTGCAGACGAACTGAATGCGTATTTCGATGGGTTGATGCCGATTGGAAACGCACCGACTTCATTGGCGGAAGCGTTGCCGCTCACGGACATAAACCTTACACGCACGGCGTTGCAATTAGGTAACTTAATCGCCGCATTGGGAATCAAATGATGCATACATATAAAACCAAATAAAAACTATTCTTATCAAGCATGTACAAACACTATTTTATCCGGCTCGTCGCCATTGTTCTAGTCAGTTTTTCGCCTTTTGTCAGTAATGCACAGACGCATTCCTATCAACCCCCCGCATTAAGTAATCCCGATTCATGGTCGTTGGTGTTGTTGCCTGATCCGCAGAGCTACGTGAAGTTTGAACGGAACCAAGGCGTCCTCGAGCTAATGACCGGATGGATCAGCGAACAGATCGAGCCTTTGAATATCGGGATGGTGCTGTGTACGGGGGACTTAGTAGAGCATAACGATTGGCTGAATCCGAACGAGACCCAAGGGAATCAAGCAGGTAAACAGCAATGGGAGGCTGTGGCCCGTGCTTTTAACCGTCTGGATGGCAAGGTGCCCTATGTTGCAGGTACAGGCAACCACGACTATGGCATCAAAAATATCGAGTACCGCCGGACAAATTACAACCAGTATTTTCCGGTAGATAAAAATCCATTGTCTCAAAAATTGCTCCGGGATGTAGGTACCGACGCCGAAGGGTATCCCTCCCTTACCAATGCCACCTATGAATTCACATCGCCCCATGGGCGTAAATTCTTGGTCATGGTGTTGGAATTCGCGCCAAGAGATACGGTGCTTAACTGGGCGTTGCAAACTGTCAACCAAGAAAAATATGCGGACCATACCGTCATCCTGTTAACCCACTCGTACCTGAATTCGGAAAGTGAACATATCGTGAAGGAAGGGTATCCCATCACGGATGGAAACTATGGTGCCGCAGTTTGGGAAAAACTGGTCAAACCTTCCAAGAATATCCAGCTGGTATTCAGTGGGCATATCGGTAAACCCGACGATATCCTTGGGCACATCGGATTCCGGACGGATACCAACGCTGGAGGCAAACGCGTGCAACAGATGGTTTTCAATGCGCAGGCGTTAGGTGGTGGATGGCACGGTAATGGTGGCGACGGCTGGCTGCGCTACCTGGAGTTTTTGCCCGATGGAAAGACGGTTAATGTCCGTACCTTTTCGCCTTTGTTTGCGATTTCTCCGTCTACCCGGCAACTTGCCTGGCGCACGGCAGCCTACGACCAGTTTACGTTTGAATTGGATTAGAAAATTGAACATGGATGACAGCCGGTTAACAGATCCGCGATCCGTCAATCGGCTGTCATCCGCGTTCAAAAATGGTTAGGACCTTAACTTCTCGGCCCCCGCTTTAATTTCATCTACTACACTTGGATCAAGCAGGGTCGTGGTATCCCCCAGATTGGACGTATCACCTTCGGCGATTTTCCGTAGGATCCGCCGCATGATTTTTCCCGACCGGGTCTTAGGTAGACCGGATACAAACTGGATTTTATCGGGTTTGGCTATGGCGCCGATGATCCGACTGACCGTTTGATTGATATCCTGCCGGGTAAGGTCTTCGTCGATATGGTGTTGGCTGGCAATGACAAATGCATAAATGCCCTGTCCTTTGACCGGATGTGGGTAGCCTACGATGGCTGATTCAACCACATCGCTGTGCATATTGATGGCATTTTCTACTTCTGCGGTGCCAATGCGGTGGCCGGATACGTTCAGTACGTCGTCTACACGACCGGTAATGCGGTAATGACCGTCTTCGTCCCGAAGGCATCCATCGCCGGTAAAATACATGTTCTCATAGGCCGAGAAGTAGGTTTGGCGGCAGCGTTCGTGATCACCATAGGTGGTGCGTAGCATGCCTGGCCAGGGAAACTTGATACAAAGGTTGCCACTTACGTCGTTGCCGGTAATTTCGTTGCCGTTTTCGTCCACCAATATCGGCTGCACACCGGGCAAAGGTAGCATCGCATAGCCCGGCTTCGTAGGCGTTACACCCGCTATTGGCGAGATCAGGATCCCTCCGTTTTCGGTTTGCCACCAGGTGTCCACTATCGGGGCTTTCCCTTTTCCGATCTTCTCGTCGTACCAATGCCAGGCCTCCTCATTAATGGGTTCGCCTACACTGCCTAGCTTCCGGATGCTGCTCAAGTTTTTGCTGTCGACGTATTCATCGCCCATAGCCATTAAGGATCGGATGGCCGTCGGTGCGGTATAAAGGATGTTTACCTGGTGTTTGTCAACAATGTCCCAGAAACGCCCGGCATCCGGCCATGTCGGAATGCCTTCAAACATCAGCGAAGTCGCGCCTTGTGACAGCGGGCCGTAGATAATATACGAATGTCCTGTGATCCATCCGATGTCGGCGGTACAAAAGTACACTTCATCCGGCTGGTATTGGAACACATTGGAAAAGGTGTATCCGGTATAAACCATATATCCGCCACACGTATGGACTACCCCCTTGGGTTTGCCGGTAGAACCAGACGTGTAGAGAATAAATAGCATGTCTTCGGCGTCCATCTCTTCGGCCGGACAGGCTGGATTGCCCTGGGTTTCGACTTTTTTGATTTCATCTTCCCACCAAACATCGCGTCCTTTAATCATGGAAATAGGCGTGCGGGTGCGCGTAAGCACAATAACGCGCTCTACCGATTTGCATTGCACCAATGCGTCGTCGACGATGCTCTTCAACTCAATGGTTTTGGTGCCGCGGAATCCACCGTCCGAAGTGATCACCAATCGGCAGTCTGCGTCGTTGATACGATCAGCAATGGACTGAGCGGAAAATCCACCAAAAACCACCGAATGGATAGCCCCGATGCGAGCACAAGCAAGTACTGCAATCACCAATTCGGGAACCATGGGCAGGTAAATGCATACGCGGTCGCCTTTACGGACACCGTTATTTTTGAGTACATTGGAAAACTGTTCGACTTTTTCCAGCAATTGCTTATAAGTAAGCACCCGAAAGGCTTCATTGGGGTCGTTAGGTTCCCAGATGATAGCGGGTTTGTCGCCCAGCTTGTAAATATGCCGGTCAAGGCAGTTTTCGGTGATGTTGAGCCGTGCACCATCAAACCATTTGATTTTGGGTTCCTTGAAATTCCAATCCAACACTCGGTTCCATTTACGTCTCCAGTAAAAATGTTCTGCAATTCCCGCCCAAAATTCCTCAGGTTTTTCTACGCTCTCTTGGTAAACCCGTTGGTATTCCTCAAATGATTTGATTTGTAAATCCATGTTTAGTTTAACTTTTTTATGTGTTATTTTGTTGGACACATTGGCCTACATTTGGTTTTAAACGCTGGCTAATTTACGTACTTTTTGTAAAAAAGAGAATTTTCTGCCAAATGCTGCGGAATTATATACAACGTGCCGTTGACACCTTATTGTTTAGTAATGTCTTTATAGCCCTATGTGCCGTAGCCCAGGGCGGGTTGACTTACCTATTGCTGTCGCTGCCTCTCGACGGTGTGGTGCTCACGATATTGGGTTGCTCGACCTTAGCGCTTTATAATTTCAGCATGATCTTGGGAAAGCCACCGCAACCGGAGAAATCTCGTTTCCGTCGTGTCCGCTGGGTGTTCAAGCACGAACGATCACTTTGGGGGTGGACCGGTTTGGCGGTGGTAACGCTACTGGTGCTAGGATTACAGCTTCATTGGCCCGCTTTTCTGTTGTTGGGCGTCATGGGCGTAATGGGTTTGGCCTACAACCTTCCCGTGCTTCCCATACAGGGTAAACGTCATTGGGTCGGATTGAGACAGATTACCGGACTGAAACTGTTTTATATTGGGCTGATGTGGGCAATGAGCAATGTATTGCTGCCCGTTGCCAGGGCCTATTATGAGGGCGTTGTCATCGACGGCTGGCAGGTAGCCCAATTATTTGTATGGGTGTTTTTGTTTGTCGTCGCCATTACAATTCCTTTTGATATCCGTGATATTTATCAGGATAGGTACTATGGATTGAAAACCATTCCCGTTATGGTCGGAGAGCGTAAGGCGCTGGCCTTATCGGCTGCCTTATTGGTTTTGCATGCCGGCTGGATCTGGATAAGCGGTTATTCTTTGCAGGTTCGTCTTGCACTGTCGGTCACTTCGGTATTTTGCTTGGTCATGATTTTGTTTCCACCGGTAAAAAAAAATGAATACTATTATTTTTTCCTATTGGACGGAATGATGGCCCTTCAGTTTCTGGCGGTATGGATAGCATAATGCAACATATCCCATCCACACGTGATACGCACGTCTTCCGTACCTTTTGTGTACCCTTTGTGTACCTTCTTTGAAAGCCGTTGACACGCGTGTGGGGCGGAACAACCGGGTTGCCTTTGTTATGACCGCTGGAATGGCGACAATGAGGAAGCGCGATTATTCAGCGTGAGATTTTAAAAACCGGATGACTTTATCAGCCAGCACATCAGCTATTTTGAAGTAGCTTTCTACACTCCAGCCTGCAACATGGGGACTTAGCACCACTTTTTCATGCTTGATCAACGGAATAAACCAAGACTGCCGGGTTAAGTCCGGAAATTTCTCAACAGGCAGTACGTCAAATGCGGCTCCCAATATCCTTCCTTCGTCAAGTGCTTTCAATATGGAAGGGATGTTAACAATTTCGCCGCGTGCACCGTTGAGGAAGAAAAAGGGTTTACGGAAGTGACGGAGATATTCGTCATCTATGAGGTTGCGTGTCTCACGGGTGAGTGGGATGTGAAGACTGAGTACATCGGCTCGTTTGACCACCTCTTCCATGCTTGCCTCCTGGGCATAGGCATCGCTGAATCCCGTTTTGTATTTGTCATAGGCAATTACCGTGACCCCGAATCCGGACAGCTTGCGAGCCATGGCCTGCCCGTTATTGCCGTAACCAATCAGGGCAACGGTACGGCCGCCTAATTCCACGCCACGATTTTCTTCTCGCCGCCACAGCCCGCCCTTTACTTCGCCGTTACCGCGATAGAGGTTATTCATCAGCCCAAGGAGCATTCCCACCATATGTTCACCTACCGCATCTCGGTTGCCTTCGGGGGCGTTTAGCAAGGTAATCCCCTTCTCAGTGGCGTAGTTTTCATCAATGTTGTCCATCCCTGCACCGCCGCGGGCGATAAAGTCCAATTGCGGAGCTGCATCAATAAAAGCTGCATCGACTTTGAACTTCGATCGTATAACTAATCCGGTATATTGCGGTATGATACGCAACGTCTCTTCTTTGCTAATTGCGGGTTGATAGTTAAATGCAATGTTTTCGCCCTGAAGCCGCTCGGTAAAAACGGGATGAATGTCGTCCACGATCAGTACGTTGGTAGGAAGTGTTGTCATATACGTTTAGAAATTTCGTTTGTCAATGTGATAAAATTTGCGACCGAAAGCCGTTCGGCGCGCAGCTCGTACAGCGGATTGTCGCTCATCTGCTCTTTGGGGATGAGAGACGCCAGTGCGTTGCGTAAAGTTTTGCGTCGCTGATTGAAGGCGGCCTTGACTACTCGCCCAAAAAGGGCCTCGTCGCAATCCAAGGCTTCGATCGCATTACGGGTAAGTCTAATAACACCGGAAAGTACTTTTGGAGGTGGATTAAATGCACCGGCTTTCACGGTAAACAAATATTCCACCTGGTAGTATGCTTGCAGAAACACGCTAAGAATGCCATAGTCCTTGCCACCCGGCGAGGCAACGCAGCGCTCGGCAACTTCTTTCTGGAACATGCCCACGACTTCGATTACACGGTGGCGTTCGGCCAACACCTTAAATAGGATCTGAGAGGAAATGTTGTAGGGGAAATTGCCGATAATGGCTAGCTTTCCCTCAAAATGGGCGGCGAAATCCAGCTGCAAAAAATCTCCGTGAATAAGCCGGGAACCAATTTGGGGGTAGTGCTGCTGCAGAAACTGAATGGATTCGCCATCTACGTCGATTAACCACGTTTGATACGGCTCTTGCGTCAGTAGTAAATCCGATAGAATGCCCATGCCGGGACCGACCTCCAACACGGTGTCATATCCCAATTGGGGCCGAAGAGCTCCCACAATTTTAGCCGCGGTGTTCTTGTCCGTCAGGAAATGCTGCCCCAGGTGTTTTTTTGCGCGGACGCTGCTCATTAATGCATGGATTTGCGGCAAAGATAATTATTTTACGATTTAATTCTTTTTCACACAAGGTTCAGCAAAAAGTCGCTGCAGTCGTTATCATAACGTGATCCGCAGATCGTCACGTTGCGTGAACGCCGACGTATTTTTGTAACTTTACGGCTTAATCATGAAAGAAATTGCTAGAATATTGATTTTGGGAGGCGGAGCCCTTCTGGTGATCGGGCTGATCGTCTATTTCCTGGGCGACCGGTTAAAAGGATTCGGCAACTTACCCGGCGATATCCGCATCGAGAAGCCGGGGTTTAATTTTTATATGCCAATCACTAGCATGCTGCTGCTGAGCGTTATACTCAGCTTCGTCATTTGGCTCGCGCGTAAATTGTTTTGAGTGCGTCCTTTAAATTCATACTTTTGGTAGCCAAACTACAGAACGGATATGAGCGATAAATTGAAGATAGGAATTTCCATAGGCGATGTAAACGGGATCGGATTGGAGGTTATTATCAAGACTTTGATGGATAATCGGATACTGGAATATTTTACCCCCGTTGTGTATGGAAATACCAAGGTCGCTTCTTTTCATCGCAAAGCACTGGGAATTAATGATTTTAGTTTTCATGTGATCAATTCTCCCGAGCAGGCCCATCATAAACGCCCTAATATCATCAATTGTTGGCAGGAGGAAGTGAAAATCAGTTTGGGCGAAGAAAATGAGATTGGCGGAAAGTATGCATTCCTCTCGTTGAAGCACGCCGTAGATGATTTGATAGCTGGCAAGATCGATGCGCTCGTTACCGCTCCGATCAACAAGCACAACATCCAGCGGAGTGAATTCGAGTTTCCGGGTCATACCGAATACCTGCAATCCCGTACAAACAGTGAGAACGTGTTGATGTTTATGATCAGTGAAGATCTGCGGATCGGCGTGGTTACCGGACACATTCCGGTAAAGGATATCGCGCCGAGTATACATGTCGAAGCCATTGTTTCCAAGTTATCGCTTATGAATGCGAGCTTGAAACGGGACTTTTGGATCCAAAAGCCTAAAATTGCCGTATTGGGGCTGAATCCACATGCCGGGGATCACGGACTGATTGGTTCGGAGGATGAACAGCTAATTGTTCCGGCAATTGAACAGGCAAAATCGGCGGGAATCTTTTGTTTCGGCCCTTATCCGGCAGACGGTTTCTTCGCTTCGGATGCATATGTCAAATTTGACGCGGTATTGGCGATGTATCACGATCAGGGACTGATTCCCTTCAAACACATTGCGTCCCGTAGCGGCGTTAATTTTACAGCCGGTCTACCCGTTGTGCGCACATCGCCGGATCATGGCACGGGATACGACATCGCTGGTAAAAATCTGGCTTCGGAAACATCCTTCCGGGAAGCGATATTCTCGGCGATCCATATTGTCAAACGGCGGAAAGAGCAAGCTGAATTGTCTTCCAATCCGTTGGTTACAAAGCGGTTGACGCGTGACCGGGATTGATTGACCAAGGCGATACCGTAGACATTTATGAAGGAATTTTTACAACATCCCATTTTCTCTTTATTGAGTGATATTGCCAACGAATCCCAGATGGAATGCTACGTGGTTGGCGGGTACGTACGCGACCAGATCATGAAGCGTGAAGGCAAAAACGATATTGATATCGTAGTCGTTGGAAGTGGGATTGATTTTGCAACCCGGGTAGGAAATCGCTTAGGCGTTAAGGTTGCTGTCTACAAGAATTTCGGTACGGCCATGCTGAATCATGGCTCCTTACAGCTGGAGTTTGTAGGAGCCCGCAAAGAATCGTACCGTTCGGAATCGCGTAAACCCATCGTCGAAGACGGAAGTTTGGAAGACGATCAAAACCGACGGGATTTTACCATCAACGCCATGGCATTGTCGCTTAACAAGCATGATTTTGGGCGATTAATCGATCCATTTGGCGGAATCACGGATATCCAGCACCGGCTTATCCGGACACCGCTGAATCCAGCAGAAACCTTTTCGGATGACCCATTGCGCATGATGCGTGCCATCCGGTTCGCTACACAACTTCACTTCCGTATTGATATACAGGCGGTCAAGGCAATTTCGGAACATCGGGAGCGAATAAAAATTATCTCCAAAGAGCGAATTATCGACGAACTCAACAAAATTATTCTGGCGGCGAAGCCGTCGATCGGGTTTAAGTATCTGTTCGATTCCGGACTGCTGTCCTTAATTTTTCCTGCGATGGCCAACCTGTATGGCGTTGAGGTCATTGATGGAAAAGGACATAAAGATAATTTTTACCACACATTGGAGGTGTTAGACAATGTGGCAACGATGAGTGATGACCTTTGGCTTAGGTGGGCCGCCATTATGCACGATATTGCCAAGCCCGCTACCAAGCGTTTTGACAAGCGGCATGGGTGGACGTTTCACGGGCACGAAGATAAAGGCGCGCGTATGGTGCCAAAGTTATTTGCAGACCTCAAGTTGCCACTCAACGATCGGATGAAATTTGTGCAAAAGCTGGTGTTGCTGCACTTAAGGCCGATCGTACTGGCACAAGATATCGTTACCGATTCTGCAGTCAGACGACTGCTATTTGAGGCCGGTGATGACATCGATAGCCTGATGACGCTTTGCCATGCCGACGTGACCACTAAAAACGAGTACAAGCGGAAAAAGTACCGGCAGAATTTTGAATTGGTAAAGCAGAAACTGCGTGACGTTGAGGAACGGGACAAAATCCGGAACTGGCAGCCTCCGGTAACGGGAGAGGATATCATGTCTGCATTTAAGCTGAGTCCCGGTCGGGAGGTGGGCGTTATTAAAAATGCGATCCGAGAGGCCATATTGGAGGGCGATATCGCTAACGACAAAGAAGAAGCATATCGGTTTATGCTCGAAAAAGGGAAGGAAATGGGATTAATTTCGGATATTCGCATAAAATAACAATAAAAATAATCACAGGAGAGCGTTATGGCTATCTATCGTTTTAGGATTTCATTCGAAGATTATGATGATATCATCCGCGAGATTGATATACTGCCGAAGCAGACCTTTTTAGACCTGCACAAAGCGTTGCACGCTTCAACGGGGTATAACCCGGAAGTACCGTCATCTTTTTATGTCAGTAATGACCACTGGAAGAAAGGGGATGAAATCGCTTATTTGCCCGACGAGCGGAAAAAAGAGCGCGGGGTTGCAATCATGGAGAATTCAAAGCTAAGTAAATTTATCGATGATCCTCATCAGAAATTTTACTACGTATATAACATCAGCCAGCCGTTTGATTTCCATGTGCAGCTGATTAAAATTTTGAAAGAGGAGGCGGGAAAAGAATACCCGTCCCTATTCAAGAATATCGGACAGGCTCCCAAGCTTCCGGGAGCGGCTGCGGTACCTTCTGAATCGACTCCGAAGAAAGGCGGGGATGACTATGATTTCCTCCAGGAAACGGAGTATGGCATCAATGAAGAAGAGGATTTCGATATGCTGGACGAGGAAGAGCAAACGGAAGGTAAGGAAGAAGGGAACGAGGGTTTCGAGGATGAATATTAATGGAATATGCGCCAATAAAGACACTGGTCTGCGTAGTCGGGCCTACGGCCATTGGTAAAACCGCGGTAGGTATTCAGTTAGCGCAGCATTTTCATACCGAGATCTTATCAGCCGATTCCCGCCAATTTTACCAAGAATTGAATATCGGTACGGCGAAGCCTACGAATGAAGAATTGACCGCCGTACGTCACCATTTTATCGACTCGCACCGTTTGACAGACGTATATTCCGCCGGAGATTTTGAGCGCGATGCATTGCAGTTACTGGAGGAGCTGTTTGCCCACCGGGATATCGTATTGCTGGTTGGCGGATCGGGGCTGTTTGTCGATTCGGTATGTCAGGGACTGGACGATCTACCCCAGCCATTGCCCGGTGTACGCGATCAGCTTAACCACTTGCATGAACAGGGAGGACTGGCACTCCTGCAGCAGCGATTGAAAGAAGTAGATCCGGTTTATTACGGTGAAGTGGACATCCATAATCCACAACGGGTAATCCGGGCTCTTGAAGTATACGAAAGCACGGGCCTGCCGTTTTCGCATTTTCGCAGACAGCAACGCAAAATACGTCCTTTTCAGGTGCGCAAACTCGGATTGAATACCGATCGCTCCAGTTTGTACCAACGCATCAATGAACGGGTAGATGCAATGATGGACGCCGGTTTGTTGGATGAGGTGAAATCCTTGTTGCCCTATCGGAATTTGCCACCCTTGCAAACCGTGGGATATGCTGAATTATTTGACTACCTGGACGGTAAATATACACTGTCGGAAGCAGTCGACCGAATTAAACAAAATACCCGCAGATATGCGAAACGGCAACTCACTTGGTTTCGAAGAGATCCGCACACCGTTTGGTTTGAACCCACCGATCTTGCCGGAATGAAATCCTACCTTGCCGAAGATTTGAATCAATCCACTACGTAATTCCAGCCAAACTCGTCGTCGATACGTCCATAACGTAAGTCGTTAAGGTATTGCAGCACCTTGTTGGAGAATTCGCGCGTAGCGGGATCCGACAAATGATACCGTTTGCCTTCATATCCGAGTTCGGTAATAGGGGTAAGCGTCGCGGCGGTACCTGCAGCAAATGCTTCTGTTACGCTGCCGTCTTCGATTCCGTCGACCAGTTCTTTGACCGATACCTTACGCTCCTCTACCTGGTACCCCCAATGCCGGGCAATTTCGACGATTGTCCGCCGTGTGATGCCGTGAAGGATGGTGTCGGATGAAGGGGTAATAATCGTGTCTCCTACGCGAAATACCAGGTTCGCGGTGCCCGCTTCTTCCACATATTTGTGTTCCTTCGCATCCGTCCACATCAGTTGATCAAATCCCTCTTCCTGTGCCAATCGGGTCGGATGAAGCGAGAGAGCATAGTTGCCCGCATTCTTGGAGAAACCTACGCCCCCTTCGGCGGCGCGGGTAAAGTGTGTTTCTACTTTTAAACGTAGGGGCTTGTTATAGTAGGCGCCAACCGGACCGGTGATGATGATAAATTTATAGGAATCGGAAGGGTGTACGCCCAATGCCGCTTCCGTGCCGAACATAAACGGTCGAATATAGAGGGATGCACCATTCGTGCTAGGTACCCAATCGCGATCGAGATCAATCAGGGCCTTCAGGCCGCCGATAAAGATTTCCTCAGGCACTTCGGGCATTTCCAATCGAAGGGCCGATTTGTTGAAACGCTCGTTATTTTTATCCGGCCGAAACATGCTGACCGTACCATCGGCGAACTTATAGGCCTTGAGGCCTTCAAAAATTGCCTGCCCATAATGCAAGGCAGACGTTGCAGGACTTAACGACAGGTTTCCGTAGGGCACGATGCTCACATCCTCCCAGTGTCCGCGCACATAATCGGCCACCAGCATGTGGTCGGATAATATTTGACCAAACTTTAGGTTGTTGAAATCGACTTGTGGGAGCCTCGACTGCTGTGTTTGCTCCACCCGGATTGCTGTTGTTGCTGCCTCGTTCATAGCTATAAAATCTAAGGTGTGCAAGTTAGCAAAAAAAGCGGATCGGAAGAAAGGTTTTCTTGCCAATCCGCTTGGTACTATGCCGTTTGGTCTTCGACAGTGGCGTCTGGCGCATTGCGTTTTACAGACTCGATCCCTTTATCGCGTCCAGCAGCTGACTCATACAATTCGCTGGTGCCGATCACTTGGCCGTTGCGGGCTTTCAAGTTGAACATGAACTTCCCACTTTTCGATTCTTTCCGTTCATAACGGTTGTCATCAGATGCATTATTACGCACCGATTCGATGCCATTAAGCGCAGATGTCTTTGCAGCGTATCCTTCGCTTGCCAGGATGACTTCCCCATTGCCGGCTTTTAGATTGAATTGAAATTCCCCATTCTTACGCGTTGAAATAACGAATTTTCCCATGATACTGATAATTGGTTTATTAAAAGAATTGAAAATTGAAGATGTTGTTTGAAGATGAAATTGAAAATTAAACGTTCTTTGAGATGCTAATTTATAAAACAGTCCTTTAAATCAAAATTAAATTATTGATTCATGGTTGTTTGGCCTATTGTTTGGAAACTACCTGGATTTCTTCTTTTGTCGTAAATACCCCTTCATATTGGCGCATCGTACCAATACGGGAATCACAGGATGGGTAGTATCTTTGTGTTGTTAGTTTTTTAAACATTAAACGTAAACGGACATGGAAAGAATGCAATTCAATGTATCGATCAACGCGCCGGCGGCTACGGTGTATAACACGATGATTGGTAAAGAAACGTTCAAAGAGTGGACATCCGTATTTAACCCCAGTTCAGACTATGAAGGAGGTAATATGGAAGGAAATTGGGAGAAAGATTCAAAAGTTTTGTTTGTAGGTGTCGATAAACAAGGTAAACGAGAGGGGATGGTCGGTTACATACGGGAGAATGTACCCAATCAATTTGTTTCCATTGAATACGTTGGCATTTTGGATGGCGAGCACGAGATCATCGAAGGCCCGGTAGCTGAAGATTGGCAGGGATTCGAAAACTATACCTTTGAAAGTCATGGCGGTTCAACAACCGTGACGGTTGATATCGACGTAAACGATCAGATGATCGAATATTTCCGGAATACATATCCCAAGGCACTGGAAAAGCTTAAAGAAATCTGCGAACGCAACTGAACCGGATGAAGAAGATGAAAGTTTGTCCGAATGGACACACCTATTACAAAAGTACCGATTGCCCGACCTGTCCGACTTGCGAGGCGGAACGTAGGCCCTCGGAAGGATTCCTTTCCTTATTGAGCGCACCCGCAAGGCGTGCACTGACGAACGTGGGGATAACCGATCTCAGAAAACTATCTGCCTATAGCGAGAAAGAAATTCTGGCGCTGCACGGCATGGGAAAGGCGTCCATGCCCATTTTGAGGGATGCGCTAAGCAAAGAAGGCCTGGTGTTTAGAAGTTAGCTCGCCTTGAATTATCGACGGGGTATTAGTAATGCGTTGTAGGCAAAAATATACAACGTCAAATTGAAGCATGATCGAATTAAGTAATTGGTATTTAGTGTTTTGTTGGTTTGGGCCGACTTTTTGCTTTTGTAGGTATGAGGTTTACGATGAAAAAATTACTAAGCATATTGTTACTCGGCCTGACGGTGTCTTGGCTGGGATCCTGCGCGGTGCATACCGCCGGAAGAAGCGGAAAAGTCCCCCCTGGGCAGGCCAAAAAAATTACCGGAAAGAAATCTGCACGTGATCATGCGCCCGGTCACCGGAAAAAGGAGCTTTTGTTTAACAAATTCTAGGATATGATAGAACCTGCATAGGTGGTTTTTTCCTCCTGGCAGCGTTGCTGGCGTGGGCTCCATCGCCTGGATGCCCACAGCAGGAATGGAACTACCGGCACGGATCTATTTATCACGAATCTATTATAAAGCGTCCCCGGATTCCAGGGACGTTTCTTTTTTTTTTTGCAGCCGGAAAATCGCATTTTTGTTATAGATGCCCGAAATCCATGCTTGAGATAAAGAACAAAATTGAAAGCCATCAACACCTCAAAATCGCTGAATTCCGCAAAGATATTCGTCGCACGGCTCCACACAAGCACCATAGTTACCTAGAGTTTATATTCCTTACCAGAGGGAGTGGTGTTCATTTCATCGACGAAGCTGCTTACCGTGTAAAACCTCCCGTGTTGTTCATTGTTCGCAAAGAGCAAGTGCATCATTGGGAATTGGAGGATGAGCCCGAAGGCTATGTGTTGATTATAAAAAAGCCGTATATCGACGATAGCCTGGACACCGCGCTCAAACACCTTGTCTCGAGCGTCCATGCTCACACACACCTACCTATTCGTTCGCCCAGCAACTTATCATCGATTTTTGAGTTACTATTGCTGGAATGGAGGGGGGAAGAGGCGAGGCCTTTCCAAAGTGAGGCGATGGAAGGTCTATTGAAGACCCTGTTGGCTAAGATCCTTCAACAGGTTCAGGCCCCACGCACGAAGCGCCTCGGATCGATGGACACCTTTCAGCGTTTTGAAGCGTTGCTTAGTGACACGGGAATGCTACGGAACCACGTTGCCTATTATGCAGAACGATTGAATACGACGCCTCAAAACTTGAATGCCATATGTCGCAGGACGACCGGGCAGTCCGCAACTGCGGTATTGGCCGGACATATACTTGGTGAAGCCAAGCGCCTGTTGCGCTATACCGACATGAATCTGGGGGAAATTGCGAGCCGGCTCGACTTTGGGGATAATTCGCATTTCATCAAATATTTCAAGCGGCATGTGGGAATCACTCCGAATGCCTTCCGTCAGCTCACCTGACGGAATTGTGGTTTGTACCATGTTATTTTCAAATTGACCGCAACAGAGCAAGATTATCCAGTACTTTTGTGCCGAGAAAAATGCGATTGAAACGTTGTTTTACATCGTTCGGTCGTAAATTCAGCAGATGATGAATAGCTTAACACGATCCCTAACTTATTTGTTCTATTTATCGGCGGTGATGCCTGCGTTGGCGCAAACGGGATCAATCGGCGGTATCGCATTTGATAAAACCACGCAACATTCCTTGGCGTTTGTCAGCGTTTCATTGCATCAGGCAGGCGATTCCGTGCTGATCGATGGTCAGCTTTCGGACTCGACAGGAACGTTTCGTTTTGAAAGGTTGAAACCGGGCAGTTATTTCGTTAGCCTTCAATTTCTAGGCTATCATTCGGTGAAGTCTCAATCGGTTAATCTGGCCGGTAATCGCCATATTGACCTGGGGCGGATTGCGATGGAAGTGAATCCGCAATTCCTGAATGAAGTGGCGGTTACGGGACAGTCGTTGCAAAGCATCAACCGGATTGATAAACAGATTTATAAAGCCGATCAGTTCCAAGCAGCGAAAGGGGGGACTGCCATTGATGTAATCCGCAACATGCCCGCCGTCTCTGTAGACGGACAGGGCCAGATTACGCTTCGGGGTGCCCAGGGGTTCCTTGTGTTGATCAACGGTAAACCGGTCCAAGCAGACGCCGCCACGATCTTGAGCCAGCTGCCCGCCAATCAGATCGAGAATATAGAATTGATCACCGCTCCTTCCGCGAAGTACGATCCCGATGGGCGTGGCGGAATCATCAACGTGACGACTAAAAAAGGCGCTGACGATGGATTTGCGCTTACGGCCAACGTGCAAGGCGGTCTGCCGTCCATCGAAGATTACGGGAATCTGAAGTCCCAACAACGCTATGGGGCCGATGTAACGGTCAATTACCGGAAGGACAAGTGGGATGTATCAGCCAGTGCAAACTACCTGCGCAATGACAACGCGGGCTTCCGCGATGGCGATGTTTATACCATCATCGGCAACCGGAAAACTTCTTTTCCCTCCCAGGGTGAGCGTAGCTTTGACAAATACAATTATGGGGGGCGTTTCAACGTGAGCTATATACCGAACACGCGCAACCAGCTTTCCGCTGGCTTCTTTGCAAGCCATAAATTCCAGGACCGGGTAGCCGATATATATTACGACAACACCACCACAGATAGGACTACTGGCGCTGTCATCGGCAGAAGTCGATATTTCAATGCTAACCTCCAACGCAAACAGGGCGACTTTATCCTCGGTAACCTGGAATATACCCATACGTTTTTGGATAGCTCCACACTGACTTTCTCCACATTGTATGAACGAGCGAATTTATATGGATCTACGTTGAACCGAAATATCGAAGCTTTGGATACGGTGCAAAACACGGTAAGTACCTACCGGAATCCACTGAATGGGTTTCGTGGTAAGCTCGACTTTGCCGTACCGATCGGGTCTGGCGTATGGGAGAGCGGCTATCAATACCGGCGGGACGCCCAGGATGGCCGGTTTATTTACGAGGTCTGGGAAGCCGGTGAGGCGGATTTTACGGTAAATCCGGCGTTCAGCGGTGATGTTGAAGCGGTTAACCAAATCCATTCCATTTATACGCAATATTCAGGTAGAGGTAACAAACTGGAATACATGGCAGGATTGCGTTACGAGTACGCCAATCGGGATTTACAGGTTCGTTCGTTGAGCGAAGACGATTACCAACTCAACTTGCATAACCTCTTTCCTTCAGCAAGTGTATTGTATACGATGGATGATCATTGGAAAGCGAAGGTGGGAGTAAGCCGACGGGTACAGCGGACGAGCAACTTCGAGCTGAATCCCATTCCGGAACGAGAGCATTCGGAAACGCTGGAACAAGGAGACGCAAACTTGTTACCCGAATTCATCTACCTAGCGGAACTGGGCATCATACGGGATTTCAAGCAAGGCTCTTTTTTCACTACCGTCTATTTTCAGGATATTAAAAATCCCATCCAGCGTGTGAATAGCGTGTTTGCCGATACCATCCTGAACCGAGTCTACACAAATGCCGATCGGGCTACACGGCTTGGGATTGAACTCGGTGCGAATTACCGTCCGGTAAAATGGACCCAGCTTTACCTGGGAGCCAATGTATATCAAAGTACGACGCGCGGGATGATTCTCGATTATACCAAGGAACGGGAAAACCAGGCATGGGTATATACGATAAACGGTAACGCCAACGTACAGTTAACCCGTCGGTTCAGTGTGCAGGGCAACGTGAATTTCCTCTCGGCGCGGCCGACTGTGCAGGGGGAAGACTCGAGATTCCTGTCGCCTAACCTCTCGCTGAAGCATACCTTTTTGGACGGTGCGCTTACTGCATTGGTGCAATGGCAGAACATCGGAATGGGTATTTTGCCGAGCAATGAACAACGGATTACAACCTGGGCACCTGATTTTTATACGACAACCAATTACATTTATGAAGTGGATGTGATTATGCTGAATCTGTCGTTCAACCTGAATAGGTTAACCCGCCAATTGAAACTGCCGGGGAGCGAGTTTGGGGAAAAGGAATTTTAATTTGAAATGCGGAAACCATTTGGGCTCCGCTACTCGAACATCCCGAAAATCAGCCATTTTTTGAGAGCGGAACGGCCGGTTTGAAAAATTATAACGAATTTTAAGCAACTTCTTTTTTAGTATGGTATCCATTTTCATTACAGATGATCATCCGCTGGTGTTGGAAGGGCTGAAAAATGTGCTTTCGGAAGCCGATGGCCTTCAGGTCAGCGGGTGCTTTGCCAACGCGGCGGCGACGCTGGAAGCCATTGGGTCGGATCCCCCCGGCGGTGCCATGCGATGTTGGCCGCATTGATTTGGCTTTTGGCATACAGCACCCGTGCATTGCGTGAGGTGTCGTGTTCGGTCAACTTTCGCACCTAATTATTGTAGCGGTCGGCTTCATCTGTCCGGTAATGGTCGTAGTGCCACGAACCTATATTCAAATAGGTCTTGGCCTTACTGAGCGGCCAGCCAATAATGTAGGCGGGGATGATTCATAAACCGGTCTCCGATCGGTGAATTTGTATAGCGTATGTACTGGTGTATTGGGCAGCGGTGATGGTAAAGGGGACCGTCTCCGTGACGTAACCCGAACCGCTCACTTGTACGGTGAAGGTGACCGGCTTAGTTTCTGTTGGTCTGTGGAGCGGATGGATGCCCAAGATGAGTATACCTTTTTCAACATCAAATTGCTTGTAGCCGTTTAGGTTATAAATGTATTCGGCATCTTCACCACCGATAGTTACCGTAACGTCGCTGACTGGATTTTCCTGTTCATCGGTAATCCGTAGCAAGACGCCGTAGGCAAATGGGTCTGTATTGACTTCCACTTCCACGTCTTTCAACGGATGTTCGCAGCCCTGAAGGATCGGTAATAAAGCGGCAGTCATTAGGACAATCAGGTATTGATGGATCTTCATATCAATATGCGTTAAAACTATATGCAATACCCAGTTGCAGGTTAGGCAAATAACGATAGTTTTGGAGATTTCGCTCGATAATTGGCTGGTTGATCTCATTACCCTCGAGCATGGCGGTGCCTTTGACCGATACGCTTGGCTGCGAAAGTAGATACCCGCCCAAGGCAATATTGAAGCCAAAATGCTCGTCGATCCGCATATCGCTGAAACCAAGTCCGACGTAAGGAGCCAGTCCTTCTTTCCAATTAATAGTGGTATACATGGTGCCGATCTCTTCTGGTTGGAGTTCGATGTCACCATAACTTTGGGGATCGCGCAATTGCGTGGTGAGCGTGCCGTCGGCTTTGAATAGGTAGCCCGCACCAAGCTGGATAGTCAAGTGGCGGAAGCCGTTTTCGGTGCCATGGAACGGAACCCACCCGAACATGAGGTGTGCATTATGCAACCTAGCTCTGGCAGTCGAATGCGTTAGGTAGTCGCCATAAGTGCCCACAATCTGCATATTGTACGGCATGAGTCCAGCACCTACCTCCAAACCGAATTGGATGCCCAGCGGTTGATACAACGTCAGCCCGATACCCGTCGTACCGATGACACCCCCCAAAGCGGGCTTATATGCAGGATTTTCACGGAAAGGGGGTGTTTGTTGCGCTTGAACCGACGAAAGCTTCAAAAGGGCAAACGCAAGAAAGATCGTTCTGCTTTTCAAAGACATGCTACGCAGGGGCAAATCACGTACCAAAGCCTAAATAGCGATCAAGAGGTTTTCGGAGGTGTCTTGTAGTGAAAACTATACAACACTTTACTCGATTTTATAAAGCGCTAAACTTGCATTTATCTGTGTAAACACACCCTTTTTTGAGGGTTTCAATGTTTTAGGCAAGTTTTTTGAATAGAATGAACGGACTTACTATGAAAAATGGTTATTCGGGATTCTGGTACTTAACTAACAGTCCTTTGGTTGGATTTCTGCGGTACTGTCCACACCGTACCATCGAAAAAAACGGGGACTCTTTAGAATAGACTAAGAAAAAAACTGCATGTGGCCACACATGCATCACAGAAAAATGGCTTTGGTTTTAATAAAAAATAATTGAAATGATGAGAAAGCAATTTGTATTGTCCGTATTGGCAGGGCTTTGCGCCGTCATGTTTTTTGGTGCATGTAGTAAGACCGGGACTCCCGGAGGAACGGCAAAAGTGGATCTCCGGCTAACGGATGCGCCCGGTCCGTTTGAGCACGTATACTTGGATATCCAAGGAATAGAATTCCACACAGATGAGTCCGGATGGCAGTCCGCCGACGTCCTACTTCGGCATTTACGACGTTCTTAAACTGCGGAACGGGGTAGACTCCCTGATCGCCAGCGCCACGCTTCCCACGGGGACACTCTCGCAAGTGCGGGTGATATTAGGCGACGAGAACTCGTTCGTCGTCGATGGAGAGCAAATTCCATTTAAGGTTCCGTCCGGAAAACAGAGCGGATTGAAGTTCAACATACACCAGGAACTTCTTTCCGATGGTTCCTATACCGTTTGGACCGATTTTGATGTCGCAAAATCTATTGTGGAAACGGGTAATGGTGCTTACATCGTGAAACCGGTGATTCGGGTATTCACCGAGCTTACCAACGGCCGGATCGAGGGTGTAGTGGCACCGATGTCGCCCGATTACTCGGTAGTCGTCACTGCAACCAGTGAAACGGATACCGCCACTGCTATTCCAAATGAAGACGGCTACTTTTTGATGTCCGGTCTGCCTGAAGGGAATTACACCGTGAGCGCCGAACCTGATTCCACTTCCGGTTTGGCGGTAAGTACAGTGGCTGATGTGCCAGTTAAATTCGGTATTATCTCTGATCTCGGTACCTTAACGTTGGCTCCGGCAGTAGTTGAGGAATAGTTGTTAAACACAAAAACGAACCAAAGTAGTGAAGAGGCTGCAAAAAACAGCCTCTTTTTTTATTACCAATCGACGAACGTTTTACATTCGAAATTACCAGGGCGATCATTCTTGAAGGGAGCGTTTGAATTGGGCATGTCCAGATTTCGCCCCGCATTGGGGTTTATTTCCACAGTGGATGTGTCATGCATACCTGTGCCAAGTTTACGTCGCTGGCGCCCGAAACAGCGAGCGATAAAAATACCGGGAGCGATAAAAATACCGGCAAATAAGCGGAGAGATCGATAGACGAGAGAAATGCACACGACGCCTTTTAGGGGCGTCGTGTGCAAATGTTAATATGCAAATGTTAAAGAATGGACTTAGTTTTTGCGGTAGTCAATTACGCGGTGAGCGAATTGCCTCTTACCCAAAGGATTCTGGTTGCGTCCGTAATACAGCTTTACCACAGCACCACCTTTTTGGTCGCCGAACTCGCTTATCAAGTTCGGATAATTTGCGGTCTCATTTTCTGCGTCTGTGATAGCTTTCGGCTGTTCCCAGTCAATTCCATCGCCACTTGCCGACATATAAATTACGTTATTCCAGCCCGCATATACCATCACCCACTTCTGCAGGTAGTCATTCCACTGAACGGAAGGATTGGCGCCGGAGCGTGCGGTCAAACCAGCGATTTCATGATCAACCCCGCCCGTATTTGATTCGCGGTCATAGCCGTCGATCGAAAAACGTTCGCCATCCCATTTCTTCCACGTTCCGGGCGCTCCAGACGGATCCTTTGTAGCTGCCATGCAGATTTTGTAATCGCCGCCCTTTCCAGTTGTGTGAGCGGAATAATAGCAGATAAACTGCCCACTTTTTTCGTGATAAACTACGCATCCATCGCCCAATCCGCTCCAACGGGAGTTGGACGGCTTTTCGTAATTGACGCTGAGAATCTTTTTTCCTTTACTCCATGTGCGTCCGTTGTCAGTGGAATAAGCGACGCCGATGCTCTTATAGGCGGTCAGTCCGCCCCAATTGCTTTCGGCATGGAAAAATCCGGCTAACCTTCCGTCTTTTAGCCGATGCACCCCGATGAACCATGCCCCGCCATCGGAAAAGCCGGCTATTTCATTGATTCCCTTTCCAAAAACACGATTTTCTGGCAACACTTGTTGGATATGATCCTCCGGAAAGGGGGTATTCCCTTCGGTCCGGATACTATACCTTTCTCCCCAGTAAAGCGTGAATTTGCCAGAATTTCCGTTTTTCACTACGGATATCTTCCCATCTGGCCAATATCCCGCCATATCGATACCTTCCTGGTCAGTAATCACTGGCTTTGTGATTGAAAAATCGTCCCAAACCCCTACTTCAATCAAACTGTCGGGCTGCAGCCCCATTGAGGATAAATACTCCGTTTTACTGCAGGTAATAAAGAAAAAAGCACTTAAAAGGAGTACCATCACACGCGGGCTGTTTCGATTCATTCGAGTCATCATTTGTTTTAATTGTAAATCAATAATTCTGTTAAATAAAGTCCTAACCTTTCAGCAAGGCGAGCTTCACCTCGTCTTGCGTGGGGAGAAAGTAGTCGATGTTTGGCAAACAAAGGGTGAGTAATAAAGATCAGAAATCCGTAGCAAAGACGCCTCTACATCTACATCGCTGTTACCTAGCACAAGACGTGCCAAACTAGGCCATTATTCTGTCAGCCGCAACGTGTGTTTCCGGGAAAAGGACATCTGCCAGCAGCCACGACAACGAAACATGATTAACCATCAAAACGATGATCGCCAAGATGCTGAAGAATTGCCATCTTCAGGGCTGTTCGGCACAACCGGGAAGGTCGAGTATATTCCTCTCCCCGGACAGAAAGTTGGAGGATAGCATGCCATGAGCAACTGCTCCGACGCTATCCTTATTTAGTTGGAAATGAAAGTAACTTACTGTTAACCAGTTTAAAGAATTCCTGTTTGTAGGTATTTCCGATCGGAATAGGCCGGTCGTCATTCCGTACCCGAACCACGTTCCCTTCGACAGCGGTTAGGTATGCGAAGGACACGATGAACGTCGTACCCAAACGTATACCCATACGAGTAAATTTGCCACGAATTTCGAATTTGATCTCGGTGTCGGAAATGAAAAAGTAAAACTCGGATTGAAATTTGGTCTTACACAGGAGGAAACCCATTCATCTACTTTCACATTGCAAAGGACCTTGACTTCTGATGAGTTAGGGAGCGCATTGGCAAACTTCTGGGATCCAGTATTGGTGACAAACAACCCTGTGTCACTTGAAAATGCTAATAACTACGACTTCTTGGTGGACTTGACAAAAGCAGCACGAAGGGAATCAGCTATCGATTATGCAAACCTTCCACCATACGATAAGGCTGATTTAATAAATACAGGGACGCCCCGTGATCCGATTCCAGCTTTTTGGGCGGCCGAACAAACTCAGATTAAAGCGGAATCGCAAAACAGGAGAGACCTTTCAGATTTCTATAAGGTTCCTGGGGCTAATTTTGAATTGATCATGATGCCGGTATATAAATTTTAGTATATTAGCAAAACGTCGTAGTGACATTAACCATAGATAAGGGTCGGGGAAACTCCCCTGACCCTTATGTCAGTAGTTGTAAAAATGATGTATAGTTTTAATTCTTTTCTTGGTTTCTTATTTGCCTTTTTGCTTTCCTGCAATAAAACAACACATGACCCGACCACTGAATTGCATAACAGGTACCGTCTCGTAGAAGTTACTACAGATAGGCCGGTAGACGTGAATTTCGACGGTGAATTTAATACCGATTTGACTTTGGAGATCCCCAAATTGGAAAATATCCTGTTGGTTGCGGACAGGGAACTTTCATATATTAATATCCTTTGGGTCGAGCCACAGGTAAACGGAGGAATGCTGTATAGGCCGCTTCCTTCAGCATACGACGCAAGCGATGATATTCAATACCAGCCAGTCCAGAACCTTATTTATTACCGGCAGGAGGGTAAAATAATAACACTGACAACACGGGCGGAGAACGATCCATCAAGGCATTATACATTCGCTCCTTCTAATAAATTGAACATCGATGGTAGTGACGGAATTCTCTGGTTTAATGCATCACAGGAATTTCTGACGACAGGAGGGGTAGAAACATTCCAATTGATTGTCAAGTATGCTCCCGAGAAATCTTAATGCTACGTCAATTATAGGCTCAATATGCAAAAGATAGAGCTCCGCGTAGTTTTCCATATGCACGTAGCTATTGTTCGTTGGTTTTAATTTATGTAATAGCATGAAGCGGATTTTAGCGGTCGTGATATTGCTTTCAGTCGGGTTGGGAGTGTAACGGGAACAGTGTCATCCGGATCGATCTGAACCTAAGCGCTTTTTTGATCCAAGCGCAGGCTGTCACCAAATTTAACATATAGCTGCAAAATGGTCAAGCTCCAATTCTGCAAAGGCATCGTCCATTTTTTGGTGATTTCTTGATGAAACTGTATCGGCAGGTGTCGAACCCCAATGACAGCATCGGATATGTTCTTAAATTCGCTCTTGAATTGCCTTTGAAGTGGGTTTCTGCCGATTATAACACCAAGTAGCGCATCCAGTTTTTACTCTTCCCTCGAGACATTAGTTACAGCAAGAAACAGATGAAGTCGAACCCGATAATTAATTTATTGCCTTTATAAGGTACTTATTTTCAGCAAATTATTACAAAAAGAAAAGAGGCGACTAACTTTGTTAATCGCCTCATTTTCGAAGTAGAGGGAACTTTACAAATGTCGAACTTTTTGGAGGATTACGAGGCTGTTTTGGATGTGAAACAGGGTAACTGCATTTAAAGCCTTCTTATTTCGCTTGATTTAGATCGTTGGTTAGATACCGGTTTTCCATCGATCACATTCCGGACTAACGGTAGACTAATTTAGCTTCAGGTTTTGGTTTCTTGTAAAGCTTTCCGGTAGACTTCCAACGCTCTTTTCCAAGCCATCTCGTGCTGCACAATTGGCGCATTAGCAGCTTGCTCGTAATTGGGATTCCACCTTTTAATATACTGTAGGTCCTTATCGAATTTCAATGTCTGCGCAGTAGGATTGAAAATACGGAAATAAGGTACCGCATCACAACCACAACCCGCTGCCCACTGCCAGTTGCCATTATTGGAGGACAGCTCATAGTCCACCAATTTCTGTGCGAAATAAGCCTCGCCCCATCGCCAGTCAATGAGTAGATGCTTACACAGAAAACTTGCCGTGACCATCCTTACCCGGTTGTGCATAAACCCGGTCTCGTTGAGCTGCCGCATGCCTGCATCGACGAGCGGGTAGCCGGTGTCTCCGTCGCACCAACGTTTAAACGCTACTTCGTTATTCTGCCATGCAATGGATTCGTAGCGGGGTTTGAAACAGTTGCTGACCACGTGTGGGAAGTGAAACAGAATCTGCATAAAAAACTCCCGCCAGATAAGCTCCGAAAGCCAGGTTTCGTTATGCTGCAATGCAAAGGCCACACACCTACGTATGGAGATGGTGCCGAACCGCAAGGCGGTTCCTAACTTTGTTGTGTGGCTGTATGCCGGAAAATCTCGGTATTGATGGTAGTTTTTAATGACTGCAATATCCAATTCCGGCTGCTGAAATGCCATGTCAGTTTTTTGGAAACCGATCGCTGCGAGGGAATGGATTGCCGTTGCTTCTGATGGATAAAAATTGCTGAGCGAAACGGGGGCAGGAGCATAATTCGCGTCCGTCAGCTCGGCTTTCCATTTGTTCGCATACGGTGTGAAAACAGTATAAGGGTGTCTATCACTTTTCAATATTTCCGACCTGTCAAAAATGACCTGGTCTTTGAAATCATAAAAGGCAATGCTGTTTTCCTGCAAGTATGCTTGCACTGCTTTATCCCTTTCTATAGCTTTCGGTTCGTAATCCCGGTTGCAATACACCGCTTTTATGGTATGGTTTTGCACGATTTCTTTAAAAACATCCAGTGGCGCACCGTGATACGTGTATAATGTCGACCGGTGCTGCAATAATCGGGTATGTATCGCCGTTAATGCTTGATGTATATAGTCGGCACGGCGGTCATATGAGTCTCCAAGCTGGTTGAGTATATCGGTATCGAAGATAAATATCGGTAAAACTGGAAATCCGGACGACAGCGAGTGATGTAAGCCTACATTGTCATTCAAACGCAAATCCCGCCGAAACCACTTTTTCTCCTGCGTCGACCAGCAGGACCCTTTCGCTTTTTGGAGGTTCGCAGGCCAACAACTTCCAAGCGAGACACTAAAGTTGTCACGTTTTTATGCAGGAAAGCACCATGCATTAGCATGGTGTTTCCGAATCATCACTACTTAGTTTTCATCTGTTGCCTTTACGGTTCAGGAAAGCAGGGACTACAACATGTATTTGGTTTCCATTTGGATACCTTCAGGCGATGCAGGGCCTAATCCAGACCGCCCTTTGGGCATTACCTGCTTTTCGCCTTTGTTACCCACTCCTACATTCGGGGCCTTCCTGTGGTATCGTTTATTTTCGACCACCTGTGGGTTGGTTTCTATTCCGTGGGTTCCGTGTACTGATTTCGTTATCGCTAACATAGCTATTTGATTTTATCACCTGTTTGTCAGGGTGTAATTGAATTATTACCCTACAAAGGTGCTGTATTAGCATGCAGCAAGGTTATACAATGGCAGGTATAAGTTGTATCATTCACACATTCTCCAAAGCGACGCGTTTCTTTTGATGTTTCAGCTTCTTATAAAATGTCGGGGTTAACCCGGTGATCTTCTTAAACTGGTTGGAAAGATGGGAAACGCTGCTGTAATCCAGTTTATAGGAAATCTGGGTTAGGGATAGTTCGTCGTACAGCAGCAATTCCTTTACTTTTTCAATCTTGTGCAGGATGATGAATTGCTGTATGGTGATGCCTTTCACCTCTGAGAAGACATTGGCCAAATAGGTATAGTCGTAGCCTAGCAGTTTGCTGATATGGTCAGAATAATTTTCTCTAGGTAGTTCCTCAACGTGGTGTACCATATTGATGATCACGCTTTTAATCTTTTCAATCAAGATGCTTCTTTTATCGTCAAGTAATTGCAGGCCGATCAATAATAACCTTTCCTTCAGTTGCTGAAGTTGTTCATCCGTGACGTCCTGGCGTATCTCTACCATCCCCAAATCCACCGAAACATCGTGTAGGCCAAGTTTGCTTAGTGCCTCCCTGACCATCAGCGTACACCTGTGGCTGACCATGTATTTGATATACAGTACCACTAGGATATAGTGATGAAACGTTGCATGGAAGCTGTTTTATGAGGCAAAGATGTATTGGAACCTACCAGTACGGGCAAACAAAAGAAGCTGTCCCAGTTAATGGTGGGACAGCTTTTTCTGCAATAAGCGCTAGATCTGTCCAGATTTTACTCGCTCGCAGCCTGTTCATTGACAAAATTCTCAGCAATCGCTGTCAGTGCCACATCCGTTGCCTTCTCGTTGTCCAAGGTGTTTTGCAGCAAACGTTCCACATCGGAATGTCCCATGACATGGGCAAACGTCCGTAAACTTCCATAGGTTGCAATCTCATAATGTTCCACTTTCTGGGCAGCGATGATGAGTGCCGCATCCCGTACAAGAGTTCCCTTATCCGTGTCGTCAATGATACTCTCCGCCTCTTCCAGCAAACCCGCCATGGCATCGCATTTTTTAGCGGCCACCCTTTCATCCAGCAGTCCAAATACCTGTTCCAATGCCGCGATATGGGTTTCTGTTTCGCGGGTATGCTTTTCAAATGCCGCTACCAGTTCCTTGCTTGTGGCCGCTTTCTTCATTTTGGGCAAGGCTTTTATCAGGTGCTTTTCGGCCCAGTAAATGTCTTTGAGTTCATCCACAAAAAACTTATGAAAATCAGAGTCTTCCATTTTGCCGGTTTTTCCTGCAGGTTTAGCCGATTGGGGATTCGCCTTTGTGGCGATTGCTTTTCCATTCGTTTGCATGTTCGTTTATTTTAATCATCTTTATTAATGATCGTACATTTAAATAACTGTCCGCAACGCGATTTGTTTACCGCTCGTCGATATATATTTCATCATCGTTGGCCTGATACCACCGGCGGCAGATTTATTTTAACACATCGTTCCATCAGCTCTCTGGTTCCGAAATAAAATTTTGACTTCCAGTTAATTTACACTATCTTTACATGAAAGGAAGCGTAACAGGATAACTATCTCCACGCCTCCGGTTTGGTTATTCTTGAAAGTCATGCAAATAAAAGGCCTTGCCGTAGAACCGGCGGCCATGACTCACCTTGACAGCGCGAACACGCCCCACTTTTGATTCATGAAATAGGTTCCTTCATTGCAACCAGATCACCCACGAATATGGCAACAACAATCCCCGATTACATCATTGCCATTGGCGCGTCTGCAGGTGGACTGGAGGAAATCAACACGTTCTTCGACCATACGCCTCTTGACGGAGTAGCATATGTCATCGTCCAGCATTTATCCGCAAACTTCAAAAGCCGCATGGTCGAATTGCTGTCGAAGCACAGCAAGCTGGCCGTGATGGAAGCCGAAAACGGGATGACCGTAAAAACCAATGAGGTATATCTCATCCCCAACAGCAAGTTCATGACCATCCATGGTGGTCGGTTGTATTTGGAGGACAAGGAAGACATTGGCGGGCCACACCTCACCATCGATACGTTTTTCGGCTCCCTCGGGGCTGATTTTGGTCCCAGGGCAATAGGTGTTGTCCTGTCTGGTTTGGGTTCCGATGGCACGCAGGGCAGTATGGCCATCAAAAAATCCGGAGGGATGGTTCTCGCCCGCGATCCGGAAAACTCAAAATTCGGCAGCATGCCTTCCAATGTAATTGCCACAGGGTTGGTTGATCAGGTACTGGATCCCGAAAAAATGCCGAAAGCCATCGAGCAATATGTAATGCATCAGCTCAGCAAAAAAACAGACCATCAGGCAAATGAGAAATACCTCATCGACATCGCCGACCTAATCAAGGAACGCTCCTCGATGGATTTTACCGATTACAAAAGGACCACACTCATGAGGCGTGCACTGAGGAGGGCCGCGCAAAACAACTTCGAGTCCCTGGAAAACTATGTGGAATTCCTGAGGAAAACACCGCAAGAGGTGGAAATCCTGGCCAAGGATTTCCTGATCAGCGTAACTTCGTTTTTCCGGAACATGGAGGCATTCGATTTCATAGCAGTAAACGTTTTGCCGGACATCTTGAAAAGGCTGCCACCGGGAGAATCCTTGAAAATGTGGGTGGCGGGTTGTGCCACTGGCGAGGAGGCCTATTCCATGGCCGTATTGATCGCTGAGCAGGAAGCTTGGGATCCCGAACGAAACCCCGTGAAAATTTTTGCCACGGACATTGACGAAGCGGCATTGCTGCGTGCGGGGAAAGGGGAATACATTCAGGACATTGAAAAAGATGTATCCGCGGAACGGTTGAGAAAATTTTTCATAAATAAAGAAGACCATTATATGGTTTGTCCGGCGATACGGAAGATGGTCATCTTCGCCAAGCACGATCTGAGCAGAAATCCACCCTATTGCAACATGGATTTCATCAGTTGCCGCAACCTCCTAATCTACATGAACCCATCCTTGCAGGAACGGGTCTTCAATATGTTCCTATTTGGCCTTAAAATGCAAGGCTATCTATTTCTGGGTGCCAGCGAAACCCCCGTCCCCATCACCTCTTCCTTGGAGGAGGTACATAAAAAATGGCGGATATATAAAAACCTAAAGGCTAGGAAATCGGTATACTTTGACATGCTTATCCTGCCCGAAGTACCCGGGGAGCATCGGATAAATGGTTTGGCCAGGGAAGAGAGCCCCGTCAATTCCAACCAGGGCCTGCTTGAGCTCATGCACCACGAATTGGCGTCCCAGATGGATTACCTGGTTGTCTGCCTGGATGGTGAAAATCGGGTGCTGAAATCCTATGGCGATTCATCCAAATTCCTTCACCAGGAGAATTTCAATTCCGATATCCTCACGCTTATGCCAAAACCCCTTGCACTGGCATTCGGTACGTTGCATGCGCGTGTGATGCAGACCCGCCAAACTGCTTATGTCGATGGCATCGTCATCAATCACGGAGATTCGCTAAAGACTGTAAGCCTGTCCATCAGTCCCCTTACCCGTATTCCAGGCAAGCAACGGTTTGTGGTGGCCACTTTCCGTGAAGACCGATCCAATACGCCCATCCGTGAGAAACGTCCGGTATTCGACGAGAAAGCTTACTATGACCAATACCTGCTCGACCTTGAAGCACAATTGAAGGAAGCCAAAGAAAAGCTCAAAAGCGTTTACGAGATGTTGGACACCTCCAATGAGAACCTGCAGTCGTACAATGAAGAGTTGATTTCAGCTAACGAGGAGATGCAGAGCACCAATGAGGAGATGCAATCGGTAAATGAGGAACTCCATACCATTAATTCGGATTACGAACTGAAGAACAGGGAGTTGCTCGAACTCAACGACGACCTGAATAACTATTTCCGCAGCAACATTACCGGCCAGCTGTTCGTAAACAGGGATTTAGTGCTGATGAAATTTTCGCCCGGTGCAACCGAGCAAACCAATTTGCGTGAAACCGACATTGGCCGGCCACTCCACCATATTTCAAACAATATCAGTTTTGATACAATCATAGATGATGTCAAGGAAGTGATTGTCAAGGGAAACGTATTGACGAGGGAAACCGGAACAGCAGACGGCAAATGGCACCAGGTAATGACGATGCCGTATTTACATGCGCACAATCAAATTGCGGGGGCCATCGTTACATTTAATGACATCACCGAACTGAAACTACTTCAGCTGGAGCTGGATGGAAGGAATGAGGCCCTACAGCGCATCAATGCAGATCTGGAAAACTTTGTGCATATCGCGTCCCATGACCTATTAGGGCCATTGGGAAACGTCGAATTGGGCATCACCATGATGAACCAGAAAATCACGGACCCGGCATTGAACGATTACCTGCAGGTCATCAACCGGTCCATACAGAAATTCAGCTCACTTATCAAGGATATCGGTCATATTGCCGGAATGGAAAGTGAACTTATCACCACCGAACAGGTCGACCTGGATGAAATCATCGATCATATCGAATGGAGCCTGGAAAACAAAATCAAGCTATCGGGGGCGGTTATCCTGCGAGATTTTGAAGTCAGCCGTTTCTTTTTCTCAAAAAACAACCTGAGGAGTGTATTGTACAACCTGATTTCGAATGCGATCAAATTCAGGAATGCACAGCCTCCCATTATCCGGATCCATAACCGCCGGGAGGCCGAATATATGGTGCTGACGGTTTCCGATAACGGAATCGGGATGGAAAAAAGCAGCATGGAAAATATCTTTAACATCCACGGGAGAATCAATCAGGAGATCGAAGGCAACGGCATCGGCCTCTACTTGACCAAACGGATTGTAACGGCGGCAAGAGGGAAAATCACGGTGGATAGCGAGCCGGGAAAAGGGAGCACGTTTACACTATACCTGAAAACTGCAGATCAACAGGATTAAACCATGGGAAAGAAAATATTGATTGTGGATGATAATGCTGAGCTACAATTTCTGCTCACCCAAATCCTGGGGGACGCAGGTTATCAAACCTGTTGTCTCCGTAATGGCGAATCGGTGATTGAAACCACGGCTCAATTTTTCCCGGATCTGATTTTACTTGATGTGAAGATAGGGAATATTGACGGCCGTAGCCTGTGCAAGCGCATCAAGCAAACCGCTGGGATGGAGGTAATCCCGATTATACTGGTATCCGCAGTTGACAACCTTTATGCGTCATTGGACAAAGAGGGAGGTCCCGACGATATTATCCTGAAGCCTTTTGATCTTGATGATTTCTTGAAAAGAGTCCGCGTTTTTTTAACTTGATAATCTTAACAGAAATCGTAGCGGTATTTTGATATGAATATTGGGACGAGGTTAAAAACCACCCATGGTGCTTTCGCGGTATCTCCGCAACACAACCCCTAATTAAAATAGAAATCCGGTCCGATTTAAATTTCGCTAAACAATACTTTTGCTGGTTTGTATTCTTTAATGGGCAAATAATCCGATCTGCAAATTAAAATGTTGTTCAGATGAAGGCGGAAAAGCTACCCATTGTGCGTTTCGCGCCCAAAGGCGCAAAAAGCTTCTACGAAGCTGTGACGGAGAAAGTCTCAGCTTATTTCGAAAAGAATCAGCTTTCACCTTATGCAAATACAACCATGTGGATAAAGACATACTTCATGTTACTGCTTTACGTGGTGCCCTATGTCCTGATGGTTACGGGCCAGGTAGCGGGTAATTATTGGCTGTATTTCGCGCTTTGGTTCCTGATGGGGTGGGGAATGGTAGGCATAGGTACGGCAGTCATGCATGATGCCAATCACGGAACCTACTCGCCCAACAAAAAAGTAAATAGTCTGATCGGACACATCCTGGAAATTGTAGGTGGTTATTCGGCAACATGGAAAATCCAGCACAATCTATTACATCACACCTACACCAACATTGAAGGTTTAGACGATGACATAAGCAGCATCAAATTGTTGCGCTTTTCTCCGCGGCAGCCCTGGTATTGGTTCCATCGTTACCAATATCTTTACGCCTGGTTTTTTTACATGAACATGACTCTTTTCTGGATGACGGCAAAGGACTACCTGCAGGTTATACGCTACAAAAAGCATGACTTGCTGGCCAAGCAGAAAGTTTCTTTTGGCCAGGCCATATTCCGCATTACGATGTATAAGCTTTTTTACTATGCCTATATACTGGTCTTGCCGATTTTGTTTTCAGGCATGCCATGGTACTTGGTATTGGCCGGATTCCTGCTCATGCATTTTACGGCAGGGTTATTTCTTTCCTGTGTTTTCCAGCCATCGCATATAATGGAGACGTCCGCCTTTGCGGCACCTATCAAATCGGAAGGAAAGATGCGCATGGAAGATAGCTGGGCAGTACATGAATTAGGCAATACGACTAATTTTGCGCCGAAGAGCCGAATATTATCCTGGTTTATTGGGGGGCTCAATTTTCAGATCGAACACCACCTTTTTACGGGAATCTGTCATGTTCATTATCCGAAAATAGCACCGATTGTCAAATCAACAGCATTAGCATTCGGGCTGCCTTATCACGAGCAGGAAACATTTATGAAAGCCCTGCTCCTGCATGCAAAAATGCTAAAGCTCCTTGGAAAAGAATAATTCAAATATCACAACGCGATGGATCATCCGACTTATGCCGTTATTGTTGGAAGCGGCAGTTATATTCCGACCAGAAGAATACGAAACGAAGATTTCCTTGAACATGCCTTTTATGATCAGGATGGTACCAGGCTGAAAAAAATGAATGCTGAGATCATCAGGCAATTCGGCCGGATTACCGGTATCCAGGAAAGAAGGTACGTGACCGATGACCTGGTAGCGTCTGACATTGCCGCATTCGCCGGAAAGGACGCGCTGGTGTCCAGTGGGATCGACGGGGAAACACTGGATTATATCATCGTTGCCCATAACTTTGGCGACATCAGAGCAGATAACCGCAGAAGTGAATTTGTGCCGGCATTGGCATCCCGGGTCAAGCATCGTTTAACTATCAAAAACCCGTTAACCATCGCCTATGATTTGCCTTTCGGTTGTGCCGGCTGGCTACAGGGTGTGATCCAGGCAGATACTTACATCCGCAACGGCAGTGCCAAACGGGTATTGGTCATTGGAACGGAAACTCTGTCACGGATCTCCGATCCGCACGACCGGGATAGTATGATCTACGCCGATGGAGCCGGGGCCGTTGTCTTGGAAGCCAGGGAGAGTGACACACCGGTGGGTGTGCTGAGCCATGCCACTAAGTCTTACGCCGACGAACTGGCCTATGTATTACGCATGGGCAAATCTTCCAATCCTGAATACGGCCATGATCACCTGTTTCTCAAAATGAATGGTAGGAAGCTATACGAGTATGCGTTAAAAGCCGTGCCACAAACCATGAAGGAGTGTATTGACCAAGCGGGTCTATCAGTCTCGGAAGTCAATAAAGTGCTGATCCATCAGGCAAATGAAAAAATGGACGAGGCGATCCTGAGGAACCTATTTGAACTATATGGCCTGAATAGCTCGCCAAAAGACATGATGCCCATGACGATTTCATGGCTCGGGAACAGTTCTGTGGCAACATTACCCACTTTATACGACTTGATGCATAAAGGGAAATTAATTGATCAAGCCCTGCAGAAAGGAAGCGTGGTTGTATTTGCCTCCATGGGCGCCGGCGTGAATATGAATGCCGTGGCGTATAAAATACCTACCGCTTAACCGCCTGCTCCATTATCAGTGTCGCGCAGGTTTCCGCTTGTGCAAAAGGTGTTGCATATTTGTACTATATCAAAATATGGTGTCTTGCAGCATCCATCAACTTCCGCGGTATACTTGGGAGTATAGGATCTCGCTCGACCGAAATAAAAAACGCTGAATTACAATATTTTATTCTTACCTTTAAGCCAATTAATAATTCAATTAATTTTTTATTCAAAAGCCATGCAAGAAGGCGTAGTAAAATTTTTTAATGAGACTAAGGGTTTCGGTTTCATCACCCCCAAAGACGGTGGACGAGAGGTATTTGTTCACTCTTCCGGGTTGAAAGACCAGATCCGCGAAAATGATGATGTTTCATTTGAAGTCGAGCAGGGCCAGAAGGGCCTCAACGCAGTAAACGTAAAATTGAATTAATTTCTATTTTTCAGATATTGTATGAAAACCGCCAGGGCTAATCCTTGGTGGTTTTTTTTGTTCTTTCCACACCGCGCTTGCAGGGTGCAACCAGATCTTAGTTACTTACTATTTACAGTTGATGAAATTTAATGATGTAAATTGGAATAACTTGTTTAAAAAGCGTAATACATGACAACGCTTACACCTGGTTGAGCACAGGTATTCAGAAAAGATGGCGCAACGGTAGCGTATTATCTGGGTTTCTCCAATTTGTCCAACTTAATTGCCTACATTTACAGCAAACCCTTCACACGAAAGCAGCACATGAGGCAACTGAAAATATCCGAATCGATTACCAACCGCGAAAATCGATCCCTGAACAGCTATTTGCATGATATAAGTAAATATGACATGCTTACCGGCGAGGAAGAAGTTGCGCTGGCCGTCCGGATACGTACGGGAGATACTGCTGCGCTGAACCGGTTGGTCAATGGGAACCTTAGGTTTGTGATTTCGGTGGCCAAGCAATTCCAGCATCAGGGCGTGGTGCTCGAAGATCTGATCAACGAGGGAAACCTTGGGCTGGTCACAGCGGCGAAACGGTTTGACGAGACACGCGGTTTCAAATTTATATCCTATGCCGTCTGGTGGATCAGGCAGAGCATTATGTCGGCCATTTCCGTGCAGTCGCGCACGGTCCGTCTGCCATTAAACCAGATTGCTGATTTGGTCAAAGTGAAGCGGTCGCAATCCGAGCTGGAGCAGCAGTTGGAGCGTGAACCCACCGTGGAGGAGCTGGCCGGGGTGCTTGGCGTTTCGTCTGAACGATTGGGCCGCATATTGTTAAACGGCAACAAGCAGGTTTCGGTAGATGCCCCCTCCCTTCATTCGCCGGATATGAGCTTATTGGATTCGTTGCCGGACGGCGGGGTGCCGACGGACCATCAGGCGATGAGCGACTCGCTGGCAATCGTTGTCGGGGATTCGATATGCCGACTGCCCCAACGGGAGCAACTGGTGCTGAACCTTTTTTTCGGACTCGGTGGTGCTGAACCGAAAAACCTTGGAGAAATCAGCCGGCAGCTGGGGTTAACCACCGAACGTGTGAGGCAGATCAAAACCAAGGCATTGGCTTGGTTGCGGCATTCTACGGAAGGGAAACAGCTGATCCACTTCAGGAGTTAATCTTTCCTGCGCTTCTCTGCCTGTTTTTCCTTCTTGTCTGCCCGTTTTTCCTTTAAACTCTTAACGGCGGCCTTTTTGCCGCCTTCTTTCTTTGATCCTTTATCTTTTGTCATGATCGTATAGTTTATTTCTTGTAAGATAAGGTATTTAAATGAAATACCAGATATGTAGCCAAAAATGACTACATTTAGCAACTTCGTATTGATCGACTGGTTCTTCCCCGCTTCCGTACCAATCCAGTCATCACATCCAGGGAACAATTCATGCTGGCGTTTTCGACTGTTAAATAATTACACCCAAGAGACGTGTATAAATTGCCATAAATAAAAGGCAATAAATTAAAGCAATCGCTTGAGTGCGGTTGAAAGCAAACAAACGGTGAAAACCTACACTCATAAATAATTTAATCAGATGAAAATCGCTTTTATAGGCACTTACGCCCCCCGCCAATGCGGTATCGGGTCATTTACGCAGCACCTCTTCCAATCTACCGGCGACGGTTCCGGGACATCAGGCAATTTTGTCGTCGCCATCAATGATCCCGGCAGTACTTATATGTATCCTCCGGAAGTGAAATTTATCATCGACCAGGACGACCATGGCACGTACCTCAAGGCGGCTGAGTTCATTAACCAAACCCAGGTGGATGTATGTATTGTCCAGCACGAATTTGGAATTTTCGGCGGGCAGAACGGCATATTCATCCTGACGTTGCTGCATAGTCTGGAGGTTCCTGTGATGGCTACGTTCCACACCGTGCTCAATAAGCCATCCTACAATCAGCTGGCGGTGATGAAAGAAATCACCAGGGTAGCCAGCAAATTAATCGTCATGGCCCACAAGGCAGCGGAGATACTACGGCAAACGTACGGGGTACCTGCAGAAAAAATCGAACTGGTGCCCCACGGTGTGCCGCCCATCCGGTACGATCGGACGGCAGCCCGGCTGGAGTTGGGGCTGGAGACGAAAAGGGTATTGCTGACATTTGGTTTTCTTGGCCGAAACAAAGGGATCGAAACCGCTATATGCGCTTTGCCGAGGGTCGTAGCGAAATACCCCGACGTAGTGTACGTTGTACTTGGAAAAACACATCCCAATGTGGTCAAGCACGCGGGCGAAGAATACCGGTTGTTTTTGCACCGGTTGATCAAGAAACTGGGCCTCGAAGACCACGTGGTATTCCTCAACCAGTACGCGTCGGAAGACGATTTGTTCAAATACCTCGCCGCTTCCGACATTTACCTCACACCCTACCTCAATGAGGCGCAGATTACCAGCGGCACCCTGTCCTATGCAGTCGGTGTCGGTTCAGCCGTCGTATCCACTCCCTATTGGCACGCGGCCGAGCTGTTGGCCGAAGGACGGGGAGAGTTATTTAACTTTGCTGATGAGGAGCAACTGACCAACCTATTGGTAGATTTACTTGCACATCCTGATAAATTAGAAGCTTTGAGGGATAAGGCGGGAGAATACGGAAAAACCATCACCTGGCCGAAAACGGGCGCAAGATACCATGAACTTACCAGAGATCTCATGGCCAACGTCCCTAAAGCGATCCTCAAAAAGGATCCGGCATTGGACCGCAGCATACTGCCTCCATTGCGCTTCGACCATATCGAACGGCTCACGGATCGTGTGGGCATATTCCAGCATGCCGACTTCGGGATTCCGAATTACAACGAAGGGTATTGCCTTGATGACAATGCACGGGCACTGCTCATGATGCTGATGGCTTATAGGAGGACCAACAGCGATCAGGCGCTCAAATATATCGCTGTTTACCTTGGCTACCTGAATTATGCGCAGAACACGGATGGCACCTTCCGGAACTTTATGGGGTTCAATCGGAGTTTCCTCGATGATGTGAGCTCGGAGGATGCCTTTGGAAGGGCTATCTGGGCGCTCGGCTATGCCATTGCCTATTCGCCGATGGATGCCTATTATCAGGTTGTGCAACGGCTGTTCTCCAATGCAACACCCCATTTTGAACACCTGAAGTCCATCCGGAGCATTGCCAATACGCTTATCGGCCTCTATTATTATTTGAAAGACAATCCGTCAAACGAAGAGATGTCCGAACTAACGCGGAAGCTGGCCCAACGTCTTTACGATGCCTATCAGCTACACTGGACAGACACCTGGCATTGGTATGAATCACTTTTGGCCTACGACAATGGGCTGCTGCCTATGGCCATGCTGTGTGCCGCAGAGGTGACAAATAATGCATCGTTCAGGGATGTGGCATTTGAAAGTCTGGAATTCCTGGAATCGCATACGCTTTCCAAAGGACACCTGAGCCTCATCGGCAATGAGAATTGGTACAGGCAAACCGGCGCTCCCTCACCATTTGCCCAACAGCCCATTGATGCCATGGCTATGGTGCTGCTTTACTTCCAGGCCTACAGCTATGCGGGAGATCCCCGTTACCTCAGCCGGCTGTATACGTCATTCATGTGGTTCTTGGGCGAGAACGATCTCCGCGTGAGCATTTATGATTTCGATACCCACGGTTGCTGCGATGGGTTGCAACACGACGGCATAAACCGCAACCAGGGAGCGGAAAGCACCTTAGCCTATCTCATTTCGTACCTGGCGCTGCAACATACCTTTGAAAAGCCCTATGAGAGCATCGTAGCGTGATTAGGAGGGTAACAAAAATAAATACGGGTATTGCGACGTTTTTTCCAAACAAATAACCTACCTTTATGGTAATTAATTACGATACAGATACGCGTCTCCGGGTTACCGCTTTCCTCTTACCGCAACCAAAGTGGCTTTACTATTCGATCTCTGCATCCAGCGTTTACATTTTAAAGCCCTCATCATGGTCATTTTATTTTTTTTCGTAGGGATATGGTATCTCTCATTATTTTCGCAGACTTTTTTCCAGCATCGGTATGCAGCGCACGGCTCATTTACGATGAACCGGTTCTGGGAACGTTTTTTCTTCGTTTTTTCATACATCACACAGGGCTCCTCCTACATGAGCCCACGGGCCTACGCCATTATGCACCGCATGCATCACGCGTATACCGATACCGAAAGGGATCCCCATTCGCCTAACTTCTCATCAAATATCTTTGCCATGATGTGGCGTACACGGAACATCTACCTCGACATTGACAGGAGGCGTATGCAGGTGGAGGAGCGATTTACAAAAAACCTACCAAACTGGGAGCGGCTTGATCGGTGGGGCAATGCCCCGCTTTCGAGGGTGCTGTGGGGAGTCGCCTACATTGCCTTTTTTCTGCTGTTTGCCAGCAGCTTGTGGTGGTTCCTGCTGCTTCCCATCGTCATTACTATGGGTGCCTTCCACGGGGCTGTGATCAATTGGTTTGCGCATAAATACGGTTACATCAATTTCAGGCTTAAAAACACTTCACGCAACCTGCTGGTGGTTGACGTACTGATGCTCGGCGAGTCTTATCACAACAATCACCATAAACATCCTTCTTCGGCTAACTTCGGTAGGCGCTGGCACGAAATCGATCCGGTATACCCTGTCGTCCTCTTATTGAAGTGGCTACGGGTTATCAATTTCCCGAAGGCAAGCATGTCGGCTCCGGAGGTTCGTCCAGACGATCCGTCAAATCAAATTTAACAATGAAGAAGTTTGGCATCATCCAATACTCGAAGGGAAGGCGGGAATCCGAGGCTATTATTTGCTCAAACCAAAAAAAATAACTTTTTATACTCATCGTTGTTATCTTCTGTAGGTCTGCTTGATTGCAACGATACCGCTAAGATTGCCGCATATGTGGCCGGATGTCGGGAAGGAATAGTAGTTTATAATGGCTGACAGGGAAATTTTAACGGAATGGGTTGACGCCTTCAACTCTGAGAACATAGAGGCAATCATGGAACTTTACGCGGACACTGCTGCGCTTTGTCTCGTGGCGAAGTATCCGTTAATCGGAATCGGAAGAAATAGCATACGAAAAATATATCGCTGGCTATTTTCATCCGGGGAAAGGACATGCATACCGAAAAACGTTTTTGAGGACGGCGACAACCTGATTCTTGAATGGAAGGATACCGCGGGATTTTATGCCTGCGAAGTCATACAGTTTAAGCGCAACAAGATAATTTCCCAACGGAGTTATCAGGAAAAATTACCGCGCCTAAAATCAGAACAGCTTTCTTTCCAATCAAACTGAAAATCATTAGCTGAAGTGATTATTGAGTCGGTTAGGATTCGGAACAACACAGCTGTACAACCGACAGCGGATATACATTACAAAAAATGTACAATTGGGCATAAGGTCTATGAATTTCGTCGAAAGCTAGGATTTCGGGAAGTTATCAGGGGAGTACCTGATATAAGGTACTGAATAATCTAAAATACTTGGCAGAAGATGAGCAGATGATTCTGGAAAACCTAAATGTCGTAAGAAGAGGTTGTCTCCTATGTTTGTCTCGGACAGGACAATTTCAATTCTGTCTAAGAATGGTATTGAAGTTGACGAACAGGAAGCCGGTGTTATCTTGGATTTTCTCTATCTAATAGCAAAGAATTACGGAAAGAGAGAGGCTGTACAAGGCGCCTATATCCCAAAGGAGATGTCGAACACCCTAAAAACATCATCAGGTCACTGATAATATTACTTTTTAGACTGATTGGGATAAAAGTATAAGGAGTGTTGTAGCGATTGTCGAACTGGCTTTGATCAACTAGTAATAGTTTGGTCCACAGGCTTTTATTGGTATAAAAAAGGGAAATTACCATAATATGGTGTTTCCCTATGTAGGGCAAGTTGTCAAATGTCGAACTTTTTGGAAGATTCTGACGCGGTATTAGATGCAGGAAATTGGATTCAAATGGACAAATAATCTATATATGTCCATTCTTTTGACATTAAATGAACAAATATCGTAAATATGTCCATTTTCTTTCATTACTTTGTGCACATGTCCAGTATTGGGCTATATTTGAACATATATGGCGTACGATAGAACAAAACCTTTCAATGATCTTCCGCTGCTGCCTCCCGAGACCATAGGTGACGATGTGGATATTCTGAAAAAATTGGTCACGGCATCCCGCGCATTGGCTGGAGTAAATAGTAATGTACAACGTTTGCCCAATCCGTATATGTTGATCAATACTATTGCACTTCAAGAAGCCAAAGCGTCATCAGCTATAGAAAATATCTTTACAACAGAAGATGAACTTTATAAAGCCGTTTCGGACACTGTTCAAGAAAAAAATGCGAATCCTGCCACCAAGGAAGTTTTGCGGTATCGGGAAGCGCTTTGGGAGGGATATAAACGCATAAAGGAAAAGAACGGTATTGACCTGCAAAGTATAATTGCCATTTTCCGGCAAATCAAAAATACATCAAGTAGTATACGGCCGCCTCATACATTGACGGTCATTCAGCGTGGACAAAGTGAATTTAGGTCGGGAGAAATTATCTATACACCTCCGAGAGGAACCGGTCTTATCGAGCGATTATTGGACAATCTATTGGACTACCTAAATGACGATAAGCTATCCGACACAGACCCCTTACTTAAAATGTGTATTGCCCATTACCAATTTGAAGCCATACACCCCTTCCCCGACGGGAATGGTCGTACAGGGCGGATACTAAACTTGCTCTACTTGGTTAATAAAGGTCTCTTGGATCAACCTGTCTTGTATCTTTCCAAATACATCATTGTCAATAAATATGATTACTATTATAATTTAGGTGCCGTCACCCAGCGCGGGGCCTGGAAGCCATGGATACACTATATGCTGGATGCAGTTGAAAAAACATCGCTATTGACCAATCAGCTCATCAGCAGTATATTGGATCAAATGGAAACCACATTGGAACACGGTAAATCAACCATCAAATGGTATACTAAAGAAGTAAACGAATTGTTGTTTAGCCAACCCTATATCAAACCAAAGTTGATAGGTGATACCCTACAGATATCCTCCAGAACGACATTAACTAAATATTTCGCTGAACTGGTAGCGGCACAAATACTCACATCAGCGAAAGATGGACGGGAAGTTTTTTATATCAATGAGGATTTGATTCGTATATTGGAGGGGCAATAGCGTCTAGCTCAAACTGATTTAACAAAAAAAAGGAAAGTCTGTAGTTCGACTTTCCTTTAGTAGTAGAGGGAACTTTACAAATGTCGAACTTTGTGGAGGATTATGAAGCCATATTAAACGCAAAGAATCTACTCGGATAATTCAAATATTTTTATTCCAGCAATTTATTGTTGACTTAGGTCATTAATTACCTAAAGGCATTTTATACGCTTACATGCGCCTTCCTGTAATAAAGAAAGTTATTTTTGCTATTTAAAAATATAATCGTAATATTGCGATGTTAAAGAGTGGTCATGGGGCTTACGAAATCGGAAATATTTACGGACGAACAGAACAAATTGGCTGCTTTGTTTAAAGCCTTAGGGCATCCGGCAAGGGTTGCCATTCTTCAGCATATCGTCAATCAGAAAGCCTGTATCTGTAATGATTTGGTTGATGAATTGGGATTGGCACAGGCAACCATTTCACAGCACTTGAAAGAGCTAAAGCGCATAGGTGTTATCCAGGGAACGATTGAGGGCAAATCCGTTTGCTACTGCATTGATGTGAACCTGTGGAAACAAGTTCAAGCGGAATTTATTGCGTTCTTCAATCAAGAAGTAAATGTAACCAACTGCTGTTCATAATATTTTTTTAATTCTTAATATCGCAATATTGCGATATGTTATATATAAATTTTCAAATGTTGTTTTTATGAACCTGTCAACAATAAAACAAATCCTACCCACATTGGACAATGTTGAATTTCAATTAGCAAACGGAACATTTGTTCCCGAACACTTCCACGTAACGGAAATAGGGCAAATCACCAAACATTTTATTGATTGCGGTGGTGTAATCCGTACAGAAAAAACGGTAAACTTCCAACTGTGGGATGCCAACGACTATGAGCACAGACTGAAGCCGACCAAGCTACTGAACATCATCAGGTTATCTGAAGAAAAATTAGGCATTGAGGATGGCGAAATTGAAGTAGAATACCAAGGTGAAACGATTGGTAAATTTGACCTGGATTTTGACGGCCAGCATTTCATCTTAAAGAACAAACAAACAGCCTGTTTGTCAAGCGATGCCTGCGGTATTCCTGCGGAAAAACAAAAAGTAAAGTTATCTGAATTGAACAGCGCTTGCTGTACGCCTAATTCGGGATGTTGCTAAGCACTAAAGACCAACCGTTATGTATGAGAATTTAGCTGAAACCATCAACCGGATTAATGAGGTCCAAACCGTAAACGAAGAACGCAGAGACACATTACAGCCTTTAATTGATTTTGTAAAGCAAAAAGCAAGCATCGGAGCGAATATAAACCTCAATTTTATCTGTACACATAATTCACGTAGAAGCCATTTGGCACAGGTATGGGCGCAGGTGGCAAGTGCGTACTTCGATATTCCGAATGTACATTGCTATTCTGGCGGTACGGAAGAAACGGCACTATTCCCGAAAGTAGCGGAAACATTGACCGACCAAGGTTTTAATGTTTTCAGGATTGCGGAAACCGCTAATCCGGTATATGCCATAAAATACAGCAATGATGCCTTGCCCATCATCGGGTTCTCCAAGAAATACGATAGTCCTTTCAACCCTTCATCGGCATTTGCCGCTATTATGACCTGCTCGCAGGCAGACGGCGGATGCCCATTCATTGCTGGTGCGGAAAAGCGGATACCCATCACATTTGAAGACCCCAAGATTTCAGATGGTACGCCCGAACAGGCACGGGTATATGCAGAAAGGAGTTTACAGATAGCGCAGGAAATGTGCTACGTTTTTTCGAGGATTAAAAGATAGCCGATGCAGCCGAAACTAAAGTTCCTTGACCGCTACCTTACTTTATGGATATTCCTTGCGATGGCGGTAGGTGTAGGATTGGGATATTTCTTTCCCAATATTTCTGATGTAGCAGACAGCTTGTCCATAGGTACGACTAATATTCCGTTGGCAATCGGATTGATTTTAATGATGTACCCCCCGCTGGCTAAGGTGGATTATTCATTGTTGCCCAAAGCATTTAAGGACACCAAGGTAATCGGCATATCCTTATTGCTGAATTGGGTTATCGGTACGCTACTGATGTTCGGTTTAGCCGTTCTATTCTTACGGAACGAACCCGATTACATGACGGGTCTGATACTGATTGGCTTGGCAAGGTGTATCGCAATGGTCATCGTTTGGAGTGACCTGGCCAAAGGGAACAGAGAATATACTGCTTTATTGGTTGCATTGAACAGTATCTTTCAGATAATAAGTTATAGTTTCTTTGTTTGGCTGTTCATCAACGTATTGCCGAACAAATTGGGGTTAGCCGATTTCAACGTAAGCGTATCCATGAAAGAGGTAACCGAAAGCGTGCTTATTTATTTGGGTATCCCGTTCTTGGCGGGTTTTATAAGCCGTTATATACTTGTAAGGTTAAAAGGTATGGAATGGTATAATAGAAAATTCGCACCAAAAATATCGCCCATTACCTTGTATGCGTTATTATTTACCATCGTATTGATGTTCAGCTTGAAGGGTGACAAGATATTGGAGTTGCCAATGGATGTCATAAAGGTAGCTGTACCGCTGATCATTTATTTCGTGCTAATGTTTTTCGTGAGTTTCTTTGTCGCCAAATCGTTGAATGTTCCTTATGACAAGAATGCTTCCATTGCTTTTACAGCCACTGGGAATAATTTTGAATTGGCGATCGCAGTATCGATCGCGGTATTCGGCATCCATTCGCCACAGGCATTTGTGGGCGTCATCGGCCCCCTTGTGGAAGTACCGGTACTGATACTGTTGGTAAGGGCAAGCTTGTGGCTGAAAAAGCGATATTATTTAGATATTAGAGAGCAATCATATTAATGCAGGAAGGATAGGCTGTAGAGATCGGTTTATCAGGTTTTAAAAAATTAATCTACTTTTAGAACGGAAATATGATCAATGGGAAAAGCCGTGCATAAAAACGTCGACGTCAAGGATAAAACCGAGCCACACCAGTACATCAAAATCGCGGAGTTCCGGAAAAATGTACGTAAAACCGTCCCGCACAAGCACAACAATTACTTTGAATTCGTTTTCCTGGTACGGGGCAGCGGTTCGCACACCATCGATGGCAGGGCGTATATCGTAAATCCCCCGGTTTTGTTCGTTATCCGCAGGGAGCAGGTGCACCATTGGGAACTTGATGGCGAGCCAGAGGGGTATGTGTTGATTATCAAAAAGCAGTTTATCGACGACTGTGTAGACAAGGCATTGAAGGAACTGTTGTCGGGGATGAGCGGCCATAGCGGCCTCTACCTGGAAGACGCGGCTCCCGTTGCAGCACTGTTTGGATTGTTGCTGGCCGAATGGCAAAAGCCGGCTCATGGTAACGTTGCCGTGACCGAAGGCCTGCTCAAGGCCCTTTTGGGTATTGCTTTGCAACAGGCACCTTATCCCAGGAAGCCATCCGGAACCAAAGCGGATATCTACCAACGTTTCGAAGAGTTGCTCCGGCATACTGACACACTCCATAACAGCGTGGCCCATTATGCGCTGTTATTGAATACTACCCCCCAAAACCTAAATGCCGTCTGTCGCAGAGCAACCGGAGAGCCAGCGGCTTCGGTACTGGCCGCACACCTGCTGGCGGAGGCTAAGCGCCTGCTGCTTTACACGGATTTCACTGTAGGCCAAATCGCAGTCCGCCTGAATTTCAAAGATGGTTCGCATTTCATTAAATACTTCAGGCGACATATCGGATCTACCCCTCATGCCTTCCGGCAATTGGCATAGGTCGCCCACATACCTTCTATGCCATCATATTTTCAAATAGACCAAAGATGTCGGCCATAGTGCGTTAATTTTGTAATAACTAACAGACACACCGATGAAGTATGTATTGAAAACAGACAACTCATCAACAACCATCATTATCCGGTTGATGGTGGGGGTTGTATTCCTGTCAGAAGGTATACAGAAATTCCTTTTTGCCGAAAAACTCGGTGTTGGGCGGTTCGATAAAATAGGCCTGCCTAATCCCGAGTTCTTGGGACCTTTTGTAGGGAGCTGTGAGATGATCTGCGGTGCATTGGTACTATTGGGCTTGCTTACCCGGCTTGCAGCCATCCCGCTACTTTGCATCATGCTGGTGGCTATGGCTACGACCAAAGCCGACATCCTTGCCGGCGAGGGGTTCTGGGCTATGATGCATGCCAGTCGTACCGACTGGGCCATGTTGTTAGGCAGTCATTTCCTACTTATCCGCGGTGGTGGCCGCTGGTCCATTGATGATAAAATCGGTAGCTGATGGAAATCCTGATCCTGTCATTGGCTGCCTTTGTGGTAGCTGTGCTTACCTTTTTTTCGGGATTTGGTCTGGGTACCATCCTCACGCCGGTATTCATGGTTTTCTTCCCGGTAGACCTAGCCATTGCGCTCACCGGGGTAGTCCACTTCTTCAACAACCTGTTCAAGCTGGCCTTGGTAGGCAGAAAGGCAGATCGATCGGTCGCCATACGTTTCGGTGTTCCGGCGGTCATTGCTGCTTTTTTCGGCGCATGGCTGATGCTAAGCATGAGCAATTCGCCCGTGTTGTTTTCCTATAGTCTGGCCGGCAATGTATTCGAGGTTTATCCCGTTAAATTCACGGTTGCCATCCTGCTCATTGTATTTGCCTTGATGGAGCTGTCTCCGTATTTCAACCGCCTAGCGTTCAGCCGCGATAAGCTACCCATCGGTGGTGCGTTAAGTGGCTTTTTTGGCGGTCTGTCAGGCAATCAGGGAGCTATGCGCAGCGCCTTTCTGATCAAAGCCGGGCTTTCCAAGGAAGCGTTCGTGGGCACGGCTGTAACAGTATCTACGGTTGTGGACCTCACGCGGTTGTCGGTCTACGCCACACGTTTCGTCGCATCGGACCTCCATGACCACCTGATGCTGGTGGGTTGTGCCACCGGCGCGGGCATCCTGGGCGCTTATGTGGGCAACCGGCTGCTGAAAAAAATAACCCTAAAATCCATCCAGATACTGGTTGCTGTGATGCTTATTGCCGTTTCCCTTGCATTGGGAGCGGGATGGATTTAGCTGCTCACTTTGGACCTAGAACTCTTTCTCGCCGAATTCGCTGGCAGGTAACTTGATCTGTCGGGTCAGTCGGTTCAGGTTAAACGAAAGGTTGAGCATGACCACATCGGTTTCATAAATGTAATTGGTGGTGGTATAAAAGTCAGGCGCCCACGTAGTGATCCGCTGCTCGTTGCTCGGCAAAATGCCCATGCTCATGTTCTGCCATTGCACAAGCGCCGTCAGTGCACCATCCATAAACGTATGCTTCAGCAAGAGATTGGGGGAAAGGAAACGTGAATCTTCCCCCTGTACCGTCGGCCGGGCAGACAGGTAATTGACGTTGCCCTGGATACTGAATTGCCTTGTCAGCTGAAAATTGGCGTTGCCGTTGATCGAATAGACCCAGGCCTGGTTTTCACGGGCTTCGGCATAGTCCAGAACGACTCCGGTTGTGCGGCTATGGTACACGTTGGCGCCCAGATACAATTGCGCCCATTTTGCCGGTGTATAATTGGTGCCGAACTCAAAGCCAATGCGGTTCGCCTGATCAGCATTGGTAAAGACGCGGTTCAAAATGGTATCCGCAAATACGCTGTTGACGCGTTGGATGGGGTTTTTTATATCCTGGAAATAGGCCGTTGCAAAAAACGAACCCTGCTTAAAATCCTTGATAATCCCGAGCTCCGCCAGGTAGATAAACTCAGGCAACAGGTTTGCGTCGCCTTGCTCCAGCGTTTCCGAATGTTCCCGTTCGGGAATGGGGTTCAACTCGAAATTGCTGGTCCGCTGCACCCGCCGGCTGATACCGGCTTTGGCCTTCCATCCGTCATCAAAATTATACAGCGCACTGGCAGACGGGAAAAAATTGTGCAATGCCAGTAGGTAATTGTCGTCATTGGTGGAGTGGACATCCAAATCGCGGCTGGCGTATTCATAACGCAGGCCGCCCATATATTCCAGCCGGTCGGATTTACCTGAATATTGTGTGTAGACCGAATGGATTTGGTTGATTGCCTTTACATTACCCGTGAACTCAGGCACGGTCGTGAAATCCGTCTCACCGATTTCCTTTACCGAATATACGAATCGGCCATCCTGCATATCCAACCGGTACTGATAGCCACTTTCCAGCGTCCCTTGTGCAACGGGTATAGTGGCGTCAACTTTTCCACGGAATCCATCCAACGGGTTCCGGTAGGTGCTTACCGTATTTTGCGTTGTATCGCCCGCCGCGATATTTCGGTTAAGGGTCGAGCCATTCAGGCCGGCATGTTCATAGAGCGTGGAAAAACTGAGCTTCGTACCGCTTGAAAACGTATGGCTGTAATCGAGGTTTCCCAAGAGAAAGTCACCCTGTTTATTTTGGAGGTTGGCATTGAAATACCGGTGCCGTCCAATGACCGTACCGGTGCTGACGTCGGTCGTGACGTTGTCGTAGTCAATGTCTGCAACCCGGTCTTGGAATTTATGGCCGGCGAAGAAGCCGGCGGATAGCTGGTTGCGGGTGTTCGGCGTGAAGATGACATTGAACCGTCCGCCGTAGTTGTATTTGTCGAAACTGCGCTCACCATAGGAAGGGAACGAAGTCTTTCGGTTACCGATGATGGTGAAGACGTCCCCATCGCGGAGCCCGGCGTTGTCATTGCGGAGGTAGTTGGCACTCGCCGAAACATCCCACTTCCCCTTCCGGAAGTTTGCCGTTACGTCCGCGCCGTAGCGCTGCCGGCTTTCGGCATTGCCGTAGTCATTGGTGGATGGTAGTCCTCCCTGGATATTGGTGATGAGCGCAAATCCATCAGCCGAACCTTTTTTGGTCGTTACATTGATGATTCCGCCCCTGCCGTCGGGGTCGTACTTGGCCGAGGGCGAGGTAATCAACTCGATATTTTCCACCTGATTAGCGGGCAGTTGACTGAGAAATGTAGCCGCATCGGTCTGGATAGGCTTCCCGTTGACCAGCACCAGGAATCCCTGGGCGCCCCGCATGGTGATCTGGCCCTGACCATCTACCGAAACAGACGGCATATTACGTATCACGTCAATGGCGGTACCTCCTTTGGCAGCCTCGAATTGCTCCGCCCGGTAGACCTGTTTATCGATTTTGTTGACGTTTTGAAGCTGCTTGCCGGTCACCTGCACCTCATTCAGGAATTGCGGGTTCACGTTGAGTGCAATACGGCTCAAATCGATGGCTTGTTTATCTCCCACCGCGACCCGCGATGACTCCGCCGTTTCATAACCCAAAAATTGCAAGCGAACGAAGTAATCACCCCGTTTTACATGCTCAAATAAAAAGCTCCCGTCAGCACCGGAGAGCTGGCCGTTAACCAGGGAAGAATCGTTGGCAGAATGCAGCGATACGCTGACAAAAGCTAATGGGCTTTCAGCCGCTTTATCGAAGGCGACACCTTTGAGGGATCCCGTTTGGGCAGTTAGCTCCCCCGCCAATAAAACCAGTGCGCAACCAAGTAGTAGATATATCTTCTTCATTTTCTGTCCACGATGATCGTGGTAGCCAATTGATATTGAACGCCGCAAAGATAGTCGGATAACTTACCCATCGATGGTCTATTTGAAAATATGGCGGTACAAACCAAAAGCAATAAGTCGGTTCAAATTGAGCAGGGGAAGGTAAAGGTACGAGGAACATCACCATGGACTTTGACTCGCTAAGAGGTTCCCGCAGGATAGTGCTGTCCACGTATGCATGCGGAGGGAAATATCTGAACTGATGGACTGAATTCAATAAATAAAACAAAATAAGGCGACTAACTTTCGCTAATCACCTTATTATCAAAGTAGTAGAGGGAACTTTACAAATGTCGAACTTTTTTGAGGATTACGAGGCAATATTAAATGCAAAGAATCTGGTAGAATAAGTAGAGCACCATATTTCAATCAAACTGCCTTTCATCGAAAACGAATGTCCTTCTCTCATTTACCTGCAATCATCAACAAACAAAAAGTAAATCCCATATCACTATCATAGTGTGTGCGTATGCCGATATTTTTGTTGATGATGTACCTTGTAACCAAAACAAGGGAAAGGTTACTGAAATCGAGCTATCGACATTATCATTTGCGTAGCATATTGTTTTCCATAGCTTGAATTTCTTTCCGCAGCTATCCAGCCGAACATCGGTGCAACCCGGTTGCAAAGTTTGTGCGTACAGCCATTTTTTTCGACTTCTTTATACAATTTTTAAATAGTTTGACTAATTTTGCATAATCGTGAAAACAATACGGATCATATTAGGTATACTAATGCTGTCACTGAGTGTGCTACCCTGTAGGGACGCCTATGCGACAGGCTCTATCCGTATCCAGGAAACGCACGATTCCCATGCGCATGAAAACCGTAGTGCCGGGGGTGACCTATGCAGCCCGTTTTGTGTATGCGGTTGCTGTAGTACCCCGGTTGTGATGAAATTTTCACTGCGTCATGCTCCGACCGTTCCGGCTCCGCTTCCCGAGCGGCAGTATCCGGTTTACCTTTTTACCTTTACCCCGTCGTTCATCGACAACATCTGGCAGCCGCCCAAGATTGATGCTTAACAACTGATTTTCCGTATCAGGAGGAATCCTGGCCCGTAATTCCATGCGGGTGGGTTATCTGCCTGTGATCGATTTTTTCCGTTCCATACGGAAAGAAGAAACGCTAAAGTAGTTTGCATTAATCAAGACGAACGTGTTAGATTCAATCATAAAATTCAGTATAAAGAACAAGGCCATAATTGGCCTGATGACCCTATTGCTTATTGTGTGGGGCGTATGGAGCGCGTCAAAGCTGCCCATCGATGCCGTACCTGACATCACCAACAACCAGGTGCAGATTATCACGGTCTGCCCAACGCTGGCTGGGCAGGAAGTCGAGCAACTGGTGACATTCCCCATTGAGCTTGCCATCGCCAACGTGCCGGGCATCGAAGAAACCCGGAGTATCTCCCGCTTCGGCCTTTCGGTGATTACAGCCATATTCGAGGAAGACGTGGACATCTATTTTGCCCGGCAACTTATTAACGAGCGGCTGCAGGAGGCAGCCGAACAGATACCCGACGGCGTGGGTTCGCCGGAGATGGCCCCGGTAAGTACCGGCCTGGGTGAGGTCTACCAGTATATCCTCCATCCGAAGCCGGGCAGCGAGGGAAAATACGACGCCAAGGACCTGCGCACCATGCAGGACTGGATCGTGCGGCGGCAGCTCAGCGGTACGCCAGGCGTAGCCGAAATAAACAGCTTCGGTGGCGAACTCAAACAATATGAAGTAGCGATAAACCCCAACCGCCTGCGGGCCATGGGGGTATCGGTTACCGATATATTCAATGCGCTGGAGGCAAACAACCAGAATACCGGCGGTGCCTATATCGATAAAAAACCCAATGCATATTTCATCCGCGGCATCGGTTTGGTAACCTCACTGGACGATATCAGAAAGATAGCCGTAAAAAATGTTCCGGGTAGCGCCCCCGTATTCGTCCGCGACGTGGCGGAGGTGCGCTTCGGCAGTGCCGTACGTTACGGTGCGCTTACTTATAATGGCGAAGTCGATGCGGTGGGCGGTGTGGTGATGATGTTGAAGGGGGAAAACAGCAACGAGGTGGTCAAGCGGGTGAAGGAGAAAATTCCCGTCATCCAGAAGTCGCTGCCAGACGATGTGGTGATCGAACCCTACCTGGACCGTACCGAGTTGGTCGGCAGGGCCATCAGTACCGTTGAAAAGAACCTTGTTGAGGGGGCACTGATCGTCATCTTCGTATTGGTGCTTTTCCTGGGAAACCTGCGGGCGGGGCTGATCGTGGCGTCTGCCATCCCGCTGTCCATGCTTTTCGCCTTGGGCATGATGCGTGTGTTCGGGGTAAGCGCCAACCTGATGAGCCTTGGCGCCATCGACTTCGGGCTGATCGTGGACGGGGCGGTCATCGTCGTGGAGGCGACGCTGCACCATCTGGGCCTGCGCAAATCGACCGAGCGGCTCACGCAGGCGGAAATGGACGAGGAGGTCCATGTCTCTGCTTCCAAGATCCGTACCAGCGCCGCATTCGGGGAGATCATCATCCTGATTGTTTACATCCCGATCCTCACGCTCGTGGGCGTGGAGGGCAAGATGTTCACCCCGATGGCCCAGACCGTCAGTTTCGCTATTTTTGGAGCGCTCATCCTGTCGATGACCTACATCCCGATGATGTCGGCACTGTTTCTTTCCAAAAAGGGAATGCACAAAGAAACGTTCTCCGACCGGATGATGGCATGGCTGCAACGTAAGTACCAGCCGCTGCTTCAGCGTGCCATCCGTGTGAAATATATCGTTATCACCGCCACGGTGGGCCTGTTTGCCATCAGCCTGTGGGTATTCCGCGGTATGGGCGGCGAATTCATCCCGCAATTGCAGGAAGGCGATTTTGCCTTCCACTGCATCCTGCCGCAGGGCAGTTCCCTGGAGCAGAGTATCGAAACCTCGATGCAGGCGTCGCGTATACTCAAGTCATTTGACGAAGTGAAGATGGTGGTCGGTAAGACCGGTGCCGCCGAGGTGCCGACTGACCCCATGCCACCGGAAGCAACCGATATGATGATTATCCTGAAGCCCAAAGACGAGTGGAAAGCGGAACGGTCTTACGATGAATTGGGCGATGCGATGATGGAAGCGCTGGAGGTGATACCCGGGGTGTTCTTCGAGAAGAACCAACCGATCCAGATGCGGTTCAACGAATTGATGACGGGTATCCGGCAGGATGTGGCGGTCAAGATATTCGGTGAGAACCTGGACACGCTCGTATCCTATGCCAATGAGGTAAGCCGGGTGATCCAAAGTGTAAGCGGGGCTACAGCACCCCTGGTCGAGCGGGTGGGGGGACTGCCACAGATCAACGTAGCGTATGACCGCACGCGGCTGGCCAACTATGGCCTGGATGTGCAAACGGTAAACGATGTGCTGAGCACCGCTTTCGCAGGAAAAGCCGCGGGTCTGGTCTTCGAGGACGAACGGCGGTTTGACCTGGTGGTGCGGCTGGACAGCGCGCACCGCACGGGAATAGACGACGTAAACAATCTCATGGTGTCGACACCGTCCGGAACGCAGATTCCGTTGTCGCAGCTGGCTGCCATCGATTACAAACTGGGTCCTGCACAGATCAGCCGGGAACAAAGCCAGCGCCGCATCGTGGTGGGCTTCAACGTGTCGGGCAGGGACGTGGAGAGCGTGGTGGAAGAAATCCAGTCCAAACTGGATCAGCAGGTCAGCCTGCCTTCCGGCTATTATTTCACCTACGGGGGGCAGTTTGAAAACCTACGTGAGGCCAGTGACCGGCTGATGGTTGCTGTACCCGTTTCGCTGCTGTTGATTTTTATGTTGCTGTATTTTACGTTCGGGTCCTTCAAGCAGGCCATACTGATTTTTACCGCGATCCCGATGAGTGCCATCGGCGGCGTGTTCGCGCTGGTGCTGCGGGATATGCCTTTCAGTATCAGTGCAGGAATCGGCTTTATTGCATTGTTCGGCGTGGCGGTGCTCAACGGCATCGTCCTGATCGGCACATTCAACCAACTGGCCAAGGAAGGGGTTATGGATGTCGTGCAACGCGTGATGGAAGGGACCAAAACGCGCCTGCGTCCGGTATTGATGACCGCTACCGTGGCCAGTCTGGGTTTCCTGCCGATGGCGATCAGCACGGGTGCCGGTGCCGAGGTACAGAAGCCGCTGGCAACAGTCGTCATCGGCGGGCTGGTGACCGCAACGTTTCTTACCCTGTTCGTCCTGCCGTTGCTTTACTTATTATTCAACAGTAAAATACGTATGCATATGAAACCATCGGCAACAATATTGATTATTTTTATGCTGGTCGGATGGGGCACTACCGCCCGGACGCAGGAGCGTATTACCGTAACAGCGGCAGTGGATACCGCACTGAAAAACAACAGGGGACTGGCCGTGAACCGGTCGGAAATCGATCAGGCAGCATACGCTTCAAGAACCGCGGCCGATATCCCCAAGACTGGCATCTTCGCCGAAAACGAGGATTTCCGGCCATCCGACCAAGTCGGTGTCCTCAAGGTGGGCGTTTCCCAGGAACTTCCCTGGCCGGGGCTCTACGCCGCACGCCGCTCGTATTTCCGCGAACAGCTTAAATACCATGAACTGAATACCGATGCATTAAATGCGGCGGTTGCCCGGGATGTGCGCACAGCGTATTATGAACTTTGGTACCTACAAGATAAGCGGGCACTGCTTGAGCGTCTTGATAGTGTATTTACCGACACCTATGACGCCGCCCGACTGCGGGTGGAAACGGGTGATGCGCCCGGCCTCGACCGGATCGCGGCGGAAGCCAAAATGAGCGAGCTCCGCGCGATGAAGGCGCAGAACCGGAAGGATATGCAGATCCAGCAGCAACAGCTTATGATGCTGCTGGATGTTGGCCGGTGGCTGCTGCCGGTGGCTGAACCGCTGGAGAAGCTGCCGGTGTCTGCAGATACGGCCAACGTTTCCCATCCGTTGATAGCGCTCCGCGAACAGGAGGTGAACATCGCGGCTGCGAATGTCAGGGTGCAAAGGCAGCGGATCTTTCCCGACTTTTCAGGCCGTTTCTTCTCCCAGCGTCTATGGGGCGCAAAAAACCCGTTCTCAGGCTTTTCTGTAACGGCGGCCTTCCCGATTTTCGGGATGGGAGCGTACCAGAATAAGGTACGCGAAGCCGGTGCGGGAATGAAGGTTGCAGAGGCGCAGCTTTCTTACGAAGCCCAGCAATTGGAGACCCGCCGGAGCAATGCGTTATCCGAAATCGGCCGGAACCAGTCGCTGCTGCAATTTTATGAAACGTCGGGACTGCGGCAGGCAGACGAAATCATCGCTGCGGCTACCCAGCGCTATCATGCCGGTGAGATCGGTTTTGCCGAACTCAGTCAATTCATCAGCCAGGCCGTGTCTATACGCAGCAGCTATCTGGATGCGCTTAACCAATACAACCGGTCGGTTATTGGATACAATTATTTGAATAACAACTAATAGAAATGACAAAGATAATGAGACGGAAAATTTTGGCAGGAGTGACATTTGCAGGCATACTGTTTTCCCTTGCATGCGGGGGTGGACACTCGACTGATGACGGTCATGGTCACGGCGCGTCTGAGGAACAGGGCGAAGAAGGCCACGAGGAAGGTACAGCGACAATCGCGGTGCTCAATGCGGAGCAGCTCAATGCGGTCGGTGTCCAGGTCGGGGAAATCGAGCGAAGGAAGCTCAGTGCTTCCATTACCGTGGTGGGGCGGCTGGAGGTGCCGAATTTCAGCAAGGCCAATGCCACTTCCCTCTACGGCGGTGCCATCCAGCGCCTGCTGGTACAGGTAGGCAGTACGGTCAGAAAGGGACAGGTCATCGCAACGATTGCCGACCCGGAGTTTCTGCGGTTGCAGGAGGAATACCTTACCCTGGAAAGCCGGATCACGTTTGCCTCGCAGGAGCAGCGGCGGCAGCAGGAACTGAATGCCGGCAACGCGGGTGCATTGCGCAACCTCCAGAATGCCGAAGCCGAAGTGAATACGCTGCAGACCCGACGGGCGTCTCTCAGAAAGCAGCTGCAACTGATGGGGCTTGATCCGCAAAACCTGAACCCGGACAACCTGCAGAGTTCGCTTTCAGTAAAAAGTCCGATAGATGGTACGGTAAGCCATGTATTTGCCAAAGTGGGTACCTATGTGGATGTGTCCTCACCTGTGGCGGAAATTGTCGATAACGGTGATATCCATGCGGATCTAAGCGTGTTCGAGAAGGACCTCCCATCGGTGAGGGTAGGGCAGACGGTGAATTTCTCGTTGACCAACAACCCCGGGCGGATGTACGAAGCGGAGGTATTCAGCATCGGTGCCGCGTTTGAGGGCGATGGAAAATCAGTGCCGGTGCATTGCACCATCAAGGGCGATAAGACGGGCTTGATTGATGGGATGGGCATCAATGGCCTGATCAGCCATGATGACCAGGAGGTTCTGGCAGTGCCCGATGATGCAATCGTAGACTCGGAGGGGAAGTATTACATCTTTGCGGTGACGGATAAAGAACCGGAGGAAGAAGGGCATGCGCATAGCGAAGGCGGGGCGGAAGGCGGTGAAGGGGAACATTCGCACGGCGAGGAGAATGGCCATGATCACGGCGCGGAAGAGGAAGGCAGCATGAATTTCGAGAAGATAGCGGTAGCCAAAGGAGAAACCAGCTTGGGCTATACAGCCATCACGCCGGTTACGGAATTGCCCGACGGGGTGAAAATAGTAATCAAGGGCGCATTTTTCATAAACGCCAAAATGAACAATACGGGTGGCCACAGCCATTGATAGCAGGTGGCACGGGGACTGGGAAAATCCAGTCCTTAACCGATTTTTCAATATAAGCTGATTAAAATATGACTGATCGTAATAACAACCGCGATGATGTCTTCAAAGACCTCCGGGAAGCTGTTCCCGATTTTGTCTTCAATGATAGGGTCGCCGGTGTATTTGATGACATGGTAAGCCGCTCCGTCCCATTTTATGGTGAGATGCAGCGTATGGTCGCAGAACTGGCCGGAAAATACGCGCAGCCGGACACCAATGTATATGATCTGGGGTGTTCCACGGGAACAACATTGTTGATGTTGGATAAGACCATCCCTGACACAGCCCATTTTTTCGGAATAGATGAATCGACCGAGATGATTAACCGATGCCGGGAAAAACTGGAAGGCTTCAATCTACGTAGACCGGTTGCACTCTCCGTTGCGGACCTGACGCAAGACGTACCCGTAAGCCGTGCTTCCGTAGTAGCCATGGTACTCGTCCTGCAATTTATCCGTCCGATTAACCGCCTTGAAATCGTAAGCCGCATCCAGAAAGGCATGTTAAAGGGTGGAGTGTTTTTGCTGGTGGAAAAAGTGCTTACCGAGGAGAAATCATTCAACCGTGACTTTATTGATTTCTACTATTGCTTCAAGCGCCGGAATAAGTACAGCGAACTTGAAATATCGCAGAAAAGGGAGGCCCTAGAAAATATCCTCATCCCGTACAGGACAAGTGAGAACATCGCGATGTTGAGGAATGCCGGTTTCGGAGTGGTGGAAGTGTTTTTCCGATGGTACAACTTTACGGGGCTGATCGCCAGAAAAATATGAAGCGGCTGGGGAATGTGTTTTTCAGATACCGGAACATTATGTTTGTTTTCCTCTATCTTACGCTGTTTTTACCGTCGCCGGAACTTTTCCGTGAGGAATTCTTCGGTCAGCAGTATGCATTGATCCCGCTTATGATTGGGCTTCTTGGAACCCTTTCCGGACAGTTGATCCGGGGTATGACCATCGGCCTTGTCTATATCGTCAGGGGCGGGAAAGATAGAACCGTGTATGCCGAAGGCCTCGTTACCGACGGTGTCTTCAGGCACGTGAGGAATCCACTGTATCTCGGCAATATTCTGATGCTCGCAGGTTTGGGTATATTGGCAAACTCGGTGGTTTTCGTTGTTTTTGTAATGCCCCTTTTCCTTTTCATATACCAATGCATCGTGCTGGCCGAGGAGGATTTTCTGCGGAGGAAGTTCGGCAGCGGTTTTGATGATTATACATTACGTGTGCGCCGATGGTTACCGGAGTTCAGCGGTTTCAACAGTACACTCGCTTCCATGCCGTTCAACTGGAGGCGGTGGCTTGTGAAGGAGTACAATACCCAGTTTATCTGGCTCTGTGGCATGGCAGTGGTCATTCTGATTCGCTATCCATCGGTCACAGGGCTAGATGACCGTATCCGATTGACCGCCGGCGCCATTGCCCTAACTGTGTTTTTCGGCTATTACCTGACCATAAGGTATATAAAAAAGTCGGGCAAATGGAAAGTGTGGTCTGGATAAGACCGGCTGGCAGCGGCGAATCAGAGACATGTAACTTAGATGGGATTCCATGGGAAACCAATATCAACATAAAGCCCGGGGGGCGGTGGACATTGATCGGTTGCTTAATGCGGTAATGGTTATCCCAATAAAGATAAACCGGACATGAAGAAAAAGGGTCGTGCGCTGAAGCGAAGGTGCCGACAAAGGCACGATGCCACAAAGTCGAGGAATGCAATCGCGCGTTTAAAGCGGCATAAGAGAGGCCTGGAAGCAAAAAGTAGGCAGTATGCATATGGGAAGCTGACGTGGAGGGGGAAGCGCTTAAGGCGGAAGGATCCTTTCCTGTTTTTTTTCGTGATTATCATCGGAATCATCGCATTATTGGGTATCTGTATACAACTTAAACATTATTATGACCACCTGGTGGGTAACGTAAATTAGAGGAACGGGGCATTGGTTTCCGATTGGTAATTTGTCGGTGTTGCCGGCCTTGGAACCATGAGATGTGATTGGAAATCAAAATATACTGTAATTATGTTTGCAATAAAAGGAACAAATAAACAAATGCACATGGAGAAGATGAAAAAAGAACTGTCCCTGATCCTGCCCGGTATACCTGATGAACGGGATCAATGCGTTGAACGGTTAATTGGCCGGTTAAAAGGTGAAAGGGGTTTGGAAGACGTTCACGTCGTGGATGGAACCGGCGATCAGCCGCTGTTGTGCTTCCATTACGATCCCGATATCCTTTCCACAGCTAAGGTCGAACGGATGGCCAAACGGGCCGGTGCGGAAATCACGGGCAAATACGGACACCTGTTGGTGGATTTGGATGGCGTTCGCCATGCGCGGCATGCCCGCCAGCTCGAAGGAAAACTGTCGGCATTGAAGGGCATTGTCCATGCTTCGGTTGCTCCTTCGGGTATGGTTCAGGTCGAGTTTGAATCCGGCATAGGCGATGAGCATGCCATCCGTGACCTGCTCCGGAAATCGGGATTGCGACCACGTAGCTCCGGGAGTGGCGGTGCTGCGGAGCATGCGGCGCAAACGGACAAGGGACACGAACATGACCACGGCGGGATTTTAGGAAGCAACATCGAACTCGTATTCGCAACACTGTCGGGTGCATTGCTGGCCGCCGGTTACGGGCTATCCTACACGGGCGTTCCCGAATGGGTTAGCTTATCGTTGTATATAGCAGCCTACGTTTTCGGCGGCTTTTTCACGGCTAAGGAAGCAATTGAAACGGTGGCCAAAGGCGGGTTTGAAATCGACTTCCTCATGCTGGTGGCGGCGATCGGTGCAGCCGTACTGGGGGAATGGGCGGAGGGTGCATTGCTGCTGTTCCTGTTCAGCCTGGGCCACGCCCTGGAACACTATGCCATGGGCAAGGCGCGCAAGTCAATCGCGGCGCTTACGGAACTGGCCCCGAAAACGGCATTGCTCAAAAAGGATGGGAAGACCGAGGAAGTAGGTATCGATACCCTATCGGTTGGCGACGTCATTGTGGTAAGGCCGAACAGCAAGATTTCGGCCGATGGCGTGGTGGTATCGGGGGAAAGTTCCGTTAACCAGGCACCGATAACGGGCGAAAGCGTACCCGTGGATAAAAGCCCGGTGGATGATTCCGGAAAGGACTGGTCGGCAGTTACCGATATCAAGGATGAAAACCGGGTGTTCTCCGGGACGATAAATGGAAATAACACGCTGGAGGTGCAGGTAACACGTGTGGCCAAAGACTCAACGCTGTCACGCCTCGTTACGCTGGTCAATGAAGCACAGACGCAGAAATCACCTACCCAACAGTTCACGGACCGGTTCGAAAAAATATTTGTCCCATCGGTATTGGTGCTCGTCGTGTTGCTTTGCTTTGCCTTTTTGGTGGTCGATGAACCCTTCAGCCAAAGTTTTTACCGCGCGATGGCCGTGCTGGTGGCGGCAAGCCCGTGTGCACTGGCTATTTCAACGCCGAGTGCTGTCCTGAGCGGTGTGGCACGTGCGGCACGCAGCGGCGTCCTGATCAAGGGGGGCAGGCCGCTGGAAGACCTGGGCTCATTGACCGCGCTGGCCTTCGACAAGACCGGGACACTGACCCAGGGGCAACCCAGGCTGACCGAAGTCGTGGCACTGGACGGAACGGATGAGAACGAAGTACTCCAAATAGCCGTTGCCGTTGAAGCACTGAGCGACCATCCACTGGCCAAAGCGGTGGTACGCGATGGCCGGGAGCGTTTGGAAGGGGCGGATATATCGGAAGCCAGTGGTTTGGAAGCTGTGCATGGCAAGGGCGTGCAGGCCACCGTTGGAGGAAGCCGTATCTATATCGGTAACCTGGATTTATACGAAGATCTGGATGAACATAAGCCGACGGAAGAAATTGCAAAACAGGTGACCGGTTTGGAAGGAGGCGGAAATACGACCATGCTGATCCGGCAGGACGACCGGTATATCGGTATGATCGCCCTGATGGATACACCCCGAGCGGAGGCGAAGGTCACCTTGGAGCAGTTGAAGGACATCGGTATCCGGCGCATGGTGATGCTGACCGGCGATAACCAGCAGGTAGCCGATGCCGTCGCCAAAGAGATCGGGTTGACCGATGCCTGGGGAAGCCTGCTCCCGGAGGAAAAGGTGGCTGCCATCGATAAGCTGCGGGAACAGGAATCAAAGGTGGCAATGGTGGGTGACGGGGTAAATGACGCCCCTGCCATGGCCAAAAGCACCGTGGGGATTGCTATGGGTGCGGCCGGCAGTGACGTGGCCCTGGAAACCGCAGACATCGCACTGATGGGGGATAAACTTGAAGCCCTTCCGCTGGCCATCGGCCTAAGCAGGAAGGCCAAAGCGATTATCAAGCAGAATCTCTGGATAAGCCTAGGTGTGGTGGCAGCGCTGATCCCGCTAACCATCTTGGGCATTGCCACCATCGGGCCTGCTGTGATGGCACACGAAGGCTCTACGATGGTGGTGGTATTGAACGCGCTCCGGTTGCTCGCCTATCGTGACACAACCAGGCTTGCACATTGACGGGGGGCGTTTGAAATAATTGTCTAATATGTGTTCAATCTGTGTTAGTATTATTGCTTTGAGGAAAAAATGATTGGACATAAAGCGAATAAACTAGTATTGATATTAATAGATTATTATTACACTATTGTTTGAAGTTAACCTACTAGGGCTAGTGGAAGAATAAAAGTGAAACTGACATTGGATCGTATCTCACAAATGATATATGGTTCGAGTTGGATGCTGTTCTTTAATCTTTAAATTTAGCGCAAGAACAATGATACCAAATCTTCGGATGGTTAGTTATTACAAAGTATCGAGCGCGATTGATGAACTTGATGCTTCAAACAAAATTTGAAATACTTTTTAATCACTATCTGTAGAAATCCTTTCTCGGTCAGACAGTTGCGTAGAAAGCTATTTCAAAATATTTGTTAGTTATATTCGTCTATAAAGTGTCGAATATCAACCAACCAATTAAAATAGATAATGATGCGTGCTGCATATCAAGATAAAGCGCTATTAGTAAATATACTTTCTCGAGCCTTCGCAGTCAATGGCAGCGTCAATTATGTCGTGGGGCAAGGCGATGGACAGTTGGGACGTATCCGAGCACTGATGGCATATTCTGTGGAAGTCTGTTTCCGTTTCGGTAAAGTGTACCTTGACAGGGATAACATGGCTTGCGCACTGGTATTATACCCACATCGTAGGCAGACAACATTGCGGTCGATAGCATTGGATGTGGAACTGGTCCTCAAAGCCATCGGGTGGCGCAGGCTCCGTCGCGTGTTGCGGAGAGAGGCGCAAATCAAAAAGATACAGCCGAAAGAAGATATGGCTTACCTCTGGTTTATCGGCGTGGATCCCGCCCGGCAACAGGTAGGCATTGGCAGCGCCCTTCTACATAGTGTGATTGACGTAGCGTCACAAGACGGACTGCCGGTTTATCTGGAGACTTCCGTCACAGAGAACCTGCCGTGGTACCAACGGTTCGGGTTCACAATATATGGTTCGCTCGATATGGGTCGTCATACGTTGTACTTTATGCGACGGATGCCAGCAAAGATGGGAGGATAGATGCTTCTACCGGGTACAGAGATGCACATAGTCACCTTTGTATTCACCCTGCTGGAATGTGCGATGTTCTGTGTGCAATTGGCCCTTTACCTGATACGTCCGGCTGATCGCCACCGTAGGTATTTTCTGGTGTTAATTGGTCTACTCATCGTCTATAACATCACCGGAGGTCTGTTCCCCGATCCAACCGTCGGTATACCGGTACATATCCAAAACATCGTCGCTTATGGTACTGGCTTCCTGACAGCGGCATATTTTCCCTACTATTTCTACCGTGTATACAATTTACGGTTATTGCGTTTCCATGCGCTGTATGGAGTACCGCTGTTCCTGCTTCTGCCGTTCCTCTTGTTCTTTGTGATTAGCTATGCCTGGCATAAAGATCTCTGGTTGGCGATCCGGTATGGCGTAGTAGTGCCTTTTTATTACTCCATGGTGTTACTCTGGGCAATCCTGCGGGCCATTCGCGTAGCTTATAGGGAGAATAGAAACAAAAAGCGGTATATGGAAGAAATACTGATGTATCTGGCGGTGGCACCCTGGTCGGCCATGACGCTTATCGCTTATTTTGATTTAGGGCAGCTGACCGAGGCGCTGTTTACCAATTTGGGCTTTTTGGTCATCACTGCGCTGTTCATCTCTCGATCGGTCACCCTGAGCCGTGCCGAGCAGCGGCAACTGGACAACCTTCGACAACTGACCATGGACACGGAGGTCATCCGCATGAACTGCGCCCGCGAAATGCTTACCCCTCGGGAGACGGAAATAGCCGTTCTACTATGCCACCGTCTCAAGCGCCGTGAGATTGCGGATAAACTGTTTATATCCGGTCGGACCGTGGACAAACATAGCGAGAATATTTTCGTCAAGGTCGGAGTCACCTCCCGCGAGGAGTTGCTCGCAAAACTTAATACGCCGTCCTGACCAGGCACATAATAGGTAAAAGATACCTACCAAAGTACGCTAAACCTACGAAAGGTTCTTGTTTGCGGCACGGTAATTTTGGAGTTCCTTTTCCCTATTGTTGGGAGGGATTTACTAAAATATCGTGCCATGATAACCAAGGACATCGAAATCCTTTATTCCGGTATGACGGAACAGTTGGAATCCATTAACGGAACATTGAAAGACTCGCTTGCTAATTTGACCGACTCCCTTTCCTGCATCTCAGCTGCCATACAGCACCTGCGGCAACACCTTCGGACACATCCATTTGGGAATGAACAGGAGGAAATCCATTTTTTCAAGTACACCAAACCCCGTTTTTATTGCTGGCATATCTACATCGTGGAACTGCATCACATCCTCGGTGCCATACCCGTAGGCACAGACCAAATGGTCCGGGATTATTATATGAACGAATTGGGCGTCATTGATCGTTTTATCCGCCAACATGCATTTGAACATGAGTACTATCTTGCAGACGAAACAGTGAAGGATGACGAGTTTTTCCTTTGCCGGAACAAATCCGCTTTCTCTCCGGGGCAGGAACACCAGCCGGAAGATAACGGCTTTTCTACCGAAATGGATTATATGTTTTCCACATTCCGGGCCTACGATATGCTGCGTGATTTCATCATACGCAGGATTCGGCTACTTTACAAAAACCCAGAGAGTTCCATCATGGTCGAGTTCCTCGCCGGAAACAAACGCCGATGGTCAGGAGATAAGGTTGAGCTAATCGAAATTGCCTATGGCATTTATTACACCCAACGCATCAATGAAGGCAAAGCGGAGATTTCCGATATTGTCGGTTGGCTGGAGGACAGCCTCGACATCGATCTCGCCCAGGCTTACCGTATGTTCGTCGATATCACTCGCCGCAAAAAGGTGAGTTATACGAAGTACCTAGATGAGATGCGGGGGGCAATCCACGGCCAGATCAGGGACTCCCTGAAGTACAAGCCCAAAAAAAAGGTGTACAAAAATTAGTTATCACTTGAAAACTTCCCAATAATTTCCTGATAAAAAGACTTCCCAAGATTTCAACCTTGGTAAAAAAACCCATTTACACTTTACCCAAAACCGTTAAATTCGGTGTATTTGGTAGTTCCACCTGCCTGTCTTTCCCGCTTTTCCTGCAATCCACACATTTTTACCTTTCATACAGCCCGTAAACCATCCCCGCTATATCAGAACCGACCCAAAAACCCATGAAAAAAAATCGATACCAACATTTCCATATTGGGAAAGCCCCGTCTCCGGCCTCTCCAACTTTGACCCCATTAAAGGACTCGTTCTTTGACATTGGGGGAAGAAGCATTTCCGGCGACGAGCCGGGAATTACAGTGCAGTCGGCCGGTTCCCCGCCGCATACGTGTATGCAGCGGCACCCGTACCGATGAACCATAGGCAGCCGGTTTCGGCGGGTATGTAGTTACCCACGTGAGTATTCCCGTACAGTTCTATTTGAGAGTGTCCACTCGCGTAGCGATACGTCAATGAGACTAATAAATAACCGATTGATAGAATCACAGTACAACGATATAACTAATGAATGGGGGCCGCAGCCCCCATTTTATTCCAACATACACCAGAAAAAGAAATCATTATGGCTAAATGGATAAATGCCGAGCAAATCAAGGATCAGGTGTCACTGGTCGATTTGCTCGCCCGTCTCGGCCACATTCCGGCCTACCGTTCGGGAGGGGAACTGTTTTACAAGAGCATGCTCCGTGAGGAACGTAGCCCTTCGTTTTGTGTCAATGACTCCATGGATGTATGGTTCGACCATGGTGGTCCCGGCCGATCGGGCATCAAGGGCGGCAACATCATCGACTTCGGGCTGGCTTACTGGCATCCGGCAACCTTTCCTGAGGTTATCGAGCGCATCAGCGACGTCATGGCCATCCCCGAGCAAAGGAAATCACTGGACTACCCACAGCGGAAACGGCCCCGCCAACAGGCCAAACGTGTGGCCAACTACCGCATCGAGACCATAAAGGAGCTGGGCAGCCATCCCGCTATCACCCGATACCTGAAATCCCGCGGTATTTGGAATGCCGCCCAAGGCAGGGTCAAAGAAGTATATTATGCCATCGATAGCGGCCCCAAGCAGGGCAGGCAGTTTTTCTCAGCCGGTTGGCAGAATGAGGCCGGTGCTTGGGAGCTACGCAACCGTATCGGTAACCGGGACTTCAAGGCTTGCCTCGGCCGCAAGGCCATTACTTTCATACCGGCCGATCCTTTGCGTCTTTCCATATTCGAAGGCTTCATGGACTACCTGAGCTGGACCGCTGATAACCCCGGAACCAACGATACGGTCATCGTCCTGAATTCAGTCAACCTAATCAATGCCGCCGTGGACAGGGCACGCACCTATAAGCGGATCGACCTCTATTTTGACCGCGATGGGGCGGGCGAAGTGGCACTGCGGACTGCACAAGAAGCCCTGCCGCATGCCATTGACCGTTCCGATACCTACAGGGGGTACAACGATTATAACGAGATGCTCATGGCACGACGGGAACGCAATCTTCCGTGGGAGGAAGACCACATCTTCGAGAAGATGATGGCAACCTACCAGCGGTGATGCGACCACTTTTTTTATCACCAATCACGTCGCCAATGGGCTGGGTAGGCAGCTAAGCGATTGGCTGGGAAATTACTTTGCCAATTGGCTTTATGGGTAGCTAAGCAGCCAACCAGTCCATTAATCGGCAACATGGTCATTGGGCCAGCTTAACAATAGGCCGTTTGGCCGATAACCCACCTAAGCGATTGGCAAATCGGCTAAATAAACAGAAGGCTAGTTTGCTGATAGACTAGTTAGCTTGCAAAACGGCTAAATGATATCGTAACATGCCGAAGGGAAATATAACGCTAAGACAATCCCATTACAAACCCTCCGGTATTTTGGCACGCAGGCGCTGGCGCGCCGCAAGCCAAGATACCGGTCAGCAGCCAAAACGCATGGACTAGCGCCCCGTTGTTTTGTCAGCTGCAAGTTGTGTTTTCGGGTACCCCGAAAACCACCTTGCCTTTGCCCTGTGGCACCCCTACCGGGGAGCCTCGGACAAAGGGGGAAAAACCTGCGCAACTTGGTTTTTCTTCCAAAAGGAAGGCTAAAGATAATATTCAAGCCTATGGACAAGCCTAAAAGAAAGCCCGGAAGGCCACCCATGCTGACCGGAAAACGAACCCGCCTGATAAAAGCCAAACTTACCGAAGAGGAATATAATAGGCTTCTGGAAATCCAGAAAACCTCGGGCTTGAATAGGATGGAACTCATCCGCAGACAGGTACTCGGTAACCGCTTGGCCATGGCCGTCAACGCCAATGAACTGCTGACCGCACTTGATACCATCGGTGCCGAGCTGGGGCGGGCAGGCAATAACATCAACCAGCTGGCAAGGCATGCCAACCTGCTTAACAGGCAGGGCAGGCTTAGACCGGAAGTCGTGGCTGAATTCAACCGCCTGTTCAATGGCTATATCCATACCCAACGGGAACTGGAAAAGCAGATCCGCCAGTTACTCCGGGGAATGAAATGAACCTAACAACCGTACGATGATTGTAAAGATTCTCAAGAAGTCCGCCACATTCAAGGCCGTCCGTTACAACACGGGCAAAGTCGAGAAGGACCGCGGGGAATTACTGCTCGTCCGGAATTTCGGTGCGCTGGAGGGGATGGAAAACCTCCGCCCCCAAGATTACATCAACTATCTGGAAGCGGTATCCGCTCGCAGCACCCGTACCAAATACCCCCAGTTCCATGTAGCCATTTCCACCAAGGGAAGGCAGCACAGTAAAGGGGAGCTGGCCGATATCGCGCAGCAATGGATGCGGGGCATGGGCTACGGCCAGCAGCCGTACCTGCTCATCTTCCACAAGGACACGGCCAACAACCATGTCCATGTGGTATCCACGCGTGTCGGACGCGACGGCAAAAAGATATCCGACAGGTACGAGAAGCTTCGGGCGTACCGTGTGCTAAACCGGATCATGGGTGAGGACGAAAAGAGGGCCGTCGCAAACGACCTGCATAGGGCACTGTCCTATAGTTTTTCCACCCGTGCCCAATTCATGATGGTCCTCGAAGCCCAAGGGTACGCACTTGCACTGAAAGATACCCGGTATGCCGTCTCCAAATTCGGCAGGGAACTCGCCAGCCTCGACGTAGCGAAAGTGGATAACCGGATTTCGGCACGGGAAAAGGACAAGGGTAGGATTGCACAGATAGGGGCAATCATAGCGCGATACCGCCACGAATACGACCCGACCCCGTATCCCAGCGATGGCGGGTACTCCTCGGCACTCGCTGAATTCCTCCGTGGGAAATTCGGGTTACAGGCCGTTTTCCACGGCAAGGGTGGAAAGCCCCCTTATGGATATACCCTTATCGATCATGCTGGCAAAGCCATCTACAAAGGGGGAGAGATTATGCCGCTGGCCGAATTTACAGGCCGTGCCCCCGGACACGAACCCCCCGGACATACCGGCGCACACAGCGAAACCCCCATGCACCGGCGGTGGGATACAGACGGGCGATACGATACCGCCAGCCGGAACCCATCCGGCGACGGACCCGATGAAACAAGGCAGGCTGGGCAACCGTACGCCGACCCCGGTGTAGCCGCTCCCGAACTGGACATCAGCATCTCGGACGATATCGACGATGAGGCCGTCCTCGGGCGTAACCGCCGCAGGAAGCGTAAGGCACGCACCAACACCAGATAGTTTTTTATTAACCCAAAACACCCACACCATGGTCATATTGATAGGAAACCAAAAGGGCGGCGCAGGCAAGAGTACGCTCACCCTGCTGCTGGCCAATTACCTCACCGAATCCCATAAACGCAAGGTCACCGTGCTCGACATGGACTACCAGCAGTCCGTCTCCGCAAAATACGAAAAGGCAAAAGTGCTGGATAACGACCCTCCCTATGAGGTTATGGCGGCTGACCTGACCCACTTCCCGATGATGCTCGAAGTACTCACGGCAAACCCCGATGAAACGGTATTGATCGACCTGCCCGGCAAGATGGATGACGATGGGCTGATACCCGTTATCCTCTCTGGCGACCTCATCCTATGCCCGTTCAATTACGACGAGTTTTCCGTCGACTCGACCCTGCTCTTTGCCATGGTCGCAGGCAGGATCAACAACCGCGCACCCACGGTCTTCATCCCCAACCGCATCAAGGCCAACGTCCGCTACGACACCCGCCAGCAGGTGGATAAGGTGCTGGCCGGATTCGGTACGGTGAGTCCGGCAATAGCCGAACGCATCGACTTCCAGCGCGTGGATACCCTCCACACGCCGGCAATCGTCCTACCGGCCGTGCTGCCGGTGCTTGACCTGCTCTACAGCAACTATATCGATAAAGGAGGGGCCGTATGAATGAAATAAAATCACTCGCGGACCAACTCCGGGAACGGATGAGAACAGGGGAAGCGGAAAAAAAGGCACCACCGCCTGCTAAAGAAAAAAGTGTCGGCCCCGCTTTGAATGCCCGGCCCAAAAAACCTCCGAAAACATCTCCCGCCGGGCAAAAGGCCGCGGCATTCTTCCGTGATATCGAGGCGTTCAAGATCGAGGTCACCGAAAAGAGCATGATCCGCGTCGACGCCCGCACCGTGAACCTGCTCAAGCGCATCAAACTTGTCAAGGGCATAGATATGAACCGCTTTATCGTCTATGCCCTGCACCAGTACCTCAGCCAGCATCCCTGGCTTCCCGGACACATCCAAGAAACCCTTAAAAAATCAGAACCATGAACTGGACAACCTTTCTTATTACACTCACCCTCGCTTACCTTGCCTATTATGGCCTCAACCTCCTATTCGACCTACTGGTGGCCCGGAGGCTACCAAAAGTGGACAGTACCGACGAAGTGCTCTATTTCGATGAGGACGCCACACCACAGATCATCGAGCCTTCCGATACACCTGCCCCGGAAACCGGTCCCACCGCAGCACTGCAATCCGAATCCCCGGAACCGGAACCGTCAGCTGCACCACCCGCGCCGCCACAGGGTCTGTCGGGCAAGTTATGGTCCACAGGTGCCGTTGGGATCAAGGAACTCTTCGGACTGGCAAAGGACAATCTGGTCGAGTATACAGGAGACATATCCTATGGATAACATGCCGGGAAACGCCCGGCTACTGGTGGCCGCGGCCGGCCTCCTTTCCTGCCTGCCGGTTCTCACCGGTGCCCAGCCGGGCATCAACGATTTCTACAGTGCATCGGGTGAGATGCACCGCTGGTATTTCTCCCTGTCCGATCTGGTACTGGTCATCGGCGCCATTTCAGGGATACTCGGCGGCCTGCGCATCTATGCCAACTGGCAGTCGGGCAAACACCACCACATCGATGCGCAGGTAATGGGCTGGTTTCTATCCTGCCTTTTCCTCATCCTCGTCGGCACTTTCCTCAAGGCCCTTTACGGGGTCAACTGAACTGATTTTTTCACAACCCTCTAATTTTCATCCAATGACATCACGAATCCAGAAAATGTCCGTGTCCGCGGTGCTTATCCTTGCCGCGGTCCAATCCGCCCTTGCACAGGCCGGTGGCGGTACCACAGGTATCAACGCCGCGACATCCTCGCTCACCAGCTACGTCGATCCCGTCTCGACACTGACACTGGCCATCGGTGCCGTTGTCGGCATCATCGGCGGCGTCCGGGTCTACATCAAGTGGAACTCCGGCGATAACGATATCAATAAAGAGCTGATGGGCTGGGGCGGCTCCTGTCTCTTCCTTGTCCTTGTATCGGTGGTCATCAAAGCCTTCTTCGGCGTCTGATGATACGCAGGTTCTCCATATACAAGGGGCTTCAGAAGCCCCTCGTATATCGGGGGTTCAAAGGTAAGTTCATCGGCTGGGGCATCGGGTCGCTGGCACTGGGCCTGGTCGGCGGCGGGCTGACCGGCGCACTCACCAACATGTACCTCGGCGGGCTGGTGACCATCCTGGCCATCGCCGGCGGGCTCACCTTCACCTTCCATCGCCAGAAGGGTGGCCTCCACGACAAAACCCGTAGTAAAGGCACAATCATCCATCCCGTACACCTCAAAAAGAATTATGCAGACACATCACCCTAAGACGGCATTCCGCATGCCCTACGCAGGCATAGACCATTACCGGGGCGAAGCCCTGCTCTATGGCGAACGGGGCGACTTCTCCGCTGTGTTCCGCATCCGCAACCCCGTCATGCAGTACGGGGCCGACCCGGAACCCTACACCGCCTACCACGGCGTGCTGCTCAACCTGATCAAGATACTCGGGGAAGGATACATTATCCAGAAACAGGATATCTTCTCCCGGAAAACCTATCAGGCGGCTGCGGCAACCGAATTCCTCGGGCAGAAGTATAACGAGCACTTCCACGGCAGGGAGTATACAGCCATCACCACCAACCTCACCATCACCCGGCAGGTCAAACGCGGGGCCTTCTACGTCCACGACCCCCGGGCATTGGCCGATTTCGGGCAACACATGGAGAAACTGGCCGACCTGCTCCACGGGGCGGGACTGCAGCCCTACCGCCTCAGCGAACGGGAGATCCAAACCTACGCATCCCGCGTGCTGGCGATGGACTTCGCATCGGAAAACATCGTGCTGGACAACCTGTCCACAGGCGACGGCCAGCTCGGCATGGGCGACCGTGCCGTGCGGAGCATCAGCCTGATCGATACCGATACCATCGACCTGCCCGGCGAAGTGGGTACCTATTCGCAGCGGCAGGATAGCCGTAACCTACGGGATTTCCCGGTGGACAACCTCTTCTTCCTGCACGGTGTGCCGGATTACCGCTGCATCATCTACAACCAGCTCATCGAAATACCCGGTCAGCAGGTAACGCTCAATAAACTCGAACTTAAGCGCAAGCGGCACTCGGGCGTGCCTGACCCGGCAAACCTGATGTGCGTGGAAGACATCGACCAGCTGCTCGTGGATGTGGCACGTGAGAACCAGCTGCTCGTAAACGCCCACTACAACATCGTTCTCTGTGCCGACGGAGGGAAGATCGGCAAAGCGGCCAACTACATCGAAGCTGCCCTTTTCCAACAGGGGATCATCCCCTCGCGCAACGCCTATAACCAGTTGGAATTGTTCAGGACAGCATTGCCGGGTGGGGGCGTGGAACTCAAAAAGTACGACTGGTTCCTCACCACCTCCGATGCCGCTGTCTGCCTCCTGTTCAAGGAATCCCTGCAGACCGACGAGGACTCGGACTTCCTGATACGCTTCACGGACAGGCAGGGCCTGCCGGTGGCAATCGACCCATCGGATCTGCCCATGCGGACCGGACGCGTCAACAATCGGTCAAGGTTCACTTTAGGGCCGTCAGGGTCGGGGAAATCCTTTTTCATGAATGCGCTGGTCGAACAGTACTGCCGCTACAACATGGATGTCGTCATCGTCGACACCGGGGACTCCTACTCCGGGCTTTGCAGTTACTACGGCGGTAAGTACATCACCTACACCGAGGAAAAACCCATTTCGATGAATCCCTTTGCCATTTCGCAGAAGGAGTTTAATCTCGAAAAGAAGGATTTCCTCAAGACCCTGATTGCCTTGCTTTGGAAAGGGGCGGAGGGGCAGCTTTCCCAGATTGAGGATACCGTGCTGTCCAATGTCCTCTCGTCCTATTATTACGAGTACTTCTGGCTCGATCCCGGTCGACAGAACCCACGCAGGCCCAAAACGCTCAACTTCGATTCCTTCTACACCTATTCGGTGGAACGGATACAGGAGATTACCGAACAGGAAGCCATCACCTTCGACCTTGACGAATACCGCTACGTGCTGCGCAAATTCCACACCGGCGAGGAATTCGGTACCGTGCTCAACGAGGCCGCTGATTCCTCGTTGTTTTCCGAACGCTTTATCGTGTTCGAGATCGACAACCTCAAGGAGAACAAAACCCTGTTCCCCATCGTGACCCTGATCATCATGGACGTCTTCCTACAGAAGATGCGCCACCGGACCTCGCAACGTAAAGCCCTCATCATAGAAGAAGCGTGGAAGGCTATCGCAAGTCCCCTGATGGCCGGATACATCCTCTACCTATACAAGACCGTCAGGAAGTTCTGGGGCGAGGTCATCGTGGTCACCCAGGAGCTGGGCGACATTCTCGGCAACCCGATCGTCAAAGACAGTATCATCGCCAACTCCGACACGATATGCCTGCTCGACCAGAACAAATTCCGCGAAAACTATGACGCCATCGCCAAACTGCTCTCCATCACCGAGACCGAGCGGCGCAAGATTTTCACCATCAACCAACTTGAAAACAAGGACGGGCGCGGCAGGTTCAAGGAGGTCTACATCCGCCGGGGATCGACCGGGGAAATCTACGGCGTGGAAGTGTCTCTGTACCAATATCTGTGCTACACCACCGAGAAGCCCGAGAAGAATGCCGTATTGGCCTACGTCAGGGCGCATGGTGATTACCAGACGGCTCTCGAAGCCTTCGTCAGCGATATGCAGGCCAGCGGTCTCAAACTAAGTGCATTCGTCGCGGCGGTCAACAGATCCGGCCAACCGCTGGTGCCCGAAAATAATCCATCCATTATCAAATAACAGACTTTCCTGCAATGAGAAAACTATCCACCCTTATGGGCATGGTCTTCCTTTCGGTACACCTGCATGCCCAGATTTATATCGACCCCGCAGTGGCTGCCGCAACCGGCGCACATGCCGCCGTCATCAACGGCCAACTCAACACCACCAATGATAACCTTACGCTCATCCAGCGTGGACAGCTTGCTGTAACCGGGCAGCTGGTCATCGTCAATGACCTGCAGGACAAGATTTACAAAGGCCTCAGCGAGGTATCCGCAGCGGTGCGTAACCTGTTGGCCATAAAGGATATCGCGGATATCGGAACCGACATCGTCCGGGACGTGGGAAGGGCAACGGATATCGCCCGCAGCAACCCCGCACTGCTTCTTTTTGCAGAGGAAGGCGCACGAGAGTTCAAAAACAGGGCAACCGCACTGGCCACCGAGGTCGGCTCCTTCGTCACCCGCGGTGGGCGCGATAACCTCATGGACTCCGGCGAGCGTGCCAAGCTGCTGAACCGGATCGTCACCGAACTGACCATCCTCCGGGGCGTGGCCTATGGCATGTACCGTTCCATGTATTGGGCACAGCAGCGCGGTATCCTGAATTCGCTGAACCCCTATGCGGGCTTCATCAACATCGACAAACGCATCGCCGACGACATCGTCAGGAACGCCAAATACCTAAAGCAATGAGAACGTTTATTTTCATTGCCTTTCTCCTTTTGACAGGGATATCCAAGGGTGGTTACGCCCAGCTGAATGTCGAACTGCTGCACCAGCTCGTGCAGCATAGCAAAGACGAGTACGAACGGCAGACAACCGCCCGGAACAGGCAGGCCGTTGCCTCGGCAAACGAAGAAGTCAACCGCTCGAAAATGGATGTGCTTAAACAAAAGTACCGCACGCTGCAAAGCCGATTCCACACCATCGGGCTCGCCATCGATGCGACCCGGATCGGTTTGCAGGCCGCGCCGATTATACGGGAAATCGTAGACCAGCAGGCATCCATCGTCAGGTTGGCAGGGCAGGACCCGCTGCTCATATCCCTGGCATACGGGGCGGAGGCCGATCTAGCCGACAGGGCATACCGGCTCAGCCGCTACCTCTACGCGCTGGCCATCAGTATCGGCGACGTCAACCAGATGAAGGCATCCGACCGAAGGCTCCTGTTCGGCCACGTGCTGACAGAACTCCGGCTGATTGCCGGGACTTCACGGGGACTTGCGGCCAGTATGTACCATGCTGGCCACAGTCGGGAAAACGTATCCATGAATCCTTTCGGGGGGTACGTCAACCGTGACCGCCAGCTGGTAGACAACATCCTTGACAAACTCAAACAGATCCGCCGATGAACACCATGAAAACAGCCCTGCTGCTACTGGCAATGAACATGCTCGGAACGTCTTTTGCCAATGCCCAGAGTTACGTTACCATCATCTACGACAGCAAGCACCTAGCCATCGTGGGCGCGAACGCCGCTGTCCGCTCTACCGCCGAGATTGCCCACAACAGCTACCTGAAAACCATCAGGGAGCGGCTGGATGACATCAACGTCAATGTAAGCGCCGTGGTCGCTGTACAGGATATGATCCATCGCTCCCTTACCGAAGTCGACCAGGCCCTGAAATCCGGGCTGACCGTCCAGCAGATCGGCCGGATTAGCAGCGAGATCATCCGCGAATGCAACGGAATGGTACAGACGGCAAGGGACGCGCCCCATCTGCTGCTATTTGCCGAAGACGTTGCGCGACAGATGAAGGACCGTGGGGTGGCGCTCGTGGCGGAAGTTTCCGATTTCGTACTCAAAGAGGGGCAGAATGTGCTGATGGACTACGGAAAGCGCGATGCCCTGCTACGCAAAATCGTCCTTGAACTCCGGGTCATGCGCTCGCTCGTATATAGCATGCACCGATCCATGTACCTCGCAAAAGTCAAGGGGATATTCCGTACGCTCAACCCTTACGGCCAGTTCGTCAACCGGGATAAACGCTTGGTGGACGACATCATCTTTAAAATCAATTCACTAAATGACAATTGACCATGAACATGCACCTTTTCATATGGCCACTGCTCTGCCTGCTGTTCCTGACGGAAGCGTCGGCACAGACCGTTAAATACCAGACCGACAAACATATCGTCAACCAGCAGGAACGCATGGTCTTCAAACAGTGGGACCGCGATAAATTCACCCCAAAAAGAGGCTTCCTAAGCCTCAATTACCAGTATTGGATCACATGGGCGTTGCATCCCCGTTACCCCCGGACCGACAGACGTCCCCTCAGCCTGTCAGGTCCGCAGACACTCCGGCTGCTGTTCGTGTCCGCCATGAAGAGCACCGAAGAAGCCTACAAAAAACATGCGGATACCCTACGCCATACCGCCGTCGCCGAACTGGCGAACCATGCAGGTGCCGTATCCGGGAGCGATCCGCTCTGGATGCTCTATTACAGCCATGAGTTCCGGCCACTCACCGGGGGACAGGGGGGCGATGCCCTTGACGGCAGTACGGCTGAAGTACGGGATTACCTTACCCGTACCGGCGCACTGGAATGGTACCTTGAGGAATCCATGGCACTGGCCGAACGGTTGGAAGGGGCAAGAACCACCGATATCGACCGCGGCTCGCGCATCATGGCCTACCACCGCATGCTCGGCGAATACCGCAAACTCCAATCGGTATGGGAAACAAAGAAACAGCGTGCCGGCCTGTACCTCAAACTGGCACGAGCCAACCGGGACATCCGGGGATTCCCTCAGTCCATCAGCATTACACCCGGCAGGTCGGACATACGAACCGCAGACGACATCCTCCGGAAATCCAAACTCTAAAACAAGCACAATGAACCTTACGAATCTACTAACGGGCGGCTTCCGGTTGCAGGGGCAGCCCGTCAGCGTGCCGGACTCCTTTAAGGATACCTTCAACTTCTTGCAGGGGAACGGCGTCTACGAGGAAGGCATGATGCACTTCCTCAGGCAGATGAAAAATACCATCTGGACACATTACGATGCCTTCATCGCCGATGCACAGGCGCTCAGCGCCATCTTTATGCTCATCTTTTTCGCCATCAAGATCTACGAGATGATGGCGGGTGATAAGCAGCTGGAAATCATGCCCCTGCTCCGGCCATTCGGGTTGGTCATGGTCATCCTCTGGTGGCCCACCTTCACGCGTGTGGTGGCGTATCCCACCGACATCGTATCGGCAAAGACCGAGGCCCTGTTCGATGGAAGCCAGACCGAGGTCAACAACCTCCGCTTACAGCGGGCCAAACTCATGGTGGACATCACCGACCAATTGCTCACCGTGGAGGCTGAGACGGAAACGGCAAGGATCGAAGCTGATACGTGGTACGAAAAGTCTTGGGAGTCCGTCAAGTCTTCGGTAAAGGAGGGATTCGCCTCGGTATGGAACCCCATCGTCGAAATGAGCAACCGGCTCAAGGTCAGCTGGCAGCTCCTGATGACATCCCTCCTCGAAACCCTTGCCGTATGGCTGCTAAGGATTTGCGTATACGTCATCTTCATCATCCAGATCATCTTCTCGACGGTACTCATCATCCTTGGCCCGTTCTCGGTGGCGGCCAGCATCCTGCCCGCTTTCCGCGATTCCTTCAGCACTTGGATAGCCCGCTTCATATCGGTAAACCTGTATTCCGGCATCGCCTACCTTGTCCTGTACGTATCCTCGCTTTTCCAGCAATACGCCATGGAAGCCGAAATCACCCGCTATCAGGAACTGGTCGGAACGGCAGGCCCGGACATCGAAAAATTAAGCTGGTTCGCCGGCAATGGAATCCTGTCATTCGGCATGGTCATCGGCACGTTCATCATCGGTGCGCTGACCATGCTCACCGTCCCCAGCATCTCCACATGGATTATCTCGACCTCCGGTATCTCATCGGCAGCATCCACCATGGGCAGGGGGGCTTCGGGCATGTCGCGCATGCTCGGCAGGGTATTGACAAGGGGAATCAAAAAATAGAAAACACACATGATCATCAAGAACATAGAAACCAAGGTGAAACTCGCCACGTTCCTCTCGGCGGGCAGCCTCATCGCCGCAGTGCTGATGGTGCTGGGCGTATCCTTCTTTGCCTATAGGCAGGTGGTGGACGCACGGAAAAGCATCTATATCATGGACGCCGCAAACGTCCCCGTGCCCGCAAGGCAGACCGATGTGCAGATGAACCGCGAAGCCGAATACCGCTCCCATGTGGGCCGTTTCCATAGCCTTTTTTTCTCATTGACACCCGACGACAAATTCATCGAATACCAGATGAGGCAGGCGATGTACCTGATCGATGAGAGCGGTGCCCTCCAGTACAACAACCTCAAGGAAAAGGGTTTTTTCAGTTCCATCCTTTCCTCTAGTGCTGTACTGACCATCCGCACCGACAGCATCCTCATCGATATGTCCAAACGCTACTTCCGCTACTACGGAACACAGAAAATCGATCGCCGCAGCTCCGCCATCATGCGCTCGCTGGTTACCGAAGGCTACCTCAACGACCTCGAAATCCGCTCCGAAAACAACCCCCATGCCGTATTGATTACGGGATGGAAGACACTCGAAAACAAAGATATCCGACATGTACAGAAAAACACCTTTTAATCCCGATACCGGTCAAGGCCGGGGCGTCCGCCGCGGTATCCAACGGTTGGGCAACGGCTTCCGATCATGGGTGGAGCGGCACCCCCTGCATGCCCTTGCCGCCATGCTCGCCTGTATCCTGGTTTCAGGTATCGTCGCCTTTACCATCATGCGTCCGGGCTCGCCACCGGGGTTGGCGGCCCTTCCACAGCCTCCGCCAAGCAGCGCGGACCGTGCCATCGGTGGGATCTTGCGCACATACGGAACGCTACGGGAGATTTCCGGAATACAGCGGGAGATACAGGCCATCATCGAAAAGGACAGCCTCGGAACGGCCGATAGCGTCCGGCTCATCGAAGCATTGCAACGCTACGAGCGTTTGCAGCAAAACATATCCGAAAACAAAAACAGTGAACCATGACCATAGATTTCAGAAAGCCGCGGTACGTTATACCGCTTATCGTGTTACCGTTCCTCTGCATATTTTTTTACATATACAAGGGCAGCTTCGATAAGGAACAGGCCCCGCAGGCGGGCAGGGAATCCCTGCAAACCGATCTGGCCGGGGTATCCGAACAGGTGCGGAGCCGTACCCTGTCGGACAAACTGGAAGCTTACCGTGACCAGTACCGGCAGGGGGACGGTTATACCGCCATCGGGCATATCGGGGAAGAGCAGGTGGAAACCGAAGCCCCCAATACCCTTTATAACGAACAGGAGCGCCGTATGCTGGACTCCATCGACCGTGCCATGAAAGCACGATACGGCAATCCGCTAACCGGGGAACCTCCCTCTGCGGCAGACCCGGAACTGTCCACGGTTTCGGGCGATCCCCACGAAAAAGCGTTGCAGGAAGCGCTCGCTGCCATGGGCCAACCATCCTCCCTAGAACCGGGAACACCTGACCCGGTCGACCAGCCCGACCCCATGGAACTCTTCCGGCAGCAGATGGAAATGGTCGACAGCATGGCGAAAGCGAACGATCCCGAATACCGTGCCGAACAGGAACGCATCAGGCAGGCCGAGCTGCACGCCCAGCAGGAGCGGGAAGCCATGGCCAGCAAACTCGATGTCACCAAAGTATCCGGCCCGGCCGCGGTATTCAACACGGTAAAGCCCGAAAGCGAAGAAACCCCCATCACAGCCATCGTCGATCAGGATATAAAGGGCTACGCCGGATCAAGGCTCCGCATCCGCCTGCTTGACGACATGATGGCCGGGCGCTTCCTTATTAAAAAGGGAACCTATATCTACGCACAGATTTCCGGCTTTAGCGGACAGCGCGTCAACCTCACGGTCACTTCCATCATGAATGGGCAGCACATCCTCCCGGTAAGGCTGGAGGTCTATGACCATGACGGATTGCCTGGGCTTTACGTTCCCGCCTCAGCCTTCAGGGAGTTCACACGTGACCTCGGCGGCGGTGCCGGTCAGGGAATATCCCTCCAGCAGGCGGCCGAGAACAACAGCCAGCTGGTCATGAGCATGCTTCAGAAGATGTTCCAATCGACAAGCACCGCCGTAAGCAGGGTCATCCGCCAGAACAAGGCCAAGATAAAGTACAATACGCTCGTTTACCTTATTGACCCCGAGGAACTCCGAAACAATCAAAGCAACTACTAAAACCCACATATAATGAAGACATTCATCATGATCCTGTCCCTGATATTCACAGGGACCCACCTTTACGCACAGCAAAATGCCCGGACCTACCGTAGCGAACTGCCCGGCATCGTCATGGATGGCCGTAGCTCCCTGCACATCATCTCACCCGAACCCATCCGGTACGTGGACATCTCGACGCATGGGGTAGCGGGCGACCTTCCCGAACCCAACGTCCTGCGGCTTAAATGGCTGGCTGACTCCGTAGGGGAAAACGCTGGCCCACCTTATGACCTCGGGGTGGTCACGGTCATCGGCGAAAGTTTCATGGCCCAATATGGACTCCGGGCAAACCGGACCGTATCCGGGGGTTCACTGACCACCAGCTTCCGCATACTGCCCCATCACACCCAACCGCTCCACGTTCCGGTGGAACTTACTACCCCCGAACTACGCCGACACGCGATTTCGCTACTTGCCTCGCGCAAAGCATCCGCTGTCAGCAAGGCAAGCGATTACGGTATCCACGCCCGGTTGAACAGCGTCTACACGGTCGGTGACCTCGTACTGCTGGACATCACTTACCTCAATACGACCAATCTCGCATATGGTATCGACGAAATGCGTTTCAAGATCGAGGATAGAAAGATAACCAAGGCCACCAACGTGCAGTCAATCGAAATCAAACCCGTTTGGCAGCTTTACCCGCTTGGGACATTCAAGCGGAGTTACCGGAACATCTATGCACTGGAAAAGGTCACGTTCCCGGAAAACAAGGTCCTGAATGTCGAGCTCTCCGAAAAGCAGATTTCCGGCAGGACGATAACCTTGAAGATAAGGTACAGGGATATCCTCCGGGCAGATACCTTTTAACGCCTGATGTATTGATTATGGAAAATTTGGAAGGAACCGTGGTCATGGTACATCCCGGCCTCACCACCGATCCCGTGAACATGCAGGGGCATATGGGAACCATTACCCATCTCGTCGGCGAAGGCCGTCTCGCCTACGTCAGGTTCAAGGACAACGTAATCGGCCTTTACAACACCGATGCCCTGTTGATGCTAATCCCCCCTGACATGGTAGTGGATAAATTACGCGGTGACATTGAATTATTCGAAATGGATGCCGCGGAAGTCGTCGACATTTTTGAAATGTATCAGCTTCATGCGACCGGGATACCGGAAGTCCAGCAGGAGGCACTTGATTGGGCAATGACCCATGATAGGATTTCAAAAGTCATCGTATTCACCGTCGATGAAAGGATCGGGTTTATAGTAGACAGACCCGCCGACCGGCAACAGAAACCGGGGAGGGGGCTTTAATAGCCCCTAGCCTTTTTCCCCTTAATCCGCGGAAGCGCAGACCTGCCTTCCGGCCATTCAAACCACATCATTTATGGATGAACCCCGAATAGGGCTCCTTCCAGCCTTTATAAACAAACACGATGGAAGAAACCAAAGAACAGCAAGCGATGCACCGCTTCCTGCAATTCGCGATATACCTATCCGTGGCCATCGACGTCCTGATGTTCATCTACGCTGAAAAGGTTATCGTCAGCCCAATAAGCGAACGCTACGGGCTTTCCCACTTCCTCGCGCGCATGGCGCGGATTGCGATCTATGACTTCCCGCTGAACAGTAAACTGTTTACGCTGGTCCTGATCTGTCTGGTGTCCATCGGGACACTTAGCCGCAAGGAAAAGGACCTCAATCCCAAAAACGCCATCGCCTATCCCCTCGCCGCTGGATTGGTATTGCTGATGGCAAGCCTCTGGTGCTATGGCAGGCCCGGTCATTGGCCCATCCCTTATACAAGCTGGTACGATCTGGGCTACATCGCATGCTCCGTCACTGGGACACTGCTCCTGCACGTTGCCATGGACAATGTATCTAAAATCATCGGCTCACGGTTGGGCAAGGACCGCTGGAACGTGGAAGAGGAATCTTTTATGCAGCCTACCAAACCCAAGACCACGCCCTACGCGGTCAACATCCCTATGCTGTTCTATTATAAGCGGAAAGTACGCAAGGGATTCATCGTACTTGAGAATTTATTCCGCGGAGCGTTGGTCGTAGGCACACCGGGATCAGGTAAGAGTTTTTCTGTTTTCATGCCGATTATCCGCCAGCTTGTTGCCTTGCAGTGGACACTCTGCATATTCGATTTCAAGTTCCCCGACCTCGGGAAAGTGGCCTATTACCACTACCTGCTCGGTAAACAGCAGGGGAAACTGAAGGATTTCCAGTTCCACGTAATCAACCTGAATGAGCCCGAGAGAAGCAGGCGCGTCAATCCGTGGCGCAGCGATTACCTGCAGACCCTCGCCGATGCTTCGGAAACCGCGGAGGGGCTCGTGGAAGCCATGAAAAAAGGGGATAAGTCGGGCGGCAGTGACCAGTTCTTCACCCAGTCCGCCATCAATTTCCTCGCGGCCTGTATCTACTTTTTCAGCAAGCACGATGGTGGGATATACTCCAGTTTCCCGCATGTGCTGGCCTTCCTCAACCGTTCATACGAGGAAATATTCACGGTGCTGTTCAGCAACAGGGAACTCGGATCCCTGCTCTCGCCGTTCATGACCGCGTACAAGGCGCGTGCCTTTGACCAGCTCGAAGGGCAGGTCGGTACCCTTAAGATTTTCATCAGCCGCCTGGCCACCAAGGAGACCTTCTGGGTTTTCTCCGGTGACGACTTCGATCTCAAAGTCAGTAACCCCGAAGCACCCTCCATATTGGTGCTTGCAAGCAACCCGAATACACAGAGCATCAACTCAGCGTCCTATTCGGTCGTCATCAACCGGATCAGCAGGCTGGTCAATTCAAGGAGGAATATTCCGGTGGGACTCGTGGTGGACGAAGCGCCTACCCTGTATATGCACCGTGTCGAAAACATCATTTCCCAGGCGAGAAGCAATCGCGTGAGCGCCATTCTCGGGGTGCAGGAATTGACGATGTTCAAGCAGCAGTACGGTAAGGAAACTGCCGCAACCATCACCTCCATCGTCGGTAACATCCTCAGTGGTTCCGTCCGGGACAAGGATACCCTCGAATGGATGGAACGGCTATTCGGAAAGGTCAAACAACAGGGGGAAAGCATTGCCATCGACCGGACAAAAACGTCCCTGACCATCAACGAAAACCTCGAACCGCTCATACCCGCAGGGAAAATCGCTTCCCTTAAGGCCGGTGAGATGGTCGGCATCCTCGCATCGGACGCCGTGGACAAATACACGGGCAAGTTTGAGACTTCCGCGGTGAACTGCCGTGTTGACCTCGACCTGAAGGCCATCAAAGCCGAGGAGGAAGCCTACCGGGAGCTACCCGTCTTCTACGACTTCCGGGGGCGGAAGGATGAAATCCTGCTGCAGAACTTCCACCGCATCAATACCGAGGTGCAGCATATCGTGGCCCGGTACAAACCACCCGCACCACCCCGGCCCCAGCAGCGTGGTCATGGTTCCATGCGCCCCGGATTCAGGAAATAAGCTATTCGTCAAAAACACATCCCATCATGAAAGATTTAATAGACAAACCCGTACTCGTGCATCCGCACCTCACTACCGACCCCGCCGAAAGGCAAGGGCAGCTCGGCACGATCTCCCATGTGAGTTATGACAACGAGGTCATAGAGGTCAGCTTCGCGGACGGACACAGGTCGCTCTATGGCACCGACGCATTACTGGTACTCAAGCCGCACAGCGAACTGTTCCGTGAATTGATGGATGCCCTCAAACAAGTGGGGCCGCAGGATTTCAAAACCCTGCTCCGCATCAGTATGATTCTGGAAAACGGAACGCCGCGCCAGCACCACGAGGCGCTTGGCATGGCACTCGTAAACGAACAGGTCCTCCGTTTCGCCACGACCCCTTTATCCAGCAGGCTGGAACTCACCCTCCCGCAGGACAGGGACCGGTTTTGGGAGAAAGGAGCCGGACGATGACCAAACACGGGTTGTATCTGCGACGGTTTGCCCTCTCATTCGTCCAGTTGCTACTTTGCCATGTTTCAGCCGCGCAGCCGTTGTTGTCCGGCTACAACGTACCCAATCCGATCGGGCCTACGCGGACCGGACCGGTGATACCAGTTACCGAACGATGGTTGGAGCCAAAAAAGCATATCCCCGCACAAACGGAGGTCTGCATGCCATTGGATACCTACCGGATTACCTCTCGCTTTGGCAGGCGTACGCACCCCGTGACCGGAAGGCCGGATTTCCACAACGGAGTCGATCTGGCTGCACGTGCGCAGGTGGTCCACGCCATCATGGAAGGGATGGTAACGGCCACCGGGTACCAGCCGCAATTGGGTAACTATGTCCGCATCGACCACGGCAGTGTGCATAGCATATATGGCCACCTATCAGGTTCGGTGGTCAGGCGCGGACAACGTGTTGCCGCAGGACATCCCTTGGGGGTGACAGGCAGAACCGGACGCGCCACGGGCGAGCACCTCCATTTTGCCATCCAAAGGAACGGAACATACATCAATCCGTTGAAGTTCCTCCGGACCCTCATCGAAAATAACGTAAACAAATAAAAACGATTAATTATGGACAATCAATTTCAGGAAAGCGATCTCCCGATAGGGGAACTCCGCAAACTCGGCCTCATCCAGAACGGGAAACCCATTCTCTCCGGCGAGGACATCGATGCCCTGCTCGGGGGGCACCGCACCGAACTCATCACCCTGCATAACCTCCACGCGGACGGTATCAATATCAGGAAAATCGATGCCAAGCTCTCGCTGGAGCGTATGCCCAATGGTCATGTAACCGTCCAGTTGCATCCCATCTACCGGGAAACAAAGAAGCATCCCCTGCTGATTGATATTGAGGCCGACCAACTGGAGCGGGGAGCGTTGACGAATGTGCTCAAGACCTATCAGGCACCCGATGGGAAAAAAAGGTCATGGCTGATTGAATACGACCCGCAAACCCGCGAGTTTATCTCCTCCGACCCGGAAAAAGTGCAGATACCCGAGCAGGTCAACGGGGAAACACTGACCGAACTGCAAAAGGAACACTACAGGGACGGCAGTGTAATCGAGCTGTCAGACGGTACGCTATTGCAGCGGCGGGCAAGCAGCCGGAGCGGTGTAACCTCCAACAGGTCGGCACTTGTCTTTTCCCTATTGCTCGACGGCGGTATATCCTACCTGCTCCTGCGTGGGCTTGGCAATATCACAAATAGCTGGACGGAACAGAAAGACCCTTACACAGAGGGTTACAAAAAGGCCATTCAGGAGATGCAGGAGCGTCAACAGGGAACGGGAAAAGACGCGGAGGAAAACCAGCGCAAGAACCAGCAAAGTCGCGGCCTCGGTAAATGGCGGTTCCGCTAGTCCATGTCATTGCCCCAATACATCGATACCGGCGTGCTGGATTATTTCGCACCTTGGATCGGTAGTGATGGATGCAGCCTCACCGGCACCGCAGGCGCATTGGAACCTTCAATGGCACGGCAGCACTTCCTGTTCCATACGGCTATGGATACATTATGTTTCTGCCAACTGCACCCCAAACTCCTTGAAAGGCCGGGTAGCAACGTCTTTACCGCCATAGGGCTATGGCCCACGGCATCCCGGATGCTGGAACTGAAAACCCTGTTCCCCAACGCAAGGACGGTCGGTGTTTTCGACGACGACCTCTGCGGCAGGGTGTTGGACTGCAAGGTAGCGCTCTGGCAGATGCGCAGGGATGCCTCCTTTTTCCTGCATAACGAAAAGGTAACGATTATCTACAGGAATAGTATTTTCAACGTCCCCGTCCCGAATTTTTCCCTGCACCGATTCCGTAAGGTAACCGGCATGCGGTCCACCTATCGCACCGTCAAACCGAAGGGATGCGTGTCCTTTCAGGCGCTGCTGGCCGCACACCACCGGGATGGGGACAACCCAATCAATACACCATGATACCCGAACAATTCAAGCAGAATACCCGCCTTGAAATCAGGGTCTTCGATTTTCCGGTAAAGGTTGATTACAGGTTCTACTGGCCGGATAAAAAAGAGGACGGCCAGCGGGACCCGTTGGTAAGCCACATCGAGTACCGCGCCGAATCCGAAATCATCAGCGAGACGGGCTACCGCTCGTATTTTTTTTACACGGAGGCCCTTAAAGACACCGATTACACCTCTATTGAAGAACTGGTTACGGGCATTGCGGAGGAACTCGCCATCGAGAATGGCCATAGGCGGCCGCCACGGGGGCAGATGACCTTATTTTAATAATCCGATTTTATCACCATTAATTTCAAATGACATGAACGAAAACAATCTGGAGTACCTCAAGAAGACCCTCGAAGGACTCGGTTTCGGCGCTAAATTAAACGGCCTGATGGGAGATGCCATCAGGCGCGAACTGCCCGCTTTCAGCCTTGGTATCGAGACGATGCGCAGGCCGGTGGACAGCAAAAAAATGGATGACCTGCGGACGGACAGGCTTGCTTTCACGCTGAACTTCAACCGGTCGAAGCAAAGTGATATGTATTTCCTTAACGACTATACGGTGCTGCTTAATAAAAAGGGCGAATTCAAAGCCGTAGCGCAGACCTTCAGTCTCGAACGGGATCACCGTATCACTGCCTACCAGGCACATAGACTGCTCTCGGGAATGTCCTTGGAAAAAGAGGTATACCTGCGCGAGAAAGCAGCACCCGGTCAGGAGCCCGTCCGCGCGCAGGAAAAAACGCCGCTTTGGTTCAGCATTAACCTTGATGTCACCGATGCGTTCGGTAACCATCCCCTGCGTACTTTCCGTCCTGAGTACGGGTATGACCTTGGCGAAGCACTCGATAAGTACCCCTTGAAGGGACTGGATACGCCGGATAAATTGGGCGCGGCCATGAAAGCGCTTCGTAACGGGAATTATGTCGATGCTACCTTGACCGTTGGAAGAAAAAACGTCCCTGTTTCGATAGCTGCCAACCCGCAGATGAAGACCATTGATATCTACGACAAGGACATGGTAGAAATCCGTAATGAAACCATATTCCCCGAAAAGGCGAAATCAAAGGAACAGGAACAACAGGGAGCCAATAAGGAAACGGCCAAGCAGGACAACGGACAGCAGGCCAAGGCCCAGCCGTGGGAACAGGAACCCGAAGTGGACACCGGCCCAAAACGCGGGAGGTGACCGTCAAACCCAATCGAAATCGACATAAGATTATGATACCCTTTGCCCTGTAGGACTGCGGACGCCCACATCGCCGAGCACCACGCTACCGCTGGGTGCGTTCGTCGCCATGGTCACCCGCAAACCTTCGGGCACCCACGCGTGGAGGTCTGCAGCGCCCCACCCGATGGCATTTACCGCCCGCGCAGCAGACCACCACGCCTTTTCCAACCCGCGGACCACCCCATAACGGGGAATCCTTGAAGATAGTTTGTATGAAAAAGCTATTCAAGCGCGTAGACCGGATCAGGGCATCCGGCTACTTCACACATAAGGCTATGACATCCCTTGCCCTGTAGGACTGCGTGCGCCCACATCGCCGAGCACCACGCTACCGCCGGGTGCGTTCGTCGCCATGGTCACCCGCATACCTTCGGGCACCCACGCGTGGAGGTCCGCAGCGCCTTATCCAACGGCATTTACCGCCCGCGCAGCAGACCACCACGCCTTTTCCAACCCGCAGACCACCCCATGACGAGGGAACCATTAAGATAATTTGTATGAAAAAGCTATTCCAACGTGTAGACCGGATCAGGGCATCCGGCTACGCCACGCTCAACCTAAATCCATCCGCGCCGCACTACCACCTCAATGGCAAGCGGTTTCCCGTACAGGATATGGATAAGCCGGGGCTCAGGAGCCGTGTTACGCTGCTGGTGGACGGCAAGCCTATGGACTTTACGATAAACGATATTCTCTGACCCTTTTTATCCAACAACGAAAATGACCAGACTACGGACACCTATCAGCTACTATGGCGGAAAACAGAAACTAGCCGCACGTATCGTGTCGCTTATACCTAAGCACACGCTATATTGTGAACCTTTCGTCGGGGGAGCTGCAATATTTTTTGCTAAACGCCCCTCAAAGGTCGAGGTGATTAACGATACCAACCGCGAGCTTGTCAACTTTTACCGGGTTGTCAAGGAGGATTTCACCTCGCTTGAGGCGGAAGTCAGGACCAGCCTCCATAGCCGTGACCTCCATGACAAGGCTTGGGTGGTCTACAATCATCCCGATTTATTCACGGACATCAAACGTGCATGGGCTGTCTGGATACTCAGCTCGCAATCTTTTGCGGGAATGCTGGATGGCAGCTGGGGTTTCGATATTTCCTCGAACACCACGACCAAACGGTTCAATGCCAAACGTGATGGCTTCACCAAAGTACTGGCAGCAAGGTTGCAGCGATGTCAGCTTGAATGTGCCGATGCACTCTACGTCATCGCCAGCCGGGATACGCCCGACAGCTTTTTTTACTGTGACCCGCCGTACTATAATTCGGATTTGGGACATTACGACGGCTACAGCGAACAGGATTATGAAGAATTATTGTACCTACTCAGTAGGATTAAAGGCAAATTCCTGCTCTCATCCTATCCCTCGCCGCCGCTCCAGCGGTATATCAAAAAATTCGGCTGGCAGAAATGGTCGGTGAGGCAGAAAGTATCGGTCAATGCCAAAGGCGGCGACCAAAAAACCAAGACCGAGATGCTTGTCGCCAACTATCCGATTGGCGAGCAACTGGCCGCTTTTGAAGAACCCATAAACCCGGAAATAGATGTATAAGTACCAAAAGTTGGATATCCCTTCCGGTATGCCGTTTTATCACGGTACCCATGCATTCTTTGAACGATTCGAAGATCATTGCCGTGGTTCCAATTCAGGATGGGACAACACCGTCCACGGTTTCTTCTTTGCCGACAAAAAAGAAAATGCACTCCTGTTCGGCGACACGATCATCACTGCCCATTTGGGCATCCAGAAAACACTCGACCTGCGAATGCTGTCGATTTTCAATGAAGAAAGCCAGGCATCTCTGATCTGGGACATTTTATCGGGAGAAAAATTGGATAACCGCACGGCCCTCCAGACAATATATGATGAAATCAGCTTAGGGGAACTGAGTGAGATGTGGGACGCCCTGAACAGTGATTATGGGCATGAAAAGATGGTAGCGGCAGGTTACGATAGCATCGTTTCCAATCTAGGCGACGGCCAGTTTGAGTACGTCGTGTTCAACGCATCCCAAATCGATATTCTCTCTATTGACAGGAAACAGTATAATCGCTATTCCCGCTAAAAAGAAAATGATTGTTAGCCTAAAAACACTGACGATGAAATACTCAAGAAAGTAAAATCTTACTGGCAAAAAAGGAAAATACCCTCTCTGGGCATCACACAAAAACTTTCGGAAAATCGAACACTCCAGTACTGTTAACTGTCACGCTACGTTAGTACCTGCGACCGCGTGTTTGCGACCGAAGGAAATCATCGAGCATCCGCTCACGTTCCCTATGCCGCGCCGCTTTCCGGTCGTGTTTCGCCAGCCACCAAAAGAACAGAATCCAAATACCGAAACCTACAGCGAACAAAGGCCAGGGCTCTGACATTGTGGTCGCTGCAAGTAACGCCCCGGTATTGACAAGCAAAGTGGCACAGAAAAAAATGAACGTTTTCATCGGCTCAACCTCCTAATTATAAACGAATATACAAAATAAATATCTGTATATCAAATAATTGTGTATTTATTTAATGGAGGTGGGCCTAACACCAATACCCAACCTCTATGGAACACATTAACAAGGAAGATATAACAAGGAAACGCGACCTCACTGCGGAGGAAGTAAAGTCTCACCCTATGTTTTCCCATTTTACAGATGAACAGGCTGCGGAAGTGGCGACAACGATCAAAAAATTCGTCGAAATTGTACTGGAATATTACAAAAAAGAACGAGTAAATCAAGGTAAAACTGTTGATTTTTAGTATATTAGAAGTATTGTTTAATCCCACGTTTAAATCGATTCGCTTATGTCTGATATGCTTTTTTTTAACACCTTTGCCAAAGGTAAAAAGGATGCCAAGGTATTGAAGAGCAGTAAGGAATGCGTCATCTATACCCGGGTGAGCAGCCAACAGCAAGCCGACAACCTCAGTCTTGCCACGCAGCTTAAAGCCTGTACGCTTTACGCTGAAAAGATGGCGTACAATGTTGCAGCTACCTTCGGCGGGACTTACGAAAGTGCCGAGACCGACGAACGGAAACAGTTCACCGCCATGATTTCTTTCGTGAAGAAGTACCGGGGCAAGATATCGTACATCTTGGTGTATAGCCTTGAGCGGTTCTCACGTAACGACAATTCCATATGGCTTACCAATGAGCTGAGAAAGCTCGGTATCGAAATCGTATCGGTCACGCAGCCCATAGACACCTCCAGTGCCTCCGGACAGATGCAGCAGAAGATGCTCTTCCTCTTTGGTGAATTCGATAACCAACTCCGCAGGCAGAAATGTATGGCTGGGATAAAGGAAATGCTCCTGCGCGGTGATTGGCCGACCAAGCCACCCCTTGGTTACGATATCGTTAAAGTACATGGTAAACGAAAGATCGTAGGTAACATCAAAGGCAAGCTCATTCGAAAGGCATTCGAATGGAAAGCCTATGATAACCTCTCCATTGAGAGCATTAGGAAAAAACTTGCCGACAAAGGCCTTAAGATCGGGAAGCAACATATGTCAAATATCCTGCGAAATCCATTCTATTGTGGCATGATGGTCCACAATATGCTGGAAGGTAGGGTGGTCGAAGGTAATCACGAAAGATTGATCTCGCAGGAGGTCTTCCTCAAGGTGAACGGTGCGTTAAAAGAAAACAGTCAGGGATATAAGGTTAATGAGGAAAATGCCGAAATTCCGCTTAAGCGATTTCTGATTTGCGGTCACTGCGGAAAGCCCCTTCGGGGTTATATCGTCAAGAAAAAGAATCTTCATTATTACAAGTGTTGCACGAAGGCCTGCAATAATAATAAAAGCGCAAAAGCCCTCAATAGCCTGTTTGAACGAGTTCTAGACAGGTTTAAGATCGACAGGGCAAAAGATGTTATTGAGCTTATAAAAAAGCAGACAGTGGCCGTATTCAACCAATTGACCGCCGGAAAACAGGACGACTACCAGCATCTGCAGCAGGAACACGCTGAGATATTGAAAAAGATAAACCGGCTCGAAGAAAGGTATATCGAGGAAGAGATAGGAGGTGAACTATATCGAAAATATCATCAGCGATATGAGGAAGAAAGGAAGGAGATTGAGGAAAAATTGATGACGCTATCTCGGCAAGTGTCGAACCTTGATGATAGTATCGATTTTGTTGTCAAATTCGCCCTTGAATTGCCTTTAAAGTGGGTTTCTGCCGATTATAATACGAAGCAACGTATCCAATTTTTACTCTTCCCTCAGGGCATTAGGTACAACAAGAAAACCGATGAAAGTCGAACCACGCGAATAAATTTGCTGTTTTTGTATATTGCTTATTTTCAGCAAATTATAACAAAAAAGAAAAGAGGCATACCAGAATTAGGTCTGAATTATGCCTCTTTGTCCACTTTGGTAGCGGGGACTGGACTCGAACCAGTGACCTTCGGGTTATGAGCCCGACGAGCTACCAACTGCTCCACCCCGCAATGTATCTTTTTATAAAGTATCCAGCACTCGCCGCTGGATTTTTTTAATTCCTTTTCCGAATTGGACTGCAAAGATATAATTTGTTTCTTTGCAAAACAAATCAAATTTAAAAAAATGTCTCATAAAGCCGGATTCGTTAGTATCATTGGAAAGCCCAATGCAGGTAAATCCACGTTAATGAATGCGTTGGTGGGGGAGAAGATGTCTATTGTTACCCCGAAAGCGCAAACCACGCGGCACCGCATTATCGGGATCGTAAATGAACCGGACTACCAAATTGTCTTTTCGGATACGCCCGGTGTGATTAAGCCGGCTTATACCTTACAGGAGTCGATGATGAGTTCTGTGCAGGGGTCACTGATCGATGCGGATATCATTTTGTTGGTCACCGATATCAATGAAAAATACGATGAAAGCGATGTGATCGAAAAACTTCGGAAAACGGAGTCGCCGGTAGCCGTGCTTATCAATAAGATCGATAAGTCAACCGAAGAGGAAGTAAAAAGCAAGATCGCTCACTGGCAACAGACCCTTAACCCAAGTGCCATTTTTGCGATATCGGCGCTACATGGACATAACATCACCGCCGTGATGCAATTCATCCTCGAAAATCTTCCGGAGCACCCGCCCTACTACGAAAAAGATGCCCTTACAGACAGGAACGAGCGCTTTTTTGTTTCAGAAATTATTCGGGAAAAGGTATTTAAGTTGTATGAAAAGGAAATTCCTTATAGTACGGAAGTCATCGTTACAGCATTTAAGGAAGAAGCGACCATCACCCGGATCAGTGCGGAGATTATCGTTGAACGGGATTCACAAAAGAATATCCTTATTGGTAAAGCAGGGAGCATGATCAAAAAGGTGGGGACCTATGCGAGGGAGGATATTGAGGATTTTCTGCAAACGAAAGTGTTTTTGGAGCTGTTTGTCAAGGTCATACCGGATTGGCGAAAGAAAGATAGCTACCTGAAAAGATTTGGTTATGAATAATAGTTTTTCTACCTTTGCAGCCCCGCAGCAATTGCGCTCCGGGGTTATGTTGAATACATATTTAAAAAAACAGAATGGCAGTTAAAATCAGATTGCAAAGACACGGTAAAAAGGGAAAGCCTTTCTATCACGTAGTAGTAGCCGATTCACGTGCGCCGCGTGACGGTAAATTCATTGAGCGCATTGGCTCATATAACCCTAATACCAATCCGGCAACGATCGATTTGAATTTCGAGAAAGCCTTGGATTGGTTGAATAAAGGTGCGCAACCCACAGACACCACGCGTGCGATTTTATCGTACAAAGGAGTGCTTTACAAGAAGCACTTGCTGGGCGGCGTAAAGAAAGGTGCTTTTGATGAGGCTGCTGCCGACGCGAAATTTGAGGAATGGCTTGGCGCGAAAGAGGCTAAAATTCAGGGCAAAGTAGACGGGTTAACGCAATCCAAAGAGGAAGCAAGAAAGGCGGCTTTAGCTGCTGAAGCGAAGAAAAAGGCTGAAATAGCTGCGGCTATCGAAGCGAAAAATACGCCTCCTGCGGAAGAAGCTCCTGTGGATGAAGCAGCCGCAGAGGGATCTGAAACGCCTTCGGACAGCGAAGAAACCAAAACGGAAGAGTAAGCAATTACGCTTCAGGGAAATAAAAACCGCTCCAGGGTAGGTCCTTCGGAGCGGTTTTTCATTGGTTGATTAAACCACCATCATCGATCAAAATAATGGAATTGACGGATAGCTTCTATATCGGTTATATCAGCAAAACCCGCGGACTTAAAGGGGAGGTGCAGTTATTTTTTGAGTTTGACGACTACGAAGCGTTGGAGTTGGATGTATTGTTTTTGGAGGTCGACCGTAAGTTGGTGCCTTTCTTTGTAGAAAGCCTGAAGTTGCAGCCTAATCGTACGGCTTATTTATTCCTAGAAGATATTGATCATATTGACAAGGCTCAGCCGCTCGTTCGAAAAAAGGTATTCTTGCCCATTGGTAAAATGCCCAAGCGTCAACCCGGCGATTTCCGGATCACCGATTTAAAAGGGTTTGTGGTGCACGACCTGACCTACGGCCCGTTGGGCGAGATCTTCGAGATCCGCGAATATCCACAACAATATGTGGCCTCGGTAACGTATAAAGGAAGCGAGCTGTTATTCCCGTTGAATGACGAACTCATTGTATCCATTGATCCGGACAACCGTCGATTGGAGGTAGATTTGCCGGAAGGGTTGGTGGATGTTTATCAGTGAACACCGGTCTATGCTGTTTGACGAGCAGGTTGTAAATCCATGAACTATTTCAGATATTTGGCTGCCTTCTGAACAAGGAAGATTTCATTTTTGGCATGAAAGTAACGGAACACATCCAGAAAGCGCAGGGAAAAACCCTGTATTCATTTGAAATATTGCCTCCTGTAAAAGGGCAGAGCATCCAGTCTATCTTCGATGCGATCGATCCGCTGATGGAATTCAGTCCGCCTTTTATTGATGTAACCTACCTACGCGAAGATTATATTTACAAGCAACATCCTACCGGACTGCTGGAAAAGGTTGCTTACCGGAAGCGGCCCAGCACTGTGGCTACCTGTGCGGCCATCATTAACAAATATAAGGTGGATGCGGTGCCTCACCTAATTTGCGGAGGGTTTACCAAAGAGGAGACTGAAAATGCACTTATCGACCTTCAATTTCTGGGGATTGATAACGTGCTGGTGTTGCGCGGCGATGCCCGAAAAAGTGACAGTTCCTTTATCCCGACACCGGGAGGCCACGCTTATGCCTCAGAATTGCTTCAGCATGTCGTTAACATGAATAACGGCCGTTATCTGCATGAAGATATGGAGAATTCGGAAAAGACCGATTTTTGTATCGGAGTAGCCGGGTATCCCGAAAAGCATTTTGAAGCACCAAACTTGAGTACCGATTTCAAATACCTGAAAATGAAGGTCGACTTGGGGGCGGATTTTATCGTGACGCAGATGTTTTTTGATAATTCCAAATACAAGGCGTTCGTGGATAAATGCCGGGAAAATGGCATTCACATTCCCATTATTCCCGGGCTGAAGCCGTTGACTAGCAGCAAGCAATTGGTTAGTCTGCCAAAGACTTTCCACCTGGATATTCCGCTGGAGCTTAGCGAAGCGGTCCAGGCATGTAAGTCAGAACAGGAGGTGCGCGAAGTGGGGATTGAATGGATGATCCAGCAATGCAAGGAATTGAAAGAAATGGGGGTGCCGGTGTTGCATTTTTATACCATGGGCAATCCTAAGCCTACAAAGCGGATTATCAAGGCTGTCTTTTAAGGTGACGTTTTGGAGCTGGATAAACCGCTCCAAAACCGCTAAATTCTTAATCCTGTCAATTTAGTCTTTCTGTAGTTCTTTTGCCCACGTATCCCGGAGTGTTACCGTGCGATTGAATACCAGTTTGTCGGGAGTGGATTTCGTGTCCAGCGTAAAATAACCTTTGCGTATGAATTGATAGCCCTTGCCTGGTACGGCACCGAGCAAGTCGGGCTCGACATAGGCATTTTCGATGATTTGCAGGCTATCCGGATTGATGGTCGCTTTGAAATTTTCTTCAGCGGCAGGATTTTCTACATTGAACAGCCGGTCGTATAATCTTACTTCTACCGTTTTTGCGTGCGGAACGCTTACCCAATGGATGGTGCCTTTTACTTTAATTCCGCTGGTGTCATCCCCGCTCCTGGATTCGGGTAAGTAAGTACAATGGATTTCTGTAACATTCCCCTCGGTGTCTTTCACTACATCCTCGCACTTGATAATATAGGCGTGCTTGAGCCGTACCATCAGGCCCGGAGCTAGTCTGAAGAATTTTTTCGGGGGATTTTCCATGAAATCTTCCCGCTCGATCCACAGTTCCCTGCTGAACGGTATGTCGCGTGCGCCTTCACCTCCCTCAACCTCTGGATTGTTTTCGCCCGTCAACGTCTCTGTCTTTTCGGCCGGATAATTGGTAATGACCAGTTTTACGGGGTCGAGCACCGCCATGCGTCGCCACGCGGTTTGGTTGAGGTCTTCCCGGATGCAAAACTCCAATAGTCCCACATCGATAATATTTTCGCGTTTGGCTACGCCAATACGCTCACAAAAATTACGGATACTGGCGGGAGTATATCCGCGCCGGCGTAGTCCGCTTAACGTGGGCATGCGTGGGTCATCCCAGCCATCCACATACTTTTCGTTAACCAATTGGAGCAATTTCCGCTTGCTCATCACGGTGTAATTGAGGTTGAGCCGCGCGAATTCGTATTGTTTAGACGGGAAAATTTCCAGTTGGTTGATCAACCAGTCGTATAACGGACGGTGCGGTACGAATTCCAATGTGCAGATCGAATGCGTAATTTTTTCGATCGAGTCGCTTTGTCCGTGTGCAAAGTCATACATCGGATAGATGCACCATTTGTTGCCGGTACGATGGTGATGTGCATGTTTGATGCGGTACAGCAGCGGATCGCGAAGGTGCATGTTGGGATTGCCCAGATCAATTTTCGCTCTGAGGACCTTTTCTCCATCGGCATACTTGCCGTCACGCATTTCTGCAAACAGGCGGAGGTTTTCCGCTACGCTGCGGTCGCGATAAGGAGTGGGTTTGCCGGGTTCCGTCGGTGTGCCCTTGGACGCAGCGATTTCTTCAGAAGAGCTATCGTCCACATAAGCAAGCCCCTTTTCAATAAGTTTAACGGCAAAATTATACAGGGTTTCGAAATAATCGGAGGTATATAATTCTTCATTCCATTGGAAACCCAGCCATTTGATATCATTTTTGATGCTTTCCACGTATTCCGTCTCTTCGGTGACCGGATTGGTGTCATCAAATCGCAGGTTGGTCTGGCCCCGGTATTTTTGGGCTAACCCGAAGTTAAGCACGATGGATTTTGCATGTCCGATATGCAGGTAACCATTGGGTTCGGGCGGAAAGCGTGTGAGCACCCTTCCGCCGTGCTTTTCGTTGCGGATGTCTTCCTCGATGATTTCCTCGATAAAATTAAGTGATTTTTCGTCGTTTAACATGCTACAAAGGTAATTATTAGTTTTGATCAAAAAATAAACCTTACTGAAGCATTTATGTCTAATTTTACGTCTTCACAAATCGAAAGTGATGGAACCAGCAAAGGGAGAACTGGGGGTAGATGAAGCGTAAAGCGCGAAGTGCCGACGAAATGGCGTTACATTGGAGGCGTTAAGAATAAATGATTGCTAATGAATAAAAAATTACGGTTGTCTTTTTATCTGGTCCTGATCGTGCCGGTAATATGCCTCGCTCAGAGCAAACGCCCGCAAGTTTTGGTGTACGGGTACGGAGTGGATGCCTATGCAGCTGCATTACAATCCTCATGGTCGAATTTAAACACCGTCTGGGTGATTAACGGGGATAAAATGGTCCCCGAACTGACTTCGGAGATGATTTCCATTCCTTCCAATGCGGGACTGGACGCGGGAATTTGGGCCGGTCTTTTAGCCAGAACGTTGCGTCAGGATAAGCCCAGCGATTCGCTCTCGGCCGCGGCCAAGCGGCGGATAAATCCAAGGATCGTGCAGAATGTGATAGACAGCATCGTGAAAGCTACACCGAACCTGACGGTGATTGAACAAGGGCAGGTTCGTTCGATTAAGAAATCTGGGAAAGATTGGCAGATCGAACTGGCCGACAAGAGCCGTTTAAAAGTAAAGGCCGTTGTAGATGCCTCGAAAGATGCGTATTTATATCAAATGGCGGGAGGAGCTATTGATAGCATCTCGACGCGAGAAAAGGTATCTGATGCCTATTTCCAATCGGTGTTTTCTGGTGAATTGTTCCGTACCGGCGTGGCGGTGGGCGACCGGAATGGCCGTGCATTTACGCTGCCGTTGCCCGGACTGATACCCGCTGATGATAGTAACCTGTTTTTGACGCAACGGAGGCCGGTCGTCCAGCATTTGCTCGCGAACAATGAGGAGGATATCCCGTTGTTGATGCATGTGGGGCAAGCAGTGGGGGCTGCGGCGGCCTATGCCGCGTTTTTTAAAACAACGTCTGATAAGTTGGATGTGCGGGACGTGCAGGGCGAGCTGCTGAAATATGGCGCTCGACTGATGCCGTTTAGCGATGTTGCGATAGAAGATCCCTCGTTTTCGGCCATTCAGCGGGTCGGAGCCACGGGCATACTGGTTGGCAGGACCGACGAGGTGGGGCGCGTGTATTTTGACAGCGATAAGGCCGTGACGGCAGCAGAGATAAAGCCGATACTGAATCAGCTTTTTTCAAGAAGCCAGATATGGTTTGTAGACCATGCCGATGTCGATACGCTAACGTTGTCCGACGTATTCAGTTATATTAAGTTTGTCGGCCAGCGGGGCAACGAACTGGAAGGCCATGTACAAAAGAACTGGAAGAGGCGCTTTCATTTTGAAGATGAATACGATGAAAAGCGCATCGCAACCCGGAAGTACGTAGCGGTGTTGTTGGATGCGTACTGTGGCCCCTTTTCGGTAAAAGTAGGGCTGAATGGAACCATTCAGCGCTAAAGTCAGGTCAAACTAATCTGACGCTTGATGCTTTCTTCCAGTGAAATAATGGTTTCCGTTCGCTGTATACCTTTTACGGCTTGAATATCCTCGTTCAGGACTTTGCGCAAATGAGTGGTGTCCCGGCAGACGATTTTAGCAAACATGCTGTACGTGCCCGTACAATAATGTAATTCGACCACTTCCTTCACTTGTTTTAGCTGCTCGACCGCATTATTATATTGAGATCCTTTCTCTAAATAGATTCCGAGGAAGGCGGTAATGTCAAATCCGACTTTTTGGGGGTTAATTGTTAGGTTTGACCCCTTAATTATTCCGAGTTCTTCCATTTTTTTCATTCTTACATGGATTGTTCCTCCGGAAACGATTAACTTTTTTGCTATTTCTGTGTAAGGTACCGATGCATCGTTCATTAAAATGGATAAAATTTGTATATCCAAGTTGTCAAGATCTAAATTATCGAACTTTTTTTCCATAAAAAATGATGTTTATTTCAATTTACCTCAAAAATAATTGTAAAAAACGTAAAAATTCAATTTTTTTCATAAAAAAACTTCAATGTTTCAATATTATTATTACTTTTGTATCAATCGATCAGCAAAAAATATGAAAAACTGATCAAAATAAGTTGCCCTCCCTCAATTTAATATAGGTTTATAATTGGTTAGCGTAGAAGCTCCTCTCCCAAAGGAGCTTCTTCCTTTTATGGCGTAGCCAATTATTGAACAACCCACGGCAAATCATCCGCTTTATTGAGAGTTTCTCAAAAATATGGACTAAAAACGGTTCATTTATGAAAATATTTCAATTTTTCGAGAGCACAACGAAATACGTATCTTTACCTAAGAAAGAAATAGTGTACAGAATGGAAACGGATGACGTAAAGATTTCCCGAAAAAAGCCCATCTATCCGGTAACGCCAGCATTGCAAAAGTATCTTCGCGCATACCAGCGTGATGCGCGGATGCCTATCGGATATCGAAACCTGATGGATTTTTACGAAACGGTGCCGGTAATTGACAAAAACGGGAAAGATACATTGTGGGAGACGCCGCTGTATCCACCTCACGTACAAGAAAGCTTATACAACGGACTGAAGATTATTTACGCAGAACTCAAAGCATCCGGAAATATCCGGGTGGTGGAGCACAAATACATCGATCGGATAGAATATTGCCGATTCGGTAATACGCATCCCTTTCGTGTACGCATTGTCAACCGGCTGAACGATGTATACGACTATTTTTATGTAAAGCAGGCCGATGCTTCGCGCATATACGGATTGGAATTGGAGCAAATTATTTCACCGAATCCGGTAAATTACTTAGTGGACGATCAGACACTTGTCGAAGAACACATTGTAGGCATTCCGGGTGATGTATTTGCTCAGTCGTTGATGTATAACCCCGATTATAACCCCAAGCGCATTGCTAAAGAGTTCGTCAAATTCAATGAGCGGTGCATCATTACGCTGCTGGGTGATATGCGGTCTTACAACTTTGTGATGCAGATTACACCGGATTTTGACGACTTTCAATTTCGGATACGGGCCATCGACTTTGATCAGCAATTCTATGAGGGAAACCCCAAGATATACATGCCGCAGTTTTTTAAAGATAACCTGCCTTATGTGCGGTTATGTATGGAACACCTGACTGATCGGACGGTATCGCAATATCAGCAGGAGGAGCGTTCATCCATTGTCCACCGCATACGGAGTGAGCGCCACCGGATCGCTGCGTTGCGCGACGTATCGAATACCGAAGAACTGTCAACCCCGGCCAACGTAAAACAGCTTAGGGAAGGATATACAGCCTATTACCGTAATGATCAATACCTGAAATGCCGTACCATGACGGATATTATCGAACTGAATGTCAAGAATGTAATCAGGCAGGTAAAATTATAAGGATTAGCCTAAGCGATCTGCGTGGTCCCTGATAAAATCTTTCCAGCCGGAGTAATTTCGCTTCGATCCTCCTTGGGCATGGTTTTGGAACGCATGGCACACCGCTACGGCCAGTCCGTCTGTAGCATCCAGAAATTGGGGGGTCTCGTGAAATTTAAGAAGCGTTTTTAGCATGGCTGCCACCTGCTCTTTGCCTGCATTGCCGTTGCCGGTTACGGATTGCTTGATTTTCCGCGGGGCGTATTCGAAAATAGGAATATCCCGGTTGAGCGCTGCAGCCATGGCGACACCTTGAGCCCGGCCTAATTTGAGCATTACCTGGATGTTTTTACCATAAAAAGGTGCTTCCAGGGCCATGCAATCGGGTTGATATTGTTCGATAAGTGCCGTTGTTTTTTGGAAAATGTGCTGCAGTTTAAGGCCGTGGTCGGATAGATGATCCAATTTGACGATACCCAGACTAATCAAGGACAGTTGTTTGCCGACTTCCCTGACAATGCCATAACCTAATATAGCGGTGCCGGGATCAATTCCTAAAATAATCCGTTCCGGATCCGTGGACTTTCCCATGCTGCGAAATTAGGGTTTTCCGGGGACATTGCAGATCCGTGGAATCGCAAAGTTGCAATTCCACGGATCGTTTGTGCTGTTTTCTTTTATTGACGGATGTTCAGTCCGATCGGGAGTGTATAGGCAACGCGTACCGTACGCCCATTTTGAATGCCGGGGCTCCACTTCGGTGAAGCGCTAAGTAACCGCACAGCTTCGTCGCCGGTGCCGAATTTCAGGTCGCGCACAATTTTGATATCGGTAAGCGAGCCGTCGCGTTCAACGATGAAAGTTAAGATCACCTTCCCTTTTACGCCCTGTTCTATCGCTTGAGGCGGGTATCGGTAGTTTTTCTGTACATACATCAAAAAAGCTTCCATACCTCCGGGGAATGAAGGCGCTATCTCGACCTGTCGGAACGGTTTGTCGGCATCGGCACTTTCGGTAATGCCCGCATCGATCTGACCCAGCCCGGCCGGAACATCGATATGGATAACCGCATCCGGATTGCCCTCGATTGTTTCGGGGCCCGGGTTAACTAGTTTTAGCGCGGCTGCTGAAGGCGGCTCTTCGGTTACTTGATCTGCACTGACCACCTTGGGCGGCGGCATCCGTACCTGACTGACCCTTGGAACGGGGGGAGCCGGAGCAAGCGGTTTCGGGGCGGATTTATCGATTGGTGGAGGCGGCATCAATTCAACGATGCGTTCTTTTTCGAATGGGTTAACTGATTCCGGAAGGGGCTTCGGAAACCATCGGTTTTTAACGACGGGTGCAAGCAGTGAAATGACGAATACGCTCGAGGCGACAAATAGAGCCAGGGTAGCCTGCTTGGATGCGTTTTTGCGGAGCACATAGGCGCCGTATTGTTTATTGCGTCCTTCGAAAATGACATCCAGCCAATCTTGGCTGAAAATATCTGATTTTGGATAAAACATAACGATAAGAATTAGATAATGAACAAAAGTTGAACAAAACGGCCGTTATGCTTACCCATGGGAAAATCCGATCCCGGAGTTTCTATTAAGATGAATCTTAGGGGACGATTCCATAAATGATCTTGTTAGGTTTGCCTTGTAAAAATTTGTAACATTGCACGGCTAAATCATCGGGTTTGAGCAATAAGACAAAGAAAATACTGGGTGTCGTACTCAAAGTGGCTATTCTACTGTTGGTAGCGTGGGTATTATACCGTAAGCTCAACAACCATCAGAATTTGCTGGAATTTGAGCGCTTGATGCAAGGATTGGGTACGGATACGGTGGCGATTACCCTGTCGGTGGTTATTGTTCTGATGTTTGCCAATTGGTTTCTGGAAGCGATAAAATGGCGATACCTATGCCGTTATATCGAACGGATCAGCCTGTGGAAGGCGATTCAATCCGTGTTTTGCGGATTGACGTGGGCCGTATTTACGCCCAACCGCATCGGCGAGTTTGGGGGACGGGTATTGTTTCTGCAGCCACGCAAACGTATTTTTGGTGTAGTGGCCATGGGAGTGGGGGCATTGGCGCAGTTGGTGTTAACAAGTGTGGCGGGATCACTTAGCATTGCTTGGTTTGTTAATCGGTTCTTTGATATCGGTACCCTCGGAGGTGGTGCGGTGTGGCTATTATCCGTGGTCTATGCAGGTTTTTTCTTAGCGCTCTATTTCAACGTGAAGTGGATTGATAGTTGGATGCGGCGGATTGGATTTATGCGAAAGTTTCATCGTTTTTTCGAGATACTCACTCGCTATAGCCGCCGTGAGCTGTTATTGATTTTTCTGAATTCGCTGGCAAGGTTTGTTATTTTTACTTCCCAGTATTGCATATTGATGTTGGTCCTGATTCCTGATATCGACTTTATGCCGATGCTGCTATTGATATTCATCCTATTTTTTGTTCAGGCGGCTTTACCCACACTTGATCTTTTTGACTTTGGCGTCCGAAGTGTTACGGCGAGTTATTTATACGGGCACATTACCGATCAGGACATCGCTGTAATGGCAATTGCATCCTGTATTTGGTTTATAAACCTTATATTGCCGGCCATTTTGGGTTCGGTGTTTGTCTTAAAAATTAATTTCTTTGGCGATTCAGTTGATTAGCATAACCGTGGTGATTTTCACCGGTGTTTATCTATTGCTTGTAGGGTATATGCGTGGCGGCTGGAAGGCCTTGCGTTACTTTTCAAAAGGAGGACAAACGCCCCGGACCAAGGTCAGTGTGCTGATCGCCGCACGTAATGAAGAAGCCAATATAGGCCGTACGCTTTCGGATATTTTGGCTCAGAACTATCCACAGGAACTTCTCGAAATCATTGTGGTTGATGATCATTCCACGGATCGCACGCCGGCAATTGTCCGGTCGTTCGTCGCGCGGGGTGTTAAACTTTTAACCCTCAATGAATCGGAACCCCTGAATTCCTATAAAAAGAAAGCGATCACCTTGGCAATTGCCGAGGCTACCGGTCAGCTGATTGTTACCACGGATGCCGACTGCCGGATGGAGAACGAATGGTTGGCCACGGTGGTCACATGCATGGAACGATACGATTATTTTCTGTTGTCCGCCCCCGTGGTGTATTCGCAGCAGCGTAGTTTTTTCGAAGAGTTGCAGACACTGGAGTTCCTCTATCTGATCGGTTTGGGGGCTGCTGGCATCGGAAATCGGTATCCATCCACGTGCAATGGGGCCAACTTAGCGTATCGCCGGGACGTATTCTACGAGATGGGAGGGTTCAATGGTATCGATCACCTCGCCTCCGGCGACGATGAGTTGTTTCTTCATAAAGTGGCCGCTAAATATCCGGATAAAATCGGATTTTGCAAGTCGACCGATGCCATTGTCTATACGGATGCCAAAAGAGACCTGCGCGGTTTCATCAACCAGCGGAGACGCTGGGCGTCTAAGAGCACGCATTATAAAAACCGGGGGATCGTCGCACTAGGTGTTTCCATCTGGTTTTTTAACGTTCTACTGGTTGTAAGCGGAGTGGCTGCATTCACCGGTTATCCGGAACTTCAGCCCGTATTCGCTGCGGCAATTTCATTGAAGTTCCTTATTGAATTTATTTTTCTGTATCCGCTTTGCGGGTTTGCCAAACGGAAAGATCTATTGGTTTATCTTCCCGTACTGACCGTGGTACACACCATTTATATGGTATACATCGGCATCGCAGGCAATATGGGGAAATATCAATGGAAAGGCCGACGGGTCAATTAATTGATTTTTTCCCGGATCCGGGCTTCCGCTTGAGCCACAACTTCGTCAGGGGTGAGTCCAGATGGTTCAATCGGGGGGAGGACTTCCCACGTCATTCTGGTAAAGGTATTCAGCGGAAAAAAGCCATAGCGAACCATCTGCCACGAATTGTTGATCGCAATGGGTACAATCAGTACGTTCGATACTTTTTTTAAGATGGTCGCTATTCCCCCCACATTAAATGGTTTTATTTTGCCATTCCTTGCACGCGTGCCCTCCGGAAAAATGAAGGCCGACCAGTTTTTGGATTTCATATGATTTGCGAGCCTGAGAATCTCGGCGATCGATTGCTTGGGGTCTTTGCGGTCGATATTGGCTGCACCGCCGTGGCGTAAATTAAACGAAATGCTCGGGATGCCTTTGGCGAGTTCAATTTTGGAGATAAACTTGCCGTGGTGCTTGCGCAAAAAAAAGATTAAGGGAGGAATGTCATACATACTTTGGTGGTTTGCCACAAACAAAATGGGCCGGTCGGTTGGCAAATGCTGTTTATTGATAAATCTGACCGTATTTCCCAGCGAATAATAGGTGCAGAGTAAAAACCAATTGAGCACATCCACACATCTTTTGTGACCTTTGTATCCCCCAAGTTTTAGACACAGCCATTGTATGGGGTGAAATACCGTGATGATGATTCCGAAAAGTAAGTAAAAAATTGGCGAAAGAATATAACCGAAAAGTTTCCTCATGTATCGTTGTCCACTAAACGTGTGCGTTGAAAAACTGCAAAGATATGATTAATAAACAGTTTAGCAAACGTCATTTCGGGTACGAAGCAGCGATCATTGGAGCCGTTGGTTAAAGCTGTCTCGTGTATAACTACCGGGTAGGGCGTGGTCTCCCTCTTCAAAGGTGAAATCCACGACCCGGATGCTGGGCAACTCGGTATAGGCATACGTGGCTTCCATGATGTACATCTGGGCTCCCGATGATCCCATCTGTTGGGTTAAATACCGGGCGTCGGCAATATGGAGATAGAGTGTATCATTTGAAATCCGATTGATTTCCGGTTTGATTTCAGGATAGTTGGCGACCAGTGCTTGGGTGAGGGCATCGACGTTTAATGCCGAGGAATCGAAATCTGCGTTTTTCTCCGCTTTTAACTGTTCGGTTTGCTCATCAAAAACCGCGAGATAGGGTAAGGTAGGAAGGGGAGCTCCTGAATCTTCAGCAATATGCTCGGCCGCATCACCCTGGATTTCCGGCTCTTTATTTTTTTCTGTTTCATTCCGGCACGAAATGGCGATGGTCAAGATGAGCAGAGACCGGACTATTGTTCGAAAGTGTGACGTGTTCATGGTTCTGTATGTGTTTGACTGATCCCCTATGGCGTCGTAACCGCAACGGGCAATATTTTTCCATTGAAGAACCGCTGACCCGTCAGGGCAAAATGGGCAATGTACTCACCCATTTCCGAAGCGGTTACCGGCGATGTGTAGCCAGGGAATGCTTTTTCCAGCATTTCGGTTTGCGCCGAACCCAAAGCTAAGCAATTTATTTTGATATTCCTATCTGTAAATTCCAATGCTAAGCATTCGGTAAGTGCGTGCAACGCAGCCTTGCTGGCTGAATAGGCGGCTAACCCCGGAAACTTGACGCTGCCTTGGAAACCACCCATGCTTCCAATGTTGACAATATGGCCGCCGGTTGCCATGTACGGTAAAAGTTGTTGAATAATTTGCACGTGACCCACCAGGTTACTCTGCATCATGGCCAGAAAATCAGCTGCCGACGTTTCCGTGAACGGTTTGTTGATTAATGCCCCCGCATTATTGATAAGGGCATGTATCGGGCGGTGTTTTTCGTTGACTACAGGAATAAGTGCCTGATTGTAGTCTCCTTGTAGGATGTCAAAGGGAAGAATACGGATTCCATCCGCGTGCTTTGTGTTGGCTACGGCAGATCGGAGTTTGGCAAGCCCATCCTGAGATCGGGCAATCGCTAGCACGTTGTTCCCTTGTTTCGCTAGGGCCAAAGCCGCTTCAAAACCAATACCGGTACTTGCTCCTGTAATCACAATATTTGCCATGGCATCTTTTTTATTCATTTTCGTCGTCTTCCTCATTCAGCGTGGCTTCTGCAGTGGTGGGCAGCCGGTCTTCCCCTAGCCCTTGGGGATGGAAGATGAAATAAGAGCCGGTGATCGCGAGCGCCGCAGATATGAAGTAGAAAAGTAAGCTGATTAACACCGCCAAGTGTGGGTCCAGTTCAAAAAGCTGGGCGCCGTACATATTCCCCACTTCGCGTAAACCCAGTCCGCCCGCCGAAAAAGGGATTACAGCCACCAGGGATGAAAGTAAAAACATGAGTAGGTAAGGTGAGAACTTGCCATCAAAGCGAAGCGCATAAAGAATCAGGATGGCAGCTACGACCTGCATGGATTGCACGCCCAGGGCTTTCAGGTGGGTTAGGAAAAAATGTTTGCTATAGGTTGGGAAATATCGTTTCAGCACTGCATAATAGGCCACTGTGCCCAATGCAACAGCGACGATTGGAACTTCATTCGGTATCTGCAGTCGCGGGATAAAGATCACCAATGCCGCGGTAATAAGGCAGAGTGCCCACAGGCCGCTGAGCCGGTCGAAGAAAACAGCCGATAACAGTTGACGCCCCTTCACTTTGAACTTGCGCCGTAAAAAATAGATTTTATAGCCATCGCCACCAACCCCACCCGGCAAAAAAAGATTATAGCAGGATCCCAAAAGATATAACTTGAAGTTATACCGTTCCGAAAGGACTAATCCCATGTCTTTGAAAAAGCCATTTAAGCGCGAGGATGCGATCAAGATCGAACAGGCGTACGCCAGACACGCCAAAGCGAGAAATAGCGGATTGGAGTCGATCAGCGCTTCTTTCAGATCGTCCGCGTTTACTTTGCGGAATACCCAATATAACGCGGCAGCTGTAAAGCAAAGTTTACCTACGGTTTTCAGGATATTCCACAGCCTCTTTTTTTTCATCATATCGGGTGACGTCCCAAAGGTATGAAAAACGCGAAGAGTATTCCAATTACCTCAACCGAAGATAAGGGGAAAAAGTTTGGCGTACAGCATAACCACATAGGCAATCAACAGGCCGGTATTCAACGATAGCATCCAATTCAAGTCGGTTTTTTGATATTTATGGCGAAGGGTAAGAATAAGTAGCGTCAGAAAGCTCAGGAACAGGATGCCAGGGAATACAAACGCCCACTTATTCTGAATATACACAAAGGTGGAGCTTAACGGCCGGGTGGTCTTATTTTCAAGGATTGCAGGAGCAAACGCAAATAACAGCAATAGCATGAAAAGTCTGACGAGCAGTTTCGCAACAAATTTACTGATGGTATGGTTTTTGGGAGAGATTGTCATATTGAATAGCAATTTTACAAAGGAAACCGTTATCTTTACAGTACAAAAATACAATTCCAATCATACAGATTTTTTTCGTAACTATGAATAGGTCATTATTTCTACTCACAGCGCTCTTGTCTTCGGTTCTGTTTTCGACTTCTTGTTCTTCACAGCAAGGGGCCGTTGAGGGAGGTCCCTCAGCAGCGTCCTGGAAAAATGGGGTAAAAGGGCAATGGGTATTGCAGTCCGTCGACAAGGAAAACTTCCCCTCAGCATATTCAGTGAAATCGGTTTTCGAGGAAGCCCCTGCGGAATGTTTTGTTGGCAGCGTCTGGAACTTGCCGAATAATGGTAAGGGTACGATTACCTTTGACGCGGAGGGAACCCTTTGTGCTCCGGGCGCTGTACGTAATATCGTGTGGTCTATTTACAATCCGGGGAAGGGTAATGGGCAGCCACAATTTCAATTTAAGAAAATATATCCGGGGGATAAACCGAGTAACGTAACTGCCGGCTATCGACTGGACCTGTCCTATGCAGATGCCGAACAACTTGTGCTACGGATGCCGTTGGACTTGGACGGCGCTACAGGCTACCTGATCTTCAATTTTGAGCGACTTCAATGATAGATTGTAAACTTAATAATTAAAACGATGAAAGCAATTGCATTATCTTTCGTGTTTGTATTGGCCCTCTCGGCGCTGTCGTTCGGGCAGAAGGACAAAAGTAAGCGGGCAAGTCCTCCGGATCGCGCAACCGTGACGACAACAGACGGTGTCACCATCGACATCAACTACAGTAAGCCTTCGTTGAAGGGTCGCAAAATCGGCGTCGATATCGCGCCGTTCGGCAAAGTGTGGCGGACCGGTGCAAACGAAGCCACCACGTTTGAAATAGACAAGGATGTGTTGATCCAGGGAAAACCACTTCCCGCCGGGAAATACAGTTTGTATTCCATTCCCAACGAGCAGAACACAACCCTCATTTTTAACAAAGCGTGGGATCAATGGGGGACTCAGTACGATGAGGCCCAAGATGCTCTTCGCGTAGTTGCGACCGCCGGTGAAAACGCACAGTCTGTCGAACAGTTTACCATCCGGGCAGATAAAGCCGGTACAGTAACCCTGCTTTGGGGGCCTTATTCACTCCCTTTTACGGTGAAGGCCGCTAAATAATAAAAAGCCGTAAACTTTGTGGATGTCCTGGACGGTAACTTGTCCCGGGCATCCACGAAGTTTTTGATCAACTAAAACCCAACATGCCGATATTATTAATACTTTTGGCACGTTACAACCAACGTGAAATTGCGGCGAACGTGCTCGGTCAGCGCTTGATGAAACGTCATAAAACTTTCGAAAGCTGAAATGCATGCGGTCGCAGGAGGGAAGCACGCTGAAACAGACAATAGATCAATAATTATTTGTAATGAAAGGTATTATTTTGGCCGGAGGCTCAGGTACACGTTTACATCCGTTGACACTGGCGGTAAGCAAACAATTGATGCCCGTGTATGACAAGCCCATGATTTATTACCCACTATCGACACTGATGTTGTCGGGAATTCGCGAAGTGTTGATCATATCAACTCCCCACGACCTGCCTGCTTTCCAGAAACTGTTGGGAGATGGTTCGCAATTGGGGTGTTCGTTTTCCTATGCGGTGCAGGAAGTCCCCAATGGATTGGCTCAGGCATTTGTAATCGGAGAGGGGTTTGTCGGCCATGACCCGGTTGCTTTAATATTAGGTGATAATATATTCCACGGCGAGGGATTGTCGCGCTTATTACAGCAAAGTGCAAACCTATCCGATGGAGGCGGTGTGGTGTTCGCTTATCCGGTGTCTGACCCCGAACGTTACGGTGTTGTCGAATTCGATGCGCAACGTAAGGTGGTTTCCATCGAGGAAAAGCCGACGGCTCCCAAATCCAATTATGCAGTGCCAGGATTGTACTTTTACGACAATTCGGTTGTTGAAATTGCCAAGGGCATACAACCTTCGGCTCGCGGTGAATACGAGATCACGGATGTGAATAGGGTGTATCTGGAACGGGGGCAGCTCAAAGTGGGTGTTTTTAGTCGCGGCACGGCTTGGCTGGACACGGGCACCTTTACTTCCTTGATGCAGGCCGGGCAATTTGTGCAGGTTATCGAAGAACGCCAAGGGTTGAAAATTGGGTGTATTGAAGAGGTTGCCTACCGCATGGGATTTATTGACAGCCAGCAACTGGAAACCATTGCGCAACCGTTATTAAAAAGTGGCTACGGGCAGTATTTGTTGAAGTCGGTGTTGAAGAAACTTGCTTGATCGGCCACTCAAAAAGGCGCGGAACCGTTTATTCGGATGAACCTGCCCATGAAAATGTGGGTTCCCTGACACAATTGAAGAACATACTTAGCGAAGCGATCTCATGATACCGCTAAAAACAAATACGAGATCAATAATCATTTGAGGGAAAAATAGTCATAGAACATGTCAAAGACCGCGTTGATTACAGGCATAACCGGGCAGGACGGTGCATACCTGGCCGAGTTCCTACTAAAAAAAGGATATCGGGTACACGGCTTGAAACGGCGGAGCTCGCTGTTTAATACAGATCGTATCGACCACCTGTATCAAGACCCGCACGAGCCCAATCGCCATTTCACGTTGCATTATGGAGACCTTACCGATGCAACTAATCTGATCCGGATTATCCAGGAAATCCAACCGGATGAGATTTACAACCTTGCCGCACAGAGCCACGTAAAAGTAAGCTTTGACACACCTGAATATACGGCAAATGCCGATGGATTGGGTGCGCTCCGGATACTGGAGGCCATCCGCTTACTGGGATTGGCCGACAGATGCCGCTTTTACCAAGCCGCAACATCTGAGCTTTACGGCCTTGTTCAGGAGGTACCTCAACACGAAAGAACCCCCTTTTACCCACGAAGTCCGTATGCCGTGGCCAAACTGTATGCGTATTGGATTACCGTTAATTACCGGGAAGCATACAACCTCTTTGCTTGCAATGGCATATTGTTTAATCATGAAAGCCCAATCCGGGGGGAAACGTTTGTTACCCGGAAAATCACACGGGCCGTTGCGCGAATTGCACTCGGGCTGCAGGATAAATTGTATTTGGGCAATCTCTCGGCGCAGCGCGACTGGGGACACGCGAAGGATTACGTAGAAGCCATGTGGCTCATGTTACAGCAGGACACAGCGGAAGATTATGTCGTGGCAACGGGTGTGACCACGACGGTGCGCGATTTCGTAAAGATGGGGTTTGCTGAGCTGGGTATCGATGTGGAATTCAGCGGGAAAGGGGACCTTGAAAAAGGGGTGATCATTGATGTGGACGAACAGCGACTGATTGAATTGGCTATCAAACCGTCGGCTATTAAATTGGGACAGACGGTGGTCAAAGTAGATCCCGCTTATTACCGCCCGACCGAAGTGGATTTACTGATCGGCGATGCTACCAAGGCTCAGCAAAAATTGGGTTGGCGACCAAAATATACACTAAGTGCGTTGGTACAAGATATGATTCAATCTGACCTGCAGCTGATGCGCAAAGATGAATACCTGAAAGCAGGTGGCTTCGAAACACTGAATTATTTCGAATAATAGGTTGATTCTCTGATGTAAGTGGGGTCGGAAGGATGTTGGAACAATTTTTGCATGACGATGGATGTTGTAAGGAAAGGGGTCGCGTACGTAAACCATGCAAGAAACACATACCATGCAGGAAACAGGTTTCGAGTCCAAACCTGAGGAGATAAGAAAGGATTCAACCAAGATTTATTTCTTTATGGCAGCGATCGTCGCGTTGCTTGCTACCAATGTGTATTTTTATGTGAAGTATAAGAATACCGGCGATCAGGTTTATGAGCTGACGGGCGAGAAAGTCAATATGCGGGCTGAAATCGATCGTATCGAAGCCGAGATGAATCGATTGACCAAGGTAAACGTGGAACTTAATGCCACGCTAAAGGAGGCTCAGGATAGTGTACGGACCGTTATCGCATCTCTCCGGCATCAGCTGGAGCAAAATAACCTTACCCGGGAGGAATTGGCGGAGGCACGGCGAGAGATTAATCAGCTGAAGCTTCAAGTATCCCAATATGAAGGAGAAGTTGAACAGCTACGAAATCAAAACGACCGCCTTAGGTCAGAAAGAGATGAGTTAAAACGGGAAGTTTCGTCTTCCTCCGACCGGGTTGTGGCCCTGGAGGAACTAAATACCGACTTAACGGATAAAGTGAAGCTCGCATCGGCATTGAAACTCTCTGATATCGTCGTGAACGGCGTGCGGGAACGTAATGACGATAAAGAGAGTATAGAAACACGCGCAAGAAGAGCCGATAGGTTAAAAATTACCTTTACCATAGCTGATAATCCGTTAGCAGAAAAGGGGGTTCACGACGTGTATCTCCGTGTCATTGACCCAAATGGGAATTTGCGCACTGCAGATTATGGATTGTTTGAGGTGAATGGAAACCCGATTCAGTACACCTACAAAACAGCGATTGAATTTGTAAACGATGGGGCGTCCTACACCATCGACTGGAAGGATACCCGGGCCTTCCAAAAGGGTACCTATACCATCCTGCTGTACGCAGATAATGCCATGATGGGGCAGGGGAGTATCGTGTTGAAATAGAATAAACACGTAGGATAAATGCCCTAGTTGCCTTAATCAGACCAACAGCTGCTTGACGCGAACGGAAGGGATTCGAATAAAGAACGTGGTGCCCTTTCCAACATGGGTTTCATAGCGGATGCTTCCCCCCATTCCTTCAACCGCTTGCTTGACAAACGCCAATCCGAGGCCGGTTCCTGAACTCTTCGTGGTGAAATTGGGTTGGAAAAGCTTTTCCCGGGCCTCCACACTAATGCCATGGCCATTGTCCTGGATGGCGATCGACACATAGTGGTCGACATCGTAATTGACGTGGATATCGATCACGCATTTCCGTTTGGTAATTGTTGCCTCGATGGAATTTTTGATTAAGTTATTGAATGTCCTTAGTAGCTGATCACGGTCCCCCTGAATTCGAATTTCAGAATCTCCACACCGGTTATGGATACGTATTTTGACGCCAATGTTGTTGTTGAAAACCTCCACGGCTTTATTCATGATGTCAAGGACGTCAACTTCCTTGAGTTGAGTATCCGGCATCCTGGCAAACTCCGAGAACTCCGACGCAATCAGAGAAAGGCTATCAATCTGTTCAATGAACGATTCACTGAATCTCGCAAATCGCTCATCGAACCGTGGATCCTTCTCTTTCCAGGAACGTTCAAGCTGCTGAATGCCGAGTTTCAACGGGGTAAGTGGGTTTTTAATTTCATGGGCTACTTGCTTTGCCATTTCCCGCCATGCTGATTCCCGTTCCGATCGCATGATCGTGTTGGCGCTTTGTTCCAATGCAGCAATCATGAGGTTGTACTCCTTGATCAAGCTTCCGATTTCATCATGGCGCTTCCAAAAGATCGGTTCATTTTGCTTGCCGATACTGGTTTTTGCCAGGCTGCGTTGCACCAGTGCGAGGGGGGCGGTAATTTTATTGGCCACGAATACGGCAAATAATCCCAATACGAGAATTACCAGCGCATAAATATTGACCAACGTATTGAGAAGCAGTCCGACATTTTGTTCAAACTCTTTCTGGTAACTATAGTGTGGCAAGCTTAGGAAAGCCACGGGCTCGTACGCGTCATTTCGAATAGGGGCGTACGCGGCAATAAAGTTCAGGCTGCCGATCTGTTCGTGCTGAATGAACTCCGACCGTTGCTGTCGGGCTAAGTGGAGCCAGGCCTTTGGGTTCACGTACCGGGAGGTCAGGCGAAGGTCGTAGATGCGCGGCTGGGTCGAATACGTCAGTTGTCCGTCAATCCCATACAGGTTGAGATCCGAGGCCACGGACTCTGCGATGGTGTTAAATTGCTCATCGGAGGATATCCCCCGGTTGATATTTGCTTCCTTCAGTATTTTAGATTCCAATCGGCTGGCGATGTCTACCACGTATTTCAATACGCCATTTTCCTGTTGTTTTCGAAACTGGCTGCTTATACTGAAAAACGTGATGATTCCGGTTACGATCAGCGTAAATACTACCGCTACGACCATAAAGGTTTGGATGCGCGTACTGTATAACACCCGGTTAGTAAGAATCAAGAAGCTCCATCGCAGGTTTCGCAAACTAAAGTCATTGCTGTTTAACGTCAGCACCAACCACCGCGAAATGAAGGCGAGTATAGCGAAGAACAGGAAGACCAGAAAAATAAAGGAGAGTGCCGCCAACTGCTTCCAGCTGCTTTGCTGTGGTTGGCTGATGACAATCAGTGTCCGGTTGTTAGGTCGATACATCATGTGATCGAACCCATCTTCGCTACCAAGAGGTATGTGTTTCCGTAAGTCGGGCGGATAGGCTTCAGATGAAAGCGGGTAGACGTAATCCCCATATTGGCTCACCAAGGTGCCGTCCCGATAGAATGCGAACGCATATTGGGTAGCTAACTCCGTTTGGCGCTGATCGATTCGATTATCGATAAGAATGTCGGGATAGGCGGCAAGCTGGTTGAACGACCGGTTTTGCAATTCAATAAGGAGAATACCCAAAAGGTTCCCGTTTTTCTCAACCGGCAACTGCGCGAAGTATTCAAAATTGCCGAACCGGCTGTTTCCCCGATAGAAATTTTCAGACACCTTAATGGCTCCCGATATTACCTTTTTGCGGTAAGCTTCCAGCTTGCTAACTGAACTTTCGCCGATGGGAATCCAATTGGTGTCATATTCATTGGCCGCAAATTCGTATTTTGAAAGATAGCCACTCAGGTAGGTTCTTTTCAGGTGTTCATTCAGCAAATCCCGATTCTCGTCCTTCGGCTGCTCAAAATATTCGATCAGGACGGGATCTTTTACAATCTCTTTTTCCAGATCGTGAAACAAGGCGAGCGCATTGGCATCATCTACCGCCTCCATTTTGAAAATGGCTTGTTTTTGTGCTTCTGCCCTTTTTTTTCGCTGGAATTGGTCGTGTTTAATGGCCGTAATCGCAGCAAGCGTTAACAGGGTCGATATAAAGATGGCTAAATCAAATTGACCTTTCCATTTTTTCAAGTACCAGCCTCGTAATCCGATCAGCACAAAAAGCAATATAAATGTAAGCGGAAAATGGTCGAGGGAAAACTTGGCAAAGAAGACACTGCGTATTATGCCAGCGCATACAATAAAGGAAACACCAATAAAAAGGAGCCGTTTGGCATCGGGAACAAGCGTGTGCGCAAGAGCCACAAGCAAATCAATCAACAGAAGCAATGACATAATGCTAAGGCACAGGGCCACAATGCCAATCCAACTGTATACAGTAAGATTCAATATATTGGTGACGTCAAAGTTGATGTCTGAATTGGTAACCAACCCGGCAAAGACGTCGGTTATACCCAGGCTCACTACGTAGATGAGTAATCCAAATAGCAGAAGAAGAATAAAGCTCCCCGTTTTGGTGTATCCGAAAGCGGGGATTTTTAGCTGGTCACGGAAAGTAAAAAGGTATCCGGTAAACCAAGTGAAGGCAATGACATTAAGTAATAGACCGCCCAGGTGCGGAAATAGAAAGCTGGAAGCGAAATTTCTCGGATCGAAAATTCCGGTGTAGAAATGAGAAGCTAACCATCCGTAATGAAGCTCCAGGTAGCGGATGCCTGCAAGACCACCCGCAAGCAGTAGAACCGAATACCACACCCATCCTCGTTTGGCGATCCATATGCAAATGATGTTGAGTAATGTCACAACGCAAAAGCCCGCCAGCAACCACATGGCAAGTTCCAGTTTCGAGAAGAAGGTGTCGTGCTGCCCATCGCGTAGTTTGACCGAAAACAGATACTCGCCGGTTACACTTCGGATATTGTGAATCAATTGATCGTCGTATCCGGCAATTTCGAGGTTATTGGTCTCGATGAGGTTTTTCGAGAATACGTTCTGTAGATAATCGTTATTTTTTTGGAACTCTGATTTTATTGGAATGAGGAACAATACGGTAAAGTTACCCGTACTCTTTTTGATGGATTCGTACCATCCATTGTCCGTTTGTATAATGCCAACTCCGTTGGGTATGCCTGCATCGGTCTTGGGGACGAACTTATCCGTTCCCCAGAAGGTCAATTCGTTGTTTACGTACGTGAATGGAAATATATCATTTTGGTCAACGAAATAGTCAAGGATATCTTCTGTGAGTTTGACATCGGTGTCCAATGCCTTCAGCGCATTAAAGCGGCTGGTATCGTTTAGGAAGTCGAAAACGATTTGTTCCTTCTTATGCAGATTGTGTTGGACTGTACCTGCGTCCAGGAGAAGGATTTCTTCATCATTGAATGTAAGGTTAATGGAAATGGCAGTGCCGATGAAACACAACGTTAGCACCAGCAAAAGCAACCTTATTTTGACGACCGTACTCAACTTTTAGACGGGTTAATCACGTAAAAATAGCAAATCCCCCGCTAAATGCCAATTTGGATCAATGCGCTTCCTCTTCCTTCAGGATTTTGGCACCGAGGTATTCGCGGTTCATCCGCGCAATATTTGTGAGTTTAATTCCAACAGGACATTCCGCTTCACAGGCACCGGTGTTGGTGCAGCTGCCAAAACCTTCTGCATCCATTTGCGCCACCATGGCTTGTGCGCGGCTGTAGCGCTCGGTTTGTCCTTGAGGCAATAACGCATATTGTGAAATTTTTGCCGAGACGAACAACATGGCCGACGCATTTTTACAGGCCGCTACGCAGGCCCCGCAAGCGATGCATGTCGCCGATTCAAAAGCCTCGTCTGCTACAATTTTCGGAATAGGGATGCTATTCGCATCCGGTACCCCACCGGTATTTACATTGATATACCCGCCGGCTTGTTGAATGCGGTCAAAAGCCGAACGATCAACGGCCAGGTCTTTGATTACGGGAAAAGCGGCCGCTCGCCAAGGCTCAATAACGATGGTCTGCCCATCATGGAAGCTGCGCATGTGCAGTTGGCAGGTAGTCGTCCCCTGTTTCGGACCGTGTGGACGTCCATTAATGTGTAAGGAACACATCCCACAAATGCCCTCGCGGCAATCATGGTCAAAGTGGATGGGGTCTTCCCCTTTCCGTACCAGGCCTTCGTTGACAACGTCCAGCATTTCCAAAAAAGACATATCCGGCGAAATTCCGTTGGCTTGGTAGGTTATGAATTTACCCCTTGTTTTGTCATTTTTTTGACGCCACACTTTGAGCGTCAGGTTCATGTTTCCACTCATTGCTTCTTTATTTACGGATTTAGATTACGACGGCAGATTTCCCCTGAATTTACCTACAATCTAAAATCCACAATCTAAAATCATTTATAGCTTCGCTGTGTCAGCTTAACATTTTCAAATTCCAGCGATTCCTTGTGAAGTACCTCTGGCTGATTTTCACCCATGTATTCCCAAGCGGACACATATCGGAAGTTTTCGTCGTCACGTTTCGCCTCTCCTTCTTCGGTTTGACTCTCTTCACGGAAATGCCCGCCACAGGATTCACGGCGGTTCAGCGCATCGTCAACCATCAGTTCTCCCAATTCGATAAAATCCGCTACACGGCCGGCTTTTTCCAGCGACTGATTCATTTCTTCGTTTTCGCCTATGACCGTTACATCAGACCAGAATTCCCTGCGCAGTTCCTGAATAAGTCCCTTAGCTTTCGTCAAGCCCGCTTCGTTACGCGCCATCCCGCAATATTCCCACATAATGTGTCCCAGCTTTTTATGGATGTCGTCCACCGTTTTGCTTCCCTTTAGCGAAAGCAATTTGTGTACATTTTCTTCCACTTCTTTACGGGTTTTTTCGAAATTCGGATGGTTTTTGTCGACGGGATCGAAGCCGAGTCCGGCTAAATAGTCGCCTACCGTATAGGGAATGACAAAGTAGCCATCGGCAAGCCCTTGCATAAGTGCCGAAGCACCAAGCCGGTTTGCGCCATGATCGGAAAAGTTGCATTCGCCCAACGCATATAAGCCCGGAACCGAAGTCATCAGGTTGTAATCTACCCAGAGACCGCCCATGGTGTAGTGTACCGCGGGGTAAATCCGCATAGGCTGTTTGTATGGGTTTTCATCGGTAATTTGGTAGTACATGTCAAACAAGTTGCCATATTTAGCCCGTACCGTATCTTCACCCAAACGCTTGATTGCGTCTTCAAAATCAAGGAAAACGGCAATGCCTGATGCGCCCACACCCCGGCCCTCGTCCACCACTTCCTTTGCATTGCGGGAAGCTACGTCCCGGGGAACCAAGTTTCCGAAGGAAGGATATTTACGTTCCAGGTAATAATCGCGGTCTTCTTCTTTGATATCCGAGATCTTAATTTCGCCTTTCCGTAATTTTTGCGCCAATTCAACGGTTTTAGGTACCCATACCCGACCGTCATTGCGAAGTGATTCGGACATCAACGTCAATTTAGACTGATGGTCGCCGGTTACCGGAATACAGGTAGGGTGAATCTGCGTATAGCAAGGGTTTGCGAAGAACGCACCCCGTTTATGTGCGCGCCATGCGGCGGTAACATTACAACCCATGGCGTTTGTTGACAGGAAAAAAACGTTGCCATACCCACCCGTGCATAATAACACGGCATGGCCTGCATGGGATTCGATGGCGCCGGTTACCATATTACGGGTAATAATACCGCGTGCATGGCCATCAATGGTCACCAGGTCCAGCATTTCATGCCGGTTGTACATTTCTACCTTTCCTTTATTAATCTGGCGGTTCAGTGCCGAATAGGCACCAAGTAGAAGCTGCTGCCCCGTTTGTCCCCGGGCATAGAAGGTACGTGATACCTGGGCGCCGCCGAATGAGCGGTTATCCAGTAATCCCCCGTATTCACGGGCGAATGGTACACCCTGAGCCACACATTGATCGATGATGTTCACGGATACTTCCGCTAATCGGTATACGTTGGCTTCACGTGCGCGGTAGTCGCCCCCCTTGATGGTGTCATAAAACAGCCGATATACACTGTCTCCATCGTTCTGATAGTTCTTTGCGGCGTTGATTCCCCCTTGCGCCGCAATGGAGTGTGCTCGTCTCGGGCTGTCCTGATAGCAAAAGGCCTTCACGTTATAGCCGAGCTCTGCCAGGGATGCAGCGGCAGACGATCCGGCCAATCCGGTGCCTACAACAAGGATGGTATATTTCCGTTTGTTCGCCGGATTGACCAGTTTCAGATTGAACTTATGTTTCGACCATTTTTCGGCCAAGGGCCCTGCTGGTACTTTTGAATCTAACATGTCACGAATCGCTTAGCTGGAAAAATAAAAATACAATGGCATGGCCGCAAACGCCAGGGGGATGATGATCCCAAAAAGCCAGATCCCTAGGAAGCGGATGACCGGTGCGTACTTTTTGTGGTCAAATCCCAGGGTTTGAAAAGCGCTTTTAAAGCCATGGATCAGGTGAAATGAGAGGGCCGCCATGGCGATTACATAAAATGCAACCAGAAGCCAGTTTTTAAATGTAAATTGAACCTGCTTGTATAAATCTTTTGCCTTAAGTACCTCAACATCGTTGTCAATGTACTTAATGTAGTCTGTGTATTCATCCCCAATCAATTCGGTAACCGTGGTTTCCTGGGTGGCCAGATCCGTACGGTATTCGACATAAGGTACGCCATCATTGTGGTATTTCCACCAGAAATTGCTCATGTGCGTCACGATGAAAACCAACAGTACGGTACCCAATATTCCCATGTTGCGTGAACTCCAGGCACTGTTTTCAGATCCGCGGTACACAGCATATCGGACGGGTCTTGCCTTCCGGTTTTGTATGGTCAAAACCAACGCATAAATTGCGTGTATCACAATGGATGCGTACAACAGGTAAGAGACGATCCGGATGGGGGTGAAGTGGGTCATGAAATGGGCATAGTCATTAAATGACTTGCCTTGGTCATCGTAAAACAACTGTAGGTTGCCGATAAGGTGGACGATTAGGAATGTACATAAAAACAGACCTGTTAAACTCATTATCAACTTCTTCCCCAGTGATGAAGAAAGCAGATGTTGTGATTTGCTCATTCTCCTCGATTATTTGCTTTTGGTAAGCAAATCTACCAATTGATTTAATATCGGTAAAAACAAACAAGCAAAATAGTTAATTTAGAACTGTTCTAAGTTTTGTGTGCCGTGCATTAGAAAAGCCACGCCGGAGTGGCGTGGCTCTTCACCTAATTTCCGTCTGGAGCGTACTAAAATAATCGGTATCCGACTCCGACCGTCCAAAGATTCAACTTTTGGGGAGCACTCTCATTTTTACTCAATTCGCTAAGGCCATGTTCGTACCGCAAATCAACGCGAAAATTGCTGATATCAAGACCGAGTCCGCCGGTCACTGCCCATGCCTGGTTTTTGTATTCGCTAAATTCGGTCACCTGACGCAAAGACTCTCCGATGTTCTTATCTACAACAAACGATACAACCGGTCCGGCAACGATGCGCAACCCCGCTGGGCCAAGGCCGATGCGCGTACCCAACAACAGCGGTAAATCCAGCGACGTAAACGATACTTTTCCTTCCTCGTTTTCTTCTACCAATTTTGCTTCAGAACTTTTCCCTGTCAAGTAAAGCTCGGGTTGAAAATGAACCCCCGCACCGCCGATCCGGGCCCAAACACCGGCTTGATAACCGGTTCGTGTACTGGCGTCCAGCCAACCTCCTTCTTCCGATTTTAAACTGGAGAAGTTTAACCCAGCTTTTACGCCGAATTGCAAACTCGGCAATAATTGGGCATTTGCTCCCAAAATCGTCGACGTCACCAGGAAAGCGATCATAAAGTACTTTTTCATAGCAATAATTCGTTTAATTTTTAAGTAAAATACGGTTTTATAAACTGTTCTCGGGATGAACCGCAAAATTCAAGCCGAAAATCCGGAATCCACTCAAAGAAGCGGTACGAACGTGACCGAGATCCAGCTTGGATATAAATGACAAGTTGAGTAAGTTTGTAGGCAAATCAGAAATATGGCAGCAATTCGCATCACTCCCGAGGAATGGGAAATCGTAAAAACGAAATTCAGACGGAAATACAATCATTTATCTGACGAAGACCTGGCGTTCGAACCGGGCAAAGAAGACGAATTGGTCGGCCGCTTAGCCAACCGCGTAAAGCGTACCCGCGATTACGTACTATTTACGCTGAAAAAGGGGTTGGCCGATTTGGAAGGAAATCGACTTTAAGGAACAGATCCCATGCAGGAAATTTCATGGCAGGACTTTGAAAAAGTGGAACTGCGCGTCGGCACGATCATAAGCGTTTCCGATTTTCCAAAGGCCAAGAAACCAGCCTATAAACTTCAGGTCGATTTCGGAGAAGATATCGGGGTTCTTCAAAGCAGCGCGCAGATCACCCGGCATTACCATAAGGATGACCTGATGGGAAAGCAAGTGATCGGTGTGGTGAATTTTCCGAAAAAGCAGATCGCAAACTTTATGTCCGAGTGCTTGATTACAGGTTTTGCCGATGAAAACGGTGATATTGTATTGAGCTCGGTGGAACGTCCGGTACCGAACGGAGCTAAACTAATCTAAAGGCAGGTTCCATAAGCCCTAATAAAATTGTTTATGAAATATATCAACTTTGAAGAGACCGGCGATACGGTTTCCGACGAAGTATACATGAAGGAGGCGTTGAAGGAAGCCCATAGAGCGCTGGAGCAGGGGGAGGTGCCGATCGGTGCAGTCATCGTATCCAATGGCCGGATTATCGGGCGTGGCCATAACCTGACCGAACGGCTGAATGACGTGACAGCGCATGCAGAAATGCAGGCATTTACCGCGGCAGCCAATTATATCGGTGGAAAATATTTACACCACTGTACCCTATATGTGACCATCGAGCCGTGTTTGATGTGCGCAGGGGCGGCATATTGGACGCAAATCACCCGCATTGTATTCGGAGCACGTGATGAAAAGCGTGGTTTTTCCAACCTGGGCAGCACGCATGTGCTGCATCCCAAGACGACTGTAATGAGCGGCGTATTGGAATCCGAGTGTGCGGGACTCATTACGTCATTTTTCCGTAATAAACGGATTAAATAATCGTTAAAAATTAATTTCACAAACAAAATCACGTCAATAATCGTTAGTTATGCTGGCAGGACCGTTTTTAACGGCAGGCATGTCCGGCAATGGAGTTGCTTTTGTGGGCAACTTTAGCTAAGTTTGTCCAACACTAATAACTAATTTTTAATTTAAAATAATACGTATTATGGCTTTTGAACTACCGGCGTTACCTTACGCCTCAGATGCATTAGAACCCCATATTGACAAAGAGACCATGGAAATCCACCACGGTAAGCATCACCAGGCTTATGTGGATAATCTTAACAAAGCCATTGCCGGTACAGATGCGGAAAATTTGACCATCGAGGAAATTTGCAAAAACATTTCAAAATACCCGGCGGCGGTACGTAACAATGGCGGAGGGCATTACAACCACTCGTTATTCTGGACGATTCTTTCTTCAAACGGTGGAGGCACACCGTCTGGCGACCTTGCTTCGGCCATTGACGAAACATTCGGCTCGTTTGATGAATTAAAAAAGAAATTGCAGGAAGCCGGAGCTACCCGCTTTGGTTCCGGATGGGCATGGCTGGTTGTAGATGGCTCGGGTAAATTGCAAGTGACATCTACCCCCAACCAGGATAACCCGCTGTTTGATATCGCAGAGGTAAAGGGCACGCCCATTCTTGGTATCGACGTGTGGGAGCATGCTTATTATTTAAAGTATCAAAACAAACGTCCGGGCTATCTGGAAGCGATTTTTAATGTAATTGATTGGAATGCGGTAGGTCAGCGCTACGCGGAGGCAAAGAAGTAAAAAGTAAGAAGTAAACTAAAAAAGCGGCCTTACATGCTTGTATGAGCCGCTTTTTTTGGCTGTATAGCGCCCGAAATCCGAAGGACGGTAAGTTGAGGAGCGAGATTTGATAACTAAACGGCCTTTCTGGAAAATGAAAGCAATTATTCTAAGCGGAGTCAAAGAACCCTTGGTGTTGAAAGACGTGCCTTTGCCGCAATTAAGTGATTCCGAGGCGTTGGTGCGTGTCAAGGCTGCCGCATTTAATCGGCGCGATTGGTGGATACAGCAAGGCCAATATGCGGGTCTGAAATTTCCGATCATTCTGGGGTCGGATGGCGCCGGCATCGTTGAAGCGGTAGGTAGTGATGCCGATCAGCATTGGATTGGCAAAGAAGTGATCATCAACCCATCAATCGCATGGGGAACCCATGAAGCTTTTCAACAGAAGGCTTCGTCCATTTTGGGGCTGCCGCAAGATGGAACTTTTGCGGAGTACGTGCGTGTGCCCGTAAAAAATTTACACGAGAAACCGCAGCATTTGTCCTTTGAGGAAGCAGCGGCGTTACCCCTTGGGGGACTCACTGCATACCGTGCGCTTTTCAGCCGGGCCGGGTTGGTTGCCGGCGAAAAAGTGCTGGTCGTCGGTATTGGCGGTGGTGTAGCTTCCTTCGCTTTGCAGTTTGCCATACATGTGGGGGCTGAAGCATACGTTACCTCCGGGAGTTCGGCGAAAATTGAGCAGGCTATTGCTTTGGGCGCGGCGGGCGGAATATTATATACCGACGACAATTGGGCGCAGCAATTGGGGGAAGAGGCGGGCGGATTCGATGTGATCATAGACAGTTCATTGGGAGAAGCGTTCGTGCACCATCTCGATTTGATGAACCCCGGCGGCCGAATCGTGTTTTTTGGGGGGACCGCCGGAAATATCCCTCCACTTAACGCACGCAAAATATTCTGGAAACAACTTTCCCTGCTCGGAAGCACAATGGGATCTCCCCGCGACTTTGTCCAGATGCTTGCGTTCGTTACCGATCATCACATAAAGCCCGTTGTGGACAGTGTGTATCCGTTAGGGAATGCCGAGGCGGCAATTCGGAATATGGACGATTCGTCCCAGTTTGGAAAGATTGTATTAAGCTTGGATGGCCGATACCCTATAGGCGAAGCGAATACCTAATATGGTGTATTTTTGAGATAGTTTACAAAAGACAAGTGCAGACCTTGTAAATTTGTCTGGAAAGCGCGATGATATGGTAAAAATGATAATATTTCTCGGGTGCGTGCTATTATCTGCTGCATGTCAGCGATTGGCTGGATCAAATGTTCCCCAGCCTCAAAACTTGCCTGATCATGCAAGCACACAGGGAGGGGTAGATACCGCGACATTTGCCGGCGGATGTTTTTGGTGCACCGAGGTTCAGTTTCAGCAATTGGAGGGCGTTGATACGGTCATATCCGGCTACACCGGTGGTGATATACGGAATCCGACTTACAAGCAGGTAACTACGGGAAAGACTGGCCATGCCGAGGCTATTCATGTGATTTATCGACCGGATGTGATCACCTATGACGAATTGCTGGAAGCGTTCTTTGTAGCACACGATCCGACGCAGCTTAACCGGCAGGGAAATGATATCGGCCCTCAGTACCGATCAGCTATTTTCTATCACGACGCGCAGGAGAAGGAAAAGGCAGCGTATTACATTCGGCGCCTGACGGAAGAGAAGGTTTACAACCGCCCCATCGTAACCACGTTAGAGCCTTATACCGAATTTTTCGTTGCAGAAGATTACCACCAGAACTATTTCAACCTCAATCCCCAGCAGGCATATTGCCAATACGTGATTGTTCCTAAATTGGATAAGTTCAAAAGCGTATTCAAAGAACGGTTGAAGAAATAAGCGAGTTTTGACCTATCGCTGGGGAATTGCCCGCTTATAAAAAATATAATCCGTAGCCAAAGGCTCCATCCCATTTTGCCTGAACAGCAATGCCAGTTGTCCACGGTGATAGGTGGAATGATTGATGACGTGAAAGAGGATGTTACCAACCGTATTCGTAAAGGGTTGGCCGTTACTGGTGGTATATGCGATTTCGTCAGTTAGCCCGGACCGGCCTAGTAGCGCGATCGTTTGGTCGTAATTGTGTCGGTCTGAGGCCAGGAATGTGTTACTTGGCCGGCTGTCCCATACCCCACAGCCGGTCGGTTGGCCCAAAATGCGATTATTCCAGATCTGATGGGCATTCAGTATGTGGCTGAACAACGCCATGGATTTTTCGTCGATTTTTTCCGGATTTGCGCTCATTAAAGCCGCTAACTGTTGATTGCAGTGATGATTATAAGCAAATAGGTCTTCAAAAAAAGTGTTCATTTTCCTCCGCTTAATTCAATGAATGTACCGGTAACATACGAAGATTTTTCAGATACGAGCCACAGGATGGCCTCCGCCACCTCTTCTGCCGAGCCACCCCGTTGCATGGGAATGCTGTCTTTGAGTCGTTCAATGCGGTTAGGCTCGCCACCGGCTGCGTGAATATCCGTGTAGATAAAGGCTGGCCTTACAGCATTCACGCGAATTCCCTCGTTAGCTACTTCCTTGGACAATCCGAGGGTAAACGTATCCAAGGCGCCCTTTGACGCGGCGTAGTCCAAGTACTCATTAGGCGCGCCGGTACGGGCCGCGAATGACGAGACGTTAACAATGCAGCCACCGTTTCCTCCGAGCCTCGTTGACATACGTTTAACCGCTTCCTGTGCACACAGAAACTGTCCGATAACATTGGCCTCGAAAATCCGTTTAAGTCGCCCAGCATCCATATCAACCAGGCGCATCTGCTTTTCGAGAATCCCGGCGTTGTTTACCAGCGCATCGAGCCGCCCCAGCAGACGGTCCGTTTCCGAAAATAGCCGGGCGACCTCGACAGGTTGGGAAATATCGGCTTGTATGGCAACTGCCGCACCGCCCGCTTCCTCGATTCGGGAAACGATCGCTTTGGCGGCAGTCTCGTTTGAGTGATAATTTACGGCTACCGCATAACCTTCCTTGGCTGCGAGAAGCGCAGTGGCTGCCCCGATACCACGGCTCGCTCCGGTAATGAGGATGTTTTTTTTCATGTCAAACCGTTATGTCGCTCCATGCCGAAGCGGGAATCAACTGTTCTGCCGATCCCGCGCGTCCAAGGTACCTCACCAGCATTCGGCTTCTACAAAAATGCATAAAATGAGATTACCTATACAGATACAATTTAATTAATTTTGACCCTAGCAGTTTTGATCAACATATATGTCTAAAAACGGTTTACTCTACCAGCGTATTGCCCATAGCATCGAACACCAGATTAAGCATGAAGTACTGAGAGTTGGTGATAAATTGCCATCCATCCGCATGATCTGCAGGGAACATGGCGTGAGCATGAGCACGGCATTGCAGGCATATTATGATTTGGAGAGCAAAGGATTGATCGAGTCCCGCCCCCAATCGGGGTATTACGTCACCTATTCGCACAAGCATTTTCCAGCGATGCCGGAAACCAGCAATCCGGTGTATCACCCGGATGCCAGCGGAACGGATGGGTTGGTGGCCCGGGTATATGCGGAACTGGGGAGGGAGACGAACCTAACGTTTTCGTTGGGGGCTCCCGCTGCGGAGCTGCTTCCCGTTGCCAAACTTAACAAGGCGGTTATCAACGCCATGCGTTCGCTGCCGGCGGGAGGCACTTCGTATGAGCAGGTGCAGGGGAGCAGCAAGCTTCGGCAGCAGATTGCCCGGTGGTCATTCAGCTGGGGAGGTCACCTCCGGGAAAGCGATCTATTAACCACGGCGGGATGCATGAATGCCCTGACGTATTCCCTGATGGCGCTAACCGAGCGGGGTGATACAATCGTCGTAGAAAGCCCGGTGTATTTCGGCGTGCTGCAACTGGCAAGGAGCCTGGGGTTGCAGGTGCTTGAGCTGCCCACCCATGCCGTAACAGGAATCGACCTCGATACGCTTAAAAAAACACTGCAAACAAAAAAAATAAAAGCTTGCCTGCTTGTGAGCAATTTCAGCAATCCCTTAGGAAGTTGTATGCCCGATGCACATAAAAAAGAAGTAGTGCGACTTATGGAGGTACATGGCGTTCCGTTGATTGAAGACGACCTCTACGGTGATGTGTACTTCGGCCAGCATCGTCCTAAGTCGTGCAAAACCTATGACGAAAGCGGTATCGTACTTTGGTGCGGATCGGTATCGAAAACGCTATCCCCAGGCTATAGGGTGGGGTGGGTAGCGCCGGGAAGATTCAAGGAGAAGGTCATCCGTACCAAACTTTACCATTCGATTTCGTCCACCACGCTGACCCAGGAAGCCATTGCGGGCTTTTTAGAAACCGGCCGCTATGAAAGCCATCTGCGCAAACTCAGGCACACCCTGCATACCAATTCGTTGCAATATCTCCGGGCCATTGGTGAGTATTTTCCCGAAGGCACCAAGGTGAGTCGGCCGGAAGGGGGCTTCCTGCTTTGGCTGGAGCTGCCTAAACAAGTCGATACGGTAAAGCTCTACGAAACGGCGCTGAAATTCAAAATCAGCATCGCCCCTGGCAGAATGTTCACGCTGCAGGACCAGTATAACCATTGTGTCCGGCTCAGTTACGGATTGCTGTGGAATGAACGAGTAGATCAAGCGTTGAAGCTTCTGGGCAAATTGGCAAAACGAATGTGCTAGCAGCAGCCAACTAGCTCGATCCGCTTGATCACTGCTTATTCACCGCTTGAAATCCGGGATCGCATATCTCGCGGCAGCATCGATTACCAGGACCCAATCGTGACCGAAGCCCTGTGTAGGTGTAGTCAGTTGTAGCGTTTGGGTGCGACTTACCCTGCCCAGATCCAAGGTTTCCGTAGTGGCTGGATTGAACCACCAGCCTCGTAAAGTGCCGGCTTTGAGTATTGAAGTATTAATCGTTACCGGCTGCCCTTGAGGGATATAAACCATTAGGTAGCTTTTCTTGCGATCCCTGAATGCGCGTATATGCCGTTCTTTTTCGCCCTGTCCACCAGCCACGATGGTTTGGTCGGGAATGCGGTCAATAAACGGACGCGACTCGATGAGCTGACGGAGGTAACCTACCTGGAAAGCCCCCGGCCGATCGAGCGCTTCTGTCCAGTAGCGGTCAGCGTGGTTAATCTTTTCTTCCCGTTCGCTCCAGAACTGCCAAATACTGTGGTGGCCATATGTGACGCCACAGGCTCCGGCAAAAACCGAACGATAGGTTTGTTTGCGAACATCGTAGTCGTTGAAATAACCACTCTTGGGATCCCACGTTGGCCAGGGATTTACCGGATGATCTTCATAATTGGGCTCGGCATCCAGGGTAGGCTTGGTTGGTGCTAAGGCTCGGTCCCGTGTTATCCATTCCCATACCGGGACATCGTGTCCCGACCCGTGCCCGGACTGCATCATGTTCACATGCAGCCAGGGTTCCTTATGGATCTGCTGCGAGGTCGAATGTACTCCGCCCGAAATGTGATAGGAAAGAAGCGCTTTTCCTTCGGTAGCTTCCTGTATACCTTTGGCCATGGCCCGCCATATTGGGCGGGTGTCTACTGCGTCATGGATGGCCGGCCGATCCCCCCCTAAAATCCAAATGATATTTTTTCGGTCTTTGTAACGGTCGCCGAGCCAGCGGCCATAACGGTAGGCGTTTTCGACGGTAAAAATCTCCGGCCCCACACCCCACATGCGGGTTACCTTGTCGCCCCATGTCGGTAGCAATCCGATGAACAGTTGCCTATCATATGCCGCGGTGATCACTTCGTCCACTAATTGAAAATACGATTCATTCGGTTTCTCCGGGTCTTGGTCGATCAGTGGAACATCCCCGTAACGATTCGGCCGGCGTAAACCGTCCATCTCAGCCAACACCACCGCCTGGATGACGTTGAATCCTTTGGCTTTCCGGTTGTCGAGATATTGTATGATCTCTTCTTTCGTCAACCGGTGAAACAGTTCCCAGGCCGTATCGCCCAGCCAGAAAAACGGGGTCCCATCCGCATATTGCAGGTAATGGCCGTCAGGCGTAACCTGCAGATCACCGTGCGGCCATTTTGGTTGGGCATAGGCCGAAACGGCAATTGTAAACGCAGCAAAAGCTGCAGAAAATGAATATAGTAGGGGCATAATTAACTTAATTTCTTTCCAAAACAAATGCTGTTTTCAATGCCGATGCACACAACGTTGATAAACACGGCAATCCTCATCGTGGTACCGCTATTTCTTTGATAATCTGGGATACGATATCGTCCGTAGTGAGCCCCTCCATTTCCCGCTCGGGCGTGAGGATGAGCCGATGGCGCAATACTGCGGGAGCTACACGGATCACGTCGTCCGGCGTGATGAAATCACGGTCGTCCATTACCGCGATTGCCTTGGCCGTGTTGGCTATGGCCAGCGAGGCACGGGGTGAAGCCCCCAGATAAATGGATTTGTGGTTACGCGTTTCGTGTACGATGCGGGCGATAAATTCCAGTAAGTTATCTTCGATATGCAAGCTCTTCACCGTTTTGCGGTGCGCACGGATATCTGCAGTACTAAGTATGGGTTTAATGGAAGCAACCCGTTCATCCAGTTTTTGCGTATGATGATTGGCCAATATCTGTGTTTCTTCCTCCAACGTGGGGTATCCGACTTCTATTTTAACTAAGAAGCGGTCCAGTTGGGCTTCCGGCAACCGGTACGTGCCCTCCTGCTCAATGGGATTCTGTGTAGCCAGTACCACAAATGGTTCATCCATAAGATACGTGTGACCGTCAAGGGTAACCTGCCGTTCCTCCATGACCTCAAACAAGGCCGCTTGGGTTTTTGCAGGAGCGCGGTTGATTTCATCGACCAGGATAACGTGACCGAAAATAGGGCCGGGCTTAAAGCTGAACTCATTTTCTTTCGGATTGAAAACGGAGGTGCCGAGAACGTCCGAAGGCATGAGATCAGGCGTAAATTGAATGCGGGAAAACTTCGCGTCAATGCACTGTGCAATGAGTTTTGCAGTGAGTGTTTTCGCAACGCCCGGTACGCCCTCTATCAGAATGTGCCCGTCGGCCAGAATGCCGGCAATAAGCAGGTCAACCATCTGCCGTTGTCCGACAATAACGGTAGCCAAAAGGTCCTTTATCTGTTGAATGGCTCCCGTTAGGCCAGTTAGGTCAATGCGTTGTTCGAAGTGTTGTTCTTCCATAAAGTCTGTTGATAAAAAAGTTCAAGATGTCGGTGGTACGATACCAATGCCCGGTCGTCGATGGCCCCGCCGCGCTGCAGATCGTTCATGCCCCCGAGGATGTCTAACAAAGCGGACACGTCTACACCCGATCGCTGGCTTAGGTACTGCATGAAGTTTTCGTCTACTTCCTGGGTGTTTAACCGATACGCTGTGCGTACATGTTCCAGGAAGTAACGATATTGCTTGGCAAGTATGTCGCGGTTATCGCGCCGTTGGAAATATACCGAGCTAACTACCTGCGCAAATTCGATGCTCGTGTTTTTGAGCGGCTCCAGAACCGGAATCGCCCGTTGGCGGCGCTTGATCCCATAGCCCACAAATGCGACGAGACTGAACAAGGCAATCAGGTAAGCCGGGCGTAGGTGCTCATCGGTGAGGAATACGTGCATGGGGGATTGTTGTATCCGGTCTCCCATTGCCTGAAAATCGTCCCAGATCACCTCTTGCTGCGGGTTCAGGTAGGACAGTGCTTTGCTTGCAAAGGCGGCGCCATCCGGCGATAAGAGCGCATAGTTGGTGAAATAGTCTGGCGAAGCCATCGCATATAGGCGGCCGTCGCCGATCGGGTACCGGAGAAAGATAGCTTCGCCATTGCCGTTAGTTGCCAATACGGTAGTTCGCGACGTGTCAAATCCGGAGAAATGGCCGCCCGTGATGCGTTTGTCAAACCGGTAACCCGTCTCGGAATGAAGTTTGGGATTTGCAAAGTTCGCTGTGCTAACGCTGTCTCCCCACGAAAGGTGTCCCTGGATTCTCAGCTTCAAGCTGTCGCCCAAAAGGGAACCGAATGTATGGGCGGCAATAAATAGGTCGTTTCCGCTTTTGACATAGGCCAGCAATTTCTGGTAATCCGTCTCATCGATGTCCAGTTCCGGAGCGATGGCAACGTAAGCGTCCGCCTCGCTACCCAGTTCTTCGAGGGTATTGTACATGCGCTTCCGGTACGGACGGATCGCTACCCCGTCAAAAAGTACTGAAAATTCATGATACAGAATGTGTGTTCCATACGGGATCTTATCCGTTCTGGCGTAGGTCTGCGTCCAGTTCACGGGAGCCGGCTTTCGGTACTGTAGATAAAGGAAAGCACCCAGTGCCAGCAATGCGACGATGATATAGGCTTTCAGATCTTTCATGTCAGCTCCTTATCAAACCGTTGGAATGCGGCATGCAATTGCGCGAACTGTTGGTGGTTGATGCCGAAATCGCCATACCAGATGTACTCGAATTGCCGGGTGAGTTGTTTAAATTCTGCTTGAACGGGGGCGTCGCCCAGTTCACTCACATAGGTGGCATTCGTCTTAGCCGGCTGCCAATGGATGAGGCCCGAATTGCTGAGTTTTTTCAAGCAATCCAGGTATAACAACCGTACGGCTAATCGGTAGTTGCCCGACTGGACGGCTTTCTCGAGTTCAGCAGCAAAATCAATTTCATGGATGTTTTCGGTACGTTCCGTTAAACCCAGGTCGGTCGTTTTTGGCTTCCGCGAAAAAATACTTGCTGCATCCATTCCCAGTAGTCGCATGACCATGTATAGCAATGCCACGATGCCAGCTACGATGAGCATATTTTTTAGCAATGTCTGGGAACCTTCCCGACTCATCAGTTCCGCGATTTTATAACTTATCCATTGTTTAATGCGTTGCCACCACGATAAGCTGACAGGCTGTTCACTATATTGAAATTCTGCGCGCTCTTTATAGCTGTCAAGTGAAGCCCGATCAAACTGTCGGAGATGCACTGAAGACGTGTCAGCATAGACAGGTCCGCTCAGCCAGCAAAAGCAGCAGAGCAACCCTAGGATATGTCGGACCTTCCGCATGGTTAGTATTCTTCATCCGGGAGATCCCTGCCCGTTTCGGTGTTGGTGCCCAGATTTTGGATGCGTTCCATCAGTCCGGTACCTTCTTTTTCTTCGCTGAGGCTGAAATAGCAAAGAGCCATTGTAATCGTAGGAAGGGAATAGACCAGCATTCCGAAGGATTGAATCACTACGTTCAGTATGGCGCCGATCAGCGAGAGTGAAGACGATTCGCCCAACAACAGACTGCTCATTGTCATCAACGTGCCCGGCAGGGCAACTAATCCGACGCTGAAGTAGGCAATTAACCAAACGATAAAAAGGGCTCCGAACGTTTTCCACCAATGGTCTTTTATTAAGGTAAACGCCCGGGTAAATGCCTGATCAAAAGACGCATCGTCCATGATAACAATCACATATACCAAACTGGCAATGGGAAACAAATAAACGCCCGGAAGGACACAAAATAGGGTGGCAATCATGACGATGATGAAGAGGAGGAGCGATGCGAGGGTAAATCGCCAAAAATGTGCTTTGCAGGCCTGCCAAACTTCTTCTTTTGTCGGAACGGTATTGCCATTTTTCTTGTATAGATCAATGAAACACAGGGTGACCAGCTGTACGACCGTATAAGAAAGGAAATAAAAAAGGAAATACAACGCGTAATTAATCCCAAATCCGGGAACAAATGTGGCATTGCTAAACACCCCCAGCGTACCCGCTCTTTCGGCACCCAGGAGTTCGATGGTCTTAATCTGGATAAGAATTCCGGTAGCTATGGAGGCCAGGATAAAAATAAGGTTGATGTAAAGCAGCGGTGTGAACAGTGCTTTGAAATTTTGCTTGATAAAATTGATGCTGTCGTTAATGATTTCGCCAAAATCACGGGTACGGCTAAATTCGACTTTCGGTTCCATGGTGCAAATTAGTTAGTTGGGAGGATTGATGTAAGCGGTTCGGATAGATGACCACATACCAAACGATAAGAGCAAGCGAACTCGCCAATATGGAGCAGCTCAGCCACAAGGGCATGTCGGTATGACGGGTTACAAAGCCTTCGAGGAAAGCCGCCGTAAGAAAAACAGGGATCAAACCGATGATCATTTTCAATCCATCCTTGGCCCCCTGCTTGAAAGCAACCATCCGTTTGTACGTCTTTGGAAACAAGAAACTGTTGCCCATGACAAGACCCGCGGCGCCCGCTATGACAATGGCTGAAATCTCCAGCGTGCCATGGATCCAGATGACCAATACCGAATCCCAGCCCAGCCCCTTGCTGAAGAAATAATATTGAAACGATCCCAGCATGATGCCGTTGCGGATCAATACGTAAAGTGTACCTACCGAAAGGATGATTCCCATGGCAAAGGCAAGAAACGATACCCAGATATTATTGATGGCGATGAAAAAAAACATTTCAAACGAATCGGCTTGTTTGTAAACGCCAAAAGGATCTCCGTTTTTAATATTCTCATTGGTCATGTTTACGTATTGATCGCCCAAGATGAGTCGCACGAAGGCATCGTCGTAACGGGCAGACAATGCGCCCATCAGGCAGAAAGTCAAGAAGAACAGAAACGCATACAGCAGCTGCTTTTGATGATGTTTGAAAAGTAACGGCAGCTCATATTTCCAAAAGGAAAGAAACCGCCCTCCTTTTTCCCGTTTATTCCGATAGATTGACTGATGCAATTTGGCAGCAAGCCCATTGAGATAAGCCGTTGTGCGCGATTTGGGATAGAAAGTTTTGGCATATGCAAGGTCATCCGTAATTGAAATAAAACGGTCCGCCAGTTCATCCGGTGAAGTCGACTGCAGATTCTCAAAATGCTCCCACTTCGCCGCATTCTGCTTTACAAATAACGCTTCGCGCATATTTCAATCCCTTATCGTCAATGGTTGGCAATAAAAATAGCAAACATCGGTCAATGTTGTATCACATCCGTTATATTTGTTCAAATGAACACCATCAAGGTCAGCACTACACAAAATATCGATATCGAGTACGATGTTGCGGGGCTTGGCGAACGCATTGCCGCTCGGCTCATTGATATGGGGATATTTATTCTGCTTTATTTTCTAGGACTCATTTTCGCGGGCATGCTGGCGGGAGCGGGTGTGGGTGAGGTCGGTTTTATCGTGCTCTTGGTTATTTATGGAGCGCTGTACGTATTCTACGACTTGGTCTGTGAACTCTTTTTCAATGGGCAAAGTGTCGGCAAGCGAGCCATGAAAATCAAGGTCATCAGCTTGGATGGCGCCCAACCCCGCTTAGGTCAATATCTTCTAAGGTGGACCTTTCGGATTGTTGATTTCTTACTTACCAGCGGCCTCGGTGCACTGATATCGGTGGCGGTAACCGCTAATAAGCAACGTATCGGCGATATTGTCGCCAATACGACCCTCATTAAAACTACGCCACGGACGGGATTGTCCGCAGTCGCATTCAAACCCTCAGCCGAAAATTATCAACCTCAGTTTCAAAACGTCGATCTGTTAAGCGACCGGGACATTGCCTTGGTGCACGAAGTGTTGCTTAACTACGCAAAATCTGGGAACAGCCTCCTGATTTACCAATTGGCAGATAAGCTTAAAAACCTGCTGAATGTGGCAATTCCCGTGGGGATGGATGAATTAAAATTCCTTCATACCATCGTCAAAGATTACAATGCCGTCACAGCCAGGGAGACAAATTAATTGCACAGTCTAGCCGGTTTTGGTAGCTTTGTTGCGTCACACAAATGAATGATAACATGTTAAAAGGATTTTTTAAAGTGCCGGATCCGGTAAACGAGCCGGTACTCTCGTATGCCGTGGGGAGCAGGGAACGCAAGCTATTGCAACAAGCCCTGCGGACAGCCCTAGCTGAACAAGTGGATATTCCGATGTATATCGGAGGCAAAGAAGTCCGCACCGAGCGGAAGATGGCGATTCATCCGCCACACGCACATAAACAGTTATTGGGGCATTACCATTACGGCGATAAAAGCCATGTGCAGGCCGCGATCGATGCTGCACTTCGTGCAAAGTCCGCCTGGGAAGGACTGGCCTGGGAGGAACGGGCAGCAATCTTTCTGAGAGCGGCCGACCTGATTGCAGGTCCGTATCGTTATAAGTTGAATGCGGCAACTATGCTCGGCCAGTCAAAAAATGCGTTTCAGGCAGAGATTGATTCGGCTTGTGAGATCGTCGATTTTCTCCGGTTCAACGTCAGGTACATGAGTGAAATCTATGCACAGCAGCCACCGGTTTCGCCGCGGGGCAGCTGGAACCGGCTAGAGCAGCGCCCGCTGGAAGGGTTCGTGTTTGCCCTGACGCCGTTCAATTTTACAGCGATCGCCGGCAACTTGCCCACTTCGGCGGCATTGATGGGAAACGTGGTCGTATGGAAACCGGCCGATACACAGGTGTATTCCGCCCATGTGCTGATGGAGGTATTCCGCGAGGCGGGTGTTCCCGACGGGGTGATTAACCTGATTTATGTTGATGGACCGGAGGCTGGCGAAGTGATTTTCAAACACCGGGATTTTGCGGGAATTCACTTTACCGGATCGACGGCCGTGTTCCAGCAGATATGGAAAACCATTGGAGAAAACATCCACCGCTACCGGAGTTACCCGCGGATCGTCGGAGAAACGGGGGGCAAGGACTTCATCGTGGTGCACCGTTCGGCGGATGTGAAGGTGGCGGCCACTGCCATCGTTCGGGGTGCCTTCGAATACCAGGGGCAGAAATGCTCTGCAGCGTCCCGGGTTTATATTCCGGAATCGTTGTGGCCGGAATTGAAAGGACTGATTGTGAAGGATGTCGCATCGTTCAAAATCGGTCCCGTAGATGATTTCAGCAATTTCATTAATGCGGTCATCGACGAGAAGTCGTTCGATAAGCTCGCAAAATATATCGATGCAGCAAAACAGGATCCCGATGCGGAGATCCTCGTAGGCGGGACGTACGATAAAAGCGAAGGTTATTATATCCATCCGACGGTGATCCGTGCGCAACGGCCTGACTATGTAACGATGTGTGAGGAACTGTTTGGGCCGGTGCTGACCGTATACGTTTATGAAGACGAAAAATGGGAAGAAATCCTGCAGGTTATTGATAGCACTTCCATCTATGCATTAACCGGCGCGGTAATAGCCCGCGACCGCTATGCAATCAGTGAGGCAACGCATGTCCTGCGTCATTCTGCGGGTAACTTCTACGTCAATGATAAGTGTACCGGTGCCGTTGTTGGACAGCAACCTTTTGGCGGTGCGAGGGGTTCGGGTACGAACGATAAAGCCGGATCGATGATCAACCTGCTAAGGTGGGTGTCGCCACGGACCATCAAGGAGACGTTCGATCCGCCAACGGATTATCGGTATCCTTTTATGGAACAGGAATAGGTTTATTCGGAACGACTTCGTTATGCGACAAACAAACGTGTTGGTCTGCGAAGAAAAAAGAGTATGCATAAAAAAGACGGGGCCATCAACCCCGTCTTTTTTATGATTGATCTTTCCCGTTATTTAAACGCAAATACTTTGCCCAGGCCTACGCTGTCCGTAAACGTGATATCCAGGTCGATCAATTTGCCGGTGGCAATATCAATAACCATCCCATGCACTGCCAGGTCATCTCGTTCCTTCCAGGCGTTTTGCACAATTGACGTGGTACACAGGTTGAATACCTGCTCGGCAACATTGAGTTCGACCAGGCGGCTTACCTTTTGCTCCTCATCTTCAATGGCATCAATTTCGTCGCTGTGGAATCGGTATACATCCTTGATATGGCAGAGCCAGTTGTCAATGATGCCGAATTGTTTACGGCTGAGGGCTGCTGCCACACCCCCACAGCCGTAGTGGCCCGCTACGATGATGTGCTTTACTTTTAATACGTTGACAGCGTAGTCAAGCACGCTGAGCATATTCATGTCCGAATGGACACACATGTTCGCAATGTTGCGATGAACGAATACTTCACCAGGCTGGGTATTCGTGATTTGGTTGGCGGGAACCCGGCTGTCGGCGCAACCGATCCACAATAACTCCGGACTTTGGCCTTTCGCCAATTGTTGGAGTTTGCCTGTCGTGTCTTCTTTTACTTCTCTAACCCAAACGTCGTTACCGGCTAATATTTTTTCGAAACTCGCTTTTAAAACTGGGTTCTCTAATTGTTTTTTATACATGTTGATATTTCGTTTAAAGTAATTAAATGGTCTCCGTTGTTTTTTTGATCGTCGCTTTCCGTTTCAGGGAATCATTTTTCAGGATTGCCTGCGTAAATCGCTTGATGTTAGGTACGTTCTTCTTATTCACGATACCCACCAGCTCGATCGTTTTTCCTTTACTTACCGCATTTTGTTCAAAATCTTTGATGACTTCGATAACATCCTTGTCAATAAAGCGGCTCTGTGAACCATCAATAATGATTTCATTGATGCGTCTTGGAAGTCCATAAAGCGCTTTTTGTATCGCTGCTTTGTTGAGGAATGTCACTTCTTCTGCTAAGGTAAAAGTTATTTTCGCTCCGTCCTCATTTTCTTCCACATCATATTCAAATGCATTGGAAAGATTGTTCCTTAGGATATAGAACATTGCAACCAGTAGACCCACACCGACACCGGTAAGCAGGTCCGTGAACACCACGGCAAGGATGGTTACAACAAATGGCACGAACTGATCGAGGCCCTTGTGCCACATTTGTTTGAACGACGAGGGTTTTGCCAGCTTATAGCCCGTGTGCAACAAAATTGCCGCCAAACAGGAAAGGGGGATCAGGTTGATGATTGACGGGATAGTAATCACCGCCAGCAATAGCCAGATACCGTGCAATATCGCGCTTTGTCGAGTGCGTCCTCCGGAATTCACGTTGGCTGAAGACCGGACAATCACCGCCGTCAGTGGTAGTCCGCCCAACAAACCGGAACTCATATTTCCGATTCCCTGTGCGAATAGTTCCCGATTGGTCGGAGAAACCCGTTTGAAGGGGTCTATTTTATCAACGGCTTCCAGGCTAAGCAGTGTTTCCAAACTCGCAATGATGGCGATGGTAATCGCTACGATCCAAACCTCTTTATTTACGATCTGGGTAAAGTCAGGAAAGGTAAATAGGCCCAGAAATTCGTTAAATGAGTTGACCACGGGGATAACCACTAGGTGATTCTCAGCCAATTCAAAGCTCGTGCCCGCAAAGGACAGACTTAACAATACACCCAGGATTACCACGACCAAAGGTGCGGGAACGATGCTTAACTTTTTGAATTTCGGCCACAAGATCAAAATGGCCAAAGAAAGGGCACAGATAATAGTAGCGCCGTAATTTATGGCTCCAAAGGCTTTCTGTAATGCCGAAAATGTGTTTTCGCTATTAAGCTGGATAAAGCTTTCCTCTCCGAAGAAACTCGAGTCGTACCCCACGGCGTGCGGCAATTGCTTGAGTATAATGATAATGCCAATCGCAGCGAGCATGCCGAGGATGACCGACGAAGGAAAATAATTGCCAATCATTCCCGCCCTGATAATGCCCAGCACTACCTGGATCATTCCCGCTAGCAACACCGCTAATAAAAATGTTTCAAAAGCACCTAATTGCTCAATGGCGCCTAAGACGATCACCGTAAGGCCGGCAGCGGGGCCGCTCACACTAAGTTGCGAGCCACTAAAAGACGCGACGACTATGCCTCCGATAATTCCTGTCAATAAACCAGCAAATAACGGTGCGCCCGAGGCTAGCGCGATGCCCAAACATAAGGGCAAAGCGACCAGGAAGACGACAATACTTGCCGGAAAATCATATTTCAAATCCCGCTTTGACAGTTTCAAAAACGCGGATGTGCGTGTACCAAACATATGGATAAATATTAATAAACTATATACATGATTTCACAGCCTAAGAAACCCAAATTTAGGTTCCGCAGACTCGAAGCCTACTACTCATGGCCAATCATTGACCGGTGGAGCATATAAGCTGATCAGGAGGGCAATCGTAACGATGCCGCAACAAGATAATAAACAGAAATCTGTACTAGCAGTTTGGAGGGGGGGTCGGTACGCTTGGATAAAACGCACGGATGTGCCGTGCGTCATCGGCGATAAAATTTGCGTTCGTTGTCAGGTGAGTAGGCGGTTGCAGACCAAAGTAAAACGACATTTTGGGATACCCTTTGGCGAAAATGTCCTTGACCTGGTCCCCGAGGCCTGATTTACCGTTATTATTTTCGATTTCCAGCTGCAGTACTACCTGCAGCAACGTGTCTCGGTCAAACTTATGAATAAAAATAGGTACCGTAGAAATAAACATTTTTGCAAAAAAGATTGCAAAAAATAATTTAGCGTATATTTCCCTTGTTACCTTCGTTGACATATAATTATGCGATCACTTGGCACAAAAATAATTAAAAGCGGGCTGAATATAGCGAATTTTTGTTGAAATTGTTACAAAAAACTGGGAAATTAACGTTATTTTAATAAATTGACATTCTGGTGATTGAGCAGGTCGGAATACGGATAAGACGATTTGTAGAAACATTGAGACAAAAAAGCTGGGTTTTGTCTCTATTTTCGTCCGCTGCGGCCAATAGATAAACACAGATACAATCTTATAAATAGTAAACCGTATGGAAGTAATCAAAAAAACGAAACACATCTTGGTACTCGGAGGCCTGTGTCTACTGCAGATCGGGCAACTTGTCGGTCAGCCATCGCAGACATGGCAACCTAAGGGAGATCGGATTCAATCGGAATGGGCAACCCAGATCGATCCCGCCAATCCACTTCCCGAATACCCACGCCCCCAGTTGGTGCGGGAAAATTGGCAAAACCTCAACGGTTTGTGGGAGTATACGATCGTGCCCGGTAAATTAGGCGCGATTCCAGCCCGGTATGAGGGGCAGCTTCTGGTGCCGTTTGCGGTAGAGTCTGCGCTTTCCGGCGTCGGGCGCACCGTAGGTAAAGATAGTTCCCTGTGGTATCGCAGGACCATCGTCATCGACAAGAAGCTACGTAAGCAGCGGGTGCTTCTGCACTTTGGTGCTGTCGATTGGCAATGCGACATCTATGTAAATGGTAAAAAAGCCGGTTCACATGAAGGCGGTTACGATCCGTTTTCAGTTGATATCACTCCTTACCTGGCAAAAGGATCCGAGCAGGAGCTGGTAGTTGGGGTTTGGGATCCCACCGATGAGGGGCCCCAGCCCAATGGCAAACAGGTGGTTCGGCCGCACGGTATCTGGTATACGCCTGTGACCGGTATCTGGCAGACGGTATGGTTGGAGGGCGTGCCCGAAACCCATATTACAGCAACCAAGCACACGCCTGATATCGATCAAGGCAAATTAGCCGTTCAAACTACGGTGGACGGGGCAAAAGAAGGCGACCAATTGCGGATTTCCGCTTGGAAAGGCCAGGAAAAAGTTGCCGAGGAGACCGTAGCCGTGGGTGCCGAGGTGTCATTGAACATCCGCAATGCCGAATTATGGTCGCCCACCAATCCGTTCCTTTACGACCTCAAGGTTGCGGTATTGCGCAAAGGAAAGGTGGTGGATGAGGCATCTTCTTATTTTGCGATGCGAAAGATCTCCATGGAAAAAGATGCAAATGGCATCCAACGCATGTTACTGAATAATGAATTCGTATTCCAGTATGGGCCACTTGATCAAGGGTGGTGGCCGGATGGATTGTATACCGCACCGACCGATGAAGCCTTGCGTTTCGATGTTGAAAAGACCAAAGCCATGGGTTTCAATATGATCCGCAAGCACATAAAAGTAGAGCCCGCCCGTTGGTACCACCATTGTGACCAACTAGGGCTGCTCGTATGGCAGGATATGCCTAGTGGCGACCTAGGGGGCAATCATTGGGACATGCGGCCCGGTATCACATCAGGCCGGCAACACGATAAAACCCGCAGCGCCGAATCGGAAGCCATCTATCGCAAAGAATGGAAAGCGATCATGGATGCGTTGCATAATTTCCCAAGCATCGTGGTGTGGGTGCCGTTCAATGAAGCGTGGGGACAGTTTAAGACCAAAGAAATCACCGAGTGGACCATGGGGTACGATCCTTCGCGTCTGGTAAACAGCGCAAGCGGCGGTAACTTTTTCCCCACGGGACACATTTTGGACATCCACAACTATCCCGATGCGGTCATGCCACGTCCCGAACTGTTCGGCGATCAGCAAATATTGGTGCTTGGCGAGTTCGGTGGCCTTGGATTACCTATGGAAGGCCATACCTGGCAGGCGAAGGACAACTGGGGATATCAGAGCTTCAAGAATGTCGACGAATTGAAACGCCGTTACCAGGGATTGGTAAAAGATTTGGCGCGTCTGATTCCGCTGGGCCTGTCGGCAGCTGTATATACGCAGACTACCGATGTGGAAATCGAAACCAACGGATTGATGACCTACGATCGTAAGGTGATTAAAATGCCCGAGGCGGAATTACACCAATGGCATCAGCAATTGTATCAGATCAAGATCGATTAATATGAACAGCCGAAGCGGGGGCGATGAGCCCCCGCTATAAACCAATCCTCATAAAGGCCGGGTAGTCTGCCTCCGGCTCTCAACCGTGTACACAAAGCTGTCTGCCTTGTAATAGCCGAGGTTGAACTCCAACGGCCGATCGGCTTGGTCAAATACATGTCGTTTCCGAAAAAGTATGGCGGCGCCTACATGGGTATCCAACTTGCTTGCCAGAAATTTATCGGCCAACATCGCGCTGATTTCTTCCTTGGAGAGGTCAGCTACCGTATGGTAATCATTCTCCAAAATATCATACAATGGCCGTTTGAAATCCTCGTCGCCGGTAAGGCCGATGCGTGGATGAAAGTAGGAAACGAAGTAGACGAACGGGCCCTCTGTTCCACCGCGCACACGCTCTAACTTCAGGATCTTCTGATCCGGACCGATACCGAAAAAACTCACCAATCCTTCACTGGGAATCTCCCAGGAGATGTGCAGCTCAAAGTTTTTAACCGGAATGCCCCGGGCAGCCATCTCTTGCGTAAAACTGAGCCAGTTATTGGATCGTGAACTGAATCGCTTTTTGACGACTTTCGTGCCAACGCCCTTTTTTCGCTCAAGCAGCTCTTCAAAAACAAGCTTGTTGATCGCCTGTCTTAACGTTGCCCGTGATATCGCTAATCGTTTGGCCAGATCAACTTCATTGGGTAACAGCTTTCCGTCCTGGTAATCCGGAGATTCGATGAGTTTTCGCAGCAGGTTCTCAGCCTGTACATGCAGGGGAACCGGGCTCTTATGATCGATTTTGAGACTTAATTCTGTCATAGGGATGAAAATTAGGCTAATTTAAAAAATCATTTGGGATTTAAAAACAAAGCTATACATTTGTATGTATATACAATCATACATTTTGTGTTTGGCTGTATAAGTGCGTTTATGTGTGTTTAACTTTGGCTTTTATAATAAATTTAAAACATATGTATATACATTTATTTCTTACTAACCAATTAAAACGAATTATGAAACAAAATCCAATGATCCTAAAAGCAAAAGAAATGCGATTCGCATGGTGTTTTGTTATTGCGCTGGCCTGGGGATTGCCCTGGGGCAGCTATGCGCAGACCAGCGTGAACATTACCGGAACGGTAAGGTCGGCTGATGCAGCGTTGAACAATCCGCCTTTACAAGGCGTGAGCGTTATGTTAAGGGGAACCGGCACGGGTACGACAACCGATCAGGCAGGCAGATTCAGTATGGAAGTGCCGGCCGAAGGAGCCGTGCTGGTATTCAATTACCTGGGTTATCAAACCCACGAAGTGGAAATAGGCGACGATCGGTCTATCGACGTATTGCTTTCACCCAGCGATCAACAGCTCGATGAGGTGGTGGTGGTTGGTTACGGTACCCAGCGGAAGTCGGACTTGACCGGTTCTGTCGGGCTGGTGTCCGGAAAAGAGCTGCTTCAGGCACCGGTCACCAACGCCTTGCAGGGCTTGAAGGGGCGGGTTGCAGGTGTAAACGTATTTTTAAATTCGGGGTCGCCAACCAGCAGCCCTCGCATTCTCATCCGCGGACTGGGCACCATCAATTCTTCGTCCAATCCGCTATTCGTGGTGGATGGCGTGGTGATGGAAAACATCCAATTTCTCAACCCGAACGACATCGAACGCATGGAGGTACTCAAGGATGCTTCCTCCACCGCCATCTACGGAGCGCGGGGCGCCAACGGTGTCGTGCTGATCACGACCCGGCGGGGCGCTAGTGTCGGCGGCACCATTGTGGGCTACGATGGGTTTATGAACGTTGGTACGTTACCCCGTAAGCTCGACGTGCTTAACGCCGCAGAGTTTATGGAGGTGCTGGAACGCGGATTTGCCAACCATTCAAAATACCGCACTGGCAGCATACCGGCATTTACGCGGAGCGATCCAAGGCTGTTTGATGCGCAGGGCAACCCACTGTACGACACGGACTGGCAAGATGAGGCTACCCGGACCGCAGTGTCGCACAACCACCAGTTTTCCGTGCAAACAAAAGGCGATAACTCCTCATTCGGTGCATTTCTCAACTATGCTGATATGCAGGGCATCATGCTCAACAGCAGTCTGGAACGGATCAATGGGAAAGTTGCCTACGATGCAAAACCCAAGGACTGGCTGTCGCTGGGTGTCAACTTGTTGGCAAACTATACCCGCGATAACGAAGTGGATGAAGGAGGCGGTTACCAAATGCCGCGGCGGTCGATGCTGGAAATGCCGCCGATATTCCCGGTGAGATTCCCCGATGGCACATGGTCCAATAGCAGTATGGTTACCGATCCCTACGGCCTGGAGGCCATACCCAATCCGGTACACGTGCTGGAGACACAGGATCGCATCCGCAAACGCCAGCAGCTTTTTGGCAATGCGTACCTGACGTTCCATATTTTGCCAGGGCTGGACCTGCGCACACAGTTCGGCTTTGACAAGCATGACACGAATATCCAGGAGTACAGCCCGACCGACCTGATTAATATTTCGCAACCCTTGGGTTCCGCACGGTTGGAAAACCGACAGTCATTTTACTGGCAGGAAGAAACCTACCTTAACTATAACACGGAAATCGGTGATCACCGCATCAACTCCGTATTGGGCTTAAGCTGGCAGCAGCGTGTCTACCAGGACAACTGGATTACCGCACAGGGGTTTGCCGACGATTTCTTCCGTTTCCATGCCATCCAATCGGCCAGCCAGCCCGGCGCACCCGGTTCGTCGTACGATAAGTGGGCGATGAATTCTTACTTCCTGCGTGGCAGCTATAGCTACAAAAACCGATACCTGCTTACCGTTACGGGCCGGATCGATGGATCTTCGCGGTTCGGCGAAAACAATAAATATGGGATATTCCCTTCGGCAGGACTCGGTTGGGTGGTGTCTGAAGAGCCTTTCCTGCGTGACGCCGCCGCGCTTGACGAACTCAAAATCCGGTCAAGCTATGGTATTACGGGAAATACGGAAATACCTACCTATCAATCGCTGGGTACGATATCTACCAGTACCACGTTGCTTAACGGAACCCGCGTTTCCCAAAGTTTCATCAATCGGTTGCCCAATCCCAACCTGGAATGGGAAAAAACCAATCAATTCGACGTGGGCTTCGATCTGGCCCTGTTTAACCGGCGCCTCAATGCGAGTTTCGACTATTACTACAAACTGACCACTGACCTTTTGCTTGATAAACCGGTACCCACATCTACGGGCTTCCAAGGGGTGCGAGACAACATCGGGTCTGTATCTAATCGTGGGGTGGAGGTGATGCTGAGCGGTGCGCCGGTGGCCAATGAGGTTTTTAGCTGGCAATCTACACTTAACTTCAACTTCAATGAAAACCGGATTGAAGCACTGGGCGAAAACGATGAGGATATCTTCCCCGGGCCGAATTGGGTGTCGGGCAGTCAAACGATACTACGCGTGGGCGAGCCGCTCAGTTCCTTCTGGGGCTACCGGCGTCTAGGTATCTGGGGAACGGATGAGGCTGACGAGGCGGCAGCGGTAGGCGCGGTCCCGGGCGTGGCTAAACGTAGCAGCGAGCGCCAGATAATAGGCAAAGGGCTCCCGGATTGGATGGGTAGCTTCGTCAACAATGTTCGCTATAAGAATTTTGACCTGACAGTGGATTTGCAATTTGTCTGGGGGGTAGACATCCTTCAGCAATTCATGCATTCCATGGAAGATCGCACCGGCTACTCGAATGGTCTGGCGGTAACGCTTTACGACAGCTGGACCGAAGATAACCAGCATACCATGATCCAGCAGATCCGGAATGGTCCGTATACCGGGCAGAATAGTGAAGTAGATGACCATTGGGTCGCAGATGGGTCGTACATCCGCGGTAACCTGATATCGCTGGGCTATAACTTCGGTGGTGTATCGCTCAACAGGCTAAACTTGAAGGGCCTGCGCGTTTACGCAAGCATGCAGAACGCGTTCCTTATCAAATCGGACGACTTTAAGGGCTATGATCCGGAGGCAACGTCTTGGGGAGGCGATCAATGGGGACAGAACATTTTCTTCCACCAATACCCCAATCCGCGGACATTCACCTTGGGTACCAGTTTCCAATTTTAAACGCTAACATTCGAGACCATGAAAAAATTAATCACCCTTATAGTCGCACTCGGAACCATGGCAACTTCTTGCTCGGATTTCCTTACCGAAGTGCCGAAAGATGAGATAGCCCCCAGCCAATTTTTCAAAAACCCCGACCATGCGTATAATGCAGTGAATGCCTTATACCGATCTGGTTTGCCGGCGCTGTTTAGCGGGGGAGTATACTCCGGGTCACGGATTATGTTCGGTCCCTACACCTCCGGGCTTGTGGATAACGAATACAAGGGACAGGAGGTGCATGTGCAGCACGCGCAGCAACTGACCATGAATGCCATCAACATGTCGAACTATCTCGGCGGGGTATGGCGGGATCTGTACCAGGGCATCTCACGAGCCAACAATGCCATCAAGTACATTCCGACAACGCCGGGTTTGTCCGAAACAGAAGCCAACAAGTTATCGGCCGAAGCGCGGCTCTTCCGGGCATTGAACTATTATTACCTGGTGCGTTTCTTCGGCGGTGTGCCCTTAATTACGGAACCGTACGAAAGCTTGGACAACCTGTATGTGGGACGGGCACCGGTAGCTGATATCTACGACCTCATCGTGGCCGACCTGCAATATGCTGCCCAGCCCGGCAACCTGCCCAATACCACGATGGCAGGCAACGGGAACCGGATCACCCAAGGTATTGCCAAATCACTCCTCGCCGAAGTTTACCTCACCATGAGCGGGTACCCGTTGCAAGCCGACCATTACGCCGATGCGGCCAGGGAAGCGCGCGAACTGATTACGGGTGGCGTATACAGCCTTACCCAACACGGTACGAATGCGCAAGGCGAGGTAGATTTGGCCAACAGCGCCTATAACAAAGCGCGGCTCGCCGATCATCTGCCCAACGAGCACATTTACTACTTTGAGTATACCGTGGGTATCGCCAGTTCAGGGTATGCGCAGTGGGCCTTTCCGACGAATATTTCGCCGGAACTGGAGTACGCGATTGCCAACAATGCCTATGCACCTACGCCTGGCTTGTTGGAAGCCTACAGCCCTACCGACGATCTCCGGGGGCAGGAGAAACAATATTTCCATTCCTCGTTCACAAAGGCCGATGGCACGGTGGTGAATTTCCAAAAAGCCCCACACCTCTGGTACGATGAACAAGCGGCATTTGAAACGGCCACATCGGATAAGGATTTGCCTATCTATACCTATGCCAACGTGCTGCTCATCGCCGCTGAGGCCATCGCCCTATCGGAAGGCGTCACCACGGAGGCTATCGACTATCTGGCGCAGGTAAGGGGCCGTGCATATTGGAAGCAAACCACTGAACAGGTAAAAGCCAGCCTGACGGGCCTCAACGCCCAGCAATTTGTTGCCGAAGTATGGAAAGAGCGGTTACGCGAACTGGCCTTCGAATTCCATATGTGGTTTGATATCCAGCGCACCCGCCAATTCCCCGTAGCGGAAGACGGTCAAATCAACTTTGTCAACGTGGTGGGGCACCGCAACAACTTTGGAGCGGTCTATGCCGAAAAGCATTTGCTATATCCCATACCTGACGATGAAATGCAGCGTAATCCTGCGCTCGAACAAAATCCGGGGTATGTCGAATGATGGGCAACCATAAAACTTGCATATATTGCCGTAAACAAACGAGCGTGAATAATTTATGCACGCTTCGTTGGCGATAACGAACAAAATTAATCAGATGAAACCTGCAATAATTTATGTAAGCTTCATTGCCAAAAAAAACAAAATATTCGAATGAAAAAATGCACGATGGTCTTATTCGTATTAACAGCGGTGTTAAGTGCTATGGGCTGGTCGGTAGCTGCGCAAGACCGGATTATCTGGCAAATCGGTCAGCATGACGGGGCGCCGGAAGGCATGGCACTTGCACCGGCCGACTACCTCCGGTTTGTGGAGCAGGATTTTGGCTACGAGGATCGCTTTTTCCTCGTGGGTCATTCCGCACCGGAGACCGACTGGCCCTACGTGCTTCCAGGCCCAGCCAACGGCTGGGGCGGCACCGGCCGGACGGCCGGGATCCGATCACATGCGCTGAATGTATATTTCAGTCTGAACGGCGTTTCCCCCGATGCAACGTGCCGGCTGATTTTGGATATGCTGGATGTGGAGCAGCAGGCACCGCCGCTGTTGAAGGTTACGGTCAATGACCGCTCGTGGACCCGCCAGCTCGAAGGGGGCAGTGGAAATACAGAGCCGCTGGGACCTTATATCGGCAGTCACGCGCAACGGGTGGCCATCGATCTGCCCGCGGGCAGTATAAAGCCGGGACACAACAAAATCACGCTCACCACCCTGATTGGAGGCTGGCTGGTGTTTGATGACGTGCGCTTGGAAGGGCCTTCCGCCGTTGTACTGGCCGAGCCCGGTGACGCGCTGATAAAGCGGGTGGCTGCCGCCGGATACGAAGTACGCCAGCATAACCAGCGGTACCAACCGCTGCTTGTCGACGTCGTACATGTGGAAGGCCGTCCTACGCTGACAGCGGAGATTGACGGGAAAAACGTATTCAGCCAGCGCATTGAACAGGGCGAATACAGATTTGAAATCCCCATGCCCCCGGTAACTGCCGAAACAACCAGCCGGTATGCACTGTACCTGGATGGCACAATGGTGGCTGAGGGAGAGGTGGTGCGTACACCGCAACCGTCAATCACGGCTGCCGATTATGTCAATACCATGATGGGGGTCGGCCATTCGCGCTGGATGATCGCTCCCGGGCCGTGGATGCCGTTCAGCATGGTCAAAATAAGTCCCGATAACCAAAACAGCGGCTGGCAAGCCGGCTATGACCCGACCTTTGAATCGATCGGTACGTTCAGCCATATCCACGAGTGGACAATGGCCGGACTGGGCACATTTCCCGTAACCGGGCCTCTGATAACCCAGATCGGCGACCAGGCGGATCCCGATTCGGGATACCGCTCGCGTATCGACAAACATACCGAGGAGGCGCCGCTGGGCTACTACAAGGTTCACCTGACGGACTATAACATCACGGCGGAACTTACCGCCACCACGCGCGCGAGCTTGCAGCGGTATACGTACCACGAAGCGGACACTGGCCGCGTGATGATCGATTTTACCATCCCTGCCGAATACCGTTATGACGTGGATGCGTTGGACGTCAGGCAGATATCGCCCTACCGCCTCGAAGGGTATAGCAAACAACGGTCGCCCGGCGTGTGGTCCAAGGATGCGGATCAGGAATACATCGTCCATTTCGTTATCGAGTTTGATCAACCGATCGTCCGGATGGGAAGCTGGCTAGACGGCAGCATAAGAGCAAATGGCGAGCTGCGCGCGACCGGCGCGAAGCAAGCAGGAGTCTATGCCGAGTTCGATACGCGGAAGTCGCCCGTCGTTCAGGTACGTACGGGCCTTTCCTACGTAAGCATTGCCAATGCTGCGGCAAACCTGGACGCCGAACTCGCCAAACCCTTCGGCTGGGATTTCGATGCCGTGCGTGAACACCACCGCACGGTCTGGAACGACTTGTTGGCCCGTGTGGATATCACCGGCAACGACCGGCGGGAGAAAATGCGGTTTTATACGAACATGTACCGCAGTCTGGCCAGCCGGAATATCTTCAGCGATGTGGATGGCAGCTGGCGGGATGCCGATGAACAGGTCCAGAAGCTGAGCAATCCCGACGACGTTGCCTTGGGCTGTGACGCATTTTGGAATACGTTCTGGAACCTCAATCAATTCTGGAATCTCGTAACGCCGGAATGGTCCAGCCGCTGGGTGCGTTCCCAATTGGCCATGTACGATGCGGGTGGCTGGTTGGCCAAGGGACCGGCTGGTATGGAGTATATCCCGGTGATGGTGGCCGAGCACGAAATCCCGTTGATCGTTGGGGCATACCAGATGGGTATCCGCGATTTCGACGCCGAAAAGGCGTTCGAAGCAGCGTATAAAATGCAGACGACGCCGTCCGCACGTGTTGGCAACGGATTGGCGGGTAACCGCGACCTGGAAACTTACCTCATGCATCGGTACGTGCCACACGATGAGGGTCGGTTTTCCAATTCGCTGGAGTACAGTTATGACGATTGGACCGTGTCGCAGTTCGCCAAGTCGCTGGGTAAACAGGCCGAGTATCGCCAATTCGCGGAACGAGGTCGGTGGTGGCGCAATGCGATCGATCCGGCGACTGGATATGCCCGTATGAAAAACGCTGCAGGTGAATGGTTACCCGATTTTGATCCCTTCAAGTCGGGGGCTAATAAACACTATGTAGAAGGCAACGCATGGCAGCTTACGTATTTCGTACCTCAGGACATCCCAGGGCTGGCAACGCTCATCGGTAAGGATACGTTCATCAACCGGTTGCAATGGGGGTTTGAAGAAAGTTACAAATGGCGGTTCAATGGGCCGAACGACCAGTACTGGGACTACCCTGTTGTGCAAGGTAACCAGCAGTCCATGCATTTTGCCTTTTTGTTCAACTGGGTGGGTAAGCCATGGCTGACCCAGCATTGGAGCCGGGCCATCATCGATCGGTATTACGGCTTTGGGGTGTCCAACGCCTATCTGGGCGACGAAGACCAAGGCCAGATGAGTGCATGGTTCGTGATGAGTGCGCTCGGTTTATTTCAAACCGACGGCGGTGCCCGTCACGAACCGATCTTTGAAATCGGAAGCCCCATTTTTGAGCGCGTCGATATCGACCTTGGAAAGCGCTATGGAAGGGGCGAACGTTTCACGATCATTGCCACAAATACGTCCCGGGAAAATCGGTACGTTCAACAAGCCCGGCTGAATGGTAAACTACTGGCAAATTGCTGGTTTTCGGCGTCCGAATTGCTGAAAGGCGGGCAGCTTGAACTGATTATGGGGCCCGAGCCCAATAAAGAATGGGGTATAGCTGTTCATCCACCGGTGAATGATTAAATAACACTGCTAGAACGAAAGACATGATAAAGTACATAGTGATGGTCGTTGCAACGGCTTTGGTGGCCTGTGCAATGCGACCGGGTTCTGACCGCACATTAGCGGCTCGAATCAATCAGGATACGTTGATGCAACGGGTAAAAACCATGGCTAAGGAGACCGTCCGCTCGGGATTCAATGCGGGTGATGGATACGGTGAGGTATGGATTCGCGATTACAAGACCTTTATCGCATTGGCGACCGAATTACATCCGCCAGAGGCCATTAAAGAAAATCTCCGGGTCTTTTTTCGCCTGCAGGGCGGGGATGGCGACATCGTGGATGGATTTATCCCGAAAGCGCATGCCAGGGCCTCGGAGGGCGGGTATGCGTACCGCTACACGGAACTGGAACCGGCGTATGCCGGCCACAAGAATACGGTGGAAACCGATCAGGAAAGCTCCTTGGTACAGGCGGTCTATACATACATTAAAAAGAGCGGAGACGATGCTTTCCTGCAAGATACCGTTGGCGGGCAAACCGTCGGGGAACGATTGGAACGGGCCATGGATTTCCTCATGGAGAAGCGTTACAACACCCGATACGGACTGCTTTGGGGGGCTACGACCGCAGATTGGGGCGACGTGCAGCCCGAACACCCGTGGGGGGTCTACCTGACGGACAGCACGCACTACGCCATTGACATCTATGACAACGCGATGTTCTTGATCGCGCTGGACAACCTGATGGAACTCCGTCCCGGCGTACGACCGAAATGGAAGCCCATCCGTGAGCAGGTTGCGGCGCATTGCATGAAGCACTTATGGGATGGCGAACGGCAACAGTTCATTCCGCACATCTACCTCAATGGATCGCCCTTCCCGGATGATTTCAACGAAAGGGAAATTTACTATCATGGTGGCACAGCCGTGGCCATTGAGGCCGGTCTGCTTTCCAAAATGCAGGTGAAGCACGCACTTGACCGCATGGTAGCCAACGTAGAAGCGTCCGGTGCGGCCACCATCGGACTTACCTTATACCCTACCTACCCGGCGGGGAGCTTCCAAAATCCGGGCATGTTCCCATACGGCTATCAAAATGGCGGTGATTGGGATTGGTTTGGTGGCCGGATGATCCAGCAGCTTATCCGATATGGCTTCGTAGCTGAAGCCTATGAGCAGGTTCAACCCATGCTGCGCCGGGCGGTCGAAAACAAGGGGTTCTACGAGTGGTACACCGTAGATAACCAGCCGGAAGGCTCTGGAACTTTCAGAGGCGCTGCGGGCGTATTGTACGACGCCATCCGGATGTTTGAGGATTTTGCAGCGGCAACCCACTGACCTTGCATGAACTTTTAAGTGTTTGATGAATTATACATGGTTGAATCGTTTAATTTTTTTGTGAATGGAAATGAAGGGAATCGGTGAGGAACCGGAAACACAGGCAGCAAAGCAAGCCGCTGTGTTGCGGAACACCAAACAGGAAATCTTACCGGTCGAAGTGCTCGCGGGGGATGTCGGTGGCTACCGAATCTATCCGGCACATGCACTCGGAAGTGGGAAGATTTTTTGTGGCTATGATACGCTGGCGCAATGGGTGGTAGAACAGAAGACGGTCGTCATCGATGGTTATGTCGGGAATTTATGGGACATCATATCGGCCGGGTTAACGAAAGAATTCGAGAAGCTGGGCGTCCGTGTCAACTGGCTGGCTATGCAGGATTTCCTGAAACCCGAGGCAGAGATAGATCAGCTTGTGAGCCCTTTTCTAGGGGACGAGGATTCGGTGTGGGGCACGAAAACCACACGTACGCTCGCGGATTTTTACCAATTGAATGCCTTGGCGGGCCTTGAGCCCGATCATACGTATGCCGTTAATATCCTGCTAGGCCCGGGGGCTGCCTTGTGCGGTTGGGAAGTGCCTATCGTCTACGTAGACCTCCCCAAAAATGAATTGCAGCATCGCATGAGTGCCGGGTCAATCACGAACCTCGGCAAGTCGGCACCGGCAAAGGCAACAGCGATGTATAAACGGTTTTATTTTGTGGATTGGGTGGTATGCAATCAACATAAAGAATCCCTGCTGCCGCGAACGGATGTCATCGTGGATGGCCAGGGAATTGATTGGATCACGTGGGCTTACGGACAGGATATCCGGACTGGATTGACGGCGCTTTCCCAATCGGTATTTCGGCCTCGCCCGTGGTTTACACCGGGGTCTTGGGGCGGGCAGTGGATAAAAGCGCATTTTCAGCAGGTTAATCAGGAGGAACCCAATTATGCCTGGTCATTTGAACTCATCGCGCCGGAAAACGGACTGGTTTTCGAGAGTGACGGCATCTTGCTGGAAGTCTCGTTCGATTGCCTGATGTCGCTCTCCGGAAGGGCGGTTTTAGGGAAACACCATAGGCGCTTCGGCAACGAGTTTCCGATACGTTTTGATTTCCTTGATACGTTCGAAGGTGGAAACCTCTCGATCCAATGCCATCCTTCGCAGGCATATATACGCGAGAACTTCGGCGAGGCGATTACGCAGGATGAGACGTATTATATGTTGGACTGTGCACCCGACGCGAAGGTGTACCTTGGTTTTCAGGACGACATCGATCCGGCCGCATTTAGGCAGGAATTGGAAGACAGCCTGGAACATAACAGTGAAGTGGCTATCGACAACTATGTGCAGTCCTTTCCCGCTGCAAAGCATGATCTGTTCTTGATTCCCAACGGCACGGTGCACAGCTCAGGGAAAAATAACCTGGTGCTTGAAATCAGCGCAACGCCTTATATCTTCACGTTTAAGATGTACGATTGGCTCAGCAAGGACCTCAATGGCGAGCCGCGTCCCATCAATATCGAACACGCCTTTAATAACCTCCGGTTCGACCGGAAAGGAAAGCGGGTGCCGCAGGAGCTGATTTCCAAACCGTATGTGCTCGATGCAGGTGCCGACTGGCGGACCGTACATCTCCCAACGCATGAAGTGCATTTCTATGACGTGCACCGACTTGAATTTGAAAGCCAGGTGACGGTGGAGACGGAACAAGCGTGCCATGTGATGATGCTGGTAGAAGGCACGGAAGTGTTGGTACGGATAGGTGCCGAGGAAACGCTTTTCCGGTACGCCGAGACGTTCGTCGTTCCGGCTGCCGTGCCACGGTACACGTTGGTCAATATCGGCGGGGGTACCGCCAAGGTGGTGAAAGCATTTGTCAAAGACGATTATGGGACGGCAACGTAATCCGGTACGGACCCTTTGGTTTGCCTGTGTTGTGGCGGCACTTGGGGGCTTTCTGTTTGGATTTGACATGGCGGTGGTATCGGGGATATTGCCTTTGGTCGCGAAGCAGTTTTCGCTTTCAGCTTTCCAGCAAGGTTGGTTCGTTTCTTCCGCACTGGTGGGGTGTATAGGGGGAGTGGCGGCGTCCGGCGAACTCGGCGACCGGTACGGTCGCCGCCGGGTATTACTGTTGGCCGCTGTTTTGTTTTTGGTGTCGGCCTTGGGATGTGGGTTGCTGCCCACGTTCCCATCCATTGTCGTCGCGCGTATATTAGGTGGTGTGGGCGTGGGCATCGCATCCAGCATGGTACCACTGTACATTTCTGAAATAGCTCCGGCCAATATCCGAGGGCGGATGGTGACCTATTACCAATTAGCGGTTACATTGGGTATCTTGGTGGCGTACCTCAGCAACGCCTTTTTAGTGCAAGCCATGTCCAGTTCGATGGAACTGTCGGGTTGGATCGGTGTGTGGTTCCGGGAAGAAGTGTGGCGGGGCATGTTTATCGTAGGTGCGTTGCCTGCGCTGGTGTTTTTGCTGGGATTGCTAGGTATTCCGGAAAGCCCCCGGTGGCTGCTTCAAAAGGGACATACGGCGGCGGGAGCAGCATTGCTCGCTCGGTTCGTAGGCGAAACGGAGGCAACAGCCGATTTGGCAAGCAGACGCCAGCAAGGTCAACGCAAGTCCTCCTACCGTGATTTGTTTTCGCCGCAATTACGGAAGCCGCTCCTCTTGGGGTTGCTTCTACCGTTCTTCTCGCAGTTCTGCGGAATCAATGCAATTATTTATTATGGCCCGAGCATATTAAGCGACGCAGGCGTCAGCCTGTCGAATTCGCTGCAAAGCCAGATCATTTTCGGTGTCGCCAACCTCGCCTTCACATTAATCGCTGTGTGGAAGGTCGATCAATTAGGCAGGCGACCGCTCTACTTGGCGGGTACCGCCGCGGCAGCACTTAGCCTAACGGCGGTTGGGGCGTGCATGTATACGGAAAACACCCAGGGATTGCTGTTGCTGCTTTCGGTGGTGATTTTCCTGGCGAGCTTTGCTTTTTCGATCGGCCCCCTCAAATTTGTGGTAGCCTCCGAGATTTTTCCATCCGATATCCGTGGTAGAGCGATTGCACTCAGCATCATGGTGATGTGGGTTGCCGATACCGTCATCGGGCAGTTGACACCCGTGCTGTTGGAAAGCATTGGCGCCGGCTTTACATTTTGGTTTTTCGCATTTTGGTGCGTCTTTGCCTTTATCGTTGTTTACCGGCTTTTACCCGAGACCAAAGGCAAGTCGCTGGAAGAAATCGAGGATGGCTGGCTGGAACGCAATGTCTAAGCAGCGCATCCGGAACGTTCGTCAGGAGGGGCGGTGTCTCGCTATGTACTCACTGGGTGACATACCGAATTGCTTTTGGAAATTCCGGCCAAAGTGCGTCTGCGAACTGTATCCGACCATGTCCGACACCTCGTAAATTTTATACTGGCCTTCCGCGAGCAGCTCGGCCGCTTTTTTCAGGCGGGCCACATTGATGAGGTCGTTGGGCGTCAAGTCCGAAATGGCCTTGATTTTACGGTATAGGGTTGGGCGGCTCATGTTCATTTTATTGGCCAGGTGTTCCACATCAAAATTCGTTTCGGCCATATGTTCGTGGATGAGTTCATTTAGCCGTTCCAGAAAGTGTTCATCGGCTTTGGAATGGGCCATGGTCCGGATGTGGGCCAACGGTGAGCTGGCAAAGTATTCGCGCACTTTATTGCGGTTGGAGAGAAGGCTGTGGATTTGCGCCTGTAAGTGTTCGGGTGAGAACGGTTTTTCGATGTAGGCATCTGCCCCCTGTTCAAGGCCCTGGATTTTCGACTGGAGTGTGTTTTTTGCGGTCAGAAGAATCACGGGTATATGGCTGTACTGGAGGTCGGATTTGATGTGCCTGCAAAGTTCATAGCCATCCAGACCGGGCATCATAACGTCACTGACCACAAGCTGGACCGGCTGATCAGCCAACATTTCAAGCGCCTGGTAACCATTTTCCGCACGCAATACCTGGTAGTCATCACTCAGGTCATCCGCGATAAAGTCCAAAATTTCCACGTGGTCGTCCACCACCAATAAGGTAGGGCGTTCAGTTTGTTGAGGTGCCGGTTCCATCTTCCTTTTCTTTTGGGTGTTGCTTAAAAGGCAACGTCAGTACAAATACATTCATGTCGTCTTCAGGTAACCCCAATTGGAGGCTACCCTTGTGTAATTGGGCCAACGAGCGGGCAAGCGCAAGGCCCAGCCCCGAGCCTTGTTGGCTGTCGGTTGCTTTCAACCTGACAAAGGTTTCAAAAATCTTCTCCCGCATTTCGGGAGGAATCAGATAGCCGTCGTTTTTGACCAAAATGGTAAATAGCGGGTCCGATGGTCCCCATTCCAGCAATGAAACGTAAATCTTCCGTTCGGCGTACTTGAGTCCGTTGATCAGCAGGTTGCTGACGATCTGGGTAACGGCTTCTTTATCCACAAAAGCAATACAGGGAGCAGCCGGCAGGTCTAGCTTAAGCCGGATATTCTTCTGCGCGGCTACCAGTTTGAAGTTGCGGCAATTTTCCCGAAGCAACTCGTTGATGGAAATGGATACGAAGTTCAACTGATAACCCGTCACTTCGGTTTTTCTGAAATCCAGCAGCTGGTCGGTCAGCTCCAGTAAGCGTTCGGTATTACGTTCCATTGTTTGCAAGTGCCGCTTTACCGTTGGCAGTTCGTCTGCCTTTTTCATTACTTTTTCCAGTGGCGCTTTAATCAGCGTAAGCGGTGTCCGGATTTCATGGGTGACGTTCGTGAAAAAATCGATCTTCGCCCGGTAAAGCTCTTCTTCTTTGCGATGCCGCAGCAACTCCAACTTCCGTCTGTTTTTCTCCTTGACGCGTCGGTGATAACTCCGTACCAGATACCATGTGGCCAGCAAAATCAGAATTAGATACAGCAGATAAGCCGGTGCGCTCGCCCAAAACGGGGGCAGGATGGTGATGCGAAGATTTGTCTCCTTGCCTTTGAAACTTCCGCCGCTGTTCGCCACATTCACCCTAAACACATAATCACCAGGTGGCAGTTTGGTGAAATAGGCTCTTCGATTCGTCCGGATGTGTGTCCATTCTTTATCCAGCCCCTCCATCTTATAGGCGTACTCCGTCATCACGGGCGAAACAAAGCTCAAAGCGGCAAAGTCGATGCTGAACGACGACTGATTATATTTCAGTTCAACGGCATCCGTAAACGTGATCGATTGATGAAGAGGCGAACTTTTTTTGTTGATTTCCAATTCGCGGTTATAGACCTGTAATCCAGTAATGTAAACTGGCGGCTGGAAATCGCTTTCCCGATAGTTTGCTGGATTAAACCGGACCAACCCTTTTACACTGCCAAAATATAAGGTTCCATCGGGAGCCTTGTATGCCGAATTATAGTTGAACTGGTCGCTTAGCAAGCCATTTGCTTGGGTAAACACCTTGATTACTTCCGTTTTCGCATCAAAGCATACCAACCCTTTGGATGTGGTTACCCAAAGTCGGTTATTCGCGTCTTCGAGAATCGCCAGTATGAGGTTGCTTGGTAACCCATGGGCGGTGCCGTAACGTTTGAAAGAGCCGTCAGGGGCATGCAGGCGGCACAAACCGCCTTCGGTGGCTATCCAGAGGGTGCCTTCGCTGTCTTCAAATATCCGGTTCACGCGATTACTGCCGATGCTATTGGGTTTACGGGCATCGTGGGTAAAAAAGCCCCGTCGACCGGTTTTGGGGTTAACATAATATAACCCGTCGCGCCACGTGCCAGCCCAGATCGTTCCCTGGCTGTCTTCAAAAAGTGTGGTGTAAAAAATGTGTTCCGGAAATCCATCCAGAAGTCGGAAATATTTCCCTTGCCTTACGTATTCATAGAGGCCTTGTCCCGTTGCCAGTAATATTCGACCGTCCCGTGTCTGGTAACAATTGAATATAAAGTTATTACGTAAGGAGCCAGCTCTATTTTCGGCGTTGTAATGCTGGATAACTTTTCCGGTGTTGATGTCCAGTAAATCCAGTCCGTGTTCAAACGTACCGACCCAGAGTGTGTCGCCCGTGACAAGAAGTCCGTGAATGTTTGAGTAGGCAAGGCTATGCGGGCTTCCGGTAGGCTGGTAGCTGGTAATCCGACCGGTAGACAGCTCCATTTTATTGAGTCCTGCGTCTTCGGTTCCAATCCATACGTTTCCGTATCGATCCGCACAGATTTCCCTGACGGCATTGCCCGAAATGGTATTCGTGGCTTCACCCAACGGGAAAAACTTCTCGAAGAACGTATTGGCAGAAGCATAGTGATTGACGCCGCCGAAATACGTGCCTGCCCAAATGCTGTGCTCACGGTCTTTGCATAATGTATAGACTGCGTTGTCCGATAGCGCCCAGGGGTTGCCCCGTTGTTTCCGGAGGTTGGTCCATCGCCCGCTATCATATTGAAAAATGAAAATACCCGATTCGGTTGCTAACCAGTATTCATCGTTTTTATTCTCTAGAATATCCCTGACAAAGATATCCGTGCCATGTGGGTCATGCATTAGTAGGTCGCTGTACGTGCCCGTACCGGTATCAAACACTTTTACCCCCTGTTTGGAGGTGCCGATCAGGAGAAACCCCTCGTCACTGCAATACACTTTTTCAATCCATTGGGAAACCACATGAGGCGAGTGATCGAATAGCGGATATCGGCCTTTTAAACCTTCGGCAGGATGGTAATGAAGGAGGTCCCCCTGCGCGGTTCCCATCCAGACCTCACCCGCTTCCGTTACGCCCAGGGAACTTATGAAGTCCAGCGAATTATCGGTGATCTTGGTCAGACGGTCCGAAGCAACCGCATACTTATACAACGTAAGGTTGTCGATAAACCAAATGTTGCCTGCATGGTCGCCTTTTATCCCGAGTATTTCATTGGTAATGGTTGAGTGGAACAGCGTAAAGGTTTCGGACGTTGGGTCGAAAATATAGATTCCCTGGTCGGTGCCAACCCAGACACGCCCGGTTTTGTCCACGAACAATGCCCGGATGAAATTGCTGCCCAATCCGTTTGGATTATCGGGGTCGCTGTGAAAAACTTTGAATGAGTAGCCATCGAAGCGGTTTAGGCCGTCTTTGGTGCCAAACCACATAAAACCCATCTGATCCTGTGCGCTGCACAATACGGCATTGTTTGATAAGCCATTTTCCACCTGATAGTGGGTGAAATAGTAGGGCTGGCCGTAGGCATAATTGAAGGATGCCAGCGCACACAACAGGTATTTCAGCAAAAGCGATCTCACCACAAAAGGACCTCCCTGGGGTATCAGCCAAAGATAGCGGTAAAATTTGCAAGATGATGGTATTTGTTTTATTTTTGATAGTTCAACCCGAAATCTCTATTTCAATCCGGTACGTGTAACGACAAGGTAAGTCACGGTCCGCACCTGCTAGGTACCTTCCCTACACTTCCTTCTCAATGAGTCCAAGATGAGTCCAATATGAGTCCAATATAAGTCCAATTTTTACCGGGAAAAACTGGACCTATCTGGGACTTATTTTGCTGTTAACTTAGGCCCATGGAGAAGAAGGTGTAAATAGGTCCACTTGTAGGTACAGCGAACGTTTGAACTCAGATAAGGAAGGGGGTAGTCAACTGGCGTTGTTGCTAAGGTACTAAAAATCATTGAGACAAATTAGGGAAAGATTGAAACAAATTGGCATCGCACCCAGCGGGTATAATTTCGTCCTTTGTAGTTGAGGAAGGCAATAAGCCTAATTGATAACCAATGATGAGACCCGTAGCAATGCGTTTTTTTAGTACATTTTTATTTTTTGCGGCATTATTTGCCTGTATTCTATCAGCTTGTAGTAACCGAAGTGAAAACGTTAACCGTGATCCAGAACGTGGTATCTGGACAACTGAAGAAGCGAATGCCTGGTATGCTCGGCAAGGTTGGTTGGTAGGCCCCAACTATACACCCGCTACGGCGATTAACCAATTGGAAATGTGGCAAGAGGATACCTTCGATCCCGAAACCATCGATAAAGAGTTAGGGTGGGCCAAGGAACTCGGAATGAATACGGCCCGGGTGTACTTGCATGATCTGCCTTATGAACAGGATTCAGCAGGATTTATCGATCGGATAGACCATTTTCTGCGGTTGGCGGATAAGCACGGCATCCGTCCTTTGCTCGTTTTTTTTGATTCATGCTGGGATCCGTTCCCGGTTGCCGGCAAGCAGCGTGCCCCCAAACCCCATGTGCATAATTCGGGATGGGTGCAAAGCCCCGGACAGCACGCTTTGAAAGACTCAACGCAATATCCCCGTTTGGAACGTTATGTGAAAGGCGTTGTTGCACATTTTGCCGATGACGACCGGATTTTGGGCTGGGACGTATGGAACGAACCGGATAACATGACCGGCCCCTCTTATGAAGCGGTGGAAATCAAGGATAAGGTATCCTATGCGTTGCCCTTGCTGGAGCAGGCATTCGAATGGGCCCGATCAGCGAATCCATCCCAGCCGCTGACCTCTGGCGTTTGGGCGGGCAATTGGTCGTCGGACAGTACCCTGAAGCCGATCGAACGGTTGCAGATCGAGCAGTCGGATGTCATCAGCTTTCACAACTACGATACGCCGGAAGATTTCGAGAAGCGTATCCAGCAGCTCCAGCGCTATGGTAAACCGATTCTATGCACCGAGTACATGGCACGTCCGAATGGCAGCACATTTGCCGGATTTCTGCCGATCGCAAAAAAACATAACGTAGCTATGTTTAACTGGGGGTTTGTGGATGGCAAGACCCAAACCATCTATCCGTGGGACAGCTGGACCAAAACGTACACTGCGGAGCCGCCGTTGTGGTTCCATGACATTTTCAGGGGCGATGGTACGCCATATAAACAGGAAGAAGTGGAATTGATTAAAGACCTTATTAAAACACCATAGACGTTATTTTAATAACGATACACCAAACATAAGCAACATGATACAGCGCATTTTCACTTATTTCGTACTCCTTGCCGGTATCTGCACGTCCGCATTTGCGCAGCAGGTATTGAACGGCCAGGTAGTGGACGGAGACGGGCAGCCTTTGCCCAATGCGACCATCGCAGTCAAGGGAACCTCCCAAGGTACCGTCGCCGATGAGGAGGGACGGTTCAAACTGGAGGTTGCGGATGGAAACGCCATTATTGTCATTACCCACCAGGGTTATTTACCCTTGGAGGAGCCGGTTGGTACGCAACGCGACCGTATATTTACACTTCAGGTAGACGAAGCGCAAGCAACCCTGGAGGAGGTGGTGGTGATCGGTTACGGTACGACCCGGAAAAAGGATTTAACAGGTGCCGTGTCGGTCATCAACCCGAGGGAATTGACCAAGACCGGAGCAAGTACCATCGGCCTGGCTATGCAGGGACTGGCTACGGGGGTAAGCGTACGGAATACCGGAAATGCCGGGGCGGATGCCAATATCGAAATCCGCGGTGTGGGTAACCTCACCAACAATGCCCCGCTTTGGGTGATAGATGGGATGATCACCACCGGCGGTGCCGATTTCAATCCCAACGACGTGGAGTCCATTCAGATTCTGAAAGATGCTTCAGCCGCAGCCATTTACGGTTCCCGGGCCGCCAATGGGGTTATTATCGTCACGACCAAGTCGGGCGGAAAGGGGCCGATGAAAGTTGACGTCTCGGTCAGGGAGTCGTTTGACTGGTCGCCGAAATACGACCTGATGGGAGCCGAGGAGTATAAGAAATATAACGACATGGCCTATCAGGAAGGGATTAACGATGGCGTTTGGAACCGCGGACTACAAAATCATGCCAACTTCGATACGGATTGGCAGGAGGAAACCATGAAAACCGCGCTGGTTCAGGATTATAACATCTCCCTGTCGGGCGGTGGAGAATCGGGCAACTATTTCATTTCCGGAGGGTATTACAACAACGAGGGGATGATGTACGGCAACTCGTTCGATCGGTACACGTTTCGGGTCAATACCAGCGGCAAGCGCGGTATTTTTTCGTTTGGTGAAACGTTTAATTTTGCTCAGACAGACCGCGATCCCTTGCAGACCTCACCCTATGTCGACGTCGTCCGCATGCTGCCAACCATCCCTGTCCGGGATCCCAACAACCCGGGTGGGTACGGCTATGGCAACGAAGCCAATGCCCGTACATTCGGTACCAATCCCATCGCTCGTGAGGACCTAGAAGCGACCAATACCAAGATTTACCGGTTGCGGGGCACGCTTTGGGCGGAAGCGAAGATTACCGATTTTTTGACGTATAAGATAAACGGTGGTATTGATTATATTTTCGACGACTACCGCTATTTCCGGGGCATGGGCAACTGGAGCATGAACCAGGAATTCAGGGATCCTACGGGGCAGAAGAACCGGATCAAGGAAACCAATGAGCTCATTGAGAATACACTGAATCTCAACAAGGATTTTGGTAAACATCACATCGATGCCGTAGCCGGTCTGACGTATCAGCACTTTTATTGGGAAGATGTCGGTGCGCAGCGGCTTCGTTTTCCCTTGTTGGGAGGCGATTACTTGACGGTATTGAGTGCCGGACAAGCTAACCAGACCAACTGGAACACTATTGGCGAAAACGCCCTGATTTCGTACCTCGGGCGGGCCAATTACATCTACGACGATCGGTATTTCCTGACGCTGACCTATCGCCGTGACGGTTCTTCCAAATTGGCTAAGCAATACCGGTGGGAAGATTACTATTCATTTTCCGGTGCCTGGCGCATCAGCAGCGAACCCTTTTTCCAGTCGTCCTGGATCAACGACCTGAAATTGCGGGCCAATTACGGCCAGCTTGGCAATGCGGCGTTCGGTTCAGGGAATTCCGGGCACTGGGATTACATGAATACGGTGAACTCGAATATCGTAACGGTATTCGGCATTGATCAATCACTGATCAACGGCGCCACCCAAGTGCGGATTCAAAATGAAGACCTGCGGTGGGAACGGACCGAGCAGGTCAATATCGGATTGGATGCCGCGTTTCTGTCCAATCGGTTAAGCGCAACGGCTGAATACTACCGGTCGACTACTTCGGATGTGTTGACTGCCATGCAGATCTCGATGACGACCGGGCATACCGGACCCAACCCGTTGGCAAATGCCGCAAGTATACAGAACAGTGGCTTTGAGCTGTCGACAACGTGGCGTGATCAGGTGGGAGATTTCAATTATTCGGTGGGAGCCAACGTGACGACCCTGAATAATAAGATTCTCAAGCTCGGTTACGGAACACAGGTGTTCTATACCGGACAGACCCGGAGCGAGATCGGCAGGTCACTCGGCGAGTTTTACCTGCTGAAAACCGATGGATTATTCCGTACGCAGGACGATATCGATAACTACGTGAATTCGCAGGGCGTGCCGATTACGATCGAAGGGAAAAGGCCAAAGCTCGGCGACCTACGGTACATAGATACGGATGATAATGGCGTGATTACGACCAACGACCGGCAGATTGTCGGCGATCCGTGGGCAGACCTCCAACTGGGTCTGACTGCTAATTTATCCTGGAAAAATCTCGATTTCTCCATGCAGTGGTATGGGCAGTTTGGCAATGAAATCATTAATGGTGCACTGCGCCAAGGCAGGTTCTTTTCGGACAACTCCAACTACATCCGGTTTGAGCCGGGTAATGAGCCCTATCAGGAGAATCCCAACAGTAATTTTCCGCGTATCATCTACGGAGATCTGCGGAATACACGCGGAGATACGGATCTGTGGCTGGAAAGCGGCTCGTTCTTCCGCATGCGGAATGTCCAAATCGGTTATACCTTCCCACAGCGCTGGTTAACCAAGGCGGGAATGAACACGCTGCGGGCTTACGTGAGCGGCAACAATCTGATTACGCTGACGAAATATACCGGGCTTGACCCCGATTTCATCAACACGAGCGTGTGGGACCGCGGAACGGACAATATGGCGTTCCCGAATGCGCGTACCATCATGTTGGGATTGCAGGTTAATTTTTAAGAGAGGGATCTTTAAAATGCAGACGAAGATGAAGACATATCAATTGATCATGCTGGGTGTGGGGCTCAGCCTATTGGCGGGAGGTTGCAACAAAAATTTATTGGATATCGATAATCCCAATGAAGCACCCGTCCATACGTTCTGGCAAACCGAATCCGATGCACAGATGGGCATCAACGCGGCATACAGCAGTTTATATAAAGAAGGCACATGGATGCGGTGGTTGTCGTTTCGCTACGACCTATCCTCCGACGAAGGCTGGAGCAGCAGTCCGTGGAACGAGTTGGGAGATTGGACCCGGTTTAATTATGTGAATTATAACTTTTTTGAAGGTAACAATGTGCATTGGGCCAATTTCTATGCCGGGATATTCCGTGCCAATCAGGTACTCACCAAAGTTCCCGCTATTGAATTCGCCGATCAACAGGTGAAGGACCAGGTGTTGGGGCAGGCGTCGTTCCTGCGGGCGTTATGGTATTTCCAGATTGCTACGCTTTGGGAAAAGGGTGCGCTGGTATTGGAGCCCAAGGATCCCAGCTACGTACCGGAGGAAGCTTCTGAGGAAGCTATCTGGGCACAGGTAGAAGCCGATCTTACGGATGCCATCGCTAAATTACCAGAAAGCTGGGACGGCAACAATGTGGGTCGTGCTACCATAGGGGCTGCCAAAGCCTTGCTGGCAAAAGCGTACATGCAGCAACACAAATATGCGGAAGCTCGGGATGAATTAAAATGGCTGATCGATCGGGAAGGAAGTCTATACGGGTTGGTTGATAATTACCTGGATAATTTTACGCACCTGCGCGAAAATAATATCGAAAGTGTATTCGAAATCCAATTTGATGACGAAAACAAAGGCGGGACAGGCGACGACATTTCCATGGCAACGGGATTTCAGCGCACCCAGTTTTATGCACCCGGTGGAATTGGCTGGCAGGACGGAAAGGCACGTTCATGGTTGGTAGGAGAATATAAAAAGGAGAAAAACCTGGAGGGCACCAACGATATCCGGCTTTACCATAATCTGTATTACAAGGCGAGCGCCACAGACTTTCCGGATGAAAATGCGTTGATTTACGGAAGGCCATGGAACGATGCGGATTGGGGGGATCACCTGTATATCCGGAAATATTCCACGGGGTATTACCGGAACTTTGAAGACTATTTCGCCCCCAACAATTACCGTCTGATCCGTTATGCCGACATCTTACTGATGTATGCGGAATGTCTGGTGGAAACCGGAGGAACACCAGCTCAAGCGGCTCAATATGTTAACAAGGTGCGCCAACGGGCTTCTACGAATTTACCGGCGTTGGAAAATAGCATATATGCCGATGCGCTGACGTCAAGTGAACGTTTTCTTAAACATTTGCAGATGGAGCGCACGCTTGAACTTTGTTTTGAAGGCTGGCGATGGGCCGACCTGAAACGCTGGGGACTGCTCGACTCACAGGAAGGAATCGACGAGTTGAAATCGAGAGATGCCGACTTCAATAACTTCATCATCGGTAAACATAGGCGTTTGCCTATTCCACAAATCGAAGTGGATAATAGCGGCGGGAAATTCACGCAAAATCCGAATTACTGATGAAATTGTTTAAAAGCAAGAAGTATTGGTTGCCCTTGGCAGCGTTCGTTTTATTAATGACGGTAAACTGTTCGTCGGACGCCTCGGTAAGTGAACCGGAAGAGCCAGCGAAGAAAGCAGAATCGCAGGTGTTCTTCGGAGATCCGTTCATTATGCTGTATGAAGACACTTACTATGCTTACGGTACTGCAGAGGAAGACGGGATTGCCGTGCTGGTATCGCAAGATTTGTTGACGTGGGAGTCGGTCGAGGGCAATCGGCTGGCCTTAAGCAAGCAGGATTCCTGGGGCGACCGTTGGTTCTGGGCACCGGAAGTCTACCCGGCAAACGGCAAATTTTACATGTATTATACGGCAAGCGAGCATATTTGCGTGGCTGTCGCCGATAGTCCGTTGGGGCCCTTTAAACAGGCCGAAAAAAAGCCGATGATCCCGGGAGAGAAGTGCATCGATAACTCGCTGTTCATCGATGACGATGGAAAGCCGTACCTGTTTTTCGATCGCTTCAACGATGGCCTGAACATCTGGGTGGCCGAACTGGAAGACGACCTTATGACCCTCCGGCCCGAAACCATGAAGAAATGCATCAACGTTTCCCAGCCGTGGGAGGAGGTGTGGCCACGGGTTAATGAAGGGCCTTTTGTCATGAAACACGGGGGCAAATACTACATGACTTACTCGGCAAACAGCTACGAGAGTCCATTTTATGGGATCGGGTACGCTACGGCTGACCACGTTACGGGCCCGTGGACGAAATATGAAGGGAATCCCATTCTCCAAAAGCCCGGAGAACTGGTGGGAGTGGGGCACAGTGCAATGTTCACCGATAAAGCGGGACAATTGCGGATTGTTTTTCATTCGCACCGGAGCGCCACATCCATTCATCCGCGGTACATGAACATCAGTACGGTAGACTTTGTGGAAAAAGACGGTGAGACCATTATGCAGATTGATAAGGAATACATGACGCCAACACTCCTGAAGTAACCTGTGAAAGACTGGAGCCTATTAAACTAACGAAAAGATGAAAACCATTATTTCCTATTCCATCGTTTTAACTACCCTATTGTCAATCCCTGAAATGTGGCTGGCGGCTCAGGAAAAGCAGGAGTTGTTTTTTGCCGACCCAACGATCTACGTCGAAAACGGCAAATACTACCTGACCGGAACCGGTGGAAGCGGAAAAATGGCGGCATCAGGGTTTGCCGTTTTAGAATCCACAGACCTGAAAACCTGGACCAATCCTGTCGGTGAAAGCGACTCACCGCATATGATCTTAACCAAGGGGCGACAGGCCTTTGGTACCGAAGGCTTCTGGGCGCCGCAACTGTTCCGGGAAGGCAATACCTATTACCTGACTTATACCGCAAATGAACAAACCGTATTAACGCAATCGGGATCGCTACTGGGACCCTATACGCAAGCAGAAGTTGCACCCATCGACGGCTCGGAGAAGAATATCGATTCTTATATTTTTAAAGACGATGATGGTACCCATTATCTCTACCATGTTCGATTTGGTGGAGGCAACTACCTCTGGGTGGCGGAGTTTGACTTGGAAAAAGGGAAGATCAAGCCGGAGACATTAAAAAAGTGCTTTAACCAAACAGAAGCGTGGGAGGCCACACCCGCTTACGAATCGGCACCCATCATGGAAGGGCCGACCGTCATCAAATTAAAAGGCAAGTATTACCTGTTCTATTCGGCTAACCACTTCATGAACATTGACTATGCGGTTGGTTATGCTGTTGCCGATTCTCCCTATGGCCCATGGATCAAACAGAAAGACAGCCCGATCCTTCATCGTTCCATTGTAGGTGAAAACGGCTCTGGCCACGGTGATTTGTTTACAGGGCTGGACGGTCAATTGTATTACGTGTATCACGTTCACTTTGACGGACAACAGGTAACGCCGAGAAGGACACGGATTGTTCCCATAACCAAGCAGTGGGATGCCAAGGCAGGCCTTTACAAATTCAGCGTAAATAGCAACGAAATCATTGAACCCGTGCAGGGGGAAGAATGATAAAATCACGTTCTTTTTATAACACTTAACGAATGTCTATGTAGTCAAACATTACTTAATTAACCATTACAAAGCTAGAATTATGATTAAACCATTGACACACAAAGGCTGTCATGACGGCCGCTGGCGTGGGCTGTCGCTGCGCCGGACCATGCCCTGTAACCAGGTATTCTTCGTACTGGGTATGGTGCTTACCTTTTTATTCGTGCAGACTAATGCGTATGCGCAACAGGTGCTTAACGGCACGGTGTTGGATGCAGCTGGGTTACCTCTTCCGGGCGCTTCCGTAAAAATTAAGGATTCGGACCGCGGAACGGTTTCGGATGTTGACGGTAAATTTTTGCTGGAAGTGCCTTCGCCAGAAACGATAATTCAGATTACCTATCAGGGGTATTTTCCATTGGAGGCTGTGGTGGGAAGTGCTCGCGAGCAGACCTTTACCTTACAGTTGGACGAAGAACAGAGCCGGCTGGACGAGGTCGTGGTTGTGGGATTTGGTACCCAGAAAAAGGTGACGGTTACGGGGTCGGTTTCGTCGGTTTCAGTAAAGGAATTGGAACAGTCATCCGCACCTTCTCTTTCGAATGCGCTTGCGGGGCGCATGCCGGGTATTATCACCCGGCAGACCAGCGGTGAGCCCGGTTATGATCAAGCCCAGGTATATATCCGGGGGATGGGAACCTGGGTAAGCCGTTCCCCATTGGTATTGGTAGACGGTGTGGAGCGCGGCATGTCTGCCTTGAACACCATCAATGCGCAGGAAATCGAGAGTTTTTCGATCCTGAAAGACGCTTCAGCTACTGCGGTCTACGGTGTTCGTGGAGCAAATGGGGTGATTTTGATCACCACTAAACGCGGCGTCCAGGGTAGGCCCAAGGTTACTCTCCGTTCTGAAACCGGATTGCTTACAGCTCAGCGGATGCCTAAATATATCGACGGAGTGGAGTACGCGTCGCTATGGAACGAAGCCTATCGCAATATGGGGCAAGCCGACTTCTTTACCGATGAAGAAATAGAATTGTACCGGAGCGGTGTCGATCCGTATTTGTATCCGAATGTAGACTGGACGAACGAAATCATGAAGAAAAACACCTACCAGACCATCAATAACCTGAGCGTCAATGGTGGGACGGAAATCATCCGATATTATGGCAATGTAGGATATACTGAACAGAGCGGCTTGTGGAAGGTTGACGAATCAAATCCTTACAATACGAACATCAATATGCGCCGGTATAATCTCCGGTCGAACATTGATGTAAACGTAACGAAGAATCTGTTGTTTGAATTTGGATTGGGCGGTATCATCCAACAAGGAAATTATCCCGCACGTACGGCACCGGATATTTTTGATGCGCTCCGAAAAACACCGCCCATCGCATTTCCTAAACAGAACCCCGATGGTACTCCGGCAGGTATTACTCAGTTTTTGGGTTCAAATCCCTGGGGGATGGTTACCCAATCGGGATACCTCGTACAGGCTCGGAATACGGTACAAGGAACTTTCGGCGGTAAATGGGACCTTTCGGATTTCGTCACACCGGGGCTTTCGCTGAACGGCCGGTTTGCATATGACCATTATTACCAATCTGATGTTCGCCGACAAAAGAATTTCGAAGTCAAGCAGTATTTAGGTAAAGATCCAAACACGGGAGAAGACCGCTATAGTGAAGTACTCCGGGAGGCGAGCCCATTGGGTTATGCTACAGGAAACGTCGCGGAGCGGGTATATTATACCGAATTGCTTGCCAACTATACGCGATCGTTTGGAAAGCACGATGTTTCGGGGATGGTGATGTATAACCAGCGGGATAGGGTACGACTGACCGCGGGAGAGTCGATGCTTAATCTACCTTACAGACGATTGGGTACCGCTACGCGCTTTACCTATGGTTATGACAACAGATATTTATTGGAAGTAAACGCTGGATACAACGGATCGGAAAATTTCCCGAAGGGAAACCGTTTTGGATTCTTTCCCTCAGCTTCTGCAGGATGGATTGTGTCTAATGAATCGTTTTGGGGAGAAGGAAATCCGGTGAATCACTTGAAGTTTAGGGGCTCATATGGAAAAGTCGGTAACGACGATCTTGGTGAGGATATCCGTTTCTTGTTTCTGACGTCAATGAAAACGGAAGGGGCACAGTCGTATCACTTCGGCGAAAACATGCGTTTTATGCCAGGTATTGAGGAAGATCAGACGGGCAATGTAAATGTGACGTGGGAAGTCGCGACGAAAACAAACCTCGGCCTTGATCTGGAGATGTTTAGAAGCAAAGTTATTCTTCAGGTGGATGCTTTTTGGGAAGATCGCGAGGGCATTCTTATTCAGCGGCAGCAGATTCCGTTCGTTACTGGTTTTTACCCTTGGGTGATTCCCTATGCGAATTTGGGAAGGGCGAAGAATCGGGGCATTGATGGCATGTTGGAGGTTAAAAATTCCACGCCTTCGGGCTGGTATTATTCTTTCCGAGGTAACTTTACTTTTGCCAGGAATGAAATCGTGGAAAATGACGAACCGAATAGACCCTATCCCTGGCTCTCCGCGAAAGGCTTGCCTATCGATCAGCCGTTCGGATGGATAGCCGAAGGGATATTCCAAAGTGATGAAGAAATTGCGAACAGTCCGGAACATCGTCTTGGCCGGGCAAGCCAACCAGGCGACATCAAGTATCGCGATTTAAATGGGGACAATGTCATTGACGATAACGACCGGATGGCCATAGGCAACCCGCGTACACCGCAGATCGTCTATGGATTCGGAGGTACTGTTGCCTATAAGGGATTCGATGTGAGTCTATTTCTGACCGGGGCTGCACGAACCAGTATTTTTCTATATGGTTCGACCATGTATCCGTTTCAAGATGGTGTAGGCACGTATAACGTACAGCGCGAATACTACGACAACCGGTGGACACCGGATAACCCTGAGGGAAAATACCCCGGGGCCATTACCGTGGCCAATCCGAATAATAATCGCGCTTCCACACTTTGGCAGGTAGATGGTTCTTTCCTGCGGTTGAAAAATGCGGAGGTGGCTTATACCTTTTCGCAGCCGGCGCTGGCCAATTGGGGAATGAACTCCATTCGACTCTTTGTCAATGGCGTGAACCTCCATACGTGGGACAAGGTGAAAATCATGGATCCCGAGTCCAATGATGGAACGAATTTTTATCCCTTGCAGCGAACACTGAATTTCGGATTTCAGGTAAACTTTAAATAATGAACAGCATGAAATATATGATTAAAAATATAGGTGTGGTTACTTTCCTCCTTGTTTTTTCAGGATGTACCAAAGACTTTTTGGATAAGACGCCCGACGAGGATTTGACGCTGGATCAGGTTTTCGAACAGCGCCAATATGCGGAGCGCTTTCTGACGTCGGCTTACTTTACCCTTCATGAGGAGATCAGCTTCAATGACTGGTGGGGGCGCAATCCATTTGTGGGAGCGTCCGACGAAATGGAAATCACGTGGACCTACCCATTCGCCCATGTAATGACTTCGGGGGCATGGAGCCCCCAAAATATCGAAGAAAATATCTGGCGCTTCGATTGGGAAGGCATGCGGAAGGTAAATATTTTCTTGGAGAAAATTGACAAAACTCCGATGAGTGATGCGGAAAGGAACCGATGGAAAGGAGAAGCGTATTTCTTGCGGGCATTTTTTCATTTCTATCAAGTCCGATTGCATGGGCCGATTCCGATTATGGACCGCGCGAGTACATTGGACGATGATTTCACCCAAATTAAACGGAGACCTTATGAAGAAGTAGTAAATTTCATTGTCGCCGATTGCGACATGGCCGCGTCATTGTTACCTCCATCGTATATCAATGGTCCAACGGAAGATCGGACACAATTGGGAAGGCCAACGAAATCATCGGCACTGGCCCTAAAATCGCGGATGCTTTTGTATGCGGCCAGCCCGCTGTGGAATGGAAACCCCGACTTAATAGGCTTTACTGACCAAGATGGTGTTCGCCTGTTTGCGGAAGCAAACCCACAGAAATGGCAAATCGCCGCCGATGCTGCGAAAGCAACGATCCAGGAAGCCGAAAGTGCAGGTTATGGCTTGTATACCGCGGCAAATAACGATCCGATGCGGAGTTACCAAGAATTGTTTTACATGCGCCATAACAAGGAGGTGCTTTTTGCAAGGAATATGGGGAACTGGGACCATCAGGAACGCTGTACAAGTCCTAATGGCATGGGCGGATGGAGTGGTTATTGCCCTACGCAGGAACTGGTAGATGCCTATCAGATGGCAGACGGCAGCACGCCGATTACAGGGTATAATGCCAATGGGCAGCCCATTATCAATCCAGAATCCGGATATCAAGAAACCGGGTATGCCGATGCCGCGCATCCCAAAGGGTATCATCCTGATCAAATCAGAAATATGTATGTCGGCCGAGAACCACGTTTCTATGCTGCCATTAATTACAGCGGTGCATTTTGGCGTGAGCGCCGGATCGAATTCTGGAATAGCGGTGCAGATGGCCGTGCGCGAAGCGCGGTGGATCATTCAGTTACCGGATACTTAATGAAAAAATTCTCGGAGGAATCTGTGCGTATCCCACAAAATATCTTCACGCAAAAGACTTGGATCTATTTTCGGCTTGGCGAACAGTACCTGAATTACGCCGAAGCATTGAACGAAGCGCAGGGGCCGGTGGGAGATGTATATGTTTATGTCAATGCAATCCGTAACCGGGCAGGTCTACCCAACCTACCGGAAGGACTCAGTCAGGAGGAGATGCGGGAGCGGATCCGGCATGAAAGGCGGATTGAATTAGCGTTTGAAACGCATCGCTATTTTGATACAAGGAGATGGCTTATTGCCGAGCAGACGGACAATAAAGATTTCTACCGAATGACCGTGGACAAGGGTACCCATTTGCAGGATGATGAATTCTATCAACGCTCGCATTTGAAGCGCCGGGTGTTCGAGAAAAAGCACTACTTGTGGCCGATACCGCAATCGGAAATTAATAAGACGCCGACGATCATTCAAAATCCGGGATGGTAGGCTTATTTTTGAGGCATGGATAAAAAAGGTCAGTTGTTGGTTTTAATTTGTATGGCTGCGCTTCAACTCGTTGTTGCGCAGCCTACAAAGCAAGTCGAAGGGGGGTCCGAACGTTGCGATATCCGCATCGAATGGGACCGGAGCACCTTGCAGCGCCTGGCACCGAGGGATGGCCGCCAGCTACGGTACGCGGGATATCCACGGGTAAAGCGACTGCGTGATGGTACCGCCGTTGCCGTTTATGAAGCGCAGGGCAATGCGGAATTGATCTGGAGCACGGATGCAGGGAAAACATGGAGCAGTCCGGTGATTACGTTCCATGGACATGCTGCTAAGGACTCCCTCGGCGATCAGGTAAAGGTGAATATTGCCAATCCGGAATTCATCGAATTGCACAATGGTGACTGGCTGATGGCCTGTAATTATCGGCCCACGCAACCTGAGGTCGTTCCCTTCGCCATCGCCATCTCGCGGAGCGGTGACCGTGGAAAGTCTTGGAGCCAGCCCCAGGTGATCTTTGAAGCGGAACCCCGATTCATAGATGGATGCTGGGAACCGGCTTTCCTGCAATTACCCGACGGTACGTTACAGGTGTACTTTGCTAACGAGGCACCCTATACGGCGACGGACGAGCAGGAGATATCGCTGCTAGCCTCCAGCGATAACGGATACACTTGGGATACCAAGCCCCGCACCGTCAGTTTCCGGACGGGACGTCGCGATGGAATGCCGGTACCGGTGGTGGTGGATGATGAAATTCTGGTGGCGATTGAGGACAATAAAGTCGGACAGTTTAAACCCTACATCGTGCGTACTTCTATTGCCGACAACTGGAAAGAACCGGTTACTGCTCATTCCAGGTTCAGGGAATATGCGTTGCAGGATTCGCTGCCGGAACACGTTTATGCAGGAGCGCCATACCTCACCAAGTTGCCTTCTGGCGAAATCCTGCTATCCTACCAAACTACGAAAGGCCGCGGTACTGATTGGGAAAAATCAACAATGGAGGTGGCCATTGGCGATAAATACGGTCGCCATTTCCAAAAACTCACACAACCCTTTCCGGTGCCCTTGGATAAGGAAGCCAAGTGGAACGCGATAAGTGTGTGGGACGATGATACGGTGGTGGCGACATCCGCAACGAATTTCGACGGTGGACCCATAGGGGCGTGGATGATTCTCGGACATATTAAGCGTGACTAGCTCCGCGCTCACCGAGTCTGGTAGCTTTTACCCGCTAATGTTGAATAGTTAATAAATCATGACCATGGCACTTTATGTAGTTAATTACCCAATTTTTGCGTTTTTGCTGACGTTGATGGGTTGCGGGCAATCGCCCGTTGGCCTGGATCCGGTTGTGCAGCCACCCGCCGCCCGCGAGGAAGGTACATATGTTAACCCGGTTTTCGAGCCGATCCTGGCCGACCCGACGGTCGTCCGCGATCCACAATCGAATTACTTTTACGCGTATGGGACGCAGGACGACTGGGGCGATGGGCAGGGGAGTCGGTTAATTCCGATTTTGCGTTCGGCCGATTTGGTGAATTGGGAGGTCGTGGGCCAAGCGTTTTCCAACAAACCCCAATGGAAAACAAATGGCGGGCTCTGGGCGCCTGATGTGAATTACGTGAATGGCAAATATTACCTGTACTATGCCTACTCTACCTGGGGAGATTCCAATCCGGGTATCGGGGTAGCGACAGCGGAAAAGCCTACCGGGCCTTTTCTGGACCACGGCAAACTGTTTACCAGCGAAGAGGTAGGGGTACCCAATTCAATAGATGCATTTTATTTCGAAGAGAACGGTGCCAAATATCTGTTTTGGGGAAGCTTCAGCAACGCTCCTACCCAGGGCACCTATGTGGTGAAGCTAGCTGATGACGGACTTTCCGTTCCCGACCTCTCGCAAAAAGTGAAGATCGCAGCCGGGGATTACGAGGCCGTAATGATTCATAAGCGGGGCGAGTATTATTATTTTTTCGGTTCCAAGGGCAGCTGCTGTGAGGGAGCGAATAGTCAATACCACGTGTTGGTGGCGCGGTCAACGCGATTAATGGGCCCCTATTTGGACAAAGACGGAAATGCCATCACGGATCGAGGAAACGGAACGCTGTTCATCAGAGGCAATGAAAAATTCGTAGGGCCGGGACATAATGCACGGTTGATTGCTGATTACGAAGGGACCGACTGGTTCATCTATCACGGGATCGATCGTTCCAAGGGAAAGGTGGCCAGCGGTGCCAGTCGGCGGACGTTGATGCTCGATAAGGTCATTTGGCGTAACGACTGGCCGGAAATTGCGGGCAGCGTACCGAGCACGACGCCACAAGCTGTGCCGGTATTCGGTCAGTGATATTGATGGTACGCTTCGACGGCCATTTTTTGGTATTCACTCCGGTATTGATGCGGCTGTTTGCCGATTACCTTCTTAAATTGTTTGTTGAAGTTGGTGACCGACTGAAAGCCACATTCATAGCCAATCCGGTCGATATTCATTTTACCCTCTTTCAGGAGTTTGCAGGCATACTCAATGCGTATTTCCTTCAGAAAGTCAGAAAACGACTGGTTCACCCTGGATTTGAAATACCGGCTGAACGATGTACAGGTCATGCTGGCGATTGAGGCTACCTCTTCGAGGTGGATTTTACGGTGGAAATTTTTCATGATAAACTCGTAGACCTTGTTCATCCGATCGGTTTCGGCTTCCGTGTTGTAGGATTTGGAATGCGTATCCGTAATCAGGTGGCATTCGTCCGAAAGGGCGATCGTGTTCAGGATGCGAAGCAATTGGATAATGCTTTCTGCGCCTTTCAGGTGCAGAAGATCATTCATTAACTGGCCGACCTCGCGTTGCGTGTTGCCGGTAATTTCGATGCCACATTGTGAGCGCTGAAAGAGATGCCTGATACTTTCAAACTCCTCCTTGTTCTCAATGGTTTCGCCCAAAAAATGGTCATGAAAGTAAATGACCACGACCGTGGTGCTTAACGTGCTGTCCTTTTCGAAGTAGGGATTATGGCTGCGCCATACGTGTGGCAGGTTAGGGCCAATCAACACCAGATCATTCGCCTTAAACGGTTTGATGCTATCGCCGACAAACCGGTTGCCTTCGCCCTCCATCACAAAAGACAATTGAAATTCGGGATGGAGGTGAAACGTCGGATCAAAGTAAGGCTCCACCTGTTTCCGCACTACAAACGAACGGTTATCAGGAATCAGCGCTTTCGGGATGATGTGCGTTTTTTTCATGATTTGCCATTATGTGTCCGCAAACATAATAAATTATGATATAATTTGACTATAAAGGGATAACATAATCGTGGTTTTCTTGCGTCTTTGTGGCCTACTTTTGTATGGTAACGATTATAGCACTATATTTATGAGAATAACCTCCTATTTGTATATTGTCTTTTTCTGTCTGTTTCTTATCCGGTGCACGGGCGATGATCGTAATTACCCACGACGGGCTGAAGTCCTGTTTTTGGGTAGCGACGACGAAGCCGTCGAGTCGAGCAAGTATGCGTCGTGGCTGGCTATTGAGTTATTCAAAAGCGGAATCAACCTGACGTATACAACCGATGCTAACGAATTGAACAAGAGGAATCTACGTGTATACGACGGGCTGGTTTTGTTTGCCGTACCCGAATCCGTGTCTTCGGACCAGCAAAGCGCCTTGGAAGGTTTTATTGGTGATGGAAGGGGATTGATTGCGCTTGGCACCGATCCGGGCAAAGTTCCGGATTGGTATGCGAAATTGCTCGAAGGCGAGACTTCGTCGGAATCCGGTTCATCAGGCAATGCGGTTTCCGATTCGGCACACCGCGTCGTGAAGGGCAGTGGCCGTGTATTTTATACGGCATACGGAAAGGATGAAGCCTCATGGAAGCAGCTTGACTTTCTACGGTTGATCAACAGTGGCGTGCAATGGGCAATCGGTGACCACGTCATGGGCTTGGTCGCTCAACTGGACATCCCCAGTGTGAGCATCTACCAAGATACGATTGCAGATTTCACCGCACGCCATTTCGTACCGAAGATGCAAGATCCCTTGTCTCCGGAAGAATCGAAGAAGTTGATACAGGTGCCTCTTGGTTTCGAACTGCAACTATTCGCTTCAGAGCCTGATATTGTTAATCCCATGGCCATGAGCTGGGACGAAAGGGGCCGGTTGTGGATCATTGAAGCGATGGATTATCCCAATAACTTTGTGGAGCTGAAAGGCGAAGCCAACGACCGGATTAAGATATGCGAAGATACGGACGGTGATGGCTTAGCAGACAAATTCACCGTTTTCGCCGATGGGTTGAATATTGCCACCAGCTTGACATTTGCCAATGACGGCATCTTAGTGGCCATGGCTCCGCATTTCATTTTCCTCAAAGATACCAACGGTGATGATGTCGCCGATGTGCGGGATACCGTAATGACGGGATGGAACAAGAACGACACCCATGCCGGGCCTTCCAACCTACAGTATGGATTTGACAACAAAATCTGGGGCGTAACCGGCTATGCAGGTTTCAACGGAAGCATCGATGGCCAGCGGATGGCGTTTGGCCAGGGCGTGTATCATTTCAAGCCCGATGGAACCGATTTCAAATACCTGGCCACCACCAGCAACAATACATGGGGCTTGGGGATGACCGAAGACAATAACGTGTTTATCTCTACGGCAAACAATACCCATAGTGCATTTTATTCCATGCCGGAAGAACTCGTACAACGACGGTTGCAAGAAGACGACAGGAAGCTCAATGTCAACGCGGTGCAAAAGATCGATGGGCACTATGAAGTACATGCCATGCAGCCCAACCTCCGGCAGGTGGATGTGGTGGGCGGTTTTACTTCAGCAGCAGGGCACCAGCTATACACTGCACGAGATTATCCCGAAGCGTATTGGAATAAGGTGGCTTTCGTCACTGAGCCTACGGTACGGTTGATCCACAATGCCGTCATCGAGCCTGATGGCGCCGGTTTCAAGGAACACGACGGATGGAACCTGGTGGCCAGCTCGGACGAGTGGTTTGGCCCAGTACACGCTGAAGTAGGGCCGGATGGTGCGGTCTGGATACTCGATTGGTACAATTTCATTATCCAGCACAACGTATTCGTGCCTGCACAAGCACCCTCGGATAAGGTGTTGCCGTTCGTAGAACAACCACACGGCCCGGGCAACGCGTTTGAGAGTGATCTGCGCGACAGAAAATACGGTCGGGTCTACCGATTGGTTTATAAGGATGCCAAGCATAAGTCGGCGTACAAGCTTTCCAAAGATGACACCAACGGACTGTTGAAGGCCTTGAAGAGCGACAATAAGTTCTGGCGGATGCACGCCCAGCGGCTCTTGGTGGAGCGGCAAAAGGACGACGTGGTCAACGACCTGATTCGCATCGCCTCGGATAAAAAGGTTGATAAGATCGGCCTGAATGCTCCGGCTATCCACGCTTTATGGACCTTGCAGGGCCTGAACGCTATCGAGTCGAATCAGGATGTGTTCGACGCCGTGGTAAAATCCCTGAGCCATCCATCTGCGGGCGTGCGCAAGGCAGCCGTTCAAGTATTGCCGATTACGGAGCAATCCAGAAACGCTATACTGAAAAGCAACATCTTAGCAGATACTGCACTGAACACGCGGCTGGCGGCCTTCGTGAGGTTAGCTGAATACCCCGCCTCAGCGGATATTGCCAGCGCCTTGCTTGAGGCGACCAGTGATGCCGTCAACGAAGGCGATCAATGGCTATCGCAGGCATTGTTCGGAGCCATTACACGCCATGAAGATGAGTTCTTCAAGGCTGCTTCGCAGGCGACCGGCAGTTTCGCTAGGCGTATAGCCGAGTCGTTGGCCAACGAGCAGTACACGCTCGGGCGCCGCAGCCGCTTCCAGTTTTCCCCCGATGTATCGAATAAAGAAATCCACATCCAGACCGAGGTCAGCCGGCGGGAGAATCAGCCGTACAATGGACTGATCGTAGGGCAGGGCGACAAGTCTGAAGGGTACGCGCTGTACCTGAAAAACAACCGGCTGTTCTTCGAGGTCTACCAGCACGGCCAGACCGCTACCGTTTCCACACGGGGCGCTGTGCCCAGCAATTTCACGGTAGATGCACGGCTAACTGCCGATGCGACCCTAGCGTTGACCGTAAACAGTGCCAGCCAGGGCACGGCAAAAGCTATGCATTTATTTGCCGCGCCGCTGAAGTTCAACTTGCGCTCTGGAGAAGATTTTGACGACGATCACGCATTTACCGAATACGGTGAATCATCACGCTTCACGGGCAACGTCAACAACATCATCGTACGGCTTTCGAAAAAGAATCGGCAAGCTGTGCACGGTCAGGATCCTGCTACCGACCAAGCCAATGCTGCGCCTTCTGAGCGCATAGAGATCAAGGCTGTAAAGGACATTATGCAGTACGACAAAAAATCGTTTACCGTGCCCTCGGGTAAACGGATCACGTTGGTGTTCGAGAACCCTGACGGGATGCAGCACAACTTGCTCATCATCCAACCCGGTTCCTTGGAGATTGTAGGCAAGGCAGCGGACGACATGCTGCGGTCGTCAGAGGCGTATGAAAAGCAATATATCCCGTCTATCCCTGAGGTGTTGCACCATACACCGCTTGTGAATCCGGGTGAGAGCTTCACACTCGAATTTACCGCACCCACGGAACCCGGTGATTATCCGTATGTCTGTACCTTCCCGGGGCATTGGCGGGGGATGAATGGCATTATGCGTGTGGTTAATTGAAAGTGATTAATTGAATGTGATTAATAGAAAATTGAACTTAATTATATATGAATATGAACAGGATGATGAAGCTATTTACAGGGGTATGCCTGATCGTGATGACCGCGAGTGCGACCTTGGCCCAGACCCAACCCCTCCGCGTGTTAATGGTCGGCGGTGGCGGATCCCATGATTTCGGTCGGTGGTACGGCCAAGAAGACAAAAAGACCATCGAATCAACCGGCAAGTACAGCGTTACATACACAGAACAGACGGATTCCATACCTGCTTACCTGAAACAAGCTGATCTGTTGATTTTGACCAACAATCAGCCGATCAGTGCAGCAGGCCAGGCAGCGATCACCAAATTCGTCGAGAAGGGGCATGGGCTGTTGCTCCTCCATGCCGCGGTGTGGTACAACTGGGCAGACTGGCCCGCCTACAACCTGAACTATGTAGGCGGCGGTAGCAAGAGCCACGAAAAGCTTCAGGAAATAAAAAACCTTGTCGTCAATCCAGCGCATCCAATTACACAAGGTGTCCCGGCTAAGTTTGAGTTTGTGGATGAATTGTACCGCCATGTCCCCGATCCCGCTGCGAAAGGAATTGAGGTGTTGGTCATTGGTCAATCCAAAGAAACCGACGCCGTTTATCCAGGCGTATTCACCGTGAAACACCGGAAGGCAAAGATTGTCGGAATTACCACTGGACACGATGAGCGTAGTCATCAACATGAAGCATACAAAACATTGTTAATCAATGCGCTTAACTGGATTGCAAACTAACTAAAACGTATAATTAGCTAATTAGAATCAGAACATGTCAAAAATCACTGTCGTTATCGTAGGTATGGGTTTTGGGAAAGAGTTTATTCCCATCTATCAGAAGCATCCCAACATTAAAGCCGTCGGAATTTGTACCCGAAACGAAGATACGCTCAACGAATTAAAGAACAAGTTTAATCTGGACGAGAACCTGATTTTCACCGACTTCGAAGACGTGGTGAAGCGGGACGACGTAGATGCGATCCATATCGTCACCCCCGTACCAGAACATGCGCGGATGACCCTGGCCTCGTTAAACGCCAACAAGCACACGGCCTGTACGATACCGATGGCCATGACGGTTGAAGACTGCAAAGCGATTGTGGAGGCAAAACGGAAGTCGGGCAAGGTTTATATGATGATGGAAACAGCCCTGTATACCCGCGAGTTCCTTTATGGACTGAAATTGGCTGAAACCGGCCAGTTGGGTAAGATCCAGTTTGTGCGCGGATCACACATCCAAGATATGAGCATGGAGGGTTGGGCTGAATATTGGAAGGGCTATCCACCCATGCTGAACGGAACACACGCTATTTCGCCGTTGTTGCGCATCAATAATACGATTGCCGAGTCGGTGGTTTGCCATGGCTCCGGCCGGCTGTCAGATGATCTGGCTAGCCGTTACAACGCGCCGTATGCCGTAGAAACGGCTACGTTCAAATTGAAGGATTCAGATGTAGTGGCGGAAGCAACCCGTTCGCTGTTTGATGTGGTGCGCCAATACCGGGAAAGTTATGATGTGTATGGTACCAAGATGTCGTTTGAATGGGAGCAATTGCAAGATGAAGAACACGTCATCTTTGACGGCGGAGAAAATGCACGGCGGATTGATGTGCCGGATACCGATGAGCTGTTGATTCCTGAAATCGCCGACTTCACCAAGCGGGAGAAAATCGACGATCCCAATCACGTGTCGTTCCTTCAGGGAGCCGGACACGGCGGATCACACCCTCACTTGGTCCAAGAGTTTGTCGCAGCCATTGTGGAAGGCCGGGATTCAGCAGTGGATGCTGCGTTGGCAGCCAACTACACCTGTGCAGGAATTTGTGCGCACGAATCGGCCATGAAGGGTGGTATTCGGGTAGAAATACCAAGTTTTGAATAAGTTAATTTGTTGAAGATGACCATAGGAATAAGCACATTTGTTTGGGTTTCGCCGTTTTCCACGCAATCTTTTGACGTCTTGCGCAAGGCCAAGGCGGCAGGTTATGACCTGATTGAGATTGCCGTTGAAGATCGGGAGTTGATCGACTGGAATGCGTTGAAGCGCACGTGCCGGGAGCTGAATCTGAAGCTATCCGTGAGCGGCGCGTTCGGCATGGATCGGGATGTTTCCAGCGATCGGCCGGAAATCCGGGCGAATGGGCTTTCCTATATCATCGATTGCTTAGAAATCGCCAACGACCTGGAAAGTCCGGTTTTCGGCGGGCCGCTCTACTCGGCGGTCGGGAAGACCCGGCTGGTTTCGGCCGATCAGAAAAAGCAGGAAAGGCTATGGTGCCTGGAGAATCTCTATGAAGCATCGAAGCGCGCCGAACAACTGGGCGTGACTTTGGCGCTTGAACCGCTAAATCGATTTGAAACCGATATGGTCAATACGGTCGACCAAGCTATTTCGTTGGTCGATGAACTCAATAGCTCTTATTTAAAGATTTTATTGGACACTTTCCACAGCAACATCGAAGAGAAGGACATCCCCGCTAGCATCCGAAAGCTGGGCGACCGGTTGGTCCACGTACAGGCCAACGAGAATGATCGCGGTACACCGGGCACAGGCCACCTGGATTGGCTCGGTATGCGCGATGCGTTCCAAGACATTGGGTATCGGGGAAGCCTGGTCATCGAAACCTTCGGTGCGCCTTCGAAGGAGTTAGCCAGGGCGGCGAGTATCTGGCGGCCTTTGGCCAACAGTGCGGATGAATTGGCCGAGGAAGGTTTTGCATTTTTAAAACGAACGTTCTGTTAACGGCGAACCGTTAGCAAGCAAACGCATAAAGCGCCCGCCTGCGTAAGCGAGAGAGGTACGGGGCGGAAACGTTAACCATTAAAACACCAATTATGAGACGAAGGGAATTCATCTATGCACTGAATGCTGGGATAGCCGCCAGTGTAGTATCAAAGACAGCGCTTGCTGGGGTATTTGAAGGCAGACCGGACGCGTCGCGTATGCAAGCCGAGCTGGCCTACCATACCATACAGTCGGTAGCATTTGATGATGTGCGACTGCAATACCCCCGTTTCGTCGGTAAAAACGCACGACTTGATGTTCACGGTTTCGGACCGCGCATCGGCATATGCGTCATCACGACAGACAAAGGGGCAAAAGGCTGGGCTTCCCTCCGCGGCGGCCGCGGTGAGGCGCAGCAGCTCGTTCCCGAATTGATAGGCAAAAAGCTGTCTGATGTATTCAATGTTAATGCAGGCATTACGGATGATCGTTACCTGCCCTTTGATATCGCGTTGCATGACCTTGCTGGAGTAGCATTAAACAAGCCCGTGTATGCATTGCTGGGCCGTGATCAGCCGTTTACTACCAAGTACTACAGCGGAATGATTTATTTCGACGATCTGGAGCCCGCCCATGCACCGGGAGGAATCGATAAGGTGTTGGCAAACTGTCGTTATGATTACGAGTACGGCTACCGCCAGTTCAAATTAAAGATCGGGCGGGGCCATCGCTGGATGTCGCTAAAAGACGGGCTGGCACGTGATATCGAAGTCACCAAGGCTGTTGCCCAAGCGTTTCCAGACTGCGAGATTTTGGTAGACGGCAATAACGGCTTTACGGTAAATGAATTTACGGCATACCTCGAAGGAATTGGTAATACGCCGCTATTCTGGATTGAAGAGCCATTCCATGAGACCGTTGAAGACTACCGCAAGCTCCGCGAGTGGATGGCAAAGGCCAATGTAAAGAGCCTGCTTGCCGAAGGCGAAGCCGATCCCGACCCGGCGCTGCTGGATACCTTGATGAAGCAAAAACTCATGGATGTCCACATCTCCGACATAGAAGGTCTCGGATTCACCAATTGGCGGAAGCTGATGCCTTCATTAATTCAATACGGTGTACAGGCATCTCCCCACGCATGGGGTTCGCTGCTTAAGACATTTTATACCGCGCATATGACTGGCGGCTTAGGTAATACCGTCACGATTGAAGGCGTAACCAGTACGTCAGACGATGTTGATCTCAGCGGCTATGTGATCAAGGATGGAAAACTGATTCCGCCTAATGCACCCGGATTTGGGTTGAAGCTGCTGCGGTAGTCGTTGTATCTTTTTCATTCATGCGTTTACCATCTGGCCGAGGAGGTGTGGGGCGGTTTCGTGATGGAGTTCAGACCGGTTATTCGAATGCAGGGTTAATCAATACAAATTATAAACAATTAAAACAAAACAACAATTATGAGTAAAGCTTTACTTGTAGCGTTGCTATGGTGCGTTGGACTATCCATAGCAATGGCCCAAACCCGGTCTGTCACAGGAACGGTGCGGGATGCCGAGGGCGGAACCCCCATCGGCAGTGCAACCATCAAGGCGATGGTCAGCCAGCGCACCACATCGAGCTCTGCCGATGGTACGTTCTCCATCGAGGTGGCATCCGGTGGAGATTCCCTTTTGGTTACCTACCTCGGTTACGACCAGACCGTTGTACGTGTGGGAGCCAATGCGAGCAATGTGTCGATTGATTTGACTTCTTCTTCAGAAGCGCTGCAGGAAGTGGTGGTGACGGGTTTCGGTATGGCACAGAAAAAGGAAACGTTGACGGGTGCCATTTCAGTCATCGGTGCAGAGGATATAAGCCGGTCGTTATCATCTACAACGTCCGGAGCGCTGGTTGGGAAAATCCCCGGTGTGAACTTTCGGCAAACAGACGGCCGTCCGGGTGGAACGACACAACTTCAGATCCGGAATATGGGAGACCCCTTATATGTTATCGATGGGGTTCAGAAGGATGCCGGCCAATTCAATAACCTGGATTTCAATGATATTGAATCTATTTCCGTGCTGAAAGATGCTTCGGCCGCGATTTACGGTGTACGGGCTGCAAACGGCGTTGTTGTCATAACTACCAAACGAGGAAAAAAGAATACCAAGAACACGGTTAGTTTGACATCCAACTACGGTTTTCAAAATTTATCTGCATTTCCGAAGCCCGCAGATGCGGTAACATTCGTAGAAAGCTACATTCAATCTGAGACCGTACAGGGAGTGAGCAACTATCGATACACGCCCGAGGATTTAGCCAAATGGAGACAAGGAACCGAAAAAGGTTATGTACCGTTTGATTGGTACGATTACATCTGGGAAACCTCTCCGCAGGTTTACGTCAACGCTAACGTATCCGGAGGATCAGACAAGATTAATTATTATTTCAGCTTGGGGCACCTCAACCAGAACGACGTCATTGTAAATTACGGCGGGTTCAAACGCACGAACGTACAGATGAACATTACAGCGCAGATTTCCGATCGGTTCAGGGTAGGCGCCAACTACAATGCCCGTCTGGAGTATCGGAGAAATCCGGGCGTACCCGGTGGTGACGACCTATGGCTGCCCCGGTTCGCCACATTTCGCAACCTGCCGACGGTACGTCCCTTCGCCAATGATAATCCCAATTACCCGACATTGACTTCCACCGACCCCGGCACGAACTTCGGGTGGTTGAACTACGATTTATCCGGTGAGCGGACGGAAACTTGGCGTGTGAGCCAGCTGAATTTTGATGCGGAATATGATATTGTGGACGGTTTGAAAGCCAAAGCATTGGTAGGATATTACTTTGCCAATCAACGGATGGACAATCATGAATTTACCTACAAATTATATGGTTATGACGAAGATACGGACACATACCCCGTGATTTTCGAAAACAACAACCCTTGGCGGGAGCGTCGTATGGGCCATAATGAAGAAATAACGTCCAATGTGCAGTTGAATTATACGAAGTCATTTGGCTTGCATAATTTATCTGTGATAGGTGGTGTCGAAAGCATTCTCCGTAAAACCCCGACAACTTGGTTACACTCCATTCCCGCGTCCAATGCGTTGGAGCTTATTTATTTTGAAACGATGGACGCCTATGATGATGAGGGCGAGAATCCACAGGCAAGACTGGGCTATATTGGTAAAGTTAATTACGATTATGACGGAAAGTACCTGCTTGAGTTACTGGGCCGCTACGATGGTTCGTGGAAATTCCCGACTGACGATCGTTGGGGTTTCTTTCCGGCGGCATCTGCTGGTTGGCGGATTTCGCAGGAGTCGTTCTGGCAAGACAGCAAGATTGGAAACATTGTCAACGATTTGAAAATCCGTGGCTCGTTCGGCTTGGTTGGGGATGACAATACCGCCGGCTACAATCCCTTCGACTACTTGGCGGGATACAATTACAAACGATATCGGAATGCTAATGGTGATTGGGTAAATCTTCCGTCATCCGTAATCGATGGTGAGTACGTTATCGGCTCACAACCTCGAGGACTTCCGGTAAACACCTTGTCATGGCTTCGCGCCGAAATTGCCAATATTGGTTTTGATGCCGCATTTCTCGGCAGTCGGTTGACCACTACTGTAGAGTTTTTCCAACGCAAGCGCACAGGGCTTCCTGCTTCACGTTATGACGTGTTGATACCCAAGGAAGTCGGTTTCGCATTACCTAATGAGAATCTAAACTCCGATATGCATCGCGGTTATGAAGCGGTTTTACGTTGGGCTGATCGTGCGGGCGAACTGAACTATTCACTCGCCGGAAACATCACATTTTCCCGCTTTTATGATTGGGATCGGTACAAGCCCCGCTTTAGCAATTCGTGGGATGTCTACCGGAATTCGCTTGTTGAGCGTTTCGGTTATTTGAACTGGGGATTGCAATCCGACGGACAGTTCCAAAGTTGGGAAGAAATAGCTGCGTGGCCAATCGATAACGATCGGCAAGGTAACCGTACGTTACGCCCTGGTGACGTCAAATATAAAGACCTGAATGGCGACGGGGTAATCAACCATCTGGATGAACGCCCCATTGGGTATCGTCGTGATTCTACACCAGCGTTGAACTTCGGATTAAATTTTGCCTTCGCTTATAAAGGGTTTGATTTGGGGCTAGACTTCTCCGGCGGTGCTATGTATACCTTCTACAAGGAACATGAAATGCGTACCCCTTTTCAGAACGGTGGGAACATTCCTCAGTATTATGCGGATGATGCTTGGAAGCTTTCCGACATTTGGGATGCCAATAGTGAGTTGATTCCTGGTAAATACCCGATGTTGTTGATTGGCAATGGCGCACATAGCAATTACTGGAACAGTGATTTCTGGAAGCAACGGATTCGTTATATCAAACTTCGTAATTTAGATTTCGGCTATTCATTGCCTTCCCATATTTTGGAGCCGCTTTCTATCACGGGGGTTCGGGTGTATTTTTCAGGACAGAACTTGCTTACGTTAACCAACTTGATTGGTATAGACCCGGAAACGCAGGATACAAACGGATTGGGTTATCCTACTTATCGGATTATGAACTTCGGAATCAATGTGAGGTTCTAGTACGTTGAATATTATTTAAAAGAAAGCATTATGAAAAAGTCAAGCATATCCATATTCAAGGTATTGGTGCTAGCGGTTGGACTAACGTCCTTCAACGGTTGCTCCAACTTCTTAGAGCGCGAGCCCGATACGATATTGCCCGAAGAAGATATTTTCGGAGATGAGATAATGATCCGGTCGGTTTTATCCAATTTTTATGGCAGACTAACTAATGTGCCAAACACCGATCCTGTTATTACATGGGGGCAACATATCGCTAATTCGTATCAGTATACGATATTGGATGAAGCAGGGAAATCGGACGGTGGCCCAGATGTGATGCAAAATTACGACAATAAGCTTTGGCGGGTGTACGACTATGAGCTGATTCGCAACATGAATCAGTTTCTACAAGGTGTCCGTGCAACGACCGCACTCGACGAAGAAAAAAAGCGGCTTTATGAAGGCGAAGTTCGGTTTCTTCGGGCGTGGGTGTATTTCAATATGGCCCGCGGTATGGGCGGTATGCCGATAGTAGGGGATGAGGTATTTGATTACCAAGTGGGCATGGATGTAACGGCATTGCAATATCCCCGTTCTACGGAAGCCGGTATTTACGATTATATTATTCAAGAGTGCGAAGCTGTCTCGACGATGCTCGATGACAAGCGGAATACCAATTCAGCACGTGCTAATAAATGGGTCGCGTTGATGTTGAAAGCTCGGGCTGCTATCTATGCAGGGTCATTGGCAAATTACAACAACAAGATGTCTAGTCCGATTCGTACGGCTGGCGGCGAGGTTGGAATTCCGGCTGATCGTGCACAGGGGTATTACGAACAAGCCTTAACGGCGGCGGAAGACGTAATCAACAACAGCCCGTATGACTTACAGCTGAACAAGCCAGATGATTTGGAGCGTAATTTTTATGAAGCAGTCAGCGTAAAAGATAACAATACCGAGGTCATTTGGGCTCGGGATCATATTTACCCAGGCACAAACCAGCAGGTGAATTTCACAACGATCAACATACCTGGATCGCACGCCGAGGACATCGACCGGGCGTATGCGGGTCCGATTCTTAATCTGGTGGAGGATTTTGAATATAAGGATAACCGAAACGGTGATATCAATATTCGGGATAATCAAGGCAACTACATTTTCTATGACAGTCCAACGGCTGCCTTTGCAAACAAAGACGCCCGTCTAGGCGGCACCGTAATCTTGCCGGGTGCACAATTTAAAGGAACGCCCGTAACATTGCAAGCTGGACAAAAGGTATGGAACAATGGCGCTTGGCAGACGGTTACCGGAGCACCCGGCGCGGCGGACAATAACGGACGGCTGATTACTGCTTCCAACGGTCCAAATCGTACTAACGACGTGTATATCAATAAAACGGGCTTTTTCTTTCGTAAATTTTTGGACGAAGCATCTGGAGCATCCACCCGTGGACGCAATAGTGAAATGTGGTTTCCCCGTTTCCGTTTTGCTGAAGCCGTGTTAATTGCCGCCGAAGCGGCTATGGAACTGGGGCGACAGCCGGTAGCAGTCGGCTACATCAATCAAGTCCGTGAACGTGCCGGTATCCAACCTCTGACTTCCGTGACTTTGGATGATATCATTCAGGAACGGCGGGTCGAATTCGCTTTCGAAGATCACCGATACTGGGACATGAAGCGATTCCGTCGCGCGCACATTATTTGGAATGGGGTGGTCAATAGCCCGACCGCTCAACAGTGGGCGTTGTTTCCTTATTTGGTAGTTGCTCCCGGTACGGCAAACGACGGGAAATACGTGTTCGATCGAGTAACATTTAGCAACTCGTTGCACCCGCGATTTTTTGAGTTAAGGAATTATTATAACTTCATTGACCTGGAGTGGCGGAATGCAAATCCTAAAATCGTATTGAATCCATTTCAATAACCTTTATGCTTATAACAATGAGAAAATATATGAATATGTTGCTGCTTCCAGTGATTGTAGCTGTAAGCAGTTGCGGACTGGATAACTATGACGCACCGGAATCGAAGATACAAGGACGGGTTGTCTATAACGGTGAGCCGGTAGGCGTGCGTGGTACGGGTGAAGCGGTTCAGCTTCAACTTTACCAAGATGGATACGAATTGCGGGACCCCATTCCTGTATATGTAACACAAGATGGTACGTTTGAAGCAAAAGTATTCGACGGTGAGTATAAGTTAGTAACTCGTGATAACAACGGCCCGTGGGTGAATGATCGTGATACGACTGTAGTCAATGTAAAAGGTACTGCCAACGTGGATATTGAGGTTACGCCTTTCTATACGTTGTCAAACGTGCAGCTTTCATTAAGTGGAAGCACTGTCAACGCGTCCTTTCAAATAAACGAAGTGGCGGGCGGTAGGAACATTGAGTACGTATTGATATTAGTCGGTAAGACCTCTTTCGTTGACGATGTGTCAAATAACGCTCGCCTTCGTATCGACGGCGTTACCGCAGGAACTACGGTCACCGAAGCGCTTGACTTGACGGGTAATGGTGATTTCGAGGCCGGGAAACCTGTATTTGCGCGCGTAGCATTGCGCCCGGAAGGCAAAGACCAAGCAATTTATTCGCAGGTCGTAAGATTGCGGTAATCCTTTTTTTAAGTTAAGTGACCGCTACTGTCGATGATCGATGGTAGCGGTTATTTTATTTTGGCGGCGGTAACGGGTAACAAAACGATATCAACATATAGATGATTTAAAGCATATATTTGTAAACTAAAATTGTCTATAGCTCTCCGTTAATTGACTTTATCCGTTTAAACCACTTTGTCCACTACAGGGATACGGGCGAAGTTCTCTATGACAACCTTGGCTTTATTTACTTAGAGTTGCGTAATTTTTTGTAGACTTCCGGCCTAGTAATTCGGTTTTGTTGTCGCCAGTCCAATGCGTAATGAAAATTAAGAATTACCTACAAAGGTAAAAAGTACCGGATATTTCTGTGAATCTTTACCTCCAATGGCAATCCAATCGAAATTAAAAAGTAAATTCGCTTTCGTACTCATAGACTTTATATTCGCTGCTGTATGGTCGTTTCACCGGCAATCCGATCGAACCAAAAAAGGACTGACCTACCGTTCGTTAACGGAACTTTTCCGGTCAGCGGATTTTACACGACAATCGTGATTTGTCTTGTTTTTTCTTAATTCGCGAAATGTAAAGATATATTTTGACTATAAAAGGATAACATAACATGGTTTTATGGAAGCGCTCTGGGCTATTTTTGTACTATGAACAATTATTAACCATAAAATACCATGTTGCCTCGCTTCTTTCTTACCAAGTACGTGTTTGCGATTATCGAACGATTATGAAACGCATTGTTAAAAGTATACTCTTAGTCGGATTAGTGTTACAGACTCTAGCCTCCTGGGGTCAGGAGCAACCCAATATTATCGTTATCCTGACGGATGACATGGGTTTTAGTGATATCGGGGCGTTCGGCGGGAAATTCGTTCCTACTCCGCAGTTAGACCGGTTTGCGGAGGAAGGTACCCGGTTTACCCAATACTATAGCGCCTCCCCGATCTGCAGCCCTTCCCGCACGAGTATCCTGACCGGTATGTTTCCCGCGCAATGGAATTTTACAACTTTTCTCAATAATAGGCGGGGCAATGAACTTGCTGAGCAAGCTAACTACCTCAATGTCCATGCACCGTCTATCGCCAAGGTACTGAAAAATGCTGGTTATGCAACCGGGCATTTCGGGAAGTGGCATATGGGGGGTGGTCGCGACATCAAAAATGCACCGAAATTTGATAAATACGGTTTTGATGAGCATGCCAGTACGTATGAAAGTCCGGAGCCGGATCCGGCATTGACAGCTACCGATTGGATATGGTCTGACGTGGATAGCATAAAGCGTTGGAATCGGACGGCTTATTTCGTGGATAAGACGCTTGACTTTTTGCGGCGGCATCGGGGTACACCATGTTTCGTAAACCTGTGGCCCGACGATATGCATGATCCGTGGGTACCCGAGGAGAACCGGCGACAGGCGGGACAGTTTCCGATGAACCCCAAGGAAGAGGCTGCATTCAAGCTCGTGTTGGCTGAGTTTGACAAACAGATGGGCAGGCTCTTCGACGGGTTGCGTGAATTGGGAATTGCTGAAAATACGTTGGTGATTTTCACCAGCGACAATGGGGCACTGCCGAGCTTCAAAGGCAACCGCAACGGTGGTCTACGGGGTACAAAGCTTTCGCTCTATGAGGGGGGCATACGCATGCCGTTCATCGTCCGTTGGCCGGGCCATGTGCCGGCTGGCGAAACGGACAGCGTTTCCGTGTTGAATTCGACCGATCTTTTCCCGACACTGGCCAACATCGCATCGGCTACGCTGCCCACCAATTACAAAGGCGATGGCGAAGACCGCACCGCTGTATGGATGGGAGCGCCTGCACCACGGACCAAGGATATGTATTGGGAATACGGCAGAAATGATTATGCGTTTAATTATCCGCGCGGGAGAGACCGAAGTCCCAACTTGGCCATCCGGTCTGGAAAGTGGAAGCTGATCATGGACTACCATAAGAACAACCCCGAATTGTACGATATGGAAGGGGATCGCTATGAAACGACTAATTTAGCTGATGCGCATCCCGATATCGTCAAAGAACTGCGGGCGAAATTGATTACTTGGCGGATGTACCTGCCTGAGTTGACCACTGGTCGCGCCAATCCGCCCATGGAATGAAAGCAATAAATCAAACAGTAATGCGTAGTTATTTTCGGATGAACAAGTTGGCCCTTTTGCTGGGATTGATTGTGTGGCTGACCGTTGCCAATGGGCAACAGGGTTCCTCACTTCCCAATATGGTCATCTTCATCGGGGACGACTTGGCGGTCCGGGATATTGGGCCATACGGAAATCGCATTGTTCGCACCCCTCACCTGGATAAACTGGCCGACGAGTCCTTGGTGTTTGATCGGGCGTTCGCCGCCTCGCCAACCTGTGGGCCTTCTCGCAGTTCGCTGTTTACCGCGATGTATCCGATGCGGCATGGAGCACACGGCAATCATTCGGGGGTCAGGCCAGGCGTGTCTTCCGTGGTGCAGCAGCTTTCGGCGCTGGGCTATCGTGTGGCAATTGCAGGTAAACTTCATGTCGGTCCGCAGGATGTGTTCCCTTTCGAGCGTATCGCTGGGACGAATGCCCCTGAACCGGGCTTTGAAAACACTCCGGGGTTGCATTATGATTTGATTTTGGCTCCGGTTGACGAATGGCTTAGCGCACAGAAGCCGGACAAGCCGTTCGTATTAATCGTGGCAGACCATAGTCCGCATGTAATTTGGCCTGAACGGCCGGCTTATGAACCGGCCGAAGTGGATATCCCACCGATCCACATCGACACGGACGACACGCGGAGAGCCCGGGCGAGGTATTATACCGACGTCACCAAAATGGATGCAAATCTGGGTGGGCTGATGAATTTGCTGGAAAAGCATGGAATGGCGGCTAATTCCATCTTGATGTTTACCGCCGATCAGGGGCCGCAATGGGCATTCGGGAAATGGGGGTTATACGATTACGGTATCCAAGTGCCGTTTATGGTACGGTGGCCCGGACACGTCAAGGCGGGAAGCCGGACGGATGCGCTGGTATCCCAGGTGGATATCTTACCAACCATGGTGGAGATAGCCAATGGTACGTCTCCCCAAGGGATCGATGGCCAAAGCTTTTTGTCGGTGTTGAAGGATCCAAGCGTGAAACATCGAGACACGGTTTTTGCGTCCCACACGGGAGATCGCTTGATGAATCGTTCGCCCATGCGCATGCTACGTACCGATCGGTTTAAGTACATTTTAAACCTGGCAGCGGATATCCCCTACACCACGCATATGGACCGGGCCACAGATCACGACGGGGGACGGGAATATTGGCCGTCATGGCGTGTCGAGTCGTTCCGCGATCCGCACGCCGCTGCCGTGTTGTGGAGATACCATAATCGACCGGCAGAGGAGCTTTATGATGTCGTTGCTGATCCCTGGGAACAGATAAATCTGGCCGCTGATCCGAAGTATGCCGATATGCTGGACCGCTTTCGCACGCGAATGAAAATGGCAAGAGAGGCACAGGAAGATCACGAAACCGGGCCGGAGGATTTAAGCGCACCGAATGAAAACCCTGGTAAAAGAAAAGGGCCGATAGCTCCCTATGTATTCTAAAAAATGACAGCAATGAATGTGTTCGGTAAATTAACCACGGTATGCTGCGCGGTATTTGGAGGGGTCCCGCTTGCCGCCGCCCAATCCATGGAAAAGCCTAACATTGTAATCATCTTAGCCGACGACCTAGGATGGGGCGACGTGGGTTACAACGGCGGAGATATCAAAACACCTTGTATTGACCGTTTGGCGAAGGATGGCGTGGTACTGAATTATTTCTATACGGCGCCGATTTGTTCGCCTACACGTGCTGGACTACTGACAGGCAGGTATCCAAACCGGTTCGGTTTACGTCAGACCGTCATACCGCCCTGGAGCGAATTTGGTGTAGATACTACGGAAGTCTTCTTATCGGATATGCTGGCTGAAGCAGGGTATGTACACCGGGCCGCATTCGGGAAGTGGCATCTGGGGCATTCAAAGCGTGCTTATTTGCCTTTACAGCGAGGGTTTACCCGTTTTTACGGTCACTATAATGGAGCCATAGACTACTTTACGCACATGCGTGAGGGCGAATTGGATTGGCATCGGAATGAAGAAACGTGTTACGATGAGGGATATGCCACGGATCTGATTACGAAAGAGGCAGTCGAAAGTATACGGCAATACGCGAAGAATCCTCACCGTTCTTTATCTACGTCGCATATAATGCGCCCCATAGTCCTTTGCAGGCGAAGGAAGATGATCTCCGGTTGTACGGATATGAGAATGACAAACCGCTTTACGGAAGTGGCAAACAAGAATTGGCAGGGAGAGGGAATACCAAGCGCCAAACATATTTAGCAATGGTGGCTGCTATGGATCGCGGCATTGGCGAAATCTTGTCTGCGCTTAAAGAAGCAGGTATTTCGGAACAGACATTGGTGCTCTTTTTTAGTGATAACGGGGCAGCTCCTGGGTATGGTGGGTCCAGCGGTGAACTCCGTGGCGCTAAGTTCACAGAGTGGGAAGGCGGGGTTAGGGCTCCCGCAATTGTCAAATGGCCTGCAGGATTTGCCGGCGGTCGCATTAGCAATCAAGTTACCGGCTATATCGATGTGGTGCCTACCATTCGTGATGTGCTGGGCTTGTCCACAGACTTAATTAAACCGCTGGATGGGATCAGCATTTGGCCGGTATTAAGTGGTAGCCGAGCAACGATACCGAGGGAGTTCTACCTGGGATACGGTACACTGATCACGGAGAATCGCTGGAAATTAGTAAAGGCTGGATCCGGCAATTCACGCATGGAAATTCAAGAAGATATGCTTTTTGATATCCAGATGGATCCGTATGAAAAGAAAGACTTGAAGACGCAATTTCCGTCGGTTTATCGCCAAATGTTGCGGCAAGTAACACAGGTTTATGATGCCATACCGTCTCAGGTTTCCGTTCCTTCGTACGAAACGGGGCGTGAAAATTTCAAAGCACCGAAAGATTGGAAGGTGTTGGATCGCAAAACGATTGAATAATGCTGTTTAGATAAGTTTGTGCCTTCGGTGCAGGCCCCTTCATTGCAGCAGAAAGACGGATATTGAACGGTAAATAGCGGCATAGTTTAGACGAAAATACAGAACATGAACCTATTAAGTATTAAAGGAAGGAATGTGAAGCCAACCGTGCAATGTGTGATTGGCCTTGTTCTATTGGTGGCGGCTGCGTCCTGCGCCACGGCAGACAAGCCGAATAAGCCCAATGTGTTATTAATTCTGGTAGACGACCTGCGACCCGCCCTGGGTGCGTATGGGGATGTGACTGCTCTGACGCCGCATATCGACCGGCTTGCTGCAAAGGGTATGCGTTTTGATAGGGCTTATTCAAACCAGGCGGTATGTGCACCATCGCGGTTCAATTTGCTATTGGGTAGCCGGTCTACCTCGTCGGGGATTTATGGTTTTGGGCAAAATTTCCGCGACTATTATCCGGACGCAGTGACTTTACCCCAGTATTTTAAACGGCATGGCTATCATACAGAATCCATGGGTAAGGTGTTTCACATTGGTCACAACACTTATGCCGACGAGGCTTCTTGGAGCGTGCCTCATCACAAGGATCTGGTGATTGAGTACGTAGATCGCGAAAGTAAGAAAGAGGGGTTCACGCGTGAGGAAGCCTTGTTTTCAAACCAGCCTGCCCAGGGACTTCCTCGTGGCCTTGCTTGGGAGTCGCCCGATGTTGCCGACGATGCGTACGCGGATGGCCGTGTTGCACAGCGGGCGGTTGAGCGGTTGCGCGACCTGAAATCGAACTCCGACAAGCCATTTTTCCTGGCCGTCGGATTCGCTCGGCCGCACCTTCCGTTTTCGGTGCCCCAAAAGTACTGGGACTTGTATGACGAAGACCGGTTGCCCTTGCCCCAGCGGACGGTTCGGCCGAAGGGGGCACCACCTTATGCAGTAAAGTACGGTACTGAAATCGACCAGTATGTTCCGATTCCGACAAACGTTACCGACGAGCCGTTTCCGGATAGCCTTACCCGCAAATTGATACACGGCTATTATGCGGGAGTGAGCTATGTGGATGCCCAAATAGGCAAGGTGCTGGATGAATTGGCCGCTTCGGGACTCGACGAAAATACGATTGTGGTGCTCTGGGGCGACCATGGTTATATGCTAGGCGACATGGGCATGTGGACCAAGCATGTCAACTATGAATTGGCAAATCATATCCCGTTGATCATCTCCGCGCCGGGTGTGGCGCAACCGGGTACACATACGGCGCAGCTTACGGAGACGGTGGATATCTACCCAACGTTGGTGGAACTCGCGGGGCTACCACGTCCGCAGGTGCCGCAGCCGCTTGATGGTCTGAGCATGGTGCCTGTGCTTAAGGACCCTGAAACCCGAATCCGAGACCATGCTTACCACAGTTTCCCCCGGGGTGGCCGCCTTGGAAGGGCTATTCGGACCGATCGCTACCGGTTGGTAGAATGGAAAAAAATCGCTGATACCACAGAGACGGTTGAATATGAATTGTATGATTATCAATACGGGCCTGTGGAGGTAAAGAACATCGCCGAGGAACAACCGGAAGTGCGGAAGACGCTGCAGGCCATCTTGGCACAGCATCCGGCACCGATGCCGTCGCGACCGCAAAGCCCGCGTCACTAGGTTGCTTTTGCGAATCCAAAGTGCTGGTGGGGGTTGGTACGGTATGTGCCCGGATCGTTTCCGGTTTTCGACGGTATTACGTACTTTAGCGACTCGGGCATCAAAAAGTTGCCGGTAAAAAAATTCTAAATGGTTTCAATAGGAAAAAGACGTTACCAGTTGATGGTAGGCTTGTGCATAATCGGCGTAATCGCATTTTTGTCTACCGCATATGCGCAGCAAGCCGCTAATCCCGTAACCTATCGGCTCATCGAAAACATAGGGTATAGATCGGGAAATGGTAGCGATGTCTACGCCAAGGAGCGGTGTGTTTTGGATATTTATTATCCCGAAAATAGGGAAGACTTCCCAACGGTGGTCTGGTTCCATGGCGGCGGAATCACCGGTGGCGAGAAGTTTATTCCCGAGGAGTTGAAGGACAAGGGCATTGCGGTCGTCGCGGTTAATTACCGGCTAAGCCCGAAAGTGAAGTCGCCAGTGTATATCGATGACGCTGCGGCGGCCATAGCTTGGACGTTTAAGCACATTGAGGAGTATGGTGGGGATCCCAATAAGATCTTGATTTCCGGTCATTCGGCTGGAGGCTATTTGATTGCCATGGTGGGGCTCGATAAATCCTGGCTGCATACGTATGGCGAGGATGCCGACCGACTGGCCGGGATTATCGACTTCAGTGGCCATGCGATCACGCACATGACGGTTCGAGCAGAGCGTGGAATAAAAGATACGCAACCCATTGTAGATGAATTGGCGCCGTTATATCATGTGCGGAAGGACGCGCCTCCTCTGGTACTGATTACGGGCGATCGTGAATTGGAGATGCTCGGCAGATACGAGGAAAACGCATACTTTTACCGCATGATGAAGGTTGCCGGACATCCCGATGTACACCTCTATGAGTTGGACGGTTTTGACCATGGCGCCATGGCTGCGCCGGCTTTCCATATCTTACTCCATTACGTTAAAGAATTGACAAAAACGACAAAATAAACTGATGAATAAGCCAACTGCAATAGCTGTCCTTTTAACATTTGCCTTGCCGCTTTTAACCTATGCGCAGGATATAGGCAAGTCTTTCAACAACCCGCTGGACGTCGCCTTTGGCGATCCGTACGTTATCTATGACAATGCGACGGAGCGCTATTATATGTATGGTACCGGGGGAGGTGCCAAGAACGGTTTTGCAGTCTACTCTTCCAGTGATTTAGTGGACTGGAAGAGCGAAGGCCAGGTTTATTATGCCAGTAACGAAAACGGCTGGAGTGATTCCACCGCGGCATGGGGTGGAGCATATTGGGCGCCTGAAGTGTATGCGCGGAATGGTAAGTTTTATCTATTCTATAGTGCACAATGGAAAGATAATCCGGGTAAGGAATTGGAGAACTTCCGTATTGGTGTGGCCGTGGCGGATAAGCCCACGGGGCCTTTTATCGACCTGCAAAACCAGCCTATCTTCGATCCCGGGTACCCGATCATCGATGCCAATGTGTATTTTGCCGACGATGGCCGGGTATACCTTTACTATTCCCGCTGTTGTTATAAGCACGCCGTGAAAAGCGAGGTGGCCGACTGGGCGAAGCAGCAGGGCTGGTTTGACGAAATCGAGGAAAGTTGGGTGTACGGGGTCGAGTTGAAACCGGATTTTTCGGGTACAATCGGTGAGCCACGGCTGTTGCTGCGGCCGCCGGTTAAGCTGGATGACGTCCAAGCAGAGTGGGAAAGCCGCTCAGTAACCAGTCGCGAGGTGAACCGCCGTTGGACCGAGGGTTCTTTTACGTTCAAACGGGGTGATACCTACTACATGATGTATTCCGCCAATCACTTTGCCGGCGAGAATTACGCCGTGGGCTATGCGACGGCAAAACATCCGTTGGGTCCGTATACCAAGGCTGCCAATAACCCCGTTCTGGAAAAGAACACCGCAACAGGCGGGCACGTGTCCGGCACGGGGCACAACAGTGTCGTGTTCTTGCCGGATGACCGGATGCTTTGTGTCTATCACGGCCGTACCGAGAAGACGGGCGATGAACGGGTGGTGTTTATTGACGAGATGAAAATCGATAAGCAAGGACTATTGACCGTATTGGGTCCAACTACTGCCGATCATTGACGATCCACGGGCCAACGGTCCGTTCGGAAAGGAATTGCCGGCATACCTGCCTTGTTGAAAAGGGATGCAGTAGCGGTGTTATCGAAACCATAGCGGACGGCTACCGGGTTTTTGATTCCGGCATTCCAGAAAACCAACACGTTACCCCGAACCTTTACCTGGGCTTTGTGGAATACGCGATCTTTTCCCGCAATAAGGAAATGATGCTCGCCTGGGTTGACGATGGTGAGTCCGTTTTCCGCGTGGTCAAAGGCCACAAAAATGCTATCCTGATCAATGGACACGCGCTTATATATCGGATGTTGGTGTACGATTCGCTGAAGCCCGTAGTGTTGTGCAAGGGCGACGTTCGCCAAACGCATACCGACATCTCTTTTGTTGGTAGGGTGTACGTCGGTTGTGTCGGCAACCAGGTCAGTTGTCAGTACCATCGCGGTATTCGGCAACGACAGTACGTTGGTTTGCGCTTCGCGTAGTAACGCTGCCGAAAGGGGCACGGGATAGCGGTAAGGAGCGATTTGTACCATGTAAAACGGAAAATCGTGCTGCCACTCACTTCGCCAAGTATGGATTAATGTGGTCAATAGACTGTCATAGTCAGACGAATATGGACCAACGTTGTTTTCTCCTTGATACCAGATTGTTCCCGCAATTTTGAACGGCGTTAAGGGAGCGATCATGCCATTAAAGGCCAACCCTGGTTTGGTTGGCCAGTGGTCGCTTGGTGTTATTTTTTCCGCGTTGTTCTTAAGCAGGGGACTCTTGGAAATTGCATGGGCAGGTGTCCACACTTCTGCTGATGTTCCTCCCCAAGCCGCTTCAATCAGGCCAATCGGAACTCCCAATGTGTCGGCGAGACGTTTGCCAAAAAAATAGCCAACGGCACTGAAGGTGTTCAGGGTGACGCTGTCGCAGACAGTCCAGTTTGCTTGGCAATCATCCTGACGATCGGGGGTACTTGTCCGGGGTATTTTGAACAAGCGAATGTCGTTGCGATCAGCGCGAGGCAGTTCCTGTTTGATGTCGGTCAGACCCGATGTGCCATTCATGGCCATATTGGATTGTCCAGAACAAATCCATACTTCCCCAATTAAGACATTCGTCAATTCAATGGTGTTTTTGCCGCGGAATAAGATCGCGTAAGGGCCACCAGCACGGGGTGTGGCCATCCAAAGTTCCCAGCGGCCATCATCCGAAGCGATTATGCTATCGGTTTTTCCGTTCCATGAGGTAGTTACACGAACCCGTTCGCCGGGATCAGCCCAGCCCCAAAATTTTACCTGAGTATCTCGCTGGAGAACCATGTTGTTTCCCAAAAGATGTGGTAGGCGAATATCGGCAAATGACAGGGAAATGCTGCTTAAACATGTCCATGTGGCCGCAAAAAAAAGCTTAATGTTGGGGATATGGCTGTTCATTGCTCGTTTATTGATGGTGTAGTTTGCGGTTTTATCGCACATATATCCGTGTTAGATACTGCAAATATAGGGTAATTTTTGTGTGTGAAATGAGATAGTGAGTAAATGTATGCTTATTTTATACATTTTTGATTTTTTGCGGTTTTATGTTTAAAAAATCGGAATAAATATTGCAAATATCTTATATATCGGTTATGTTTGTCGGAATAATGCCGGTTTATATGATACGGCAAAAGTAAGCATTAACCAAATTATCATTTTATGAAGAGAGTATACGCGGCAGTTTGTATTTGGTCTCGCATGATGCGGCCGACCCTTTTGCACCTCGCGGGAGTAACTATGTTCCTGATGATTGCTATGCTGTCGTCAGCCCAAGAGGGAAAGCAAGTCTCGGGTCGGGTAACCGACGACAGTGGCCAGGCTATTTCGGGTGTATCGGTGGCGGTTAAGCATCGTTCACAGGTTGAGGTCGCAACCGACGATGAAGGACAGTTTTCAATCGTTGTTTCGTCGAATGACACGTTGCATTTTACTCATATTGGTTACGCATCGCAGGAAATTCCTGTAGACAATCGTATTGTGTTTAACGTGATTATGGTGGCTTCCGAGAGTATGATGGACGAAATTGCCGTAGTCGGTTATGGCACTCAGCGGAAAATAACATTCACAGGCGCGCAATCCACTCTTTCCATTCGCGAGATGGAAAAGACATCCACGCCCTCGCTTTCGAACGCGATTGCGGGTAAGATGCCGGGTATCATTACCCGCCAATCCAGTGGTGAACCGGGCGCAGATGCCGCACAGGTTTTTATCAGGGGGTTGTCTACATTCGGAAACAACGCGCCGTTGGTATTAATTGATGGTGTGGAACGAAACATGAATCAGATCAATGCGCAGGAAATCGAAAGCTTTACAATTCTGAAAGACGCATCTGCGACCGCAGTCTATGGCGTCCGGGGCGCCAATGGTGTCATATTAATCAACACAAAACGGGGAACGGTTGGGAAGCCGACCATTATGTTCAGAAGCGAGGCTGCGTCGTTGACTGCATTGCGATTGCCCAATTACATTAATGGAGGTGAATATGCGCTGCTCATGAATGAAGCAAGGAATTATCAGGGTTTGCCTCCTCGTTGGTCTGATGAAGAACTCAATAAGTTTTTTGAACAGACGGACCCGTATTTATATCCCAATTCGGATTGGGCCGCAACCGTATTGAATAAAGAGACCTGGCAGACAATCAGCAATCTAAGCGTCACAGGTGGATCCGAAATAATCAAGTATTATACAAACGTAGGATATACGGTGCAGAATGGTATTTATAAACAGGACCCAGCGAATAAATACAACACCAATGCCAATATCAAGCGATATAATTTCAGGAGCAATGTGGACGTCAACCTATCCAAAACGCTAACCATGCAGCTTGGGATAGGCGGTATTATTCAGAACGGAAATTACCCCGGGGCATCTGCTGGCCAGATATTCGACATGTTGCGTATTATCTCCCCAATTGCCTATCCCGTGCTCAATCCGGATGGTACACCGGGCGGCGCTTCTACATATGTAGGGGGGAATCCATGGGGACTGGCCACTCAATCGGGGTATTCTACACAAGACCATACCACGTTGCAGGCGACATTCGGCGGGCGGTGGGATCTCTCTTCGCTCATCACCGAGGGATTGTCGGTGCGCGGGCTTTTTTCTTATGACCGTTATGCACTCACGAGCAATGTGCGGGCGAAAGAGTTCGAAGTAAAGCGCTATTTAGGCAAAGATCCGGATACCGGCGAAGATCTCTATAGTGCACCGTACCGGGAAGAAAAGCCGTTGGGCTATGGAATTAGCAATGCGGGTAATCGGGCGATTTACATGGAAGGCCAGGTTAATTATGAGCGGCAGTTTGATGCGCATTACCTGACAGCTATGCTGCTTTACAACCAACGAGACTATGTGGACCTTACCGCTGGCAGTTCGATATTGAACCTTCCGTTTCGAAAACAAGGGGTCTCCGGTAGGCTTACTTATGCGTTCGATGACCGATATCTCGCAGAGGTGAATTTCGGATACAACGGATCTGAAAATTTCCCGAAAGGTAAACGGTTTGGCTTTTTCCCGGCTTTTTCTGCCGGCTGGGTGATTTCCAACGAAGATTTCTGGAATGTATCGGTAATCAATCACTTGAAGATCAGGGGATCACATGGAAAAGTGGGTAACGACCAGATCGGACAGCGCTTTCTGTTCCTGAATACCATCAATACCACCGGGCAGTCCTATTTGTTCGGACCGGATCAGCAGTTGTATTACGGGATGGAGGAAAATCAGATCGGGAATGATCGGATAACCTGGGAACGGGCCACGAAAAATAATTTGGGCATCGATCTGGGACTGTGGAATGATCGCGTTACCTTACAGGTGGATGCCTTCAACGAGCATCGTTCGGGGATACTGATGCGCCGATCGACGGTTCCTGATGTTGCGGGCTTTTTCCCGTGGTCCATTCCCTATGCCAACATTGGCGTGATGAAAAATAAGGGAATGGACGCGTTGTTAGAAGTTCGTAATTCCACAACATCCGGATGGATGTATACCTTTCGTGGGAATTTCACGTTTGCCAAAAACGAAATCGTCGAAAACGATGAACCGCAACGTCGGTATCCCTACCTCTCGTCGAGGGGACTGGCCCTGGGGACGCATCACATGTATATCGCGGAAGGCTTATTTGCCAGCGAGGAGGAGATTAAAGCATGGCCCCGTCAGATTTTTTCGGTAACCCGGCCAGGTGATGTCAAATATCGTGATGTAAATGGCGATGGAATAATAGACTCGTACGATCAGGTGCCGGTTGGTTACCCCCGATTGCCGCAAATGTCTTTCGGATTCGGTGGCACCGTTGCGTACAAATGGTTTGATGTGAGTCTGTACTTTACCGGCGCGGCGCAATCAAGCATTTTTCTGAATGGTTACTCAATTTGGCCGTTTTATGACGGAGAGGGCGTCAACAACGTACTCCGCGAATATTACGACAATCGTTGGACGCCCGACCGGCCGGACGCGCATTATCCAGCGATCGACAGGGGCAACAACCCGAATAATTTCCTGAATTCGACAATCTGGCTTCGCAACGGCAATTACTTACGGCTTCGCAACGCGGAAGTCGGTTTCAATGTGCCTGAGCAGCTGACCCGCCGATTACACCTGAATGAGCTCCGATTGTTTGTTAACGGCATGAACTTATACACCTGGGATCATGTGAAGATTATCGATCCCGAATCAAACGACGGTACCGGCGGTTATCCACTGCAACGATCAATCAATTTTGGACTGCAAATCAAATTCAATTGACCACACTAACCACTATACAAATGAAGAAGTTCATTGCGCTTGGGCTGATCACAATTGCTCAGCTTATTAGCTCGTGCCAAAAAGGCTTTTTGGATAAGGCGCCCGAAGAGGATATCACCATTGAGGAAGCGTTTTTACAGCGACGCTATGCCGAAGCGTTCCTGACCGATATCTACGCAGGGGTTCCGAATGAAATTTACTTTACTGATATGGCTGAGATACAGCCGTTTGTTATCGCGTCGGATGAATTGAATGTGCCCTGGCCTGAAAAGTTCGCCAAGTTAATCAATCGCGGATCATGGAATGCCTTCAACGTAGCCGGACAGATTTGGAAGAACATGTATGAAGGAATCCGCAAGGCAAATATCTTTCTTAAGTACATCGAATTGACTCCCTTGGATGGTTCATTCACGCAAGTGGATAAGGATAGGTGGATCGGGGAAGCGATGTTTCTACGGGCCTTTTATCATTTCATCCTTATGCGTATCTATGGCCCGGTGCCAGTTATGGACTATGCCGCCAATTTAGATGACGATTTCCTGCAAATCAAGCGCCGCCCGTTGGATGAATGTGTGTCCTTCGTTGTCAGCCAATGTGACGAGGCCATCCGGCGCCTTCCGATGCGCGTAGTTGACAGCCGCCACTTGGGTCGCCCCACCGCGGCGGCCGCATTGGCTTTGAAGGCGAGGGTACTGCTTTACCATGCAAGTCCACTTTGGAATGGGAATCCAGATTATACGGGATTTGTCGACAAAGAGGGTACGGCCTTGTTTTCAGCAGCCTATTCGCCTGAACGTTGGCGGATCGCTGCGGAAGCAAACAAACAATGCATCGACCGTTGTGAAGAAGCCGGATACCAGTTATTCCGAACGGCCGGTAATGATCCGGTAGCCAATTACCAGCAATTGTTTATCACCAATAATAACGCAGAAGTACTTTTTGCGCGGAATAGCGGTCGTGACGGCTGGATGGAACGATGTGCGTTCCCGGGGAGTTTGGGAGGATGGAACGGCTGGAACCCAACCCAACGAATTATCGACGCCTACGAGATGGCCAATGGCTTGGCTCCGATAACGGGTTATTCGGGTAACGGCACGCCAATTATTAATGAGGCCTCCGGGTACCAAGAATCAGGTTATGCGGCATCGGATGATCCGTCAGGCAGGTGGCTGGCCGGGGTCCGTAATATGTATGTTGGTCGGGACCCGCGGTTTTATGCAACGATCAATTTCAATGGAGCCAGTTTTGGTGGCAGACGGCTCGAATTCTGGCAGACCGGTGCCGATGGTAGGGGAAACGCGGGCAGGGATTACAACACAACGGGTTACCTGTTGAAGAAATTTCTGGAACCTTCAGTGAACATATCGAGGGGCGAATACTCCTTGAAGACGTGGATTTTCTTTCGGTTGGGTGAGTTTTACCTTAACTATGCGGAGGCACTGAATGAGGCGGACGGCCCGGTATCCGATGTATATCGTTACGTGAATGCCATCCGGGATCGGGCGGGCATGCCCCCGCTCCCTGCAGGACTGTCGCAAGCAGAAATGCGCGAGCGTATCAGACACGAAAGGCGTATTGAACTGGCCTTTGAGACCCATAGATACTTCGATTGCCATCGGTGGAAAATTGCTCAACAGTCGGAAAGTGGAGCCTTTCATGGAATGAATATCGCGGCAGGTACGCATCTGCAGGACGATGCGTTTTACGAGCGGACGGTTTTTGAAACGCGTGTCTTTCAAGCGCCCACACACTATTTGTTTCCCATACCCCAATCCGAAATCGATAAAAACCCAAGCATTGTACAGAACCCTGGGTGGTAATTTGCTATAGAAACCAGTTAACGTCATTGAAAATGAAGAAAAATGCAAATTTTGGGATGATAATCGCGTCGCTGCTGTTCATGGCAGGCTGTAGCGAAGAAGTCCGTATTGATGAAGATATGGCAACCGTGCAAGGGTTTGGCAAGGTGTATATTCCTCAAGCAAATTATCGCCCGCTTTCGGCGGCGGTGACCTTGACGGAAAATGAATTCCTGCTGAAATTCAATGTTTTTTACGGAGGGATGAAGAAAGCTGAGCACCGAATTCCGCTGTCATTCGTCACCAATGAGAACTTGGTCGACGAATACAACGAGAAATACGGAACAAATTATGCGAAGTTGCCGGAAGCGAGTTATGAGATGCCGCAATCGGTAGGTGCGATTGAATCCGGACAGAATTCAACGCCGCTCTTCAACGTCGTGATAAAGCCAAAAGGATATTTGGAACCCTTTAAGCCCTACTTGTTGCCGATCCGGGTACAGGCGGAGGGCACACCGGTCAACGAAGCGCTCCAAACGGTATATTTTGAGGTCATTGCCTCCTTTGGACCGGGGGAAGTACCCAGAGAAAATGTGTTATCGTTGGGAGGGGGGCAACCGGACCTGTTGATTCCGTTTGTCGATAACAAACTGGTTGTACGGAATGCGGACGGTAGGTTGCAGCTGTATACTGCTGACGACGCGGGGATATTTGGCAGTCCGACACAGATCGGTGAAGGTTGGCAGATTTTCAACCAGATCTTTTATTTTGAGCCGAATCGGATGGTGGGGATTGCTGCAGATGTCGTGCAATATCAAGTTGACGGTAATGGGGCGTTTGGAAACAGCCGAACTATTGGATGGGGCTGGAACATCTTTGAAAAGATTTTTCCGTACAAACATTTTTTGATCGGTGTCAGACCCGATGGTTTAACAACTGCCTATCCGTATAACGAGCAGGGCGACCTTGACGGAGCGAATATCCGCGATATCGCTTCGGACTGGAACCGATATAAGCAACTTTTCGCTTACGGTTCTTTGCTATTGGGAATTGAAGCGGATGGTACACTATGGCAGATTCCTATGTCTGAAACAAATATGCCGCAGCAACGCGTTCAATTGGGAAGTGGGTGGGATATGTATGAGTCTGTGGTGGCGTCGGGAACTGATCTATTGGCGATCGATGAATCCGGTGATTTGTGGCGGTATAAATTTGAACCCCGGGGTTTTTGGCCTTTAGAGGCTGAATAATTCCTATTTAATTGCATGGAGCAAAAATTCAAAAGAAGGGAATTCATTAGCGTGGCCGCCTGAATTTTCAGCGTCCGTTAACCGGCCTATATCCCTATCTATAGTGCGATAAGAATCTGATTGTGACTGAAAGTATTCAGAACACGCAACTCGTCAGCAAACTAAAAGGATGTCTGTTCTGTACCGTTATTTGCCCTTTTAACTGTTGTGATTTGCGTGTTTTTAAATGATTTTTTGCTTGAATAGTTATGTTGGGTTGCTTTCTTTGCTTTTTTCAAATAAAAAATTGCAGTTTGCTTGTTATTTTCGTTTTTGATACTATATATTTGCGTTTATTATGCGTGAATTAAAGCATTGATCTTCTGCAATGCGCATAATTATTGAGTTACTAACAGTTAATTATTAATCCACTAAATGTTATGAAAAGACAAAGGATAGTTAAATCCTGGAGGATTATGGGGGCTCTATATGTCAAAACTGGCCTGTTGATGATGTTGATGCTAGCCTATGTTCACTTTAGTTCAGCGCAGCCCTTAAATCGGATCAGTGGTCGAGTGCTCAATGAAGCTGGTGAGGTGATGAAAGGTGTTTCTGTGGGATTTAAGCATAAGAATACAAGTACGTTTACTGATGAGCAAGGTCAATTTGTGATAGAAGCCGGGAAGCAAGATACACTTGTGTTTACCTATATGGGCTTTGTTTCACAGGAAGTCGCTGTGGAGAGCAATGAGCGATTGGACATTGTTATGGTTGAATCCCAAAATGCATTGGATGAGGTTGTCGTGGTGGGGTATGGAACGCAAAAGAAAGCGAACCTGACTGGTGCGGTAGCCACCATGGATTCCAAGCAACTATCCGTTGTTCCGGCTGCCAACGTGAGTGCGTTGATGGCTGGAAACCTGCCGGGACTAATGGCAGTGCAACGTAGCGGGGAACCAGGTAACGATGACGTCAGCTTCAATATCAGGGGATTTGGTTCAGCTCTTGTGGTAGTGGACGGTATCGTGGGCCGGAATTTTTCGAGGCTAGATCCCAATGAAATCGAAAGTATCACGGTACTAAAAGATGCTGCTTCCACGGCGGTGTACGGTGTGAGTGGAGGGAATGGTGTGGTATTGGTTACAACGAAAAAGGGTACGGTGGGCAAGCCGGAGTTCAATTATACATTCAATTATGGGCTACAACATGTAACCAATTACCCTCGTTTTGTTACCTCGGAGGAATTTGCTATACTGAAAAACGAAGCAGCGGTAAACGCCGGAGGGTCACCTGTATTCACCCCGGAGGAGGTTGAAAAATTCCGTAACGGAAGTGATCCGCTGAACTACCCCAACGTTGACTATTACGACCTGTTTGTCCGCGATTACACGCCCCAAATTCAACACAACGCAACGGTGCGTGGCGGCAGTGACCGCATTAAGTACTTCTTTCTACTGGGGCAAACAGACCAGATGGCCATGTGGAAGGGAGGTAACCAAGATTACCGAAAGTACAATTTCCGGTCCAACGTGGACGCGCAGATTACCGACGGATTGCGTATTTCGCTCGATCTGGGCGCGCGCACCGAAAACCGCAATAATCTGGTGCAAGACGCTTACCTGATGGCATCTTGGATGCAATATCAATGGCCGATCGTCAACCCGTATACACCCGATGGAAAGATTCAGAACAGCAACTATGGGTTGATAGCTTACCTCGACCGGGATTTGACAGGTTACATCCGCAATCAGGTTAATGCCATACAGGGAAATTTGACGATTGATTATCAAATACCGTTTGTTCCGGGGCTAAGTGCGAAGGTAACGGGTGTAAGGGATCTGTATTTCGAAGACCGCAAGCAATGGATGAAGAAATATGGTCTTTATACCTGGGACCCGGCTACCCAGACCTCTACGCAAACCGGTGCCAGGGAAAACAATACATTGGACCTGAGCAATAGTAAGATGGTTGCATCCCGTATTCAGGCATCCTTGAATTACAGCAGGAGTTTCCAGGAAAATCATAACGTGGGGGCGATGGTACTGTACGAAGAAATGGAAGATATATCCACGTCACTGGGCGGTACACGGATTAATTATGTGGTGCCAATAGACCAAATTTTTGCTGGTCCGACACGCGATCAGACCAACAGGGGAACGGCGAGCGACAATGGCCGTCAAAGTATTGTTGGCAGATTCAATTATGACTATAAGAATAAATACCTCTTTGAATACAGCTTTCGCTACGACGGGTCCCCTCGGTTTCCGCCGGAGTATCGTTGGGGGTATTTTTCGGGATATTCGGCAGGTTGGCGGATTTCGGATGAACAGTTTTTCAGCCGTTATACGTCCGTTGTGGATAACCTGAAGTTGCGAGCTTCGTACGGTCAGTTGGGTAACGATAATACCGGCAATTTTCAATTCATTACCGGTTATACATACCCAGTGCGTTCATACATCCTTGGCGGCTCGGCGGTTACAAACGGGTTTGTTGATGCCGGACTCGCCAATCCAAATATCACGTGGGAAGAAATTAATATGTTGAATCTCGGCCTCGATGTTGGTCTTTGGCGGGGGTTGCTTACCATGGAGGTGGATGTGTTCAGCAGGTGGCGCAAGAACATCCTGGCCAAACGGGCGCTTCAAATCCCAATCACCTTTGGTGCCGCATTACCCGATGAAAACCTGAACGAAGATCTGGTCCGGGGATTTGAGATCACGTTGGGACATAACAACCGCATCAACGATGTTGCTTACAACATCTCAGGCAATGTTTCCTTTACCCGCGCAAAAATGACCCACGTGGAGCAGGGTGCCTTCAACTCCCAATACCACAATTGGCGCAATAACGAAGAGAACCGGTATACCAACCGATTTAACGGGCTGAAAGCGATTGGCCAGTTCCAGTCTTACGATGAGATTAAAAGTGCGCCGATCCAGGACGGCTATACCAACTCGACATTGCGTCCGGGCGATATCAAATACGATGATTTTAATGGCGATGGTGTCATTAACACCGAAGATTATCAGCCTATTGGAAGAGGGTACAATCCTGAGATCAATTTTGGTATCAATATGGGGGGCAGCTGGAAAAACCTATCGGTCTCGATGTTATGGCAGGGCTCGGCTAACTTCAGTATGTATCAGGAGCATTACCTGATCCAGCCGTTTGCCAACGACATGAGTACCTACGCATATTTCATGGATAGATGGCACCTGTCGGATATCAACGATCCCAACTCGGAGTGGATTCCGGGGAAATACCCGGCTACCATCAACGATGGCGCGCCGAATAATAAGATGCTTTCCTCTTTTTGGCTACAGGATGCCTCTTACCTACGGTTAAAGTCACTGAATATTACCTATCGTTTTACAGCGAAGGCATTTTCTAAAATTGGTCTGAAAGATATGGCGTTTACGCTCAGTGGGTATAACCTGTTGACCTTCACAGGTATGGAGTATACCGATCCGGAAGCACCGACGGGGAGGTTGTCCTACTATCCACAGCAGAAAACCTATAATGCCGGCGTGAGCGTGACCTTTTAATTCCTTACAGAAATGAAAACAAAAACATTAGTCCTATTGCTCTCCCTTCTGCTTTCGTCTTGCATCAAGGATGTTTTGGACAGAAGGCCTTTGGACCGTATACCCGACGAAGAGGTTTGGATGTCTGCTCCGCTGATTGATCTTTACCTAGTAAGCTTGTATGACAACATTCCGATCGGTCATGCGAGAAACGGCAGTGTATTCGAATCCAACCTGACCGACGAAGCTTCTCACCCCTATGCAGGTGTGACGATTGTCAATAACTACGGCAACCAGTCGCTTACGTTGAATACGACCATGTACGAATGGATACGTCGGGCAAATGTGTTCCTGGAAAAAATCGGGACGAGCGTATTATCCGACGAGCAGAAGAAAGTGGTGACTTCGGAGTGCCGGTTTATCCGTGCGTACTATTACTTTGATCTCGTCAAAAAATACGGCGGAATGCCCTTGATTTTGGCGGCGCAGTCGCTGGATGACCCTGAAGGGCTTTTTGTGCCAAGAAATACCGAAGAGGAAGTATATGAATTCCTGCTGAGTGAGTTGGATGCCGCCACCGTAGACCTTCCTGAAAGCTGGGATGCCAACAATGCAAACCGAGCCACCAAGGCCGCTGCCCAGGCGCTGAAGGCACGGGCGATGCTTTATGCAGGGTCTATTGCCAAATTCGGCACGGTTCAACTGAACGGTCTGCTGGGTATACCTTCGGAAAAAGCAGATGACTATTTCAATGAGGCGTATAAGGCGGCAAAGTATATCAAGGAAACCGGAAGGTTTTCGCTTTTCGATGATCTTTATGACCCGGTTACCCAATCAGGCAATCCCGCTGCGAATTTCGAAGCGATATTCCTCCAGAAAAACAACCAGGAAGTAATCTTTCAGAAAGCTTATAGTGCCGATAAGCTCCATAGTTACGATACGTACAACCTCCCGGATGGCTTCAAGCCCGGATGTTGTGGTAATGCGCAGGCTCCGCTACTTGCCATGGCAGAATCGTATGAATATGTTGATGGCACCGAGGGTAAGCTAGATTATGAGGGAAAGGAGTTCGATTCTCCAGATGAACTGTTCGCCGGGAAAGACCCTCGTTTCGCAGCGACCATTATGCGGTCGGAAACTCCGTTTATCGGCCGGAATGTACAGATTTATCGCGGAATATATGATACGGATGGCACGCTCTATCAAACCCGAAACGCACCGTTCGAGAAGGATCCGGGTACACTGCAGGTAGGGCGCGACGGGCCATATACACTCGGAGATGTTGGGAAGACCGGGTTTTACCTAAAGAAATACCTGGACCCCGCCGGCGGTATAGTACCGGAGTCCCGTTCGACACAGAACTATATTGATTTCCGTTATGCCGAAATCCTGCTTACATTGGCCGAAGCATCGTTTGAGGCTGGTATTGACCTGGCTGAATCGTTGGATGCCATCAACCTGGTGCGCAACCGTGCCGGAATGCCGGCGCTTACTCCCTCAGAGCTGACCCGTGAGCGCATCCGAAACGAACGTAAGGTTGAGTTGGCTTTTGAAGATAAGCGATTTTGGGATATCAAGCGTTATCGGATCGGTACCGATATTTTCCGCAATACGTATGTTTCGGGATTATGGCCGTACCTCAAATACACAGGAACGGGTTACAAGTATATTTTCAAGAAGGTCACAGGAGCTCCCTTAGATAATGGACAGCCCCGGGTTTTCCAGGAGCGCGATTACTATAGCAATCTCGCCGGTTATATCGCATCAAACAGGCAAATTGTAAACAATCCAGGATGGTAAGCATGAAAATGAATAAGCAAAAACAAATCGTTATCGGCCTGATTGCGGCCATCGCATCTGCGGGTTGCGAGCTAGATAACTACAAAATGCCCGATTTGACTCTTTCCGGCAGAATCGTTGATGCAAGTACTGGAGAGCTGGTTGAGTCTGGGGGAATCAACGGTGGTACAATCGTGCAGTTGTTTGAATACAGCGATACTCAGCCCCAGAATCTGACAACGTTCCCCGATGGCACATTCGTAAATTCACGGATTTTTCCGGGTAATTACACCTATAAGGCAGTAGGCCCATTCACGTTGGTAAATCCTGATCGGGTAGCATTGGCCATTAAGAGTAATACCGATATTGATATCGAAGTATTACCTCATGTACGGCTAAAGATAACGGAGGTTACCGTCAATGGTACATCAGCTACTGTCAAGGTCGCCTACGAAAAAGTCAACGATACACAGACCCTTTCCCGGATCGGTGTGGCGTGGAACACGTATCAGAATCCAAACATATTGAGCGTCGGAGCAGGCAAATTTCAGGAAGAACAGGTGGAATCCCTGGACTTGGAATCCGGCGAGCGGGAGTATACCATTGATGGGCTGGCTGCAGGAGAAATAAACTATATCCGGGCGTTCGCGCGCACGAATAATCCGGGAAATTATTATAATTACAGTTCGCAAGTGACACAGCAAATTAATTAATTCAACAGATAAATGTTATGAAGAACAAATTCAATCGACGAGATTTTATTGGGACAGCAGCCATGGCAGGAGCAGGTGTAGCATTGGGAGGTCTTCCCAAGTGGTCATTCGCCAACGTTCAGGACGGCAAGCCTGCCATATTGGGCGGTAGCAAGGCCTATACCAGTGGCTTTAGTTCATGGCCATTGTTCGATAACCGCGAAGAGGAGGCGCTCATCTCCGTTTTGAAAAGCGGAAATTGGGGCCGCTTGAACGGTCGCGTGACGGCCGAATTCGAAAAAGCATACGCCAACCTCAATGGGGCCGGTCATTGCTTGGGCGTATCGAGTGGAACATCGGCGTTAACCACAATCTTAGGCGCATTGGGGATCGGCCCGGGAGATGAGGTGGTAATTCCCGTATACACCTTCATCGCAACTTATAATGTTGTGGTACTTAACTACGCACTGCCGATTTTGGTGGATACGGATATCGAAACATTCCAGATTGACGCTAAAAAAGCAGAAGCCGCAGTAACCGCCCAGACTAAAGCGATCATGCCCGTGCATATCGGTGGCACGCCCTTTAATATCGACGCATTCCTGGCACTGGGCCAGAAGACCGGTATTCCCCTTGTTGAGGATGCTTGTCAGGCGCACCTTGCAGAATGGAAAGGCAAAAAAGTAGGCAATTTTGGACTGGCTGGCGCGTTCAGTTTCCAATCGTCGAAAAATCTGAATTGTGCCGAAGGCGGAGCTATTTTGACCAATGATGCGGATTTTGCACGTGCGTGTTATACCTTCCACAACCAGGGGCAAGGTGGTACCGGTACGTCGTTTGGTACCGGGACGGGGACACGGGCGACAAACCTACGGCTTACTGAATTTCAGGGCAATTTGTTGTTAGCACAGATGACACGCCTGCAAGAGCAAGCAAAAACGAGGTCCGAAAACGCGAAATACCTGACCGAACTATTGGCCGACATTCCCGGTATCGAACCGGCGAAGTGGTATCCGGGGACTACACAAAGTGCCTACCATTTGTATATGTTCCGATACCTGAAAGAACACTTTAACGGACTCAGCCGCGAGAAATTTGTGGAGGCGATCAGTGCAGAGGGAATTCCATGCAGTCCGGGCTACGGCCAGATGAACCGCGATGCATACGTCACCGGGCTAGCATCAAACCCACATTACTTGCGTATTTATGGAGAAAAGACCATGAAAGAATGGTTAGAACGCAATCAGTGTCCGCAAAACGATAAATTGACCAGCGAGCAGTCGCTATGGTTTTTCCAAACCATGTTGCTGGGAACACGGGAAAATATGGAGCAGATTGCAACCGCAATACGGAAAATCCAGAAACATGCCAAGCAAATCGCGAAGGCCTAATATCATGGCGCTGGGTTAAGTATTAAATTGAGAAAAAAGGAGAACACATGGAGTTAAGAGTTACGGAAAGCCCGTCTGTGCACAGGCATCTGGAAAAAAAATCAGTCGACGAGCTTATCGGATTAATCAATCAGGAGGATCAATCGGTTGCTTTTCAAATAAAGCAGGCCTTGCCGCAGCTTAGTCAGCTGATCAAGGCGATTGTGGAAAAAATCAGCGCCGGAGGTCGGTTATTTTATGTCGGTGCCGGTAGCGGGGGCAGGCTTTCCGTACTAGACGTTATTGAACTCCCAACCACTTACGGGATTCCTAAGGGAGTATTCAACGTAATTTTAGCAGGAGGAATCGATCGACTGGCTGATGCATTGGAAGAAAAGGAAGACGATACGGAGGAGGCATGGCAAAAATTGCAGGCGGCCAACATCACGCCCGGTGACATCGTCGTGGGTATTTCGGCAAGCGGTACCACCCCTTTTGTATTGGCAGCACTGAATCGGTGCAAGCAGCAGGGCATAGCTACGGGCTGTATCGTCAGTAATCCGGATTCACCCATCGCCGCTGCGTCGACGTTTCCTGTGGAGGTTGTTACCGGACCGGAGTTCATTACCGGTAGTACACGAATGAAATGCGGTACGGCACAAAAGATGATTTTTGACATGATAAGCACTACCACGATGATCCAACTGGGCAGGGTAGAAGATAACAGCATGGTCAACGTTGCACTGATTAATGATAAAATCACCGATCGAGCCGTGCGGATGCTGATGGAAAAGTCCGGGATTAGTGACTACGGGGATGCCAAGCACATCCTACTGGAACACGGCAGTGTGAAACAAGCATTGGAATATGTATCGAAAAGCATATAAGTGGGTAAGCCAAAGGCGGGGAATCGCGTTGGCTTGCTTAATTGGGTTTGCCGGATGGCTTATCCTCCCGCAGGCGGCATTTGCGCAATATGAATACCGCGTTGGCAAGGGTCAGGCATCCATTGAGCCGGACCAGCACATCCTTTCGCTGTCACTGGCCGGTTACGGCGCACCCCGTGAAGGACGTTTTTCCCTTGAATGGAAAGCGCGTGCAAGCTTGGGTAAGGCAGACGACGCTGCCTTGGTGGCCGATCGGTTATATCTGTTGCGCGGAGGTAAGGTTTGGCAGATTGGTTTGGATGATTTGGAAACGGATGCAATTGCCGTTGCACAATCCGCGGACATCCGTCTGATTGCAGGAGGTGGAAACCGCCTGTTAGCGCTCAATTCCCGTAATGAATTGCTGGAAGCTAACGTCTCCCGTCAACATAAGTTGCGCTGGAGACGCAAAAGCGAGCTGCAACAAACACCGACATCTTTATCGTACTGGAAGGGCGGATTTGTTATGCTTGATACCGAGGGAGCGCTTTGGGTTGCGGAAGACCGGCGCGGCCCTTTGACCTGGGAGGTCCTGCCGCCGTGTCCGGGTGCCGTCGATGTCATGGCAGCGCAAAATCACCTTTATGTGCTTACCGACAAGCAGGAAATCCTCCAATATGATCAATCAACCGGCTGGTTGCGGGTCGCAATAAAAAACGGAATCACCTACGATCAGGACATCCGGCTGCTGATGGCGTCGGATGCAGGGTTTTGGGCCCTGGATGGCTCGGGTGAACTTTATCAGGCGCAGCACAACAGTACCCATCAGCTCTCCGTGAACGCGTTGGTGATTCAGCACGGAAAAGAGCGGGTCGCCATTTTAGGAGCCGATGTCTGTGGATTTGACGCTAACTTTGTGAATGCAATGAAGCAAGATATCCAGCGCACATTTGGCATATCCCCCGATGCGGTGATGGTGAATGCCTCACATACGCATTTTGCACCCGTTACGCAGAATTGGTCGACCTGGGGGCCTCATTGCCAAAGGCCGGATAGTACCTATCTTTATTCGGTAGTAAAGTCGGCCGTTATGGGTGCTATGCGTCAGGCTACGAAGGCCCTGCAGCCGGCAAACCTGCATGTCGGGAAGTCGGAGGTGGCGATCGGGCATAACCGGAACTTGCCGGGCACCGACTTGCCTTACGACAAAACCCTCGATGTGATCCGCGTCGATTACCGAAACTTCGACAAAGACGATGTTATATTTCTGGCGGGGTGCCACCCCGTGTTCCAGAATGCCGGGCGGGAGGGCGTGACCCTCAGTCCGAATTACCCCGGTGTTGCCCGCGAACTGCTCTTACACCACTCAAAGGTGCGGTCGGCCATGTTCCTGCAAGGTTGCGGCGGCGATATCAATCCTGTCGATGCAGATCACCGCGTGACCGCTAAAAAGGTGGCATCGGCCGTGACTGATGTACTCGACCGGGATGCGATGCAACCCATACAGGGAGGAATCACCTTTTATCTGGATACCGTCCAGTTCGACAGCCGTCCCTGGCCGGAAGATAAAATCAAGGCATTCCGGAAGGCCAACGAAGGGCAGGAAGGCAACGTTGGTGCAGAGAAGAACGTCAGGTGGGCCGATCTGATGTTGCGATATATCAAGAACGACGAAATGCCGGCCACCATGCCGGTGTTTGTCCAGACACTCAACATCGGCAATTGGAAGCTCGTAGGAATTTCAAGGGAAACAACGACGGAGTACAGCTTGGGTATCAAAGCGCTGTGGCCGGATAAATTGGTCACCGTAGCCGGCTATTGCAACGATGTATCCAGCTATCTCCCTACCAGCAGACACATTAAAGCCGGTATTTATGAGGGAAACGATTCGTTCTTTTGGTATGGCCAACCGAATATATTTCCCGAAAACGTCTACGAGACGATCATGGAATCCATTAAACTAAAAAATCGCTAATGTCGCAGCTTATCAATGTCGCATCACAGAAAAAGCAGGATTCCTTTCCACCGCTGGTCATCATCGGGGCCTTGTTTTTTATCTTCGGATTTATCACCTGGCTGAGTTCGGTGTTGATACCGTATCTTCAGATTGCTTGCGAGCTGAATAATTTTCAGTCGTATTTGGTGGCTTTTGCCTTTTATATTTCCTATTTCGTGATGGCGGTGCCATCCGGATGGTTGCTGAAATTTACTGGGTTCAAAAAAGGAATGTCGGCAGGGTTGCTTGCGGTAGCTGTCGGCTCCCTGATTTTTGTTCCGGCAGCTAGCTACCGGTCGTATCCATTGTTTCTTTTCGGCTTATTTATACAGGGGGCGGGATTGGCCATATTGCAAACCGCATCAAACCCGTACGTCACGATTCTTGGGCCGATGGAAAGCGCTGCAAAGCGAATCAGTATCATGGGCATCTGTAATGGCGTAGCCGGCATTCTGGCGCCGGCGATCCTCGGCGCTGTCGTGTTAAACAATGCAGACGAGATACAAGATCAGTTGCTTGCATTGACGGATGTGGAAAAGGTGGGGGTACTAAACGAACTCGCTGGAAAGGTCATTATCCCTTACCTGATTATCACCGCAATGTTGCTGGTGCTTTCGCTGTTGGTCTATCGTTCCAGTTTGCCGGAAATCGATGAGTCTGCGCTGGAGGCGGAAGGCGAGGGGGGCAATGTGAAGGAAACTGGAAAAACCAGTGTATTTCAATTCCCGCAGTTGCTTTTCGGTGTGCTCACCCTTTTTGTGTATACAGGCGTGGAAGTAATAGCGGGCAACACCATCATCAGTTACGGGTCTTTTTTGGGCATACCATTGTCTACCGCAAAATTTTTCACTTCGTTCACGCTTGTCGGTATGCTTGTCGGGTACTTGATCGGTATTATCTGCATACCCAAGTTTATCAGTCAGCGCACGGCGCTCACGTGGTCAGCGGGATTGGGGATTCTTTTCGGATTATTTGCCGTATTTACTGAAGGGATGGTATCCGTGGTTTTCGTAGCCTTACTGGGATTAGCCAATTCGTTGATCTGGCCGTCGGTATGGCCTTTAGCGATCGAGGGATTGGGAAGGTTCACCAAGATCGGATCTTCCTTGTTGGTGATGGCCATTTCCGGTGCTGCTGTAATACCGCTACTTTATGGCTGGCTTGCCGATCGCTTTGACCCCCACCAAGCCTATTGGCTGGTCGTCCCATGTTACGTGGTGATCATTTGGTATGCAACCAGCGGCTACCGGTTGGGTACATCATTGAAAGGAGGGAATCCATCATGATTTTGGTTGCGGATAGCGGGTCGACAAAAACCGATTGGGGATTGATTTCGGATAATGGCTCTATTACGTATTTTTCGACATCCGGCTATAATCCCTTTTTCATGGATATTGATTCCATTCGGGACGCCATCTCATCGGAGTTGGGTGGACAATTGGACTTAGTTAAGGTGCAGCGTATTTTTTTCTATGGCGCGGGTTGCCAAGGGAACCAGGTTTCCAATATGGAGCAGGCGTTGCGCCAAGTATTTACCCGAGCTGTTGCCATCGAAGTGTCCGTTGATTTACTGGCAGCTGCGAAGGCATTGCTAGGCGATCGTCCGGGGTTTGCGGCGATATTGGGCACGGGTACCAACACGTGCTTATACGATGGTCGGGCGATCACATACCACATCGATTCCCTGGGCTTTTTGCTCGGCGATGAGGGAAGTGGAGCCGCTATGGGTAAGCGTATATTGACGGACTTTTTAAGAAACCAGATGGACGATGCCGTACGGAACGCATTTAATCGTAAATATGGGCTGGACGAAGCGGTCCTGATGGAACGAGTATACGCCTCGACGCACCCGAATCGGTATTGCGCTTCGTACACCCGGTTTTTGGATGAGCCGGAAGCCGCCGGAAACTACCGGAAGCAAGTGGTGGGGGAGGCTTTTCGGGTCTTCTTTGAGAAGCTGGTATGTTTATACCCTGCCTATCAGTCATTGACATTCAATTGTGTCGGTTCAATCGGCTATCATTTCAGCGATTTGCTGAAAATTGAGGCGGAGAACCGAGGTATGGAGGTAGGGTCCATACTGCCTACCGTCATTGAAAAACTGACCCTTTATCATCATTCAGTGGCGTAACCCTACGTGGTTCAAGTGGCTATGTGGCTGACGTGAAATTACACATCTTTGGTTTGGAATTATATCCCGAAGTGTGTAGCTTCACCCCTGATTAGTTACATGCGTTATGGGAAACCAATCCACTTTTATTGAAAAAATAACCGCCTCCTACAATCCGAAGGGGGCGTTTATTTTTCTGGGCGCCGGCCTGCTCGATGGCGAAGTCGTTGCCCCGGCTAAGGTCAATCTTGCCCTAAAGATGATGAATCGCCACGGCCTGATCGCCGGAGCCACGGGGACGGGAAAGACCCGTACGTTACAGTTGATAGCTGAACAGCTTTCGGACGCCGGTGTGCCGGTTTTCCTGCTGGACGTGAAGGGTGACCTTTCCGGCCTACATCAACCGGGCGAATCCAATCCAGCCTTGGTAGAACGCGGCGAATCGTTAGCGTGGCCCTTTGAACCTTCCGGCTTTCCGGTTGAACTGTTTTCGCTGAGTGGCAAAGTGGGCAATCCGATGCGGCTTACCGTTGAGGATTTCGGACCTGTCATGTTGGGACGGATACTGGAATTGAACGATACGCAGACCGGCGTATTGGCTGCGGTATTCAAATATGCGGAAGACAGTGAATTACCGCTGGTCGACTTTGCCGATCTGAAGAAGCTGCTCTCGTACCTAACGGATGGCCCGGGGGCGGAAGAGATTAAGGACAGCTATGGCCGCATCAGCGGCAGTACATCGGGAACGATCCTGCGCAAATTGGTGGCGCTGGAACAACAGGGGGTGTCGGACATTTTCGGTGAGAAGGAATTTGATATCGACGACCTGTTCGGACGCGTCGACGGAAAAGGGGTGATCACCTTGTTGAATATATCGGATATCCAGGACCAACCTGTGTTGTTTTCTACATTTCTGCTCAGCCTGCTTGCTCAGCTGTTCAAGCGTCTGCCCGAGGTCGGCGACCTGGACAAGCCAAAGCTGGTGTTTTTCTTTGAGGAAGCCCATTTGTTGTTCAAGGACGCGCCGAAGGCTTTCCTTACCCAGGTAGAGCAAATCGTGCGGCTGATTCGTTCCAAAGGCATCGGTATTTTCTTTTGCACGCAGGCCCCTACCGATATTCCCGAAAGTGTTCTGGGACAATTGGGTAACCGTGTACAGCATGCCTTGAGGGCTTTTACACCTAATGACGCTGAGGCGTTGCGAAAAACGGTGAAAACCTATCCACGCTCCGACTTTTATGAAATCGACCGGGTACTCACCTCATTGGGTACTGGCCAAGCACTTATCACGGTACTCAATGACAAAGGTATTCCCACGGAAGTAGTGGCCACGCATCTTATCCCACCACGTGCCGTGATGGGACCGGTAAATGCGCAGATCTACAACGAACTGGTGCAATCCTCACCTTTTTATGCCAAATACCATCAAACCGTTGAACGGCGGAGTGCGTCGGAGATACTGGATGAAAAGATGCAAGCCCATGCGGCGGAAGTCGCCAAAGTAGAGAACGAAAAGCAAAAGGCCAAAGCCAACGGTCGGAGAAGCACACGACAGACTCCGTTGGAGGCAGCGCAGAAAGCGGCGACGACGACGCTGGCCCGTGAAGGTACCAAGCTATTGGCTAAACTCGCCAATGGTTTATTGACCGCCATGTTTCGGAGGAAACGTTGAGAATCTATTTCATATCAAGCGGAATTTGCCTAAGTTTGGCTGTTTCAAAAACGTTAATTTGATAACTTTAATTTTCAGTAATGAGTAAACCCACCTTGTTGATTCTTGCGGCCGGAATGGCCAGCCGTTACGGGAGCATGAAGCAGATAGACCCCTTCGGTCCGAATGGCGAAACGATTATCGACTATTCCATCTATGACGCGATCAGAGCGGGATTCGGAAAAGTGAGCTTCATCATCCGTGAAGAATTTGCCGAAAAGTTTAAAGAAATCTTTGAGCCCAAACTCGCCGGCAAAATCGAAACGGATTATGTTTTCCAGAGCTATGACCTGTCGCCGTTTGGCATCGATAGGCAGATTGAGCGCTCCAAACCCTGGGGTACCGCTCATGCGGTGCTTTCTGCCCGCAATCAGATTAACGAGCCTTTCTGCGTCATCAACGCGGATGATTTCTACGGCTATGAAGCGTTTGAGAAAATGGCGGAGTTCCTGAATCACGAAGTAACGGACAACCGGTTTTCCCTGATGGGTTACCAGATAGACAAGACCCTTTCTGATTACGGGTCCGTATCGCGTGGGGTATGTAAGGTGGACGACGCGGGCAATATGACTGAAATCAATGAACGGCTGAAGGTTTATTTAAAGGAAGTGGATGGCGAAAAGCGTATCTTCTTTGAAGAGGAGGGGGTAGAGACGGAACTACCCAGAAGCAGTCGGGTGTCCATGAACTTCTGGGGCTTTACGCCTGCTATTTTTGATGTGAGCGAAGAACTGTTTAAAGCGTTTGTGCCGGCAAATGAAGACAACCCTAAATCGGAATTCCTGATTCCGAAAGTAGCCGATGAACTCATCAAAAACGGCAAAGCAACGTTTAAGGTGCTGCCCACCTCGCAGAAGTGGTTCGGTGTAACGTATCCGGAAGACAAGCCGATCGTGCAAGAAAACATCGCCCAACTGGTGAAGGACGGGGTATATCCCGAAAGGTTGTTCTAGCGAGAGATTGCTAATTAGTACGGCGCTAAGGCCGATAAAAAAGCCCCGCAGGTTTTCACCTCGGGGCTTTTAGTATTTGCCGTATCGATGATCGGCTACTTTTTGTCGTTGTCTTTTACTTCTTCGTATTCCACATCGGTCACGTCGTCACCGGAATTGGCGTTGCCGGTCGGCTGGCCTGCATCACCTGCGGTTTGTCCGTTGGCCGAAGCTTCTTGAGAAGCTTTGTACATCTCTTCAGAAGCGGCATTCCAAGCAGTCTGCAATTCAGCTTGTGCAGCTTCGATGGCGGCGAAATCTTTCGTTGCATATGCATCTTTCAGTTTCTTCAAGCCATCTTCAATAGGCGCCTTTTTGTCGGCACCGAGCTTGTCACCATACTCTTTCAGCTGCTTTTCAGTAGAGAAGATCAGGGCATCGGCTGCATTGAGCTTGTCGATTTCTTCTTTTGCCTTCTTATCTGCTTCTGCGTTGGCTTCCGCTTCCTGCTTCATCTTCTTAATCTCATCGTCGGTCAAACCGGAAGATGCCTCAATACGGATTTTTTGTTCTTTACCGGTCGCCTTGTCCTTAGCTGAAACATGCAGGATACCGTTCGCATCGATATCGAACGTTACTTCAATCTGCGGTACACCCCGTGGAGCAGGCGGAATACCGTCCAAGTGGAACCGTCCGATCGTCCGGTTTTGGGAAGCCATGGGCCGTTCGCCTTGTAAGATGTGGATTTCCACAGAAGGCTGGTTGTCAGAAGCTGTGGAGAATACTTCCGATTTCTTGGTTGGAATGGTCGTATTCGCTTCAATCAACTTGGTCATGACACCGCCCATCGTTTCGATACCCAAAGAAAGCGGGGTTACGTCAAGCAACAATACGTCTTTTACTTCGCCGGTAAGAACGCCACCTTGAATGGCAGCGCCCAAAGCAACCACTTCATCTGGATTTACGCCTTTTGACGGTTCCTTGCCGAAGAACTTCTTTACTGCGTCTTGGATCGCGGGAATACGGGTAGAACCCCCCACCAAAATGATTTCATCAATATCGGAAGGTGAATACCCTGCATTTTTCAATGCAGATCTACACGGATCGATGGTCCGTTTGATCAAGTTGTCGGCCAGCTGTTCGAACTTCGCGCGGCTTAACGTGCGTACCAGGTGTTTCGGACCCGTTTGATCCGCTGTGATATAAGGTAGATTAATTTCAGTGGATGAAGAACTGGAAAGCTCAATTTTAGCTTTCTCAGCAGCTTCCTTTAACCGTTGCAGGGCCATCGGGTCTTTGCTCAGGTCGAAACCATTGTTATCGTTCTTGAATTCATCGTTCAGCCAGTCGATAATGACTTGGTCGAAGTCGTCACCACCCAAGTGCGTGTCGCCATCGGTAGACTTTACTTCAAATACCCCGTCGCCCAACTCCAGGATAGATACGTCATGCGTACCGCCACCGCAGTCGAATACCGCAATTTTCATATCCTTGTTGGATTTATCCAATCCATAGGCCAACGCCGCTGCGGTGGGCTCGTTGATGATACGTTTTACATTCAGCCCCGCAATTTCGCCTGCCTCTTTGGTGGCTTGGCGCTGTGCGTCGTTAAAGTAAGCAGGAACAGTAATGACCGCCTCCGTTACTTCGTGACCGAGGAAATCTTCGGCGGTTTTTTTCATTTTCTGCAATATCATCGCAGAGATTTCCTGCGGGGTATATTTGCGGTCGTCGATTTCTACACGGGGTGTGTTGTTGTCACCTTTAACTACCGCATAAGGTACTCGCTTTGCCTCTTTTGCTGCTTCGTCGTAGTTAGTACCCATAAACCGCTTGATGGAGTAAACGGTCTTTTTCGGATTGGTAATGGCTTGGCGCTTCGCTGGGTCACCCACTTTGCGCTCGCCATTCTCTACGAATGCCACAATCGAAGGCGTGGTACGCTTTCCTTCGTTGTTGGTGATGACTACCGGCTCGTTCCCCTCCATCACGGCTACGCAAGAGTTGGTAGTTCCTAAGTCGATTCCAATAATTTTTGCCATATCTATATTCCTTATTCTACGTTGATGATAAATCTTCTATTCTATTCCCTTGTAACAAGCCTTGTGCCAATAGCAGGTTGGATGCCAATTATGGGCAGATTGGGAAAAAGGGGCGGTTACGTGGGGTGTAAGCATGACAATGTGTCATTGTCTGGGGTGCGAGACATGAGATTGGGGTTTTTGTCTTTTGATTTTTAACTTTTGACTTTTAACTTTACCCTATGCATATCGAACTACTGCGCGACTATTGCCTTGGTAAACCCGCGGTTACCGAAAGTTGTCCATTCGGACCGGATACGTTGGTATTCAAGGTGGCTGATAAAATGTTTTTGCTTACGGGATTGGATAGTCATCCGTTATCATTCAGTGCGAAGTGCGACCCTGAGCGTGCACTTGCCTTGCGCGACCGATATCCACGCTCGGTAAAGGGTGCGTATCACATGAATAAGCGTCATTGGAACGAAGTAATCTGCGATGGTGAATTGAGTGACTCGCAACTTTTGGGGCTTATTGACCACAGTTACGAACTGGTAGTGGCCGGATTGCCGGGGCGTGTGCGGAGCGCAATTGGGTGATTGAATCGATTTAACACCTCAGCGATACAAGCCCGGGTTCATACGATTTTTCTTTGCTTCCGACGCGTGAACAAGCCTAAATGATCTGGATGATCGATTGCCCGATCGCTTCGATGGTGTACTGAACAATCGTTTCGGGTGATCCCGTCGAAAAAATCCGTCTCTCATGTAAGGTTTCCCCGTAGCGGATGGCATAAAACATCGTGCCGACCGGTTTTTCCGGCGTTTCACTTCCACCCGGCTTAGTTAAGCCGGTCACCGAAATGGATAAATCCGCACGGATAACATCTCCTAACCGCAATGCCATTTCCCGGGTAACTTCGGCAGATTCCGGTGAAAATTTTTCGATCATCCAGGAAGGAACGGAAAGAATATCCTCCTTCAGGCAGGCATCGTAGCAGACGAGTCCTCCTTTCAGAATGCTTCCCGCATGTTCGGTTTGGGAAAATGCATACGCGAGCCTTCCCGCTGTGGCGCTCTCAGCGAAGCTGATGGTAAGCCGTTTTTCGGCCAGTAGTCGCGCACAATTTTCAACGACTGACACTGGGTTTGCTATATTTTTCAAATGCGTTTATGCTGCTTGTCCTGTACTTGATTCGTTCATCGCGATGTCAGTCAGCAGACTACCGGTTTCCCCTTCCCGGTGTTGCCTAAGTTTTGCATCGTGAAGGTGGCGAAGGTGCCCGTCGGGCATCTTTTGTAAATGGTCTTCTGTATTTTCCATGGTCTCCGATTTAAATAAAACGTTGTTATGCGGAATCGTTTTGCCGACTTGCCGAAATGGCCAACAACACCGGAAGGGAAAGGTTTTGAAACATTGACATTTGGCCGACCTAAATCGGAGGCAGTCATCGTATTTTTGCCGGCGATTGATAAAACGATAAAAAAATGGATTTTTCCCAATACTTGCTCGTATTTGAAGATATATTACATACACAGACCCCTCCGGCTCCCTACGACAACGCCGCATACCTTGACTATGCCAAGCTCAACTGGTCTCGGATGAACCGGTGGCTGAAGAAAGGCGTGTTGTCCGAACAACTGATTGATGTAATCAGAAAGATTTCACAACCCCAGCAATGGATCGTTATCACCGAGCCCTGGTGTGGCGACGCCGCACATTCCGTTCCGTTTATCCAGTTGGCTGCGCAGCAAAACCCGTTGATTTCGGTAGCCTATGAATTGCGTGATTCATTGCCTTTCCGCATCAACGAGTACCTCACCAACGGGAGTAAATCAATACCGAAGTTGATTATACGCGATGCGGAAGGGAAGGACCTGGCAACTTGGGGCCCCCGGCCGGCGGAGTGCCAAGTCCTGTTTGACAAGCTGAAAGCCGACGGCGCGGATTTCGAAACCCAGAAAGTAGCTCTGCAAAACTGGTACAATACAGATAAAGGGCATTCCGTGCAAGCTGAGCTTCACGGGATGCTCTCACTTATAGCCGCCTGATTCGGATGTTACGGAAGTACACGGCATCGCCGTGATCTTGTATGCCAATACGACCCGAGCGTGTCAGTCCGTAATCAAGGTCGGCAAACTTACTGGCGGCAACCATTTTCTCCCATTCCGGGGTACCTAGTTCATAAGTTAAGATCAGTTGTCCGTTAAGCCAATGCTCGGCCCGACCCTCGTTGACAACAATCTTGGTTTGGTTCCACGATCCCGGTGGATTGGCGGCCGCCGTATCCGGGGCAATCACGTCGGAAAGCGAGCCTGTTTTTTGCGCAGGCGTAAGCGCTTGTGGATACCCGGTGTCGTCGATTAGTTGAAACTCCGGTCCGGTTTCATACATACGCTTGTACTTTGGGTCTTCTACGACGTAATAGAAAATACCGCTATTACCCCCTTCGTTGATTTTCCACTCGACCTCCAGTTCAAAGTTCGAGAAGGTATCGTTACTTACCAGGTCTCCGTTTTTGCCGGGCGTGGATAAAACACCGTCGGTAATCTCCCAGCCGGCAACCGTATCCTGCAAATACGTATGCCAGTGTTGGTCAGGGGTTTGGCCGATTAAGGTAATCCACTCACCTTTTTCATCGCGTTCCACGGTATGCGTGTCTTGCCGGGACGCCTGATTGCACGACCAAAAGGTGCAGGCCGCCACACCCAGGTAGCAGGCCGCTTTTGTAATTGAATACCTCATGATCCGATTTGCATTTTTTCGGGATCCCAGGAAACGATGCGTTTTTCGAAATAACTGATGTTACCCGCTTCGGTTGGCCCACAAGCACGTAGACCGAATGTAGCGTCTTCCACTACCTTTTTGCCATTGCGGATGGCGTCAAAGAAGTTAACAAAATGTTCGTATCGGTCGCCTTTGTAGTCTTTGGGCGTCTTATAGACAAACTCACGGGGGCCTTCCATCTCGTATTGCGTCGGATATTTTTTGGCATATTCTTCTTTAAACTTCTTTTGCATGGCTTCCGAAAAAGAACCAATGGACATGCCCGGCGCTTCGGGCCAGGGATTGCGCCTTACGATGAGGTTGTCCCAGCCTATGGAGATGTCGCCTTCGGAGCCGACAATGTGAAATAAATAATTTTCGCCGCCGCCGCTGGCAAAATTCGTGCGCAGCGCCAGGTTGAAAGCAGGGTGGGTGTCGGAGACCGGATAGTCAAATAAGCCCAGGTGGACGTCGGGTACGTCCCTGCCGTCTTTCCAGAAACGGATGCCCCCAGTAGACATAACACGTTCAGGGCCTTTGGAGTCCAGAACAAAGTGCAGCATGGAAAGCATATGCACATACAGATCACCTGCGACGCCGGTACCATAATCCTGATAATTTCTCCACCGGAAAAAGCGCAGGGGGTCCCAAGGACGTTTCGGAGCGTGCCCTAGGTATGTATCCCAGTCCACCGTTTCAAGAGAGGCGTCTGGCGGTATGGAGTATTGCCAAGCGCCTATGGCACTGTGGCGATCAATTTGAACTTCCACGAAGTTCACCTCACCGATATCCCCGGCTTTGATCAGTTCCTTTGCCTTCGCATGGATAATGGAGCTTACGAACTGGCTACCTACCTGAAAAACCTTTCCGGTTTTCTTTTCCGCGTCAATGATACGATGTCCCTCTGCTACCTTTTGAACCATTGGTTTTTCGCAGTATACGTGCTTTCCCCGCTGCATGGCATCTATCGAAATCTTTTCGTGCCAATGGTCTGTCGTTGCATTGATCACGGCATCCACATCATCGCGCTCCAGAATTTCGCGGTAGTCTTTGGTTACAAATAGGTGTTGTCCCCATAATTCTTTTGCACGGATGCGGCGTCCTTCATAAAGGTCGCACGCCGCTACGATTTCCACGCCGGGAACCTGCAGGGCGGTTTCCATGTCGCCGATTCCCATGCCTCCCGTTCCGATCAGTGCAATGCGGATGCGGTCATTCGCGGCGATGGGTTGTTTTTTAACAAGGTTCAAATATTCAAACCGCGATTCGGATGCAGCCTTTGACAATGCCGTTGGCGTTATGGCCATCACCGCGGCCGATTGTCCCAGTTGTTTTAAGAAGCCTCTTCGTGAATTTTCTGTTGATTTCGTCATGAATGTATAATGTTTAAAATTATCAATCGGTTTATACTCAATACCCCGGATTTTGCTCAAGATTTGGGTTGGCGTCTATAGCCGTCCGCGGAATGGGAAAAAGCAATTTCTGTGCGTTAAGGCTTCCCCTACCCACAGGCCCCGATACAGGCTCCAGAAAGGTGCCAAAACGGATCATGTCCTGTCGGCTTACCAACTCCCACGCAAACTCAAATCGGCGTTCCTCGTAGATATCCTGCAAGGTAACGTTATTTTTTAATTTCGCAGCGTCATCAAACGCCCGTGCCCGAACGTTATTCACCAGCGCCAATGCTTCGCCGGCATCCCCTCCGGAGCGCAGCAGCGCCTCGGCCTTCATCAAATATACGTCTGCGAGTCTGAAAATTGCAAAGTCATTTTCCATAGGGCCATTTACGCCCTTTTCGAATTCCCATTTATTACAGCGGGCGCCATCTTCCTGTTCCACCTGCCCCCAGCCATCGGCGTCCACGTTATATTTAAACGTAAAATCGATGAAATGATTCAAGGGACGGCCATGTGCCGTGATAAGCACCTGGCCGGTTGCCGGGTCAATCTGGGGGCCCCACAGAAAAGAACCCGCTTTGCGCTTATCCGCATCGTCATACGCATGCACGTAACCCGGCATCGCGTTGATGCCATTAAACCCACGGGGCAAAATGCCGAGTGCAATATTGGTAAGGTAGTGCAGCGTATGCTGGTGCATGATGTTTCCGCCATCAACCGTACTGAATACGATGGGAAAAATGATTTCTTTGGATGCTTCGTTGTGAACGGCAAAGCTTGCTTTCCAGTCAGGCTCCAGCACGTAGTCGAGCCCCATTACCGCATTGCAGGCAGCGATGCACTCTTCCCACTTCGGACCACCCTCCGGGTCCCATATTTCGGCGTTGAGGTACATTTTGGCAAGCAACGTATAGACGGCTCCCTTGGTCATTTTTCCATAGCTGGCAGACGAAACGTCTTCCCGAATGAGGTCCTTAATCGCATTCAACTCCGAGACAATAAATCGGAAAACCTCTTTCCGGGAGGACGTAGCGGGATTGCTTGTATCGTTGAAATCGGTTACGATCGGCACATTCCCATAATTATCTACCAGGAAATAATACCAGAGTGCGCGGACGGCCCGTATTTCGGCGAGGATACTTTCCTTATTTTGGACCGCGGGGTTGGTATTTACCGTATGATAAATTTGATTACAGGTAGAGATGCCCCGCATACAGTTATCATACGTGTCTGTGATATACCGGTTTCCCGACGTCCAGGAACCAAAGCGAAATTCCTTGAACAATCCGCCTTCCCATCCGTCTCCCCCCTTCCGGGTGGGGGTGATGGCCATATCAGACGTGCCTTCTACCATGCAATAATAGGCTGGTGACCAAATGCCTTTGAGTGTACGGTAAATCGGCGCGATCAGCGCATTGATTTCCCGGTCGGTATTGCCAAACTGATCGGCCGGCAAGCGATCGAACAGCTGCTCATCCAAGTTGGTGCATGCTCCGCTGATGCAAAGCAAGAGAACGACTGCCGTTTTATATAGATACTTCATAACATTCATATTTAGGGTTAAAAACCGATATTTAGTCCCAAAGATACGGTCCGGGCTTTGGGGTAATAATTCCGTCCTTCCATACCCGGCGATAAACCATTCATATCCACCTCTGGATCCAAACCGCTGTAATTGGTGATCACGAAGAGGTTCTGTCCGGTGAAAAACACACGCAATTGATCGATGTTGCGAATTGCCCCGGGCTTAAACCGGTAGGAGAGACTCAGGTTGTCCAATCGTAAAAAGGATCCCTTTTCAATGTAATAGCTGCTGTATATCGGACTGTCTGATAGTCCGTTTGTCAATGCCTCTTGCAGCGCGTTGCCTCCGGGTAACCATAGTGTGGTGGCGTAAGACATCCGGGAAAAGTTGAGTACGTCATTGCCATAAACCCCGCGTAGAAAAAAAGACAAATCAAATTGTTTGTAGGTGAACGTATTGTTTATGCCATACGTCAGTTTTGGTTGTGCCGAGCCAATGTACGTACGATCGTCATCCGTCAGGCCGGGCTTACCATCCACCCCGTCGTCCATGATGTATTTCCCGTCTTCGTCCAGTCCGAGGCTGCGCCAACCGTAAAAAGTTCCCACTTCCTTCCCTTCTTCGAGAATGTGGGTGGTGGTATGGGCGGCACCCCGCACACTGGCACTCCCCAACTTAATGGACGAGGTGGTAAATTCATTCCCGGAGAGTCGCGAAATGCGGTTTTTGTTGTGCGCCAGATTGACGTTTACCGACCACGAGAACATCGGCTTGTCCACCACGAGTCCATTAACCAGCAATTCCAGCCCTTTGTTGGACATTTCGCCTACATTGGCGATCATCGAGGGATAGAGGAAAGGGGGGACAGGCACCTGATACGTATACAGGAGGTCTTTCGTTTGTTTATCATAGTACTCCAAGGTCCCACTGATGCGGCCATTGGCAGTGCGGAAATCGATACCTACATTAAACATGCCGGTTTCTTCCCATTTCAGGTTAGGGTTGGGGTTCTGTCCGATTTGATAGGCTTGAAACCAGTTGCCGTTGTCGTAGTAACGGCCATTGGCGGCATAAAGCTGCAAGGTTTGGTAGGGATTGAGCCCTTCCTGATTGCCGACAACGCCGTAGCCAACACGTAGCTTTAATTCACTTAAGGTACCCTGCAAGAAATCCTCGTCGGCAATATTCCACGCGGCGGAAACAGAGGGGAAGGTGCCCCATTTATGATGTTCGCCGAATTTCGATGACCCATCCCGCCGAAGTGTAGTGGTCAAGATGTATTTCTCCCGGTAGGCATAATCTGCACGGGCAAAGAAGGAGATGAGTTTGTACATGTTTTTCCCGGACCAAACATCACCCGCCCGCAGGATTTCTCCTGCTCCGAGGTTGTTATATTCGAACAAATCGGTAATAAATTGCCGGGACTGCCCGCCAGCATTCTGGTAATAACCTTCTTCATAGGAATAACCGCCCAACACTTCCAGATTATGCGCTTCCGATAAGTCCACGTGATAATTCAGGGTAGTTTCCATCAACTTCCGGTCGCGGGTCCAAAAACTTCGGGAAGCGAAACCCCGGTCGTCCCGTCCACGCTCGGTTTCCGAATCGTTATACGATCCGTAATCGCTGTTTTCCCGCTCTTTGTGGAGATTCAAAGATCCGGTAAGGCCGTCCAGGATACGTATTTTTGTTTGTGCGTTGAAATAATAGAGGCTGTTTTTATAGTCACGCCGGTTTTCCATGATGTTGTGTAGGGGATTCCCCTGATCATATCCCTGCACCTCGAACCACGAGCCGTCGTCGTTTTTAACCGGATACACGGGAATCATATTATAAGCCAGTACAAAGTTCCGGTCGTCCGTAGGACTATAATCCCGTTGCGTTATGGCGCCGGTAAGCGTGATGTCCAATCGGTCATTCAACGCTTTTTGATTAAATGTCAGGCGGCCGTTCAGGTTGTCCAAGTCATTACCCTTGGCTATTCCCTGCCGCGAAAGGTAGTTGAACGAGGCGCGGTAGCTGTTGTTGGTTCCGCCGCCCGTTAGTGACAGGCTGTGGTTCTGTGACACGCCCCGGCGAAGGATTTCGTCAAACCAGTTTGTGTTACCGCCTAAATCCAATCCGGTTACATCCATGTCCTGTGTTGACACAAACTGGCGCCATTCGTCGGCCGTCAACATACGTGGTTTGTTGGAAACTGTTTCCAGCGCGCCATATCCTTCGTAGTTGATTCTCGCCTTCCCCTTTCCTGTCTTGGTTGTGATGAGAATTACGCCACTCGCCGAGCGCGATCCGTAAATGGCCGAAGCGGAGGCGTCTTTCAGCACACTGATGGACTCGATGTCTTGAGGCGCAACCGAACTCATCGGCAAGCCGGGGACACCGTCAATAACGACAAACGGCGCACTGCTTCCGGTTAGCGAGGCCGTGCCACGCAGCCGGATGGTCTCTCCGGACGATACGTCGCCACTGCCACTGGTGATGGTTAGTCCAGCTACTTTGCCCCTGAGCAATCCCGCCGCATCACGGTTTACGCCCGCATTAAAATCTTTCATCTGAACATTCGCCACCGATCCTGAAACCCGTTTTTGCGATTGCGTACCGTACCCGATAACGACCACCTCTTCCAGATCACTGATCGACTGACGCAAGGCCGCATTTACGGTGGTAGAGTGCCCCACGGAAATCTCCTGCTTTTCGTAACCCACGATGGTAAATATAAGCACCGTTCCCCCTTCGGGTAAGGTAACCCGATAGTTGCCGTCGGAATCTGTGATCAACGCAACCGATGTACCTTTCACGCTTACCGTCACCCCCTCGAGTGGATTTCCTTGTGCGTCTGTTACTTTTCCACTGATTATTCTTTCCTGGGGTTCGACGCGTTTAACGTCCAGCTGGATTGCTGGCTGTCCGGTCTTCATCCGATGGATCGCAATGGTGCTTCCTTCGATGTGGTATGACAATCGCTTTGGCCGAAGTAACCGGTCCAATACATCCGCCAACGGCTCGCGGTTCACATCAACCGATACGAGCATCGTTGGTTTGACGAAGCGATCGTTGTACATAATCCGGTACCCCGTTTGCTTCTCGAGTGTGGCAAGCACTTCTGTCAACGGTTTGCTGTCCGCTTTCAGGGTAACCGTTTGGGAAAGCGAGGCGGCGCTGACATGCAGCGAGGCCCATAGTAATAAAAACGACATTAGTTTCATAATGCGCCATAATTGGTGGTTGTTCCCCGCCGACGGCAAGACGCGCCATACGGGAAATTCATAATTTATCATTATGTTTGTACGTTTGGATAAATAAGAAATTTGTTATTAAAGCTCGATTTATTGACGGATTGGGTCCAAACGAATTGGGGAGGTGTTGGCCGCACTTCCCTTCTTTTTTAGACCTGTGATGTAGGGGTTCTATGTTTTCATAAGCCTGTTTTTAAGTTTTTAATTGGATTCATATTCTGTTAGTTATTGGTCAGTGAACAATTAATTTGTTGCCGTCGGTAATTTCCACCTGAACGGCTGAAACATTCAGAAGTTTTAACGCAGCATTTAAGGTCAATTCCCGTCCCATTTTGCCGGAAAAAGTCTCTTGCGGTACTTCGCCCCTGTAAATCACCTCTACATCATACCAGCGTGCAAGCTGTCGCATCACCTCTTCGAAAGGCGTGTGCTTAAAATAAAAGTATCCATTCTTCCAGGCGATGTACGGCTCTGCGTCTACTTGTTGGATTTCCGTACTAGAGGCGTGGACTACGCTCTGCTCGTTTGGCAAGAGCCGGTTGATCGCTCCAGACTGTACGTTACGGATTTGTACACCGCCCTGGACCAACGTGGTTTTCGTTTCCGGCTCATCCGCATAGGCGCTGACATTGAATGCGGTGCCCAGCACTTGGATTTCTTGCTGCTTGCTGATCACTTTAAAGGGGTTTTGGGCGTTTTTTGCCACAGAAAAATAAGCCTCTCCGGAAATCGTCACCACACGTTCGGTTCCGGAAAAGCGCAATGGATAGATTAATTCGGAGGCAGCGTTGAGCCAGACTTCAGAGCCGTCCGGAAGGGTGACTTGATACGTGCCTCCATTGGGAGTGGCAAGTACCATGTAACCGACCGCGTCCGGTGAAAGTCGGGCGATTTGCTTTGAACGATCTGTATACGTAACCTGGTCATCATGGATGATGATGCCTGCTTCTGCTTCGCTCAACGCGATGGTTTTTCCGTTAGCAAGCGTAAGTATGGCGCGATTGCCGCCGGGTAGAATGTCTGCCGTAGCTGCCTTCCGGGAATCCGGCGTTGTTTGCGGTGTGTCGGTTAAAAGGAACCAGGCAATGCCCAATACTCCGACAATCGCCGCTGCTGCGTAGGGTAGCCAACGCAACTGCTTCCGCGGCGGACGTATTTCCGCGCGAATTCTCGAAAACACCCGATCCGTTCGGTGATCCAGGTGGTCGAGGTTGGGAATCGAATGTGTTTGGTTCAGGTAGGTGTCGATCAACTCGCCAAGGACCTCATCACCGGCATGCTCAAAAAACGTATACAATTCGACGCGTTCCGGGTCGGAAAGTTGATCATCGATGTATTTCTTGTACAGTTTCCTAAGATGTTCCAGCTGTTCCAAAGCAAATGTCTCTTTAGGGTATAACGCCCCGGAATGCCCTTCTTACTACTGCCGCTGAAAAAAAATATGCTAGAGGTACAACATGGCCGCCAGGAACAGCGCCAGCATTTCGGCACTGGGTGGAGTTTGCCGATTAACCACATATTCTTTAACGCTATGGGTCGCTTTGGCCACATGATTTTGAATGGTGAATGGGCTGACGCCCATGATTTCAGCCGCCTCTTTATAGGATTTTCCTTCGATCTTGCAAAGCTCAAACGCCTTACGCCGTTGCAAAGGTAAGGCAGCGATTGCCTCCTCCAGCAGTTTACGGGCTTCGTTGCCCATTACGTCCTTTTCGGTGGTTTCGACAGCTTCCGACTGCCGTTGGCCGAGGTGCTCGAAGGCGCGTGATCGGCGGGCAAGTCGCCGATAATGATCAATGGACAGTTGTTTGGCAACTACATACAAGAAATTGATGAACGGTAGGTCCGATTGAATTTTTGCGCGTGAATGCCACACCTTGACGAACAGTTCCTGCAACAATTCCTCGGCAAGGTCAGCATCTTTGACCATCTTGTCCAAGTGCCAGTACAACACTTTCGAATAGGAATGATATAAGATTTCAAAAGCTTCGTGGTCGCCCTTCTGCAATTGTTGCAACAATACCTTTTCGTCGGCAGCGCTCGCGTCGGTCATTTCGTCTTCCAAAGATGGACGTTTACATTTTCAGTCCGATCTCCCGTAATCGCTCATCCAGGTACTCGCCGGCAGTAACATCCGCATATGCCTTCGGGTGTTCCGCATCGATGCAGGATTCCAACGCTGCGAGGTTCATATCTGCCTTCGGGTGAAGGAAAAATGGTACCGAAAACCGGGATGTCTTCATCAGTTCACTCGGTGGATTAACTACTCGGTGCGTGGTCGATTTCAGCTTGTTGTTGGTGAGCCGTTGCAGCATATCGCCCACGTTGACCACAATGTCCTCGCCCTGGGCCCTGACGGGATACCAGGAGCCATTGCGGGTAAGCACTTCCAGCCCATCGGCGCTAGCGCCGATCAACAGGGTGATGAGGTTGATGTCTTCGTGCGCTCCGGCACGGACGGCATCTTCCGGTAAGCTGTCGGGATCTTCGATCGGAAAGTAATGGATAGCCCGGAGGATGGAGTTGCCCTGGATAACCTTTTCTTCAAAATAATTTTCTTCCAATCCGAGATATACCGCTATGGCTTTGAGTAATTCACGTCCGGCAGTTTCCAGTCGTCTGTATACTTCGCCCGTCACTTCATCGAAGCTTGGCAATTCTTCGACAGCCGGGTTTTCGTCTTGTCCCCGTTGCCAAAATTCCTTTAGATCGGGTACCTTGGCATCCTTAGCTTTTTCCTTGCCTTTTGAGGTATACCCCCGTTGCCCCGCAAGTCCGGGGATTTCGTATTTCCGTTTGGTGGTTTCGGGCAGGGAGAAAAACGCTTGGACGGTCTCGTATAGCTTATCGATCAACGCCTTGTCCACGCCGTGATTGGCAATGGTGACAAACCCGGTTTCATTGAAAGCTTTGCCGATGTCTTGAGAGAATCGATGGCGTTGATCGACTGACCCTTGGGTGTAATCATGAAGGTCAAGCCTGCGGATGTTTATAATAGACATACTGCAATTTTTAGGTAAAGATAGGAGTTTCTGTTGATTTTTGCCATTTGGTTTAAGGTGTGTTCCAATTGCCACTGAACCCTCGTTTTGATTTTTAGGCCTGCTTAGCGCGAAGGTGAAGAATGTTTGGGTGCGGATGGCTTAGGATATGCAATGCTGCTGTAACGCTCCCTTCGGTCCGCGTCACTAGGCTGCTTCTGCATATCCTAAGCCATCCTAGGTAGTATCTATATGACTTACATCTCGTATTTTGCGCCTGCTGCAGAGCAAGCCCTGGCGAGACGCAAGCGAAGTGCGCGCGGATCATCGCTTGCGAGCAGTAGGTGTGGAATACCTCCCCGCGTAATCCTTGTCGAGAGGCTGCTGCAGGCCAGCTTATATCCGTCGCTAGTTATTTAATGCCACATAAACCCATCCATTCTCTACTTTGACCGGATAGGTTTTGATGGCGCATTCATCGCCGGATAAACATTCCCCGGTATCCAACGCAAAGGTTTTTTTGTGAAATGGGCAGGCCACCTTAGGCTTGTCGCCGAGCGAACCGATCATGCCGCGACTCAGGATCATTTGCCGTTTATGCGGGCATTCATTCTGTGTTGCATACCATTCATTCCGCCGTTTGAAATAGAACAGTGCAATTTGTCGGTCTTCCAGCTTCAGGCAAACTCCGCCATTCTCTATCGTGTCTTCCACACGACAGGCTAACCTCCAGGATGTTGATGTTGTTAACGTCTCCATAAATATGCATCAGAAAGGGTGATTATATCTGTTTAATGTGTTGCTAAGGTATTCCAGTCGGCAGCTTTTTTCTGTCCTCTTAATCTTTCAAAGCGTACGGTGTCGTCTTTTTCCTGCGGAGCGTTGACAAAATGGACAAACCGTTTGCGTATGTTGGGATCCCTAACCGCTACTTTCCACTCGCATTCATACGCGTCAACCAATTCCTGCATTTCCTTTTCCCAGGTTTCGGCCATGCCCAAGCTGTCGTTGACGACCACATTGCGCAAGTAGTCGATGCCGCCTTCCATCTTATTGAGCCACGTGGCCGTCCGTGTGAGCGGGTCGGCTGTTCGTATGTAAAACATGAGAAATCGATCGATGTACTTAATGCAAGTCGCCGAGTCGATATCGTTGGCAAGCAGAAGCGCATGCTGAGGTTTGCTGCCGCCGTTGCCGCACACATACAGGTTCCATCCTTTCTCAGTAGCGATGATGCCGAAATCTTTGCTTTGTGCCTCAGCGCATTCGCGGACACATCCACTAACAGCGGATTTAAGTTTGTGCGGTGCCCGCAATCCCCGGTAGCGCTCTTCGATCTGTATGGCGAACGAGACGCTATCGTGCAGTCCGAAACGGCACCAGGTGCTTCCCACACAACTTTTAACCGTGCGTAAGGCTTTTCCGTAGGCGTGGCCACTTTCAAAGCCGGCGGCAATCAGTTCTTCCCAGATTGCTGGTAGGTCATTTAGATGTGCACCGAACAGATCAATACGCTGTCCGCCCGTGATTTTTGTGTATAGTCCGTATTTTTTCGCCACCTGCCCGATGACAATCAGTTTGTCGGGGTGAATCTCACCCCCAGGGACCCGTGGCACCACGGAGTAGGTACCTCCGCGCTGGATATTGGCTAGAAAGCGATCGTTGCTATCCTGCGCGACATCATTGCCTCGGCCCAGGATCATCTCGTTCCAAAGGCTCGCGAGTATGGAGGCTACCAAAGGCTTGCAGGTTTCGCATCCGTCGCCTTTTCCCACACTATCCAATACGTCGTCGTAGCTTTTCAATTGGTGAATTTTTACGAGATCGTAAAGCTCCTGCCGACTGTAATTAAAGTGCTCGCAAATCGTCGTGCGAATGTATTTGCCCTGTTGTTTCATGGTGTAGGCAATCAGGTCCTTCACCATCGGTACGCAACCGGCGCAACCGGTGCCCGCTTTGGTGCATCTGCTCACGCTATCGAAGTTTTCGCAATCCTGATGCGTTACCGCGTTGCATATCTGTGCTTTCGTTACCCCCTCGCAACTGCAGATCAGCGCCGAATCGGGGAGGGATTCCAGTCCTAGGCCGGCAGATTTGCCGGCGGTTTTTTCGCCCAGTAGGAGTACCTCGGGATCCGGGGGGATAGGTAACTGGTTGTTGACGGTCTGCAAAAGCATGTTGTAACTGCTGGCTTCACCCACCAATATCCCGCCGAGTAGCCGATTGCCATCGGTGCTGATGTTTAGCCGCTTATATATACCTTTATTCGTATCCTCCAAAAGAATGGTTCTCGCATAAGGCTCGGCGATGAACGGATCACCGAAGCTGGCCACGTCCACCCCCATCAGCTTTAATTTGGTGCTCATGTCAAACCCGTCGAACGATTTTTGTTCGCTGCAAATCGTGCAGGCGGCGACTTCGGCCATCTCATATCCGGGGGCGACCAAGCCATAGATCATATCGTTTGACAAGGCACACTCGCCAATAGCTAATACAGCCGGGTCTGACGTGCGCATCGTTTTATCGACTATGATGCCGCCACGCGGGCCCGTGTTCAGGCCGCAGGCTGTTGCTAACTCGTCGCGGGGTTTGATACCGGCGGAGATGACCAGTATATCTACATCGATCTGGGTGTTGTCTGAAAAAGATAGTCCGGTTATGCGGTCGTCGCCAAGTACCTGGCTTGTTGATTTCTGTAACAAGCAGGTAAGTCCCAGGTTATTCAGTTTGGTTTGCAGCGTACGGCTTGCACTTTCGTCTACTTGCCGGGGCATCAAGCGGGGTGCAAATTCGATGACCGTAGACGCTTCGATACCCAGGTCCACGAGCGCCTTAGCGGCTTCCAGGCCCAGAAGTCCCCCGCCAATGACGGCCCCTTTCCTGGCATGAGCCGCATATTCCTTGATCAGATCGAGATCTTGGATGGTGCGGTACAAAAAAACACCCTTTTTGTCCACGCCTGGTATGGATGGCACGAAAGGCGTTGAGCCAGTTGCTAATACCAGAAAATCATATTCGAGCACGAGACCTTTTTGTGAAACGACCGACTTGCTGTCCCGATTAATAGCGATAACCGGATCATTCAAGTGTAGTTCGATACGGTTATCATCGTACCACTGCTGACCGGATAGGAAAAGATCTTCAAGTGAGCTGGAGAAGTAATTTGTGAGATGTACCCGGTCGTAAGCCCGGATAGGTTCTTCTCCAAAAACTACAATTCTGGATTTTTTATCTTTTTTTCTGATTTTTTCACAGAATTTATGGCTTACCATCCCGTTTCCGGCTACTATTATTGTTTTTGTCTTCATTTATTATGAATAAAATAATGAAAATGCTGATTTTTATTATTTATTTCTGCTAAAATAGATATTTATTTTCAAATAAAAGCATTATTTGTTATTTATATCATAAAAATTATTATTTTTGAGTGTGAATTTTGATACAAAATGAATATTACAATGTTAATTCGTCAAAACACATTTTATATTTTGGGTGCAGGTCTTGGTGATATTGATTTATTAACGATTAAAGCGTATAAAATACTTGAAATTGCTGATGTTTTGCTGTTTGATAATTTAATAAATAGCGATTTATTAAATATTGTGCCTAAGGATTGCATAAAAATATACGTAGGTAAGGAGCCTTTTGGAAAATATGTGCCTCAATCTGATATTAATGGTTTAATAGCTTATTACTGCACGCAATATCCCAACGTAGTCCGACTGAAAGGGGGGGATCCGTATATATATGGACGAGGGTTCGAAGAATGGGCCGTCGCCAGACAGCTAGGAGTCAAGGTAACTTATGTGCCGGGTGTCACGAGCATGCAAGGCGTGGGTATGTGGGATATTCCGCTCACCCATCGGGGTACCAGCGAAGGTATCTGGGTGTTGACCGGCATGAAAAGCGATGGTAGCATGGCGTCGGATTTGTCATTGGCCGTGCAGAGCAATTCGACGGTGGTGATCTACATGGGTATGCGGAAGCTATCAGAGATCGCGCGGATGTATGTCATGCACGGAAAAGGTAACACACCCGCGGCCATCGTGCAGAATGCGACAAAGTCGGGCAGCCGACGGGTGATGTGTGCCGTACGTGATCTGGCGAAATGCAGCCGGGAGGCCAATATGTGCAGTCCAGCGATTATCGTCATCGGCAACGTGGTTGCCTTGAGTGAACGTGTAGACTCCCTCTCCATAAAGCGTAACGTCGTATGAACATCCGTTTTTTCAATGATCACCTTCAGTTGCCGTTTATCGGCAGGTCGGGGATAGACAGGCTAAAAACCAAACGTGTGTTGGTAGTTGGTGCCGGTGGGCTGGGTTGCCCGGTAATTTCGGCGCTGGCTTCAAGTGGAATCGGACATATTGGAATCGCGGATGGCGATCGGGTGGAAACCACAAATCTGGCACGCCAATATTTATATACGCCCGATCAGGTTGGTGAATTCAAAACAACCGCAGCGTTAGCCTATTTACAAACCCGGTATCTCGATACTAAGTTTGAAGCATATCCTTTTTTCTTGGGTGCCAAGAACATCGATTCGTTGTTCGCTTCGTACGACCTGGTTGTCGATGCGACCGATAATTTCCTGTCGAGGTCACTGATTGCCCAATCGTGCCAAAGGCTGGGGCTCCCACAGGTCTATGGCGCAATTTTCCGGGCAGAGGGGCAAGTTACCGTTTTCAATTGTGGCGAGCCACAGGGGGCACTGGCCGATTTATTCGCTGTCGATCCCAGTACGATAGTGAGTTCGGCTTGTGCCGAATCAGGTACTTACATAATTGGCAGTACCGTCATCGGCTTGTTAATGGCCAACGAGGTGGTCAAGGTATTACTTGGGCTGCCCAACCTCCTGGCGGGCAAGTTGCTTCTTTTCGACGTATTAACACTTCAGCAGCGGGTCATCCGTTTTTCCAAACCGCTAGCTGATTCAACGCTTTTGAACCGACTGCATGAGAGACATAACCCATAAAATCAGTACACTGCGCAGCGCGCGGGCCAGTGCGGTCTTGTATATCACCGATCAGACCGCTTCAAAAATCAAACGGCATGAGCTGCCGAAGGGCAATCTATTTGATGTAGCCCGCGCAGCGGCATTTCTGGGGGCAAAGGCGACCCCGCAATTACTTCCTCATTGCCATCCGGTTAACATCGATGGGATGGACGTGGATTTCGAGTACGTATCTTCTGATTCCCATCCTGCGTATTTCACCGATGAACAGCTCGCTCGGGTGGGTATACAGCTTACCGTAACGGCCAGATCGATCGGCCGAACGGGTATAGAGATGGAAGCATTGACAGCGGTGTCGGTGGCTGCGCTTGAACTCTATGATATGCTGAAACCGATCGACGATCAGCTGGAGATCGGACACATCCGCCTGTTGGCCAAAACCGGCGGCAAGTCTGACAACGATCGCTTCCTCGCACCACTGGCGACCTGTGCTGTACTGGTGTGCTCGGATGCGACCGCGGCAGGGTTACGGCAGGATAACAGTGGCAAAAAAATCCAGGAAATGCTGCTGGCAACGGGTGCACAGGTAGTGGACTACCAAATTGTGGCGGATGAAAAAGCCGAGATTCAGCGAGCTGTCAAAGCGTGGGTCGGTGAGGGTGTTCAGTTTATATTCACTACCGGCGGGACGGGGCTGGGGCCACGTGATGTAACGGTGGAGGCGGTTTCTGAGCTGTTGGACAGAACAGCAAATGGTATCGCAGAGGCGATGCGGAGCCACGGTCAGCAACGCACACCGTTAGCGATGATGAGCCGTTCTGTTGCCGGCACCATCGGCGCCTCATTCATTGTAACCCTTCCGGGCAGCAGCAATGGGGTGAAAGAATGCCTGGACGCCGTTTTGCCGGCTTTGTTTCACGTGCGAAAGATGATGATGGGAGGGGGGCATTGACATGTTGAAATACCTTGAGGCCGTAGCAAAGATCCGTGGCCTTGCTAAACCATTCCCGGTAACAACTGTTCCGCTCTATTCAGCGACCAATCGCATATTGGCTAATACCATTTTGGCAGACCGTGATTACCCGCCCTTCAACCGTTCGGCAATGGATGGAATAGCCATTCGAATAGCGGATTGGCAGCAGGGTATTCGTGAATTTCATGTCCGGGAAACTGTTTTTGCGGGGGTGGATGCTGTATTTGCGCTGACTGAAGGCGAATGTTATCGGATCATGACGGGCGCAGCCTGCCCACCGACAGCCGATTCGGTGATCCGTAATGAAGACGTAAGCTACCTAACTGGTCAACGCGTTCGTGTAGAAAGCAAACAGGTTTTGTATAGGCAGCACATTGCGCAGTTGGGAGAGGACCTGGCCAAGGGTAACCAGGCTCTTTCCGCGCCCTGTCGGTGCGATGCCCCCACCATCGGTACACTGGCTGCACTCGGGGTCAGGGATGTTCCCGTTTATGCGCATCCATCCGTTGCGATCGTCACAACCGGCAACGAGGTAGTAGCTATCGACCAAAAACCCGATTGTTTTCAGATACGGAACAGCAACCAATATCTCCTGCGCGCTTTGTGTGCGCAGTGGCAGTTACCGGTAGTGCTTGTACAACATGTTCGGGATAAGCGTGGCGCGTTGTTAGAGACGCTTGGGGAAGCACTGGAGCATGACATCGTCATCATAAATGGCGGCGTATCGGCAGGGGATGCCGATTATGTACCCGAAGTATTGGAGGAGCTCGGTGTGGATGTGCTATTTCACAAGGTGTTGATTAAACCGGGCAAACCGGTGCTGGTTGGAACCGCACCAAGTGGCAATGTCGTGTTTGCCTTGCCGGGAAATCCGCTGTCTTGCCTCGTGACCTTTAAGCTCTTCGTTGAAGAGTATCTGTGGTGTTGTTTTGGATTCGGGCACGCGCGGTTCAAAAAGGCGAAGTTATTGAACGATAAGTCAAAAAAAACGCCTGTGGATGAATTTTTTCCCGTTTTCCGGGAATCGCAAACCGATGGATATACGTGGCGATCCCACCACGGCTCAGGAGACATCACGGCTGCGCTAGGATGCCATGGCATCGGCTGGCATCCGCAGAACAAACGGGATATCAACGCAAATGAGGTGATTTCAATTCTTTCTTTGTCAAGTTTTTAAGCTAAAGTAGTCATGATTCAAAACCAGCAACCACTCACCAATCTCAACATCTTTTCGTTCAAAGGCATCCAAATGCGGACTTTCCACATTACGTGGATTACGTTCTTTTTCTGTTTTTTCGGGTGGTTCGGCGCAGCTCCGCTAATGCCCATGATCCGTGACGAACTGGGCTTGACCAAAAGCGAAGTGGGCAACATCATCATTGCTTCCGTTTCGGCTACGATCATCGCGCGCATGCTGATCGGTAAGCTGTGCGACACATTGGGGCCGCGATTGACGTACACGATTTTACTGGTGGTGGGTGCTATCCCCGTGATGCTGATCGGGTTAAGCACGAGTTACGTGTCGTTTTTGCTATTCCGGTTCGTTATTGGGATCGTAGGCGCTTCTTTTGTCATTACCCAGTTCCATACGTCGATGATGTTTGCGCCAAATATTGTCGGTACGGCCAATGCGGTGACCGGCGGATGGGGAAATCTGGGTGGGGGGGGTACGAACCTGGCGATGCCGTTGATTGCTGCTGGTTTTGCGGCGATGGGGTTGGTGAGCGAAGCGGATTCATGGCGGCTAGCGATGGTGGTGCCCGGTGTCATCCTGTTGCTGATGGCTTTTATTTACTACCGATACACCCTGGATACGCCTGCCGGAAATTTCAAGGATTTGGAAAAGACGGACGCCGCGGAGCAGCAGAAAAAAGGAAAAGGGTCGTTGATGGTGGCGTTGCGTGATTACCGGGTGTGGGTGCTGATGCTGGCGTATGCGGCGTGTTTTGGTATTGAGATTACGGTGGACAACGTGGCCGCCACGTTTTTTATCGATCGATTTGGTACGGGCATCCTGATGGCTGGCGCCATGGCCAGTATATTCGGAGGCATGAATCTTTTTGCGCGGGCCTTGGGGGGGATCGTCAGTGACCAGGTCGGGAGGCGTTTCGGCCTGAAAGGAAAAGGGATATTATTGGGATTGCTTTTGGTGTTGGAAGGCATCGGTATTGCGCTGTTCGCGGCGTCTGGCTCGTTGTTGGTTGCGGTGGTTTTCCTATTGATTTTTGCACTGTTCCTGAAAATGGCCAACGGCTGTACATACGGAATCGTGCCTTTTATCAACAAAGACAACATCGGCGTGGTAAGCGGCGTGGTTGGTGCCGGTGGGAATATCGGTGCGATGCTGGTTGGGTTCCTGTTCAAATCTGAGCACTTGACGTATTCTGACGCCTTTCAATATATCGGAATTGGGGTGATTTTCGCCGGGCTGTTAGTGGTCGCCACGAAATTCCAGGCGAAGCCTGTACTCAACACCCGCCATGTCCCATACGAAGTTTCGGAGATGGAATCAAGTAATGTAATGGATTGATTTAGCTGTGTTGAAATGAAAAAAACAGAAGTAACCAGTACTTGCTGTTATTGTGGGGTGGGTTGTGGGGTTAAGATCCGGTTGGATAAACATGACCTGATCACCGTGACCGGCGATGAGGACCATCCGGTTAACCGCGGGAAATTGTGTAGCAAAGGCATGAATTTACAGTATACGGTCAACGACCGATCCGATCGCTTATCCTACCCGCAAGTGCGCTATCATCGCAGCATGCCCTTGCAGCGCGTAAGCTGGGACGACGCCCTTACCCGCACTGCAGCGGTGTTCCGCACGTTAATTTCAACTTACGGGCCGGACTCCGTGGCTTTTTACGCATCGGGCCAATGCCTCACCGAAGAGTATTACGTAGTCAATAAACTCATCAAAGGATTTATAGGAAGCAACAATATCGATACGAATTCACGCCTATGCATGAGCAGTGCGGTAGCTGCCTACAAGATGAGCCTGGGTGAGGATTCGGTGCCGATATGTTACGACGACATTGAACTGGCGGATTGTCTGTTGGTTGAAGGGGCTAATCCGGCATGGTGCCATCCGATTCTTTGGCGCCGGGTGGAAGCCCACAAGGCAAAAAATCCCAACACCAAGATTATTGTCGTCGATCCGCGCAAAACAGATTCCGCGGCCATTGCTGATATCCATTTGCAGATACAGCCCGGTACCGACATGGTGTTGAATTATGCCATCGGTCGGTTGCTGATTGAAAACGGCGACATCGATGCCGGCTTTATCGAAAATCATACGGAAGGGTTTGCAGCATATAAAGCGCGGGTATTTGAGCGGACCGTCGCGGAAGCCGCATGGATTTGCCGCGTTCCGGAAGAGGATATCCGTCAGGCCGCTACTTATATCGGTATCTCCAAATCACTCCTGACATTGTGGACGATGGGGCTCAACCAAAGTGTGAAGGGAGTCGACAAGAACTTATCGCTGATTGACCTCAACCTCATCACCGGCAGAATCGGAAAGCCCGGATCGGGGCCGTTTTCCTTAACGGGTCAACCCAATGCCATGGGGGGACGGGAAGTGGGTGGGTTAGCCAATTTGCTTCCGGCGCACCGTGACCTGATGAATGCTGCCCATCGGCAAGAGGTGGCCAATTTTTGGGGTGGTACGGTTATATCCGATAAGCCCGGGCTTACCGCGACCGACATGTTCGATGCGTTGGCTGATGGAAAGCTGAAGGCCATCTGGATCCTGTGCACCAACCCGCTAACCAGCCTTCCGAACACGAGGAAGGTCGAACAGGCGCTGAAGAACGCCAAATTTGTTGTCGTGCAGGAAATCAGCAATAAGCCACAGACGCTGGATTATGCTGATGTGATATTGCCTGCTGCAGGCTGGGCGGAGAAAGAAGGAACAATGACCAATTCGGAACGGCGCATCAGTCGCCTGCACAAAATCATCGACCCACCGGGAGAAGCGCTTCCGGACGCCGAGATCATCTGCCGCTTTGCGCAAAAGATGGGGTACAGCGGATTTGACTACGCGAATCCGGAAGCAATATATAGCGAGCATGCCCGACTGACAGCGAAAACATCGATCCGGGTCGACGGGCTGGATTATGCGCGGATAGATCGCGATAAAACCATCCAATGGCCGTATCGGAAGCGGCGGGATACCGGCACATCCCGCTTATTTGAGGATCACCGGTTTTATACAGCAACAAAAAAAGCCATCATCCACAGTCCCGATACCGAAATGCGGAGTGAGCAGCCCGACAGGGATTTCCCATTCATTTTAACAACGGGCCGGGTTCGCGACCAATGGCACACGATGACCAAAACGGGGAAAGTAAGCAAGCTGAAACAACACATCAGCGAACCCCTGCTGGAAATTCATCAAAACGATGCCGTGCGTTTAGGAATCGAAGACGGACAGTTGGTCGAAGTTACCTCGCGCCGGGGCAATGTACGGGTTAAAGCCACCATCGGCCATACCATAAAGCCCGGTTGTGTATTCCTGCCCATGCACTGGGGAAAACTCGGGGACTCGGATCTCAACCGGGCAAACAACCTGACCAATCCGTTGGTGGATCCGGAACCGGATTTCAAGTTTTGCGCCGTACAGGTGGCACCCTACCAAAAGAAGTTCGAGCGGATTGTAATCGTTGGTGCCGGTGCCGGCGCTTTTGGATTCGTGAAAGCGTTCCGCGAAATCAACAAAACTGACGAAATCACCGTATTCAGTAATGAAGACCTTCCGTTTTATAACCGGGTTATGCTACCGCATTATGTGAGCGGCGACCAGCAGTGGGGGGAATTGATAAAAATGCAAGATGAGGAGGAGCGAGCTGTTTATCAGATTAACCATGTCCGCGGCGTCACAGTGACCCGTATCGACCGCTCAATGAAGTGCGTGGAAGATTCCAGGGGCGTAAAGACACCCTATGACGTGTTGATTTTGGGTACTGGAAGTCGGCCGACGATGCCAAGGGACATTCCGACCATGCCGGGGATTTTCAGTATCAGGCGCCGGTCCGATGCGGATAACCTTCGCAAATTTCTTCGAAAGGACGCGTCGGTCGTTATTATCGGCGGCGGACTATTGGGATTGGAAATGGCGGCGAGTTTACGGGAAATGGGTGTGAAAATTACCATCGTGCAGCGGGTTTCGCGCTTCCTGAACCGGCAATTAGATGTCTTAGGCAGCCAAATGCTCCACGAGGAGATGGTGGAGCAGGGATGCGATGTGTACTACAACGATGAAGTTCAGCTCTACTACGGCCGGAATAAGGTCAGCAAGGTCGAGTTGAAGAGCGGACGGCAGATTAAGTGCGATGCCGTTATTGTAGCGATCGGTACGACCCCCAACATCGAGCTGGCGAAGGCTGCCGGGCTTCAGTGCCAACGTGGGGTGGTTGTGAACAACCGGTTGCAGACCAGCGATCCGGCGATTTATGCCATTGGCGAAATCGCCGAGTTTGAGGGCGTGTTATATGGTATTACCGCTGCAGCGGAACAGCAGGGGGCGGTGGTAGCCAGGTTCCACCATGGCGATGTGGGAAGCATTTACCAGGGAACTGTGTTTATGAATATCATTAAGATACCGGGATTCGACCTCTGTAGTATGGGCTTGGTTGACTGCCCTGATGATACGTATGAAGAGATTGTTTTCATCGACAAAGCCAAGCGCTATTATAAAAAATGCATCATTCGCCAAGACCGGCTGGTGGGCGCCATTTTAATCGGCGACAAAAATGAATTTCTGGAATTTAAAGACCTGATTACTAACAAAACGGAACTCAGCGAAAAACGTTTGCAGTTATTACGTAGCGGCTCAACGAAAGAGCCTGTGATTGGAAAGCTGGTATGCAGCTGTAGCCAGGTTGGCGAAGGAAACCTCTTTAACCTTATCCGATCGGGGTGTACCGACTTGAAGACGCTTTGTGTGGCCAGCGGTGCCGGAACGGGTTGTGGTTCCTGCCGACCGCAGGTGATGGTGATTTTGGATGGGATATTGGCAGAGACAGGAGAAATGGAGGCGGTCAATGGCTAAACAAGTCCAATCTGCGTTACAACGCATCAAAGTCAACCTGCCCGGCGGCTTTGTGTCAATCGGCGATCTGAAGGCGCTTTTACTGGCAATCGAAGCGGCAGGGATTCGAACCATTAAGGTGGGAACCCGTCAACAGATCCTTTTCGCGGCGACCTCCGCGCAGCTCGAAGCGCTGACATACGATCTCTTTAATCAGGAATTGGTTCATGAAGTAAATACAGACTATTATCCCAACATTGTCAGTTCCTATGTGTCGGATGGCATATTTAACCAGTCCCGGTGGTTGAGGGAAGGCGTATACAAAGATATTCTGGCATCATTTGAGTTCGTGCCCAAACTGAAGGTAAACATTGTGGACGCGAATCAATCGCTGGTACCTTATTATACAGGCAATCTGAATTTTGTGTCGTCCGATGTCGGAAATTTCTGGCACGTCTTTGTCAGGTGGCCGAAAACCAATCAGATATTCGCGTGGTCTTCGCTTGTTTACTCCATGGATATCGGTGAAGTCTGCAGGCAATTGGAGCTGTTGATCCTCGACGGGGGCGGTTTGCCTAGGGCCGGTGAGGAGGCTTTGGGCGCATGTCTCGAGTCAAAGGTAAAGGAATTGGTGCAATTCCATTATCAGGACCCGGTTCAGCCCTTGGTCGAGTCGGAGTTCCGCTTGCCGTATTACGAAGGGTTCAACCGATACGATGAAAAATACTGGCTAGGCATTTACCGGCCGGACGAAACGTACACTGTTTCGTTCCTGCTTGCTATTTGTAACGCCTGCCAAACCTCGCGGATTGGACAGCTTTACACCACACCGTGGCGATCGTTGATCATCAAGGACATCCGGCAGGAAGACCGGAAGGCGTGGGATAGTATTCTGGATGCCCATCGTGTGAATCTACGCCATGCATCGAATGAGTTGAATTGGCAAGTCGAAGACTGGTGTGAACCTGCTCTCCTGCTGAAGCGGTCGATCGTCCGATACTTCGATCGGTTGAACATTCGAACCTATCGGCTGTGCTTCGGCATCAAGATGAGATCGAACAGCGGCATTTGGGGGTCTATTGTATTGAGGGAGACGATTGGCGAACGGGGGGAGTCGTATTTTGATATCTCGCATACGGAGGATTTTAATGCCAATTCCCGCGTCTTGATTCCTTATAAGCAGCGGGTTGCTAAAAACGCACTGCCAAAAACCCTCAGGCGGCTCTGCGATTATTTTTATGATTCAAAAGCGGGAAATGGCGAAATGCCGGCCGACCGGTCGCTCACCCGTTTACCCGCGGTTTCCGAAGAGGCGCTTCTGCATCCACAGTTTCAGTGCGCCCATTGCTTAAGCATCTATGATCCGGCTTACGGCGATGCGCTGGCGGCAGTACCGCCTGGGTTGGAGTTTGCTGATTTACCGGAAGACTATACCTGTGGCGTGTGCGGGGCGACGAAGAAGGATTTTAATCCCATTAATCGAAGCAATAAAGCAGCATTAACAAGCTAACTATGGAACTATATATCGCACTGGCATTATTTGTTGTAGGTTTTCTGTACGCATCCGTTGGTCATGGCGGCGCCAGTGGATACCTTGCCATCTTTTCGATTTTTGGCATTCCGGTGATCCACTATAAACCCCTTATTTTGGTGCTTAATATGCTGGTTGCCGGTACCGGATTCATCCAGTTTTGGCGCGCGGGGCATTTCAAATGGTCGACATGCTGGCCCTTCCTGATCACCTCGATCCCTGCGGCATTTCTCGGTGCGCGGTTTGCCGTCGCCGAGCAGCTTTACTTCGTGCTTCTTGGCATCGCGTTGATCGTCCCAACCATTCGATTGCTGGGTATTACGCCAAAGGAGCACGCACGCTCCAAACCGGTCAACGTGCCTTTAGCGTTGCTCATGGGCGCGTTTCTCGGCGGTTTATCGGGTATGCTTAACATAGGTGGCGGCATCTTTTTGAGTCCACTGCTCATTTTGTTGGGATGGGCGAACGCCAAAGAGGCGGCGGCATCTTCGGCAATTTTCATTACGTTGAATTCATTAAGCGGCTTATTTGGTAGTACATCGCCTATCCATATCGATCGCCAAATCTGCGTTTGTTTTAGCGCTGCCGCCGCTGGTGGATTTCTGGGAGCATATTTCGGAAGCGCACGCTTTCAAATGGCAACCGTTCGTACGTTACTGAGCTTCGTATTGGTGATTGCTTGCTGCAAACTGTTGTTTTTTATGTGATAGAAAGGTGCTATGTGATGGATAAGTTAAAAGACCCGCTTGGCCGGTCGTTCCGTGTTTTACGTGTCAGTCTGTTGGATACATGCAATTTCGCATGCACGTACTGTGTGTGTGAAGACCCGCTTATCCCGGAAAAGATGGCAGAAACTACCTTGTCGGTGGGTGAGCTCATCCGATTGATTAGCAATTTGCATGAAACCCTAAACCTGCAAACGGTTCGTTTGACCGGCGGCGAGCCGTTGCTGTACCCGGATTTGGCAGCATTGATTGCCGGCATCCGTTCATTGGGTATCCGGGATATAAAAATGACGACGAATGGTTTCTTATTGGCAAGGAAAATCGAGGCGCTGAAGCGTGGCGGGCTCCGGTCGATCAATGTGTCGCTGGATGCGCTGGATGGAGAACGCTTTTTCCGGATGACGAGGCGGATGGGAGTGGCGCGCGTGGTGGAGGGGATTTTGGCTGCGAAAGAAGCGGGTGTGGACGTCAAGATCAATACCGTGGTAATGCGCGGCGAAAATGACAATGAAATATTGCCCCTGCTGGATTTCGCATTCCGCCATGGGCTTAAAATCCGTTTTTTGGAGCTGATGGGAATGGGACATTTACATGGAAATGCGGACGGCAAGTTTTTCTCGAAACAAGCGATGTTAACCAAAATAGCCAGTCGGTATCTGGTCCGGGAATTGGCAAAGCGGCCAGGTGAAACCGCGACGTACTACCGGACTGCATGCGGAAATAGCTTTGGGATTATCGCGAATGAAAGCCAGCCCTTTTGCTCCGATTGTAACCGGTTGAGGTTGGACGTTAAGGGAAACATCTACGGCTGCCTAAGCAGTAATGTCCCCATCGCTATAGCCGACATCACGACGCAAAAGGGATTAGAGGCCAGTCTTTGCGCTGCATTGGCGCAAAAGCAATTGAAATTTTCAGGAAGCGAGTTGAGTATGTTAACAATTGGAGGATAACTAATGATTACATTGGAATTTTATGCAGCGCTAAAAGATCATTTTCCGCCTACATTGGAGGTCGATGAGAAGTTGCGTGATGTTCGCGATTTACGCAAGTACCTAGCTGATAATAAATTGTCGGCCTCGATGCTGCTGGCACAATGCCGGTTTGCAGTGGATGATTCGTTCGTTGACGAGGAACATGTACTTCGTCAGGGAGACGTGATTTTGGTGATTCCACCGAGCAGCGGGGGATAGCAGCATGAACCATCTTAGCACAGAAAATATCGACGTGTTTTCGCTTTGGAAGCGGAGTCATCATCCCGAAGCGGGGGGTATTGTCCTGTTCAGCGGCGAGGTAAGGGATAATCATCAAGGCAAGAAGGTCTCGCATCTTTATTATGAGGCCGCCGAGCCGATGGCCAACAAAATGATTGCCGAGTTGCTGAGAGAAGCAACGCAACGGTGGGGACTGCGAGTTGCGGTTGCCGTTCACCGGTTGGGCAGGGTGGCGGTCATGGAAACGGCGGTAGTAGTCATTACCGGTGCGGTCCACCGCAAGGAAGCTTACGCCGCAAACCAATATATCATAGACCGCATCAAGCACCATGTACCCATATGGAAATGTGAATACTTCGCCGATGGCGAGCGGATGTGGGGAGGGCACTGTTCCTGCTACGGCGAACAGAAAGAGAAAGGGTAATTTTAACGTTAATTAAACGAGGTCACCGTGCGAAATTTGATTGGGCTCGTACTATGCGGCGGCAAAAGTAGCCGGATGGGAGCGGACAAGGGGATGCTGGTAAGGGATAATTGTACATGGGTTGAGCACATGAGCGCCAAGTTGAAATCCCTTGGTTTAAAAACCTACGTTTCGATTAATGCATTGCAGTTCGAAACCTATGGTCAATTCTTTTCTTCAACCGCATTGGTACTTGACCAAGTGGATGCGAAAGGACCTTTGTGCGGCTTATTGAGCGCACATCAGCGCTTTCCGAAAAAAGATATTCTTGTCGTTCCATGCGATATGGTCGACTTAGACAACTCACGATTGCGGCAGCTATGGAGCATCTACCAGCAAATTGTCGGAGCGGAACTATACGTATATGGACACGGCGAACTTATAGAGCCCTTATGTGCCATTTACGCAGCTTCTGGTCTTCGTAAATTGTTTTTGGATTACAGGAACGACAACCTGCGCAGCTTTTCGGTGCGACGTGCCACAAAATCGCTAAGCATGGTAAACCTGCCTATTCCCGAGAACACGAGTGATTTCCGAAACTTTAATACACCGGATTGCATCGTCAAGGGGCAGGAAATTTATATCGTTAACGAATAACCATTTGCGTGTGTTTTCGCAGCTATGTAGCTACATTCTATGGGTATCCGCCAATGCGGATAGCGCAGGTAGATTTTCAATCCGGATATGACGGCCGTCGAGTGTGATCGCCTTTTCACTGGTCAGGTCATTTAACATACGGAATAGCGATTCGTAGGTTGTGCCTATGTAGGCAGCGAGGTCCTGCCGGCTTAGCTGGATATTGATGAATCCCGAGGTGGTCGTACCGAATTGGCACTGAAGCTGAATAAGGGCCGAAGCTAATCGATGCTTCACGGTCATATGAACGAGGTTGTACATTTTTTGCTCGGATTCTTTCAGCTCATCGGCATAGAATAGCATCAATTGATGGGTTAACTCCGTGTTTACCTTTAGGGTGGATAGAAAGAAATCCCGTTCAACAAAACAGAGAACGGTGGGCTCCAGCGTGGTTGCTGATATCGGAAACACACTGCCTTTCGTGGTTAAGCCACGATGTCCTACAATGGCTCCGTTATGTGCAAAACGGACGATAAGTTCCTTGTCGCCCCATTGCTTATGTACTTTCACCGTCCCGGAATAGACGAAATAAATGCCATCGACCGGATTCCCTTCTTGGATGAACCGGGCGCCTTTCTTCAATCGCATGTTTTTCTTTTTTGTGTCTAAAAAAGAAACCCATTCCGGCATGACATGCCGGCACAGAAAGCAGGTTCTTAAATCACATTGTTTGGATGGTTTCACACGAGACGTCTTGATTGCACAAATAAACAGATAAATCGAACGTCTCGCAACCGCTCCTGCTTGAAATAATTAAAAAATTACGGCCAAAATTTGCTTGCCCAGAATATTTCTTCTAAATTTGCTATGCATGCATAATAAATGTATGCGATAAATCGGGCAACAAAGAGCCGCAGCTGATGATGAACGAAGACAATACCATTGATTATTACCTGAAGGCGGCGTGGCAGTCTGCGGCCAATAAATACAATCAAATCGCGGCCCGGTTTGGAATTACCCAAGCCACGGGGTATGTGCTGATTAATATCCATAAAGAGGGAACTCCGGTATCGCAGATTGCGAACCTGCTGGGAGTAAAGACTACCAGTCTGTCGCGGATTCTCAACAACTTGGAAACTTTGGGGTTGATTTACAGGGAGACGAATCATGCCGACAAGCGTTCGGTAAAGGTGTATCTTACGGAATTGGGCATGGAGAAACGCGAATTGGCAAAAGACGTCGTACGGAAATTCAATGCTTACTTGGATGAGCATATAGGGAACGAGGAACGGTTGATTCTCATCGACACACTGAAACGCATTAATCAGTTGGCTGTACAGTATAAACCAGAATGAAGGATCTGACTTTAGAAATGAGACTTTTAGACGTGAGATATGAGACACGAGACAATAGCTAAGAGGCGAATCAAAAAGGTAGCCGTATTGGGCTCTGGGGTGATGGGCTCCCGCATTGCCTGTCATTTCGCCAACATTGGCGTGGAGGTGCTGCTGCTCGATATCGTTCCCGGCGAATTGCAGCCTGCAGAAGAAGCAAAGGGCCTGACACTGGAAAGCAAGTCCGTACGTAACCGCATCGTCAATCAATCGCTGGAAACGGCTATCAAAACCAACCCGTCGCCTATCTTCAGCAAACGTACGTTGAAATGGATTACGACGGGCAATTTCGAAGACGATATGGCGGGCATTGCATCAGCAGATTGGGTAATTGAGGTGGTTGTAGAGCGGTTGGATATCAAAAAGCTGGTGTTTGACCGCGTGGAGCAGCATCGCAAGGCCGGTACACTGGTTACTTCCAACACTTCGGGCATTCCCATCCACTTGATGGCCGAGGGACGGAGCGATGATTTCAAGGCGCATTTCTGTGGTACGCATTTCTTTAATCCACCCCGTTACCTCCGGTTGCTTGAAATCATCCCCACTTCCCAGACCAAGCGGGACGTCGTGGATTTTTTGATGCATTACGGCGACAGGTTCCTGGGCAAGACAACGGTCCTCTGCAAAGATACCCCGGCTTTTATCGGCAATCGCATAGGCGTGTATTCCATGTTGGCACTTACTCATCTGGTGGATCAACTGGGATTAACGGTAGGGGAAGTCGATAAATTTACCGGTCCGGCGATGGGGCATCCCAAGTCGGCCACCTTCCGCACTGCGGATGTGGTGGGGCTGGATACGCTTGTAAATGTAGCCAACGGACTGGCTGAAAATGCCACGGGCGATGAAGCAGCGGGTGTATTCCAATTGCCCGCCTATCTCCAGCATATGGTGGAGAAAAAATGGCTGGGCGAGAAGAGTGGGCAGGGGTTCTACAAAAAAGTAAAGGACGACAAAGGCAATAGCGAGATCCTGGCGCTCGATCTGAAGACCCTGGAATACCGGAAGCAGGAAAAGGTAAAAGCGGAAACCCTGGAGGCGACTAAATCAGTGGATGATATCCGTAAGCGGATGAAAGTGTACGAACAGGGCAACGATAAAGCCGGTTCGTTTTTCCGGGCCATGCATTACCCGCTGTTCGAATATGTATCGCGGCGCGTGCCGGAAATTACGGACGAGTTCTTCCGTATTGACGATGCCATGCGGGCAGGCTTCGGCTGGGAACTCGGCCCGTTTGAGGTGTGGGATGCGTTGGGGGTAAAAGAAACCCTTGACAAAGTCAAAGCGGAAGAGAAGCGGATACCGGGTCACAGCGGCGAGGTGGCCGAATGGGTTCGCGAAATGCTTGACGCAGGGAACGATTCGTTTTACCGGATCGAGAATGGCATCCGGCACTATTACGATATCCGCAGCAAATCCTATAAACCGATCCCCGGCACGGAGGGTTTCATCGTGTTGGATCACATCCGGGAGCAGAAAACCGTCTGGAAGAACAGCGGTGTCACGGTGACCGACCTGGGTGACGGTATCCTCAATGCGGAAATCCACACGAAGATGAACACCATCGGAGGCGACGTTATTCAAGGGTTGCATAAAGCCATTGATTTGGCGGAAAAGGATTTTCGGGGTTTGGTGATCGGTAACGACGGCGCCAACTTTTCAGCCGGTGCAAATATCGGCATGATTTTCATGATGGCGGTCGAGCAGGATTACGACGAGTTGAATATGGCGGTAAAGACGTTTCAGGATACGTCGATGCGGCTCCGTTATTCGGCTATCCCGGTGGTGGCCGCACCATTTGCACTGACATTGGGCGGCGGATGCGAGTTTTCCATGCATGCTGATTTCGTACAGCTCCATGCCGAAACGTATATGGGCCTGGTGGAGTTCGGCGTGGGGGTCATTCCGGGCGGCGGCGGTTCGAAAGAGTTTGCTTTGCGGGCATCGGACGAAATGAAAGAAGGGCAGATCGAACAACAGGTGCTGCGTGATCGGTTTCTCACCATTGGACAGGCCAAGGTGTCCACCTCGGCATTGGAAGCGTTCGACTTGGGGTACCTACAGGCAGGAAAGTACGCGATCAGCATGAACCGTAGCCGGTTGCTGGCCGATGCAAAGGCCAAAGCCATCGAACTTGCTGAAGCCGGTTATACACAGCCGATACCGCGTAAGGACATCAAGGTATTGGGTAAGCAGGGCCTCGGTATCGTCTATGTAGGGGCCAATTCCATGCGGTCCGGAAATTACATCTCAGAGCATGACCAAAAGATATCTGAAAAGCTCGGTTGGGTACTGTGCGGTGGGGACTTGTCGTCGCCTACGGAGGTTTCTGAGCAATATTTGCTGGATCTGGAACGGGAAGCCTTCCTGTCGTTGTGCGGCGAGCGCAAAACGTTGGAACGGATACAGCATATGTTGACCAAAGGTAAACCGTTGAGGAATTAGGTGGGAGAAGGGAGAATCTAAAAACAAAAACATATGGATGCATATATCGTTGCTGGATATCGAACTGCAGTTGGCAAAGCACCGCGTGGCGTATTCCGTTTTACGAGGGCGGATGACCTTGCGGCGGAAGTAATCAGGCATTTGGTAGCTTCCGTGCCGAACCTTGATAACGAACAAATCGATGACGTGATTGTCGGCAATGCGACACCGGAGGCGGAGCAAGGACTTAATATCGGCCGGCTCATTTCGCTGATGGGACTGGATACGGAGAAAGTGCCGGGCGTAACGGTAAACCGGTATTGTGCATCCGGTTTAGAGACGATTGCCACGGCGGTTGCCAAGATTAAAGCGGGTATGGCAGATGCCATCGTTGCCGGCGGCGTGGAGGTGATGTCAGGGATGCCTATGGGCGGTTGGAAAATCGTGCCGAATCCGGACGTGGCGAAACGGCACCCGGATTGGTATTGGAACATGGGGCTGACAGCGGAAGCAGTGGCAAAGCAGTATAACGTCAGCAGAGAGGACCAGGATGCGTTCTCACTGAAATCCCATCAGAAAGCGGTGGAGGCGACCAAAAATGGTCACCTCAAGGCGGGCGTATTGCCCATTACGGTTAAGGATAACCACTTGGAAGATGGAAAGCGCATCAAGACCCGTGAATACGTGGTGGACACCGATGAGGGTCCGCGTGCTGATACCAGCTTGGATGCCCTGGCTAAGTTGAAGCCTGTGTTTGCCGCCGGTGGTTCGGTTACGGCCGGCAATTCATCGCAGACCTCGGATGGAGCTGCGTTCGTGCTGGTGGTTTCCGAGCGGAAATTAAAGGAACTGAATGTAGAGCCTATTGCCCGTTTGGTAAGTTATGGTGTGGCCGGCGTGCCGCCCCGGATTATGGGCATCGGCCCCATTGAGGCCATTCCCAAAGCGTTGAAAATGGCTGGTATGAAACTGGCAGACCTTAACCTGATCGAATTGAACGAGGCGTTTGCTTCACAGTCGTTGGCTGTCATACGCGAGTTGGACATCAATCCGGATATCTTGAACGTAAACGGCGGCGCGATTGCGCTGGGCCATCCGCTGGGATGCACGGGAGCAAAATTATCGGTGCAATTGTTTCATGAGCTGAAACGCAGGGAACAGCGGTACGGGATGGTGACGATGTGTGTGGGAACGGGGCAGGGCGCGGCCGGGATTTTTGAGATTTTATAACCGAAATAACCGAGTATATGGAAGCGATTAAGAAATCAGCAATAAAGGGAGGCGAATTCGTCATTCGTGAAACCTCGTTTGAAGACGTATTCATTCCGGAAGAATTCGACGAGGAACAGGTAATGATCCGGCAGACCTGCGAGGATTTTTTGGAGGCGGAAGTTTTTCCGAATCTGGACCGTATTGACGCGCAAGAGGAAGGGTTAATGGAAAGCTTGCTTGACAAAGCAGGCGAGCTGGGGCTGTTGGGTGTCTCGGTACCCGAAGCTTACGGTGGATTCGGAAAGAATTTCAATACGTCCATGCTGGTGGCTGATGTGATCGGCGCAGGGCATTCTTTTGCCGTGGCGCTTTCTGCACATACCGGAATCGGTACCTTGCCGATTCTGTATTATGGCAATGATGCCCAGAAGGACAAATACATTCCGAAGCTGGCTACGGGCGAATGGAAAGCGGCGTATTGCCTGACCGAACCCAACGCGGGGTCGGATGCGAACTCCGGGCGTACCCGTGCTAAGTTGAACGAAGAAGGCACGCATTACCTCATCAATGGCCAGAAAATGTGGATTACCAACGGAGGTTTTGCCGATGTGTTTATCGTGTTTGCCAAGATCGATGATGATAAGAATCACACGGCTTTTATTATCGAACGAGGGTTTGGCGGAATCACGATGAATCCCGAGGAACATAAACTCGGTATCAAGGGGTCGTCCACGCGGCAGGTGTTTTTCAATGATTGTCCCGTACCGGTGGAGAATGTGCTGTCTGAACGGGAAAACGGGTTCAAAATCGCTGTAAACATCCTTAATATCGGGCGTATCAAATTAGGGGCGGCCACCATCGGTTCCTCGCGCCGCGTGATCAACCAGGCGGTCAACTATGCGAACGAACGGGTGCAATTTGGCTTGCCTATATCAAAATTCGGCGCGATACGCTATAAGTTGGCTGAAATGGCCGCACGGAACTTCGCCGTTGAAAGTGCCGCTTATCGTGCCGGCCAAAATATCGATGACGCGTATGAAGCCCTTGTGGCAACGGGAATGGAGATTACGAAAGCGAAACTCAAAGCCACCGAGCAGTTTGCGATCGAATGCGCCATCCTGAAGGTGTGGGGATCGGAGATGCTGGATTACGTCGTAGATGAAGGGGTGCAAATTTATGGTGGGATGGGTTATTCGGCTGATGCACCAATGGAACGAGCTTATCGCGACTCCCGGATCAACCGTATTTTCGAGGGTACCAATGAAGTGAATCGTTTACTGATCGTCGATATGCTGCTCAAGCGTGCGCTCAAAGGCGAACTTGACCTGATGGGACCGGCACAAGCCGTGGCAGAAGAATTGATGGCGATCCCGGATTTCGGGGAAAGGGATGAGGTTCCGTTTGCTTACGAAAAGAAGTTGATTGCCAACCTGAAGAAAGTCGGATTGCTGGTGGCCGGGGCAGCGGTGCAGAAACTGATGATGACCCTGCAAAAAGAACAGGAAATACTGATGAATATTGCCGATATCGTTGGGTATGTCTACCTCGCCGAATCGGTTTTATTGCGAGCAGAGAAATTAGTTGGCCGGCAGGACGCGGCAAGTGTCGAAGGACAGTTAGACATGGCACGGATTTATCTGTATAACGCCGTTGACAAGGTGTACCTGGCAGGGAAGGAGGCGCTTTTTTCGTTTGCTGAAGGCGACGAACTGAAAATGATGCTGGTTGGGTTGCGGCGTTTCACCAAAACGGAACCTTTTAACATTAAGGAAGCCCGTCAACGGGTAGCGAAAAGAATAATTGATGCAAATGGCTGGTGTTTTTAACCCATAATTCACAAACACATGATAGCAAGCCGGGGCGATGAATATCGTTCCGGCTTTTTTATGGAAACTACACGTATTGTGCATCCAATTTTTGAGATCACAGACAATTTCCCTAAGTTTGGATATGGGGTCAATACAGTGGTTTCATAAATAAATGCATTCGTGCTCGACGAAAAACATCTTTTAACGGAATACCGGAAAACGGGGGATCTGCAGTTGTTGGGTAAGCTGTATGAACCCTATATGCCTTTGATTTACGGGCTATGCTTTAAGTATTATAAGGATGAAACCAAGAGCGAGGATGCAGTGATGCAGATTTTTGAATCGCTCATTTCAAAACTACGGGTTCATGAGGTGAGTAACTTCAAAAGTTGGTTATATACGCTGGCTCGTAACCATTGCCTAATGGAGTTGCGCAGAGCAAACCGGGTTGCCACCGTAGATATCGAGGAGCACGTTATGGAAAGTGACGTTTTTCTGCATCAACAAAATGAGGGAGAGCAGATTCCGGAAGAACGGCTTATGTTGATGGAATCGTGCCTGGAAACACTCAGCGAGGAACAGCAGCGGTGTATCACGTTATTTTATCTTGAGCAGAAATGTTACAAAGACGTCGCAGAATTAACGGGGTATGATCTTGGTCAGGTGAAAAGCTATATTCAGAATGGCAAACGTAATTTAAAAATTTGCATGGAAAAGAGCAGGAATGAACAATAACTACCATATCATTCGGATCCAGCAGTATCTCAATGGCGAATTGAGTAAAGAAGAGATGTACCAGCTTGAGCGGGAAGCGCTTGATGATCCCTTGTTGCAGGATGCCATTGATGGCTATCGGATGCAGCAGGAAGTGAGCCACCGTCAGTTGAGTCTTTTGCAACAACGCTTGGCGGCCCGCATCGAAGGGAAGGTGCAGGAACGAGATGCTTTTTTCTTCGGGTGGCAGCGTTTGGGCGTAGCTGCCACGGCCTGTGTGTTGATGGTATTGGTGTTGGTTTTACTATGGATACGGAATCATCACCTACAATCGGGTTCGACAGGGAAGGAGGTGAACGTGGAATTGGCACCTACGGTACAGATACAAGCGCAGGCTGCGGGTGGTGAAACGGGCTTCGATGCCGCACCGGAAGGCGGATGGCAGCAGTTTAATACGTATCTAGCCGAGAATGCTGAGATTGCTGCCATTACGGGCAATATCGTGTTGGTGTTTAAAATTGATCCTCAGGGGAAACCGTATGCCATCGAAGAAATAGGCAATGCAGATACCTCGCTGATAGACGAGTCAAAACGCTTATTGCAAGCAGGACCTTTGTGGAAAGGTTCCCGGGCCAAAATCGTTGTCTCGTTTAAATAGCCTGTGTTGGCTGCTTTTTCTTGCCGACCATCGGAGTATGACCTGCATTCGGTACAGCAGTCTCCGGCTGGTAATAGATGCCAGGCGTCAGCCAGTACATGAGGATAACACGTGAATACCGAAAATTCAATGGCGCCAATAGAATTACAGCTAACGTGGCGACCGTCAGGTATAGCCAGAAAGAATCGTCGTTTCCCGTAGTCAAGTAAGTTGCCAAACAGGCAATGGTCATCTGCGCTACGCTGAGCGCATAACTTACAAACATCGATACGTAGAAGTGGCCGGGTCGCTGTTCAAATTTCAATTGGCAATGCGGGCAATATTCGTTCATTTTCTGCGCCTTCAAGCGGTAGGCTCTTCCGGTGAACATAGCGCCTGTGCGGCACCTGGGGCATTTCGCTTGGATGGCCGCTTGGTATTCACTTATTTCTTGGATGGTTTCCATAATGCAAAGGTACGGTAGCTTGGCAAAAGCGAATGGTACTTTATATGCGTTTAATGGTAATTAATGTAGCAATGGGTCTTGGGATTATTCCTCCCATCGTGTTTTTTCGAGGATGGGCTTGCGTGTCGCTACGCGTGCCGGCTCGTCGTGGAATCCCATGTAAAAGAAACCCAGGCATTCTTCATTCGCCGCCAATTTCAGGAAATCGCTCATGTGTTTGACTGTGCCCGGACTGCTCCAATAGCCACCGATACCGGCCGCGGAAGCGGCGAGCCATAGGTTCTGTACCGCGCAGGCCGTAGCGGCCAGTTCTTCCCATTGGGGCACCGCACCGCTGTAGGATACCACAATGGCGATTACTGCACCCGATTGAAGCACCTTCTCGCGGGTGTTTTCGTACTTTTTCTGCAGGAATTGCTCGGAGGGCGTATGGGTCTTGTATTGTTCAGCAAGTTGGTCTGCCAGTTTCGATAGCCCATTTTCCCGGAAGACGATAAACCGCCATGGTTGCGTAAGCTTGTGTGTGGGTGCCATATTGGCGCAATCCAGCAATTCGATGAGCTGGGATTTGGAAATGTCTTTTCGAAGATAGCTGGGCGGAAAGATTGCACGCCGTTGGTTGATTACTTGTTTGATCGACTCGTAGACCGTATGTTGCATGATAAGTTCTTAGTTAAGTGTGTTCTTCAAGCGCGTTCTTCCCACAAGGCAGCGATATGGACGATTGTCCGTACCGCGCTTTCCATGTCCTGTACGGATACCCATTCCTGCTTGCCATGAAACGCATGGCCGCCGGCAAAGATGTTAGGGCAGGGGAGCCCCATGAACGAAAGCCTCGATCCATCGGTTCCTCCACGTATACTTCTCCTGAGCGGTTGCAATCCAACGCGCCGGATGGCTTCTAATCCGATTTCCATGATTTGTGGATGGTTATCAAGTACCTCCTTCATGTTTCGATACTGCTCGCTGACCTTGAATTGGTAGGAACAACCCGGGTGGCGGGAGATGACGGTTTTCACGAGATGTTCGAGTTCCCGTTCATGCGCTTTCAATTGATCGCTTGCGAAGTCCCGTACAATGAAATCCAGGGTTACTTGCTCCACGCCGCCGCGGATGGATACCGGATGTAAAAATCCTTCCCGGCGGTGCGTGCTTTCCGGCGAGAGCCTGTCTTTGGGTAAGGAGCCGATGATTTCCGAGGCAATTTTCAGGGCACTTTGCAGTTTCCCTTTGGCAAATCCTGGGTGTACGCTGACACCGTTGATGGTCAAGCTGACACCATCCGCGGAAAACGTTTCATCTTCGATGGAGCCGGCAGTTTCGCCATCGATGGTATAGGCGAAATCGGCGCCGAGTTTTGTCAAATCCACCTTGTCTACGCCGCGGCCGATTTCTTCATCGGGTGTGAATAGAATTTTGACGGTTCCGTGTTTGATTTCAGTGTGCGTCATGAGTAATTCGGCCGCAGTCATGATTTCGGCGATACCTGCTTTGTCGTCGGCGCCCAGGAGCGTCGTACCACTTGCCGTAATGATATCGTTGCCGAGTTGGTTTGCTAAATCAGGATGTTCGGCCCGTTTGATAACCACGGTCGGGTCGTCAGGCAAGACGATATCGTCGCCCTGGTAGTTTCGGTGAATTAGGGGTTTTACGTTCTTTCCTGAGCAGTCCGGCGAAGTATCCATGTGCGAGCAAAAGCAAACGGTGGGAACGGTTTTGTCAGTGTTTGCCGGGATGGTCGCATAGACATAGCCGTACTCGTCCAGCTGCGCATCCGCGATACCCATGGCCAACAACTCGCCGACCAACAGTCGGCCGAGGTTTTTCTGCTTCTCGGTGGAAGGGTGGGTGGACGATGAAGGGTCTGATTCCGAGTCGACTTGTACATATCGGAAGAACCGGTCTGCTACGCTGGATGCAGTTAAGGTGTTTATTTTTGAATCACTCATGTTTGCCAAAGATAGGAATTATCAGTCGAGAAAGGGGAGTGATTTGGTGAACGGACTTCGGTGAATTTTTCCGCGCTATATTGTTTTTTCTAGTGTAGCAATTCGCTGCCGTAGTGCGTCAATGGTTATTTCTTGCGACCGAATCGTCGTTTCTTGAGAGGAAATTACTTGTTTAAGTGTTTGAATAAATTCATTTGTCAGTTTATCCGATTCCGATAAAGTGTAGTTTTCGGGTATATCTTGCAAAATATCGGCTTTCTTCATTTCGCCTTCGCCTTTCAGCAACCATTCGGCAGAATATTGGGGATAATTTTCTGCTAATTTGATCAACCATTTGCTTTGGATGTCGGTTCCGTTCGCCAAAGCTCGAGAAAATACTCCTTTGCTGGCGCCAATCGATGCTTCCAATGCGGTAACACTTATTCCTTCTTGTTTGGCTATTTCTTTAATTCTCTTCAATATCGGATTCATTCAGAAAAAATATTCTTCAAAAACTTTGATTTGAAGAAAAATAGTTCTTAAATTTGATTCGTCGGAAATAATTAAATCTAAACTATCTTTCTTAAATCTGTAAAGCGATGAAAGTTAAGCAAAAGAACCTAAAAGCCGAAAATTTTCGGTACGTGATCAAGCGGGTGATCAAAAATCCCATGATCTACCTGCAAAATTTCTTCCGGTATGAAACCTCGATCGACGATTGGATGCGAGATGTCAGTTTCACTGTGAATGCCGGCGCCTATCCGGCAATGGCGTGCCCGGACGCAGTGGAGAACGGCTACCATTGCAGGCAATTGATCGAGCAGGTAGAGGTTGCCTATGTGATCTTCAAGCAATGCGGTCTTAAAAAGCAGAAAGAACCGCTGGCTTTTTTTAAGTCGCGGGATGATTATTATGCTTACGCCTCGCGTGGCGAATATTCCTTTGACGGTCAGATCAATCCCGCGGATACGCTGAGTAAATTTTTTTCATTTCAGTCGATGAAAAAGTGGTACGCCACACTGGATGATTTGTTGCTGGCACTTACCTGGAGACGGGCTCCAAACTACGAACAGTTCGGTGATAAAATCGTCGCTATACACGAGCTATTGCTCCGGCTCGCGCAGGCGCTATACGTAATCTACCGGGAGGGTGGCTTGCCTTTACAGGTACCATCGTATGTCATTGCCCAACCGACTGACAGGTTCGAAGGAAAAATGCCGCTATCCAGATTGGGTGAGCTCATTCACGGCATTAGTGATAAGCGTCATGCAGAGGCTGCGGCTAAACTGGAGCCGATTTTTGAGAAGGCGGAGTTATGGGATAAGCATATGAAGGGGAACGATGGGACGGAGTTGGTGGATGGTGATGGTGACGAAGGAAGCAGCGAGGGAGAAGACGAAGGGATTCCCATTAAGGATATAGAGCAGGAGCAGAAGTGAGCACGAAATGCGTATCCAACATAACCGACAACTTAACCAAATCCGAGAAGACGATGAATTCAAAGATTCTGATTCCCGACCCTGCGCTGGAACTCACCATCCGGCGCATCACAGAAAATCTGGCGGTCGAGGAGATATACGCCTACCTGTTTCGGACACAGGGCAAATTGTTCAATCAACTATACGTGCTGTTGCGTCATGAGAGTGGGCAAGAGATTATTTCTGCACGTGCACTTTGTAACGTGGCTGTTTCTGAGAAAGCAGGATATGATGCCTATGTGTTATTTCCGGAAGACGTAAATCGCCAATTAAACCAGGGAAACATACGCGCTGCGCTGATTTTTCACCCCGACAACCGGGTTTACGAAAATCCAAGTCCGGGTACCCGGGTGGTCTTTCAGGAGGTCAATTACCAAAAAAGGTACAAAAAAGCGACCCAGTATTTCGAAAAAGAAATCGCCAAATTACACGCATTTGAGCAGGGATATCGGCTTTATATGGATAGTGAAAATTATTCCCAAGCAAGTTTCATGTTGCATCAGGTCCTTGAGCTCGGGTTTCGTCTCGCTGAAAATTTAATCATGGGCAAAGCAAAAATGACACATTCCATCCGAAAGCATCAGGAGTATATCCGATCCTTTTCGCCGGAGATGGGATCGCTGTTTGCAGATGATGAGTGGAATATCCTCCGAAAATTGGACGAATCTTATAGTTCTGCACGGTACGATCACGATTTTTCCGTGTCAAAGGAGGACTTATTGTGGGCGGCAAGTAAGGCGAAGGAATTGCTTACCTATCTAATGGCTTTCAACCAAGACCTGCTCGACGAAATCCAACGACGGCAGGTGGCATCCGGACTGATTAACAATGAGCCCGCAAATGGCAACCTGGCGATCGAAGAAGGAGGGGATACAGAAAGGGACGACGATGATGGGGCAGCAGCTAACAGCCACAAGGAGCAGATTCTGTCAGCTATCGGCCGACAGATAGTCCCCACCTACGTGTTTTGCTTTGCGTATCAATCGCGGTGGGAGCGGTCGGTAAATCTCGTGACAGTCGACAAGAAAGCAGCGACCTATCATCGATATTATCTAGCTATCCTGACGGAGGAAACAATGGAACATCCGTTGCAGACACAACACAAAATAAATGAAATGCTGGGGAAGGAGCTGGAAATCGTGGCACTGTATGTTAGGATGAGTACGTTCAATAAAAAACTGGAGGAAGGGCTCGAATTTTTCCATTTTCTGGCCAATACGTCGGATCGGTGGTGGGGGGAAGAGGGGCAATTAAAGGTGACGAATACGCCTGGGCCTGTTGATCTGGAGAAACGGCGTTGGCAGTGGAAGCGATATTTCTGGAGTGCGGAAGGACTGATGGCGATGGTTCAAGATCAAATCGGTAGCAGATACGATGAAAGTTGTTCCGTAATCATGTCGCACGCCGTGGAACAACTTTGCTTGGGAACGCTGCACGCGATTTGGGGCTATAGACCAGATAACATTCTTAACCTAATGTACCTAATTCAGTTGACGGAGTCCATCACTCCGCTTGCCAGGGAATGCTTCTGCCTGGATGTACCGGAAGAAAAGGAGATGATGGTGGAACTTTCGAAAGCGCTAAGTGAGTTTAGGTATAATTCGGCCTTCGATGCGAACGGATTTACGTTATATATCCTGCGCGATCGCTTATTAACTTTTTCCAAAGGGCTCGAACAATTGGTCAACCTTCACTTCGAAAAGCTGGAAGCGGTTGGTCGATAACGGATTAATTTACGTAGGTATCGAACGTGTTAATTACGCCACCGGCCGATTCTTCAATAACACAACGGGTACGTCGGCGATATTCAGTAATTTTTTGCTTACGCTGCTATGGAAAAGCCGCCAAAAAAATCCGTAGTTGCGCGAGGCCATGAGTATCAGGTCGATATGGTTTCTTTTTACGTAATCAAAAATCCCTTCTGCCTTGTTTACTGGCTCGCTGATTACTTCAAATACCGGATGTAGAGATTCCAACATTTTCAAAATCTCTTGTTTGCCCAGAATTTTTTCGGGAGTTTGTCCTTGTGTTGCTGGGTCTACATGTACTACGTGTGTTTCTGCTTCCAGTTGGCTAGCAAATCGGATGATGCTGGCGGCAGGGGTGACGTGTTCGACGTTTTTTAAATCGGTAGCGTACACGACTTTATTTACCGGCCTGAAGGCGTGGTCGCGCGGTACGATCAATAGCGGGGCGGCCCCAGATTCCGCTACGGCCATCGTGTTCCGGCCGATCAGTGTGTTTTCGATGTCTGATAACCCGGCAATCCCCATGACGATCAGTGAAATCGCATGTCGGGCTACAATCGCTTCCACGCCCGTTTTTACAGGTTGGTCGTCCGCCAGAAAAATAAATTGCTCGACCGATAGCGGCGAAGAGACGTGGAGCTTCGAGGCCATTTTTTCCAGATGCCGAAGCGTGGTTTGCTGATATCCGGCATGTTCATCGTAACCCTCCGCCGGCCGGTGGGCATAAGAGTGGTAAAAAATTACCTTCTCCGCGTGAAGGTGTGCGGCCATATCTACCGCGTATTGAGCCGCCGTATACGATACATCCGAGAAGTCTACAGGAATTAAGAAGTTCTTCATACCCGGTCCTTATTTTTTCTGTTTGTCGGCGTAGCCAAATACCTTTTGCAGTAGCGGTGTTGTACGGGTGCCACCCAAATTATTGCGGATTTTAAGTTCTTCCGCGGCAACCTGAAGGAATAAGCCGTCAATGGCTTTTTGGGTGACGTATTTGTTTAAATCCGTTTCTATTTTGTCATTTACCAAGGGAATCTGGTTGTATCGGGTTACTACCGCACTCCAATACTGGGCAACTTTGTGCTTACCGAGTGCACCTTCGACGATCGGGCTGAACCGTTTGGTCAGCTCCGTTGTTGTTGCCCGTTTGAAAAAATCGGTGGCAGCATCGGGCTGCCCGCTCAGTAGAATATTCGTTGCATCGCGGATGGTCAATTGGGAAAGTGCCGACACAAAAACCGGAGTTGCTTCGCTCACTGCACTTTCTGCGGCACGGTTAAGGCTTTGGATCAGGTTATCACAGAGTGAACCCAGACCAATTCCTCGAAGGGCGCTTTCCACTTTTTGAGCCTCTGGGGGCATCAGAATCTTAACGGCGGCGTTGCCTAAAAAGCCATCGCGAACCGCGAGCGACTTGATGCTCCGATCCAATCCTTGGCTTAATGCCTGTTTGATTCCCGAAGCCGCTTCGCTCGAACTGATAGCAGTTGATGATGTTGTGGAAGAAGGCTGCCCCTGGGGTGATCCCGTACTGGTAGCCATTTGACTCAACGTATCGCATCGGCTGAATAATAGTAGGCAAAAAGCTATCGGAAACAACAGTAAACGGCTCATAAGGATTACAATTATTTGACTAAATAGAATATGGGCCAAACATAGGTACTTTGCGGATCATATGCAAGTGTCAACGGACCTGAACCTCTGCCATAACAGGGAAGTGATCGGAAGGCACCTTGCCCTGATAGCTGTCGGTCAGGATGCCATACCTCGTTACCGTAAAAGGTTTCGATAAAAAGATGTGATCGATACGACTGTCGCCTGTTTTGCGGATGTCAAAACCGTTGAAAGTAGTGTTGGGTGCGTATTTTATAGGCGATAACTCATAGGCATCGGTTACTTCACCGCCGTCATTCAGCACGTGATAGCTCTCATTCCGTTGATCAACATTGAAGTCTCCGGTGATGATCATCGGAACGCCGCTGCCTAACTCATGGGCTTTTCGGACAATGAGTTTGGCGCTCTCTTTACGTGCTTCCACGCCTATGTGATCGAAGTGTGTATTGAAGAAGAAAAACTCAAAACCGGTTTGCTTTTCCCTGAAGAGTCCCCATGTGCAGATCCGAGGCAGTGCGGCATCCCATCCCTTGTTTGGAATCTCGGTATTTTCGGCGAGCCAAAAATTATCCTGCTTCAGTACCTCAAATTTATCAATGTTATAAAATATGGCCGCATGCTCGCCCTTTTCTTTTCCGTCGTCCCGGCCTACGCCGAAGTAATCGAAGCCCGGTAGGTTTTTCTTGATGTCTTCCAATTGATGCTTAAGTCCTTCCTGAGTGCCGAATATATCAAAGCCATGGAATTGGATAAGCTGCACCAGGTGTGGATACCGATCCTTCCAAAGGTTGCCCACATCGCTTGAAGCAGGATAGCGAATGTTGTATGTAGCCACGATAAACTGCTGTGCAAAACCAAAGGCCACACAGATAAACAGCAAACATAGGGTGCTCAGAAACCTTTTCATTGATTATTTGGTATTACGGATAACGTCCAGCAACAATGCGGGTTGGTCGGTGGTAATGAACTCTACATCCTGATCCAATAGATTGGTCATTTCCTCCTGGGTATTTACGGTCCAGACATTGACAACAAGTCCAAGGTTTTTAGCTTCGCGTATCCATTTTGGGTTTTTCTTATAAACGTTGAAGTGATAGTCCAGACCGAACAACCCATCCTTTTTGGCTTCGGCCGGCGTTTTGTCGCCATTGAGGTAGTATACTTTTGCTTTGGGATCAAGTTCAATTATGCGCTTGCAGGCATCGTAATCAAATGCGATGTATTCCACCCATTCTTCAGCTCCCAACTTTTTGACGAGTTGTACCGTCAAGTCGGCTGAATGCAGCGTACGTTCCTTACCGAGTTTTGAGGTCTTCAGTTCGTAGATAAGTTTTGTTTTCTTTTGTTTCATCCCTTCCCGCAGGTAGGCTTCGGCAGTGGGGATAGACTCTCCATTGGGATGTTTTTTTGCAAGCAGTTCTGCGTAAGTGGCCGTGGCAATATCGATTCCATAATAATCGTTGTCGTGGTTGACAACCAATACATCATCTTTGGTAAGATGCACATCGAATTCCGAACCGGCGCAACCGAGTTCTACGGCACGTTCTAATGATGCGATCGAATTTTGGGGTAGATCCTCTACCTTCCACGCACCGCGGTGTGCGATGACCTGATTTTGGTTAAATTGGGCAGCAGATACATGCCACATGGCACAAACAGTTAACGTCAGAAAAATACGGATTACAGTTTTCATTAATAATTATTTGTTTTTAACCTTCGGAACCCCCATATCTGCGCTTATTTGCTGACAGGGGTAACTACAGCCTTGTTAGTTAAGATGGGTTAAAGGTAATCATTTTGTTAAGCCAATAAAATCGACAGAACGATAAATTGGAAAACAATTGTAACTTTATCTGTTATAAAACATCTGATAAAACATCAGGGAACATAACGATGCAACGCAAGCAGATATTTCAAAAATTGCCGATTGAAGCGGGATGTTGGTTAGCGGCGTTGATACTGCTTTATTTTTCCGATCCGTACAGCCACCATTCTACGTTATGTCCATTGGAGAATATGGGGTTGGATTGGTGTCCGGGATGTGGATTGGGCCGTTCGATCGCGCTTTTTTTGCGGGGCGAAATCGGAGCATCGTTTGCCATGCATTGGCTAGGGATACCCGCATTTTTTGTAATTATTCATCGGATTTATAAACTTTCAAAATACACGTACAATTACTGGACAACACCTTATTATCATGAATAATCGTAATATACTTATGGGGATTCCGGGAATTTCGCCCGACGAGTTAATGTATCTTCAACATGCTACCGCTCCGTTGAATGAGGACCAACTGAAGAATTTTGTATTCCTCTACAATGGTAAACGGAAAAATGCGCAGGACATCCTGTTATTCACGCTATTGGGTTTCCTTGGTTTCGCCGGTATCCAGCGCTTTGTGCTCAATCAAGTGGCGATGGGAATCATTTATTTCCTTACCATCGGGTTTTGCTGGATAGGGACAATCGTGGACCTCATCAATCATAAAAGCATGACCGACGAATACAATCAACGGGTCACTCGCGAATGTCTGCAAATGGTTATGGGCGGGTTTTAGTTACCTTCCCATTCTCGATAAAACTGTTCGAGATATTGCTCCATAAACCGATGTCTTCCTTCGGCGATCTGCTTGGCCGTGTCCGTATTCATCTTCTCCTTTAATAAAAGGAGCTTCTCATAAAAATGGTTAATTGTGGGAGCCGTACTGTTCTTGTAAGTTTCTTTATCCTGATTGATGTTTGGAGCGATTGCGGGGTCATAGAGGGTTCGGTTTTTAAATCCGCCATAATGGAATGCCCGTGCGATTCCGATGGCCCCGATGGCATCCAGCCGGTCGGCGTCCTGTACGATTTCAAGTTCCTTGGAACGAAAGGTTACAACACCGAAACTCGCCTTATATGACATATGGAGGATGATATTCTTAACATGCTCTACGCAATCTTCGGGTACATCGATGCTGCTTAAGAATTCGCCCGCGATAGTTGGTCCTAAGGTTTCATCGCCACCATGGAATTTGCTGTCGGCGATGTCGTGTAGCAGCGCGGCCAGTTCACACGTTGTGCGATCAGCCTTCTCGTATCTGAGTAAGGTTTTCACATTATTCCAAACGCGCAGTATGTGCCACCAATCGTGGCCTGCTTCGGCGTCCGAGAGTCGTTGGCGAACAAAGTCGGCTGTCTGGTCAATGTAGATCTGCATCGGTCTTCTTTTCACTTTTTGTTCTGCGGCTTCCTTCGTAGATTTCGTATTCCAATAAGCGGCAATCGAGTTTGCCGTTGTAGAATTCAATTTTCCGGGAAGCATGGAGGCCGATCTTTTTTGCGAGGTCGGGATTGCCTGTGAACACGTAGCCACGTTTCCCACCACAGTACTGTTTCAGGAAGTCACCGATCCGGCGATACGTGGCTTCGAGTTTCGTATGAATTCCCATCCGTTCGCCGTATTCTGGATTGAATACCACAACTCCCGCACCGGCCGGCAGGGGTGCCTCGGCAAAGTCGGCCGTATGGAATTCGATGAGCTGGTCCACGCCGGCCGTTTTGGCATTCATGCGCGCGATCTGGACGGCTTCCTTCGATAAATCAGAGGCAATGATTTTCGCGGAAGTTGTTTTCTTTACCTGCTCCTTTAACTTTCGCCGTTCGGCAAAGAATATTTGTTCGTCGTAGCCGAGGATGTGCATGAACGCATAGTTCATCCGGAAAAGGCCAGGCTTGCGGTGGGTTGCGATAAGTGCGGCTTCGATGGCTAGTGTTCCGGATCCACACATGGGGTTTGCGAAAACCGTTTGTCCGTCCCAACCAGTGGCGTAAACTACACCTGCTGCGAGGGCTTCCAGCATGGGCGCCTTTCCCGGATGTTTACGGTAACCGTGTTTGGCCAGGGTCTCTCCGGAGGTGTCCAAAAAGATTTCTGCCTGGTTGTCCTGCCAATACAGATGAATGACTGTTTTATGCAAATCGGGGCCACTATCGGGCCGTAATCCCTTTTTGCTTTTAATTCGATCTGCAATGGCATCTTTCACCTTAAGGTTGGCAAATAGCGGTGTGGTGATGGTTGGGTTATTAACGTTGGAAGTTACGGAGACGTAACCGTCAAACGCAACCAAATCTTCCCAAGGAATGGTTGAAAGCGCATCGTAAAGCTCTTCCGGATTGCGTGCGGTGAAAGATGTCAGCGAATACAGAACCTGACTAGCACAATGAAGATTGAGGTTAAGACGGATGCAGTCGTTGACCGTTGCCAAAAGTTCGATGCCGGTAGCGAAGCTGCGCTTGATATCGAATCCTAGGTGCCTAATTTCTTCTTGCAGATACGGAGAAAGCCGCCTGTTGCAGGTAATGATGACTTTACGGGGGGTGTTGAAAACTTCCATAAAAATTTAGCAAAGGTACTTATATAGTAAGTAAAAAATATGTAATTTTACAGTTTCATCAGAATATTATAATTTGTTAAGGAAAACGCCGGACACTTGTTTGCGGTTCAACGCGGGTCTGGTAAAAAGAAGTAAGTAATGGAAATACGAGGAAAAGTGCATGAAATTGGTGCTGTACAGCAAGTTACCGATACGTTTAAGAAGCGGGATTTGATTATACAATATGCGGAGAACCCCCAATTTGTCGAATACATACGTTTTGAAGCGACCCAAGACCGGACGTCGTTATTTGACAATTTGAATGTAGGTGACGAAGTGGAGGTTTCCTTCAATCTTCGGGGTCGGCCGTGGACCAATAGAGATGGGGTAACCAGTTATTTCAATTCACTTGTTGCTTGGCGGGTGGCGAAAGTCACGACCTCGGCAGCAGATTCCGATAGGCAATCCGCTTCCGGTCCGCAGGCGTTTAATGCGCCCTCACCGGTGGATATTTCCGCTGACGATGGAAAAGACGATGATTTGCCGTTTTGATCAATAATATAGTTTTAGTTGATAATAAATCTGGAAAAGGTGGTGCTACGCGTGCTGCCTTTTTGTTTTTAGGTATATCCCATTACCTGCTTCATTCCCATCGTTTTTTTGGTTGACAAGTGATGTCAGCGGTTTTTCGCAGTAGGAGGGGGCGCTGGTCATAACGGCTTTCCAGTACAAGAGAATCGATGGAATACCGGACGATTTTAAACCGCGGAAGATACTGTCCGACACGGTAGCAACCGGATATTTTCTGTCTCCAATCCGATTTTGTATATAGGCCATCCACAATCAGACTGTCCCCACGCACTACGTAGATACCCTTGGCATATTCGGTCCATTGTCCGTTTCCATAACACGAATCGGCAATGTTCCGCGTCTTCGCATTGACATGCATGGTTGCATAAATTGAGTCGCAAGTAAACTTAAATTCATGCAGCGTGTACGTTAGCAAGGCATCTTGCATCGGAATGCTATCCTGAACCCATATTCCCTGCAGGTAGTGGGCACCTTCACTTTGGATGTCAGGATTGAATCGGCAACTGATGGCACATAGAACGAGCATACCGGCTATGGATAACCGGTATGCCGCGTTGTACAACGGTATATATGTGTTATGACCGATCACTTGAGTCCGCCGATCATATCCTCAGGACGAACCCATTCATCAAACTGCTCATTGGTTAAGAGGCCCAGTTCAAGGGCGGCTTCCCGCAATGATTTGTTTTCCTTATGGGCTTTTTTGGCGATTTTGGCTGCGTTTTCGTAGCCGATATGCGGATTAAGTGCCGTAACCAGCATGAGAGAATTTTCGAGGTGTTTCTTGATCCCGTCGTAATTGGGTTCGATACCGATGGCACAATGATCATTGAATGATATACAGGCATCGCCGATTAGTTGAGCGGACTGCAGGAAATTGGCAGCCATGACGGGTTTAAATACATTCAGTTCATAGTGTCCGTTCGCCCCACCGAATGCGATGGTTACATCGTTGCCGATAACCTGCGCGGCCACCATGGTGAGCGCCTCGCATTGTGTTGGATTTACCTTGCCGGGCATGATGGATGAACCGGGTTCATTTTCCGGAATCAGGATTTCGCCGATACCCGAACGCGGACCGGAAGCTAGCATACGGATATCATTGGCAATTTTATGTAAGGATACGGCAAGCTGTTTCAACGCACCGTGGCTTTCCACGATGGCATCGTGAGAAGCGAGCGCCTCGAACTTGTTGGGTGCGGTGCGGAAAGGCAGGCCCGTGAAATCCGCGATATACCGGGCTACACTTTCAGCATAGCCTTTGGGCGTGTTGATGCCCGTGCCTACAGCGGTTCCGCCCAATGCCAATTCCGAAAGGTGGGCCAGTGTATGCCTAAGCGCTTTCAAACCATAGTCAAGCTGAGCCACATAGCCGGAAAATTCCTGGCCCAAGGTAAGGGGAGTTGCGTCCATCAGGTGGGTACGGCCGATTTTTACGACCTCATTGAATGCCTCAGATTTAGCTTTCAGTGTATCCCGCAGTTTTTCCACGCCCGGGATGGTCACCTCCATTACCTTTTTGTAGGCGGCAATGTGCATGGCTGTGGGGTATGTATCGTTCGATGACTGGGATTTATTCACGTCGTCATTGGGATGGATGAATGGCTTTCCTTCACCCAATTTATGCCCCTGTAGGACGTGAGCCCGGTTTGACACCACCTCGTTAACATTCATGTTGGATTGTGTGCCGGATCCGGTCTGCCAGATGACCAAGGGAAATTGATCGTCCAACTGACCCGTCAGGATCTCATCGCATGCCTGTGCGATCAGATCTCGCTTTTCGGCGGGCAATATGCCGGCGTCGGTATTGGTGTAAGCCGCTGCTTTTTTTAGGTAAGCAAAGGCTGCAATAATCTCTTTGGGCATGGATGCTGCCGGTCCGATTTTAAAGTTATTGCGTGAGCGTTCGGTCTGCGCACCCCAATACTTATCAGCAGGCACCTGTACCTCACCCATCGTATCGTGTTCTATTCTATATGACATGGAATTGTTGTTTTGATTACCTTACAAACTTAGATAAATTGACTTTTATATGCAATATAAACAGCCTCCAGACACGTCCAGTGCTGGAGGCTGTCATCGTATACGGAAAGCCGCCCTTATTTACTCAGATACATGGATTTCTTGGCATACATTTCCCGGAAAAACGGATCGTCCAAGTCCTTAATGAAACGGATGGCCTCGCCTGTGGATTTCATTTCCGGACCGAGTTGTTTATCGACATCGGGAAATTTATCAAAGGAAAAAATGGGTTCCTTGATGGCATAGCCCGTAAGTCGGCGTTCGATGGTGAAATCTTTCAGTTTATTGACACCAAGCATGATTTTAGTGGCAATATTGATGTAAGGTACGTCATAGGCTTTGGCGATGAAAGGCACCGTACGCGATGCACGTGGATTGGCTTCGATAACGTATACTTTTTCATCCTTGATGGCAAACTGGATGTTTAGTAGGCCTCTTACATTAAGTGCTTTGGCTAATTTAATTGTATACTCCTCCATTTTGCGCTGAACGTTTTCCGAGAGGCTGAAAGGAGGAAGCACGGCGCTCGAATCACCCGAGTGGATTCCCGCAGGTTCGATATGCTCCATCATGCCGATGATGTGTACATCTTCACCGTCACAGATGGAATCAGATTCAGCCTCTTCTGCGCGATCGAGGAAGTGGTCGATCAGCACACGGTTACCCGGCAGGTTGCGCAGCAGTTTTACGACCGCTTTTTCCAACTCCTCGTCATTGATGACAATGCTCATGCGCTCGCCGCCCAATACGTAGCTGGGACGAACGAGCACGGGATACCCCACTTCTTTGGCTACTCTCAACGCCTCTTCCGCGCTCTCCGCTACACCGTATTTTGGATAAGGGATATCCAGCGATTTGAGGAGGTCAGAGAAACGTCCGCGATCTTCGGCTAAATCCATATCCTTGAAGGAAGTGCCGATGATCTTGATGCCATTTGACTCCAGTTGTTCCGCCATTTTCAACGCCGTCTGTCCCCCTAATTGTACGATTACACCTTCGGGTTTTTCCAGCTCAATGATTTCGCGGACATGTTCCCAGTAAACGGGCTCGAAATAGAGTTTGTCCGCCATGTTAAAATCCGTAGAGACCGTTTCGGGGTTGCAGTTAATCATAACCGATTCGTATCCCGCTTCTTTTGCGGCCAGCAAACCGTGTACGCAGGAGTAATCAAATTCTATTCCCTGTCCGATGCGGTTGGGGCCTGACCCAAGCACAATGATTTTCTTCTTGTTGGATACGGTGGATTCATTCTCTTCTTCGAACGTCGAGTAATAGTAGGGCGTTTGTGCCGGAAACTCTGCGGCGCAGGTGTCCACCATCTTGTATACTCTGCGTATACCCAATTCCTTACGACGGTTATAGACCTCATCTTCCGTGACGTTGCCCAATAGCCAGGCGATCTGCACGTCGGAATATCCCTTTTGTTTTAACGTAAGGAAGAAATCCTTTGGAATGTTGTTTAATTGATATCGGCGCAACTCGGCCTCCAGGGTAACCAGTTCCTGGATCTGCTGAAGAAACCATTTGTCGATGTGGGTTGCCTTGCGAATGGATTCGAGTGGTACCCCCAACTCAAAGGCATCCTTGATGTGGAAAATACGGTCGCTGCTCGGGTGTTCGAGGCTGGACATGATTTCCTCAAGATCGCGCAGTTGTTTACCGTCGGCGCCCAGGCCATGGCGGCCCGTTTCCAGGCTTTGACAGGCTTTCTGCAGGGCTTCGATGAATGTGCGGCCGATGGCCATTACTTCTCCGACTGACTTCATTTGCAGGCCGAGTTCCCGATTGGCGCCCTTGAACTTTGCGAAGTTCCAACGCGGTACTTTCACGATTACATAATCAAGCGTGGGCTCGAAATAAGCCGATGTCGTTTTCGTAATTTGATTTTCGATCTCATCCAGGTTATAACCGATAGCCAACTTGGATGCGATTTTTGCGATGGGGTATCCTGTGGCTTTGGAGGCCAGTGCCGAAGAGCGGGATACACGAGGGTTAATTTCGATGGCTATGATTTCTTCATTTTCCGGATTAACCGAAAACTGGACGTTACACCCCCCAGCGAAGTTGCCGATGGCACGCATCATCTTAATAGCTTGATTGCGCATCTGTTGGTAGCAGCGATCGCTCAACGTCATGCCGGGAGCCACCGTTATCGAGTCGCCCGTGTGGATGCCCATTGGATCAAAGTTTTCAATGGTACAGATGATAATAACATTATCGTTACTATCTCGTAGCAGTTCCAATTCAAATTCTTTCCAGCCCAACACCGCTTGTTCCACAAGAACCTCGTGAGTGGGGGAAGCCTGTAATCCGCGGCTCAACGCAGCTTCAAATTCTTCCTTTTTATGGACAAATCCACCCCCGGTGCCGCCCAGGGTGTAGGACGGCCGGATAACAAGTGGAAATCCAATTTGTTGGGCGGCCTCTTTCCCTTCCAGGAATGAGTTGGCAATTTTTGATTTAGCCACGCCTACGCCGATATCCACCATTAGTCGGCGGAACTCCTCGCGGTTTTCTGTTTTCTCAATGGCAGCTACGTCTACGCCGATAACCTTAACTCCATATTTCTCCCAAAGGCCGCGCTCGGAGGCTTCTATGCAGAGGTTGAGTGCCGTTTGGCCACCCATGGTGGGCAATACTGCATCGATATGCTGCTCTTGCAGGATTTTTTCGATGCTCTCACATGTGAGCGGTAATAAGTAAACGTGATCGGCAATCACTTTGTCGGTCATAATGGTTGCCGGATTGGAATTGATAATGGATACTTTGATACCTTCTTCCTTCAGTGAAAGAGAAGCCTGTGATCCAGAATAATCAAACTCGCAAGCCTGTCCAATGACGATGGGGCCTGAGCCGATGATTAAAACAGAATTGATGGAAGTGTTTCTGGGCATTATGTGGTGAAAAACGTTAATACTATTTCAACGATCTGTTAATGCCAAAACAGCGAAAAATGCCTGCGATAATTAAGGAAGGTATTCCGACTGTTTTGTCGGAGTGCAAAGGTATGTTTTTTAATGGAATAATTGAGTAATAATTTTTGATAAGATGTTCCCACTTGCTGATCCGTATAAGTTCACACTACCCATTTTTAGGTATTTTTTCTTAATTGTTTAAATTGTTTTTCCGCTAATCATAGAATATCTTACTTTTGGGCGTAAATTTAAAAATTTAGAACTATGAAGATTAAATTGACGTTACTATCGTTTTTTGCCGTATTTGCTTTGACGGCATCAGCACAAAGTGATTACAAAAACTCCATCGGTATTCGTTTGGGGTCGGGTTATTACGATGTTATTGCGGCTGCTTTCAAAACATTTATTTCTCAGCCAGCCGCGTTGGAATTTGATTTAGGGGTTCGCCCTTACTCAGCAGGTGATCTAAGTTGGACAAACCTTTCTATCTCTGGGGCTTATCAACACCATTTTCCGATTGGTAACATCGAAGGATTTAAATGGTTTGTTGGTGGTGGTGTTGTATTGTCTAATACATTTTCTGATTTTGATGACCGATCAGGATTTAACGCAGGCATTTTTCCTACAGGAGGAGTGGACTATAAATTGAAGAATGCTCCTTTTGCATTTTCTGCGGATATCAGACCCACGATAACCATCGTAAGTGGTTATGATTATTACAACAACTTTTACGCAAACGGCGGTTTAACTGCGCGTTACGTTTTTTAAGGGAAATCCTGAAAATTTTAATAGGTTTGCCATTGGTAATTATGCCAATGGCATTTCTTTTTTATGGTGAAAATAGCGGTCGTGGGACCGGAATCTACCGGCAAATCAGTTTTAGCTGAAAGGTTGGCAAGACACTACGGTACCGTATGTGTGCCGGAGTATGCAAGGGAATATTGCCGTGATCTCAACCGGGAATATTCGCTTCAGGATGAACTGAATATGTTTTATGGTCAATTGGCATTGGAACGTAGCCTATTACCGCTCGCACAAAATAACCTGCTGATTTGCGATACGATGTTTCTGACGATAAAAGTGTGGTGTGACCATCTTTTCGGCACCACGCCTGCTGTCGTGACGGATGCGCTCAAAACCATACCGTACGATCTGTATCTGTTAATGGATATCGATTTGCCCTGGGTAGATGATCCGTTGCGGGATTTTCCACATCTGCGCGAACATTTTATGCTTGTGTGGCAAAAAGAACTGCAGGCCATTCAGGCAAATTATGTTGTGGTATCGGGATTGGGTAATGATCGGTTTGCCAATGCGTTGGCAGCAACGTCTGGTTTTTTATCTGCAAACAATCAGAGATTGTTGTAAGGAACTCTACGCGGTTTGATTTTTAGTGGATTTCAGTGAAAAGTCCGGATGTTAGATAGGTGCTTCTAGCCTCTGACGGTAAAAATCATTGGAGGAATTTTGATACAACTACACATCGTTTCCGCCTTGGTTTATGCCATGCGGAAATGATGTATAGTGTGATTAGCGGACTGTTAATAGCGATAGTGATCGGGTTTGTAAGGTCCCTCTACCGGTACACCTATATAAGATGCCTGACCCGGATCTAATTCGTCTAATTCTACGCCGATTTTAGCGAGATGCAGGCGCGCTACTTTTTCATCGAGGTGTTTCGGAAGTGTATACACCTTGTTCTCGTAGTTTTGGCTATTTGCCCATAATTCAATTTGAGCCAAGGTTTGGTTGGTAAATGAGTTACTCATGACGAAAGAAGGGTGGCCTGTGGCACAGCCAAGGTTTACAAGCCGGCCTTCGGCCAACAGAATTACATCCTTACCTTCTATGGTGTACTTATCAACTTGAGGCTTGATTTCTACTTTGGTATGACCGTAATTTTGATTGAGCCACGCCACATCGATCTCGTTGTCGAAGTGGCCAATGTTACACACCACCGCTTTGTCTTTTAACGCTTTGAAATGTTCCGCACGGACGATATCGCGGTTGCCCGTCGCCGTAACCACAATATCCGCTTCTTTAACGGCGTTGGCAAACTTCTTCACTTCGTAGCCTTCCATTGCAGCTTGAAGGGCACATATGGGATCTATTTCGGTGACGATGACCCGAACGCCCGCACTACGCAAAGATTCTGCGGAACCTTTGCCAACGTCACCGTATCCGGCCACCACGGCTACTTTTCCAGCCAACATGAGATCCGTGGCACGGCGAATAGCGTCTACCAATGACTCACGGCAACCGTATTTGTTGTCAAATTTGGATTTCGTCACCGAGTCGTTGACATTGATAGCAGGAAGATGTAAAGTCCCGTTTTTCATGCGTTCGTATAAACGGTGCACGCCGGTTGTTGTTTCTTCGGACAAGCCTTTAATGCCACCGATTAACTCCGGATATTTGTCGAAAACCATATTGGTCAGGTCACCGCCATCGTCCAGGATCATGTTAAGTGGCTTGCGTTCTTCGCCGAAAAAGAGTGTCTGTTCAATGCACCAGTTAAACTCGGCCTCACTCATTCCTTTCCAGGCATAAACGGGTATGCCGGCTGCAGCAATGGCCGCAGCGGCGTGGTCTTGCGTAGAAAAGATGTTGCAGGATGACCACGTGACATCAGCACCCAATTCGATCAGTGTCTCGATCAGTACAGCGGTTTGGATAGTCATGTGTAAGCAGCCTGCAATGCGCGCACCCGTGAGGGGTTTGGAAACACCAAACTCTTCCCGGAGGGCCATAAGTCCCGGCATCTCAGCTTCAGCTAATTCAATTTCTTTGCGGCCCCACTCGGCGAGGCTTATATCCTTTACTTTGTAGGGAGTATATGCGGTGTCTACGGACATAACAATAATTATTTATATTGAGCCGACAAAGATACTATTTTCACGAACGACTCACAAATCTGACATTCAGCTGAGTGATTATACTTGCTTAAGGTCTGGAAGCACCTTATCTTTGCAGATCATTCATTAACATATAAATAGAAAGGACTAAACGCTATGTATCCCGAATACCTGGTAGCGCCGATGCGCAAAGAATTGACAGACGTCGGTTTTGAAGAATTAAAAACACCTGAAGAAGTTGATGCGGCCATTAAGCAGGATGGGACCGTATTTGTCGTGGTGAATTCAGTATGCGGTTGCGCTGCGGCTAATGCACGCCCTGCTGCAGTCGCTTCCTTGAAGCACGAGAAACGGCCGGATAAAGTGGTTACCGTCTTTGCGGGGATGGAAAAGGATGCGGTAGACCAAGCGCGCAGCTATATGTTGCCCTATCCACCCTCTTCACCCGCCATGGCGTTGTTCAAGGACGGCAAATTGGTGCATATGATTGAGCGGCATCAAATTGAAGGGCGGCCGGCACAGATGATTGCAGACAATCTAGTTGCCGCGTTTGATGCGTATTGTTAATAATCGACAGTTGACAATTGATGATGCAACTAAAAATCCCGGCTGACTTCAGCCGGGATTTTTTGCAGTTAGTTATTTGCTATCGGAAACTTACGCCTAGTACTCGATGGGCATATTCAGTTCCACCCGGCTGCCCCGTTGCGGCACACCCACAATACGGACAATGCCCCGTTCGGAATCGCCTAACGCCGATTCGACTTCGTCCGCGTTATTTACTGGCTTTCCGTTGATGTGCGTAATCACTAATCCGCGTTGTACGTTGAAATAATCAAACAATCCTCCTTGATGCACTTGGGTCACCACCACGCCGGAAGATATACCCAGTTCTTTCTTTTTTGCATCGTTGGCGGGCACGAAACCAGCCCCAAGCTTGTTATAGATTTCGGTAGCGCTGCGTTTGGTTTCTTTATCCTCTTCAGCTTGGCGTTCAGCTGCACGGGTGTCCTCTTTCAAGGTTACGGTCACATCCCGCTCTTTGCCGTTTCGTTTGTAAGTTAGTTTTACCTTGTCGCCGGGTCGTAACCGATAAATTCGCTCCTGTAAATCCGACGATGAAGTAATGGCCCGACCATCCAGCTTCGTGATAATATCACCTTCTTTAAGACCAGCTTCCTCCGCGGCACCGTTGGCAACCACATCTCTTATATATAGGCCATTTACATCGGTAATCTCAAGTTCCTTGGCCATCGCGGGATTGAGTTCCGTAAATGTGATGCCAATCAAACCTCTTTTAACCCGGCCGAATTTGATGAAGTCATCGGCAATTTTCTTCACTAAATTGACGGGAACCGCGAAACCATACCCCGCATAGGTGCCGGTAGGCGTCATAATATTGGAGTTGATGCCAATCAGTTCACCGTTGGCGTTCACAAGTGGTCCACCGCTGTTTCCTTTGTTGATGACGGCGTCCGTTTGGATAAACGATTCTACTGCTGTGTTGAGCATGGGCTCTTCATCCGATTGCGGGTAGCCACGTTGCTGATACTGCCTTTGTTGCAACTCGCGGGCAATGATTCCTGTAGAGCGTCCCGTTGCACTGACAATCCCTGCGGTCACCGTAGATTCAAGACCCAGGGGATAACCTACGGCAAGTACCCATTCGCCGATCCGGACTTCATCTGAATTACCAAATCGGACGAAAGGAAGTCCTTTTTCGTTAATTTTGATCAATGCAAGATCGGTATTCGGATCGCGGCCAATAATTTTGGCTTCGACCGTGCGCTTGTCCGTTAACTGTACCTCTATTTTATTGGCATCGACCACGACGTGGTTGTTCGTGACGATGTACCCATCTTCGGAAATAATCACACCTGATCCCGTGGCTTGCGCTGGCGGCTGCGTGCGTTGTTGCCGCTGGCGCGGCATGCCGAAAAATTCTTCAAACAAATCCATGGGGTCACCATAACCGCTTGATCCCGTACGGCCCGGATAAGTTGTCGTAATATGCACTACGGCTGGTGCCACCATAGCCGCAGCCTGTGTGAAATCCGGATTACCGGTTGAAGACACGACATTGGGCACTGGATTATTTGCATAATGCAATTCCTGGCGTTCTTCAAACGACAATTTGCTCTCACGTTTGCTTTCAAACAGTTTATAACCGCCCACAGCTATCAAGCCTCCAACCAGCGCGGTCAATAACGTTAATCCAAATTTTTTCATTCGTATACTAATTTGTTTTTTAATTGCCTCATGGAACCTGCATTTACATAGCTTTTGCTGAAGTTGCAGACATGGCAGGTTTCATGTTATTCCTATCGTTATAAGTCGAACTTTTTATTGTTGCAAAAAGTTGTTCAAATGTAATACCATTTGCCACTCCAAAGCAAGTAAATGGCCGGACTTTTCTGTTAAATAATGTTAAAGCATCTCCGTAGTTATCGTTACCTTTGACACGCAATAAATAAAGATAGATGAATACGCATACGTTTTATAAATATCAGGGCGCGGGCAATGATTTTATAATTTTCGACAATAGAAATGGAGCATTTGAACGGGATAACGTTGATTTAGTGCGACATCTCTGTGATCGTAGATTCGGTATTGGCGGGGATGGTTTGATGCTTTTACAGGACAAGGAAGCTTATGATTTCGAAATGGTGTACTTTAATGCAGACGGCCGTGAGGGGAGCATGTGCGGGAACGGTGGCAGGTGTATCGTAGCCTTTGCGCAAGATCAAGGGATTATTGGTTCGGAAACTGACTTTTTGGCAGCAGACGGGGCGCATCATGCGCGTTTGCATAAAACAGTCGGTTGGATCAGTTTAAAAATGGGCGATGTTGCCGAGATTAGGAGGGTCGGGGATGCCTACTTATTAAATACGGGATCTCCGCATTATGTCCAATCCGTAACCGGGCTGGCTACGTATCCGGTAGTTGAGGAAGGGCGTCGAATCCGCTACAGTGACACCTTTCGGAAGGATGGCATCAACGTAAACTTTGTTGAGCCGGACGGGGATGGGTATTATCTGCGTACGTACGAACGCGGCGTTGAGGACGAAACACTGGCATGTGGAACGGGAGCGACCGCCGTAGCCTTGGCGATGGCATGGCATAATCGAATGGAAGGCATAAGGGAAACTCCGATACGTGTAGAGGGCGGGAGACTGGTCATTCGATTTAATAGTGCTGGCGATCGTTTTAACGACGTTTTTTTGGAAGGGCCGGCCGAATTCGTTTATAAGGGAGAAATCACGTGGTGAAATGACGCTTTCGCGCTTTGTTGGATATTACCACTTGTTCGGTATAGGAGTGGCCTGTACAGCGGTTGCCTTGTCCGCTGGGTTTCCGGATACGCCGGTACTCAGCCCTCACTTTTGGTTGCTTTTTGTAGTGGTATTCGCGTTGACATTGATTGCGTATATATTAAGTGATCTGGGAATTCGGAAAGGAGGCGAATTATCGGTTTATAGCCTGCTTGGTGGGCTTTTTATCAAACTATTTATCTGTTTGGCTGTAGTGGCTATCTTGATAATTAAATATCCTGAAAATAAGATGCTTACAGCCTTGAATTTTTTTTCACTATATTTCTTGTTCACGGTCTTTGAAGTTACTTATTTGTTACGTAACTTGCGCGACCAAAATCAGACGTAAAAAATTGGGAATAGATGGATTTTAGGCACTTTTTCGATTCAAAAAAAATCAGCTTCATAGCAATTTTCGCCGTTTTAGCGACCTTTTCCGTTACAAATACTGCCAAAGCGGCAATGGCTGATACGGCCGCTTCCGTCAGTCATGAAGCACATGGAGAAGAAGAATTTGAGCCTACCAAAGTAATTATGGAGCACATCAGTGATGCGCACGATTGGCATCTTTGGGGACATACATCGATTCCGCTTCCCGTTATTCTGTATACTGATAAGGGGATGGAGGTCTTTTTATCTTCGGAATTTCATCATGGCGAGCAGGATTACCAGGGGAAGCACTATACGTACCGGCTGGTCGACAAAAAGAAAATTCGGGTAGTTGGGGCTTCCGGCGAAGTAGACGAAGCGGCTTCTCAAAAAGTTTGGGATTTTTCTATTACGAAGAACGTAGCGTCGATGTTCTTGGCGGTAATTATTATGTTGCTCATATTTACCTCCGTAGCTCGCGCATATAAGAAGCGGGAAGGCAAAGCACCGAGGGGGCTTCAGTCGTTTCTGGAACCTATTATTCTTTTTGTCAGAGATGACATAGCGCGTCCCAACATTGGACATACCTATGCGCGCTTTATGCCGCTTTTATTAACGATATTCTTTTTTATCTGGTTGAATAACCTGATGGGGTTGATTCCCATTTTTCCGGGAGCGGCCAACGTGACCGGAAACATAGCGGTTACCTTTGTATTGGCATTCATTGTATTAATTGTGGTCAATATCAATGGAAACAAGTACTATTGGAAACACATTCTGATGCCTGATGTGCCGTGGTGGCTCTATCCCATTATGATTCCGGTAGAATTGGTGGGAGTAATATCCAAACCATTTGCATTGATGATTCGCTTATTCGCAAACATTACTGCTGGACATATTATCATCCTAAGTTTGATTTCGTTGATTTTCGTGTTTAAATCTTTGGCGATTGCTCCGGTCTCGTTGGCGTTTGTGCTTTTTATGAACGTATTGGAGTTGCTGGTTGCGGCACTGCAAGCGTTTATATTTACGCTGTTAACCGCCTTGTTTATCGGGATGGCGGTAGAAGAGCATCATTAAGTTGTAACTCCTTATATTAACTATATATTAAATTAAAATTGTTATGGTAGGTTCAATTGCGGCAATAGGTGCCGGATTAGCAGTGATTGGTGCCGGGCTCGGCATCGGACAGGTAGGTGGCAAAGCAATGGAAGGTATTGCTCGGCAACCTGAGGCTGCGTCAAAAATTCAGACCGCTATGATTATTGCAGCGGCCCTTATTGAAGGTGCTGCCCTGTTTGCAATCGTAGTATCTTTGATGGGGTTGTAAGATCTTTTTGCAAAGAAAACTGAATTAAAAAGGCCGGGCCCCTAACGGTTGGTTTGGTGTCCGGCCTTGCTTCAAACATGACATTGGAATTTTAGATACTGAACTATGAGTTTTGATATTGGTAATCCGAGCATCGGATTGGTATTTTGGACTGCGGTTGCCTTTCTTTTATTATTGGTTCTTTTGCGAAAGTTCGCTTGGAAGCCCATTATGGAGGCGATCGGTGAGCGGGAAAAATCCATTGAGGATGCATTGGCATCTGCTGAGAAGGCCAAGGATGAGATGGCGCGCCTTACGAATGAAAACGAGCAGTTGCTTAAAGCTGCCCGTGCGGAACGCGATGTCATCCTGAAAGAGGCGAAGGAATTGAAAGACCAAATCGTGGCAGATGCAAAAGTCGCTGCGCAGGCCGAAGGTGCGAAATTGGTTGAACAAGCGAGGAAGGAGATTGATGATCAGAAAAAGCGGGCGCTTGCCGAAGTAAAGAATCAAGTATCTTCGCTTTCTCTCGAAATTGCGCGCAAGGTGTTGGAAAAGGAGTTTGAAGACGGGCAAAAGCAAGAGGCGTTGGTAGCCGATTTGCTAAAAGATGTGAAGTTGAACTAATTGGCAAAAAGCTAACGGAAAGATCATGTCGGAATTCAAAGTTGCATCGCGATACGCAAAGTCCCTGATTGATTTGGCACAGGAGCAGGGAAATCTCGAATCGGTAAAACAGGATATGGAACAGTTCATTGCGGTACTGAAATCCAACAAGGAACTGCAAGCGGTGCTGAAGAACCCTATCATGAAACAAGATAAAAAGGCCAATATTCTCGATGCATTGTTTGAGAAAAAGATAAATCCTTCTATCACGGCTTTTTTTCATATTATGGTCCGCAAGGGACGTGCCGGAATTTTATATGCGACCGCTCAGGAGTTTATCCGGGAATATGATGAAGTGAAGGGAATTGCTCATGCGACGGTGATTTCAGCGGCGGCACTTTCACCGGAGAACCTGGATACTTTGCGAAATGTAATCGCGAGTGAAATAAAGGCGGAAGTGATTTTGAGGAACGAAGTCAATCCTTCATTGATTGGCGGGTTCGTTGTCAAAATTGGCGATCGGCAGATCGATGCCAGCATCGCCGGTAAACTGAAAAAACTGGAGCGTCATTTCGGATCGCACATTATAAATTGATAATCATTATTAGATCGCTAAAACCCCTAATACAACAACAATGATAGAGGTAAGACCAGATGAAGTATCGGCAATTCTAAGAGAACAATTGTCGGGCTTTAAATCAGAAGCCGAATTAGAGGAAGTCGGTACCGTATTACAGATAGGAGACGGTATCGCACGTATATACGGCTTAACCAAGGTACAGTCCGGCGAATTGGTTGAATTTGACAACGGATTGCAGGGTATTGTATTGAACCTTGAAGAAGATAACGTGGGCGTCGTATTGCTTGGCCAATCTGATGAAATCAAAGAAGGTGATACCATAAAGCGTACCCGGCGCATCGCTTCCATCAAGGTGGGAGAAGGGATGCTGGGACGTGTGGTAAATACACTGGGGCAACCTATTGATGGCAAGGGTCCGATTTTGGGTGATACATATGAAATGCCCATTGAACGTAAGGCACCGGGAGTAATTTACCGGCAACCGGTTAATGAGCCTTTGCAGACCGGGATCAAGGCGATCGATGCGATGATTCCGATTGGGCGTGGTCAACGAGAGCTGGTGATTGGCGACCGTCAAACAGGTAAAACGGCGGTATGTATTGATACCATCATCAATCAGAAGGAATTCTACGATGCCGGTGAACCGGTATTCTGTATTTATGTGGCTGTCGGACAAAAGAATTCAACGGTTGCAAATATCGTTCGCACGTTGGAAGAAAGTGGGGCGATGCCTTATACTATTGTCGTATCCGCTTCCGCAGCCGACCCAGCGCCTATGCAGTTTTATGCTCCTATGGCTGGCGCTGCCATTGGGGAGTTTTTCAGAGACACTGGTCGGCCGGCTTTGATTATTTACGACGACTTATCTAAGCAAGCGGTAGCTTACCGCGAAGTTTCGTTGCTTCTCCGCCGCCCTCCGGGACGCGAAGCGTATCCCGGCGACGTGTTTTATCTTCACAGCCGCTTGCTGGAGCGCGCTGCGAAAATCAACGCATCCGACGAGATTGCACGCCAGATGAACGACCTTCCGGAATCGTTGCGGCCACTTGTCAAAGGAGGTGGCTCTCTCACTGCGCTGCCGATCATTGAGACACAGGCGGGAGATGTTTCGGCATACATTCCTACTAACGTAATTTCCATTACTGATGGGCAAATCTTCTTGGAATCTAATTTGTTTAACGCAGGTGTGCGGCCGGCGATCAACGTAGGTATTTCAGTATCGCGCGTGGGAGGTAATGCGCAGATTAAATCCATGAAAAAGGTTGCCGGTACCTTGAAGCTTGATCAAGCCCAATATCGCGAATTGGAGGCGTTCGCCAAGTTTGGTTCCGATTTGGACGCTGCTACCAAGGCAGTGTTGGATAAGGGTGTCCGTAACGTGGAAATTCTTAAGCAGGGGCAGTTTTCGCCGGTTCCAGTCGAAAAGCAAGTTGCCATTATTTACGCAGGAACTAAAGGTTTATTCCGCAGTGTACCCGTCAATAAGGTAAAGGAATTTGAGGCGGAATACTTGCATCAACTGGAATTGCGTCATCCGGAAGTCCTGAAGGCACTAAAGGAGGGAAAATTCACCGACGAACTTACCGGTGTATTGGATAAGGTTGCTAAGGAATTGGCTGATAAATATTAATTGATTGACGGTTGGCGATTAATGACTTCGAATCAGTTTAGGATCGTCAATCCAAAATCTAACATTAAAGTATGGCAAATTTAAAGGAAGTACGGAACCGTATCGCGTCGGTTACTTCTACGCAACAAATTACAAAGGCCATGAAAATGGTTTCCGCAGCCAAACTTAAGCGGGCGACCAATGCGATCGTACAGCTACGGCCTTATGCAGAAAAGCTGAGGGAAATATTGGCGAATGTGTCGGCTAGTGTAGAGGGTGGAGCTTCGCCGTTTACGGTCGATCGCAAGCCTAATAAGGTATTGGTTGTGGTAATTGCGTCAAACAGAGGGTTGGCTGGCGCCTTTAATGCGAATGCGATTAAGATGGCCAACCAACTGATTGCTGGTAGATACAGTGAACAGATGCGTACAGGGAATGTTAGTGTGGTTGCCATTGGAAAACGCGCTCAGGATTACTTTTCGAGACGTAAGTATCGCGTGATCGGTGATAATAATGAACTGTTTTCTGCGCTTAATTTTGAAAATACGTCCAAAATTACGGAAGCAATCATGAAGGGCTTTTCCGATGGGGAGTATGATCGGGTAGAATTGGTTTATAATCGGTTCCGCAACGCTGCCGTACAGATTTTGACGACTGAGCAGCTTTTGCCCCTTTTGCCAGCCACTGTTGAAACTAGTTCTGCGAAAAACGATGTGGACTACATCGTTGAGCCGTCGAAAGAAAAGATCATTAATGAGTTGATTCCCAAAGCTATCAAAGTACAACTTTATAAGGCTGTGTTGGATTCGTATGCTTCTGAACATGGCGCGCGCATGACCGCGATGGATAAAGCCACGGATAATGCAGGTGAGTTGTTAAAATCACTCAAGTTGTCTTATAACCAAGCACGGCAAGCAGCCATCACAACCGAACTTACTGAGATTGTGAGCGGCGCTGCTGCCTTGTCTAACGGTTAGCACGTTCACGTATCTAAAGAAATCTATGGGCCCATTAGGGCCCTTTTTGTTGCGTTTGGTGGTAAAATACCCACTATTAGGTATATTTTCGCATAAACAATTCGAATAGTTTTGTGTTGTTATTTCGCTAAATGGGTTAGAACCTCTTTTGGCAGGATTATTGAGCATGAAGAAGTGGCCCACGCATTGGGGACATTTGATCAAAAATAATTATTCAGTACATGTGATAAGGGTGGGTTGATTTAGTCAATCTGGTGAAGGAAGGAGGAAACTACATTGATTAAACTTACATGAAAGAACGTATTTTTCGATTCAAAACCGTACCTCGGTGGGCAATCCTACTGTTGGATCTACTGATATTAACCTGGTCCTTTACGCTTTCATATTTTGTAGCAAAGCAATTTAATTTCCACGATATCATCCGGGGGCATTTTTTTGTTTATACCGGGGTTTATATAGGAATTGCTTTACCTGTTTTTTTCTTTCATGCGGATACATACCGGATTGATCCGCTATTCCGATACCCGCGATATGCTGAAAATATTTTCGGCTATGTTGATTAATTCAGGGATTTATGTAGCGGCGGTTTATTTGATTCTTGGGCCACTGTTGCATATAAAGGATGGACAACTGGGGCTGGTCTTGCTGATCAACTTTTTCGTGGCCACTTCGTTTCTCGTCATGCTTCGGATTGCGGTCAAAAGTATTTATTTTATGTTGATGAGGCGGATGCGGGATGTGGACACGGTGCGGGTTTTGATTTATGGAGCGGATCAAAATGCAATCATGGCCAAGCAAGCTCTCGAGAACAGCACCGAATCCAAGTTTATTATTGTCGGTTTTATCGACACTAATAGAAGTAAATTAAATAGCTACATCGAGCGAAAGCGTGTTTATCACGTAAAGGACCTCGCTGCGTTAAAAGATAAATATGCGATCGACCAAATGATTTTTGTGAAAGATCATTTGGGAAGTCGAGACAAAAAGGTGATTGTCGAACGTTGTCTTCGAATGGGGATTAAAGTACTGACAATACCTCCAGCATCGGAATGGATATCCGGAAGACTGCGGCTAAGACAGATAAAGAACCTCAGGATAGAAGATCTTTTGCAGCGTGCGCCGATTAAAATTAATAACGATAAAATCTGTGAAGATCTATGTGACAAGCGGATTTTAATTACGGGCGCAGCGGGATCGATTGGTTCCGAAATCGTGCGTCAGGTTTTACGTTATGAGCCTCAAATGCTCATCCTTTGTGATCAAGCGGAATCCCCAATGCATGAAATTCAGTTGGAAATCGAAGAAGTGTTTCCTTCCAGCAATGTCGTTGTCGCGATCGCCGATATCCGCAATCTCGAGCGCATGCATCAGATATTCAATGACTATCGACCCGAGATCGTGTATCATGCCGCGGCTTATAAGCATGTACCGATGATGGAAAAAAATCCGGGAGAAGCCGTAAGTACCAACGTTGGGGGTACAAAAAATGTTGCTGATCTATCGGTGCTTTTTGGGGTTAAGAAGTTTGTGATGATATCAACGGATAAAGCCGTGAATCCTACCAATGTTATGGGAGCATCCAAGCGTATTGCGGAAGTCTATACGCAAAGTCTCGATTCACAACAATCCGTGCATTTAGTCGACGCTTCTGCAGGAAGAGCGACACAGGTTAAAGGTACCCGTTTCATTACCACGCGTTTTGGCAATGTGTTGGGATCCAATGGCTCGGTAATACCGCGATTTTCTGCGCAAATTGAAAAAGGCGGTCCATTAACCGTAACTCATCCGGAAATTACGAGATACTTTATGACGATTCCGGAAGCAGTGCAATTGGTCTTGGAGGCGGGGACTATGGGTAAAGGTGGTGAGATTTATGTGTTTGATATGGGAAAACCTGTCAAAATCGTTGACCTTGCGAGAAAGATGATTCAGCTTGCTGGACTTAAACCCGACAAAGACATCGAGATAGTGTACACGGGATTACGCAGCGGAGAAAAATTGTATGAAGAGCTGTTAAATGACGGCGAAAAGGTACTTCCCACTCATCACGACAAGATACACATAGCCCGGGTCAATTCATTACCTCATGAACATGCCAAGCGTCTAGTTTATGAACTGATTGCATTAAATGAGCGAAAAAATAGCAGTGGTGTGGTACGGAAGATGAAAGAAATCGTGCCTGAGTTTATCAGCAAAAATTCGCCATTTGAAGCCCTCGACACGGTAAAATAACCATTGCTCGTTGTCGAAGCGGGAGGGAAAGCTGACGACTAAGATTACCACCTGATCAATGCACTAGCCCACGTAAATCCTGAACCAAAGGCGGCTAAGCAGACCAGATCGCCGTCGCTGATTTTTCCAATCTCCCATGCTTCGCATAAAGCAATGGGGACGGATGCCGCGGTGGTATTGCCATATTTTTGTATATTGTTGAAAACTTGACCATCGGTTAGACCTAGCAATTTTTGGACGTATTGGCTGATGCGAAGATTGGCCTGGTGAGGGATCAGCAAGTCGATGTCTTTTTCGGAGAGGTTGTTGGCAGCCAGTGCTTCCTTGATGACCTCTGGAAATTTAACGATGGCTTTTTTGAATACCGCTGGGCCGTCCATATAAGGGAGCGCGGCGCCACTTTCGAGTTGCTCGGTTGTGAGGAACAGACCACCTAACTCTTGATCCGGAAACGGTGGTTTATCCTTAAGCCATTTGTTAGCATGTGCTCCCGGATAATACATGGCCAATATTTCTGCATCTGCACCATCACTATGAAGATGGGTACTTAAGATACCCCGGTTTTTTTCTTCGGTAGGTTGGAGGACAACCGCCCCTGCGCCATCCCCGAATATCACGGATACATTTCGGCTTCGGGTCTGAAAATCCATCGCAAAAGAATGCTTCTCACTTCCGACAACCAGTATGTTTCGATAGGTACCGGTTTTTATAAACTGGTCGGCCACAGAAAGCGCATACACAAAGCCCGAACACTGGTTTCGTACATCCAACGCACCTATTTCGCGCATACCCATTTCGCGTTGGAGCAGCACGCCGCAACCTGGAAAATAGTAATCCGGACTTAATGTCGCAAAAACAATGAAATCGATATCGTGGGCGGTCACACCTGCCCGGTTCATCGCGATTTGGGCCGCTTCGATCGCCATGGTGGTCGTCGTCTCCTCAGTACGGTCTGCAAACCGGCGTTCCTTTATTCCGGTCCGCTCTTGTATCCATTCATCGCTCGTGTCCATAAAGCGCGTTAAATCCTCATTTGTATAGACGTTTTTAGGAACATAGTAGCCCATTCCAGCTATTTTCGATCGGTACATATCTGCGCGATAAAAAAGGATAATTAACACAATGTTACGGAATTTTTTTAAAAAGACGTAGCTTTGTAAGATGACTGTCGAAACACAGGAAGAAACCTTTACATTGGAAGAGGTGCTAGCCGCAGTAACACCTAACCATCGTTTAATACTCTGGAATGACGATACCAATACTTTCGAACATGTGATCAATTGTCTCGTCAAACACCTGCAATACACCGAGGCACAGGCGGAAAAAATTGCATGGAAAGTGCATACGGAAGGAAAGTGTCCCGTGTTGGAAGGGAGTTATACCGAGGTCGATATTTACCGTAAGATCCTTAAATCGGAAGGGCTGACAGTAAGTGTTGAATGATTCAATGCCGCTTATTAAGTAACAATCTAGGCGAACCTATGCCTGAGCTGTAATATTGCGGTTACCATGCGTGCTCGGTTGCAATAAAAGCATAATCTTTGCGGCAACTATTCAGATACTAATTTTTTACGATACGAGATGTATTTTGTAGGCAGAATCAAGATCGGTTACCTTATTTTAGTAGGCATTTTTACGTTACCGTTGGGTTTGAATGCGCAGCCAGGTAAGGCCTCTATATCGGCAGTGGTTGTCGACCAAATTTCGGGCGATCCGGTTGGGTTCGCCAGTGCGGCTTTATTAGTTCAGGAATCCAATGCATACGTAAAGGGTATGCAAACGGTAGATGATGGCAAAGTGTTATTTACGGATGTTGCACCGGGTGTATATACGGTGCGGGTTACCTACGTGGGATACCAAGATTATGTAGCCGAGAATGTGAAGGTTGCGGAGGGAGCGCGTGTTGATTTGGGTAATATTTCGTTAAAGCGAGCCGGAGAATTGTTAGAGGAGGTAGTGGTGCAAGGCGCCCCGCCGGCCATGGAATTGGGTATAGACCGAAAGATATTCAATGTAGCCGAGAGCACGCTTAGTGTAGGCGGAACAGCCACCGATTTATTGGCAAACGTCCCATCGCTACAAGTAGATATGGATGGCACGGTGAGTTTACGCGGGTCCAGCAGCGTCCGCATTTTGATCAATGGACGCGAATCAGCGTTAGCCGGAAGCGACGTTGCCCAGTTTCTTCAATCCTTGCCGGCCAATTCTGTGGAGCGAATTGAGGTGGTCACCAACCCTTCCTCTAAATACGATGCTGAAGGGCAATCGGGTATTATTAATATTGTCTTGAAGAGAAATACATACCTTGGATTTAATGGATCTGCTAACTTTTCGGGCGGTTCTTACAATAATTACCTAGCGGGTGCCAACCTAAATTTCCGGAATAAGAACTTCAACTATTACGGTGGCTATACATTCAACCGGCGCAACATGGTTGGTGGCGGAGTGAATAATACCGAGCTACTGGCTAATAACAGCCTGACCAACAATGTTAGTGAAAATTCGCGTTTGGGTCTTAATCACAATGTACAACTCGGTTTGGATTATTACCTCGGAGAAAAGACGTTCATTGGGCTGGCCGGCAATCTCAGTGTCCGAGGCAATGACCGTAATGAAGACCTATTTTACAATTATTTGAATCATCCGCAATTATCAGGTAGCAGCAGCCGTTTCTCCCGTCAGGACGAGGACGACTTTGGATACGAGATCGCGCTGGACGTGAGGCGGGATTTCGCGCATGAAGGCGAAGAAATGTTGGCCAATTTTACGTTTGGATACGACGGAGAGGAAGGTGTTAATGCCTTTAGTCAGGATTATTCGGCCCCCCCGTCGGGGATGTACGAGCTGGCAAGGATTAACGATACAAAGGAAGATGGACGCAATGTTAACGTTCAGCTGGATTACGTCAGGCCATTCGGCGAAAACCATAAACTGGAGGCGGGATATCGTACGATGATCCGTCGGAGCATGGACTACCAGTACTCCCAGGTTGACTCTACTCAGGGACTGTTGCCCGATTACCGAGTGAGCAACGATTTTGATATGACAAGCAGTGTGCACGCATTGTATGTGAATTACCAAAACAAATTGACGGATAAATTAGGTTATCAAGTAGGGCTTCGTGCAGAGCAAGCTTATCTGGATACCGAATTGGGATTGCTTACGCCCGGTTTACCGGCGGATGAACAGACCATTACCGGACAGTTGGATTATTTCCGCGTGTATCCCAGTTTGTTTCTCACCCAGGAATTTGGTGATAAAAATCAACTTCAGTTAAGCTATACGCGTCGGGTAAGTCGGCCGAGGGGTTGGCAAGTAAATCCGTTTGTCGACGTATCCGATAACTTGAATCATCGGCAGGGTAATCCCAATCTGTTACCCGAAGATATACACTCGTTTGAATTGGGATATACGAAAACCTGGGAGTCATTGCTGGTTACCTCTTCTGTATATCATCGCATGGTTAATGACGTAACCCAACCGATTATTCGGGAAGTGGATGAAAATACGGGGGTCACATTGATGCAATGGCAGAACATTAGCCGCAATGAATCAACCGGGCTCGAATTGATATCCCGGTTGGATATCTCTAAGAAATGGGATGTCATGGCCAATGTCAATGCATTTCATACGCGATTCAAGGGAAGTGAGGAGTTTAATGTCGAACCTTCCGAAGGATTCAGTTGGAACGCCAATGCAACCACGAATTATCGTTTTACTCCCTTGTTTTCTCTTCAGGCTCGTTTTGAATACGAGGCGCCCCGGATTATGGCACAAGGAAAAGGGATTGATAACTATGTAATCGATGCCGGACTGAAGCTGGATGTATTAAACCGCAAAGGAAGTATTATGTTTAATGCACGGGACCTGCTGAATCAGCGGCGCTTCGGTGGATATACCCAAAGCAACGGTGTTTACCGCTATTTTGAGTATCGATGGATGCGCCGGACATTTATGCTTTCATTTAGTTACCGTTTTGGTAATCAGACGCTAAAGCGGGAAGAGCGGAAGCGGGATGGTGCCGAAGATTATGACGGCGGCGGAGAACAGCAGTTTTAGGCTGCGAACCGACTAATACACGGGCTAAAAGATCCTGGTAAGCTCGCTGAGCGTGCCAATGCTACGCTTGATATCCATAGGAACGGCTTCATTTTTGGGGTTAAAGTAAATGGCATCCATCCCTACATTTTGGGCTCCGCGTATATCCGCGTCGAGACTGTCGCCAACCATTACGCTATCGGGAATTGCTGTTTTCGCGTTTCTTACCGCATGATGGAAAATTCGCGGATCGGGCTTATGAACGCCGACGGTTTCCGAAATCACAATCGTGGCGAAATATTTTTTAAGACCGCATTTGGTGACCTTGATTTCCGCAGCATCCCCAAAACCATTCGAGATGAGGTGAAGTGTGTATTTTTCCTGCAGGTAGCTAAGTGTTTCATGAGCATGGGGGAAAAGGTGAGTCTTTTGCGGGCATAATTTTAGATATTCCTCTTCAAACGCTTTAGGGAATAACCGGGGATCGATCCCTAACTCGTGAAATGTGTCGGCAAAACGTGCTTCACGAAGCTCCGTCTTGGTGATTTTACCGTAATGATAGAGTGCCCATAGCCGATGGTTGTTGCGGTTATACGTCTCTATAAATGAAATTACAGAAGTAATCCCCAACGCTTCGAAATTGTGGATTGCAAACAACTCCGTCAACGCCTCTCCGGCGTTTTTTTCGAAATCCCAAAGGGTATGGTCCAGATCGAAAAAGATGTCTTTTTTCTTGGAATGCCGCATGGTGCAAAGATACGGTTTTTGCTACGTTTGTTGGGGTCGCGTCATAATCCGCTCCCACATTTGCTTTTAATGGGGGTAAATCGATACTTTTGTGATTGCTTTTTAGAATCTTGGTATGAGGAAGCCATTGGTGCTATTTTATTTTTTGGTTTTTTATGCTACCGCACAGCTGGTGTGGTGGGGTGTGTTGCTTATTGAGAGTCAGCCCGACCGGAAGGCCATGATTATCGGTGAGGGAATTTTTTTCATGCTCATATTTGTCGTGGGGGCGCTTAAGCTGAAGAAGGCATTTGTGCGCGAACATAAAATCCAACAACAACAGCAAAACTTTCTGTTGGCAGTTACTCACGAGTTGAAGTCCCCGCTTGCATCCATTAAACTGGCTATTCAGACCATTCTGAAACGAGACTTGAGCAAAGAACAACGCGATCAGTTCCTGTCCAATTCGCTGAAAGATATCGAACGATTGGATGACCTGGTGGGAAATGTGCTGATTGCTACCAAACTGGAAAATTTGCGCTATAATTTTCCCAAGGAACAAATCGATCTTACGGAGCTGGTAAAAAATGTGGCGGGAAGACTTCAAATCCACTCTTGTACTTCGCAGGTGATCAAAACAGAGCTACAACCCAACATTCTGATTGAAGGTGATCGGTTTGCGATTACCAATGTAGTGACCAATTTAATTGAGAACGCGGTCAAATATTCTCCACCTTGTGCACATGTGGTGGTAAAGCTAACTACCGAGGAAGGGAGTGTATTATTCAGCGTTGCCGACCATGGTATTGGTATTGCCGACAACGAAAAGAAACTTATCTTTAACAAGTTTTACCGGGTAGGAAACGAAGATACCCGTAAAACCAAAGGTACTGGATTGGGGTTATATATAGTAAAAACTGTATTGGAAAGACATCGTGCTCAAATCAGCGTCAAGGATAACACACCCTCCGGAAGCATTTTCGAAGTGACATTTAATAATCATTATGCAACAAACTAAGCATCGGATCTTACTGGTAGAAGATGAAGAACACTTGTTGGATGCCATCAAACTCAATCTAGAGTTGGAAGGTTACCGGGTCTCTACAGCCACGGATGGCAAAAAGGCATTGAAAATATTCAAAGAAGAACGATTTAACCTGGTTATTCTAGATGTCATGATTCCTGAGATCGATGGTTTCCAGGTGGCCGAAACGATACGTTTACAGAATACGGAAGTGCCTATCATGTTCCTGACGGCAAAAAATAGCAGTGAGGATCGCATCACAGGACTCCGGAAAGGAGCGGATGATTATCTGGTTAAACCGTTTAATCTGGAGGAGTTGATCCTTCGCGTAGGAATACTCGTGCGACGGGGTATGAAAGGGGACGAGTTAAAAGAACTGAATTCGTATACCATCGGCGACAAGACCATCTATTTCAATTCGTTTGAACTGCATCATGCCGATGGGTCGGTGACTTCACTGACTAAAAAGGAGGCCATGTTGTTAAAGCTATTGATTGAACGGCGAAACGAGGCGGTCTCGCGTGAACAGATCCTGGAAACGGTGTGGAATTACGATGTGTATCCCTCTACCCGCACCATCGACAATTTTATTCTGACGTTCCGGAAATATTTTGAGCCAGACCAGAAGCACCCCGTATATTTCCATTCCATTCGTGGTGTAGGTTATAAATTTACAGACAATCCGCAGAGCTCATGATGACCTCCAGGGTACGTGCGTTGGTGTTGGTGATCTCGTTTTTTTTCTTGGCGTGGACGGTATATACACGTGCTTATCAGTTGGCGGCTATGGTGATTGGGTTCATGGGCTATTTAACGTGGAGTCACTACCGGGAAGGTACGGTGTTTATCGCTACTCAAGCCTTTCAAAGGCAGGATTTTGAAAAGGCACGGTACTTACTTGCTGACATCAAAAAGCCGGAAGCGCTACGCAAGGGCAGGCGTAATTATTATGAATTTATGATGGGGAATCTGGCTCTGAAGGCGGAAGATTACGAAGCGGCGGAACGGCACTTCCAGATTGCTTCCCGCTTGCCATTCAGGAGACCCAACGACAAGGCCATTATCTTGGTGAACTTGGCCAACATCAACCTTAGACGGAAGGATTACGAGCGGGTACGTGCGTATGTGGACGTGGCTCGTAAGCTGGAGGTAACGTCCCGGGTTGCACATATTATTGACAAAATCGAAAACGAGATACCTAAAGATCAATTGTGATTAACAATTTACAGAACAATTTGCTGATTCGGGCGGCTTTTTCCCAATCCACCGAACGCCCACCGGTGTGGATGATGCGCCAAGCGGGTCGCTTTATGAAGGAATACTGGGATATAAAAAACAAGTATTCTTTTTTGGAAATGTGTAAAACACCTGAAATTGCGGCCGACGTAACCATGCTGCCCGTTGAGTTGCTGGGAGTGGATGCAGCCATCCTATTTTCTGATATTCTTGTGACCGCCGAGGCCATGGGCGGACAGCTTAGCTTTGAGCAGGGGGTAGGTCCTTTGTTTGCGAACCCCATCCGCAGTTATGCGGATGCGGAAGGCTTAAAAACGGATGTCTCGGATAAATTGCAATATGTCGGTGATGCCATTGGCGTGATTCAGCAACGTTTGCAAGGTGCGATTCCACTGATTGGTTTTGCCGGGGCTCCATTTACGGTTCTTAGTTACCTTGTCGAAGGCGGCTCGTCAAAAGATTTTAAACGAACCAAATTACTGCTTCATAACGAGCCGGAATTGGCGCATCTGATTCTGCAAAAAATTGCGGACGTCACAATCGATTACCTAAATATGCAGATTGCCGCAGGGGTGAATGCCATCCAATTGTTTGATAGCTGGGCATTGGCCCTTTCTTGGGATGATTACAAGACGTTCGCCCATGAGTATAATGCCTATATTTTTTCGAGACTGAATCGGAACGGTGTGCCGGTGATTTCGTTTTGTAAGGGAAGTTCTGTCTTTGCACCCTTGATGGCAGAAGCTGGCCCGGATGTGGTTTCGGTGGACTGGAATTCGGATCTGAGACAGCTGAAAGAGGGACTACCGCAGGGAGTGGCCGTACAAGGCAATCTCGATCCATTTGTTCTATATGCCGACAAAAAAGTGATCAAGGAGAAAATCCTGCATTTATTCGAGCGCATGCGTGGCCAAGATGGCTTTATCTTTAATTTGGGACATGGGATCATGCCCGACATCCCGTTTGAGAATGTGAAATATGCCATTGAGGTGGTAAAGGAGTTTAGCTATTGATGTTATACCTCTACGCAAAAGCCGTGCATATTATCTTCGTCATCACCTGGATGGCGGGGTTATTTTATATGGTACGGCTTTTCATCTACCATACTGAGGCTAAGCAAAAGCCTGAAAATGAATATCATGTTCTGCACAGGCAGTTTATGATAATGGAAAGTAAATTGTGGTGGATTATCACGACGCCTTCCATGTATCTAGCGGTGTTGGCCGGCCTGACAATGCTTTACCTTGCACCGGGGCTTCTTAAAGCTGGATGGATGCATGTGAAATTGGTCTTTGTCCTCGGGTTGGTGGCTTATCACTTCATCTGCCAACGCATTATGTTCAGGCTTAGGGAAGAAACGAGTCGTTGGACATCCCTACGACTAAGGTTGTGGAATGAACTGGCTACGGTCATACTTTTCGCGATCGTTTTTGCGGTAGTGCTTAAAAGCGCGGTCAATTGGATCTACGGGGTGATGGGCCTCTTGGTATTGGCTTTTATGCTCATGATCGCGGTGAAATGGTACAAGAAAGTCCGAGAGCGTTAGCCGCCAAAACATAAGTATTTCAATTCCGTATACTCATCGAGACCGTGTTTGGAACCCTCCCGCCCGATCCCGGATTGTTTGATCCCACCGAAAGGAGCTACCGCATTGGACAGCAACCCGGTATTGATACCCACCATTCCCGCCTCCAATTGTTCGGAAACCCGCCAGCACCGGTTGATATTAGTGCTGTAGAAGTAGGCAGCTAAGCCAAATTCGGTATCGTTGGCCATGGCAATGGCTTCATCTTCTGTTGTAAACCGGAATAATGCACAGACGGGGCCGAACGTTTCTTCGCGAGCGATAAAGGACGACATGGGTACATCTGCCAAAACGGTGGGCTGATAAAACAGGTTTTTTTTGACTTTGCCTCCGGTAAGTAGCGTAGCACCTTTTTCGATGGCATCTTTTACGTGGGTTTTCACCTTGTTCAGCCCATCGTTGTTAATGAGTGGCCCTACCTGTATTCCTTCTTCCAGACCATTTCCAACTTTGAGTTTCTTTACAGCAGCGGTCAGTTTCTTGGCAAAGTTCTCAAATACCGCGTCCTGTACGTAAAATCGGTTAATAGATACGCACGTTTGTCCGGAGTTACGGAATTTGCCCGCGATTGCCCCTTCTACAGCCGCATCAAGGTCGGCGTCGTCGAATACCAGGAAAGGTGCATTTCCCCCCAGCTCCAGTGATACCTTTTTTATGGTTCCGGCTGCTTGGGCCATCAGCGATCGGCCTACTTCCGTAGAGCCGGTGAACGATATTTTGCGTATCAACTCGTTTGTCGCAAATTCCTCGCCCATACCTTTACTATCCTTGCCCGTGACTACGTTGAATACACCCGGAGGAAATCCGGCCTCATGAGCAAGTTTTGCGACGGCAAGTGCAGTAAGCGGCGTTTGTGAAGCTGGCCTTAAGACCACCGTACAACCGCAGGCGAGGGCAGGGGCTACCTTGCGGGTAATCATGGCGAGGGGGAAATTCCAGGGGGTGATGGCAGCGACCACACCGATGGGTTGCCGGATCGTAATGAGCCTTTGCCCATTTTTCGGCGGTGGGATGGTTTCACCGTAGGCACGTTTTGCTTCTTCGGCAAACCATTCGATAAAGGAGGCGCCGTACTCCACCTCCGTAAGGCTTTCCGCCAGTGGCTTTCCGCTCTCTTGAGTCATGATCCGTGCGATTTCCTGCTTGTTCGCTACAATCAATTCGTACCACTTGCGTACGGTGCGGCTCCGCGTGGTGGTATCGGTATCCCGCCAGATCGGCCATGCTGCATGTGCGTCGTCAATAGCTCTTCGGCAATCCGATATAGTGAGGTCCGGCACGGAAGCGATGGTCTCGCCTGTAGCCGGATTGATAACCTCAAAGGCTTTTTTGCCTTTAGTGAATTTACCGTTAAGATAAGCCATTGTTTGCATTCTATCCATGGGTTCCTATTAAAAGCCTATATAGGGTAACAGTTTCGCTAAGAAAATGTGTGGATGAATTCGAATCCCATTCAAAATTAGGTAATCCTTGTTGTTAATCAAGTCAGTGGATACTAAATAGTCACATTAACATCTTTTCTTTTACTTTTGTATGTGATTCAAGTTATCGTTTTCCTTCTCAGCATATTTGTTAAATAAGGGTAGGAACCAATCATCTATGGACAAACAAAGGAATGAACAGGATTAGGGAAAACTACTTTTACAACGTGTTAATTAACGTGTTGAATACCTTACTTCCTATACTAAGTTTTCCTTATATCAGTAGAGTTTTAATGCCTGAAGGCGTTGGTAAAGCCCAGTTTTTATTAAGCGTAGCACAGTATTTCGTAGTATTGGCGGTATTGGGGATACCCGTGTATGGAGTCCGTGAAATAGCCAAAGTGAGGGGCCAGCCACAATTGTTATCTCGTGTATTTTGGGAGATTTTTATCATTAATGTGCTGTCGGCTGCCTTGGTTTCGTGTTTTTATTTGGGTGTGATTTTAACTTACAGGCCCTTTGCTGGAGAATTATCGTCTTTTATGCTGGTGGGGACCTTGGTTTTTTTTAGTTTCATGAATATCGACTGGCTCTATTCTGGCCTTGAAATGTTTAAACAGATTTCGTTGCGCTCGATGTGCGTCAAATTGATCTCGCTTATTGCTTTATTTCTTTTCGTTAAAAATAAAGAGGACATGGTACTTTATTTATTAATTGTTGTCTTTTCATTTTTGGGGAATCAAATCTGGAATTTTTTTATCTTAAGGAAGTACATAAGTTTCCCGCCAGTTGAATTACATCCACTACAGCATATCAAACCTATTTTGCTTAATTTTGGTGTGCTGTTCGCAATTAGTATCTATACAGTTTTCGATACCATTTTGTTGGGTTTGCTGTCCAGTGACAAGGAGGTGGGATATTACACTGCGGCCGTTAAAGTTAGTAAAGTTGTTATACCGGTGGTGACGGCATTGGGGGTGGTACTTTTACCACGGTTATCGGTTGCCATGAATCAAGACGATAGAGCTGAAGTACAGAATTTGGCTAATCAATCATTTTGGTATGTCGGCACACTAGCTGTCCCTATTGCGGTTGGTTTGTTTGCTTTTGCAGATGAATTTGTTCTGTTGTTCAGTGGCCCGGCATATGTTAATGCTATTCTGCCTATGAAGCTGATGTCTCCGTTGGTCTTGGTGATCGGACTGGCACACATATTTGCATTTCAACTACTAATTCCTGCCAAAAAAGAAAAATGGTATTTATTGGCTGTAATAATCGGTGGAGTTTGTTGCGTTGTGCTGAATATTATGCTTGTACCTCGTTTTTACAGTGTGGGCGCTGCGTTTGCCAACTTAATCACGGAAGTGTTTATTGCCGCATTGTCCTTTTTGTTTGTTCGGCGATTCTTTTCTATTGATTTAAATTGGCGCAAGTTCTTTGTGAAGATAGGTTACGTTAGCGTGTTATTTGTTTTAGTGGCAACTTTCTTAAGATGGATGGACTTTAGCTCGTTAGTCGTATTATCATTAGGGATTCCGGTTTGTGCAGCCTCGTATTTTTTTGTGCTCATATTTGTGGAGAAAGACCGTCATTTGATGAATGAGTTTATGATATTATGCCAAAATCTTAAGAAATATAGAATCAAAATTTGATAGTCCATGATGTAATATGGATTTTAAGGAGCCAGTCATGTCCAATAACGTTAGATTAATTGCCTATTACCTTCCACAATTCCACCCCATTCCAGAAAACAATTTATGGCATGGAGAGGGATTTACGGAATGGACAAATGTCAGGAAGGCAAAACCCCTGTTTAAGGGTCATTACCAACCAAGAGTTCCAGCCGATTTGGGTTATTATGACTTAAGGGAACCTGATGTACGAATTCGGCAAGCGGAAATGGCCGAAGCGTACGGGATAACTGGTTTTTGCTACTGGCATTATTGGTTTGGGAGGGGAAAGCGACTGTTAGAACGACCATTTAATGAAGTATTGACCTCGGGACAACCAGATTTCCCTTTTTGTTTGGGTTGGGCAAACGAGACTTGGCGGGGCGTTTGGCATGGAGTATCGAAAGGTAAGGTGCTAATCGAGCAACAATATCCAGGAAAAGAGGATTATATTGCCCATTTTAATGCATTATTGCCGGCATTCCGCGATGAGCGATATTTAACTATTGATGATAGGCCGATTTTTGTTATATATATGCCTGATCGGGTGCCCGATTTTGAATTGATGCGGGAGATATGGAATGATTTAGCGATAAAAAATGGCCTAAAAGGTATTTATTTTATAGGGCATAGTGTGCACAGCCGAGAAGTGGACGGTTTATTGGCCGATGGTTACGATGCGGTAAATTTGCTGCGCCTTTACCATATTAGAGATTCAAAAATTACGTCATGGGTAGACCGGCTGTTTAATAAATTAGATGGGAAGCGCTATAACATTTTCCCTTATAGCGAAGCCATGAAGTTTTTTTCCGGACCGGAAGATAGTTTGGAACGTTGTTATCCTACGCTTATCCCCAATTGGGATCATTCTCCTCGAAGTGGCAACAAGGCATATATATTAACCGGATCCACCCCCGCATTGTTTGGTAAACATATCAGAACGACGCTGGATACAATTAAAAATAAGTCAAGTGAACATCAAGTTGCTTTTATTAAATCTTGGAATGAATGGGGCGAGGGAAACTATTTGGAACCTGACGTCGACTTTGGACGACAATATTTAGAAACGTTGAAAAGCGAAGTGGAAAGATTTGCCGTATGATGTTGAAATGTTTGAATCTATGGATTGCTCAGAAAAGAAAAGAATACTTATCGTATTTGGAACGCGTCCCGAAGCGATAAAGATGGCACCTTTGGCCAAGGCACTGATGCAAGATGATAATTTTGAGGTTGGGGTATGTGTTACTGCGCAACATAGACAACTATTGGATAAGGTCATGGACTTTTTCGATATCCGTCCCGACTATGACCTGGATTTGATGAAAGCTAATCAAAGCCTCGCTTCACTCTCTGCCGATATTATCCGCGATATGGATAAAATTATCGGCGAATTTAATCCTCATATGGTATTGGTACATGGAGATACCTCTACATCGACATTTTCAGCCTTAGCAGCATTTTATCGAAAAGTTCCTGTGGGCCATGTCGAAGCAGGACTGCGGACGCATCAACGATATGCACCATTCCCTGAAGAAATCAATAGGCAGTTAACGGGACGTATCGCTGATCTGCATTTTTCTCCGACGGCCAGCGCTAGAGAAAATCTTATTCGAGAAGGTGTCGACGCATCACGAATCTTCGTAACCGGGAATACAGTTATTGATGCACTTTTTTGGGCAAAAGACAAACTAAGAACATATCGGGATGCAGAAATTGATGCACTTGAATCCTTGCTCGATTCGGCTAAGAAAACAGTACTGGTAACCGCACATAGACGTGAGAGCTTCGGCCAGGGTATGAAAGAAATTTGTAGTGCACTAGCGCAATTGGCGAGACGGCAAGACATTATAATCTTATTCCCTGTTCACCCTAATCCGAATGTACGGGATTTAATGTATGAAAGATTAGGTGAAATAAAAAGCATTCATTTAATTGAGCCGTTGGGATATCCTGCATTCGCCTGGTTGATGGCTCGTGCTTACTTGATTATCACGGATAGTGGTGGTATTCAGGAAGAAGCTCCAAGCTTGGGAAAACCTGTACTTGTGTTACGTGAAGTGTCTGAAAGACCAGAGGCAATCGTTTCCGGTGGGGTAATCCTTGTGGGAACTGATGCGCAAAGAATTGTGACCGAAGCTATGCAATTGTTGGACGTCGAGTCGCGATATACGGCTATGGCTTCAACCCAAAATCCGTATGGTGATGGGCATAGTGCTCCACGTGTTGTATCGTTAGTGAAGAAGTTTTTCAATTTATAGTTTCAAACCATGCACCTATTTTTGGCCAATTATCCGATCGCTGAAAACATTCGGGAAGGAATGTCCCAGCGGATGGTTGCAATTGACCGCCAATTTGATAAAGTCGATAGAGCTTACCTGTTTGTGTCATACCGATTTTTTCGGAAAAAGCAGGTGGTGAAGATCAGTGAAAGTGTGACCCAATATCGCTGTAACATGCTGATTCATTTCTTCTTTATCTTACGCCTAATGCGATCAGCAGATACGTTTTTTTTCCATTCAGTCATCAATGTTTTACCTGTATTACCTTTTTTGGTATTTATTCCCAGCCAGACCCGATGGATACTCGATGTACACGGTGTCGTTCCGGAGGAAATGAAACTGGCGCGGCTAAAGATGAAGAGTTTCCTGTATGGCTTTAGCGAGCGGTTTATCTTCCGTCGGCTTGATGTGGCCATTGTGGTTTCGCGAACAATGGAAAACCATTTGAGACAAAAGTACCCAAATTCGACCTCCCGTTATGTAACCTATTTTATTGTGCCGGTACATATCGGGAAATTGCCTGAAATCAAGGAGGTTATGCAAGTTAAATCATCAAAATTGGTCGTGGTTTACAGTGGTAATACGCAACGTTGGCAGCATATAGATCTAATGCTGGAAATCATTAAACGAAATCGAGCGAGTCATGTTTGCTACTATTTATTGACAGGTGAACCCGAACGGATGAATAAACTGCTAGCCGCCCATGGAATGATTCCGGACGAAAATCTCAATGTGAAATCGGTCACTCCTGAATCTTTGCATGAGTATTATCAAATTGCACATTTTGGATTTGTGTTACGTGATGACATTGTGGTTAATCAAGTGGCATGCCCAACCAAATTGGTTGAGTATCTTTATTACGGTATGACACCAATCGTCAAGAGCCGGTCGATAGGGGACTTTGAATCGTTAGGTTATGAATGTGTCGATTATCGTGATTTTTCGATTGATACACTTCCTCAGAAGAGCTCCGTAAACTGTCGGATTGTGCGTACCATGCTTGCTGAGAACAAGAATACGAATTTATTAACTTTGCTGGCAAAGAATGCTTAATCCACCTGTTGTCATCTTAATGGCCACTTTCAATGGGGCGCCTCACCTTCGTGAGCAACTGGATTCGTTAATCCGGCAAACGTACAGCGCGTGGCGGTTGATCGTCCACGATGACGGCTCGACCGATGGCACATTGGCGATACTCGATGAATACCGACGGATAGACCCCCGAATAACGGTTATGGATGATGGGGTCGTCGGTCTTGGCGCTGCGGGTAATTTCCTTCATTTGATGCGGCATGTAAAGGGAGCATATTACCTGTTCTGCGATCAAGATGATATTTGGCTGGAGGAGAAAATAGCTCAACTAGTCGCAGTTATTTCGAACTGCGAGGGTCCCGCTGTTGTTTATGCCAATTCCTATTTGTATGTGGATGGCGTTGTAATACCGCAAATGTCGACGCTTTTACATCCCACCTCACTCCGCGATACGTTGTTTTTTAATTCTGGTATCCAAGGGTGCGCAATAATATTTAATCATTCATTGATGGACCGGCTGGCACCTTTTCCTGAGTTCGTAGCGATGCACGATCATTTAGTAACCATGGGAGCTGTGACATTTGGGCAAATGATTTATTTAAATCAGCCGTTGGTGTTATATCGGCAACATAAACAAAATGCAACGGGAAACCAGCCACTTGGTTTTTTTCGAAGGTCAGTTTCCTTTTTGTTCGGCGGAAAACCAGTAGTTAACCGCAATCACTATAATGCCAATTTAGCTTTCTTCCAACATTACCAGTCGATGCTTGACCAGAGCAGCCAGAAATTGTTCAAAGCATACTTCCGTTACGTAAACAGTCGGTCCGTTTTCGAACGATTATTCATTTTGTTGAGAAATAGATTTACCTTAGGCAATAAACGGGGGCTTCTTCTGTATAAAACCTTAGTAAGAAGACCTATCAATTGATCAGAGGATGCGCGAATCACTCAATCCATACGTCACCGTTTTTACGCCGGTTTATAACAGAGCTCGATATCTTGGCTTGCTTTATGAGAGTTTGATCGAGCAGCATTTCCATAATTTTGAATGGATTATTGTAGACGACGGAAGTACCGATGGTACTCGGGAGATCGTAGCTCGGTTTGTGGACGAGGGGAGGGTCCGAATCCGTTATCACTATCAGGAAAACGCCGGTAAACATGTAGCCGTCAACAGGGGCGTCCAATTGGCGAAAGGCGAACTATTTTTTATCGTGGACAGTGATGATACGTTGACGGCGCACGCATTGTCAACCATTGTCCAACAGTGGCAAACCGTGCTTAAATTACCAGACTCGGATAAATTTGCCGGAGTCTGCGGATTACGTATTCACAAGGATGGAACGGTTATCGGAGGGGATGTGGATTACGAAACACTTGATGTATCGTGTGTTGATTACCGATTTAAATACCACTACAAAGGGGATCGGGCAGAGGTGATACTTACGACGATAATGCAACAGTATCTCTACCCTCAGATCGCAGGCGAGCGGTTTTGTGCAGATGCGTTGGTTTGGAATCGGATTGGCAAGTCGTACATGCTACGCTATTTTAATGAGGGCATATATGTATGTGAGTACTTGCGGGGAGGGATTACGGATACATCAGTGTTCCTTCGGAAATCCAGTCCGAAGGGGGCGAGCTTATATTATGCAGAGATGGCAGGCTTGCGCGGGTTGACGGAATTTCAGCGGCTCAAAGCTATAGTCAATTTTTGGCGGTTCGCTGTATATGACTCGGATGATTCCTTTTCCGTCAAGAGAAGGATGATTCGCTCCAATTGGTCCTTTCTGATATATCCGCTTGCATGGACGTTAAGGCTTTTGCGAGTAAAAGTCAAACTTAAAGAATAGTACATGCTGCCTTATTATTTGCTAGTCATCGTCACGTTCTTGTTCACAATTTTCGATTTTGTGAATTCGAGAAATACCCGTTTGTTAGTTTATATACCGTTGTGCACATTGCTGGTGGCGTTTGTAGGCGCACGGGCTGTTGGTATAGATAACGATGGTATAGCTTATGAGGATGCGTTTAATTTAGCCGGTGGCATGTCTTGGCCCGATTTATTTACGGGCAATTATCCTGAAACCATGGAGCGTGGATACTTGTTGCTTAATAAAGTTGTCGATGCATCGGGGGGGGATATCCATGTCGTCTTTATGCTGATGGCGTTAATAACGGGTTTGGTTAATTATACCTTGTTTTTTCGAAAGAGTCCAATGCCCTTTTTATCAGTGCTAATCTATGTTGGTTTTTTTTATTTCTATCGCGATTTTACACAGATACGTTATGCGTTTGCAGCAGGGTTAGGCATGTGGGCACTTTTCTGGTTTATCGAGCGTAAATACGTCGCCTTTTTTTTGTTCGTTTTTGTAGGTGCATTTTTTCATGCATCGGTATTGGTTGTTCTGGTGCCAGCGTTTGTATCGCTTTTTTTTAGAAACCCTTGGTTTTTTTTGTTTTTGCCGATAATAGGGTTGATTGGGGGAATGTTTAATCCGATTATGTTCCTTTTTCAATTGGGCGGATTACCGCCAGTTTTGACAAACTATGTTATGGTGGATGAAATTGGGCAGGGTGGATATGTGATTTCGGCAATTGCACAGATATTGTTGGTGGCATTACTTATATTCCGTAAAGAGTTGCTCGAACACTATCCCAAGCGGTTACTTGATGTGTTTTATATAGCACTTTCTTTGTCTTCATTTATTAATCTTTTGTTTATCTCGTTTGCGATCATGCAACGCTTATCTTTATTGCTGTTTGGCGTTACACTCTTTCTTTTACCTTATCTTTGTGACCTCTTGGAGAGGCGTCGTGCCGACCAATACATAGCATTATCCGTACGGGGGGTATTTATGCTTTATTCGCTTTATTATGGGCTAAAAATGATAGGCCCAGGACTTATGCAACCTTATATGATTTGGTTGATGCAATGATACAAAAACGGAAACTAGCATATTTTCTACATGATATTGCTATCGGCGGAGCGGAAATAGCGTTTCTATCGGCATTACCGGAACTACATCAACGGTTTGATCTAAAGGTGTTTGTTCTAGGAAATGCGGATTCCAAATTGTTGGAGCGGCTAGCGGATCCCATAAGGCAGGACATCGTGTGTTTAAATATCCCAAGGTGGGCACTTATTTTTCATTTATTTCGTATTTATAGTCGACTTAAATCGTTTGAACCCGAGATTTTAATCAGTTCGCTATGGCGTTCAACGATTCCAGCGGTGTTATATAAATGGTTAAATCGAACACGGGTTACTTACTTTGTGTTAATGCATAGTAATGGCTTTTTCCATCGGGCTGATCGTTTCTTTACTCGTCAGGCAATACGCATAGGCGATGCGGTGTTTGCAGACGCGCGTGCGACAATGGAATTTGCGAGTACGCTGGTCGGAAAACGGAAAATACCCATCGTGACCCTTTCGTATTTAACGAATCCTACATCGGAAGGGATGGCGCTGCACGACTACAACGGCCAGAAAAAGTTCTGTTACTTGGGAAAATTAAATTCCATCAAACGTGTCGACCTTGCTATTTCAGTTATCGCGTGGCTTCGGTCACAGGGTGTGGATGCAACGTTAGCTGTTTTTGGACGAGATGAAGGGGAGGGTGCTAATATCTCGGCTCAGATCGACCGCCTGGGGTTGCAACAACAGGTTCAGATACATTCGGAGGTATCGCCGGTTGATAAGCAGGCTATTTTCCGGTCGTTTCCTTTTTACATTCAACTGAGTGCACAGGAAGGGATGGCCATGAGCGTAGCCGAGGCCATGCAAAATGGGCTGGTTTGCGTGGTTACGGCGGTTGGAGAAATAGGTAACTACGCAAAGGATGGCGTGTCTGCTGTTTTGTTAGATCCTACTACTGCTGAATCATGGGAAGAGTCGCTCGATAAATTATTAAATGTGCTGAAAAGTGAGGAAATGTGCCGCTCTATCTCCAATTCCGCGTATCAAGTATTTAAGGGGGCCCCAGTTTTTTCGGAATCGCTTGTTGCTGCGATCAATCAGTTTACGAAATGAAGTCGTCTCAAAAAATATGTCTTGTTTCGAATACAGCTTGGAGTTTTACCCGCTTCCGCCCCGACTTGTTGAAGGCATTGGTCAACAGAGGATACGATGTATTGCTATTGGCGCCCGAGGATGAGTATGTCGGCCAGTTACGTGCATTTGGGGTTCGATTCCGAGAGATAACCAAACTATCGGGAAAAGGTATGAACCCGTTTCAAGATTTGATGTATTATCGTGAGTTAAGGCGGGCGTATCGACAGGAGCGACCCGATGCAGTAATTCATTATACCATCAAGCCCAATATCTATGGCACATTGGCCGCGCATAGTCTTGACATCCCGGTAATATCTGTAATTACAGGGTTGGGGTACACGTTTATTGCCGGTGGACTGCTCTCGAAAATAGCGGCAAAATTGTATCGATTTGCTTTAAAAAGAGCGGACCGCGTATGGTTTTTAAACCACGACGACTTAGCTTTCTTTACTCAACACCAATTAGTTGCTGTTCAGCAGACAAAATGCATTCCTGGGGAAGGTGTCAACGTTACCGACATGTTCAATCCAGAACTGGTCAAGCAGGAACGTGACGATCGAACAGGGTTTACTTTCTTGTTTATAGGTAGGTTGCTATATGATAAAGGTGTTCGAGAATTTGTCGCTGCTGCTAAAGAAATAAAGAAGAAGTACACGAAAGTAGATTTTCAGCTATTGGGCTATCTGAACGTAGATAATCCCGCGGCTGTTGATGAAGCTGAACTGGCTACTTGGTTGCGTGATGGAACCGTTACCTATTTAGGTTCGGTGATTGATGTCCGGCCGTATATCGCGATTGCTGATTGCGTAGTATTACCTTCTTATCGAGAAGGGATGTCCACTACCTTGCAGGAAAGTGCAGCTATGGCAAAGCCACTTATCGCTAGCGACATAGCGGGTTGCAAAGAGATAGTAGACGATGGTATTACCGGATTTCTTTGTCGGGTGAAGGATGTAAAAAGCCTCGTTGGATGTATGGAGCGGTTATTAAAATTAACCCCTTATCAGCGTGATGAGATGGGAAGACAGGGCAGACAAAAAATGATCCGTGAGTTTTCGGTGGATCGGATTATCGATTACTACTTTAAAGAGCTTGATGCAGTGTTCTGCGATGGAAATTTAAGATAGGCATGTTTTTTGATTACAAATGCTATCTATTGGCGTGATGATTGGCTGATTAACCATTTCTATTATACACACTCAATATGCACCAGCATTTACGATTTGAAATTACGTTTTTTCAACGCATATTTTTTGCTTTGACATTAGTCGGACTTGCCAACATCTTTCCTTTGAAAGCTCAGGTCTTACCGGTTGGCACACCTGTTTTGGAAGATAAATATAGGCGTGATCAGCTACTGGGTTTGATTGACTCTTCGGTTTCATTTACCATCCGGCCGCTCAGTGCCCTAGCACTGAGACGTACTAATGTTTTTATTACTGACAGTGTCACAGAACAACAGGGAATATTTTACTCATCAGATGGCAAAGGATACGCTCAGTTGATGCCGGCAAGCGCCGTGATTCAAATAAACTCTGAATACCCATATGGATGGAACGACGGACCAATGATTCCGTCTCGTGGCGCACAACTGAAACTTTCAGCCGGAATTTTTGCCAAATACAAATTTTTGACCGTGCAATTTCAACCGGAAGTTGTAATGGCGGGTAATGGTAGATACGATGGGCCAGCAAATTTGCCGGGATATGGCCATCATTGGTACATTGCTGTAGGTAATCGTATAGACATGCCCGAATATTTTGGGCGAAGTACTTATAATAAGGCATTTTTAGGGCAAAGCAGCATCCGGTTGAATTTTGACCCGATTTCTTTTGGGATATCCACGGAAAATCTTTGGTGGGGTCCTGGAATCAGGAATTCGTTGTTAATGAGCAACACGGCTCCAGGCTTTTTTCATTTTACACTTAACACCACGAGACCCATCCAGACACCGATTGGCTCTTTTGAAGGTCAATTGGTGGGAGGGCGCCTGACCAACTCAGGTTATCCGCCATCGATCACAGACGAGAGCCTCCACAATGAGCTGTACTTCGTTCATAAACCGACAACGGACCGCTATTTCTCAGGCTTTGTTGCAACTTATCAGCCGAAATGGGTGCGTGGTTTGTCCTTAGGCATTATCCGATCTTTTGTGGTTAATGGTATCCACTTAGGAAATAGTGTGCAAGACTATTTACCTTTCTTTAACTCTACTGTCAATGAAGCAGTTTATTTGGATAGCCGAACCGGCGTGCCAATGTCATCGAATGAGGTGCGGGACGCGTACCGGTCTGCTTTTTTTCGCTGGGTCATGCCTGCGGGAAAACTGGAGGTCTACGGTGAATACGGTCGGAAAATCAAACCGGAGAATGGGAGGGATTGGATGGTGAGGAGTAACTACTCAAGGGCCTTCGTGTTGGGTTTCCGTAAGCTTACACCATTTCCTTATTTTGGGGGCGCCGATGATTTGATTCAAGTTGATGCGGAAGTAACAGAATTGGCTTATAATCCCACTAATTTTGTGCGAGAAAGCCCTACATGGTATACGCATCACGTCGTTAGAGATGGATATACGTACCAGGGGCAGGTGTTGGGAGCAGGAATTGGTCCTGGAAGCAATGTACAATCCATTGATGTGAGTTGGGTACGAGATATGAGGCAAATCGGCATCGGCTTTGAACGCTTCGTACATAATGAAGATTTCATGTACCGCGAAGGTTTTATCAATGACTTGAGAAGGGGGTGGGTTGATTTGGGGATGAAAGCCTATGCCGTATGGGATTTTAAGAATATATTGACATTTGCACGACTCCAATACATGCATTCGTATAATTACCGATTCGATATTTATTATCCGCCAGAACATACTTTTTGGGAAGTCGGCCATCGCGATAAAAGCAACTTACACTTGCAACTGGGGCTTTCATATCTTTTCTAATGAGCAGCAGCAAATTAAGTGGACCTGGAACGATAACTATGAAATCGATAAAATATAACGTACACTGCGTAGCATTTGGCCTGCTCGTGGGGGCTATCGCGACACAAGTGAATGCACAAACGATACCGGTAGGCACTCCCTTTTTAGAGGATTACTATCGAAGGGGGCAATTGCTCGGCAGACTGGATTCATCTATTTCCTTTAATGTCAGGCCGATCAACGCCGCTGCGCTAAATGTCGAAGATATTTATCGGCTGGATGATCAAGGGAGTTCAACATCGATACTATGGCAAGAGTACAGAAATAGGGTTCAGTTAATGCCCGCTTCGCTTAGATATCAGTATAACTCGACGTATCCCTATGGTTGGAATGATGGAGCGATGATTCCCGGACGTGGGCATCAGGTTATGGTAAGTGCGGGCATTTTTGCTAGTTTTCGATTTTTAAGTGTACAATTCAATCCGGAATTGGTATGGGCTGAGAATCGAAGGTATGAGGGGTATGGAGGAACAGAGGGGCCTGATCGCACTTGGTATTCACAATTGGGTAACCGTATCGATATGCCGGAGTTATTTGGCAATGGGGGATATAGCCGAGTTCTTCCGGGACAAAGCAGCGTCAGGCTTACCCTCGATCCTGTGTCGTTGGGTGTGTCAACTGAAAATCTTTGGTGGGGACCAGGCAGACTGAATTCAATTTTAATGAGTAATACCGCCGCGGGGTTTCCCCACATCACGTTAAATACAACCCGCCCTATACGGACGTATATAGGTTCATTTGAAGGGCAGGTCGTGAGTGGAAGAGTGGAGCATTCGGGTTACCCGCCCTCACTTTTGGGTGATACGAGCGTTCATATGGGATATCTGCGGAATAAACCCGATACATGGCGGTATTTTTCTGGCATCGTGCTCAGTTACCAACCTAGGTGGGTACAAGGATTCAGCGTAGGGCTGGCCCGATCCTTTCTTACCGCCGGAAAGCCGACGTTTAATTCACTACGAGATTATTTGCCCATTTTGCTGCCGGCATCCAAAAAAGGAATATCGGATGATTCTGAGTCATCCGATGCCTATGATCAACAAATTTCGGTGTTCTTCCGTTGGGTCGTTCCAAGTGTCCATGCCGAAATCTATGGCGAATATGCACGCAATGACCACGCTTGGGATTACCGTGATCTTACCGTACAGTTGGATCACACCCGCGCGTATACCGTGGGGTTACGGAAATTGGTGCCACTCACTTCTACTAATGGCAGTCTCTTACAATTGAGCGGTGAAGTTACGCAGCTAGCTGTCACCAATACTCGACGGATACGGCAAGCCGGCTCTTGGTATCTCCACGGCGATTACGGGTATACCCATCGGGGTCAGTTACTAGGCGCCGGGATAGGTCCGGGAAGCAACCTGCAGACAGTAGACGTCAGCTGGCTGCGGGGAATCAATCAAGTGGGGCTTCGATTTGAGCGATTGGTTCATAACGAAGATTTTGCGAACGGCACGTACAACGAATATCGTAACAATTGGGTCGATGCCGGTTTTGACGCTTATGTAAAATGGCGTTTCAACCGGATTCTCGCTTCCGCAAGCCTGCAGTATATCCATGCGTATAATTATCAGTATAATTTTGACGCTCCCCCAAACGAAGCGGATTACTGGGATTTCGATGCGCAGGATAAAGATAACCTTCGGATACGGTTAGGCTTCATGTATATGTTCTGAAAATTTGGGCGACTGACTCCCGATTGTTTTTTTACTAGGTATTCGTGAATACAGTGCATTTTAGCTAAGTTTGGTGTCGTTAAATGAAAATTAAGCAACGAACTTGTTGAATAGCTAAAACAAAAGACATTGGATGCGGAGATTGTATTATTTTATAGGCCTATTAATACTTGTTACTTGGATTGGCAACGTCGCTAATGCACAGGAAATCGATCCAAATAATCTGTCCAACGTCCGTGTTGACGAGTTGACGGATCAACAGATCCGTGCGTATATGAAACAAGCTGAAGCATCGGGTATAACCGAGGAGCAATTTGTACAACTGGCTTTGCAGCGGGGTATGCCGGCAACCGAAATTGAAAAATTGCGCGAGCGCATTAAAAAGCTTGAAGGAGACGATGTTGATTCAGTTGTGACGCTTGAACGACCTGTTTTGCCCCGCACAGTAAATGACTCTTTGGCGAAAGGCCGCAGACAGGACGAGACGGCAGGTGTAACGAAAGACATGGCTCATAAAAGACGGGAATTGCCGATTTTCGGGAGTACGTTATTTCAGAATGAAACTTCAACTTTTGAACCCAATTTACGTTTGGCTACGCCGAAAGATTATATAATCGGGCCGGACGACCAACTGCTGATTGATATATATGGTCAATCGGAAGTATTCTATAATCCCACGGTAACACCTGAAGGAATAATCAATGTGCCCAGCGTCGGGGTAATTTCGGTGGGTGGACTGCGTTTTGATGAAGCAGAAGAGCGAATAAAAAACGCCTTATCTAATGTTTATACCGCTATTCGATCGGGCGCTACTAAAGTCAGTATTTCGCTCGGGAATATCCGAAGTATCAAAGTGACCATAACAGGCGAAGTCAATAAACCTGGGACTTATACGTTACCTTCGCTCGCCTCTGTGCTTAATGCACTTTACTATTCGGGCGGCCCCAACAGGAATGGGTCGTTTAGAAATATCAGTTTAGTAAGGGAGGGGAAAACGGTGGCAGTGCTGGATATTTACGAAGTGCTGATGGAGGGGGCGTTCCGCAATAATGTTAGCTTACGGGATCAAGACGTACTGATGGTTCCTCCCTATTTGAGGGTTGTCGAATTGGAGGGTGAGGTGAAACGCCCGGCTCGATTTGAGTTAAAGGAAGGCGAGACGTTTACTGACCTGTTGCGTTATGCAGGTGGATTTACTGAAAATGCTTACCAGCAGCGAATTCAGGTTATCAAAAAAACACCAACTGAACAACGGATAGAAGACTTGCTGGCGACTCAATTTAGTCAGTATTTGCCAAATTCAGGCGATCGATTTACAGTTGATCGGCTTCTTGAACGGTTTGAGAACCGCGTTACCATATCCGGCGCGGTTTTTCGGCCCGGTGAATACGAGCTAAGTCCGGGATTGACGCTATCCATGTTGTTGAAAAAAGCTGAAGGTGTAAAGGAAGATGCGTTTTTGAAGCGTGGTTCCATCAGCCGTTTAACGGACGATTTGCAACTAGAACAAGTGTCTTTTAACGTGGCAGATGTCATAGCGGGCTTAGGGGGAGACATTGAATTGAAACGGGAAGACGTCGTGCATATCGCCTCCATTTTTGAACTGAAGGAAGAACTCACCGTTTCGATTGCAGGCGAAGTTCGAAACCCCGGCGAATTTGAGTACGCTGAATCGATGACATTGGAAGATTTGATTATGAAAGCCGGAGGCTATCGGGAAAGCGCGATGCCTGCGCGTATTGAGGTCTCGCGACGTGTGCGTGACGCCAATGCTCTATCTGCGTCGGCGTCAATCGCGGAGGTGTTCCAGGTGAGTTCGGAATGGGGGCTTGACCTATCGGACGCAAATTTTAAGCTCCAGCCATTCGATTTGGTGGTCGTTCGAACGGAGTCGGGATATGAAACCCAGAAGACGGTAAGAATCGAAGGCGAAGTTTTATATCCCGGTATCTATACCATCCTTCGCAAGGATGAAAGAATATCCAATATTATCAAACGTGCCGGCGGATTTACTCCCTATGCATATGTTGACGGCGCCTCATTAAAACGTGGACGAGCGTTAGAGGGGCAGACCGCGGAAACAATGGCGGAAAAAATGACCAAGCAGTCTAAACAGGATGACGAATACGAGCGTTTGCTGGCCTTGCAACACTTGCAACAGGACGTCGGTGGTCGGGTAAACCAAGCTTATGTGGACCGAAATTTAAATAACAGCCTGGTTGGCATAAACCTAGCCCGTATCGTCGAAAATCCGGGAGGCATAGGAGATCTGATTCTGGAGGATGGCGACGTCATCCGAGTACCTAAAGAACTTCAAACCGTAAAGATTTCGGGGGAAGTGCTAGCTCCTTCAACAGCCATTTACTCACGGAATAAGGGTTTTAAGCAATACATTTCACAAGCAGGTGGATTTTCCCAGCGAGCGTTACGTAAAGGTACCTATATTATTTATGCTAACGGTTCGGTAAAGAGTACAAATAAGTTCTTGTTCTTCAATAATTATCCGCCGATTGAGCCAGGAGCGGAGATTTTTGTGCCGCGGGCACCTGAGCGAATTAAGCTTGGACCTCAACAATGGATGGGGGTCACAACGGGTCTTGCATCGCTACTAGCCGTTATCGTGACGCTCGTGAGGTGATGATACCTGATATGAGGAACAATTACGAGAAATATGAACCAGTTCCCTGAGGAAGATGACAGACAATAATAAAAATAAGGTACGGTTAAGGGAAAATAATGAGGGAATTAGCCTAAAGGAACTTATTTTACAGTCGATATCACTATTCGCTTACCTTTTTCGCAACTGGGTTATTATATTAAGTTTTGCCATAGTCGGTGGCGGATTGATGGTGGTTTATTCATTTGTTAAGCAGATCCAGTATAAAGGCACGGTAAGTTTTATCGTTGATGAATCCGTGGGACAACCGGGAGGCACCCTCGGTGCTGCGGCTGGAATTGCCTCTCAGTTTGGGATTAATTTAGGAGGCTTGGGACAGTCGGGTGGATTTTTTGAGGGTGATAATATCGTCAAATTCCTGCTATCGCGTTCGATGATTGAAAAGACGTTGCTTTCCGATGCGCAGTTAGATGGGCAATCGGTATTGCTCGTGGATCGGTACGTCGAATTTACGGGGCTGAGACAACGTTGGGCCAAAAAAAACGAACGACTACACAATTTCAAGTTTCAAGATACCACGAGTATGTATTTGCAGGATAGTCTGATCGGATCGTTTTATAAGACTATCCTGAAGAACTATCTCGTTGTAAAAAAACCGGATCGAAAGTTAAACATCATTGAAGTAACCTTTGAGTGCCCTGACGAATGGTTCTCAAAAACATTTGTTACTACGTTGATTGATAATGCATCCGACTTTTATATCCAGACCAGGACACAGCGCGCGCAGGAAAATCTCGATGTGTTGACCCGCCAGGTGGATTCGGTATATCGGGAGCTACATGCCGCTATTCGTGGAGTGGCGAGTGCGAATGATGCCAACCCCAATCCGAATCGGGCGTTTCAAAGCCTTCGCGTGCCATCACAGCTTCGCACGGTGGATGTACAGGCAAATACAGAAATTTTGAAGGAATTGGTGGCCAATCAAGAAATGGCAAAAATTTCGCTTAGAAATGCGAAACCAATTATTCAGATTCTAGACCACCCGATAATTCCTCTAGAGAATAATCGGCTAGGATGGAAGCTTGCCTTTGTACTCGGCTGTTTGCTCGGTGGCTTTTTGATTAGTCTGGTTTTGCTGGGTAAAAAATTCTACCGCCACATCATGGAAGCGGATCCTTCATGATGGTATGCCCCATCCGATCTCGTTTGGTCCGTAAATATTGTTCATTGTAGGGATTGGATACTATTTCTATAGGTACATTTTCGACAATTTCCAGTCCATATCCGATAAGACCGGCGCGTTTCGTCGGATTGTTACTCATTAAGCGCATTTTTGTAACACCAAGATCACGCAATATCTGTGCGCCGATGCCGTAGTCGCGATGGTCAGGTTTAAAGCCCAGTTTTAGATTTGCGTCGACGGTATCCAATCCATTCTCTTGAAGATTGTATGCATGCAGTTTATTAATTAGCCCGATTCCACGGCCTTCCTGGTTCATATACACTACCACCCCTTTGCCTTCTTCTTCAATCATTTGCATAGCACGATGTAGCTGAGGTCCGCAGTCGCAGCGGCAGGATCCGAATATATCTCCCGTAACGCAGGAGCTGTGTACGCGCACCAGGATAGGTTCATCAGGCGCCCATTCCCCTTTATAAAGCGCAATATGCTGCTCACCGGTATTTTTTTGGGTGTAAGCCATCAAATTAAATTGCCCCCATTGAGTAGGCAAGTTAACCGACACCTCGCGTGTAATAAGCGTATCTTTCGTAAGCCGGTATTCGATCAAGTCTTTAATGGAGATGATTTTTAGTCCAAAATGACTAGCTACTTGAATCAAATCCGGTACACGGGCCATTTCACCATCTTCCTTAAGAATTTCGACCAACACGCCCGCCGGTTCAAATCCTGCGAGCCGGGCAAGGTCAACAGCCGCTTCGGTATGTCCAGCACGCCGAAGTACACCACCATCTTTAGCGATCAAAGGGAAAACATGCCCAGGGCGTCCAAATTCCTCGGGCTTAATATCGGGATTAATTAGTGCTTTGATGGTTTTGGACCGGTCTGATGCAGAAATACCCGTAGTGCATCCATATCCTTGCAAATCTACGGAAACGGTGAAATTAGTTTCGTATACCGCTGTGTTGTTTCCAACCATCAAATTTAGATCGAGTGCTTTACAACGTTCTTCCGTAAGCGGTACACATACGAGTCCTCGGCCGTAAGTAGCCATGAAATTAATGATTTCAGGCGTAGCATTCCGCGCAGCTGTAATGAAATCGCCCTCATTTTCGCGATCTTCGTCGTCAACAACAATGACTACTTTTCCTAGTTTTATATCTTCGATCGCTTCTTCAATCGTATTTAAGGTAATGTCCATTTGCTATGCTTTACACCCTGCAAAATTACGGTTCTTAGGGAGATAATGTATAATCGTCTTGTAAAGATTTGCGGCTTTTCGACCTCATAATCTGACGACTGCGGATGCCTAATTTTCCTTTCACCCAAGACCAGAGTTTCTCAGCTTTCAATCGATATTGCTCAATATCAAATAAGGCGGAGTCCGTTGCCGCTTTATAGGCGAGGAAAATGGCCAGTGGTGATAGCACAAAAATAGCCATCCACATGCCCCAAAACGTGTCAATATTGCCTTCTTTTGCCGATTTCTCGCTTACGGTGGAAATAATATGATAAATGAGGAAAAATATGATTGCCATAACCACTGGAAGACCCAGCCCGCCTTTTCGGATAATCGCTCCCAAAGGCGCACCGATACAGAATAGCAAAAGACAAGATACGGCTAAAGTGAATTTACGTTGAAATTCGATGTTATAGCGGATGTCTTTATCGCGGTAAAACGTGTCTTCACTTGCTTTGATATTAAGCACATCCTTAATATATCGCATTTGGTTCATGGCATTGCTAATAGCCATGGTCCGCTTATCAGTTGGGATGATTTCCGTGAAATTATCCTTGTATCCCACGGTAGTGGAAGTTGGAAGCTGCGTACTGTCTTTAGCTTTATAATAGTCGTTAAAATAATAGTAATACGATTTTATCTCACGAAGTACGGTGTTGCGGAGACTGTCCATCTGTAGGGCATTCGAATCGGTATAATGTCTAAGCTGTTTCAGATTGAGCATCATGTGATGGCTCTTAAAAAGATTTTCGTCAGTACGCTTCCATTCGAATGCGGACATATCAAATTTCTGCTCCGTTTCATCGAAGTAGAACCGCGTGAATTGCTGGCGTGGATTGTATACCTTAGCATTTTTCGCTCTGCTGTCCTCATAACGTACACCATCCTTGAGCTTAAGGATCATGGTATTGTTATCGGGGGAGTTGTAGATGTATCCTTCTTTTGCCAGTAGCACGTTGCTGGCGGTACTGCTCGACTTATGATCATAAATCATCAAATCATACAAAATTTTTCCGTCTTTGCTTTTCCCCTTTGCACGGATGGAATATCCCGGGATCGTGTTGTTGAAAACACCAGGCTTAACGAGGAAGTCCGTCTGTTTGATACGGACATCATAAAGCAAGGCGCCCATTTTAAGGTTGACGACAGGAAGAATATAATCACTAAATAAGAAAGCACCTCCACTAAACAAACCGACCAGGATAAACAGAGGGGTCATGGCTTTCCTTAAAGAAATCCCTGCGGCTTTTATCGCCACCAGTTCGTAGCTTTCGCCCAGATTGCCAAAAGTCATAATAGATGAAAGCAGCATGGAAAGCGGCATTGCCATGGATATTTGCACGGCCGATTGATAGCCCAATAACTGTAAGATAACATACCACTCGAATCCCTTTCCAATCAAATCATCAATGTATTTGAAAAGGAATAACATCAGCAAGACAAACATCACGATTAGAAACGTGACGATGAAAGGCCTGATGAATGACTTAAGGATAAGAAGATGGATTTTTTTCATCAGTAATCACCACAAAAACCTATATACAAAGGTAAGGTTTTTTAGGCACCGATTACACTTTGCAGGTATTCTATTTGGTTATTCCAGATCAATTTGCGATCATCGAGATTGTCTTCCCAGGCAAAATCGGTGATAGCCAAAGCCACATCGTTGGTCAGCTCGTCTTGCACAATTTCCATTTCGAAATAATACGGTTCATCATCCAACCATTTGTATTTTACCAATTTATTCTCCTTAACGCTAATCAGCTTGGCATGATGCTGTTCATCGTCCCAGCTAAATTCATACATACCGTCCTTATAAACCACATCATCGGCAAACCATTGTGCCAATGCATTGGGTTCATGCAGGAAGGAAAATAGGATTTTCGGTGACGACTTGATTTCGTATTCCAAATGGAATTTGATTTTTTCTGCCATGCTAATCGTGATAATATGCGTGTAATCCGTCTTTTATGTACTTTGTTAACTTTTTTTCTAAAGAAAAGTAAAATAAACTATATTTGCAAACTAAATTTTTGGCGGGGTAGCTCAGATGGTTAGAGCGTAGGATTCATAACCCTAAGGTCGGCAGTTCGATCCTGCTCCCCGCTACGAGTAAAAAGAAGGCGTATCCGGTATTAATTCTGGTACGCCTCTTTTTTTATGAGAAGTTCTTAAATAACCGATTTATAAATCATATAATTGAAGGCGAAATAGGCATTAGTCAGAAAATAAAACAAACGGTTGGTTGAAGTGGTAAATGTATTGTGGAAGCATAGGCGTCCGTTGGTTTTAGTTATGCTTGAATTTGCTGTGAAAGATTTGAACTAAAAGGTTATTTATTTAACTTTATGCACTCAATGGGTTAGAATCCCATTGTTTTTATGGAGATTATGGAAAGAAAATTTTGCAAACCTATTATCATCCTAATTGAACATGTATGACAGCAAATGATTCAACGCTTGACCTTGTGAATCGGTTGTCGGCTGGGCAGCCGTCTGATAGCGATGTTGTGACGCCCCTATTCTTCAGGCTGGGTAATATCGATGACCGTCAAGGGCTTATCAGGCTGTTAGACCGAAAACCTTACATCCGAATATTTGATTCCATCGATCAACAATTAACGGAATTAATAAAGTCTTATCATCCTAAATTTACGCTAAGTGACGATGAAATTCGTTCATTAACGGCTAAGCACCTAGCTGGAATCCCGAAGAAAGAATACGGCGTTTGGGTTTACTATCCCTGGAGCGAGACCTTGGTCCATCTATTGGATGAAGATGAATTTATTCATATGAGGACGAGCCGTAATCGCTATAAGATTACGCAGGATGAGCAAGCGTTGTTAATGACAAAGCGGATTGGGGTTATAGGGTTGTCCGTGGGGCAATCAGTTTCACTGACACTCTGTATGGAAAGGGGATTTGGAGAGCTCAGAATCGCGGATTTTGATGAGCTGGAGATCACGAATTTAAATAGACTAAGAAGCGGGTTGCATAATATGGGATTAAAGAAAACGGTAATTGTGGCGAGAGAGATTGCCGAAATTGACCCATTTTTGAAAGTTACCTGTTATCACGAAGGCATTACTGACCGGAATTTAGAGGATTTTCTTTTACAAGACGGCAAATTAGATTTATTAATAGACGAATGCGACGGTGTCGACGTCAAAATTAACTGTCGATTGGCTGCGAAAAAATATGGTATCCCAGTATTGATGGAAGCCAGTGATCGCGGGACGGTCGATATCGAACGTTTCGATTTGGAACCGGAACGCCCTATCTTGCATGGGTTTGTGGAACATTTGGATTTGTCAAATGTACAGCGGGCAAAAACCATGGAAGAAAAGCTTCCCTACATATTGCCTATCGTGGGAATCGAAACCATGTCTCCCCGCTTAAAAGCATCTGCTATTGAGATTGGTCAAACCATTTCTACCTGGCCGCAGCTTGCCAGTGCTGTTGCTTTTGGCGGCGGAATGGCGGCTGATGTATGTAGGCGTGTGTTATTAGGTCAGTTCAACCAGTCAGGAAGGTATTTCATCGATTTGGATGAATTAATTGGTGATCAGGTAAAACCAAATTTAACATTTAAATACACGGAAAGGTCTCTTTCTTTGGACGAGATGGCAGCAGCGGCCTCACGTGTTCCTCCCATAGTTGAACATGCTGACATCATTACGGATGACGAAATAAGGGAGCTTGTTTCAGCGGTAGGGGCGGCGCCATCACCGGGGAATAATCAACCGTGGAAATGGTATCATGATGGAAAAAGGTTTTACCTTTTTCATGATATTGAGCGGTCGGAGTCGTTTGGTGACTTTCAAAATATGGCCTCTTACATAACATTTGGGACCGCAATAGAGAATTTACAATTAAAGGCCAATGAATTGGGAATCCGTGTGGTGGAAAGTTTGTTCCCGTTAGATGATTGCTCTAGGTTAATCGCTGTATTTTCCTTCATATATTCACCGGTCGAAAAAGATGAACTTTCTCATTTTCTTAACATTCGCTGTACAAGCCGACGAAAAGGAAATGGGGATAAATTATCCGGCGATATAATAGGAAATCTCCAACATGCGGTTAGACATTTCGATAATATAAGATTGAAAATTGTTACCGGAAATGAACAGATACAACATCTTGCTGCAATTGCGGGTGAAGCCGAAAAATTGCGTCTTTTTATTCCTCAGGGGCACTATGAGTTATTCGAAAAAGAACTTAGATGGACGCAGCGCGAAGCTTTAGAAACGAAGGACGGGCTTGATATCCAGACCCTGGAGTTAAGCCCCAAAGACGCGATAGGTTTTCGAGTGGCGAGGGACCCTATTGCGGTAAAGTTAGTTGCGGATTGGGGATTGGGCCACGCTTTGGAAAATATGACGGGAGATTTAATGAAAACTGCATCGGCGATTGGACTTGTTGTAATTCCAAAATTTGATCGGGCCATTCTGATTGAAGCGGGGAAAGCGGTGGAACGGATTTGGCTAAGTGCGACAAAAAATAGGTTATCGATGCAACCGGTATTGGCGTCTGTATTGCATTTCGCAAGAGTGATACATGGAAAGGACGCGGTGGATATGCCAGATTGGATTCAAAAGCGATTTGGGGAATTGAAAAGTGAATTTGATGGCATTTTTCAAAATACGAATTCTGACGAATCGGTTTTTCTTTTTCGGCTGTTTTACGGAGATCCTCCCGAAATTAAGTCACTTAGATTGGATACTGATCAATTTTTTTATTCTTCTAAATCGCACGGTAGTTGATGAATTCTTTGTCTTTTAGGTCACTGCAAGCTGTTGAAGAACCAGAAACATGCAGAAAGTTCATCGAGGGGCATCGCAAGGTGTTAGAGGTATACGGTATAACGATGATAACATCCAATAACGCGATATGGACGGAACATAAGAACACGTATGTGATTGTTGCCGAATCTCCTTACGATGGGACTGTTTTGGGTGGTGTGCGGTTGCAAATAGCGGACACTGATTTCAATTTGCCGATCGTCGACGCGGTGGGAAAGGTGGACGCCCGGATAGTAGATATTGTAAATAATCAACACGGCCGGATAGCGGAAGCTTGCGGTTTATGGAATTCTCGTGAAATTGCCGGAATGGGCGTGAGTTTTTTTTTACTGAGAGCTGCTATAGCTTTAGCCCATCGTTTACAGGTTAACGTATTATATGCTTTAGCCGCACCCGTAACGGTGGAAATGTGCGAAAACGCCGGATTTGAGATTGAACGGAATCTCGGGAAAAACGGCTTTTTCAATTACCCAAAATTAGGACTGGTGGCTACGGCTATGAAAATCGATGATTTAACGAATTTGCCCAATGCTACCGAGGTGGATCGAAATCACATTTTTAATGTTCGTGAAACTCCACAACAAACGACTGAAATCATGGGGCCAAAAGGCCGGCTATCCGTTAAATATTTTTTGAAATGAAGGCTTTTTTGCTCTTGGCTATCGTGCTTATTTTGTCTGGTTTGCGAGCCGAGGGCCAAGGCTTATCTAATGAACCGAAATTTAGATTATCGTATTTAGTTGACTCAAGCGGACGGCTTACGATCGATGAAATTACGAACCAAAAGTTTGAATCCGTTTCTGGTAGAAGATTGAACCTGGGTTTAAGTAGCGCGGTTTACTGGATTAAAATCGAGTTGTCCAAGTCTGTTCATCCGTCTGATATATTGAAGATATTCAACGGAACGCTCACGAAGGTAATTCTATATAGTAAAGAGGGCGATAGTTACGGCTCACAGCGGTTTAGCATAGAAAAAGTGGGTGAGTTTTCGTCTTACAAAACCCAATATCCGATATTTGATTTACCGGTTTTGACCCAAAGCAGCGTGGTTTATTTACAGGTTTGGAGCCACAATGTACTGGATTTGCCATTTTACGTGAATGACCGAAGTCATATAATGAAATCGGTCAGTTTCGATTTCTTATATTTCGGCATTTACGCAGGTATTATCTTGGTAATGTTCTTTTATAATTCTTTTCTGTATTTTTCCGTTAAGGACAAGAATTACCTATATTATGTGATTTATATTTTAATGGTGGGGCTCGCCCAAGCGTGCTTGAAAGGATATTCCACCCTTTTCCTATGGCCTAACAATGAATGGTTAATACGGCAATCGGTAAATTTATCAATTGCGATGTCGGGTATATTCGCTATACCTTTTGTCGTAAACTTTCTGAACATACGTCAGAATGCACCCAAGTTTTTATATGTGCTATTGGCCCTTGTAGTTATATATCTAATTGGGATCTTCATAAGCGTCAGTGGAAATTACATTCTCGCGCAGCAGGTATTACAAATCAATGCCTCATTAGTATCCATTACTATTTTAGTATGCGGCGGCTATATTTTCAGCCAAGGATACCGGCCGGCCTTATTTTTGATTGTTTCCTGGTTCTTTTTTTTAAGTGGTGTGATGATTTATATATTGAAGGATGTGGGTGTTCTATCTTTTAATATTTTCACCAATAATTCAATCTTAATCGGTTCAGGATTAGAAGCCGCATTACTTTCATTTGCCCTTGCAGATAAGATCAATACCTATAAAAAAGAAAAGGAAGAGTCTCAAACACAGGCGCTGTTGATCTCTAAGGAGAATGAGAAGCTGATTCGGGAGCAGAACATAGTACTTGAGCAACGCGTGGAAGAGCGAACCCATGCATTAAAAGAATCCAATGAGTCACTCCAAATGACATTGGACCATTTGAAAGAGACACAAGCTCAATTGATCGAAGCGGAAAAAATGGCATCGTTAGGACAACTTACTGCGGGTGTTGCTCACGAAATCAATAACCCGATTAATTTTGTCACGTCTAACGTTGGGCCTTTGAAGCGGGATATCCGCATTGTTTGGGATGCCATGGACGCTATTCAACGCGTAGCCCTATCGGATCTGCCAGTCGAGGAAAAGGAACACCAAATAAACAGGTATAGGGAAGAGCAAGATATTGAATATCTGAAAACAGAAATTGACTTTTTGCTCAGAGGGATGCATGAGGGGGCTAACAGAACTGCGGAAATTGTAAAGAGTTTACGTATTTTTTCAAGAGTTGACGAGGATTCGCTGAAATTTGCCGACATCAATGAAGGATTGGACTCCACGTTGGTGATTCTCAATAGTGTCATACGTGACGGAATACACGTGAATAAGCAATATGCCGAGGTGCCATTGGTAGAATGTTATCCCGGTAAATTAAATCAGGTATTTCTGAATATCATTACCAACGCGATCTACGCAATCAATAAAAAGTTTGATGGAAGTACCGGAGGAATTTTGGAGATTCGTACGGCTGTAACGGGAGACACCGTTTCTATATCCATCCAAGACAATGGTATTGGAATACCCGATGATATAAAAGACAAGATATTTGAACCATTTTTTACAACCAAAGAAGTCGGGGAGGGGACAGGCTTGGGTATGTCTATCGTGTATAATACAATAAAAAAGCATAAAGGTGAAATTAAAGTTGAATCGCAAACGGGCCAGGGAACGAAGTTCGTTTTAATGATACCTCTTATGCAACAAATTGGGTAAGCGCTGTTCAGAAGAATTATTTTATGTTTAATTTTGTTTTGGATTTACATTGGCCGTATAAGTTTCCTTTATTTTTATGCATAAGTCGCCGGAAATACTATATATTGATGATGAGGCCAACAACCTGATTAGCTTTAAGGCTACGTTCAGGTATCGGTATCCCATATACACCGCTATCAATACAGATGAGGCACGTAAGATATTACAATCGAATCCCAATATCCAGGTTATCTTCTGCGACCAAAGGATGCCTGGAGAAACGGGAATTGATTTTTTGAACGACATAAAGCGCCAATTTCCGAGACCGGTACGCATACTATTGACCGCATATGCTGATATGGAAACAATAGTAGATGCGGTCAACAAAGGACATATATTTCGATTTGTACGCAAACCCTGGGTGGAGGAAGAGATCATTTCGTCTATCGAAGAGGCTAACAAATTCTATATTGCCAATTCCATGTTGGATATCCGGAACGAGGAACTCCAAAAGGCGTACGATGAACTCGATAAATTTGCTTATAGCGTTAGCCACGACCTGCGTGATCCTTTGACAGGTGTATTGTCTGCCATTAAATTGGCATTGGAGTACGATTCAGCCGAACGTATTCATGAAATTTTAGCGCTTATGGAGAGTTCGGTATTGAAACTTAATTCCTATATCAATAGCCTTCACGATTACTATTTATTGAAGCGGGGTGAACTCACTTTCTCTGAAATCGACTTCGAGGGATTATTTGCGTATTTCCAGGACTTTTATAGTATTTATACCCAAAGTAACAATGTAGAGTTCCGGATCAGGAGTCATCAAAAGGAAGAGTTTAAGAGTGACGAAACAGCATTGAAACTGATTTTACACAATTTGTTATCCAATGCGTTTAAATATCAAAAGAAGGATCATGTTAGGAAATTGGTAGAATTGTCTGTTGTTGTGGAAAGAGGCAAGGCACTTATACAGGTTAGTGATACGGGGATTGGAATCGCTGCGAAGGATATTGAGGACATATTTAAGTTATTCTTTCGCGGAAGTGACCAAGCAGAGGGTACCGGTTTCGGCCTCTACAATGTCAAAAGCGCGTTGATTAAACTTAGGGGTGAAATAAAGGTGGATTCTGTTGAAGGAGAAGGAACCACATTTACAGTAGTAATACCCAATAAATAGGTGATAAGTTGATGTAACGTGTTTAGGAAAGCAGTTTCTGCCGAAGTAAAAATTCCAATTGTTCATTGGTAACCTCAAGCTGAGAAAAGGATTCCGCTATTTTTTTACGATCCGCATAGATTTCGTAAGCTCGTTGGATTGTGCTGCTTAATTCTTCTTCGCTCCAAGGTTTGCTTAAATAGTGGAATATTTTCCCTTTGTTTACTGCATCCACAACTGCACCCATATCTGCATAGCCGGTGAGTAAAATCCGCATTGGATCTGGATTGATTTTGATGACTTCCTCTAGTAATTCGACCCCCGTCATCTGGGGCATCCGTTGGTCGGTGATGATGACGTCGATCGGTTTTTCTTTAATAAGTTGCAACGCTTGATTGCCACTTAATGCAGTATAAACTGTGTATTTCAGACGGAAAGTGGCTTTAAAAGAAATTAAATTGTTTTCCTCATCGTCCACATATAAAACTGAAATCTTCGTTTCCATATCAAGCGAATTTAATCTTGGGAAATACTTTTTTTGTAAATGGCAGTAAATGTGTCATGTAAACATTTGCTATTAAGGCTGTTGAATTCCCCATTTCCAAGATTCCAAGTTACTAAACTTTATCGTTAAAAACGCAACAATAATTAATATTTAATTCAAGGGATGACTCTTGATAATCAATTGTCGTGCGATAAGACTAACTTAGAACAAACGCAGTAGCCAAGGGAAGAGAAATGGAAGTGGGGAGGGGATACCCTAAACCTTCTCAAATCTCATTTGAGAAGGTTTGGGGTTGTTTTTAGAGCTAACAGAACTTCGGAGAAAAGTAAACGAGCCGATGGTAACTAAGCCCCCAATTGCACTCTTTTGAATACGGTAACAGTCAGTCCTTTAGAAACGCTATCTAAGAACTGAGCAATGTTTTTGGATGAATCTTTTACAAACTCTTGATTCAACAACGTAGATTCTTTGTAGAATTTATTGAGTTTGCCTTGTGCAATTTTTTCTACCATTTCTTCCGGTTTACCCTCTGCCCGAATTTGCTCCTTCGCTATTTCCAGCTCGCGTTCAATGGTGCGAGCATCCACATCGGCCTTATCAATCGCTACCGGATTCATCGCAGCAATCTGCATGGCTACGTCTTTACCTGCATCGTCGGCACCATCAACTGCTTGAGTGAGTCCTACTAGTACGCCAAGCCGATAATTGCCGTGTATGTAGGCGACGACTTTCTCTGCTTCAACGGTTTCATATTTAGATACGTCTATTTTTTCTCCAATTTTGCCGGTTTGATCAAGCAATAAATCGGCGATTTTCACCCCGTTTATCTCCAACAGCTTTAGCGCTTCAAGCGATGTAGGCGCTTGGGAAACGGCAACATCCGCTACGCTTTCGCCAAATGCGATAAAATCTGCATTTTTTGCCACAAAGTCTGTTTCGCAATTTAGCTCGATAATCACGCCTTTTTTACCATCTGAAGTTGTCTTTGCGATAACGACGCCTTCATTTGAATCTCTGTCTTGGCGGCTCGCAGCCACTTTAGCACCTTTTTTCCGTAAATAGTCGATCGCAGCTTCGAAATCGCCGTTAGCTTCAATCAACGCTTTTTTGCAATCCATCATGCCCGCACCCGTTTGTTGGCGGAGCTTGTTCACATCTGATGCTGAAATTTGTACTGTGGACATTTTATTTCCTTGTTTTGTAGTTTACCATTAAGTTTTTGAAGTATGCAATCTAGCGATAAAAAAGCCGGATGGCTATCGGTTCACGGAAAGATAATCATTCCGAAACCTCTTGTTTACCATCCGGCTTCTAAAACGTAATTATTCTCCGTCTTGATTATCGTCTGCTTCAGCCGTTACTTCGGCCTCCGTCTTGGTTTTGCGCGGGCGTTTTCCGGAAGCATCTGCATCGGCCTTTGTTTCTTCTGCCGCAGCTTCTGGCTCTTCACCGCTATCTATTCGTGCCTTTGCAGCGGCCGCTTCTCGTTCAGCTTCTTCTTCTTTGTCACGTTTGCGCTCTTCTAGCCCTTCCTGGATGGCTTTCCCGATAATCTCCGTAATAAGGCTGATGGACTTGGTCGCATCATCGTTAGATGGAATGGGAAAATCAATGTTGGTGGGATCAGAGTTAGTATCCACCATCGCGAAGGTCGGAATATTCAATTTCAGCGCTTCGCTCACCGCAATGTGCTCTTTTTTTACGTCGATGATGAATAAAGCAGCAGGTAACCGATTCAGGTCGGCAATACCGCCCAAAAGGTTTTCCAATTTAACGCGCTCACGTTGAATCATCAATTTCTCTTTTTTCGATAGAACTGAGTAGGTACCATCTTTCGTCATCTTGTCGATGTTGGCCATCTTCTTGATTGACTTACGCACCGTAGCAAAGTTCGTAAGCATGCCGCCCAGCCAACGCTCAGTTACAAAAGGCATATTTACCGCTTTGGCCTGCGCTGCCACGATGTCCTTTGCTTGTTTTTTGGTGGCTACAAATAATACTTTTCTTCCCGACTTAACCACTTGTTTGATAGCCGACGCGGCTTCTTCGAGTTTAGTAAGGGTTTTATTTAAATCGATGATGTGGATGCCGTTGCGTTCCATGAAAATGTACTTGGCCATTTTCGGATCCCACTTGCGGGTAAGGTGGCCGAAGTGTACACCTGCATCCAGCAATTCTTGATATGTTGTTCTTGCCATTTTTGTTCTCCTTAAAAATTAACGTTTACTGAATTGGAATCTTCTGCGCGCTTTACGGCGTCCGGGTTTCTTACGCTCCACCATGCGGTCGTCGCGTGTTACCAATCCTTTAGCCCTAAGTGCAGATTTTACTTCCGGATCGAGCTCTATCAGTGCTTTCGCTATCGCCAGACGAACCGCTTCAGCTTGTCCTTTGATACCTCCTCCGGCCACGTTAACTTTTACGTCGTAGTTACCTACAGCGCCAGCTACTTCTGTGCTCTGGGTTACGATGTACTGCAATGGCAATGTTGGGAAATACTCTTTATAATCTTTACCGTTTACGGTGATGTTGCCGCTACCCGCAGATAAATAGATACGGGCAACCGCGGTTTTTCTTCTTCCTGAAGTGTTAGTTGTTGACATTTCTTTGCTCCTTAGAATTTAACAGTTTTTGGATTCTGTGCTGCATGTGGATGTTCGTTGCCTGCATAGACATACAGGTTCTTGAACAATGCGCGCCCCAAACGATTCTTTGGCAACATTCCACGTACCGCTTTTTCCACGATGCGCGTCGGGTGTTTGGCCAACAACTGTTTTGGAGACTCGAAACGCTGGCCACCCGGATAGCCGGTATACCGTTGGTACACCTTTTCTTCCAGTTTATTACCAGTGAGCCTAACTTTGTCTGCATTGATCACGATCACGTTATCGCCGCAGTCTACGTGTGGGGTATACGAAGGCTTGTGTTTTCCCCGGATTACCTTGGCAATCTGAGATGACAAGCGCCCCAGGATCTCGCCCTCAGCGTCAACAACAATCCACTCCTTGCTGACGGTGCTTTTGTTGGCAGAGACAGTTTTGTAACTTAACGTATTCACTTGCTTTGTTTTGAAATAATTAATAAATATATTTATCCCCTCGTTTAAGGGACTGCAAAGGTACAATAATAAAATTGATTTTTCAAAGCTATGGGGCAAGTAATAGGAGATGTGTTTTTTTTTCGGCAGCTTATGGCGTTCATCTGGCTATTAATTATGGGACATGTTGCTGTTGCCCAACAGGTTGTAACCGCACCTAGAATTTTGACAGCTGGAGATAGTTTGTTGATTAAAGAACTGTATTTCAGTGGCATACAGCAAAAGTCTGCCGGGCAGCTTGCCGCTGCGGAAAAGACCTTTGACAAGCTAGTGTTGTTGCAACCTGATAACGACGCTGCGCACTTTGAATTAGCGCGAATCTATTTAGAAAGGGAGGATTATACCGAAGCCGAACAGGCGGCAAAGCGAGCCGTCGGTATTGATCCCGATAATGAGTGGTATTGGTCCATCCTGTTGGATATTTATAAGAAGACCGGGAATATTAAGGCGATGCCAAGCGTTTTTGATGGGTTGATACGGGTTGATCCGAAGAAGAGATCTAATTACCAGGAAAAAGCTTATGTGCTATATTTGGATAAGCAATACCAAGCTTCATTGGCTACTTATGATACGATCTCTCGGAGATTCGGAGAGACCGACGAGCAATATTTTACGAAGTCCCAGATTTATCTGGCGCAAAACGACATAAAGTCTGCGATCGGGGAGTTGGAAACGCTTGTATCGCGGAGGCCCGCGGACGCTAAAGGGTATATTCTGCTGGCTGAGCTGTACACAAAAGTTAACGAAAGTAAACGAGCCATCACGTTGTTGGATGAAGCCTCTGCATTGTATCCGGACGAGCCCCTTATTTTATTGAGTAAATCGGATACCTACTTAGCCATGAACAGGCAAAAGCAGGCGTACGATTTTCTTCGACAGGCGTTTATTCGAACCGATCTTGATATTGATGCTAAAGCCGGGATACTGTATACAGCCGTTGCCAATCGAAATCGCCCCATGGCGCCGGAGTCGTTGACCAGATTGGCGGACTTGCTTGCGGAGACTTATCCCAAAGAAGCAAAGGCACATGCAGTAAAAGGTGATGTTTACATGCAATTGCAACAGCTGGAGTCGGCGAGGCAAGCCTATTTGGAAGCACTGGATATTAACCAATATATCGAGAGCATTTGGCAGCAACTTTTGCAGGTAGAGCTTCAAATGGCCAAATACAACGATGTTGAGTTGCACGGAAAGGAGTCTTTGAAATTGTTCCCTAATCATCCATTGCTCCTGTTCTTTACGGGCCATGGTTTTTTAGGAAACAGGAAATATTCGGAGGCACGCGTTTATTTAGAAGGAGCCTTAAATGTTGCGAATGAAGAACATACTCCTTTACTCACGCAATTGTATAGTAATCTTGGTGACCTATACAATGCCTTGGATATGCACGCAGAATCGGACGTGGCTTATGAAGAGGCGATTGCCTTAGACAGCACGAACGCATATGCACTGAATAATTACGCATATTATCTGGCAATACGAAAGGAAAAATTGGAGCTTGCGGCGGAAATGTCTAAAAAATCAAACGAACTTATGCCAAATTATCCTTCTTATCAAGATACCTATGCCTGGGTATTCTTTCAGCAGGGGAAATACGAGGAGGCCTTAAAATGGATTCAAAAAGCCATTAAAAACTCCGACAAGGTTTCGGATACCTTGCTTGAGCATCATGGTGATATTCTCGCTAAGCTAGGTGATACAAATAACGCCGTTGCGCAATGGAAAAAGGCAAGAGCCATCTCCGAATCGGTTGGCAAGGATATTGATAAGTTATCAAAAAAGATTGATGCGAGGCAATTTATTGATTAGGACGGTTATTGTCGGAATGCTGGTCGGGTTGGTGTTTTCCTGTTCGTCTAAAAAATCAATGGTGTCTGCGGGTGCAGGCGAAAAAAAAGTATCGCGTTCAGAGCGTGAGCAAGTCATCCAGCAAGTGAAAACGCATCAGCTCCATTTTACTACGTTTAGCGGGCGGGCGAAAAGTAAAATTACGATTAACCGCGAGAATTATGATGTGACAGCCAACGTACGCATCGAGCGGGACAAGGCAATCTGGATTTCGATGACGGCGCTCATGGGAATTGAGGTGGGTCGGGTGTTAATTACGCCGGATACTATCAAACTTATCAACCGCTTGCAAGCAACATATCTTGACAAACCCTTTGCTTATCTATATCATTTTACAAACGAGAAACTCAATTTTTTTAGCTTACAGCAGTTGTTGATTGGGAATGTGATTCACGAAGCGTTTAGGAGAGATTTGGAAATTTGGGATAATGGGCAAGGATATTCGTTGCGCGGTCACCACAATGATTTACAGTATTCGACACAATTGAATAGTAGCTACCGTCCGACGTTCACCGTATTGAACGATCTAATTCGCGATCAGCGGATGGAAGCGTCCTATGAAGATTATCAGTCTCTCGCAGGACGGGCCTTTCCGAGTCAAGTGAAAATTTCCATTATTTCGGAAGTGCTTAAGTTGCAATCTGAAATGCGCTATAGCCGTGTAGTCTATGATGACACATTGGATATGCCTTTTAATATACCGGCGAAGTACAAAGAAATCCAATAACGCCTACGTGCTATGAATATCGAGGTAGTTTTATTACTTTCGCAGACAACTAAGTGGCTCATTGAGAGAGATAGATAACACGTTTATTAATGAAGTTTATTAAGGTAATTTTAAGCATACTTACATGTTGTCTGGCGCTAACGATATGTCATGCCCAAAGCAGTACTGAACTCAAAAAGCAACGTGAACGCTTAAATCGAGAAATTGAATTGCTTAATCAAAGCCTTAAAAGCACTTCCAGCGACCGTAGCCTATCTCTTAAGCAGGTGAATGCCCTAAACACGCAGCTGCGCCTGCGTGAGCAGAAAATCAGCACGATTAATAAGGAAATCAGCCTAATCAACAACCAGATTGCTTCTCACAACAAGACGATTCAAAATCTTCGTGATCAGTTAGCGAAATTACGTAAAGATTACGAAAGCATGATCATGTTTGCCTTTCGCAATCGAAATGCATATAACAAAATGATGTTTATTTTTGCTTCAAAGGATTTTAATCAGGCCTTTAAGCGCGTAAAATATCTTCAACAGTTCAACGAATCGCGGAAACATCGGGCAAAAGAAATAGAAGAAACGCAGAAAGCCATTGCGCTCAAAGTAGCTCAATTAGAAGCAAGCAAAAAGGAACAGGCGACTTTACTCGCGGATCAACAGGAGGAACGGAACGCCATTGCCAAAGAACAAGGCGCGGAATCAAAAGTGCTTCAAGCCCTTACCCAACAGGAAAAGCAATTTAAGCAGGAGTTGCAGAAAAAGCAGCAGGAAGATGAGCGTTTAGCGCGGGCTATCCGGACAGCCATCCAGCGTGAGATTGAAGAGCAGCGAAGATTGGAAGAAGAAGCTCGGCAAGCAGCATTAGCCCTAGAAGCGCAGCGCACGGGAAAAACCGTGAAGGAAATTGAGGCGGAAAAGCCTGCTGTCCGTAAAAGCGATTCTGAGGTTTTGGCGAATACGCCGGCGGCAGCCAAGCTTTCGGCTGATTTTGCAGGCAACCGAGGTCGGTTACCATGGCCTGTGCAGCAAGGATTTATCACACAGGGATTTGGGAGACATACAATCGGAAGAAACGTCACTGTGCAGAATGACGGGATTAATATTAGGACGAATAACAATGCACCCGTGCTGGCCATCTTTGACGGTACAGTACACACCGTCTTAAATATGCAGGGAAATATCTCCATAATCGTGCAGCACGGCAAGTATTTTTCGGTATATACCAACCTTAGCAATCCGGTTGTCAAGCGTGGACAAACGATACAAAGAGGACAAACCTTAGGCACTGCTTTGGTAGACCCCAATGATGGGACTTCTGAAGTGCATTTAGAAATTTGGGAAGGTTCCGCTCCTATAAACCCCGAGCCTTGGTTGGCTAAATAATTGGATAAATAAAAAATATTATCCGTACATTTGTGAAATTACCTGTGATGAACAGGTGAAGGTAGTAATTTTAAAACAACGATTATGTTAGATTCAGTGTTGTTATTTCTCGGTGCGCAGGAAATTATTTTGATTGTTTTAGCGCTTCTTTTGTTGTTTGGGGGCCGTAAAATCCCCGAATTAATGCGTGGGATGGGACGCGGTATCCGGGAATTCAAAGAAGGGCAAAAAGAAACTCCCAAAGAAGAATTGGAAGAGAATAAACAATAAAGCTCGTACCCAAATTATGAAAAGCTTTATACCGAATGGCTGTTCGGTGTAAAGTTTTTTATTTATTCGATGTACTTTTATCCGTCGCTGCACAATAAAAAACCAACGTGTGCGTTTTTCCATCATAAGGATATACTTAACCAATGGCAATTTAATTGTTAGTGATAAGGCCATATAATGCCTTCGGAAGGTTTATGGCATAATACCGACTAGACGTAACATGAAGTTAAAAGGAATTTCGGCAGTGGCCGTAAGTAGTGTTTTTTGTGTACACTTGGCATTTTCGAAAACCACTTTCCCGCTCGATTCGCTATCAGCCGATAGCTCTGCAAGAAGCAGCACCAATAGTGATATTAGCACGCAACTCGATTTAATTGCGGATCACATCGATTTCGTCGATCTCGATGAACAGGAGATTTCGCAAATTTTTGAGTTCGTGCCGGCCACAATAGAAGGGCGACTGGCCTATTTACAACGGACGGTGCCCTTGACCTACAATGCGCAGGTCCAGAGTTATATTGACGTATATAGTACGGACCGCTATAAGCGGTACCTTTCAAACATGATGGGGCTTGGGCGATATTATTTTCCGATTTACGAACGTATATTTGCGGAAGCCGGGGTGCCCGAAGAAATTAAATATTTGTCAATTGTAGAGTCTGCATTAAACCCCCACGCTATTTCCCGGGTCGGGGCAACGGGTTTGTGGCAATTCATGTTTACGACTGCTCGAATGTATAACCTGACGATAGATAGTTATATCGACGAAAGGAAGGATCCCGTAGCAGCTAGTTACGCCGCAGCGGCTTACTTACTGGACGCCTATAGTGAGTTTGGGGATTGGCTATTAGCCATTGCTTCTTATAATTGTGGCAAAGGTAACGTTCTCCGAGCGATTCAGCGATCTGGCCTCAGTGAACCGGATTATTGGGCGATCAGCTCATATCTACCCCGTGAAACACGAAACTATGTTCCCGCGTTTATTGCGATGACGTATATGCTTGGATATCACGAAGAGCACGGTATCATACCTGCTGTGTCTGAAAATGCCGTGGATACGACCGAAACGGTTTGGGTGCAAAAGTATGTGCCTTTCAGTGGCGTGGCCCAAGCTCTAGGTGTCAACGAGGACCTTGTCAAGTCGTTAAACCCAGCCTATAAGCGTGCAGTCGTAAATGGTAGCCCCGAATCTCCCAAGAGACTGGTATTGCCTCAGGTACCTCCAGAAGCCTATTCGGCTTTGTACGCAGCACTCAATCATACGAATACAGATTCACCTAATATACTCCTTGCTTCCAATACCGTGGTGGAGCAAGAACATCAGGTCATTACGCACCGTGTGCGAAAGGGTGAAACGTTGGGGACTATCGCTCAGCGATATCATGTGACGGTGCAAGACCTGCGCGCATGGAATGATATTAAGCGAAATGTAATTGTGCCGGGACAAAAGCTGAGCGTCCACTCCAGAACATTGGAATCGTCGATAGGCAATTCGGGCAAACAAGGGTCTTCGCCTTCGTATGTCACTTACCGAGTAAGAAAGGGGGATACATTATCCGAGATAGCGAAGCAGCATCGCACGGCCAATGTATCGGAGATTAAGGCGGTAAACGGATTAAAAAGTAACCAAATAAAACCGGGGATGATTTTAAAAATCGAAGTCGATTGATCAGTTTATCAGTGTGAGTGTTCAGTGATCGCGTCTTACAAAAGCCAGGCCGCATCTTCTCCTCCATCACATTCATGAAGATTTACCGTCACATGCTCCTTAAGGATGGTGGAAAGCTTCAATCCCGAGAAATCGCTGAAAATAGGGAATTTGTGATGGCTCCGGTCTATTAATACAGCTGTTCGCATCTTTTTGAGAGGGACATTGAAGAAGACGCCCATGCCATATGCCAAGGTTCGACCGCTATTTAGTACGTCATCTATAAGAATAACGACCTTGTTTGCCGCTTGTTCTATTGGAGTGTCTGTTTGGGCTTCTAAGGTGCTGCTGGTTTTGTCTAATATCACTTTGATCAGTTGAACATCGAGGGATGAAATGTTTTCAAGCACTTCTTTCAGCCGCCTCGCGAATACATAACCTCGGTCTGCAATTCCCACTAGCACAACAGATTCTTCTTCGAAGTTGTCTTCAAGTAACTGATACGCTATACGCATTGTTTTTTTTTGTATCTGTTCTTGGTTGAGGATTAAAACTTTTTTCGCGGACATAGAGCTTTCAATAAAATGGCCGGGTAAAAATAGGAATTATCCACCGTGCATTCAAATAGAACTCCAGGGATAAGTCGAAAAGAAACAGATCGGATTGACAGTCTGATTTATACAATTTAGCGAGCCTTGTCAGGTTAGTTTATCGGAGGCTCGGAACCGTTTTCTTCTTCCGATTGTGTAGCCGCAGTTAGCATTCGGCCACCGTTATAGTAATAACGCTTCCAATAGGCTTCATTTAAATCACTGATCATTACACCTCGACTTGAAGATGCATGAGCGAATTTATCGTCACCAATGTATACACCTACATGTGTAATATTTCGGCTCCTGATTTTGAAAAACACCAGGTCGCCGGGTCTCAACTGATCTTTTTTTATTGGATCAACTTGCGTGTAAATATTGCGGCTGTTGTGTCCCAGCGTCGTGTTGAAAACTTTATCATAAAGTTCGTAGGCAAACTTTGAACAATCAACCCCTTTTTTGGTTTTTCCCCCTAACCGATAAGGGGTTCCGATCCATTCATAAATAAACTGGTACAGTTTGGTGTTGGATGTGGCCGAAGCCGCTACTCCCATTATTTGAGAAAAGTAATCTTTGGCTAAATTGTCCGGATCAGAAGGATTAGTGGCTGACTCTGTGGCTGGTGTTTGTGCTTGCGATACAGTAAATACACAAGCAAATAGCATAGCTACTAATGTCTTTTTTTTCATTAAACTGCCATTTTGTTCAACATGTGGACGCTGATCGTTTACCAGAACATTTATGTAATGTATCTGTTGGTTCGCAAAGCTAGATTAAAAAACTTATTAGTGCAAGGAAAAAAATACGAAAATTCAAATTGTTTTAAGATTTGCAAGAAATGAAGGAATCATAAAAAAAAGACTTTTCCCTTGTTAAATTCAAAATAAACACTTTTCTTTGTCGCGGAAATCTCAAAGAAGTGAAAAAATATACAACAATTACAACAATAATTACCACCGGGGTTAATGCGCGGAGGAAGTAATTTATGTTGTAATCGTAAACGATAAAAATCATAAAGCGCCTTCCTCGAAAACAGGAAGGCGCTTTTAGTTTCAATCCAGTCACGTTAAAATGAGGATATTAAAATTTGGAGGTACGTCTGTAGGATCTGCCGAAAGCATTCGGTCGGTACTGGGAATCGTTAAAGAATCCCATGAGTGTGGGGAAAATCCGGTGGTAGTCTTATCTGCAATGGGTGGGGTCACTAATTTGTTAACGCAGCTTGCGGTGGAGGCTGCCGATGGAAAGAACTTCACTGAAGGACTTAAAGAAATCGAAGCTCGTCACTTTTCTGTAGTGAAGCAGCTGTTAGCCGTAAAATACCAAAACCCGGTATTTACCCGATTGAAGATCTATTTCAATGAATTGGAGGATCTGTTGCAGGGTATAATCAATCTACGCGAACTAAGTCTACAAAGCAAAGATTTGATTTTGAGTTACGGTGAGCGCTGTTCGGCATTTCTGGTTAGTAAAATCGCTGAACAAGAATTTCCTCAAGCTCGCTTCGTAGATGCAACCCAATTGATTCGGACCGATAGTCACTTCGGAAGTGCACACGTTAACCAGCTTCTATCGGAACAGTTGATACAAGCATTTATGGTTTCAAACCGTGATAAGTTGTTGTTTGTAACTGGGTTCATTGCCGCAAATGAACGAGGTAGGGTTACCACTTTAGGCAGGGGGGGGAGTGATTATACCGCTGCCATTATCGGCGCGGCCGTGGGTGCGGATGCGATCGAAATTTGGACCGATGTAGATGGTATGCTCACGGCCGACCCCCGCATTGTTAAAAAGGCGTTTTCATTGCCCGTTCTTTCATATACGGAAGCGATGGAGCTGTCTTATTTCGGCGCGAAGGTTATCTATCCGCCTACGATGATACCTGCGTTTCTTAAGAAGATTCCCATTGTTATCCGCAACACCTTTAATCCGTCTTTTGCAGGCACGGTCATCCAGCATGAAAGTGGTAGGACGTCGTTACCGATCAAAGGAATTTCTTCTATTTCCGATATCAGCGTGATCAATCTGACTGGAAGCGGCATGGTCGGTAAGGCTGGTTTCAGCGGGCGGTTGTTTACCCTATTGGCGCGCGAACAGATCAATGTGGTGCTAATCACTCAATCCTCTTCAGAGCATAGTATTACGTTTGCCGTGCATCCCGCAGAAGCGGTGCGGGCAAAAACGTTGATTGAGAACGAATTCGAGCTGGAACTTCAAGCCAATAAATTGCTGGAACCCGAAATCGAAGATCATTTATCCATTGTAGCAATTGTGGGTGAGAACATGAAACAAACACCCGGTATGTCGGGTCGGTTATTCCATGCCTTGGGGAGGAATGGTATTAATGTGCGTGCAATAGCGCAGGGATCATCGGAATACAATATTTCTGTTATCATTGCAAAATCCGATTTATCCAAAGCGCTGAACGCTGTGCACGATGCTTTTTTTGCTCAATTGAATAAAACCTTGCACGTTTTCAACGTGGGAACCGGAAATATAGGGTCAACCTTGTTTCAACAGATACAGGACCAATACGGATTTCTTTTGGATCACAACGACATTGAGATAAAAGTAGTGGGAATCAGCAATTCACGCAAAATGCTGCTTGACGCCGGAGGTATTGCATTACAAGACTGGAAAGAACAGTTGCAGCAGCACGGTGAGCAAGCAGACCTGGAAACCTTCGTAGGCCGGATGAAAAGGATGAATCTTCCTAATTGTGTGTTTATCGACAATACAGCCAGTAGTCAGCCCATTATTTACTACGAAGATATATTCCGTGCCAATATTTCTATTGTTACGTGCAATAAGATCGCCAATTCAGGGCGCTATAGTCAATATAAGTCGCTCAAAGATACGGCTAGGCAGCATGGGGTCGACTTTTTTTACGAGACCAATGTCGGGGCGGGTTTACCTATTGTTCGTGTACTAAGGGATTTGATGCTAAGTGGCGACCGTATTGTGCGTATTGAGGCCATTTTGTCTGGCACAATTTCTTACATTTTCAACAATTTCAATGGAGAGGCTTCCTTTCACGACGTGGTAAAAACTGCCCAACAACTCGGCTATACAGAACCAGATCCTCGCGATGATCTAAAAGGTACTGATTTCATGCGTAAGATGCTGATATTAGCGAGAGATGCTGGGCACGTAATTGAGCCAGAGGATGTTAAGTTGGGAGGTATATTGCCGGATGCTTGCATTCACGCAGCTTCCGTCGACGATTTCTACCGCGAGCTGGAAGCCGCAAATGACTATTTCAATGAATTGAAGTCGGACGCGAACCAACGTAATAAGGTACTGCGTTACATCGGAAAGCTGGAGGATGGGCAAGTATCCATCGCGTTGGAGATGGTTGACCAAGCCCATCCATTTTTTGCACTTTCAGGTAGCGACAACATCATCTCTTTTACCACAGAACGTTATAAGGAACGCCCGTTGGTTGTAAAAGGGCCAGGAGCAGGAGCGGAGGTGACGGCCGCTGGTGTGTTCGCCGATTTAGTCAATGTAGGGGCCTAATGAAGTAACAGTTAGGGGAAACCGCATTCCCACGCCTAGCGCAACAGGCAATGAAATTTCCGAGGCTAAAAATGAAATATTAATGTCAATAGTTTACAAAACAACAAAGATGGCTGAATTTAGTTCCGCAGATCGAAACAGTGTACACGTGTTTGCCCCCGCTACGGTAGCCAACATGGTTTGCGGGTTCGATATCTTGGGTTTTGCCATAGAAGAACCGGGGGATGAAGTATACATGCGGCGGGTGGACCAACCGGGAGTCCGATTGGTAGGCATTACAGGAGACGACGGAAGACTCCCTCGAGAGACGGAAAAAAACACCGTGAGCGCCTGTGTGCTGACTTTCCTTCAGCATATTGGCAAAACAGACATCGGGTTGGAAATTGAATTACACAAACATATGCCTATTGGTAGTGGTTTGGGTTCGAGTGCTGCAAGTACCGTAGCAGGGTTGTTTGCGGTCAATACCTTGTTGGGTAATCCTCTTTCGAAAAGGGAATTGTTACCTTTTGCGGTGCAGGGTGAAGCGCTGGCATGTGGTCATGGCCACGCAGACAATGTTGCTCCAGCATTGCTTGGGGGAATTACCTTGATCCGTGGGTATGACCCGTTGGATGTAATTGCACTTCCGGCACCGTCGGCATTGCACGCTTCGGTGGTATTCCCGCATGTGGATGTACCTACGCGCGATGCCCGACAGATGATCCGTACGAAAGTAGCGCTCAAGGACGCTGTCACACAATGGGGGAATATAGCAGGACTGGTAGCCGGGCTTTTTACAGCCGATTACGAACTCATAGGGCGCAGTATGCATGATGTGCTTATCGAACCGACACGCGCCATCCTTATTCCCGAATTCCACGAGATGCGCCGGTTAGCCATGGAGGCTGGAGCGCTGAGTTTCGGTATTTCAGGATCTGGCCCTTCGGTATTTGCTTTTACACAGAATCGCGATCAAGCCACTTCGATTACGAATGTAATACAAGCGCATTTGAGCGAACGAGGTATCGAGAGCAACGGATACGTTTCGGGAATTAATACCGAAGGACCAAAAGAAATCAAAAAATAAGACCTAAGATGCAATTTTACAGTACAAACAACAATAAGTTACGTGTCCCATTTAAGGAAGCTGTATTCAATAGCTTGCCAGCCGATAACGGATTGTATATGCCTGAAGCCGTACCCGTATTGGACACTTATTTTATCCAGAACCTCCATCGGTATTCCTTGCAGGAAATTGCATTTACGGTTGCCAAAGCGTTGATAGCCGACGACATTCCCGAAGCTGATCTGCGGCGGATCGTTGAGGATGCGATCGACTTTAATGCACCGGTGCGTCCATTGGACAGTGGATTGGCCGTGTTAGAGCTGTTCCATGGCCCATCGCTGGCATTCAAAGACTTTGGAGCACGGTTTATGAGTAGAATAATGGCACATTTGTCTACCGAAGACAGTCGTGTGCTGGATGTGTTGGTCGCCACGTCGGGCGATACGGGCGGGGCGGTAGCGCTTGGTTTTTTGGGCGTCCCGGGTACCCGTGTCACCATCTTGTATCCTAAGGGAAAGGTGAGTCCGATACAGGAACTGCAGTTAACGACCAATGGGCAAAATATACGGGCTATTGAGATAGACGGAACCTTTGATGACTGTCAGGCCTTGGTAAAAAAGGCCTTTAATGACCAAGAATTACAATCGGTGTTTCGCCTTACTTCTGCCAATTCCATCAATATCGCCCGGCTCATTCCACAAACATTCTACTATTTCCATGCATATGCACAGTTGTTGGCGCAGGGTATCAGAGACGTTGTGTTTTCGGTTCCAAGTGGCAACTTCGGTAATATCGGAGCCGGGCTGTTGGCTTTCAAAATGGGACTGCCGGTGAGGCGTTTTGTGGCAGCTACCAATGCTAATGATACCGTTCCGCGGTTCCTTGACAGCGGACGGTATGAACCCCGCCCTTCCGTACAGACATTGGCTAATGCGATGGATGTGGGGAACCCCAGCAATTGGGTGCGTATCATGGATCTATTCGGACATGATTTAGTTGCATTGCAGCGAGCCGTTTCTTCCTTCACGTTTACGGATGCAGATACCCGTGACGGCATACAAGCACTGTATGATCGGTATGGCTATATCGCCTGTCCACATACTGCGATCGCTTGGCTGGCGGCTGAAGCCTACCGTAAGCAACAGAATGGCAGCGTTGCAACGGTATTTTTATCCACTGCACATCCCTGTAAATTTCCGGAGGTATTTCCTAAAGAAATCGCTGCACAAATTGCTATTCCTTCGCAGGTAACGATGCTACAGGGACGTAAAAAGGAAGTGGTCGATTTGGGTAAGGAGTATGAAGGATTTAAAAACTATCTATTGAGCACGTTTTGATTTTACTGCCATTCAAAATTCATCCAGACATCTTCATTGCGACCGAAAACAAAATATTTCGGATAGAAAATTTCAGCGAGTATTTCGGTATCATCAGCAACCCGTGCACTTGGCTGTCGCAGGTAACCGGGATGATGAATGATATAGATACGGTTGTTAGCCACTGCGTCGGTCTGAGACCAACTAGAAAGCGCCCGGGGTAAGCCGGTCAACAATTGGGATATGGGTTTTTCGTTAAAGATGATTAGCAGATCCGGATTTGATTCTTCCGCAGAAACGCCGGTTTGATGAATGCCACCCGCTATCTGAACCAGGTTAGCCAGGTACCCATCCTCCGCCATGACTGTCGGTGAAACATCACGGAAAAAAGTAACTTTGGGTTTGTTCTCGTCAGCGATAAATTTCAGCTTATGGGAAATGATGTTGATACGCTCTTCAAGATTTTCTGCTAGTTGATCGGCCCGCTGCGGGGTGTCCAGAATGCTACCGATGGTCCGAATAGCTCTATAAATCGATTCGGGTGTGTCGGCATGTATGAAATCGTGATACTCAGACGTGTGTTCCAGTAGCGATAGACATGCTGCATCGATTTCCAATGCTTCCAATATGCTGTGCAGAGACAAAAGTGGTCGTTGCATGGAGGCAAAGGTAATCAAGTTGCGTGACTATCGCCATAACAATACCTTAAAAACCCCCGCATCAGGCAGTGAGATAAAGGAGGCATTTAACTGGATACGCTCTTCAATGACTTCTTTTCCCGTCTGGCCAGTCACCCATAACAGGATTACAAAAAACGGAATCACCAATAACAAAAAGGGTGAGACGTTGCTGATAAACTTTTTCATTTTCTTGCTGCTTTGTAGTTCTTCGCTCGCTCTGGTTCCGAATGCACGTTACAAAGAAACCTATTCGTTGTCTACGATAAAAAACTTTTAGACCAATCGGCAGATTTTGTAGACCAACGGGATTTTCCAATTCGTCTGCCGTACGAAGGCATTGGCCGATGTGAGCAAGGAGTTCGTCTATCTACATGGGGTATATTCATTGCTACATGTATATTTGCAATATTATGTCTAAGAATAAGGCCGTTTCGGTTCATGTCCTTGTGTGGGTGGTGTTACTCGCCGTATTATATCTCGTCAATGTGCGGGAGCGCCCGGCTGACGCGTCCATTCTCATTTTGGTATATGGTGCATTGAATATCGTCATTTTTTATGTGCATTATTTTTTAGTTAATCCGCTTCTTATCGGTGAAAATAGATATTGGCGTGCGGTCATTTACATGTTGGTTGTTTTGGTAGTCTCGATTTCCATAAAGTACGGTATTGCATCTTATTATCAAGATATCATCTTGCAATACCGGGATGCAGAAAATAAAGAGAAAGTTCTTACTCCCTTGCAATATACGGTTGCGGCACTGATCACGGGGTTGTTTTTTATGTTGTTAAGTACCGCTGTGTATGTCATTTCTTCCAATTTTAAGAGCCGTGAGCATCGGAAAAGCCTGGAAAACGAAAAACTTAATGCAGAACTCGCTTTTCTCAAATCTCAGATCAATCCACATTTCTTATTCAATTCGTTGAATAATATCTACTCGTTAGCCTACCAGAAATCGGAAAAAACCCCGGAAGCCATTCTCAAGCTGTCCGAAATCATGCGGTACATGCTTTACGAAAGCAATGAAGACACCGTACTATTAGCCGACGAGATAAATTATCTGCATAATTACATAGACCTGCAAAAGTTGCGGTTTAAGGAAAAAATGTATGTGGATTTTCATGTTGATACCGACGAAACGGATCATCGTATCATGCCACTGTTGCTAATCTCCTTTCTTGAAAATGCATTTAAGCACGGCGTATCTACCGATGCCAATAGGCCAATTCGCATTGATATCAAGGTACATAACGGCCGATTGCACTTCAAAGCAGAAAACGCCAAGAATCAACTCAATAAGGATCAAACACGCGGCGTGGGACTCACCAATTTAAAGCGTAGACTTCAATTGGGATATCCCAATAGACATACAATCAATATCGTTGAATCGGAAAATTATTACAGTAGTGAACTTTTTTTATATTTATAGTCCTCAAAAGAGATACACATGGTACGATGTATAACCGTAGATGACGAACCACTGGCACTAGATATCTTGGCGGATTACGTGGCTAAAGTGCCTGAGTTATCGCTCATAGCGAGTACCACAAATGCCATTGAAGCTCTTACCATGGTTCAGAATGGTGAGGCGGATTTGGTGTTTTTGGATGTACAGATGCCCGAGTTGACGGGTATCCAATTTCTGAAAATTATCAATGGCAAATGTGATGTCATTCTCACCACAGCCTATCCTCAATATGCATTGGATGGGTATGAGCTCAACGTTGTGGACTACCTATTAAAACCCATCGCCTTTGACCGTTTTTATCGGTCAATCCAAAAAGTACTAAATAGTAAGACGCCTAAGACAGCACTGCTTACGGTCACGAAACAAAGTGATGCTGTCGACTTTATTTTCGTTAAAACCGAGCATAAAATCCAACGCGTGGATATTGATGATATTCTATATATCGAAGGATTGAAAGACTACATATCCATTTATACGGCTGGGGAACGAATTGTTACGCTCCAGAATATGAAAAAGATGGAGGATATCCTGCCCGGCAATCGCTTTGTGCGAGTCCATCGTTCCTACATCGTGGCGCTTGATAAGATAGCCAGTATCGAGCGAGGCCGCATTTTCATAGAAGATAAGGTCATCCCTGTGGGTGATACGTATCGCGATGCATTCTATAAATATATAGGTGATAAAAATGGGTGATGTAGATGGATTAATAAATTGAAATTATATTCTGTTTTGCTATTTGCATATCATTACTATTTTATCTAAGTTTGCACCCCTAATCGGGATGTAGCGTAGCCAGGTATCGCGCCAGCATGGGGTGCTGGAGGTCGTGGGTTCGAATCCCGCCATCCCGACTAAGAAGCCCTTGATTTCGCAAGGGCTTCTTAGTTTAGTCCTCCCTGCGACGGGATAACCGCCGATAGGGCAACTAGAAATCAACGTCATGAGTTCAAGATATGCGGATTTGTCATTCGCGCAATTCAACCTGCCTAGAATTCAATATCGATATCGTATCTGTCTAGCAGCCCGACTACACCTGCGATTGAGAATTTTGCCTTCTTGATCCGGTTTGCTGTCGGATCGATGGAGTAGTTAAACGATGTTCTCAAATCTGCCCTTTCAAGGATGGTATGGTCAAACAATGCCTTTGCCAGATCACAATTATCGAAAATGACGTTTGTAAGATCACTGTCCGTGAAATCAGTCTCCCGCAATTGGGAATTTCTAAAAACCGTATTCTTAATTTTAGTCCGATAAAACGAGCAATGGTTCAGTTGGCATCCGTCAAATGAAAAGGAAAGCCCAAAATCCTGGCAATGGTCAAAGCGCAAGCCAAGCATTTTGCAATCTTTGAAGCTTACTTCCCTCAAAGCCGTTTTATTCAGCGCGCACAGACTCAGATTGCAACCGTCGAACGAGCACTCGATGAATTTGGAAGTCGAAAAGTCATCGTTCGCGAAGTTGCAGTTTCTGAAAATGCAGTTTTCGTATTCTCCGGTTGTTAACGAATTTTGCGTGAAATCGTTTTTTTCGAATGTCTTGTCTGCTACGTATATCTCTTGCATTTCAATTTCTAAATAATGTCAGCGGAGCCTATAATCTTCCGCTTTATTTGTTCAATCAACTAGTTTATCAGCTTAAGATATCTAGCGCTTTGGCTATTCTCCTTTGCTGAGTCTTTTCGGTATTAGCAGTCAAAATGGATTCTACAATCGCTTTCTTTTTGCTGGAGGGCAAATTTTCAAAAACGGCGCTCAGACTGACCAGAAATTACCTCCCATTTTTCCCTACAGCACTTCGGTTCCGGTATTGTTTCCGATTTGATAAATGGTAGTTACGTATCTCATATCCGCGCAATTTAATAAATCTAGACATTTCCATTGTGAAAAAGACCGCGTCTTAAACAAGCTTACATATCAAGACTAGGCACCGGATGGAGTCTGAATCTCGCCAAGTAACATATGGCCGCATACGCGCATACCCGCCTTTAGGAGCGTAGCTTTAGAAGCGATGTTTTTTATGTTACAGCGCGCGGAAGGAATTCTCCTCATGCGGTAAGCTTCTTTTTTTAATTCCTGCGTAATTAGGCTTCCCAAACCTTGTCGTCGGTATTTTTCTTTTACCTCATAATATATATCTAAATACGGGAAATTGTAGTTCCATACGTGGCCTCCACTTGCCACTATCTGACCGTTTTGCTCCAACAAGTAATCGGGATTGCCGTCGTGCTGATTTTCATTCTTTTTGAAAATAGTATTGGGAATTTCAAATGCCGTTTTGTAGCTATCTTCAAACAAAATGGCCTCGGCATGTATATTAGTCGCGTGCTCAAAGAGAATTCCCGTCAAAAAGGTATCATTGCTTTGGCAATTGATGTAGGTGGCTTCCGAGGCTTTAACAAATTCCAGAAAAACCGCATGTGCGAACTTCCGGAAAGGTTGAAGAAGGAAAAACTCGAAAACGGTATCCCTATCCGCCCGATTATTTTTCCCCCATAAAGCCCCATAACCGATTGGCGATCTATTCATGAGGAAAAGATAATTGTCGGCCCACCCGGCCCCATGACATTTGTGATAGACAAATTGAAACGAGGTTTCTGCGAGAAACAAATTGCGCAGTTCCTGTATTTCTGTCAACGACGTTTTCTGGATGTCAAATAGCATAAAAAACTATTGAGGCGAACCTTTCATTCAAAATACCTTTAATCTCAAATTTACTTTTTTTGTGCAATTTATTAAGCGCAAAAGATTAAATGTAATTTTGTTTTATTTAAAAGGAAAACCTGCATGAATTTAACCAGATGAAAAAGTTTAAGTGGTGGGGATTTAAAAAGCAGTGCAACGTGCTTCCGATCACCGGAGGGTTTCTCGAAGCGGGTATGGGAGGTACAACGTTTCATGGGAAAAATGGGATGAAGGTGTTTTTTCCGGGAATCCGATTCTCGACAAACATGGTTGCTCCTCATGCAGCATACCAACTGGGGGGAGTAATTTACATTTCGGTCTCCTGGGCCAGGAGAGGTTTTGATTTGAAAGCATTTGCACACGAGTACGGTCATTTTCTACAACAACAAGAATGGGGCATTTTATATTACCTTTTTAAGGTAGCCATACCTAGTGTGTATTCCGCTTGGTTTTTCCCTGCTACACACTATCTTAAATCGTACGAACAAGATGCAACTTTACGGGGAAACAGGTGGCTGGAAACGTATCGAGACCAACATACAGATATGGGTTGACGGAAAGTCGCTTTTTTTATCGGCCGGTTTCTTTTTTTAGTTATTTAGCGTTATTATTGCGGTTTTAGTACGTGTTTGTTGGGGAGGGGTACTCGTAACTTGATTAAGCAACTTTGGTTCGCCATGAATTTGAAATTAATCGTATCGTCGCTTTTAGCCTTAGCTCTTATCCAGCTTTCACAAATTGCGCCCCTAAAGGCGCAGGAAAAGTTAAATCGGTATGATGAGGCAATCGACGCTTTTCTTCGGCAAGACAGCGTTTCCTTTCCGAAAAAAGGCAGCGTGCTTTTTATCGGCAGTTCGTCTATCGGTCGATGGCATGACTTGGAACAACGGTTAAGTGAATATACGGTAATACGTAGAGGATTTGGTGGAAGCACCTTCGCTGAAATCCTTCACTATTCAAAAGATATTGTATTGCCATATCGTCCATCTAAAATTTTTGTTTACGCTGGAGAAAATGATTTGGTGCAAGGGAAATCGGTGCCGGAAATTATGGAAACCATCGAAAAGATCCATCGGCAAATTAAACAAACACTGCCCTTTACGACGCTGTGTATTATATCAGTAAAGCCGAGCATTAAACTCGAAGCGTATTCTGCAGACATTGTTAAGCTAAATGAAAGTATAAAAGCGTATGTTGAAAAAGTAGGTTGTTCAATTCACTTTGTAGATATCTTTCATTCGATGCTGGATGAGCAAGGCGAACTGAAATCAGGGATATTTGTGTCCGATAATCTGCATTTAAGCCCAGGCGGTTATGATATTTGGGAAGATGTGATCAGAAAATATTTGTAGAGATCAACGGGTTATCAGTCGATATGTACATCGTTAGTTACCGGCCGTGGATTGGTTGCTGCCGGTTGAGTGCTTTACCAGGATATCGACTAATCCTTCCGCTGTTTTCTTCTGGACGACTTGCTAAAGCTGTGGTGAAATGATACTTTTGCGCCTCCGGATGACCTACCTTCCTCGAAGGTTGAGCACTGTTCCCCACGTCATTGATATCGGCCGCTAGTTGTTTCCGATGTCCTATCGGATCCGTTAGATTGTATAGTTTAGTTTGATATAGATGCAGAAGATTTTCAACCTGTTTGATTTTAAACAAACCATAAATTATAAAAATGAAATTTTAGCCGGTTTGACCGTTGCCATGACAATGATACCAGAATCGCTTTCATTCGCGATATTGGCTGGGCTTTCTCCCCTGACCGGCCTCTACGCTGCTTTTTTAATGGGGTTGGTGACTTCCATTCTGGGCGGACGTCCCGGTATGGTTTCCGGTGGTGCCGGAGCAACGGTCGTTGTGCTTATAGCGTTGGCAGCAACCCACGGCGTGGAGTATCTCTTTGGAGCAGTTATTTTAGGAGGTATTCTCCAATTGTTAGTGGGGGTATTTAAACTCGGTAAATTTGTTCGGTTGATACCCCAGCCCGTTATGTATGGTTTTCTGAATGGGCTTGCTGTCATTATTTTCATGGCGCAGGTAGCACAATTTAAAATATCAGAAAATGGGGTTGACGGTTGGATGCAGGGTTCTGCGCTGTATGCGATGGCTGGACTGACTGCATTGACTATAGCCATAGTGGTTTTATTGCCGAAGATCACCAAAGCGGTTCCGGCTTCGCTGGTAGCCATATTGATTGTTTTCGGTGTCGTATATTTCTTCGATATAGAAACCAAAAAAGTAGTTGATATTGCGTCGGTAAGCGGCTCGCTACCTAAGTTTCGCATTCCTGAAATTCCGTTTACCTTGGAGACGCTGCAACTAATTTTTCCCTATGCATTGATCATGGCAGGGGTAGGGTTAATTGAGTCGCTGTTAACATTAAACATGGTCGATGAAATAACCAATACAAAGGGTCGGTCGAACCGTGAGGCAGCCGCCCAGGGTATTGCAAACATAACCAATGGCTTTTTCGGTGGGATGGGCGGTTGTGCCATGGTAGCTCAAACGCTGGTCAATATTGGTGCCGGAGCGCGAACCAGACTTTCCGCAATTATCGGCGCGCTCACTATACTGGCGATCATTTTGGTAGCCGGCCCGGTAATTGAGCAAATACCGATGGCTGCGCTAGTTGGTGTGATGATGATGGTGGCTATCGGAACGTTTGAATGGGTAAGTTTCAGGATCATCAATAAAATGCCACGCCATGATATTTTTGTCGGTATACTGGTTGCTGTAATAACGGTACTTCTACACAATTTGGCTTTGGCGGTTTTGATCGGTGTTGTCATATCGGCTTTGGTGTTCGCTTGGGAAAGTGCCAAACGTATCCGTGCCCGAAAATTTATAGACGACCAAGGCGTAAAACACTACGAGATCTATGGTCCGCTTTTTTTTGGCTCCGCAGCTGCATTTATTGAAAAATTTGATGTTTTCGATGACCCTAACGAAGTCATCATTGATTTCAAGGAAAGCAGAATAGTGGATATGTCGGCTATTGAGGCGCTTAATAAAATAACTGAGAAATATCACCGACAAGGGAAAAAGCTTCATTTGCGTCACCTAAGTCAAGATTGTAGGCTGTTGTTAAAAAATGCCGAAAAGGTCATCGATGTCAATATCATCGATGACCCCACCTATCGGGTAATGACTAATAAATAAGCTAGAGCGTTCTTATCCTTCTCGTCGCCGCCTACTTTCGTCGATGAGGGGCGTCAGATCGGCGGCGGGCCGGATTTCCCAGCTACTGCCACCGCGTCCGAGCCGAAGCGATGGGTGTGCCGAGAGTAAGCGGATAGCATGAGTAAGATCCGAAGCCTCCAATATCATAATCCCACCGATTTGCTCTTTGGTTTCGGCGAAAGGGCCATCGGTTACCGCTACCTCGTGGTTGCTCCACCGTAATGTGATGGCGTTGCGGGCATCCTGTAAACCTTCTCCACCTGCAAAGTGACCATTTTTCCGAAGTTCGTCGTCATAAGCAAAACACTCGTCCACAAATGCGTTCCGTTCGCTTTCAGATAATGTCTCCCAAGCTTCTTCATTCATATAGCCTAGACAAATGTATTTCATAATAGTTCTTTTTTTGAGTTAATGAATTTGATTTTTTTTGTGTCGAAAAATAACATGGGTGGCCTTTTCCGTTGCCTGGAATTGCACACATTCGTAACCGGTGTCGCGTAGATCAATGCCGTCGAACAGCCGTTCGCCTCGACCTAATACGGTAGGTGTAATGGCAATATGCAATTCGTCGATCAGTCGTTCGCGAAGATACTGTTGGATGATGCTTACTCCACCCCCGATCCGGATATCTTTGCCATTAGCTGCTTCTTTGGCTTTGGCAAGCGCTTCATGAATGCCCTCGGTGACAAAATAAAAGGTCGTTCCACCTTCCATCTCTAAAGGAGGACGTGCGTGGTGGGTCAGCACATAAACTGGAACGTGATAAGGCGGATTCGATCCCCACCAGCCCTTCCAGTTCATATCCGGCCAAGCCCCACGGATCGGCCCGAACATGTTCCGACCGATAATCCAGGCGCCGATATTCCTGAAGCCCCGTTGCGCGAAGTCATCGTCGAGTCCAGTCGTACCATCCGCTTGTCCTTGCCCGGCACGGGGGTCGAAGGAACGATGCATTGTTTGGAATGTCTGTGTAGGAAGAAACCAGTTATGTAACTCTTCCCCTCCAATACCAAGCGGATTATCAACACTTTGATCTGGTCCCGCTCCGTAGCCGTCGAGCGAAATCGAAAAGCTTTCAACCCGAACCCGCGATATTTTCGCGCTTCCGTTTTCTTTCCGAGTGATTGTTTTGTTTTTTGCCATGTCAAATATTTTTTATTGTTTCACAAGTTAGTCGAATGGCAGACGGCAAAATCGACAACCATATAGAATTTTTACGAAAAGAAAGATCAGGTTTTTAGTTCATGAAGTTTTCGTTCGATAAAACGTCGCTCAGGGACCTGTTTCGCAAGAGCAAGAGCACGTTCCCAGGACGCTTTGGCTTCCGCCATGCGCCCTACCTTCTGGCATAATTCCGCCCGTGCTGAATGTGCTAAATGATAGTCGTTTAACTCTCCGCGTCCCAGAATCGAATCGATCTGTCGCAGCCCTGCCTCGGCTCCTTTGTGCATGGCGATGGCGACTGCACGGTTTAGTTCGATAATAGGAGACGGGTTTATGCGCAGTAATAGGCTATACAACGCGCCGATCTGTTCCCAGTCTGTAGAATCGGGATGTTTTGCTTCGGCATGTAGAGCTGCGATGGCTGCTTGCAGGGTATAAGGTCCTGGCCGTTTTGATGAAAATGCCCGTTTTACCAGCGACAATCCCTCGGCAATCAAGTCCCGATCCCAGAGCGAGCGATTTTGGTCCTGCAAAAGAATAATATCTCCTGACGACGTGGTACGAGCTGGACGGCGGGATTCATGTAGCAGCATGAGGCTAAGCAATCCGGTAACCTCCGGGTCAGGCAGCAAATCATGCAGCAGGCGCCCCAGCCGGATGGCTTCACTTGAAAGGTCTATACGGGTTGCCGATGTGCCTGACGAGGCATGATAGCCTTCGTTGAATACTAGATAAATCACCTGGAGTACAGCCCCAATCCGGTCGGGCAACTGATGTCCTAGAGGGACTTCAAACGGTATCTTCGCTTCTCGGATTTTTGCCTTCGCGCGCACAATTCGCTGGGACATGGCAGATGGTTTCACAAAAAATGCCCTTGCGATTTCCTCCGTGGTTAGATCACAAACTTCACGTAAAGTCAGGGCTGTCCGTGCGTTAAGCGGCAGCGCAGTATGGCAGCAGGTGAAAATCAGCCGGAGCACATCATCTTTAATTTTTTTATCAATCTGCAGGGTTGGATCGATGTCCTCAGCTTCTATTTCCTGAACGTGCCACATCAGTAACGGGTCGAATTTTGATTGGCGCCGCATGCGATCGATTGCTTTAAAACGACCGGTAGAAATCAGCCAGGCTCTTGGATTCATAGGAATGCTCTTTTCATCCCATTGTTCAAGAGCTGTTTTGAAGGCATCCTGCATAGCATCTTCGGCAAGGTCAAAATCTCCGAGCAAGCGGATTAGCGTGGCAAAGACGGTGCGTGACTCTTTGAGATATATATCGCCTACGAGTTGTGAAATGGTGTTCGAAGAATTTGCTTGGCTGTTCATTACCTCTAAGCTAAACGTAGACCCTACAGCCTGCCCATTGACGAGAAGGAGGCAGCGTTCTGCTAAATTAGCAATTAGCGCTGAAATACCGTAGCTGAGTTAGTTAATCGCTTGGTAAGATTTCGCTCATGATTCCTGCTTTCGGAAGAGAAACCAACATATAAGGAGTATTGAATTTACAAGTACCGAAAACGAGTTTGAAAGAATAATTGGCATTTCCTTTTGAAGGATCCCGTAGTAAACCCATAAACCGACGCCGGTTATCAATACAATGATTGTGACAACAGACAGATCTGCCGTTTCCCTTGTCTTTAGGACCTTTATTAGTTGCGGTAACATTGCTGCTGAAGTAAACGTCCCCGCGGCAATGCCAATTATATTTTCGTAAGTCATGATGACCAGTTAATAAGGGCTGCCAGTGCCGGATCGGTCAGTCAGGTTTCCTATGAACAATGTTTGGATAAAGGATAGACTTATTATGCATTTGTTTGTGAAGCCTGTTTTAAAAATGATTCAATAAGAACCTCCGCTTCGGCATTGCCCTGTTGGACGGAATGATCAAGGGCTGTCAACCCCCGTATGTCGCGAAGAGTCGGATCCGCACCATGTTCCAGAAGCAGTTTTGCTACTGAATTCCTGCCAAACATAACGGCAAACATCAGTGCAGAACCACCGTTGGCATGCTGTATATTGAGATCAGCGCCGTGCTGAATGAGCAATTCCGCCAAATCAGCGTAGCCTTTAAACGATACACCCATCAAAGCAGTGTTACCACCCAGGTCTCTGGCATTCGCGTCCGCACCTAGTTCTAGCAGCAAATGGGCGGCTTCATAATGGCCGTGATAGCAAGCAAGAATCAAAGGTGTGTAGCCTTGTTCATTTCGGACGTTGATATCCGCACCCCGTTCTGCAAGTTCCTTGATTACCGCTGTATTTCCCTGTCTTGCCGCTGGAATGGTGTAGTTGTTTATATCTTCCATTTGGTGATACATTTGTCAATATTTTCGAATTACAATCCTGCTGTTGCTAGACTTAACCATTAAAGCGCCATAAAGTTTGGTGCTTCAACCGGTGTGACTCGAAAGCGAAAAGTACGAAACAAATAGGGGAGCGTATTGTTGATCTATTAGCCGTAGAGCAAAATACCCATTATAAAATAGTATAATATGAAAAATCAAAAAAAAGCTCAGACATCTACCGAATCGTTGCCTCCCGGCCTTCAAACCGACGCCTCGTTATATAGGTTGTTTCTGGACACCGTACGTGATTTATATTGGGCGGAAAACCACCTGCTAATGGTACTTCCCAAGATGGCTGCATCGGCTTCATCCAAGGCATTGAAAAATGCGATTGACAAACATAGGGCTGAGACCGTCTTGCAAGTCAGTAGACTGGAAAAAATATTTGAGTTGCTGGGCGAAAAAGCTATTGCCAAAAAGTGCGATGCGATGGAAGGGCTGGCCAAAGAAGGCGAGACAATTATTGAAACTACATCCGCCGGTACACAAACCCGAGATCTTGGTATAATCTTCGCTGCTCAGAAGGTCGAGCATTACGAGATAGCCAGTTATATAGGCGCGTACCAATTGGCAGACAAATTGGGCTTTAGAGCCGTGTCGTCGCTCTTTCAGGAGACATTGAAGGAAGAGCAGCATACAGATGTGCTGCTTTCTGAAATGGCGGGTAAAATCCTCAGTGCGGTAAAGGCATAAACCGTTTTTCCGGAGTTAACTACTAAACGATTATGGCTAAGAAAGCAAAACCGGTTGCGGGCACCGAAAAGCCCATGCAGCCCGCTGCAAAAAAAATGCAGCCAAGCAATGCAAAAACGGACGAGCTGCAATCTAACCGTGAATCATCGGATGGTCAGTTCATGACCACCAATCACGGCGTGCGCATAAACAATGATCAGGATTCACTGAAATCCGGCGTGCGGGGAGCATCCCTGCTAGAAGATTTCATCCTGCGTGAGAAGATTACGCATTTTGATCATGAGCGAATTCCGGAGCGGGTGGTGCATGCCCGTGGATCCGGGGCGCATGGTGTTTTCAAGGTCTATAAGTCGCTGGCACACCTCACCAAAGCAGATTTTCTCCAGGATCCTGAATTAGAGACGCCAGTGTTTGTCCGCTTTTCAACAGTAGCCGGCTCGCGCGGATCCACGGACCTCGCCAGAGACGTGCGAGGCTTCGCCGTAAAATTCTATACCCGCCAGGGTAATTTTGACTTGGTGGGTAATAATATGCCTGTTTTTTTTATCCAGGATGCCTTGAAATTTCCCGATTTGGTCCATGCGGTAAAGCCTGAGCCAGACAACGAGATACCACAAGCAGCATCGGCGCACGATACGTTTTGGGATTTTATATCTCTCATGCCCGAGTCGGCACACATGATCATGTGGTTGATGAGCGATCGTGCGATACCGCGTAGCTATCGGATGATGGAAGGGTTTGGTGTCCATACCTTTCGTTTTGTGAATGAACGTGGAGAATCAAATTTTGTGAAGTTCCATTGGAAGCCGCTTTTAGGCGTGCATTCGGTGGCGTGGGATGAGGCACAGAATATTTCAGGGAAAGATCCGGATTTCCATCGGCGAGATCTTTGGGATGCTATTGAAAGCGGTGCATTCCCCGAATGGGAGTTAGGAATACAGGTAGTTCCCGAAGCAGAAGAGCATCGGTTTGAGTTTGACCTACTTGATCCGACCAAAATTATCCCTGAGGAATTGGTGCCCGTACAGCGTGTGGGAAGGCTAACGTTGAATCGTAATCCGGATAACTTTTTCGCCGAAACAGAACAGGTAGCATTCCATGTGGGGCATGTTGTACCCGGTATTGACTTTACCAACGACCCGCTTTTACAAGGCCGACTGTTTTCCTACACCGATACGCAATTGATTCGATTGGGCGGCCCCAATTTTCAGGAAATTCCCATCAATCGGCCTCTTACGAAAGTGCATAATAACCAACGAGATGGGTACATGCGGCAAATGATCAATAAAGGAAAGGGCAGTTATGACCCAAATAGCTTGGATGAGGGTTATCCGGCGCAGGCACCAGCTGCAGAGGGAGGTTTTACTTCCTATCCCGAACGCGTAGACGGCCATAAAATCAGGGCGAGAAGCAAAAGTTTCTTCGATCATTTTAGTCAAGCAAGGCTATTTTACCATAGTCAATCCGAGCCGGAAAAGAATCATTTGATTGACGCATTTAGCTTCGAATTGGGTAAGGTTAAAACCGTTGAGGTACGCGAAAGGATGATCGGTATTCTCTGGCATATAGATCGAGCGTTGGCAGCTGCCGTTGCTTATGCACTCCGATTGTCTGTGCCTAAGGACGGAGGGCGTTCACTTAATCACAGCGTACCCGCGGACGCTGATCCCGCTGAATATCAGCCTATCGCCGCTGACTCCTCACTCGTAAAATCGGAAGCGTTAAGCATGGCGAATACCCGTAAAGACACGATTGCAACACGTAAGATTGCGATGTTGGTCGCGGACGGCGTAAATGACGTATCGTTGAATACAGTAAAGGCCGATATGGAGACTGATGGGGCTGTCGTGGAAGTTATTGCGCCACGGCAAGGTTTTGTGCTGTCCGAAAGTGGTGTTGCAATAGCCGTAAATCATAGCTTTCTTACGGCCGCTTCTGTACTATATGATGCGGTATATGTGCCCGGAGGAGTGAATAGTGCGGCTGCGATTGAAGGCGAACCAAATGCCATCCATTTTTTGAATGAGGCATTCAAACATTGCAAGGCCATTGCCGTGGACGCTGCTGCCCAACAAGTACTTGACGCCACCTATTTTGCCCATAAGCTTCCAGAGGATAATAACCCTGAGACGGTCATGCGGGAAGGAATTGTCATAGATAAGGATGTAGCGATGTTATCAAAACAATTTAAAGCAGCAATCGCACAGCACCGCTTTTGGGACCGCGAAAAGCCGAGGTTAGTGCCGGCATGAGCGCGAGACCAGGCAGGGTATGGGATGAATAACAAAGCGATAATAATCTTACCTTTGTAATGTTTATGAAGAAAATAGGATTTTTATCGTTTGGACATTGGTCCAATCATCCAGCGTATAACACCCGTACGGCAAGCGATACGTTGTTGCAGTCCATCGATTTGGCCATTGCCGCCGAAGAAATAGGTTTGGACGGCGCTTATTTTCGGGTACATCATTTTGCTGCCCAGTTAGCTTCCCCATTTCCCTTGCTTTCCGCTATCGGTGCCAAAACAAACCATATTGAGATTGGCACAGGTGTTATTGATATGCGTTATGAAAATCCGTTGTACATGATTGAAGACGCCGGCGCTGCAGACCTAATTTCAGGGGGTAGATTGCAACTAGGCATCAGCAGAGGTTCGCCGGAGCAGGTAATCGATGGTTGGCGTTATTTTGGGTATGAGCTGGCTGAGGGCGAAACCGACGCCGATATGGGACGCCGCAAGGCCCTCGAGTTTTTGAATAAGTTAAATGGGGTCGGATTCGCTCGGCCAAATCCCTATCCGATGTTTCCGAATCCACCGGGATTATTGCGTTTGGAGCCACATTCGGAAGGACTCCGGGAACGTATTTGGTGGGGGGCTGCTTCCAATGCGACAGCTATTTGGGCAGCTGAAAACGGAATGAATCTGCAAAGTTCTACGTTGAAATATGACGAGAATGGCAAACCTTTCCATATACAGCAGGCAGAGCAAATCCGGTTGTACAAGGAAGCATGGAAGAAAGCAGGACACGCTCGCGAACCGAGAGTTTCGGTGAGTCGATCTGTCTTTGCTTTGGTAACCGATCAAGATCGTTATTACTTTGGTCAAGAAGCCAATCGCATTGATAAAATAGGCATGATTGAAAAAGATAAACGAGCCATTTTCGGACGTAGTTACGCTGCTGAACCGGACCAGCTTATCAAAGAGTTGGCCCAAGACGAGGCTATTCAGGAAGCGGATACCCTCTTATTGACCATACCGAATACATTAGGTGTTGATTACAACGTGCACGTGTTATCTTCCATTCTGGAACATGTTGCGCCCGGCTTAGGTTGGCGTTAAGTTATTTTGACGCAGATACCAAGTGTAAAGATATGTTAGGAAAGTAGTCCAATTGCTTTGAATATCCGATTGTATATAGCGGCCACAACGTCATTCTTATTGCGGTTATACGAAAGGACATTCGTTACGTTTCTTGCCGCTTCATATTTGGCTGCGGCGTAACGTCCACGATCGTCGGCGTGCTCCCGGAGCCAATCCCGAAAAAGAATGTGGCGTATCGTTTCTGGGCAATCCGGACTGAAAACATGTAGATTGACCCGCGGTTTGTCCATGCGAAAGCATCGATGTTGATACCACGAGGGCTCCCGTATCACCAAATGATAGCCGATGGATGTCAATGGTTGGATATATTGGCTTTCCAGGGACGAATCGGGAACAGTGAGGTCAATATCGATAACCGGTTTAGCTGGAAGCCCCGGTACAGCGGTAGAACCAATGTGTTCGATCTTCAAGGCAGCCGCATTCAGTACGCTCCTGATTGCTGATTTCTGCTGTTGAAAAAGGTGTGGCCATTCTGGGTCATAGTCCACTATATAAATCCTTTCTGTAACGGGTCCACCTTCCACCCAAGGTAATTCGTTCGGGTCGGATTGTACTTGATAAACGATATCTTCTGCGGAAAGCGAGTTGGGAATGCGAAAATTTTGCATACAGCTTTTTTTGTCTAAATTACAAAACTTAACGAACCGTAGTACGTTTTTGGGACAGATTTAAAATAGGTGGAAACCGGTTGTCCAGTTGGCTTTTTACTATAAAAACGAGACCATGAAAAATCTGATCGCAAGCGCACACGTCTCCATTTATGCGCCCGCAGAAAGTGTTTAGGATGCTCTGGTCGATTCACGGAAAAACAAGTTCTTTATGTTCGGAGCTGCCGTAACATCCGATTGGAAAGTAGGAAGGGAGTACCACCACACGGTACTCATCGACTTAGCCGAGCATAACGAAAGACGGTAGTTACCTTGTCCCAGGATAAAAATAGATCCGAAGCGGAACAAAAAGAATCGTCAAAGAATTGGGGTACGGTGTTGATCAGTCTGAAAAATGTCGTAGAAGGTAATCATCCCGCCATACCTCCTATGGGTTTAGCGGAAAAATTACTCTTACCTAAGACTTAATCCTATACCCCTGGATGGCATAATAAGCAATGAACGCAAACAGGGGAATAGGAACAAAAAAACCTGCCGACATACCATATAGGTCAGATACATAGCCCATTATCGGCGGGAATATAGCTCCGCCGCCAACTGACATGACCAGGAAAGAGGCACCTTGTTTGGTGGAAGTCCCCAAACCGCGGATGGCCAATGCAAATATGGTTGGGAACATAATGGACATGAAAAAGAAAACCCCATAAAGCGCAATCAATGAAGTCCATCCCAGTTTTAACGAAACGACAGGCAACAAGGCGCATACCAATAGCGCATAGCAGGCTAACATGCTTGAAGGCTTGAAATATCTCATCAGGGCACTTCCCGAAAATCGACCCAACATGAATAGAAAGAATCCCAGCGACAAAAAGTAAGGCCCATATTGCACATCAAAACGGGGGTGCATGTCGTGATCCGTAACGAAATTGATCAGGTAGCTAAATACGCCGGTTTGGGCGGCCACATAGCAAGCCTGTGATGCGACTCCTAACTTAAAATGTTGATTTTTCCACAGGGGCTTTTTAGAAATATACGAGGGGTGCGACGGATCCGAAATTTCCATATCACCGCCCGGGGTAGGGGCAGCGCCGTGTGCATGCATTAAATCCTCTTCATCAATTTTAGGCAGCTTTAACCGAGAGAAAGCAAAGGCAATCGCCAGAACAGACAACCCTATGATAGCAAAGGGAAGGATAATCGAAATCATTTTCTCGCCTTCAACGTGGCTACGATTACCGTAGATGGACAGGGCAATCAATGGTCCAACGACCCAGGCGAAGCCATTGAAGGACTGAGCGATATTGATTCGTCTTTCGGCAGATTCCGGAGGGCCCAGTTTGGTGGTATAGGGGTTGGCTCCTGTCTCCAGCGTAGCCAAGCCGGCTCCAATAACCAATAAACAAAATAAAAAGAGAACAAATGATTGCAGGGGTGCCGTGCCAGCGGCGAGTAGAGCGCCAATTCCAAAAAGGCTTAGTCCGAAGATAATTCCCCTTTTATACCCGTATTTTTTGGTATATAGACCGGCCGGTATTGCGGTGCAAAAGTAGGCTCCGTAAAGGGATACTTGTATAAAGCTTGATTGCCACTTTTTCAAATGCAATAATTCCTGGAAGTTCTTGTCCAGCGTATCCAGTAAGCCATGTGCGATTCCCCAGGTAAGGAACAATATGCTAATCGCCATGAAGGGCGTGATGTAATTCACACCATCTTTAATGAAAATTGATTTTTTACTCATAAATATAGGTGCCTTGTTGGAACGGCCTAAAATAGAGAAATCCGACGGATTATAACAAAAAATCGTTGGTTGGATGTCATCGCTCTTTATACCGACCCTGTGATCGATATTCCCCAGGTGATGTCCACAGATTTCGGTCTAATCTTCCGGATGGCGTAAATTTTCGGTTAACTGGGACCGGGTATATGCAGTTGCGTGGTACGGCAACGCCAGCAAAACATCCAAAAACTTTAATTCATAGTTTTATACGTGTCAGGTAAAGACATAAGGTAGGCCATTAGGTCGGACAGTTCTTCGTGGTTGAGGCTTTGTTCCAACCCAGGGGGCATCATAGATACGTTGTGTGGATCCAGCGAAATGATCTCCGCTTTTGGTACACGTACTTCCGCGCCCGGACCCACAGCTAGGATTACGGCATCCCGAAGCTGCTCCCGGATCAGTCCTAAATAAGATTTCGTTTTTGTTCTTACTTGATAGGTGTCGTATTCCCTCGCAAAACTTGCACTCGGAAATACAATAGCTTCAAGAATGTCATGGCGAGACCTGATTTCTCCAATGTTGCTGAGATCCGGACCAAAGTGGGCGCCCTCTCGTCCCACTGCGTGGCAGGTATAACAAGCGCCCCTGCCAAAGAACACAATCTTACCACGATCGAGATCACCACGACCGAGGCTCGCTTCCAGGTTTTCCAGTTTGGATAGCCGCTGGGCATGACGTTCTCTCAATGCAGCCATCAGCGGTTTGCCAGTTTTTTGCACCGAAATAGGAAAGCCTGCCAGCAGCTTTTCCATATCCTGCTCTGAAAGGTTGTCCAAACGATCTTCCGTGCTGCTGAGTGCTTCAATCAATGCCTTTCCTACCGCCTCGCTTTTGCAGTCATCAAATGCCGTCATCAAACTCGGCAGTAAGAACAGATCAACTTTAGCTACATATTGTCTGGCAAGATCAAGCAGCTGGGTTTCACTGAGAGTGACCCGCCCTAATAACCGGGCCGCCGACTGGCGGACAGGTGATTCGACTACCGGTGCGATAAAACCTGTCAGCATCGTAAATTCGTCATTGGCGAGTTCTGGAAGCGTCATGGTTCTGGCACTCAAGGCTTGAATGCGGAAGTTTGCCGTGAAGGAAGTATCACCGATAATCTTTGCCAGTTCACCGTTTAACGTCGGAAGTCTGCGTGATTCGATCAGGCTGAGCACACCGCTCTGCAAGACATTGTTACCGGAACGCAGTAAATGGCTAAGCTGGGATGTCCACGCAGACGGGAGTTGTTTGATAGGACTTTCGGCAATGACCTCCAATAACAGTTGCTTCCAATTGGCGGAAGTGTGATTGTTTCCTAACTCGCTGGCAATGTAAGCGTGTAGCTGGTCATCTTCACTGAATGTGATCAACAGTTTTCGAATCGAGGTTAGCTCTTCTTCATTTAGGCGATCCGTATCAAGTCCGGTTTTCAGAAATGATAAGACTACATCAGCCCATTCGGAGCGATGTGAGGCAATCCAGATGCCGGTCTGGCGCAACGCCCATTCCGTGCTTCGCAGAAAGGGCAATACGTGTTCCCGACGGAGAGGAGAATTATTCATCTGGTCAAGCGCAATAACGGCGGCTTTCCGACTCCCTTCCGAGGCGTCTTTCAGTGCAGCAACAAGCGGTTCAGGCCTCCCAAGGACAATTAGGCTGTGGATAATTGCGTGTTCCACGAAACGATCGTCGGGATTGGATGCAGCTCTCAATAGCGCGGGTATACAGCGGGGCGCACCGATTTGTCCCAAGGCAGTTGCCGCCTGGCGCCGTACCGGCGGCGTGTCCTTCTGAACCAAATCCATCAGCTTATCTACAGCCGCTTCGTCTCGGGCGAGGCCCAGACAGCGTGCAGCAGCCGTGCGAACCACTTCGCTTTGGTCATCCAACGCTTGGCGAACCGCGGTCATTGCTTCATAGTTACCAATCCGCGACAACGCGAACACCGCCGAGGTACGGACGATTTCCGCTTCTTCCCGTATTGCATTTTTCAGTGCTGGTACCGATGAAGCGCCCTTACCAACCAGTTGCTCTACTGCCTTGTCCCGCACCATCGGGCGGGGATCGTTCAGGAAATCCGTCAATTCCGCGGGGCTTTTCTTGGGTAGTTCCAATGCGTTGCCCCATGGGTCTTCCATCGGAGCTGCATCTTTTCGCCGGATGCGGTAGATGCCGCCGCGCACTTCGGGTTTGGCTACACGAGACAGCGGACACCCTTCGATAAACCATCCGCCGGTAATCACAACCAACAAGCTTCCGTCAGCATCTTGTAAGACATCGGTAGGGTGTATGTCCGGGTTTTCGGACGTGAGGAAATCTGCTTCTTCGGTGCTGAACGTGGCGCCATCAGATTTAATCCTATGTCGCATTATTTTTCCCGTGTTAAACACGGCGCTGAAAAGGTTGCCGTTGTATTCCTCCCCAAGTTCATCGCCGCGATAACGCAATAGGCCCGAATGCGCGATACGGGGCAACTTCGTCATAACAGGCATCAATTCGCCGGTAAGCTTGAGCCGATCTTCATCGATCACGCTATTGTATTTGGGGTATACACCTCCCTCGACCCAATGCATTAGCGCATCTCGCTGCCCATCTTGCGGATCGGTGAAATAGGTCATTGTTCCGATGGTTTCGCCACCGGGCATAAAGACCAATTCAATTGTGTTGTCAAAACCGCCGCCAGCCAAAGATTCCAGGCCGCTGCCATCGGGGCGGCAGCGCCAGATGCGAGCGCCTTTGCCTTGGAGCTTGCTTCCTTCCTTGGTAGTGATATCGAAGCTGCGGCGTGCATCGCACAGATACAGCCAGCCGTCCGGACCCATAAATGGGCCGTGCAAAGTAGCGGCATTAGCGTGGAGCACCCATCCGGTCAAGATTACTTCTTTTTTATCGGCCACGCCATCATTATCGGTATCTGTATAGCGCATTAGGTGAGGAGGCGCCGCCGCATATAAACTTCCCTGGTAGAACGTTCCGCCCATTGGCAGAGGAATGCTGTCTACGTAAATGGTGCTTTTGTCAAATTTCCCATCGCCGTTATGGTCTTCCAATAATCGAATGTGGTAAGAGGGTTCCGCCAGCATCTTTTCGGTACCCATGGTATTAACACCGGTCGACTCAAACACAAACAAGCGTCCCCGGTCGTCAAAGCTGGCAAACATGGGAAATGAGAGGTGATCTTGGGGTACAGCCTCTTCAATTTCAAAGCCGTCCGGAACACGAAGGTGAGTGATGCCCGTGGGTTGATCGCTGACAGTCCGATCGCAGCCGGCATAAATAAACAGAAGACAGATCAGCCAAAGTAAATTTCTTTTCATTAAACTTGTCTATACATGGTATTCAAATATAAAAACTATTCTTTCAAAATACCTAGTATTCTTTTTCGTATTGCGATTTTCAACGCAACAATTGGATAAAAAACAATGTTTTTCAAAAACATAATCTGTAAACAGGATTGAAACAAGCTGAGTGACTGGATTCGGTATTCAAAGGAAAAATATCGTTGTTTTTGATTTCGAAATTTTGAATTACCAAAATTAATTATACATTTGTGTCAGCTGGCTAGGGTGTCTGACCAAGTAAATCAACCTAGCTGGTTTACTACCCATTAAAATTAACCGATATGAAAAGAAACAGACCTCCTTCGTGTGTTATGCGCGCATGTAATTATCGTTCACAAATTCCAAAACTAGCAACTTAGACGATTAATTGCCGGTATTGATGTTTTCGGTTTTTTAACTATTCCGGAAAGCTGAGTCATTCCAGTTATGGAATGCGTATCGTCTGTTAATCTATTGCTTAAATGATTTAGTTTGCGCTCTTGCACGCAAGCTATGACGTTTATTTTCTTTAACAAACCAATTTAATACCATGAGAATTATTGGAATTTTGTTTTTATTGCTACTGCATGGCATATGCGTAGCGCAAACCAAACGTGTTTCCGGCGTGGTAAAAAACGCTGCAGACGGGTCAACGTTGGCCGGAGTTAGTTTAACGATACAGGGGAAAGCCTATACGGCGCAGACAGATGCTAATGGGGAATTTTCCTTGGAGGCGGCCGTTGGCGATACGCTGGTGTTCTCCTTCGTAGGGAAACTTCCGGTGCATGAAGCGGTAGGAGAACGCAACGTGTTGGAAATTCTTCTGTATGACGACGAAAGCCAGTTGGATGAGGTTACGGTTGTGGCTTTCGGCACCCAGAAGAAAACCAGTGTAGTCGGGTCGATCACAACCGTTAAAGCGTCCGATCTACGAATACCATCTTCCAACCTGACCAGTTCGTTTGCCGGTCGTATTCCGGGTATGATCTCCTTTCAGACCACGGGAGAACCGGGGGCTGATAACGCCCAGTTCTTTATCCGGGGGGTTACCACGTTTGGCTATCAGACGTCACCGCTCATTTTGATCGACGGTTTTGAGGCGACTACCGATGCACTCGCGCGCCTGCGGCCAGACGACATCGAAAGCTTCTCCATTCTGAAGGATGCTTCGGCTACCGTACTTTATGGCGCCCGTGGTGCAAACGGCATTGTGATGGTGACTACCAAATCGGGGCGCGAAGGGCCGGTCCAGGTGAATGCGCGTGTAGATTTTAACATAACCACGCCCGTGCAGATGACCAAGTTGTTAGATGGCGTAGAATATATGCGGCTGTACAACGAGGCCCGCATTACCCGCGATCCGGTGTTGGGCCCTTACTACTCCGAACAGCAGATCCAATCGACTATCCAAGGGGTAGACCCCATGCTGTTTCCGAATGTAGACTGGCAGAAAACCTTATTCAGGAATTCCACAAATAACACCAAGGCAAATCTCAATCTGTCTGGCGGAGGTCAGGTTGCTAATTATTACGTCTCTGCAGGGTGGGAGAAAGAGACAGGTCTTCTGAAAGTGGACAACCGAAATAACTTCAATAACAACATTGATATAAACCGGGCATTCATCCGTTCCAACGTCGTGTTCAAACTAACTCCTACGACGACCCTTGATACCCGTATACAAGGGCAGTTTGACCGATATAATGGACCTTATGCGTCGGCTAATGATATTTTTTTCGATGTTATGTGGAGTAATCCGGTTGATTTTCCCGCGGTGTATGAGCCAGACGCAGCAAATCAGTTTGTTAATCACACGCTGTTTGGCAATACGTGGGTGGAAGGCGGACTGAAGCCCAATCCGTATGCATCTATGGTACGGGGGTATGAAGATCGCAACGAAAGCCGGTTGACAACTCAAGCCACTTTAATGCAGGATCTGAAATTTATTACGGAAGGGTTGAAGTTCCAGGGCCGTGTTTCGGCCAATATCTGGAGCCAATATCGGAGTAGACGTACTTACAACCCATTCTTTTACTCGTTACAGAACTACAACCAGGTAACCGGTGAATATACGCTTTACGCGCTGAATCCAAATACCGGCTCTGCCTTTTTGGGTAATGTGGAACCTGGGCGAAATGCCGATGGACACTATTACTTCGAAGGCCGGTTCAACTGGGACCGGGTGTTTGGTAAACACACCGTTGGATTGATGACCGTAGGGATGATGGAAGAGAAGCTGCTTACCGCTGGAAATAGCACATCAATCTATGAAACTTTGCCGGAACGCAATATGGGCAATTCCGGGCGGTTGGCTTACGATTACGACAACCGGTATTTCCTGGAATTTGCGTATGGGTATAACGGTTCAGAGAAGTTTGATGGATCTAAACGGTACGGATTTTTCCCATCGATAGGTGGTGGGTGGATGGTCTCTAACGAATCCTTTTTTCAGCCACTTGGCGATTTATTTAGTACACTAAAACTCCGAGCAACCTGGGGTCTTGTAGGTAATGATGCGATTGCTGATCGTGACGGGCGCTTTTTTTACTTGTCTGACATCGGACTCCGTGGAGGTACCAATACGACAATAGACGGGTATCGGTGGGGCGCGAACTTCATGAATGCCTACAGCGGCTATTACATCAACCGGTATGCAAATTCCGATATCACGTGGGAAGTATCCGAAAAATACAACCTCGGAATCGAGATCGGTATGTTCAACGAAGCGCTTCAGATACAGGGTGATTTTTTTCGGGATATCCGGAGCAATATCTATATGGTTAGGCAGAACTTTCCTGCTACGGCCGGGTTGGAAGCCAACATCAGTGGGAATGTGGGCAAGGCGCTATCACAGGGTTTCGATGGCTCAATCAGTTATCAGCACTTCTTTAATAACGAGTTCTGGCTGAACGGACGGGCTAACTTTACCTATGCCGTTAACGAATATCTTGAACTGGACGAACGGGACTATGCCGATAGATACCTGAGTCAACTGGGCCATAACATCAACCAGCAATGGGGGTTGGTAGCCGAGCGGCTGTTTGTGGACGAAGCAGAGATCGCCAATTCTCCCGTTCAGGATTTCGGTGAATACATGGCCGGCGATATTAAATATAAGGATGTAAACGGAGACGGTGTAATTAATGCAAACGACCGCGTACCTTTAGGGTTTCCCACAGTTCCGGAAATTCAGTATGGTTTCGGATTGTCGACCGGTTTCAAACGGTTTGACTTTTCATTTTTTTTCCAGGGCAACAGTCGGGTTTCGTTCTTCATCAATCCGGGCGTGTTGGGTGGGAATGAGGGCGATGAAGGAATCGCTCCATTCGTTCTCCGTAGGAACGCATTGGAAGTGGTTGCGCGGGATTACTGGACAGAAACCAATCCGAATGTACACGCATTCTGGCCTCGGTTGTCTACATTTCCGATCGACAATAACCTTCAGCAGTCGTCGTGGTGGCTGCGTGATGGCTCGTTCATGCGGTTGAAAAGTATCGAAATCGGTTACAGTCCGAAAGGTCTTAAACGGATTGGTTTAGGTGAAGGCACCCGGATTTATTTAAGTTCCGAAAATCCACTGGTTTTCAGTCGATTTAAGTTGTGGGATCCGGAGATGGGCAGGCGCGGGTTGCGTTACCCGCCGAACCGGAGATTTAATGTAGGTATTCAGTTGTCATTATAATCATGAAAATACAGATGAAGACGTTTATGAAAGTTGGATCATTGCTGCTTATGATGCTAGCACTGCAATCCTGTACCAAATACCTCAATGTCGTGCCAGATAATACCATGACCTTAGAGGATCTTTTTGATACGCGGGAAATGGCTTACGAAGCCTTGGCAAGGGTATATAGTTATATTCCTCGCGATGATAACACTCATACAACCACCTGGAGCTTAGGTGATGAATTTGTTGGTCGACTGGATCTCAACAACGTCGTAGGAAACCTACGAGCTATCCGGATTATGCGCGGGTTGCAGAGCGCAACCAGTCCGCAATTGGGTGCCTGGTCGGGCACTGAGGGAACCAAAAGTTTGTACGAAGGAATTCGCCAATGCGATGTGTTTCTGCAAAACATTTCATTGGTACGTGACATGGCCGAGGCAGAAAAGGCAGAATGGGCCGCTCAGGTTAAGTTTTTGAAAGGTTATTATGCATTTCTATTGGTACAACGGTATGGACCCATTGTCTTAATCAAGGAGATGGTTACGCCTGAGGCGACACGAGATCAACTGTTCTTGCCCCGCTCTAAAGTAGAAGAGTGCTTTGCCTATATCCTGGCGCTCATGGACGAAGCGATCCCTGCATTGACGGAGCGGGCAACCGAAAGCAACCTCGGCCAAGTTGATCAAGTGGCGGCCAAAGCGATCAAAGCGCGTGTGTTGTTTTTTAGAGCTAGTCCGATTTTTAACGGCAATCGGGAATATTTTGGCGACTTTATGGATAAAGATGGGCAGTCCTTTTTTTCCGCTTGACTATGACAACGAAAAATGGAAGCAGGCCTTGGATGCAATTAACGAAGCGATTGCACTTTGCGAGCAGAACGGCTTGGGAATTTACCATTTCGAGCGCGAGCCGTTTATATATGACCGCCCTGCATTCGAAGAAAACGGCGAAAATATGCGTACGCTGTATGACTTGCGGATGTTGATTTGCGATCCTTGGAATAAGGAACTGGTATGGGGCTATTCAAACCACGATTATTATAATCAAGGCGAACTCGCTCATTCGACCAATATTCGTCTCCCGGCTGGTTACGGCGACGGGGTAATCAATACGGCTGCTTTTTCCTGGCAATGGATGGCAGCTACCTATCAGATGGCGGAGCGTTATTACACGAAGAATGGATTGCCTATCAACGAAGACCTGACATTCAATGTCAATACCATGCATGAACTCACCAGGACGCCTGGATTGCTGGACCCAGAATACAGGGAGCTGAACGGTATCATGCAACCTGGTGCAGAAACGATCAATTTATATTTGAATAGGGAACCTCGGTTTTACGCCAATCTGGGCATCACGGGCGGTTATTGGAGGGCTCATACGGTACGGATCAATACCATAATGTATGCCGGTGCGGATGGGGGATATAACTCATCCACGCACGCAACCGATTTCTTGTCTACCGGGATCGGCATACAGAAATTGGTGCATCCGGAGTCTCAGTCGAACGCCTGGCAACGGGTCATACGGTATCCGTACCCGCTGATCCGTATGTCGGACCTCTACCTTATGAAGGCCGAAGCGATTAATGAATACAGCGGGCCGACGCAAGAGGTATATGATTTGGTGAACCGCGTGCGTGACCGGGCGGGTATACCCCGTGTTGAAGAGGTCTGGTCAGATCCCAGTTTGGCCCGGACGGTCAATAAGCACCTCACAAAGGAAGGCATGCGCGATATTATTCTGGAAGAACGGTCGGTGGAGTTTGCTTTTGAAGGTCAACACTTCTGGGATATGTGGAGGCACAAGCGAGCCGTGGCCAAGTTCTCGTCACCGGTTTGGGGGTGGACGCATACCGGTACCACCGGCGAAACGTTCTTTGTACTTGAGGTAAAGCAGGCCAGACGCTTTACCATTACCGACTATCTGTGGCCCATCGATTTGAACGAATTGAATACGAACGGAAACCTGATTCAAAACCCGGGATGGTAAGCATCCATAACATAGGAGAGTTATGAACATGAAAAAATATGTTGCAATAGGAATGGCTGCATTGCTAATGATTGGTTCCTGCAAGGAGGAAAATCGGTTTGCCAGCCACGTGACCGATGGTGTGCCTCCAGGTAAGATTACCATTGTTAACCAAAAGCCCCTGTACGGCGGCGCACGGTTTTTCTACAATCTGCCGGCCGACGAGGACCTGCTGCAGGTAGAGGCGGTATATGTCGGAAAGAATGAGAAATCGTATACGTTTTCAGCGTCCTATTTTGTCGATTCGCTGGATGTTTACGGGTTCGGCAGCACCGACCCGCATGAGGTGACGTTGTACACCGTAGATCGTTCAGGCAATCGGTCTGAGCCGGTCGTCGTTTCGGTAACGCCATTGGAACCGGCATTCAGCCGCGTCGCCTCGTCCATTGAGGTCAAGTCCGGATTTAGTTCCTTTTTCCTCGACTGGAAAAATGAGCTCGAACAAAACGTCAATGTGTATGTCGATTACAATTTTACCCTCAATGGAGAGCAACGGCAATTAACCACCGTTTTTTCATCCAATTTGGCCGAAGACCGTCGGTTTATCAATGATCTTTTCCTTTCACCGCAGGATCAGGTGCGGGTAAGTGTACGGGTAGAGGATCAGTTCGGTAACATCACGGATCCAATTGACAAGGGGGCTCTTTCTTTGTATGAGGACATCGAGATACCCAAAACCAGTTGGATATTGCCAGATGCCAACGACAGCATAGGCGGGGTGCCGATGTGCTTCGGCGACGGCCTGGAAGGTCGTTCGGCTAAGGTGATCGACGGGATCATCGATCGAGGTGATAACCTCAATTTCATGCATACGCACAGCCGTGGACGGACCGGTCGCACGGCCGACGGGAATATGCCCTGGAATTTTATCATCGATCTCGGGGACTATTATGAATTGAGCCGGATCGTTACCGTACAACGGCACTCCGGCGGCCTCTCTAACATCAACAGGGGGCAATATTATCAGTCGGAGAATGTGGGGATGTATAACATGTACGTATGGGACGACGATACGCAGGAATGGGTATTTATCTCCCAGCATAAAATCCCGGTGCCGGTAGGACTCAGCGAGCTCGAATTTGTGCAGGCTGGCGAGGCTGGCGACGAAGCCTACATGTATCCCAACGATCCGCAGTATACGAAACCGACGCGTTGGTTTAGGTATGAGGCGATCAAAAGTTTTAACGGTAATTACACACTTGAAGACGCAAACTGCTTGTCTGAAATCACCCTGTATGGGCGGAGAGCTGATTAATGGTCCGTTTTTAAGAAAAAGCCAATTGACATGTTAAATAGAATAGTATTTTTCTCCATGCTGGCAGCCACCTTATTTGGTGCCTGCAACGGCATGTACGACAGCCTGGATGAGTATTCCGGCGAAGTCGTCTATCCCGCCAAATACGATACCATTGTTGGGCACATCGGTTACGAGCGGGTCGAGATAGATTTAATGAAGGCCGGCCGGGTTCCCAGTAGTCAGATCAAACTGGGTAAGGCTAAAAAGACAGTGGTGGAATATGACGATCAGGTGATGGTGATTGACTCGTTGGTGTCCTGGATAAACATCACGGAGCTTACCCAGCCCAAGCTGTACCGTTTCCGGATTTATACCATCGACGAATTCGAAAACAAATCGGTGCCGCTTGAGATTGCACTCATCCCTTACACGACGAACGATGTCGCTGGCTTGGCCGTGAATACGCCTCGGATTCTTGCTTCGCCAACTGCGGCGGTGGTCGACTGGCCGAACGGGCTTTCTTCCGTTCTCCTCAACTACATCGGCCTGTCGTTCCGTTATACGGATAAGGATGGAGAAGTGCGAACCGGAGAACGGGGAGCGGACTCACGGTTTTTTATAGCTAATTTACAGCCGGGGCAGGCTACCACGGTGGAGGTTACGTATCAGGTCGTGCCTAAGGTTAACAACGTGCCGATACGGGATACTCTCGAACTTGTGAAGGAATTGGTAATCAATGTGCCTACGGGAAGCACGCCTTTTTCGCCTTCCGAGCGTGCAATTTTAGAAGCCAATGGAATAACTGAATTCACGGCTGATGGTGTGTCGCAATTCACCAAGTTGGTATATCCCATGCATGCCAATTCGCTGCAGGATATTTTTTATTTCCCTAATCTGAAGGAAATCGACCTTACGGGAGGAGAACTGTTTGAAATGACCACGTTGAGCTATAATCGCAATGACGTACAAGCCACTGTTGGGGGAGGTGATTGGCTCCCATTTGCGCGGAAGGTGGGCGATTTATCGACGGCGAACGCCCAAACGCTTAAAGATTTCTTAGAGGCGGGCATTATTGAAAAGGTTCGTTACGTGCCGCATTCCATGGGATTGGATGCCCTACTGGCCCCTTATGTGGAAAGCGGTATTGTCGAGCTGGTGGAGACTCCTGATGAGGTCTTGATCCCCATGAATTTCTTTCTTGATGGCGTCGTACAAGACCACGCCTGGCGCATGGACATCACTAATCCGGCGACCGACGCACCGGCAGGCACAGGTTTGCAAAACGTAGTGAAGACAATCTTGCGCGACCGCAGTGCCTCCTTTGTTTTCGCGCTGCCACGTGAATACCGGTATAATGTTGAAACCTATAAATACCTTCGATTCAAGGTGTATGCGCCTGCTAAGAGTTCGTTTCAGGGGATTTATGCGCCGTACCAGCGACTTTGGCCCCGGTTCATGAATTACATGTGTGCATTCGATAAAAACAGTGATTTCGGACAGGAGCATTGGGATACGGGCCAGGACGACTTCCGGATTAACGATGCGGATCTCGAGAAGTGGACGGATGTTACCGTTGATCTATCGCCAGCACGGGGTAAGCATAACCGGGTCATTGTAATCAACGTAGGCGGCGAACCTTCGCTTACATTTAATCCGCCCCAAGATATTACCTACTATTTTGCCAATTTCAGATTCACGAAAGAATAAGCGGTTGTCAAATACAATGCTATGGGCCATTCCTTCGTTAGGAATGGCCCATAGTTATTTCCCCATAACCAACCTAGTTTGTGCGCCGCCGTCGGATTGGCGGATGAGCAACGATCCTTCTTTGCGATGATTCCGGTCTATCGCGAGAGTTATCTGATGCGTACCCTGTGCAAGGGATGTTGTGAGATTACCCTCTTGGACAGAAACAGCTTTTGCGTCCACCCAAGCGATAATGCCGTTTGCATCGTTAAAGCCAAATGTGACCTCGCCCGGTGTAAGTACTTCAATCTGGAACTTCACAAAGCTGTAGCGATTCGCTCCATCTGCCTCTATAATCGGTAATTCGTCGATAGGGAGTGCACCGGAAGCTGTGCTGTAGTGAGGAGGTCCACTCAGGCTCTCGTCCTTGGCAATAGTTTCAATGCCACCTTTCGAAATTTTTTCCTTCACGTTGTCATTCGCTGATACAGTCTGCCAGCGCCTCACAAACCGTTCTGCAGGCACTCTAAAGTTGCCGGATTTGCCCAATTTTGAAAGGAAACTTATCAAATCGATAAACTCCTGCTTTTCCAAGCTTGCCGTCAGGTTGGGGGGCATGAGCGAGCCTGGTATTTTTTCCCTCGTCCGGATGTTTTCTTTAGGTATAGCCACCTCATGGCCGGTAACGTCTCTCATGACGATCTCGCTAGGTCTATCGGCAACCAGATAGCCCATCATTTCGCTGTCGTCCGTGCGGACCACGCGTTGCAGTTCATAACCTTCTTTGATCGATTCCGTTGGATACATGACGGATTTGATGATCGTTTCAGCCGGAGAACTTGTTCCGAGGCTGCTCAGGTCGGGCCCTATTAATCCACCCGCTCCGCCAATCGCATGGCAGGTCAGGCATGCAAGCTCCCGTTTACGGAATATCAACTCACCGTGGATGGGATTGCCACTTTTTTCCGCTTCGGCGGCCAAACCTTTGATTTGTTCAGGATTGAGATCCTGCGGCATACGTTCTGCCGGTAATACTCCGCCCGATGCTTCCAAGCCCTGGATCAGTAATTTGACATCGTCTCCTTCCCTCCGGTCCCATGGAATTGATGTTTGCAAATGCTGGCGGGCTGCTACTGCTACGACTTCGGGTATGCGCGAAGCCACCAGTTCTTTGGCTAGCGCGTTGGTCCGCCCGCCATCGGCAAGAAACGCGTCAAATATCCCTTGAGCCTGTTCGGGATTATCGAGTTTGCTCAGTAATCCTACGCCGATTTTAGCCGCCGCCGGCGCATTCAGATAAGCCAATTGTGAAACAGCGATCAAACGAAGGTCTAATGGACGTTGTTCGGAGGCCAGGTTCTTTAGGAGTGTTTGCGCTGCTTCCGGATTTATGGCTCCCAACGCTCCCATAGCAGTTTTTGCATAGTTACGGTTTGCATGGTCCAGGAATTTTTTAAGCTCGGACTCCAGAGACCTCACTTTCAGGGCTCCGGCCAGCTTCATTGCCGCGATGGAAGAAGCCTCGTCGGTACCGGCGATGATCAACCTCAGGCGTTCAAGTTGACGATCTGCTGTCACTTGCCGTTTCGTTGCCGCATCTTCAATGGCGGCGAGTTCCTCTGCCACACTGCGCTTTTGCTTAGAAAACTCAGCGACAGCAACGTCGAGGATGTCATTCAGGTCTTTAACTTGTCCACGTTTCGCGATTGCCGATAGCGCATCTTTCCGATATTGTTCGGGAACTTCGCCTTCTTTATAAAGTTGTGTTAAGAAGGCAATGGCATCGGTACTGGCAGCAGACTTTAGTGCATACGATGTCTTCGCGGGATTCCCGAAGAATTCCGGGTCGTTTTTCAAGCTGGCCAACCATTCAGGCTCAAGCTGGCGTAGGGTTTGCCATAGCGCAAAGTTAAGAAACTCATCCATGGGCTGATCCAACACGTCGAGCGCAGTTTTTGCGGCCGTAGCATTGTTTAATTGCCGGAGCGCAATCACGGCCTCAAGGCGTACCTGCGGATGTGTATCTTTGACGGCCCTTTGGAGGATGGCTTCCAAATTTCCGACTTTTTTATGCCAGAGTTGCAATGACCTGAGGGCTCCGCTCCGTACTTCGTGGCTTTGCGCGTTTAGTAAGCTTTCCAAAAGTGCGCCATTGAACGTATTAATAGCTTGGGATATCCATAAGCCCTCAAGCTTTAGTCGTTCATAATCGTTGCTTTTTTTATCGAGTTTATCAATCCATCTTTGCAATGGCGTAGCCACTTCTTGGGCTCCCTTCTCCTTCAGTAGCTGCCGGGCCTGCCCACGTGTCCAGGCTTCGGGTGCTTTCAATGCATCCAGCAGATCATCGACGGAAGCGTCCACCAATTTAGGTTTTTTTACCAGCGATCTTTTTTTCGCTGTGATACGCCAAATCCGACCCCGCTCCCTGTCGCGTCGGGGGTCATGGAAGTCAACCTCCCCATGCTGGATAATCGGGTTATACCAATCGGCAATGTAAATCGCACCATCGGGACCAACTGAAATATCAACCGGACGAAAGGCAACGTGGTCCGTCCACAGTACGTCGGGCATCTGTTTCGAAGCATATCCGCTGCCTTGTTCTTCGAGTTGGAAGCGGTTTACACGATTAGCCCGGAAATCGTTTGTGATCAGGCTACCCGCCCACGACTCCGGCAAATGCCGTCCGGAGACGATTTCCAACCCCGAATGTTTGGGTTGTCCGGGATTCAGTCCACGAAGTATTTCTTCGGCTCCCGGAGAAGCGAGGAAGGTAGCTCCCGGGAACGCATAGTTGATTCCTTCTTCACCGGCGCCGTCGGTGAGAAAAGATTGCCCATACTGATCAAAACGCAATCCCCATGGGTTTACAAGCCCTTTTGCATAGACATCAAGTTCCAGCGTATGCGGCTCCAGTTTCCATACACCGCCACCTTCAAGTCGCCTGATTCCCCAAGGCGTTTCCACATGGCTATGGATGTAAATGGATTGGTTGAAATACAACCTCCCTTCAGGGCCCCAGCGGAAGGTATGGATGAGGTGATGCGTATCTGCAGTTCCAAAACCGCTCAATACCCTTCGTCGGGTGTCTGCCTTGCCGTCGCCATCCGTGTCAGACAAGTGCAGGATTTCAGTGGAGTTCGCAACATAAACCCCTCCATCGCCGGGTAGAATCCCGGTAGGTTGAACCAGGCCCTCTGCAAACACGGTTGATTTATCCGCAACGCCATCCCCATCCGTATCTTCGAGGATAAATACTTTATCGCTGGCTTCCTCTCCGGTTTTTACGTGTGGGTACGCAGTGCTGCTGATAACCCACAACCGCCCTTGCGCATCCCAATTCATCTGAATAGGTTTAACCACAAGTGGTTCCGAGGCAAACAGCGATACCTCAAAACCCTCGGCAATATGGAAAGATTCCAGTTCCTTTCTGGGGTCATCGTTTGCGTACTCCTTATGCTCTTCCTGGTTGACCGAGCAGGTGGTCAAAAACAACGCCGGCACGATAAGTAGCCCCGGGAAGGTCGATAACATACGTATCAATTTCATTAACAGATGTTTATTGATTTGAAAAGTTTGTTCTTTAGTTGTCTCGCAGAATCTGCATGTTCAAACTATTACTCATTCAAGGGAGCGAGTTCGTACTTCTTGACGACCGGTTTCCGATGCAGATTAATTTGTCCTTCAAGCCAGGCGATGATGAAATCCAGATCCTTAAGACCTTGTTGGTGTCTTCCCTGTTCATAGGCTCTGAATCCCAAGATGTAAGTTCTGTTCAACGGACGATACTGCTGGAAGAATAATTCGTTCTTCTTGACAATATAGCCACAGATCTTGGCGGCCTGTTCTTGCGAGACCCCATGATCCAGCACAATACCGTTTTCCCAGTCGCCTGCCGATGCCGTTACCAACTGTCGGCCGTTTTCGGTTAATGTGTAAAATCCATCTTTCAATCCGTTTACCTGAATCGATACAGACGCCTGGGCTGCTGGTTTTCCCGAATCGGTTACGGGGAGTGGCAGAATGGGTTCTTCCATGCTGAAAGCAACTTTGCCTGCATTGCCTGAAATGATTTTAGCCGGACCGGAAGCTGTTGCGGCAGATTTAGATACATTCACCGTTACTTTTGACTCCCGAGGAGGCCACCCGAAAGATTGTTCAAGCACTTGGGCAAGGTAGTAATAGCCCGCATCGTTCAAATGAATCCCGTTGTCAAGAAAGAGATCACTTTTGCTCTCCACTAGGGGCGTATAAAGATCCACATACCTTTTTTTGCGTTTTGATGCGATCGATGAGATAGCGTCGGCATACAGCTTAAGATTTTGGTTTTGAATGGTCGTGTTTTCCGGGCTGCCCGCAAGTTTTACAGGAATTGTCGACAGGAGGATGGTTTGCGCGCCAAGGGCATCGATTGAATCAATAATAATTTCGAGTCCTTTGATAAAATGGTCGAGACCCTCTTTTCCTTTTTGGGACTCGACGCCTCCATAGGCTATCAGCACATGATCAGGATCGGTGCTTCTGATTTGCTGGAAAAGCTGTTGGTAGGGACTAGGGGGCGTTGTAAAGGTGCTCCGTGCTTCGGCGTACACGTTGTCGCCAACCCAGCCAAGGTTCCGGAAGGTGAGATCCTTTTCTGGCCAGCGACTGGAAATCGCAAATTCGAGATACCCTTTTTCCAGCTCATTTTCAAAGAGTGAACCGCCCAAAAAGAGGATTCTTTCACCTTGTTTGAATTCCAGTGAAGCACGACTGCCTAACTTTTGAGCCGGAAGGTCTAAGCAGGTGGCGGCCAGCAGCGTTCCGATTATTGCGCTGGCAAACAAAAATAACTTTGTCTTTAACATTCGGGTTTTGATTAGTTGTGTATCTGTAATTTATTGAAGCCCTTCATTGAAAAATACCCAGAGGCCGTCCTTTCCGGCCACAATGACGTCTTTTCTGCCGGAATTTCGTAGGTCCGCAACTTGCATATAAATACCGGTGCCTTTACCGATGCCCGGAGGACCGTAGGCGATGATATGTTTGGAGAACGACTTACCATCCCAAGTGAAGTAGTACAAACCTACGTCGTCATGGGCGCCCGGGTCACCGTCATTGTGTGCTCGGTAGCGTTTGCCGGTAATCAATTCTGGTTTCCCATCGCCTGTAATATCGGTCCAGACCAGTTCGTGATATTGGGAAGCTGTGTTGTCGATCAGGTGCTTTTTGAATGAACGCTTTCCTTCGGCATCTACCCGCTGTTCATACCAATAGATGCCGTAGTCGTGTGCCGTACCTGCAATCAAGTCGTTTTTGCCATCGCCGTTCAAGTCGGTTACGATAATGGGGATACTGGCATGTGGCCCCATGTCAAAATCGGGATGAAACACCCACTGGTTGTCTACCTGATTTTCTATCCAACCGTTTCTGACGACGAAATCGCCCCTACCATCTCCATTTATGTCACCGAAACCAAGGCCATGGCTTTTGTAATCGCCAACCTCGTAACGTATAAACTTGCCGGGGCTCTCCAGTTTAAAATAATGAAGTGGCGAATTAGGGGTATTCGGTACAATTTCGATCTGTCCATCGTTATCCAGGTCCCATGCTCTCACCGTTTCTACGTTACCCACTTTAGCAATTTCGTGAGCCGGCCATTGTTCGTTTGTTCCCGGATTTTCGTGCCAACGTAACGCCTCCCCAAACCAACCACCGGTAACAAAATCCATGCGTCCATCTTTGTTGACATCTAGCGGAATCGTCGCGAAGTCATCAAAATATTCGGCAAATGCAGGCTGATCTCCCAGTCTGTGCCGCTTACGGAAAATGGTTTTGGCGTCGCCTTCATTCAAATAATAGAAATCGCCCGACACAAGGTCAGATTTGCCATCGTTATTCACATCTATTACGCCTACCGATTCGAAACTTTCAGCGGCGACAAAATACGGTGTAAACGTTGTTTTTTTGGTTTGTTGGGCCCATAAAGATGAGATCATAACGCTGCATAGAAAGACGCATAACACAGCAATGCGAATAGACATCTGAGCGGGATCACAAAAAACTTTGAACATAGTATCACAAAATAGGTAAAACGGAATTTTCTTCGCTGTTCTTTTTATCAACTTCTTTTTTGGGGATTTACCCGCGTTTATAATTTACTTTTTGATGGCGCCGAAAATACTAAAAAATACGTCACTTCAATGCCTACGGTATGGCCTTTCTATTTTTTATCTAATATTTTACAAGGTAGCGGATTGCAAACCGAATGATCGTTCTATCTTTGTCTTCAATAGGACCGAGCACATGAAGGCAAGAATTTCAGTACTAACCATCGGCGTAGACAATCTGGAACGATCTTTCGAATTTTATCATCACGGACTGGGTTTGCCATCGGCCGGTATTACCGGACAGGAATTTGCTTACGGAGCGGTTGCTTTCTTTGACCTTCAAAATGGCGTCAAACTTGCTATTTGGCCAAGAAAGAACCTTGCACATGATACGGGCATTCCGGTTGGACCATCTTCAGCAACCGAATTTACGATCGGACATAACGTTGCCAGTAGGGAAGAAGTGGATGCCGTAATGGCTCTTGCCGCACAAGCGGGCGCAAAAATAATTAAACCAGCAGCGAATACCTTTTGGGGAGGTTATGCCGGTTACTTCCAGGACCCGGACGCCCATCTATGGGAAATTGTCTATAATCCAGCTTTCGTTCCAGAGGAAGGATAAAAAACTAGTCATTTCTCGGGCTCTTCACGGGGTTCTATCCCTTCGGAACTCATGACTACTTTTTTGATGGTTCCGTCGTCGTTATAGTACATAACGTCAACGCAAACCGATCTTCGATGGCTGCCCCCATTCGGTAAAATAAACGAAGGAAACTTTTGCTCAATGTTGCGTGCAGATATATTATCAGGCAGGGTGACGTAGAGGTAACCGCCCTGTATCGACCAATAATTTGTTGTTTGATCGTGGAATGTCGCCCAGGAGACTAACGATTTACAGGTTAGATGGGTATTGCTGGGAAGATCCTTGATAAGGCCGGTTACTTTCAGCTCCCAATCATTATCCATACGGATGGTCTGTCCCATGGGATCCTGGTCTCCGAAATACTGTTTTGCCGTACTTTCGGTAAGCACAATCATATTCGGGGCCTCCAATGCGGAGTTAGGATCGCCCGCCAACCACTCTAAATCAAATATCTTTGCAAATTCGTTATCTGCCGCTCCGATGTCTTTTAGTATGTAACGCTCGTGATTTATTTCGATCATGCTTTCCTGCCAATAATAATATTGTGAAACATGTTCCAATTCCGGAAAATCATTTCTAAGCGCCGGAGCAACGGCAAATGAAACACTGGGATTATAATCTAACCCAAGCGATGTAACCCGATACGTTTTATGTGCGTGTTTATGATAACGATCGTAACTAAGTTCGTTCCTAACAATGAGAAAGATTAATATGCAGGAGGCGAGTCCCAAGGCTAAGCCGAAAATATTAATTGCTGCGTAAGATTTATAGCGGGCTATCGATCGTATCGCCATGCGAAGATAATGCTTGAACATATCCTGTTAATTAGATAGATAAACAAGGCTCAAATAATAAACCATTTATACAAACGGGTCAATAAGGCTGCTCAAGGCCTGTTTTACTTTAAAGCAGTGTTCGAATGCGAACAACTGTTGTCCGTTTTTGAACATGACAAATGCGCTCTCATAAGATCTTTATCTGATGCCGCCATTCGGGAAATTACATCTTAAGTCCCGCAACATTCTGGAATCTTCGCTGTTTCTCAGGGGTGAATACAAAAAACAGGACGAGGGTTTTCGGGAGGAACTGGCCGCGTTTATAGATAACCGGTAGATGATGCGTTACCAAACTCAATACCCGTATCGCTTCCCGATTAAATGGTTCGGATTCCGATTGTTCAAAATGGATCGAATCCGGCCGTCCCTGTTCGTCCGTTTCTACCCATAGCACCACTTTCATATCTTTCTTGATGGGCGGGAGAGCCGACCAGTTGATGAGCGAGTCAATCGCGGAAATCAGATTACGACCATCCCACATAGTCCCTGCTGGGGTATTCTTGGACAAAGAATTGTCAAAATATTTCCGGTCTACCTTGCGCCCTTCGACAAATACGAATTCCCACTCATGCTCGTAGATCGCGGAAAACCCCGAATGTTCGTAAAAGATCAATTCACCGCTATAGGCGGTCACCGTATCTGAAAACCAATCGGCATACACGCAATCATCCTGCACTTTTCCCGGAAATAACGTATTCAAGTCTGTCTTAGCGCCCCGGTTGCAGTTGTAAATATTGGTCAGGTACAGCCGGTTGTCTATCACCTCCCAATACGCAATGTATCCGCGCCAGCACGCGGTGTTTATTTCCAGAACGGAATCAGGGAAAAATGGTTTTTGCCAATGGTTTCGCGCTTTCCATTGTTCGAGTGGCAATGCATGCAGGAGCAACGTGTCCTCACCAATCACCAAACGATCCGGAGCCTGTTCGGTGGCGTAACCGGGAAATGAGGCGGTGATCATGCCTAGCATGAATGATAAACCGCCGATAACCGCCGCCCGGATCATCCGCCGAAAAGCGAGCGGACCCCCGCAGTGAACGATGCCGGATGCACAATGGCAAAATAAGCCATTTTAAGCAACCCGGGAATGACTTCCAATGCAGGGACAAGCACCAGCACCAGTAAGTAGGCAATCTTTTTTTGCGGGGGAAAGCGTACGGCGCGTATTGCGGTGATTTGTCGCCATGCTGGCCCGAGGTGCTGTCGGTAATGCCACAATAGCAATCCGACGTAGCAGATGTATGCCATGAGCCGGAAAAAAAAGGCCAGTTTGAATGCGTAGGGCATGATCGTTAGGTCGATGATCAAGATGTTGGCGACGATCGGGACAAGCATCAACGCACCGATGACCATCGTACGGTTAAAGAGCAGCAGTAGCGAAGCGACAATCTGGGAAATACCGATAAAGATTTTGAAGGGCTGGTGATCGAACAGGTACCACGCGATTTTGAATAGACTGAGGTCCTGGATGGGCGTGGCCAACTCTTGCACAGTCAGATTCCCGAATTGGCTGCCAAATAACTTGGAGGTGCCATACGAAAGGAAGATTAAGGCCAGTAGGATCCGGATGGATAATACCACAAGGTCTTGTGCGGATGATGTTGTAGCTTTTGATGTCATGGGTATGTACAATGCTTCTGTCTTGCTAGTTGGATGCGAATTATTCCTGAATTCCATAACATGCATCGATCTCCCTGCCGGCTAACTGAGAATCACAGCGATCAAAATAGGTTCAGATTTTTAAATCAATTGAAATCGTGTTTCTGAAAGTCGAAAGGTGCGTATTTCGGCTAAGAAAAAAGAGCCATGCAGGCAAACAGATCGAGCCATACAGGCAAATTGCCGATTGCTTTTTGCCACATCTTTGTATCATGAAAACAATTGTTATGACAGGCGCAACATCCGGTATTGGCAAGGAGGCCGTTCAGCGGCTTGCGCAACAGCCCGGTACAAGAATTATCGTCGGTGCGCGCGGACGCGGACGCATTGTACCGGAAGGGACAGAAGTCTTTCCGTTGGACCTCACGTCCCTGAAAAGCGTCCGATCCTTTGCGGCCAGCGTGAAAAAGCAGCTGGGAGACACCACGATTGACGTACTGGTGCTCAACGCAGCGGTACAAGCAAAAGACAACCAACAGCAGAGTGCAGATGGTTTTGAATTGATGTTTGCCGTCAATCACCTGTCACATTACCTGCTTGCAAGATTGCTCTGGCCCCACATGACCGCTAGTGGCGTCATCGTCTTCACCACCAGCGACACGCATGACCCTGCACTTATTCCGTTCGCGCCCAAGACGCTAGACCCACACAGGCTCGCCAATCCTCAAAAGAAGGAGTGGGGTATGCGTGCGTATGCCGCATCCAAGCTATGCAACTTGTTGACAGCCAGTTCTTTTGCGGCGGTCAGCAAGCGCGAGGGTAGAGATATTAGCGTTATCGCATACAATCCCGGTCTAACCGGAGGCACCTCGCTGACCGGCAAGCCATCCCGGTTCATGCGAATATTGCTGCCCTTGGTGCTCCGCCCGCTGTCCCGCGTGGTGAGCCTGTTCAAACCTCCGTTTTTTGTCGGTACGCCGGAATGCGCCGGTAGTATATTAGCAGACCTAGCGTCTGGAAAAATCCGGTTGCCTGAGGGGCGGGTGTATGCTTCATTGGTTAGAGGAAAGGTTACATTTCCCAACCCTTCCCAGCTCGCCCAGCGCGACGAGGTAAGGGATTTGCTATGGCGAGCGAGTGCCAAGATGGCCGGGTTGTCCGAAAAATAATATCGCGTATCTTTATCCTGATGAAGTATTCTGCTGAAATAGTGCCGGGCCGCATGGTCTATTCGTTCAATACAGAAAAAGAGCGAATACGAGACGGTCTCATCCCCGAAAGCCTGCTGGTACTGCAGATTTCCGGACAGTTGATGCTCGAAACCTCCGGTGAGAAAATGCTAACTCAGGCCGGAGACATGCTGCTCATTCGGAAAAATCAGTTGGCCAAAGCCACCAAAATACCAGGTGAGGACGGTGCGTACCAAACGATACTGTTCGTGCTGAACGGCGATACGTTGAGAAAATATGCGCTGAAGCATCAGGTGGAAGCCACGCATAAATACAAAGGGGCACCCAATATATTTATACCCCAGAATGATTTCCTGAGAGGCTTTTTCAAATCGCTCATACCCTACGCCAATAACCCGAAAGCACCCGCCGCGTGCCGGTTAGGTAGGCTGAAAATCCGAGAGGCCGTGGAGCTCCTACTGGATACGCTGCCGGAACTGAAGCACTTTCTGTTTGATTTTTCCGAACCGTATAAAATTGATCTGGAAAGCTTCATGTGGCAGCATTTTCAATTTAATGTTCCACTGGAGAAATTCGCACGGCTGACAGGGAGAAGCCTTGCCAGCTTTAAACGCGACTTTCATAAAGCGTTCGGCGTGCCCCCGAGGCAGTGGCTGCAGGAAAAGCGTTTGGAGGAAGCCCGCCGTCAACTTGAACAACCCGGGAAGAAGCCTTCCGAGATCTACATGAACCTGGGCTTTGAAAGCCTGCATCACTTTTCGAATGCATTTAAACGTCGGTTCGGAGTGCCCCCAAGGAAGTATAACAGGTGCGCTATTACACGTCAAACGTAAGCAGGGGAAATAAAGCCCGCCTGTTGATAGGTGGCGGACCAATGTTCAAAACAATCCGAGTAAACGAGCGATACTGGGGACCTCCGGCCGACGGAGACGAACCGTTCAACACCTCAAAGCCTATGTTAGGAGTATAGTATACCGAAACAAGTCCTTTTATCATCCGACTGTCTTTTTAACATATCTTAACAATTCGGCTGTAACAATCCAGGGCTTTCATGCGTTATATATGCAGTTAGTAAATTTGTCTTTTCATAATTTAGGTTTATAATTGGTTAGTTTGAAAGCCCCGATTCTCCCCGTTTCGGGGCTTTGTTTTGATGCAACCTATCAACTACCAGCCGTTACGCCTTTGAGGTTGGAGATAGCCTTGGTATGTCAGATTAAGGGCGTTAGCCATCTCATTTTAGGTAGTCAGTTTAATAGCATCTCTTGCGTTCTTAATTCTAGAAAAACATACAAACCGGTTATAGATTATAAAAGCGCTGAGATCGTCAAAGCCCTCAATGAATTAGCGGAAAGTAATTAAAAGATAAAAAGGAATTATGTCGAATAATAAGGAAGTTGCAAACGAAAAGCCGCCTGCAAATAAATTTTTGCAATACATTGGGAAAAACGGCTTTACCATACTAGTGGTAATTTTTATTGGGATAATGTTCGTTAATCCCGATGCAAAATCATTCGTGTTGCGGCAATTAATGGCAACAGGGCTTTTCAATGCCAGCATAGATAAAAAGGATTCGGACGTAGTGAGCAAGGCGGTAGATTTTAACTTTGTGGACGAAAAAGGCAACGTTCAGAATACGTCATCACTAAGAGGCAAAATTGTATTTATCAATTTTTGGGCGTCGTGGTGCCCACCTTGCAGGGCCGAGTTTCCGTCTATTGAAAAACTCTATACTCAATTCAAAGATAATCCCGATGTATTCTTTCTAACCATCAACGAGGATAGCGACCCGGTTGCTGGAAAGGCATATCTGCATAAAGAGAAATTTTCAATCCCTATGTATCGGTCAAATGGCAGGGTCCCGAGCGAAATTTAGTTTTTATCGGTAAGTTTTGTTTCGTCTTAGCGACTAATGCGATGTTAGCTGCCCGGGCGAAGTGCTGGATGTCACAGCCCAGCTGTGACGCCATCGACGGTCTCCCCCCGTACACGGCTAAAACCCGATTTTCTCTGTTTCGGCATTTAGTTTTCGGCCTTTACAAGCCTTTTCCTTCAGCGTTTTCTTTAATAATTGAGATCGTAGTATTCCAATAAAATTCCAGGTGCTTCCTGATGGTGTCTGTCGGAAAATTGGTAATGTTCAACGTCAGTCGGGTAACTCCATCAACGGGTGCCAAAATAAACTCAAGGGTGGAGTAATTTTCCGGTCTGTCCGCCAGCCGGGACAATGAACTTAGGTGTGTGTAGCTTAACCTCTTTTCTGTATCATAGGCAAGAACGAGGCCTTTGTTTTCAAAATTTATATGGTGAAATCCGCGGATATAAATCGGCGATCCAATTTCCCAATCCGTTGAGACTTGTACATTCGTTTCAGGTTCACCCATCCATTGGCTCATTAGTTCAAAATCTGTCAGGGTAGTCCATACCTTGCCCGGATCCGCATGTATTGCAATGGTGGTTGTGAATGTCTCGTTCAAAATTATTTTTTTTGGACTTTCTATATCAATAAAATTTCTCACCTTTTTCCAGCATTTCAATAATTTCTTTCATACGCTTTTCTCTTGTCTCCTGTTTTTTTGCAGTCTTGAGGCGAAAGCCAATGGAAAAAAGATTGGTCTTATTGAGACCCCTAAAAAATGCTTCTGCTTTTTCGTTTTTGCTAAGTTCTTTTAGGAAGTCTTCAGGGATCGTCGTTTTGCTTGGAGGATCGTATGCCCTTTCCCAAGTACCGTCTGCCTTGGCTCTTTCGACAGCTTTTAAACCTGCTGGCTTCATTCTTCCTTCATTACTTAATCTTTCGATATGTCCAATATTTATTTTGGACCAGATACTTTTTGCTCTCCGGGGGCAAAACTTTTGTAGCCAGGCTTGTTTGTCAAATGCTTGTTTTTGGCCATCAATCCACCCGTAACAAAGCGCTATATCAAGTGCTTCTGCATAGGTGATGGTCTCTTCCCCGGAATGCTTCTTGAATATTTTGATCCAAAGCCCATTTGAATTATCGTGATTCTTTGCGAGCCAAGTTTCAAATGTTTCAGCTGTCTTGAATTCCATTATTGGAATGGTATTTAGTTTAGTCATATACGGTTTTTTTTCGTTCTATTGCCTGTCGCTAACGTCCGGTAGCTTGGCGTTATGGCGGCATTTGAAAACCGTCAGTCCAAAATTAGCACTAAAGTTTAATAATAGAATAGGTTCTGTTTTTGTTTCTCCAATCTCATACCCACCGTCACTCTGACCGGCATTAGGGGCCCAGAATGTGCTACCTGTTCGTCAGCAACGGATATTGCCGTGCGGGTATGCATGCCCAATAATACATTTTCTGTTCAGTCATTAAAGAAATCCTTTGAATAAGTACGGCAGTGGTGGCAACAATTCCTGCGTACTGTTGTTAGCCAATTAAACGGTAAAAATAGATTTTATGCCTTGGTATCACGGGGATTATCCGCCTTCCTATAAGAATCAGGCGGTTGAACTGCGGGAGAAAGCAGTCGAGATTGCCAATGCGCTCCTCGAAGAAGGCGTGGAAGAAGGTGTCGCCATAGCTACCGGCCTAAAGCGCGCGCGTGAATTTTTCGATGGCCGCAAAAAGAAAAAGAAGTAGCAAAACAAACCCGCCTTTTTTTCGTTTATGCATTAGGTTTAGGTTGATAGCCCCTAACCCCATTGGGGCGTACCCGTTATCTTGCATAAGATAACGGGTTTTCTTTTTTAATTGAAGTTGCGACGTTCAACCGAAACCGGGATCGGCTCAAAACCGGCATCAAATGTGATTTTGTCCAGGCCAGGGGTGCAATCCGGGCGGCGCGTTGCACATGCGTTGATGGATTACAGCGAGCGCCGCACGATAACCTGGGTAGGATTGCGGGCTACGATGGTTTCCCTGTTGATAATAGCCCGGCTAACGGCCTTGCCCATCGCCTCGAAATCGGTGGAAATAACCGTAATGCCGTCTTCAAGAACCTCCTTGACAGCCGTATCGTTGTATGAGATGAGTCCGATGTCTTTGCCCAGCTGGTATCCCTTGCTGCGGGCCAGTTTGATGAGCGCCACATCGTCGGTATCGTACCGGCTGAAGGTGATGTAGGCATTGCCTTTCCTGAAGCTGCGGGCTTCAACTTCGTGCTCAATGGCGTAACGGAATTGGTGCTCGGTGCAAAATCGCTGGAAACCGTCCAATACGTGGTGCGCGTGGGTGGCCGCGGTAGGCGCAATAAGAATAAGCTTTTTGTAATTGGCCAATTGCTTCCGGAGTTGGTTCAGCCCGTCGTAAATGTCGTGCTCAAAGTCCTGAAATATGCAGGAGTATTCACCTTGCAGATGCGGTTGGTTGTAATCAATTATGATCCGTTTTTGCGGCGGAATGAGGTTCAGCACCGCAGCGGGATCTTCCTTCAGGAAGGTGGCAATGACAAAGTGTGTATAGCTGTTCAGGTTCTCGCGGATGAGGTTTTCAAACACCTTGAGGTTGTGGTGATGGAAGTATACGTCTACATCGGCGACATCTTTCAACTGATCGAATAAGGTGTGGTAGAATCGGTCCCGCATGATGTTCATTTTGTCCAGCAGGAGGAACACGCGGTAGGTATGGTCCACCGATTTTTTCTTCACGTAGTACCCTTTCCGGTATACCGACTCGATAATTCCTTTCTCCAGGAGGTGGTTCAATCCCTTTAACAAGGTCTCTTTACTCATCCCCAGCTCCTTTTCAAACTGCTTCAATGACGGCAACCGGTCGCCGATATGGAGTTTGTCAGACTCGATGAGCCCATTGATATGGTCTACCAACTGCATGTATTTCATGCGTTGGTTGACGGACGCTGCGAAGCTGTCAGTAGCGGTTGTCTGCATAGTAGATCACAAAAGTAGTGAAATACCAATGCAAACCAAACCATGCGTATTGGCGCTTTTAAAAAAATATTTGGAGATATGAAACCAAATATACTATACTTGCACTGTGGTAAAATACCAGACCACACCAGACCATTTATAACAGTAATGAGTTAACCCAATTATGATATGCCATGAATAAAGCTTTTTACATCATTCTTTGTTTTTGCTGTTGGACAGCGACGGCAACTGCACAGCAAACCGTAACAGGGAAGGTCACCAGCCGTACTGATGGGGCCCCTTTACAAAATGTGACCGTTGCCATTCCGGAAAACGGTCAGAAAACGCAGACCGATGCCGAGGGGCGGTATCGGCTCACGTTGACGGACGGTGCCAAGCGAATCACGTTTTCGCTCCTCGGCTTTGCCGGCTCAACCCAAGAAATCGGCGGGCGGGCAGTAATAGACGTTGCGCTTGAGGACGAGACGACGGGGCTTGAAGAGGTGGTGGTGGTGGGGTACGGTACCCAGCGGAAAATCGAGACCACGGGTTCGATCGCTTCCGTCCGGTCTGAGGAGCTTACGCAAATGCCGGTGACCAACGTGGCACAGGGGCTGCAGGCGCGGGTAGCGGGCGTACAGATCAACCAGAATTCAGGGTCGCCAGGAGGCAACATCAGCATGCGGATCCGCGGAACGAACTCGATCAACGGGAGTTCCGAGCCGTTATACGTGATTGACGGTATCCAGGTTTCCAATGGCGGGGGGATCAACGACGTCAGTCCCTTGTCCACCATCAATCCCAATGACATCGAATCTGTTGAAGTGCTTAAGGACGCTTCGGCAGCGGCAATCTACGGCGCCCGGGCAGCAAACGGTGTTGTGCTGATCACGACAAAACGGGGCAAGGCCGGAGGCACAAAGGTAGACGTTGAGAGTTACTATGGTGTCCAACAGGTTACCAAAACCCTCGACGTGCTCAACGCGGCGGAATTTGCGCAGCTGGAAAATGAGGTGTTCAAGGACAACTTTTATCCGGATCCTGCGGCCATGGGCGAAGGGATCAACTGGCAGAACCTGATCTTTCAAAATGCGCCCATGCAAAATCACCAATTGACGGTAAACGGGGGCAATGAAAAGACGCAGCTGGCACTTTCCTTCAATTATTTTGACCAGGAGGGCATCATCATCAATTCGGGTTTTGAGCGTTACTCCGTCCGGTTGAACGTGGATCACCGCATCAATGAACGGCTAAAGATTGGAAGCAGTATATTGGGTAGCTATTCGGTCAACAATGGCATCAGTGCCGGTTCTACCGATCTGGGAAATGCCGGTGTGGTTACTGGTAGCGTATTGGGCGCGGCGTTGGGTGCGCCGCCCACTCTGGAGCCATACCGCGAAGACGGCAGCCTCTTCCCGTTTGCCGAACAGCGGGGCGGACGATACCGGGAGGTCGTCAATCCGTTGAATTTTACCGAGATTCTGCAACAGCGGACGCTCAAAAGAACATTGGGGAATTTTTACGGCGAGTATACCCTGATTCCGGGACTGACCTATCGCGCGTCGTTCAACATCGACGTGGATGACCGCTTGTACGACACGTATTCCCCGCTGTCGATTATTGCCCAGCAGGATATCAATGAAAATTCCGGCTCGGGATCCAAGGATAACCGCGATTTCCTAAACCTGTTGCATGAGAGCTTGATCACCTACTCAACACAGATTGCCGATAACCACTCCTTGAAATTTACGGGATTGTTTGCTACCCAGTCTGAAAGTTACAAACGCAATCTGCTATCGGCTACGGGTTTTCCCAACGATGCCACCAGGAATGAAGCGTTGCAGTTGGCGCTGAACCGTACGGTGTCCAGCGAACGGACAAGACAGCGGCTGGATTCGTATATGGCGCGTGTGAATTACGGATTCCGCGATAAATTCTTCTTGGACATTACGGCCCGCGTTGACGGCTCAAGTAAGTTCGGTGCCAACAACAAATATGGGTTCTTCCCGGCGGTATCGGCGGCATGGCGCATTATCGAGGAACCGTTTCTCCAAAATTTCGAACAATTGACCGACCTGAAATTGCGGGCGAGTTACGGTACCACGGGTAATGCCGGCGGCATATCGCCATACCAGTCTTTGGCAATGGTAGCCGCCAGTGGAGGTTATAATTTCAACCATGGGTGGGAAACGGGAATTGCCCCAACGGGAATTGCCAACCCGGACCTGCGCTGGGAGAAATCCACGCAAATGAACGTGGGGCTTGATATCAGCTTATTCAACAATAGGTGGTCCATCGTGGCCGACTACTACCATAAGCGGACGGAAGACCTTCTGTTTGTAAAAGCGTTGCCGTTGTCTTCTGGTTACGGGGAAATAACCGGCAACTATGCTTCACTGGAAAACCGGGGGTTCGAACTGGCAACCAATGCGGTGCTGGTTGATTCCGATTTCCGCTGGTCCGTATCGGCCAACATTACCGCAAACCGGAATAAAGTGCTGGATTTGGACGGCGGCACAACCGACGAACGGTTTATCACCAATTACACCCTTTTAAAGGTCGGCGAGCCGCTGGGCGTGTTTAAGACCTATGTGTTTGATGGCATCAACCAAACCGGGGAGACCATTATTCCGGGGTATGACGGGCGCCTGGGCGGCCACAAGGTGCGCGACATAGACGGTGATGGCGACATCGATACCGATGATCAGGTGATTACGGGAGACCCGAATCCGAATTTCATTTTCGGTTTCTCGACCAACTTCAACTACAAAAATTTTGATTTGAGTGTGCTACTTTCCGGAACGTACGGAAACGATATCTATAACATCAGTCGGCTGTCGTTTGAAAATCCGCTGGGGCAACGGAACCTGTTGCAGGGCATGGTAAACCGGTGGACACCGGAGAATCCCAGCAACCAGTATGTCAGTCCGTTTGTGGCGGGCCGGCTGCCAATATCGGATTATGCGATGGAGGATGGTTCGTACCTGCGGATCAGGAACATCAATTTGGGTTACACCTTCCCGGGCATACGTAACATCAGCAGGATCCGGCTATACGTGAGCGCGAATAATCTCTTCACGTTCACGAAATACTCCGGATTTGATCCCGAAGTAAACACGTACGCAGGATCGAACACGACCATTGGTATCGATAACTTGGTTTATCCGCAGGCCAAGTCGTTTCTTGGAGGCATTCAGGTGAGTTTCTAATTAGGTTTGATCGTTATTAAAATAAAGCAGGCAATGAAATCACTTAATAAACTATACAAAACCATGCTGTTCCTCGCTATTGGCTCGGGAATGTCAGCTTGCAAGCTCGACGAAACGATTTATTCGTCGATTTTTACCGAATCCTATTACCAAACCGCTTCAGATGCGGAAAAGGCGCTGGTTGCTGCCTACGGTGCGCTGGGCGGGCTCTATGGTGGACCGGCGGCTTTGCTCGTGCCCGATTTCAGCGATGACCAGACGTATCCGCGTGCAGTGGTGGGCCGCAATACGCTGACGTTATTTACCGTGGAACCCACCTACACCACGCAGCGGAGCCAGGGCAGGTTGAATGAGTCGCCCCAGCAGATATGGACATCGTGTTATCAGGGAATTGAACGGGCCAATTGGATCATCGCCAAGGTGCCCGAAATTCAGATGAATGAAACACGTAAACAGGAGATCATTGGGGAAGCGCATTTTCTGCGGGCATTTTACCATTGGATGCTGGCCAAAAACTTCGGGGAGATTCCCGTCAAGATAGTGCCGAGCACCACAGAAGCCGAGGCTTACACGCCCAAAAGCCTGCTCAATGAGGTTTACGCACAGATCTATGCCGATCTGGATGTCGCCTTCAATGCCGGATTGCCTTCATTTCCGGCAGTTGAACCGGGCAGGCCTTCACGGGAAGCTGTCCAGGCGCTCCATGCAAAGGCCGCACTGTATAACGAAGATTGGGAGATTGCCCTGCAAAAAGCAGAGGCGATACTAGGGACGCAGACGTATTCGCTTATTGATGACGTGGTACAGCTTTTCCATCATGCAAATGAGGAAGAGGCCCGCAAGGAAATGATCTGGGCCTTTGAAGTAGATGCCATTTCGCCCGGCAACGGTCACCAAATGGTAGGGCTAACGGGGCCTTCCGGCAGCGCGGGTGTAGAATATGCCCGTACGTCCTACGGTTCCATGTTTGCCTATATGGCCTTCTTCAGGTCCTTTGATCCCGCTGATGAACGGAGGCTACTGCTGGATACCACTTATCTGAACCGGTCAGGAAGGTGGGTTCCCCAACGGGAGATCACCCCGATTACGCCAGAGGGCGTATTGATAAAAAAATACCAGGATCCGGTCTCTACGACCAGTTCTACGCGTAACCTGCCCATATTCAGGCTCGCCGATATCTACCTGATTGCGGCCGAAGCGGAAGCGCGTCTTCATGGCCCTACGGCCAAGGCGTATGGTTATGTAAACACCATCAGGGACAGGGCTGGACTGGATGTGCTGCCGGAAGGACTGAGCCAAGGCGATTTCATTGATGCTGTGATTCAGGAGCGGGCATGGGAGTTTTTTGCCGAGGGCGACCGTTGGTACGATCTGACACGTACCGGAAAATTCCTTGAAGTGATTCCCAATGCCGTCAATGATGTATATCCGGTGAGAAACGTTCAGGCTCGGAACAAGTATTTTCCCATACCGCAGGACGAAGTTAATGCTAACCCGGAGCTCACCCAGAATCCTGACTGGAATTAACCACCATGCGCGAACTGGTGTTCTTCATATCTATGGCTGCCATCCATGTAAGCGTCGCGCACGCGCGGACGGCCGATTCATTGGCTTATCCCGTAAACGAATATAACGGGATAAGCTATGAGGTGCGGCTGGTGCGTGATAGTGCCGGTGTGCCCGAATATTACCATGCGCATATCTTTACACCCGTGTGCGACGACGACATATGCAAGCCCGTGTATATCGATCTGTATTGGGACTTGCTGGGGAGTTATATCCGGTATACCGTTCCGCCTGATCAGCCGCTTACGAAAATGGATCACGAAGAATTCCAGCCCGAAGAATATGTGAAACTGCAGGAGATATTGGCAGACTCCAACTCGTTGCTGAAAGACTACAAGATGGAGGAGCTTGTGGAGTCGGCAACCAAGACTTCGCCCGGCGAAGTCGATGCCGTGACCGGCGCTACGGCAAAGTCCCTGCAGGCAGTGGTCATACCGGGAGCCCTGTATACGTGCTATACGCTTTGGCACATCGCTCATGGCCGCGTGGTGGATACCATTGCCAAAATCACCGATGGCTTGGTGAACCCGCCGTTGCTTTTGCATTTTTTGAAAAGCCGGAACCACCGGTATCAGTACTTTGCGTTGGATAAAGTGATTGACCACCAGGGCAACGTGGAAGCCGATTACAGACAAGAGGTGATCAACCTGATCCGCAGCCCTAACGTCTTTCTGGGCACTCAGGTATTGAAGCAACTTTCTCCTACCTATTTTTTCGATGAGGAATGGCAAAATTGGCTGTGGGAAACCTTCCAGGACGGAAGCTACCGGCTAAAGCTGGGGGTCTTGGACAAATTGGAACAATTGCCGCTGACCGAGGCGTTTCGGAGCCGTCTGGCAACGCATAAAGACAATTTTAACGAAGTTATTGCACAACGAATCGAACATTTACTAAACAGACAATTATGAAAATTCCGCTGAATTTTATAGCCCGTTACTGCCTGTTCGCCTTACTTGGGGCGCTGTCAGGGCACGTAAAAGCGCAGACCCAGGTTTTGGTGGAAACCGAATCATTTGATGACCCTGGTGGATGGGTGATCGACCAGCAGTCGTTTCCCGTTATCCAATCGTCGTATCTCATGGCACATGGCATGGGGCGGCCCGTGGCGGATGCCACGACGACCGTTCAGTTTGAGCAACCCGGCACCTATCACCTTTGGGTACGCACAAAAGACTGGGCGCCATTTCCCAAAGGACCCGGTAAATTTCAGGTGTGGGTGAACGGCAAGCCGGTAGGGGGCGTGTTCGGCGAAAGCGGTTCGGTAGACTGGAAGTGGTATTACGGCGGTGAGGTGAAGGTGGGCCAAACAGCCACTGAAATCCGGTTGAAGGACCTGACCGGTTTCAACGGGCGCTGTGATGCATTGCTTTTCAGCACATCGGGCAGTGAACCGCCGCAAGACTCGGCAGGGATGTCGGGTCTGCGGCGCGAGCTTCTCGGTCTGGACCATACCCGCGAAGAAGCCGGCCACTTTGATCTGGTAGTTGTGGGTGGCGGTATTGCGGGTACGTGTGCGGCTGTCGTGGCGGCTAGGCAGGGACTGAAGGTTGCGCTCATCCAGGATCGGCCGGTTTTGGGTGGCAATAACAGCTCGGAAGTGCGGGTGCATCTTCGCGGCGATATCGACAAGAACCATCATCCCAAACTGGGCAGGGTGGTCCGTGAGCTGGACAACGGCGATCCGGGAAACGGAAATCCGAGCGGAAGCGACTATGGCGATAAACGGAAGCTGGACGTGGTCAACTATGAAAAAAATATCGATCTTTACTTGAATACGCACGTTTACCAAGTCGAAATGGAAGGAGAGCGAATTTTGGCCGTCATCGGCCGGAACATCAAAACCAACAGGGAAGTCCGGTTTACGGGAACTTATTTTTCCGACTGTACGGGTGATGGCACCGTGGGTTACCTCGCGGGTGCCGACTACCGTATGGGACGGGAAAGCCGGGCCGAAACGGGGGAATCACTGGCTCCGGAAAAGGCCGATGATTTCACCCTAGGCACGTCAAACCTCTGGGCTTCGCTACCCGTGGATTCGGTGACAAGCTTTCCCGAAACCCCGTGGGCTTTGCCGTTTTCAGATGAATACCACATTGATGAGGAACGATCCGACTGGCAGTGGGAAACGGGCTTCGGCAACATGAACACCATTACCGAGGCCGAGAAAATACGTGACCATAACCTTCGTGCGGTTTACGGCAACTGGTCATACCTGAAGAATAACAAGACCGAGAAATACGGCAAGCGTGAGCTGGCCTGGGTGGCATACATTGGCGGTAAACGGGAATCCCGGCGGTTGCTGGGCGATCATGTCCTGACCCAAATGGACATACAGGAGGGCAAGATGTATCCCGACGCCACAGTAACGGCCACATGGACCATTGACCTCCATTTTCCGCAAAAAGAAAACAGTCGCTATTTTCCTGGGGAAGAGTTTTTTGCCGGCACAGAACATATCCGGGTAGCGCCCTATACGATACCCTACCGTTGCCTGTACAGCCGCAATATCCCCAACCTGTTCATGGCCGGCCGCAACATCAGTACCACGCATGTGGCTTTTGGAAGTACCCGCGTGATGCGTACCTGCGGGATGATGGGTGAGGTGGTCGGTATGGCCGCATCCGTTGCCAAGGCGCACAACACAACGCCAAGAAGTGTCTATGAAAACCATTTGGACGAACTTCTTGCGATGATCAAAGATTAGAAAGGCGTGGAGTTGTACTTGCAGAAGATCTCAAATGCCCGGCTTAAGTGCGCTGTCATTGCGCTGTGGTTGCTTCTGGGAGCGGCCGCGGCGCATGCGCAGCGCGAAGCAACCTTGGTGATTGCCCGTGCTGGCTATACCCTCCATGTCGACACCACCACGCTGGCCATATGGGCGGAAAGCGCACAAAAGCACATTTCTCCACATGTATTGGGAAATCCGCTCTTCGCCCATGCGACCGATACCGGCATCCACGGCATCCGTGTGGCGCGTGTGCTGCAATACGGCGGCGACTCGCTCATCGCCCGTGTGACAAACACGGCCGGTTTGACCGCCAAAATACGCCTCCGGCTTGGTGATGATTTCTTTTCGATGACACTGACACCTGAGGGTCACACAGCAGTATCGGAGCAGCTGTATCGTATCGACTTCGGAGCCGCACCGCTCAGTCCGGCATATGGGCTGGGAGACCACGGTGGCTTCGGCGCCAGTACCGATGTTACGGGATTCAGGGACGATGATTTCGGAAACCGTAACAACGAGCATCGTTTTATCTCTACGTTTACCATTTTCCCGGCCCACAATTTTGCGCAGGTACTGTTCAGCGAGCAGACCAAGCGGGTGGCCATCACCCCAACAGAAAACAGGCTTGGCGTTGCCGCAGCAAAAGCCGCCACGGTTTACTATTTTTTCGGTACACCCAAGCAGATTTACCAGGCCTACAAACAGGTGAAGGCAGTGGAAGGTTATCCGGATCTGAAGCCGAAGTACCGATTTTTCGAGTTGGGCTACGAGGCATTTGGTTCGCTGGGTTGGAACACTTACCAATCTTCCGTGGAGCAGGACATTGCGGCTTATCTGGAGCACGGATATCTGCTGAAATGGGCGGTGGTGGGATCCGGATTCTGGAAGGGTGAGCGGCGCAAACCCACAGAAGGCGCTACCACGAGTTTCGGTATTTGGGATGATGCGGCTACTGCGGGCAGAAAGGATGGCCTGCCCAACCCGCGCTATCCGGATCCGCAAGCGTTCAAGGATTTTTTCGCGGGTCGAGATATCAGCCTCTTGCTGGGCTTGCGGATAAACTTCAAGGCCCCCAAGGAGTATGGAGGCTTTTACACACCGGAGAACGACGGAAAATATATGCAGGAAGGTCTTGCGAAGAACTATTTTACGGGCGGCAGCGACGGAAAGCCCGAGACCTATCGGGTGAATTTTCCGCAGGGAAATGTATTCCTGCTGGATGGTGAAAATCCGGAGGCCGTGGATTGGTACGTAGCAGGCGCAGACCGGTGGGGAGTGGATGGTTTTAAAGAAGACCTGATGCTCTTTGATGGAAAGAAACTTGATAACGATGCCAAGCTGAACAAGGTAAACGAAGCGTTGATGGATCGCGGGTACTTGGTCATGGCCAGGAACAGCGCATATTCGGTGGCTGGCGACATCCTCAGGCTGGAAGACACGAAGCACGGGTTTGACCAAGACCGTCCGTTGATCAATGGCCTTAATTATGCGGCGAGCGGCGTTTCAGCGGTTTACCTGGATATTGTAGCCGGTAAGTACCTGGAGAAGCCCTTGACCGATGATCAGAAGCTGTATTTCGTCCGCAATGCGATGGCCGTCGCCGTAAGCCCGGTAATGGCCATGGGATACGGGCCGTGGCACCTGGAATCCCCTACCTACGAAATCGCCGTGAAGAAGGCAGCCCATTGGCACGCGGCGCATGCCGCTTATATATACAGCGAAGCCGTCAAAGGTTATCACACCGGCTTTCCCTACGCCATGACCCCGCTGCCGCTGGCATTTCCCCATGATCCAGCCACATACCGCTTAGCGGGAACGCAACGTCGCCAATATGCGTGGATGCTGGGGGAGTCCTTGCTGGCAACGCCGTTGTATGGCAATGATTATGCTACTGCCAAGACACGGAGTGTCTACCTTCCGGCGGGCAGATGGATGGATTATGAAACCAAACAGTGGTTCGAAGGCCCCACAACGCTGGAGAACTATCCGTTTCCCTTGGATAAGATACCGGTATTCGTTGGCGGCAAAGGCGTGGTCATCGAACAAGCCGACCAGCGTTACCACGCCCGGGTTTACCCGACATCGGATGAGCCGTTTACCTATCGCTTTTACTTCCCCGACGGTGAGCGTGCAGCCGTTATCCACAAATCTTTCGCCGGCTGGAGACCGGGGAAATACCGCATTGAAAACCGTGCAGCGGGGCAGGCACAGATCATCGGGTTGGATGACCTGCAGTCATCGTTTGCCTTTCCGATCGAACCCGCTGTGGAATATCACTTAACACCCCTTGATTAATGACTATGAGACGTTTCGAAAAACAATCCTTTACATGGATTCTGCTGCTGCTGGCACACCTGATGCCGGCCTGCTTATTTGCCCAACAGGACGTGGTGCTGGAAAACCGGCACCTGCGCTTGAAATGGGTACCCACCGCCGATGGGTATGTGCTGCAGGAAATCGTCCTCAGTCCCGGTACGGATTCCCTCGCACTGGACGGTCCGGAGGGTAGCTACGTGGGGCTATATACGGCCGGCAAGCCCGATACGACCATAAATGCCGGGCTGCTTTCCGAAGCGAAAGGCCATGTCTTTGACGAATATAAATACATTGTTAGCCGGTGGCGGGATTGCTTCCGTCCGGTGCCGCTGAATACGGCGGGCGAGGCGGTTTCGTTTTTTCCGTCAAGCGCCAGATCCTCGGCCCACGGGGTAGAATTTATGCACCAAACGGATCGGTTTACCGCACAGATCACCTGGTCGCTGGATCGTCTTTATACCCATGATGTGCTCGTGGAAATGCGTGTGACGGCCCGGAAGGCCGGTTACTTTTCATTCGCGACGCCCACACTTTTCAACACCGAGCCGGGTAATCTGGAATGGGCCATGCTGCCCGGTTATTTCCAGGGCCGTGCCATCCAGCCGGACCTGCTGCGGGCGTATGCTTACGGGCAAGGGATTCCGCACCTTCCGGTGGTGGTGCGCGAACGTACGACAAGCACGCTGGCGCCTTTCATCCAAAACAAACAGGGCGTAACATTGGCCGTAATCCCCGAACCGGGCACGGCTGCTGATCCCTGGGCGGCCAGCAGGGATTCGCGCGACCAATGGCGGCTCGGGCTGTCGCTGATGAACCGCGGGGGCGGGCTTTCTCCCACACTGTACCATCCGGTGCTGGGCGAGGTGGATTCCTACCTGAATGCGGGTGAAGAACGCGTCTTCCGGTTCAGGTATTCGCTGCAACGCGCCGACTGGTTTGAGGTATACAAACACGCCATCTATGACGTATATGACTTTGATGAAGCTGTGCGGCTCAAGAATACGCGGCAGTCACTGACCGACCGCGTGCGCTCAATGCTGTACTACCTGAAGGACGACTCAACATCGCTGTGGAACGTCCATAACTACCAGGGGTTGCAGATAGGGGCGCAATCGTATCTTGGGGGCGTAGTGGGTGCCGATAAAGACGCGATGAAAAATGCGGATTACGGAGCCATGTGGATGCTGGCCCGTATTACGCAGGATGCCGTGCTGAACGAAACCCGGCTGCAGCCGGCGCGGAACTTTAAACTGACACAGCAGCAGACCGCAGATGGGTTTTTCCAGGGCGCAGCGGTTGGACAGTATTACCTATGGAAAAGCAAGCGGTTTACCGAAGAATGGGGCGATTATGTTGAACCCATTGCCCTGACGTACTATACGCTGCTGGACATTGGCAACATTCTGCTTTTCGAGCCGGACGACAAGGAACTGAAAGAACGCCTGAGGCGGGGAGCAGACAAGCTGCTGGAATGGCAACGGCCCGATGGAAGCTGGCAAGTGGCGTACGACCGGCATACCGAGCAGCCGGCATTTACCGATCAGCTGGATTTGCGCCCTACGTTCTATGGGCTCCTGGTGGCCCATCGCTTGCTGGGGGATAAAAAATACCTTCAGGGCGCTATCCGGGGAGCCGACTGGTACGTGCGTGAGGCCGTAAACAAAGGGCATTTCCTGGGGGTATGCGGCGATGTGCGCTTTGTGCCGGACTTTGCGACAGGACAAAGCGCCCAGGCGTTGCTGGACCTCTATGAGCAGACGGGCGATACCGTATACCGCCAGGCTGCCATTGATGCGGCGAGGATTTACACGGCGTCGGTGTATACCCATCCAACACCCTCACAACGCGTCAAGGAAGTAAAAGGAAAGCGAAAGGAAGATTGGGAAATTACGCAGGTAGGCCTTAGTTTTGAACATGGGGGGACGCTGGGCTCGGCAAACGGCGGCGGCCCGATCCTGCTGGCCAGCCATGCCGGCCTGTTTGTACGGATGGCGGGCCTGACGGGTGAACGCCTTTTTTTGGATATGGCGCGCGCCGCTGCCTGGGGTCGTGATGCCTTCGTAGATCCGGCCACCCGCGTGGCTTCCTACTACTGGGCGCGAATGGATGCCGGATCAGGCCCGTTCCCGCATCACGCGTGGTGGCAGGTGGGATGGATTACCGATTACCTGATTGCGGAAATCGCTTTACGCTCTGATGGACAGATCAATTTTCCCAAAGGTTTCCTCACGCCGAAGGTAGGGCCCCATCAGCCGTATGGTTTTGCCGATGGGCAGATTTTCGGTGCTCCGGTAGCGCTGTATCTCCCGGTAGGGGCGGTAACCGTTGAAAACCCCCGGGTGGATTTCATGGCGGCGAAAGCAACCCGTGGAACCGCAATGTACGTGATGCTATTGAACAACAGCACGACGGCGCAGCGCAGTTCGGTATCGCTCGAAGGGCTTGCGCTGCCGGCATATTCCACCGCCGTTTTATTAGATGAAAAGGGCGAGAAACTCGAGGACGTGCGGGTGGAAGATGGACCTTTCGCGGTAGATTTACCGCCTTTGGGACTGAAGGTAATCAAATTAACGAACTAGACTTAACTTGTATTGAGATGAACGGAATTAAACGATTGATCCTGCTGGTTTTGGCCTGTGGTTTTACGGGTGGCGTGTCTGCCCAATACCATATCCGGCATCCCAACGCCATCACGCTGCACGGCGAATGGACATTTGCGCTTGATCTGGCCGATCAGGGCGTAAGCGGTCAATGGTACCTTGATGGCATAACCCGGACCAATAGACAGGATATCGTGACGGTGCCGCACTGCTTTTCTTCCGATCCGCGTTACCTGTTTTACACGGGCACAGCATGGTACCGCAAATCATTTGCGTGGAAGCCCACGTCCGGCGAGCGCGTGATCCTGCATTTTGATGCGGCCTATTACCTCACGAAGGTATGGCTGAATGGGCAAGCGGTAGGTACGCATGAAGGGGGGTACACGCCTTTTCATTTTGATATAACCGACTACCTGAAGGACGGTGATAACCTGCTGGCCGTGTCGGTCAGCAACGACACCTGGAAGTTGAATACCGTGCCGGCGGTGAAGGATAATTACGATATCAACGGTTCGTATCCGGCCTGGATCAACTACGGCGGACTGGTCAGGCCGGTGTACCTGACCGTGGAACCCGAGGTCTACATCGAAAACCTGAAGGTGGAAGCGATGCCTGACCTGGACAAAGGCGATGCGGTACTGAAGACGAAAGTCCGCATACGCAATGCGTCAAAGCAGGCCGTTTCGCCCAAAGCCGATTTCACCGTGCGCCTCGGCGAGCAGACCGTTCCGCTGCGGTGGCAAACCGGCGCCGTGCGCATACCGGCAGGCGAAACGCTCACACTGGAATCCAGCAGCAAGCTTTCTGCCGCCCAAACCGAGCTGTGGGACGTCAATTCGCCCACATTGTATAACCTCGCGGCAGCGGTGGGCAACGATACCGTGGCGACAAACTTCGGGATCCGCAAAGTGGAGGTCCGCGATGCGCAGCTGCTGCTGAACGGCCGGCCTGTGCGGTTGGGTGGGGGCAACCGCGTGCTGGATTATCCGGGCTTAGGCTCACTGGAACCTGACTGGCTCATCGAGCGGGATTTCCGGCTCATGAAGGAAGCGGGCATGGAGTTTCAGCGCCTGACGCATTATACACCGGCGGAATATTTCTACGACCTGGCAGACCGTTACGGCATGCTGATCATTACCGAAGCCGGCAACTGGCAGCTTACGCCGAAGCAACTGGACAACGACACCATCCGCACGAAGTTCAAACAGCAATTCCGTGAGATGGTTGAACGCGACTGGAATCATCCGAGCGTAATAGCCTACAGTGTAGGCAATGAGTACCTGTCTGACGAGCCGGAGGGCCAGCGCTGGACCAAAGATATGATCGCTTATGCGAAGGAACTGGACGCCACAAGGCTGTATACCTTTGCCACCATGCGGCTGAATAGCCTGCCGGAAAAACCGGAGGATGAAGCCAGCCAGTATGTGGACTTTATAAGCGCCAATATCTACGGCAACCACGCCAAGGCGCTGGATCACATTCACCGGCTTTATCCCGATAAGCCGGTCTTGATCAGTGAATGGGGCGTGCGGGCAGACAACGCAAAAGGTGAAGCGGGGCAGGTACAGCACATCACTGAGGTGATGGGTGAACTCCGGAAGCGCCCCTACGTGGCCGGTGCAGCCTGGTGGACCTACAACGATTACCAAAGCCGCTACTACGGCAGCAATGCCAACGGCTACCGGCCGTGGGGGCTAGTGGGGCCGGATCGCTCGGCCCGGCCGGCTTATCAAGTGTACCAACAGGAAATGGCTCCGCTGACAGTGGAGAAAACCGGTTTTCAGCTCGGAGGTAAGGGTGTGCATGCGTTGCGGCTGAAAATAAGTGCGCGGCCCGATTTCCCGGCCTACAGGGTACAGGGCTATGTGCTGGAAACGCCACATACACGGGTGAGCTTACCCGACCTCGCGCCGGGCGAAAGCACGGAGATCACCTTGCCTATCACCGGATTCCAGGAGGATATTTTGCTGAAAGTCGTCAAGCCCACCGGTTATGTAGCCTTGCAGCAAACCATCACGTTGAACGAAACGAATTGATTTTACAGTACCCTATAAAGACATGATTCAAGAAGAAGAAATTGATAGAAGATATACCCGGACAATGACCTTGTCAACAGACCTGGTGATTACAGGCGGAGGGTTGTCTGGCACGTGTGCAGCCATCACTGCAGCGAGGCAGGGATTGAAAGTAGTGCTGGTGCAGGACCGGCCGGTGTTGGGCGGCAACGCCTCGAGTGAGGTGCGCTTATGGATATTGGGAGCCACCTCGCACATGGGCAATAACAATCGCTGGAGCAGGGAAGGGGGTGTCATCGACGAGCTGCTGGTGGAAAATACCTATCAGAACCCCGAAGGCAACCCCATCATCCTGGACATGATTCTGCTCGATAAGGTGATTCAGGAACCGAATATTACGCTGCTGCTCAATACGGCGGTATATGAGGTGGAGAAGGCGGGCCCCGATACCATCCGGAGTCTGAAGGCCTTTTGCAGCCAGAATTCAACTACCTATCAGCTGGAAGCACCCTTGTTTTGCGACGCTTCCGGCGATGGCATCGTAGGCTTTTTAGCTGGCGCAGCGTTCCGCATGGGCGCGGAATCGCGGGAAGCATTTGATGAGCCCATGGCGCCGGATGCCGACTATGGCGAGCTACTCGGGCATTCACTGTATTTCTACAGCAAGGATACCGGGAAACCGGTGAAGTTTACAGCACCCTCGTTTGCCATAGATGTATCTAAGGAGGTTCCGCGTTTCCGGAATTTCAAGGCCAATGAACACGGCTGCCAACTCTGGTGGGTGGAGCACGGAGGGCGTCTGGACACGGTGCATGATACGGAACGCATCAAGTGGGAGCTGTGGCGCGTGGTGTACGGCATCTGGGACTATATTAAGAACTCCGGTAAGTTTCCGGAAGCCGAGACCATGACGCTTGAATGGGTGGGGATGATTCCGGGCAAGCGTGAGAGCCGACGTTTCGAGGGCGACTACATGCTGAGCCAGCGTGACCTGATCGAGCAGCGCACACATCCCGATGCGGTGGCCTACGGTGGATGGTCCATTGATCTGCATCCTGCCGACGGGGTGTTCAGCGAACGGCAGCCTTGCAATCAATGGCATAGCAAGGGCGTTTTCCAGATTCCGTATCGGTGCCTGTACAGCCGGAACCTCCAGAACCTATTCTTTGCGGGCCGGATCATCAGCGTCAGCCACGTGGCCTTCGGCGCCACACGCGTAATGGCCACCAGTGCCTACGTAGGGCAGGCGGTAGCGGTGGCGGCAGCATTGTGCAAACGTCAGGGTGTGCTTCCCCGCGCGCTTTACAAACGGGGGCACATGGTCCAATTGCAGCGCGAATTGATGAAGACCGGACAGCATATTCCCGGCCTTGCGCTGGCTGATGATGCAGACCTGGTCGCGCATGCGCGGCTGACGGCTTCGAGTACCCTCGCTTTTTCGGAATTCTCGCGCGAAAATTTGCGCTGGAAATCGCTTGACATCGGCGCTGCCCAGTTGGTGCCGGTGCATGCCGGCGCCGTGCCGGTATTTTCCCTGCCCGTTCGCGCCAGCGTCAACACCGCGCTGTTGGTGGAACTGCGGGTGAGCAGCCGGAAAGGCGGATTTACGCCAGATACGGTGCTGGCAACGGAATCCGTTGCGCTAGCGCCTGGAATAACCGACCTGGCGCTTGATTTCGGGGTTGTGCTAGAGGAGAAACAATATGTCTTCCTGACTTTCCTTGGAAACCCCGAGGTGCAGCTTCCCTACACCAACCAGCGGATCACAGGACTGCTCTCGGTGTTCAATGGTGTAAACAAGAAAGTGTCAAACAATGGCTACCAGCAGCCGCCCGTCGGCTCCGGGGTCGATGAATTTGAGTTTTGGTGCCCGCAACGCCGCCCTGAAGGGCAGAATATTGCCATCGCACTAGCCGATCGACTGCTGGCGTTCGAACCAGACAATATCCGGAACGGCGTGGACCGGCCGGTTACCGGGCCTAACGCCTGGGTGGCCGACCCGAATGACGTTGATCCATATGTCTTATTGCAATGGGATGCGCCTCAGACAATCAGCCGCATTGTGCTCGTGTTTGACACGGACGCAGACCATGCGATGGAGTCTGTACTGATGACTCACCCCGAACGGGTGATGCCGTTCTGTGTACGGAATTACTGGATAGAAGACGCGGCCGGGAAGGTGATCTACCGAAAGACGGATAACTACCAGACAAGGAATACCATTGTCTTGGACGAGCCAGTGACGACCGATAAGTTGACAATCCACGTCGCTCATCCGTCTGCAGATGTTCCGGCGGCCGTGTTTGCCATCAGATGTTACGGGGGGCTGCAATGACGACACTTGACTACTGGGTAATTGCCATTTTCTCCATCGGCATACTGGTTGCCGGACTATCCATGAGCGACCGTAAAGCCGATATGCAATCCTATTTCGGCGCAAGCGGAGCTTTGCCTTGGTGGATGAGCGGTTTGTCCCTGTACATGGGGTTTTTCTCCGCGGGCACATTCGTCGTATGGGGCGCTATTGCCTATGAACAAGGATGGGTGGCCATTACCATACAATGGATGATGGCAATTGCCGGATTCCTGATTGGTCGTTTCATCGCACCGCGATGGCGGCAAACCGGTGTGCTTACCGCAGCCGAATTTGTGCAACAGCGATTCGGAAGCGGTGTCCATAAGTTTTATACGTATGTTTTTCTCC